>Ga0160496_1000007_pt1 | contig 549215 bp, 483 predicted proteins | sample DIDPMG_2_FD_108231 | JGI IMG/M metagenome (GOLD analysis project Ga0160496, IMG submission 108231) | Enriched soil microbial communities from UW Madison campus, WI, USA - DID2937_E24_FP MG | ecosystem: Environmental > Terrestrial > Soil > Grasslands | place: USA: Madison, Wisconsin | collected...
CAGGGCAACGGCGCGATCGACAGCTTCGCGCTCGGCTACGCGGGGCGCGATGTCACCGCGACACGCAGCGAACTCGGCCTGCGGCTCGACCGCACCACGGTGATGGGTGATACGCTGCTGACGTTGCGCGGCCGTGCCGCGTGGGCGCACAACTTCGACACCGCGCGCAATGTAGCTGCGACCTTCCAGGCGCTGCCGGGCTCCGGCTTCCTCGTCAACGGCGCGGCGATGGCGCCCGATGCGGCGCTTGTTACCGCCGGCGCCGAGATCGCCTGGCGCAACGGCTTCGCGCTCGCCGCCTCCTTCGAGGGCGAGTTCTCCAACAACGTCACCAGCTACACCGGCAAGGGTACGCTACGATACGCGTGGTGAGGCGCTCGAGCAGGCGTTCCCGATCGCCCCGGCGGGAATGTCATAAGGCGTGCATTCGACTTGTTGTGTTAACCAAATTCACTGGAAAAGACGAAGATTACCGCATCCGGCGTTGGCCTGCCGGCGGTGCGGATTCACGGAAACTATACCAGATCTTCGAAAGAACCCTCGACTGCCCCGTCTGTCTCTCCTGAATTGCCGCGCCGTGTGGTAACGGGTTGACTGCACACGTGTACGTTAGTGTTTTGGTCGGGGACCGATGGCCGTTCGCAGATTATCGCAAGGGCAGGCCGCCACGCGGGTCGCGCGTCTCCGTTGGCATGAGGAGCGGCTGCTGCGGTGCGCCATCAGGATGGCCCGCATGGGCTACTGGGAATCGGAGAGTCCCGACGCGACCGATTTCTGGCTATCACCCGAACTCATCGCTTTTTACGAGTTCGAAACGGCCGACGGTTTCATTCCGATCGCCACGGTGCGTGAGCGCTACCTACCCGAAAGCCGGGAGATTCTGGCCGCGCATTACGCGGCCTGCTGGGCCGAGGGGCAGTCCTATGTGGTGCGGACGCGGCTCCGCAGGTCCGACGGTCGCCTGCACGATTGCGTCGTGCACGGCGAGCCCGAATTCGACACGCGCGGTCAGGTGCGGCGCGTGTCCGGTATTGTTCGCGACATCACGGAGGAGACGTCGGCGCTGCGGCGTATGGCGGAGAGCGAGCAGCGGCTGGCCGATTTTGTCAGCACCGCCTCGGACTGGTGTTGGGAAAGCGATGCCGCCCATCGGCTGTTGCCCTACCGCCAGTCACTTGCCGGCAATGCCGCCCTCCAGATGGTAGCCGCCGGCGGGCGGACGCGTTGGGAACTGGCCTATGCCCCCGAAGACGAGGAGGCCATGACGCGACACCGGGCCGACATGGAAGCCCGCCGCCCGTTTCGCGACTTCACCTATACGCTGATCGGCAAGGATGGATCGCGCATCAGTATCCGCACCAACGGCAAGCCGATCTTCGCCGATGACGGCACCTTTCTCGGCTATCGCGGCACGTCCAGCGACATCACCGAGTTAAGGGCGGCGGAGGCCAAGCTCGACAAGCGCACGCGGGCGCTGCAGGAGGCCCACCGGCTCGGCAAGATCGGCACCTGGAGCTACCGGCTGGATGCCGGCCGCCTGGTCTGGGCGCCCGAACTCTACCACCTTCTCGGGCTCGACCCCGACACGTTCGAGCCGAGCCATGAAAATACCAGACTCTATTTCATGGGCGACGATGCAGAGCGTTTCCTTGAGTTGCGGAAACGGGTCCTTCGCACCCGCGGCACCGAGTCCATCGATCTGCGCGTCAGGCACGCGGACGGTTCGCTCCGCGATCTGGCTGTGATCTGCAAGGCGGACATCGCCCATGATCAGGTCGTCGGCATCATCGGCACCGTGCAGGATGTCACCGAGCGCAAGGAGGCCGAGCGCCAGCTCGAACGTCTCGCTTACAGCGACCCGCTGACCGGCCTGGCCAACCGCGCGCTGTTCAAGCGCCAGCTCGCGGCGCTGATCGCGCGCTGCACGCCGGAAGGCCAGGGCAGCGCGCTGCTCCTCATCGACCTCGACCGCTTCAAGGAGGTCAACGATTCTCTCGGCCATGCCGCCGGTGACGAGTTGCTGGTCCGGGTGGCTGGCGCGCTGCGGCTGGAGCTGGGCGCGCGGGCCTTCATCGCCCGGCTCGGCGGCGACGAATTCGCCGTGCTGGCGGAGGAATGCGGCATGGCCGACGCCGCGCTGATCGCGCTTGCCGACCGGCTGATCGCCAGGTTGTCCGGCCCGGTCAATCTCACCGAGGGCGAGGCCTTTATCGGCGCGACCATCGGCATTGCGCGCCTGCCGGAACACGGGGCCGCGACCGAGACCGCCATGCGCAATGCGGACCTGGCACTCTACATGGCCAAGGAGGCCGGCCGCGGCCGGGCACGACTGTTCGAGCCGATCTATGCCCAGGCAGTCGAGCAGAGGCTCGATCTCGGCCGTCATCTGCGCCGCGCCGTGGAAGCCGGCACCCTGAAGGCCCATTATCAGCCGCAGGTGGACCTGAGGGCGGGGCGCGTCACCGGCTTCGAAGCGCTGCTGCGCTGGACCCATCCCGAGCGCGGGCCGATCTCGCCGGCGGAATTCATCCCCATTGCCGAAAGCTCCGGCCTCATCGTCGATCTCGGCCTCTGGGTGCTGCGCGAGGCCTGTCGGCAAGGCCGCGCCTGGCTGGACGCCGGGCTGCCGCCGCGGTCCGTCGCGGTCAACGTCTCGCCGGCGCAGATCTGGAGTACGGATTTCGAAACGGCAGTCTCGACCGTGCTGACGGAGACTGGCTTTCCGGCAGAACTGCTTTGCCTGGAGCTGACCGAAAGCCTGTTCGTGGATCATACCGAGCAACGGATCAGCCGCACGCTGACGGCGCTCTCCGGTCTCGGCGTCCGGCTGGCGCTGGATGATTTCGGCTCCGGCTATTCCTCGCTCGGTTATCTGACGCGCTTGCCCTTCGACCGGCTGAAGGTGGACCGCGCCTTCGTGGACGGCATCTCCACCGCGCCGGAAAAGCGCAAGCTGCTGGGCGGCATCATCGCCCTGTCGCGCGGGCTCGGCATGACGGTGGTGGCGGAAGGGGCCGAACTTCCGGCCGAGGTGGACGTGCTCGGCGAACTGGATTGCGACGTGGTGCAGGGTTTCGTTTATTCCCCGCCCGTCGTCCCCGAACAGGCACCGCTGGTGGCCGCAGACATCGAGCGCAAGGCGCGGTCGGACGGATAGCTTGTCCGTCGTCAGATCGTTCGCGACTGATCGGGCAAATCGTGACGCGCCGTGCGAGGCGCCGCGCCACTCACCATCGACCGCCTGTCGTTGCGGTCTGATGTCATGACACCTTGGCGGTCTTGTTCTGGAACGCGGCGATGCGATCCGCCATGTCCGGGCCGCGGCCGCGGCTGCGGGCGATCTCGTGGCTGAGGCCTGCGGCGAGTGAAAGACCGTCCGTTTCCATCAGCAGCGCCTTGTTGGCGCGATGACTGAACCATGAATTGGCGAGGATGGTCTTCGCGAGTTTTTCCAATTCGGCATCGAACTCCGCATCAGGCACGCAGATGTTGGCGAGGCTCATGGCCTCGGCCTCGCGCCCCGAATAGGTGCGGCCGGTGAGCATCATCTCGCGCGCCTTAGGCTGGCCGACGCGGCGCGGCAGGCGCTGGCTCATGCCCCACACCGGCGTCAACGCCCAGCGCGCGTGAGTGTCGGCGAACTTGGCGTTCTCCGTGCAGACCAGCAGATCGCCGGCCAGCGCCAGTTCGAGCGCGCCGGTGTAGCAGTGGCCATGCACCGCGGTGATCACCGGCTGCGGCAGGTTGGCCAGCTTCTCAATGATGCTGGCCTGGAAATGCGGACGCGGCGGCTTTTCGCCGGCAGATATGTCGTTGAGGTCATGCCCGGCCGAGAAACACTTGCCGGCGCCACGCAGCATCACCAGTCCGATGCGATCGGTTTCGTTTGCGATGGCGTCGACGTGCGCGTCGAGCTCGGCGAACAGCGCGACGTTGAGCGAATTCAGTTTGTCGGGACGGTTGAGTGTCAGCACGGCGCAGCCGTCCTTGTCGTTCCTCAGCACCAGCGCGGTCATGGCATCTTCCTTTGAATGGAGAAGCCGGCCGCTTGTCCGCGACCGGCGATTGTGGCTCGCTTACTTGACGATGAAATTCGCCAAACGCTGCTGGATGATGTTCTCGGCATCCGCGACGATGCGCGTGATCAGTTCGGCGCAGGTCGGGATGTCGTGGATCAGGCCCTGGATCAAGCCGGCCGACCAGATGCCGTAATTCTGATCGCCGCTTTCATAGACCACCTTACCACGCGCGCCGATCACCAGATGCCGCACGTCCTCGAATTTCGCGCCTTCCCTCTCCAGCCGCACGACTTCCTGGCTGACGTCGTTGCGCGAGACGCGCGAGGTGTTGCGCATGGTGCGGAAGATCAGGTCGGTGGCGCGCTCGTCGTTGGCGACGATCTGCTCCTTGATCTTCTGATGGATGGGGGCCTCCATGGTCGCGAGGAAGCGGGTGCCCATGTTGATGCCCTCGGCGCCCAGCGCCAGCGCGGCGGCGAGGCCGCGCCCGTCACCGAACCCGCCGGACGCAATCATCGGAATGGTGATCTTCTCGGCCGCGGCCGGAATCAGGATCAGGCCCGGAATGTCATCCTCGCCGGGATGGCCGGCGCATTCGAAACCGTCGATGGAGATGGCGTCGGCGCCCATGCGCTGCGCCGACACCGCGTGACGAACGGCGGTGCATTTGTGAATCACCTTGATGCCGTGCTTCTGGAATTCGGCGATGTGCTCTTCCGGCTTGTAGCCCGCGGTCTCGACGGCCTTGATGCCCGCCTCGATGATCGCGGCGCGATACTCCGCATATGGCGGCGGCTTCACGGCCGGCAGGATGGTGAGGTTGACGCCGAACGGCTGGTCGGTGAGGTCGCGCGTGCGCTTGATTTCCTTCGCCAAGTCTTCCGGCGTCGGTTGCGTCAGCGCGGTGATGAAGCCGAGGCCGCCGGCATTGGCCACGGCCGACACCAGTTCGGCCTTGCCGACCCACTGCATGCCGCCCTGGGCGATCGGATGCTTGACGCCGAACATCTCGGTGAAACGAGTCTTGATCATCTGGAACTTTCTGGATGGTTGCAATCGAGGAAGGTGAATTTCAATCGAGCGGCTGGACTCCGGCTCACGCGGCCGAACTGCCGATCTTGCGGAAGTGATAATCCGGCGCGCCGAACATCGATTCGAACGCCAGCACGCGTTTCAGGTAATGGCCGACGGAGAGTTCGTCGGTCATGCCGACGCCGCCATGGGTCTGCACCGCCGCTTCGGCGATGCTTCGCCCCATCTTTCCGACCTGCGCCTTCAGCACCGAGACATCGCGCGCGGTGAGGCGACCCGCCTCGGTCAAGGCGGTGGAGTACATCAGCGAGGCGTAAGCCTTGGCGTGAGCGATCTTCATGTCGGCAAGGCGATGTGCGACGGTCTGGAACGTGCCGATGGCGACGCCGAATTGTTTGCGGGTGGTGGCGTAGGCGCCGGTGATGCGCAGCAACGCGCCCAGCGCGCCCACGGCTTCCGCCGCCAGCACGAGGATCGCATCGGAGATCAGTTTTACGATGAGATCGTGCGCGTCCTTCGCCAGCACGTCCGCGCCGGCAACGCTCACCTTGTCGAAGCGCACATGCGCGGCGCTGCGGCCATCCTGAGTCCGGAACGGCGTCATTGTAATGCCAGATGCGCGCGGATCGACCAGCAGCAGCACGAGGCCCTTCGCCTCGCCGACCTGACCGGCGGCGCGCGCCGCGACCACCATGAAACCGGCTTCCGCCGCGCCGAACACCAGCCGCTTCTCGCCGCCCAACAAGAAGCCGTCGCCGGACGGCGTCGCCGTCATCGCGATCTGCGCCGGCGCGGCGATGCCGCGATGTTCGTCATAAGCAAAAGCGCCGATGCTCGCGCCGCTGATAAGATCGGCGAGATGCTTGCGGGCCGCCGCGTGATTGCCAGCCGCCGCGAGCGCGCCACCTGCGAGTGTCAGCGCGAAGGCCCACGGCTCGACCGTCAGATGTTCGCCGAACACCTCGGCGACCGGGACAAGATCGGTGACGGAGCCACCGAGGCCGCCGACGTCTTCGGGAAACGGGAGTGCGAGCACGCCAAGCTCTGCGAACTGGCTCCACGCCGCCTTCGAATAGGGCGCTTCCGAGCGCAGCAATGCCTGACGCGCGTCGAAGTCGTAAGTCTTGTCGAGATAGCGCGCCACGCTGTCGCGGAGCATGGTCTGCTCCTCGGTGAACAGGAAATCCATGATCCGGTCCTTACCGATTGGCGGCCAGCACCGTGCGCGCGATCAGGTCGCGCTGCACTTCGTTGGTGCCGGCATAGATGGAGGTGGCGCGGGTGTTGAGATAATACGGCATCGCGATCAGATCGAAGTCAGATCCCAGCGGTGCGACGTTCGAGCCGACGCTCAAGGCTTCCAGTTGCAGCGGAACGGTTTCGATGCCGGACACGCGCGTCATCATGATCGAGACGCGCTGCGACAGCTCCGAGTTCATCGTCTTGTTCATCGACGGATAGGCGGCGTCGCGCACCATCGGATGGCCGCTGATGGCGAGTTGCTCGAAATGACGATAGGACAGGATGTCCGCTTCCAGTTCGCCGAGATCGCGCTGGAACACCGCGTCGTCCGCCAGCGCGCCGCCGAACGGCGACTGCGTTGCCTTCGCCGCCTCACGAATCCGCGCGATGCTGTGCAGCAGCGCCGGGCTCGCGGCCGAGCCGCCGCGCTCGTGCTTCAGGAGATGCTTGGCCACCGACCAGCCGTCGTTCTCCGCGCCGACGCGGCCGGACTTCGGCACCCGCACATTGTCGAAGAACACCTCGCACTGTTCGGGAAAACCATCGAGGCCGATGATCGGGCGGATGTCCATGCCCGGATAATCGGTGCGCTCCAGCAACAGGAAGGTGATGCCTTCCTGTTTCTTACCGGTCTTGTCGGTGCGCACCAGCATGAACATGCGGTTGGCGTGGTGCGCCAGCGTGGTCCAGATTTTGGAGCCGTTGATAATGTAATCGTCGCCGTCGGACACCGCCGCGCATTGCAGCGAGGCGAGATCGGAGCCGGCATTCGGCTCCGAGTAACCTTGCGTCCAGTAGACGTCGCCGGCGAGGATCGGCGGCAGATGCTTGCGCTTCTGCTCTTCGGTGCCGAGATCGATCAGCATCGGGCCGACCATCTGAAGACAGTTCGGCAGCAGCGGCGGCAGTTGCCGCCTGCGGCACTCTTCCGCGAAAATGTAGCGCTGCTCCACCGACCAGCCGGTACCGCCGTATTCCTTCGGCCAGGCCGGCGCGGCCCATCCCTTCGCGTTCAGAATTTTCTGCCAGGCGATGGCCTCTTCGAAGGGCGCGAACACGCTGGTTGTTTTCCTGCCGGCCTCGCGAATGGCGGGCGTCGGCGCGGTATCGAGAAACGCCGCGACTTCCTGACGAAAACTCTCAAGCTCCGGTCCAAACTCGATATTCATCGGTTGTCTTTCGGCTGGTTGGCGTTTCGCTCCTTTTGGATTTTTAGCCCGCCGATTGTCTTGCGTCTATTTGCCACTGTTCGATCACGTCGCCTGAGCCGTGCTCAGGCGACGTGATGTCCGCGACGTGAAATATTCTCTCACCGGCTCCAAAGCTGCTTCGCCAGCACGCCGACCTTGCTTTCGATGGCAGCGGCGGCGTCGAGGCAGAGGTCTTCGCGGTAACGCGAGCCGACGATCTGCACGCCCACCGGCAAGCCGTCGAGCAGGCCGACCGGAACGACGGCGGCGGGCAGGCCGAGCACGTTGATCGCCGAGATGAAGCGAAGGTCGTTCTGGAAGACCTCCTTGATGCGTTGTTCGCCCTTGAGGTCGGCGTTGACCTCCGGCGTGCGTCGCACCGTGGTGGGTGCGAGCACGAGGGGATACTCCTCAAGGAACATCATCCAGTTGCGGATGTGGCGCGAGCGATCGCTGATCGCCTTCATGTAGCCGGCCTGGTCGAGTTGCGCCGCCAGCCCGACAATGCCGTCAAAGGCCTTGTGGAAATCCGGGCTGGAAACCGCGAGCATCTGCTCTTTCTGCAGAACGCCGATTTCGGTCAGGATCAGATCGCACCAGAGCTGCCATACGCCATTGACGTCGGGCACCCCGACCTCGCTCACCGCGTAGCCCTGGTCGGCGAGAGTGTCTGCGGCTTTCCGGATCAGCGCGATTACGCCGGGATCGGTCATCATGTCATCGGGGATTTTCGCGAGCGCGACCTTGATCGGCTTGGCGGGCGGTGGGCCTTGCAGCGGGGCGGGCACCCACCACGGATCGCGCGGGTCGCGCTGCGCCATCACTTCGAGGCCGAGCCGCACGTCGCGCACTTCGCGGGCGAGGGGGCCTTGCGACGACATGAACTGCGCCATCAGCGGCCGCTCCGCGGTCGCGCTCGGATTGAACGCCGGAATGCGCCCCTGCGTCGGCTTGATGGTGGCGATGCCGTTGCAGTGCGCCGGCCAGCGCAGCGAGCCGCCGATATCGTTGCCGTGCGCGATGGTGCCGATGCCCGCCGCGATCGAGGCGCCGGCGCCGCCCGAGGAGCCGCCGCAGGTCACTTCCGGATTCCACGGATTCCGGGTGAGGCCGTGCAGCGGATTGTCGGTGAAGGCGCGCAGCGAGAATTCCGGCGTGTTGGTGAGGCCGATGATGATCGCGCCGGCCTTCTTCAGGTTGGCGGTCACCGGCGAGTCGCCGGGGGCGATATTGTCCTTGAACGCCGCGACGCCGTTCGAATTGGCCTGCCCTTCGACATCGATATTGATCTTGATGGTCACCGGCACGCCGTGCAGCGGCCCGAGCCCGCTTCCAGTTTTCCGCGCGGCATCGGCCGCCTTGGCCGCTTTCAGCGCGCTGTCGCCCAAATTGACCACGACGGCGTTGAGCGCCGGGTTGGCCTCTTTCATGCGGGCGAGATGCGCCGCAGTGACGTCCTCCGAACTCACATCGCCGGCTTTGATCGCCGCGGCGATCTCAACCGCGGACCACTGCCATATCGGTGTTTTCGTCATGCTTCGCTCCCCGTTTTGTCATTCATCATGGCACAGACGCCCGGCCACTCCCGACGAATCGTTTTCAGATCAACTCTGGTTTGAAATGTAGCGCGGCGTCTCCAACACCCTCAACGTCGTTCCCGCGCAGGCGGGGATCCAGAATCCCTCGCGCTGGTCGTTATAAAGTGACCTCTCTGTGAGTGATTGAACCGAATCGCTGCGGAGTCTGGGTCCCCGCCTGCGCGGGGACGACGATTTTCGTGTTGCGAATCCGCGCATCGAACGCGCGACTGCAACCACGCGGATGCACGGCCAGTCCGCAAACGTCTCCCCAAAGTTCCATTTAACGATTCTGCAACATTTCCGCGCCCGGAAACGCCCATCGTTAACTCCTCATTAACCGACACTGCTCAATTTAAAATTAACCAATGACAAACTTTTCGAAAGCAGAGAGCGCTCACTCATGGATGCAAAGGTGGAGCCGCAACGTCAGGTGATGCGCCTCCGAGGCCGGTCTTACGTTGCGTTTGTATTCTCGCCGTTCATGCCGATCATGAACTGGCTCGAGGAAATCGACGCGACGCTGGCGCAGTCGCCGGGGTTTTTCGCCGGCCGTCCGATTGTTTTGGATCTGGCGGCGGTCGAACTGAGTTCGCACGGCGTCGCGCATCTGGTCTCGAACCTCGAGACGCGCGGCATTCGCGTGCTCGGTCTCGAAGGCATCGAGCCGGATGGGCTTGATCCGAAATTGCCGCCGGTTTTGAGCGGCGGGCGCGGCTGCGTCGTCGAGCAGGTCGAGCCGAAGAAGGTCGAGGTCCTGCCGCCGCCACCTCCGGCGCCGTCGCTGCTGCTGCGCAGTCCGGTACGGTCGGGCCAGCGCATCGTCTACACCGAAGGCGATGTCACGGTGCTCGGCTCGGTCGGCTCCGGCGCGGAGATTGTCGCGGGCGGCTCGATCCACGTTTACGGGACGCTGCGCGGGCGCGCGATGGCCGGCATCAACGGCAATTCGGACGCGCGCATCTATTGCCAGAAGATCGAGGCCGAACTGCTGGCCATCGATGGCTACTACCAGACCGCCGAAGACATCGGCGAAACGCTGCGCCGGCAGCCCGCACAGGCGTGGCTGGATGGTGATGTCCTTCGAATCACGCCGCTGAACTAGCAACAAGGGAGACACCGATGGCCAAAGTCTTGGTCGTGACATCAGGCAAGGGCGGCGTGGGAAAAACCACGTCGACGGCCGCGCTCGGCGCGGCGCTGGCGCAGCGCGGCGAGAAGGTCGTCGTCGTCGATTTCGACGTCGGCCTGCGCAATCTCGATCTCATCATGGGCGCGGAACGGCGCGTCGTGTTCGATCTCATCAATGTGGCGCAGGGCGTCGCGAAGCTGTCGCAGGCGCTGATCCGCGACAAGCGGCTCGAAAGCCTGTGGCTGTTGCCGGCGTCGCAGACGCGCGACAAGGATGCGCTGACCGACGAAGGCGTGCGCGACATCATCGCGGACCTCCGCACCAAGTTTGATTGGATCATCTGCGACAGCCCGGCCGGCATCGAGCGCGGCGCCACGCTGGCGATGCGCTACGCCGACGAAGCCGTGGTCGTCACCAATCCCGAAGTGTCGTCGGTGCGCGACGCCGACCGCATCATCGGCATGCTCGATTCCAAGACGGTGAAGGCCGAGCAGGGCGAGCAGATCAAGAAGCACGTGCTGATCACGCGTTACGACACCAGCCGCGCGGCGCGCGGCGAAATGCTCAACATCGACGACATTCTGGAGATTCTGGCGGTCCCGCTGCTGGGCATCATCCCCGAGAGCCAGGACGTGCTGAAGGCGTCCAACGTCGGCTCGCCGGTGACGCTGAACAACGCCGCAAGCCAGCCGGCCCGGGCTTACATCGACGCGGCTCGGCGCCTCAGCGGCGAGACCGTGGACATGGTGGTGCCGACGGAACAGCGCAGGGGCTTTATGGATCGCCTGCTCGGACGGAGGGCCGCATGAGCATGAACCTTCTCAACCTGCTTCGCCGCCGCACCGCTTCGGCGCCGGTCGCTCGCGAGAGGCTGCAAATCCTGCTCGCGCATGAGCGCGGCCTGCGCAGCCAGCCCGATCTGCTCGGCATTCTCCGTGAGGAAATCCTCGCCGTGGTCTCGCGCCATGTGGTGCTGGATCCGGAGAAGGTCATTGTCCGGATGGATCGTGGCGACGCGGTGTCGACGCTCGAAGTCGACATCGAGATTCCCAACGGCTTCGAGAAGCGGTTGAAGGTCGCCAGTTGACGACGCCATCCGACGTCAGGTTCGCAGATTAGCTCGCGACGACAGGAGCAAATGATTTAACGCCACGATCATCATAGCCGCCGGCTGCATGCTTGCCGCAATGTTGGTGTATCGCTCGCTTCGTCGGGCATGCGCCATCGATGATCGATCCTTCAAGTCCCTCATTCGTGGAGATACGACATGGAACTTCTGATCCCGCCCCGTCACAGGGGAATGTTCCCATCGCTGAAGAGCCAGCTCACGAGTGAACACACCAAATGCGGACCGATCACTTGGCACGGCTACCTTCGCGTCGTCACCGAGGATCAGGACGTGATCGACCAGCTCAAGCAAAAGCTCGACGCGCAGCCGACTTGAGTGTCTGACTCGAAACGTAACTCGTAGAATCAAGTAACATCAACGTCGTCCCCGCGAAGGCGGGGACCCAGAACCCCTGGCGTTGGTTGTAATAAACAACCGCGCCGTGGTCGATGAAGCCGCACCGCTGCGGCGTCTGGGTCCCCGCCTGCGCGGGGACGACGATTTTCGTGTGGCGTATCCGTCCACAAACGAATGATCGATCAGACTTAAGCCACCCGCACCGAATTCAGGAACTTGTTCACCTCGGTCGTCAGCCGGGCGCTGTCGCGCGACAGGGTTTGCGCGGCTGACAGTACCTGCGACGAGGCGGTGCCGGTTTCGGCCGCGCCGCGCTGCAGATTGCCGATATTCGACGACACTTCCTGCGCACCTTGGGCGGCGTGCTGGACGTTGCGTGACACTTCCTGCGTCGTCGCGCCCTGTTCCTCGATCGCCGAGGCGATGGTGGAAGAAATGCCCGACAGCTTCTCGATCGAGTTGCGGATATCGGTGATGGCCGCGACGGATTCCTGCGTGGCGGACTGGATGCCGCTGATCTGCTGACCGATCTCACCGGTCGCCTTGGCGGTCTGCTCCGCCAGCGCCTTCACTTCCGAGGCGACGACGGAGAATCCGCGGCCGGCTTCGCCGGCGCGCGCCGCTTCGATGGTCGCGTTCAGGGCGAGCAGGTTGGTCTGGCCGGCAATGTTGTTGATGATCTCGACGATGTCGCCGATCCGTGCTGCCGCGGTGGAGAGCGCGCTGACACGTTCGGTCGCCGAATGCACCTGATCGACCGCGTCGTTGGCCATGCGGGCCGATTCCTGCACCTGCTGGCTGATCTCGCGCACCGATGCCGTCATCTCCTCGGTCGCCGACGCAACCGAATTGACGTTCGACGAGGCCTCGTTCGAGCCGTTGGCGACGCGCTCGGTAAAATCCCTGGCGTGATCGGCGTTGGAGGCGAGCGTGGTGGCGGACGCTTCCAACTCCGTTGCGGCTGACGCCACCGCCTGGACGATCTCGCCGATCGCGGCCTCGAACGAGTCCGCGATCTTGGTGGTGTCGGTCTTGCGCTGCACGTCGGCGCGGCGCTGGGTCGAGTGGACTTCCTCGCGGCTGAAGCGGATCAGCGTCTGCACGGTCTGGAGGTTGCGCAGCGCGATGCCGATCTCGTCGTCGCGCTTGATCTCGATGCGGTTGTCGAACTTGTCATGGACCAGATTCACCATCGTCTCGTTGAGGTGTTCCATCGGTCCTTCGAACGCGCGCAGCGTCTGGCGTCCGGTGATGCCGCCGACGATGACGCCCGCGACGGCGAGAAGGCCCAGCGCGATGCCTGCGGTCCCGCCGACCATGGCTGCGCCCAGCCCACCGCACGTAAGCATGAACACGGCTTGCAGCGTCATCATCGTCATCAACCGTGCCCGCATGGTGCGCGTGAACAGGCTGAAACGATCGAAGAACGAGCGTTTCCGCAGGATGCCGGCGTCGATCCGGTAGCCGTGCGGCCTTTTCTCGCGAATCGCCGCGTAAACCTCGTCCGCCAGCGCGCGCTGGTCGGCCTCGAGCCTGGTGCGGATCGAGGTATAGCCGGTGACCTGTCCGTTCTCGCGGATCGGCGATGCGGTGGCCAGCACCCAGTAGAAGCCGCCGTTCTTGCGGCGATTCTTGATCGCGCCGACCCACGGCTTCTCGGCCTTCAGCGTTTCCCAGAGATTTTCGAAGGCTTCCGGCGGCATGTCGGGGTGGCGGACGATGTTGTGCGCCTTGCCGATCAACTCGTCCGTCGTGAACTCGGCCGCGTCGATGAAGTCCTCGTTGACGTAGGTGAGGCGGCCTTTGAGGTCGGTCCGCGAGACGATGAGGGTCTCGTCGCTAACGGGATATTCTTCATCGGTCACAGGAAAATTCTTGCGCATAGCTGGATCCGTTGATGTGTGGCGATGGGCTTATCGGGAAAAGCCGATTGAAGCAGGGCGCGGCGTGGCACGGCCACCGTTCAGTGATTGCTGAACGGCGGACCCTGCAACGCGCAGAGTATCGAATGCTATGAGATAGGTACGGATGAGCTTTGGCATCGCATAACATTCTGTCGCGATTACGAGATGCATCCGGAGATGCGCTCGGATGGTTTCGGACCCGAAGTATGAAGGGAGTTCGTTAATAAAGCAGAACCGGCGCAACCCACGCGAGGTGTCGCGCGCTCTTTTCGAGTAAAAAAGCGAGCCGAATGGAATCGGTTTTATCGGGTTATTACTTAGAGAGGTGAGAATAGGACAGGCAGCAACGCGTCGAGAAAGCTGCGTCCATCGCGTCGCGCAATCGCAATCGATCAAAGCGAGGAGCTCGGCGCATCGGATTTGCCTGCTAGGTTCAAACAATTTCTCTTGATGACCAGCTTCGCAGTCTTTTCCCTGCATCAAACCAATTGATAGGTTTATCGATAGGATTCTTATGCGCCATGGTCGAGAGGATGTCGGGATAGCGTTGTGTTGTCAGCGTTTTGGATCGCGATGGGCGTGTCGGTCCATGCTCGGAAACCACGGTGGCGCACGTAAGCGAAGGTTGGGGAGATCGCGTTGGCGAAGTCGAGCGTGAAGAATTGGATCAAGCCGGGCTTGGACGGCGCCAATCTGGAGGTCGATGATTTCCTGAGCAAGCGTATCGCCAACCTCAGTGCGCTGTTGCTTCGCGCCAGCACGCGGCGCTATCTGCTCGAGCACGACCTCAGCCTTCCCGAATGGCGGATGCTGACGATTCTGGTCCGTTTCGGCTCCGGCACCACGCGCGCGCTGCGCGAGGCATCGCGGATGGACAAGGGCCAGATGAGCCGGGCGCTGCTCGCGCTGGAAAAGCGCAAGCTGGTGCAGCGCACCCAGGATGAGACCCACGAACTGCGGCAGTTGCTGGAGCTTACGGAGAAGGGCCTGCAACTTTATCAGCGGATCATGCCCAATGCGCGCCGCGCCCAGGTGGTGTTGCTAAAGCAGTTGACGATCGACGAGCGCAAGATGCTCGATATCGCCATCAACAAACTCAGCGCCGCGGCGGAAGCGGAAGGCTAGGACACGCATGCCCCATATCGTTTGTCATTATGCGCGCGATCAGAAGATGCCGCCGATTCGCGACGTACTGGCGATGCTGCATCGCGCCGCCGCCGCCACCGGCGTCGTCAAGGCGGAGGACCTCAAAAGCCGGGCGCAGGCGTTCGACGACTATCTCATTGCGGGTGAACGGAAATCGTTCTTCCACGTCTCGTTCTATCTGCTCGCCGGGCGCACGCCGGCGCAGAAGGAGCGGTTGAGCATCGACTTGCGGGCAGGCTTGGCCGAATTGATGCCGGAGGTTCACAGCATCAGCATCGACATCCGCGACATGGATCCGGATGCCTATAAAAAGCGGCTGTTGCCGGATTGAGGGGCGGGTGGGGAATCTCGAGAGCGTTCGTCCGAATTCGTTCGCGGTAGAGGTGCCACACCAGAATCGTCGTCCCCGCGAAGGCGGGGACGACGATAAGGATGGTTCTTAGCCGTCGTCGCCTACACCAGCAGCGGCTTTGCCGCCACCGACATCTCTTTCAACAACGGCAGGAAGCGCGCGATCATTTCGTCGGTCGTGATGCGGTCGACATGCGCGCCGATATTGGCGGCGGCGACGATGCCGCCGTCGTAGCGCCGGATCGGGACCGAGATCGAGCGGAAGCCGGGCTCGGCTTCGCGATCGACCAGCGAATAACCCTTGGCGCGATCGGCGATGACGGTGGCAATCACCGCCGCCTTGTCGGTCACGGTATTCGGCGTCTGCGCCGTCAGCCGCGCACTCTTGATGGCTTTCGCCAACGCCTCGTCCGATAACCGCCCGAGCAGCACGCGGCCGACCGAGGTGCAGAACGCCGGCAGCCGGTAGCCGATGTCGATGCCGGCCGAAAACACCCGCGCCGGGCTGGCGCGGGCGACAAACACCGCCTCTGCGCCGTCGAGGATCGCCAGCGAGCACACTTCCTTGGCCTGCGCCGACACCTCATCCATCAGCGGCTGCATCACGCTGCTGATCTGGTTCGAAGCGAGATAGGCCGAGGCCAGGGTCAGGATGCGCGGCGTCAGCGAAAACAGCCGTTCGTCTCCGGCGACGAAACCGGCCTTGATCAGCGTGTGCAGGATGCGTCGCACCGTGGCGCGCGGCAGGTCGCAGGCCTTGGCGATGTCGCTCAGCGTCATCGGCCGATGATCGGCGCCGAACGACTGGATCACGCGCAGGCCGCGGTCGAGGCTTTCGATGAACTCCGGCCCGTCGCGTCTGGCCTGTTGTTCGTCTGCGGTGCGCTTGAGCTTTGGCATACGGCCAGTCGCCATCCGTTGTCGGTCGCGGCGGGGGCCACGAATCGCGCGATTATGCACCAGCGCGGCGCAGCCGTCGCATCGCGTCCCCGAGACGGGCCGGCGGCAACCCGCGCCATGCTCTCCACCGGTTGCAACGAAGGCCGAATTGGAAATCGAGCTTGCGTCTGCTCCAATCTGGAGGCACTCTAAACCAAATCGGACGTTTGTTCGTCTATCGAACAATGGCTGTGAGGAAACCTGAGGCCGACGGGGCGCCCGCGGCACCAAGGAGAACGCCATCATGATGAGCCAGCAGCAGAACGATCTCATCACCCTGACCGGTCCCGGCACCGCCTGCGGCAAGCTGATGCGGATGTATTGGCAGCCCGCCGCGCTGGTCGACGAACTGGAAGGCGAGCGGCCGATCAAGCCGGTGCGGCTGCTCGGTGAAAACCTCGTGCTGTTTCGTGATGAAAGCGGCCGCTACGGCCTAATGGACCGGCATTGTCCACATCGCGGTGCCGACTTGGCTTTCGGCCGGCTGGAAAATGGCGGCGTGCGTTGCTCGTTCCACGGCTGGCTGTTCGATGTCGACGGCCAGTGCCTCGAGACGCCGGCGGAGCCGGCCGGCTCGGTGCTGTGCAAGAACATCAAGCAGCGCGCGTATCCCGTCGTGGAGAAGGGCGGCATCCTGTGGGCCTATATGGGCGAGGGCGAGCCGCCGGCGTTCCCGGAAATCGACTGCTTTGCCGCGCCGGATGCCTACACCTTCGCCTTCAAGGGCATGATGGACTGCAACTGGTTGCAGGCGCTGGAAGTCGGTATCGATCCGGCGCACGCCTCGTTCCTGCATCGCTTCTTCGAGGACGAGGATCCGGCCGCCGCTTACGGCAAGCAGTTTCGCGGTGCCTCCGCGGACAGCGAAATGCCGATGACCAGGGTGCTTCGCGAATACGATCGCCCGATCATCAATGTCGAGCAGACCGAATACGGCCTGCGCCTGATCGCGCTGCGCGAGATTGACTCCGAGCGCACCCATGTGCGCGTCACCAACCAACTGTTCCCGCACGCCTTCGTCATCCCGATGAGCACCGAGATGACGATCACGCAATGGCACGTGCCGGTGGATGACACGCATTGCTACTGGTACGCGATCTTCACCAGCTACGGCGCTCCGGTGGACAAGCAGAAGATGCGCGACCAGCGCCTCGAACTCTACGCGCTGCCGGACTACGTCTCGCGCAAGAACAAGGCGAACGACTACGGCTTCGATCCGCACGAGCAGGCGACCGAGACCTATACCGGCATGGGCACCGACATTAACGTCCACGATCAATGGGCGGTGGAGTCGATGGGCGCGATCCAGGATCGCACCAGGGAGCACCTTGGCCAGTCCGACAAGGCCATCATCCAGTATCGCCGCCTGCTGCGGCAGGAAATCGAGAAGGTCTCGTCCGGCGGCAAGCCGTTCATGTTCCTCGATGCCGCCAATGCGCGCAGCATTCAGGGGCCGGCTACGATGGACGGCATCGGGCCGACGCGCGGTTGGGAGATGTACTGGATGGAAGTCGACGTGAAGCGGCGGCGCGGCGCGCCGTGGGCGGCGGCGGTGCCGTCGGACATCGCGAAAAAAGCACCGCATCTCGCGGCCGCCGAATAACTTCACGCTGCGCGATTTCAGCAAAGGATATTGACGTTGAGTTTCGTCAGGAAGCACGGCCTCTGGTCCGATGAGCAGCACGAGGCCGCGACCCGCTTGGCGCGGATGGTCGAGGAGCAGCAGCTCGAAACCGTCCGGTTGTCGTTTCCGGATCAGCACGGAATCTTGCGCGGCAAGACCTTGATCGCAGGCGAAGCGGTGCGGTCGCTGGAAAGCGGATGCAGCATCACCACCACGATGCTGGCGAAGGATACATCGCACAAAACGGTGTTTCCGGTGTTCACCGCCGGCGGCGGCTTCGGCATGGCCGAGATGCAGGGCGGCGGCGACGTGCTGATGGTGCCCGATCCCACCACCTTCCGCGTGCTGCCGTGGGCGCCCGCGACCGGCTGGGTGATGTGCGATCTCTATTTCGGTGACGGCCGCCCGGTGCCGTTCGCAACGCGGGGCTTCTATCGCTCGGTGCTGGAGAAACTCGCCGCGCGCGGCTACGATTTCATGGCCGGGCTCGAAGTCGAATTCCACATCTTCCGTCTCGCCGATCCGAAGATGCAGCCGCACCACGCCGGGCAGCCCGGCGAGCCGCCGGACGTGACGCTGCTGTCGCACGGCTATCAGTATCTCACCGAGCAACGCTACGACATGATGGAGCCGGTGCTGGAAGTGCTGCGCCGCGATGTCATGGCGCTCGGCCTGCCGTTGCGCTCGATGGAAGTCGAGTACGGCCCGAGCCAATGCGAATTCGTGTTTCAGCCGACCGTCGGCCTCGCGCCGGCGGACACCATGGTGCTATTCCGTAGCGCGGTGAAGCAGATCGCGCGCCGCCACGGCTGCCACGCCACCTTCATGTGCCGGCCGCGCATTCCGAATGTGATGTCGTCGGGCTGGCATCTGCATCAGTCGCTGGTGTCGACAAAGACCGGCGAGAACGCCTTCATGTCGAAGGTCGACGGCGAGCCGCTGTCGCCGCTCGGCAAGCATTATCTCGCCGGCCTGCTCGATCACGCCCGCGCCGCCACCGTGTTCACCACGCCGACCATCAACGGTTACAAGCGCTATCGCTCCTATTCACTGGCGCCGGATCGCGCGATCTGGGGCCGCGACAATCGCGGCGTGATGCTGCGCGTGCTGGGCGGGCCGAACGATCCGGCGACGCGGCTGGAAAACCGCGTCGGCGAGCCCGCCGCCAATCCGTATCTCTATATGGCGTCGCAGATTCTCTCCGGCCTCGATGGCGTCGATCGCAAGCTCGATCCCGGCCCCGATGCCGATACGCCCTACGAGACCAAGGCCAGCCTGCTGCCGAAATCGCTGCGCGAGGCGGTGTTCGCGCTCAAGGACGATCCGTTCTTCCGCGAGGCGATGGGCGCCGAGCTTGTAGACTACTACGTTTTTATCAAGAATGCCGAGATCGACCGTTTCCAGGCCGAAGTGACGGAGTGGGAGCAGCGCGAATACTTCGAGATGTTTTGATGCACGCGGAACCACACAAACGACCCGCGGCGTGCCATAACGACAACGACACAAAAACACCGAGAGGGAGTGCAATGAAAAAATCAGTAACGTTGCTTTCAGCTTTGGCCGCGATCGGCCTGATGACCGGCGGCGCGTCGGCGGACGTGATCAAGGTCGGCGTGATCGGCACGATGTCCGGGCCCTACGCGTTGTTCGGCAAGAACTTCAAGATGGGCATCGACGCCTGGGTCGCCGAGCACGGCAACAAAGTCGGCAATCACACCATTGAATTCATCTATCGCGACGAGGAATCGCCGAACCCGGCGAAGTCCAAGGCGCTCGCGCAGGAGTTGCTGGTCAAGGACAAGGTGCAGTATCTCGCCGGCGTCTACTTCACGCCGGACGCAATGGCGATCGCGCCGCTGCTGGACGAGTCCAAGACACCGCTGGTGGTGATGAACGCCGCGACTTCCGCCATCGTGCAGAAGAGCCCGTACATCGTGCGCACCTCGTTCACGATGTGGCAGAACACGGTGCCGGCCGCCAAGGTCGCCAAGACCAACGGCTCCAAGAAGGTCGCCATCGCGGTGAGCGATTACGGCCCGGGTATCGATGCCGAAGCCGCGTTCAAGAAGACCTTCGAGGCCGAGGGCGGCAAGGTGGTCGAAGCCATCCGGATGCCGCTCAACACCACGGACTTCGGGCCGATCATGCAGCGCATTAAGGATTCCGGCGCCGATACCATCTTCACGTTCCTGCCCGCCGGTCCGCCGACGCTGGGCTTCGTCAAGGCGTATATCGACAACGGCCTCAAGGCCGGCGGCGTCAAGCTGATGTCCACCGGCGACGTGGTCACCGAGCCGGACCTGCCGACCATCGGCGACGCCGGCATCGGCATCCTGTCGACCTATCACTACGCGGTGTCGCACGACTCGCCGGAGAACAAGGCGTTTATCGCGCAGATCGTGAAGGACGGCGGCAAGCTCGACGAGATCACCATGACCTCGGTCGCGGCCTATGATGGCGCCCGCGTCATCTACAAGATGATCGAGGCGACCGACGGCAAGCGCGATCCGGCGAAAGCCGTCGATGCGGTGAAGGGCATGAAGTGGGTGAGCCCGCGCGGCCCGGTGTCGATTGATCCGGACACCCGCCACATCCGCCAGAACGTCTATCTGCGTACGGTCGAGAAGGTCGATGGCAAGCTGATTAACAAGGAAACCAAGACCTTCGAGGCGCAGCCCGACTGGGCTCTGAGCAGCAAGTAACGCTGACGCAAGTAACGGCTCCCGCTCTCGCGGCGGTTCGCTTGTCTCTCGACATCCCGGCTTGATATGTGGGTGTTCGGAATAAGTGAGCCGCCGGGCTGAGCGGGAGTCTTCACGTTTCCCGACGCTACGTACGCCATCACGTCAGGATTGCCTTGTGACCGATCGCGCGAGCTTGCTGCGGCTCATCAACGGACGGATCTATCGCTTCGCCGAGGATCGCTTCCCGGCGGAAGCCATTGTTGTGCGCGACGGTAAGGTGGCGTGGATCGGTGCGACGCGCGATGCGCCCGCCGCCGCCGACACCATCGATTTGCAAGGCGCCACCGTGCTGCCCGGTCTCACTGACGCGCATATCCATCTGTTCGCGATCGCCTATGGGCGGCTGCTGGTCCCGCTCGGCCGTGCTCATGCGGCGTCGATCGATGATGTGATCGCCCGCATCAAGGCGCGCGCGGCAACGACGCCGAAGGGCGAATGGGTTCACGCGGCGGAGTTCGACGAAAATCATCTCGCCGAACACCGTTATCCGACCCGCGACGAACTCGATGCCGCGATCCCGGATCATCCGGTGCTGATCCGCCGCTTCTGCGGCCACATCGCCATCGTCAACGGCGCGGCGTTACGCGCGCTCGAGATCGACGAAGGCATCTCCGAGGTACAGGGCGGCGTGTTCGGCCGCGACGCCGATGGCCGCCTCGACGGCAGCGCCACCGAAGCCGCCGCCGAATTGATTTTCCGTCGGGTGCCGCCGGTCAGCCGCGCGACGTTGGCGCAGTCGCTGCATGCTACCATCGACGATTGCCTGCGTATGGGAATGACGGCGGCGGTGGAAGCGGCGGTGGGATTCACCAGCGGCTTCGACGAGGAGTTCGCGGTGTGGCAGGTGGCGCGCGGTGACCGCGCGCATCTGCCGATGCGGCTCGGCTTCATGCACCAACTCGATCCGGAGGAAGCGGTCGCGCGCGGGCTCATGCCGACTCGCGATGCCGACTGGCAGGCGATGACGCTGAAGTTTTTCGCCGACGGCATCGTCGGCGGACGCACTTCTGCTGTCAGTGAAGACTATTGCGACACGCCGACGCGCGGCTTCTTCATGCGGCCGGAAGCGGACCTGAAACGCGTGATCGTGGCCGCGCACGAGGCCGGCTGGCAGGTCGCGGTGCATGCCACCGGCGACCGCGCGGTGGCCTGCGTGATCGATGCCTACGAGACCGGGCAGGGCCGCGTCGCATGGCCCGATCCGCGCCATCGTATCGAGCACTTCTTCTGCCCGCCGCGTGATGGCTTCGCGCGGATGCAGCGGCTCGGCGCGCTGATCGTGATGCAGCCGAGCTTTCTCACCCGGATGCGCCGCTCCATCGAGCAGGCGTTCGGGCCGCGCAGGCATGACAAATATCCCGGCCGCTCCGCGTTGGCCGCCGGCGTTCATTACGTCGCCAGCTCCGATGCGCCCACCGGCCTCACCTCGCCATGGGCGGGCATGGCCGACGCGGTGGATCGCGGTTTGCCGGATGGTGAGCCGATCGGCCCGAACGAGGCGCTGACCCCGCGCGAGGCCGTCGCGGCCTATATCCACGGCGGCGCTTACGCGATGACGCAGGAAAGCTGGCGCGGCGTGCTGGCGCCGGGCATGGCCGCCGACCTGATCGTACCGGATCGCGATCCGTTGGCGGATTCAGCGCCTGACCTGCGCGGCGTCAACGTGCTAATGACCATGGTTCGCGGCGTGATCCATCACGACGCGGCCTTTTCACAAGCCGGCCGCAACGCTGCCGCGCCTGCGGGACGCTAGGGACCATGCAGACGATTCTAAGCATCGGCCTCGACGGCATTTCCTACGGCATGGTGCTGTTCATCATCTCTATCGGCCTGTCGATCATGATGGGCCTGATGCGGGTGGTGAACCTGGCGCACGGCGCCTTCGCCATGATCGGCGGTTATCTCGCCTCCTACGCGATGCGCGATCTCGGTGCCGGCTATGCGCTCGCCATCGTGGTCGCGGTGATCGGCACCATCATCATTTCGATCCCGCTGGAAATCCTGCTCTATCGCCGCATTTACCGGAAATCCGACGCGCTGACACAACTGCTGCTGACCATCGGCATCACCTTCGTCATCATCGGCCTCGCCAACTTCATCTTCGGACCGACGCTCAAGGCGATCCCGCTGCCGAACGCGCTGAGCGGCCCGCTCGATATCGGCTTCCGCATGATCCCGACCCATCGCGTCTTCGTCATCGTCTGCGGCGTGATCACCGCGCTGGCGCTGTGGCTCCTGATCGACAAGACCGAGTTCGGCATCCGGTTGCGCGCCTCGGTGGACAACAGCGACATGGCGGATTCGCTCGGCATCCGCACCGAATGGATTTATGCGGCGACGTTTGCGCTCGCGGTCGGCCTTGGCGCGTTCGGCGGCGTGGTCGGCGCGGAACTGTTGCCGATCGAGCCGTTCTACGCGCTGCGCTACATGGTGACGTTCCTCGTCGTGGTCTCGGTCGGCGGCGCGGGCTCGATTGCTGGCGCGCTCGCGGCCTCGCTGCTGCTCGGGCTTGCCGACACCACGGGAAAGTATCTCGCGCCGGAATACGGCGAGTTCTTCTTCTACCTCGCGGTGATCGTCATCGCATTCCTGTTCCCTCGCGGACTGTTCGGGCGGGCGCACTGACATGGCTGGCCTGTCCACACTCGCAAAGACATCCGACCGCGCCTTTCCGTTCGCCGCCGAACTGATGGGCGTTCTCTCTATCGCCGCCCTCGGGATGCTCGGCTTCCTGCTGTTTCCCGACGATCTTGCGTTCCTGACGCGGCTGATCGGCATCACGCTGCTGGTGCTGTCGCTCGATCTCGTCACCGGCTATTGCGGCATCGCGACCCTCGGCCACGCCGCGCTGTTCGGCGTCAGCGCCTACGCGGTCGGCAATGCCTGCATCGGCGGCATCCGCGAGCCGATCCTGCTGCTCGGCGTCGGCATTATTGCAGGCACCATCATGGGCGCGATCTCCGGTGCGCTGATCACGCGGTTTCGCGGATTGCCGCAACTGGTGCTGTCTATCGCGATCGGGCAACTGGTCGCTGCGCTTGCCAACAAACTGTCGTCGGTCACCGGCGGCAGCGATGGCCTCTCGGGCATCACGCCCGATCCGGTGCTGGGGCTGTTTCGTTTCGATATGTACAGCCGCACCGCGTTCACGTTTTCGCTGATCGTGCTCGCGGTCGTGTTCGTGCTGCTGCTGCGCTTCGTGCGCTCGCCGTTCGGGCTGCTGTGTCGCGGCATCCGCGACGACGACCTGCGCGCGCAGATGATCGGCGCGACTGTCTATCCGCGTCTCGTCATCATGTATGCGGTGTCCGGTGCGGTGGCCGGCGTCGGCGGCGCGCTGAACGCGATGACGGCTGGCGTGGTCGGCCTCGACAGCGTCTCGTTCGAGCGTTCCGCCGAGGTGCTGGTAATGCTGGTGCTCGGCGGCGCGGGCAATCTGTGGGGCGCGTTGTTCGGCTCCGTCGTGTTCCAGATTTTCGAGCACATCGTCTCCACCACCAATCCGTTCCACTGGATGACGCTGGTGGGCTTGCTGTTGATCGCCATCGTGCTGTTCGCGCCGCGCGGCCTGTCGCACGGCGTCGCGGTGTTGTGGTCGAAACTCGTTCGGCGGGGAGGGCGGGCATGAGCGATCTTCTCGCGCTCGACAAGGTCTCGCGGTCGTTCGGCGGCCTGCGCGTCAACGAAAATATTTCGTTCCGCCTCGCGCCGGGCGATCGCGTCGCGCTGATCGGCCCCAACGGCGCCGGCAAGACCACGCTGGTCAACGTCATTTCCGGCGACATTCCGCCAACCTCCGGCACCTTGCATCTCGAAGGCGACGACATCACCCGGCTCGGTATCCCGGCGCGGGTGCAGCGCGGGCTGGTGCGCACCTTCCAGGTGACGCGGCTGTTCGCCACGCTCACCGCCGCCGACAACGTCGCGCTGGCGATCATGCAGCGCAAGGGCCTCACGCGCCGTTTCTTCTCGGCGGCAACCAATGCGCCGGAGGTACGCACCGAATGGGAGCAGCTGCTCGGCACGCTTGGCATCGCGCATTTGGCGCGCATCACGGTGTCGCAACTGGCCTACGGGCAACAACGTTTGCTCGAACTCGCCATCGGCCTCGCGCTCAATCCGAAGGTGCTGCTGCTTGATGAGCCCGCCGCCGGCGTGCCGCACGACGAGGCGCCGAAGATTCTCGAAGCGATCGAGCGGTTGCCGGCCGACATTGCGGTGCTGATGATCGAGCACGACATGGACCTGGTGTTTCGCTTCGCCAAGCGCGTGCTGGTGCTCGCCAACGGCCGTCTGATTTTCGAAGGCACGCCGCAGGCGGTCACCGCCGATGCGGAAGTACGTCGCGCTTATCTCGGGAGTTATGCCGATGCCCGCCGCCCGGCTTGAGGTCGCCGGCCTCAGCGCCGGATACGGACCGACCCAGATCGTGCAGAACATCACCTTCGATGTGCCGGCCGGCGGGCGGCTCGCCATTCTCGGCCGCAACGGCGTCGGCAAGACCACGCTGCTCGCGACCTTGATGGGGCTTTCGACGCGCCATGCCGGCAGCGTGCGCATTGGCGACGTCGAATTGACGCGCCGCCGCACCTCGGCGCGGGCGCTGGCCGGCGTCGGCTATGTGCCGCAGAGCCGTGATGTGTTCGCTTCGCTGACGGTGGAGGAAAATCTCGCCACCGGCTTGAAGGGACGCGGACGTGCCGCGTTGGCCGAGGCTTACGAGATGTTTCCGCGTCTTGGCGAACGGCGGCGGCATCTCGGCGGGCAACTGTCCGGCGGTGAACAGCAGATGCTGTCGATGGCGCGCACCATGCTGGGCCAACCGTCGCTGCTGTTGCTCGACGAGCCGCTGGAAGGGCTGGCGCCTGTCATCTGCGACGAGCTGATGAGCATGATCACGCGGCTCGCCGGATCGGGCGATGTCACCGTGGTACTGGTCGAACAGCAGATCGAACGCGCGCTGGATTTCGCCGACCGCGTGCTGATCCTGGAGCGCGGCCGCGAAGTCTGGTCCGGCGCGCCGGACATCTTGCGGGCTGATCGCGCACTGATCGAGCGGCTACTCGGCGTGGGAATTCATTGAGCTTGAGCCGTCACCCTGAGGTGCGAGCAAAGCGAGCCTCAAAGGGCGACGGCGATCCTTCGAGGCTCCACGCTTCGCGTGTCGCACCTCAGGATGACGCCGTCTCTCACTACGGTCACGAGCCTCACACCAATCCGCGCCGCATCGCTTCGATCGCAGCCTCGGCGCGCGAGGAAATATTGAGCTTGCGATACACCGTCTTGACGTAGCCCGCGACTGTGTGCGGCGTCAGGCCGAGTACCCGCGCGGCTTCCGCCACCCGCAGCCCGCGGCCGAGCAGTCGCAAAATGTCGAGTTCGCGCGGCGTCAATGCGGCTTCGGCATCGACGTTCGCATCCACCACGCTCCGCTTGGCGAAATGCGTCAGCATCCGTTGCGCGATCGAGGGCGACAACGGTGGCTCGCCTGCGTCAATGCGATGCATGTAGCCGACCAGCGTATCGGCATGCTGGTCCTTGAGCAGATAGCCCTTGGCCCCGGCGGCGATGGCGTCGAACAGATGCGCGTCGTCGTCGTAGATCGTGGTCACCACCGGCAAGATCTGCGGATGGCCGTCGGCCAGCATACGGATCAGGTCGATGCCGTTGCCGTCCGGCAGGCCGATGTCGATCAGCGCGATATCGCGCGGCGCATTGGCGTCGGGGTCCGCGAAGGTGCGGGGCTGTGCGGCGATCCAGTCGCGTGCCGCCTGAAACGTCGCCGCTTCGCTGATGGCGATGCCGTCGAAGGCAACGCCGAGCGTCCGCACCAGCCATGCGCGGGTATCGGTCTGATCTTCGACAATCAGGCCGCGCCGTTTGCGGGGCAGGGGCGTCGGGGTGGATGCCATCGGCTCAACTCATGACCTGTACATCCGTTGCGCGGCGTCGGCGGATTTACTGTAGGAGCCGGCCGATAGCGGCGACACCCCCTGAATGTGGGGTTTGTCGCCTGTCGCGCTTCGGTCGGTGGCGGCCTCGGGCGCGGCTGCGGCATCGGCCATCAGCGGAATGTCGATAACGAACGCGCTTCCACGCGATCCCGGCAGCACGGCAAACGATCCGCCGAGATCGTCGAGGCGGCGGATGATGCCGCGCAAGCCGTTGCCTTGAGCGTTGCCGTTCGCTTTTGTCGGATCGAGGCCGATGCCGTCGTCGGCGATGCGGATCGACAGCATTCGATCCTCCTGCGTCACCGTCACATCGACGCGCTTCGCCTGCGCATGGCGGATGACGTTGCTGACGATTTCGCGATGCGCCGACACGATGCTGCGATAGATGCGGTAGTCCAGCAGTTTCGCGCTGTCATCCACGGCGGCGAGCGGCCAGTGCAGATCGATGCCGGCGGCGGTGAGGCGTTCGCCTGCCTCGTGGCGCAGCGCCGCGATCACCTGGCCGAGCGGCAGTTGATCGGCGGAAAGGCCGCTGACGATGGTGCGGATATCGGCCAGCGCGTCGCGTAGCACGCGATGGGTGTCGGTCACCTCGGTCTTGTAGAGCCCGGACAGCAGCCGCGCGCCGACGTCGTCGTGCAGGTCGCGCGCGATGCGCCGCCGCTCCTCGACGCCGCCACGCTCGAAGGCGTCGCGGCTGACCTCAACATAACGCATCAGCCGCACCAGTTCGCGCGCCAGGTCGCGATCTGAACTGCCGAACAGCTTTTGTCCGCGCCATGGGTAACGCAATTCCAGCGCGGGCGTATCGGCGATGGCGGGCAGCCGGACCTCGAGCCCTTCCTGGCCGATTTCGACATCGCTGACCGCAGGTTCGAGCGGCGTCATCACCAGTGGATCGAACAGCCGCCGCAGCAGGCCGTGCCAGCGCCCGGAGCGCTCCTGCGCCGACGCGGCGAAGGTGACGTCCACCACCTCGCGAAACAGTTCGTGGCTTTCGACGCGACTGCGCGGCTGCAACCGCGCGCGCAACCCATCGCGCGCCGGCAGGTAGATGAACGCGAGCGCCAGCAATGCGATGCTGAACGACACGTCGTGTTGCAGATGCATGACGTAGAGCAGCAGCGCGTCCACCGTCAGCAGCAGCGCGACGCCGCCGGTGTAGAACATCACCCGGAACGCCCACTCGTCGAGATCGAACAGCCGGTAGCGGCTGACGCCCAGCGCCAGCCCGGCATAGATCAGCAGGAAGAAACCGAAGGCATGGCCCTGCTGCATCACTGGCGCGGCGTCGACCAAAATCGGCGCGATGATCAGCACCACGAAGGCGCCGGCGCCGACGATCACCGAGAGGCCGAGCCAGCGCAACGCCGCGCGGCCGCGCGGATCGCGGCGAGTGGCGAACCATTGCACGCCGACCGCGCCGACCAGCACCAGCATGTAGGCCAGGATCGGCAGTTGCGAGCCCATCGCCTGCTCCTCGGGCAGGCGCAGGATATCCGCGGCGAGCCATGCGACGGTGATCGCGGGCAGCGCCAGCAGCAGGCGCGGCTGCACCAGCGGGCGCGGATAGAGCAGGAACAGCGCGATCATCGCCGCGCCGAAGCCGAGCGCGCCGATGTGATTGAGCGCGCCCAGCACGCGGATGAGCCCGCCGTCGATGGCGAGTTCGCGCGACGAATACACCGCCGCACCATAGGCCGAGATCATGATCATCGCGCCGGCGATGGCGAACAGCCGCGTCGGCAGATCCTGCGGCCGCAGCGCCAGTACCCAGGCGCCGAGCAGCAGCGACCCCATGCCGGTGATGAACTGCACCCAGAACGAGGACGGCAGGTCGGTGACCGGCCGCCGCGCCGGCGTCACGATCACCTCGAGGGGGCCGCGCTCGGATTCGACATGGAGCGTCACGCGCTTGTCACGCAGCATGTTAGCGAGCGAGGTTTGCCGCTGCATGAATTGCGCGGCCATCGCGTAGGTCTGAAGCGTGTCGGGCTCCTCGACGAGGTCGCCGGCAACCAGATCGATCCGGCTGCCGTCGTCGGCGCCGATCGCGACCAGCCGCGACGGTACCGGCACCAGCCGCGCCGGTCCGTCGGGATCGACGGCGACGATACGGACCGCACCTGGCTCGGCTTGCGGCGCCAGCGTCATGCCGAGCCATGGCTGGTTCAGTACCAGCCAGAACACGAGCAGGCAGGCGCCGACGCAGATGAGCGCCGCGGTCTGCATGATGCGGTTCGGAAGCCAGTGCGACATGGCCGTGCGTTCGTCCTCCCCCCGGGACGAGGGGTACGCTGGCCCTGTCCGACCCGGCATATTGGCGAACCATCCCGGTTTGTCGAATGGATTTCGATGCTCGCTGTCCTGATTCTGGCGGAAGGGTTGACGGCGTTCTGCGCCCTTGGCTTCGAGATCGCGATGGCGCGGCTGGTGGCGCCGCATGCCGGCATGTCCACGGATACATGGACCGCGATCATCGCCGCGTTCCTGCTGGCGCTGGCGCTGGGCAACCATATCGGCGGCCGCGTCGCCGCCGCCTCCGACCTGCGGCAGAGACTTTGTGTCGCAGCCGGCGCGATGTTGATGGCCGCGCTTGCCATCGCCGTCACGCCGCTGGCGATGCCGTGGTGGGATGCGGCGATCCTGAGCGCAGCGCCCGCCACGCCATGGCGCATCGTCACGTTTGCCGCGGCGCCGTGCCTGCCGGCGGGCCTCGCTCTCGGCATCGCGACGCCATTGTTGATGACCGCCGCGCTGGCGTTGTCGCGAAGCCACGCCGTGGCTGGGCTGGTTTACGGCGCGGGCGCCACCGGCAGCGTCTGCGGCGTGCTCTGCGTGTTGTGGTGGTGGCTCGACGTCCTCGGCACGCGTGCGACATTGCTCGGCATCGCTCTCGTCGCGGTGATAGTTGCGGCGACGCTCGCCATGATCGCGCCGGCGCGGCCGCAAGCGGCGCTGGCATGATCCGGTTTCTGTTGCCGCTTGCGGTATTTTTGTCGGCGGCGTCGTCGCTGGCGGTGGAGCTGGCTATCGTTCGGCTCGGTGCGCCATATCTTGGGCAATCGCTGCTGCCGTGGTCGGCCGCGATCGTCAGCGTGCTGCTCGGGCTCACGATTGGTCATGTGCTGGGCGGACTCGCGGGCGGCGAGACGGCGACGTCGCGCGCGCTGCGCGGCTGGCTCTCGGCGGTGTGGTTCGCAGCCGGCATCGCGGCGATGGCGATGCCGGCGGCGATCGGCCCGGTCGCGATTGCCTTCGCGAGTGATGGCGGGTTCAGCCTCGACGCGGTTGCAGCGATCGCCGCGCTGGCAGCGCCGCCGAGTTTCGCCGCCGGCTTCGTATCGCCTTTGGCGTTACGTCTCGCCGCGCGGAGGCCGTCCCTCGCTCTGCCGCGCATGGTCGGCGCGATCTATGCCGCCTCCGCCGTCGGCAGCGTCGCCGGTACGGCGCTCGCCGGCTTCGTGGTGCTGGAGCGGTTCGGCGCGGCGGGACTGGCGTATCTCGCCGGCGGCGCGTGGCTCGCGCTCGGCGCGCTGGCGTTGCCGGCGCGAAAGGCTGTCGTCGTCGCGCCGGTTTACGGACTCGCGCTGGTAGCCATCGGCGTGTTGCCGTGGCTCGCGGGCAAACAGTGTCTCGTGGAGTCGCGCTACACCTGCATTCGCCTGCTCGACAAGCCGTTCGTCGGCGGCGACCTGCTGCGTTTCATGATCCTCGACGAGGGCGTGCACTCGGCCTCCGACCGCGATCATCCCCGGCGCCTGCATCTCGGCTACGCGGCGCTGGCCGATCGTCTCGCGCAGGCGGCGTTCGGAAAAGTGGCGGTGCCACGTGCGCTGGTGATCGGCGGCGGCGGCGCGACCTTGCCGCGCGCGTGGGCTCATGCCGAGAAGCCCGTTGCCGCGACGGTGATTGAACTCGACGCTGAGGTGGCGACTATGGCGCGCGACATCATGTGGGCGGGCGGTAACGGTCGTCTTAACACCTTGATCGGCGACGGCCGCGCGGTGTTGCGCGCGCTGCCCGCGACGCCGACCTATGACGTGGTACTGATGGATGCCTATCGCTCGCGCAGCGTGCCGCCGCATCTCGTCACCGCCGAATTCGATCGCGCAGTCGCGGCGCGACTGACGCCGTCCGGCGTTTACATCTCCAACGTCATCGACCGCGCCGATCCGCCGCTGCTGGCACTCAGCATCGCGGCGACTTTGGCGATGGTGTTTCCCGCCGTCGATCTCTGGATTGCGGAGGCGCCCGCCAGCGGCACCACCAATATCGTGGTCGCGGCATGGCCGTCGGCCGAACGCGCACTGCGTCCGCCCCGGATCACCGTCGAGGCCACGGTGATGGATGCGGGCGACGCTGTGCGCACGCAACAAGTGACGTGGCGGCGGTTCGATCTCGCAGCCGCCCGCGCACACTGGCCACGCGCCTGCGCCGCTGTGCTCACGGACGATTGGACGCCGGTGGACCGGCTGCTGGGCGGACGCGCGGTGTGCGATCATGGAGAGGCGCGGCGATGAGCGAGGTTCTCCGCCAGATCGCTCGCACCGCCGTACTCTGCGGCGCGCTTGGCCTGGCGCTCTATCTCGTGTTGTCGATGGTGGCCGATCACCCGATCACCGCGCCGATGATCGGTTTCGCCGGCGCGTCCGTCGTCGGCGTCCTGGTGTTCCACCTGCTGCGCGACGCCTGGCATAGCGGCATCATTCCGGAAAAGTTCGGAATCACCTCGCGCGAAGTCAATCCGATCTGGTACTGGGGCTTGATGCTCTGGTACGGCGCGTGCCTGATCTGTCTGATCGCGCTCGCGCTGATCTGTCTGTTGCGGATCGTCGGGCTGTGAAAGTGACAGCACTGAATTGCATCATGACCGCTGCGGCGTCTGGGTCCCCGCCTGCGCGGAGACGACGAGGCTTGCGCGGCCGCTCTCCTGCGACAAACGCCCCTACGGACACGGCTTCTGCGGTAGTAGTTTCACCGATGCAAGGTCGGCCTTGATCCGCATGTTCTCGAACACGGTATCGGAGACGGTGAACACGCCGTTGAGATAGCGCGTCATGTTCTCACGCACGCGGAACTTGCCGTTCTTGTCGTTGCGTAGGATTTCCACGCGGTAGCGCGGTGCGCCGGCCATCGCCGCTGCCGGGTGTCCCTTCGGCAGCGGCGTCTTCACCTCGTCGCCGGTGCGATAGGTGATGCGGTCGATGCTGGAGAGTGAATCTTCCGGGTTGTAGACGGCGGCGACCAGCGGCTTCTTCTCGCGCACGGCGACGTCCGACAGGCGGTCGTGATGCAGCGGCAGCAGAACGTCGGCCGGCAGTAGCACGCGTCCGCCGGGGAGTTTTTGCGAGGTGGCGACGATGCCCTGCGGCGTCTTGCGCGCGACAAGGGAATCCTGCCGCTTCACCTCGCCGTTGACGCGGTCGGTGATCGAGAAGGCAAGCTGGGTGCCGTCGCCGTTCTCCGTCACCGTCGCATCGGAAACCAGCTTGATCGCGCCGCCGGCGAATTGCAGATCGGCCGCGGTGTGGCGGATCATCTTGTACCCGGTGCAGCGGCTGCCGGTGAGTTCGATGGTCATGCGGCCTTTGCCGCTCCTGAGCTGATCCGATGCTTTGGCCGGTGCGAACTTCAGATTCAAAACCATCCGGCGCGGCGCGCCTTCGGCAGCGGTTGCCGATTGTACGGCCGCGCCGGTGATGGGCAGACAGATGGCTATCAGAATGATGCAGGTCTTAACGGTGGCAGGGCGGCGCAAGCGCAAGTCTGTCATGACGATATTCGAAGCTCCGCGAAATCTGTGTCTTGCCAACATGTCTTGCCAAAAAGACCGCACGCAATTGTTGCTCGTCATGGCCGGAATAAATCCGGCCATGACGAAGAAATCGCATCCGTAGTCTAACTCCACGCGAATCGGCACCCCTCGAAACGGGGGCTGACGTCATCGCCGGATTTCCCCGCAATATCGGTTTGCTGCGAAGGGGGCGGAGACGTGGCGGTTTTTGAAGCAAGGCCGATGGCCACCTTCAGCGGGCTGCGCGGCGTACCGCTCCTCGCGTTGTCGCACAACGCGTTGTTTCCGGCGCTGAGGATCGGTCCGCTCGGCGTCGTCCTTCGCGTCATCCGCAATCACGAATTTCGCTACGACGAGATCGAGACGATTACCTTGACGCGCTTGCTGGGCTTTCAGGTGACTTTCGTGCCGCGCGTGGGGCTGCGAACCTTTACGGCGGGCTTTGCTGGCGAGGCGGCCGTCGTGCCGGTTCTGGTCGCATTGCAATGTCACGGGGCGCCGCTGGATCAGGCCGCCTGCGCGCGACTGGCGACGTCCACTGCCTGAGTCACCCCCCGTGAACGGGGGGTTGTCGGGATTTGGCAGCCGCCGCAAGCTTCAGCATTCGAGTCTTTCTGTCCGGACCCGTTTGACCCAAGGAAGCGATGAGGAACGTCACGATGCATCTCAACGACAAGCAGAACGCGAAGCCGCTGCCCTTCGTTCTTGCCAATTCCAAGCCCTACGCGCTGGAGCAGTACGAAGACGATGCTCTCGGCATCTACGATCCGATCAGCCAGACTTGGCGCGGCACGCTGCTGTTCCACAAGTCCTCGACCTCGCGCAACGTGTCCTCGACCTCGGGCCGCACCTCGGATTCCGATCTGTCGTCGGACGTGCTGGGCAACTGATTTGCCATCACCAAGTATTACTGCCTTCGTCAGGGTCGGCCTTCGGGTCGGCCCTTTTCGTTGATCGCGTTGCCAACACATCGAGTTTGCCATGACCGCCGCGCCGAAAAGCGTTCTGATGATTTCCACCAAGCTCGATCCGCACGTCGATGCCGTGCTCACGCGGCTGGAGCAGCGCGGGGTGCCGTGCTTTCGGCTCAACACCGATCATTTCCATGAGGAATATCGCCTCGTGATGACCGACGAATTGAGCGGCACCATCACCATCACCGACAAGTGGGACCGTACTTGCGTGTTTCCGCACGGGGTGCGTAGCGTCTGGATGCGCAAGCCGGAAACGCCGCTGCCGCCGCCCGGCGTCGATGACGACGGCGTCATCGAATACGTGCAGGGCGAGATGCGCGAGCTGATGGGCTTCATGCCGATGGACGCGCGGGTGCCGTGGATCAACAATCCCGACGAGAACCGCCGCCATCAGCGCAAGTTTCCGCAGTTGCGGCTGGCGCGCAGTCTCGGGCTGCGGGTGCCGCGCTCGATCATCACCAACGATCCGAACGAGGCTGAAGCCTTCTTCGCCACCTGTCCGGATGGGGTGATTTGCAAGCCGCTGCTGATGGGCAGCCATTACGTCGAGGGCGAGCACTATGTCGCCTATACGCGGCCGATCCCGCCGTCGGAATTCGCCGCGCTGCGGGAGTCTATCAGCTTGTGCCCGACCTACCTTCAGGAGGCGATCGCTAAGGACCACGAGTTGCGCGTCACCATCATCGGTGACGAACTGTTTTGCTGCCGCATCGACAGCCAGGGCGTCAAAGGCGCGGAGCAGGATTGGCGCGCGGTCGATACCGACAAGCTGCCGCACACCATCGTCGATCTGCCGGACGAGGTGGATGCCGCACTGCGCGCTTACCTCAAGGCATGCGGCCTGCGCTTCGGTGCGTTCGATCTCATTGTGACGCCGCAGGGCGACTACGTGTTTCTCGAACTCAATCCGAACGGTCAGTGGTACTGGGTCGAACTCTCGACCGGCGCGCCGATGGCTGACGCCATGGCCGACCTGCTCGAAAATCCATGAGCAGCGCGAGCGCCAGCGTGCCGGATATCGCGTGGCTGGCGCGATTGCTGGAAGCCGGCAACGAGGGCGGGCGGCCGCGGCTGTTGCGGGTGCTGCTGCGGCTCGGCTGGCATCAGCGGCATCGCATGGTGCCGGCGCTGGTCGCGTCGCTGGTATTGAGCGCGCTGGCGCTGGCGCCACCGGCATTGCTGGCGCATCTGATCGACAACGTGTTTCCCTCGCGTGCCGCGATGGCGGTGGTGGCGGTCGGAGTCGGGCTCGGCTGCATCGCGCTGATGGATGCCGCCTGCGCCTTCGCGCGGCGATTGCTCTCGGCCGCCGCCGGGCTCGAACTGCGCCGCGCGCTATTGGAGCCCGCCTTCGCCTCTGTGCTGCGGTTGCCGGTGGATCGCAAGGAAAGCCGCGATCAAGGCCTGCTCGGACGCACCTTCGAGGAAGCCGAACGGCTCGCGCAAGGCGCCAGCGATAATCTGATCGAAGGCGTGCTCAGCCTCGGCACCATCGCGGTGCTGGCGGTGGCGATGCTGGTGGTCGATGCGCAAGTCGGGCTCATCGTTATCGCCATTGTCATGGCGCTGGCGGTGTTGCATGTGCTGTTCGCCCGCGCGTTGCGGGCGCGCGAGGGCGCGTGGTTCGAGGCGCGCAGCCGTTACTGGTCGCATCTGGTCGAAGCCATCGCTTATGTCGCGACGTTGCGCTTCAACTCGGCGTACGGCTTTGCGGAGCGGCGTTTCGAGCAGCGCCTGACCACCGATCTCGACGCACATTTCGCGGTGATCCGGATGTCGGCGGGGCTGGATGCGGTCGGCCGCTTCGCCGGCGGTCTGATCACCGCGGCGATCGCATTGGTCGGCGGCCTGCGCGTGATCGACGGCAGCATCAGCATCGGCGATTTCGTGCTGTTCCTCTCGGTCGGCGGCTCGCTGTCGGTGCCGGTGCTGAACCTCGTCAAAACCTTCGACGACTTTCAGGCGATGACGGTGTCGGTGGCACGGCTCTCCGATATCGCGTACGGCCCGCACGAGAACGTTGGCGGCGCATCGCTCCAGCGACAATCGCGCGGCGCGCGGCTCGACGTCACCGGCCTGTCGTTCCGCTATGCCGGCGCCAACACGTCGGTGCTGCACGATTTGTCATTCGCGCTTGCGCCCGGTGACAAGGTGGCGGTGGTCGGCCCCAGCGGCATCGGCAAGAGCACGCTTGCCAGCCTGTTGTTCGCCGCGCGCCGGTCCGAGCGCGGCACCATCCTGCTCGACGGAAAGCCGCTTGAGACGATTCCGCTCGGTGAATTACGGCGGCGTATGGTGGTGGTGCCGCACGAGATCGACACGTTCACCGGCAGCGTCGCGGAGAACCTCACCATCGGCTCGCCGGCGACGGGGGCGCTGGATATCCGCAAGGCGACCGCCATCGCCGCCATCGATGCCGACATCATGCGGTTACCGCAGGGCTACGATACGCTAATCGGGCAGGGCGGCGTCGATCTCTCCGCCGGCCAGCGCCAGCGGCTCGGCATCGCCCGCGCGCTGTTACTTGCGCCGGATATTCTGATCCTCGACGAAAGCACATCGTCGCTGGATTCCGTCACCGAAACCCGCGTGCTCGATGCACTGCTTTCGCATTGCGCATCCACCACCATCGTCGCCATCACCCATCGCGCCAGCGTCGCGCAACGGATGCAGCGGAGCATCGTGATTAACGGTTAACGCATCGCCTGCGCGATCAATTCATACGAATGCAGCCGCGCGGTGTGGTCGAAGACGTCGGAGACGATCATCAGTTCGTCGGCAGCGGTTTGTTCGACGAGGCTGGCGACGTTCGCCCGCACCGTATCGAGATCGCCGACGATGGTGCATGCGAGCATCTGCGCCACCTGCGCCTTTTCCATCGGCGTCCAGTAGGTTTCGATATCGTCGATCGGCGGCTTGCTGAGGCCGCGCGTGCCGCGAAAGATGTTGGTAAACGACATCTGCTGCGTGGTGGCGAGGCGCTTCGCTTCGGCATCGGTATCGGCCGCGACGATGTTGACGCCGACCGTGGCATGAGGCTTGGCCAGTTGCGCCGATGGCTTGAAGCGCGCGCGATAGATCTCCAGCGCCGGCATCAGTTGTGCCGGCGCGAAGTGCGAGGCGAACGCGTAGGGCAGGCCGAACTCGGCGGCGACCTGCGCGCCGTAGGTCGAGGAGCCGAGAATCCACAGCGGGACATGCGTGCCCGCCGCCGGCACGGCCTGGATGCGCTGGTTCGGTGCGACATCGGCGAAGTAGGCCTGCAACTCCAGCACGTCGTGCGGAAAGTTGTCGCTGTTGGTCAGGCTGCGGCGCAGCGCTTGCATGGTCAGTTGATCGGTGCCGGGCGCGCGGCCGAGCCCGAGATCGATGCGGCCGGGAAACAGCCGCTCCAGGGTGCCGTAGTGCTCGGCGATGACGATCGGCGCGTGGTTCGGCAGCATCACGCCGCCGGCGCCGACGCGGATATGCTTCGTTCCGGCCGCAATGTGGGCAATGGCCACCGACGTCGCGGCCGAGGCGATGCCGGCCATGTTGTGATGCTCGGCGACCCAGAAGCGGGTGTAACCCCATTGCTCGGCATGGGCGGCGAGATCGCGGGCATTGTCGAGCGCACCGCGCGCGTCAGTCGCTTCGGTGACGCGAACGAGATCGAGAATCGAATAGGGGACCATTGCGAATTCCGTGAAGGTATTCTGCGGAGCCGCAGAGAGGAGGTGTTCCTCCCATCTAGGCATGCCGTGCGAAAATTGCACGCGCAGCGGGTGCAATCTTGCCATGCGGGGATTTGCAACGCCAACATTGTCATCCTCGCGAAGGCGGCGGCATCAGGAGTGACAAACAACTTTCCACTGTCATGGCCGGGCTTGTCCCGGCCATCCACGTTCTTCAGGTTGAATCTCCGCAAGGACGTGGATGGCCGGAATAAATCCGGCCATGACTGCCAGGAGAACCCATCTTCGCGGGGACGACGCGACTGGGATACGCGCCCCGCTACCCGTTCTTGCCTTCCCGGCGCAGCGTCGGCAGGCCGATACCGGCGGCGTCGAAGCCGCCGTCGACTGCGAGCAGTTGCCCGGTGATATAGCTTGCGCGCTCGCTGCACAGGAAGAAGATCGCATCCGCCAGTTCTTCCTCGAGTCCATAGCGATTGAGCGGAATGGCGTCGTGGTAATCGGCGCGGATCGCCGGCGAATGCACCGCCTTGGCCATGGCGGTATCGACCGGCCCCGGCGCCACCGCGTTGACGCGAATGCCGAGCGAGGCGAGTTCGACCGCCGCCTGCTTGGTGAGGTGCGCGAGCCCGGCCTTGCTGGTGCCGTAGGCGACGCGCAACGTCGAGGCGCGCAGCCCCGAGATCGAGGTGATGTTGACGACGGCGCCGCCGCCATGTTCGCGCATCAGGGGCGCCGCCGCCTTGATGCAGAGGAACGGCCCGGTGAGGTTCACCGCCAGCACGCGGTCCCATTCGTCGTCGGCGGTCTCGAGGATCGGTTTGAACACCGCGACGCCGGCATTGTTGACCAGCGCATCGAGCCGGCCGAAGCGCTCATTGATGCGCGCCATTGCGCCGTGCACTGCGGCGGCATCAGAGACGTCGCAATGCAGCGCCAGCACGTTGACCGGGTCGGCGAGGGAGGCCGCCGCTTCGCGCAGTTGCGCGTCCTCGACGTCGATGAGCGCCACGGCCCAGCCCTCGGCGAGAAAGCGTTTCGCTGTGGCGAGCCCGATGCCGCGTGCGGCGCCGGTGATCAGCGCGACTTTGGTGATGCTGGTGGTCATGATCAGCCCGATGCGAGAGAAGATGCGCGGGTCTTAGCGCGAGTTCTCACGACGGGGAACAGGATTCTGTGTCATGTGGCGCGCGATAATTCAGTTTGAATATCGGTCGTCATGGCCGGATTTATTCCGGCCATCCACGTCTTGCTTTATTTCGATAGCCGAAGACGTGGATGGCCGGGACAAGCCCGGCCATGACGGAAAGATATGTGGATCGAATGAGAATTTATCTCACATAAAACACGCAGACCGCGATCACCAGCAGCGCGGTGACGGCCATCACGTGAGAGAGCATATGCGCGAGCGCCCCGGTGCCTGCGCGTTTCGTGGCATCATTCATGATGTCCTCCCCAATTGGTTTGAGCTCGCGCAGTGCGGGCCAAAGTGGTTCGGGCATGACTCGCCGCAGCACGAATGCGCGAGCCAAAATTGACTAGAATTTTACGCAGAACGCCCCTTTGATTTGCTTCCGCCGCGCTTGTGTCCCCGCGGCCGAAACAATGACGAAAGCGTGATCAATCAATGCGGCGAGAATTTGTTGCGATGGAACCCGCGACGTGCGGCGTGGAATCGATACGCGCTATCTGCGTTGCAGCAAGTGCAAGAAGAGACTGTCCAATTCTGTGTCGGAGTCGAATTGCAGGGGAATTCACGCGCGTTTCGTCGCGCGTGAATTTTTTGTCTTGTTGTTTGTTTTGCGTGCCATCACGTCTTCATAGGCGCTTTGTAAGCGTTCGCTCACCGAAGGGCCGCGTGTCTTGCGCGGCTTCAAGCCGAGATGGCGGGCGCGCAATTCATCCATGAAATCCGCGCGCATTTTGGGGCCGCCGTCGCGCAACACCTGCGCACGCACGCCGAGTTCTTCGCTGACTGGAAGATATTTGTATCCCCACGCGCCCATCTCGGCGAGGATCGGCAGCAGCGCGATGCCTTTCTCCGTCAGGCTGTAGATGCCTTTCTGCTTGTGCGTGGGATCGTCCTCGCGGGTGAGGATGCCCTCGCTCATCAGGGTCTTCAATCGATCGGCAAGAATGTTCGACGAGATGCCTTCGTTGGATTTCGTCAGCAGTTCGCGGAAGTGGCGACGGTTGCCGAAGATGATGTCGCGAATGATCAGCAAGGTCCACTTGTCGCCGATCACCTCCAGCGTGAGATTGATCGGGCAGTCGGAACGCTCGTTCATACCCTCCTCCCGTGAGCGCTTGCGAACGGCGAGGAGGGTCGACCGACTTCGTGAAGCGAGGGCGGTCGGGGTGGGAGGCTCTTTCTTGTTGTGATGACGTCAAGAGGCCCCCACCCCCGACCCCTCCCCGCCACGTCGCTTCGCGACGTCGGGGGAGGGGAGCAGATTACGCCGATCGTCATTGCACCCTCTCTCCTCAAACCGCTTGCATTTTCGCACCGGTCTGACTAGGCTGCAACTGGTTGCAAAATGCAAGTGGTATGGGAGCGTGACATGGCGCGTCTGATCGTGTGGAACCTGATGACGCTGGATGGCTACATGGAAGGGCCGGGCCATGACCTCTCGTTTCATTCCGACGTCTGGGGCACTGAACTCGAACAATTGTCGATCGCGCAGTTGCGGGCCGCCGGCGCACTGATGTTCGGCCGCCGCACCCATGACCTGATGGCGTCCTACTGGCCGAACGCAAGCGGCGAGGCCGCGGAGGTCGCGGATTTCATGAACACGCTGCCGAAGTTCGTATTCTCGCGCACCGTCACGCAATCGGGCTGGCGCAATGTGCAGGTGTTCGGCGGCGATGTCGCCGCAACCACCGAGCGGCTGAAACGCGAAACCGATAAGGACATTTTCATCTTCGGCAGCGCCGATTTGGCGTCGCAACTCGGTGCGGCTGGGCTCATCGACGAGTATCGCATCGGCATCTGCCCGGTGCTGCTCGGCGGCGGCACACCGCTGTTCAAGCCGGGCGCGACACAAAAGCTGCGCCTGCACGAAGCCAAGGCCTATGGCACCGGCATCGTGGTCAACCGTTACGTGCCGCAAGCCTGAGCGCGATGTGACGGCGTGCCGCGTCGCGCCGCACTGCCAATGACTATTTCATGGAGAAGGTGATGTCGCTGACGCTCTATATGCATCCGCTGTCGTCCTATTGTCACAAGACACTGATCGCTTTGTATGAGAACGCGACGCCGTTCACCGCGGTGTCGGTCAATCTCGGCGATCCGGATGAGCGCGCGATGTTGCTGAAGCTGTGGGGCGTCGGCAAATTTCCAGTGTTGCAGGATGATGCGCGCGGCGAGGTGGTGCCGGAGTCCAGCATCATCATCGACTATCTCGACCGGCATTATCCGGGCGCGACGCGGCTCATTCCCGAGGATGACGATGCGGCACGCGCGGTTCGCTTCGCCGATCGCTTCTACGACCTGCACATCCACAACCACATGCAAAAAGTTGTCGGCAACCGGTTGCGGCCGGCCGATGCCAAGGACCCGCATGGCGTTGAGGATGCCAAGACCCGGATGCGCGCCGCCTACGATATCGCCGAGCGCGACATGGCGTCGCGGCGATGGGCGGCCGGCGACGATTTCTCGATGGCGGATTGCGCGGCCGCGCCGGCGCTGTTCTACGCCGCGAAGGTGCTGCCTTACGCGGACAGCCACCCGCATCTCGCCGCCTATCTGGAGCGGCTGAAAGCGCGACCTTCCTATGCGCGGGTGCTGAAGGAAGCGGAGCCTTACTTCCATATGTTCCCGCAGGAGGGCTGATTATGGAAGGCCGGCGCGCCGCGCTCGTCCGCCGCTTGTTCGACTGCTATCATCGGCGCGACCGCGATGGCCTCGCCGCGATGATGGCGGAGGATTTCCGCTTCACCACGCCCTACGACGACGGCATCGACAAGGCGCGCTATTTCGAACTGTGCTGGCCCGCCGGCGTGCAAATTCGCGAGAATGTCATCGAGCGGATTTTCGAGGAGGGCGACGCGGCCTACGCGACCTATCGCTGCACCACGGTCGATGGCCTCGTGTTCCGCAACGCCGAGTTCTTCAGTTTCGTTGGGGAACAGGTGCACGCCATCGACGTCTACTTCGGCGCGTCCTATCGCGACGGCGTCTTCGTGCCGCAGGCCTGGCACACGCCGCCAAAGGCAGACTGAGCGGCGTCAAAAAAATGCCGTTGGCGATGTCGGCAGTGCCGTCGTCCGTTCGTCTTCATTGCAGAGCCGGCGTGAGCCGGGCCGATCAACGGAGAACAGCGATGCGTTTCATGGTGATGGTGAAGGCGACCAAGGGAACAGAAGCCGGCGAAATGCCGAGCGAGGCACAGCTCGCCGAGATGGGCCGCTTCAACGAGGAAATGGTGAAGGCGGGTGTAATGCTGTCCGGCGAGGGACTGCATCCGACCGTGAAGGGGGCGCGCATCCGTTTCTCCGATGATGGCGTCACCGCGGTCGATGGTCCGTTCCCGGCCAATGGCGATCTCGTCTGCGGCTTCTGGATGGTCGAGACCGCCTCGCGCGAAGAGGCGATCGCCTGGATGAAGCGCGCACCGTTCGCGCCGGGCGACGAACTCGAACTGCGCCAGGTGTTCGAAGCCGAGGATTTCGGCGAAGCCTTCACCCCGGAACTGCGCGAACAGGAAGAGCGTTTGCGGGCCGAGGTCGCCGCAAGGGGGTAGGCTTCAGGCAGTAGACTTCAAGCAGGTGCCATGCCGCACCCTCACTGTGTCGTCCCCGCGAAGGCGGGGACCCATACGCCGTGTCGCTGATGAAACAGGTGGTGCTCGTGATCGTTGATCGACAACAGCTTGATCATAGCCGTCAGGGGTTATGGGTCCCCGCCTTCGCGGGGACGACGATGATCGCAGAGCACATGCGCTAAAAGCGACTTCAACGCGACGTCATCATTCAATCCAACCTCAAAGGAACACCCTATGCGTTTCATGATGCTGATGATCCCGAAAGGCTATGAGACCGCGCCGCCCGACGTGAAACTCGATCCGGAGCGCGTGAAATCGATGATGGCTTATAACGAGGCGCTGCAGGAGGCCGGCGTGTTGCTGGCGCTCGACGGGCTGCATCCGCCGTCGATGGGCGCGCGGGTGTCGTTCGAGGGCGGCAAGCCATTGGTCACCGATGGACCGTTCGCGGAAGCTAAGGAAGTGCTCGGCGGCTACTGGATGATCAACGTCGCCTCGCGCGACGAGGCGATCGCCTGGGCCAAGCGGTGCCCGGCGTCCGAGGACGAGGTCATCGAGATCCGTCAGGTTCAGGAGATGGCGGATTTCGATCCCGAGGTGCAGGCGGCGGCCGCCCGGTTGCCGGATTTGCAGGCGGCGGTGCGGGGCGACTGAGGGCGGCGAGGCCGGTCGGGCGGAGACTGGGGCTTTTTGGGCTGCCTCGATATCGCCACGGGATCGCCGCAAGAGTCCCGGGCTGAATTTCCCGATGATTCCGGCCGCCGTCGGTCGTGGAAATATCTAGCCTTTTCGCCCACCTCATGTAAAAGCCCTTAACATGAGCTGGCGAAAGGACCGCCGCGGCCCTGAGCGCGGCTATCACCACGGCAATCTCAAGGAAGCGCTGTTGCAAGCGGCGCTTGGCTTGATCGCGGAGAAGGGACCTGCCGGTTTCACCTTCGCCGATGCCGCGCGCTCGGCCGGCGTCAGTCCCGCCGCGCCCTATCGCCACTTCCGCGACCGCGACGAACTGCTGTCCAGCATCGCGCAGCGCGGGTTCGAACTGTTCGAGGCGGTCCTGACCAAGGCGTGGGACGACGGGCGCCCCGACACCGTCACCGCGTTCGAGCGGGTAGGGCGGGCCTATCTCGATTTCGCGCGCAGCGAGCCGGCATTCTATTCGGCGATGTTCGAATCCGGCGTGCCGATCGACGTCAATCCGACGTTGATGGTGGCGAGCGAGCGCGCCTTCAACATCATTCGCGCCGCTGCCGAGAGGCTCGCCGCACTGGCGCCTCCCGGCGTGGCGCGGCCGCCGGCGATGATGATGGCGCTGCACATCTGGTCGCTGTCGCACGGCGTTGCATCGCTGTTTTCACGCGGCGATTCCGCGCGGCGCAAGCTGCCGATGTCTCCGGACGATCTGCTTGAAGCCGGCGTGTTGATCTATCTGCGTGGCCTCGGTTTCCCGACCGATCAGCGGCCGCCTGCTGATGCAGCCGTGGCGCCAAACACGCCGCCGGGGCCGCCAGGTCCGCCGCCGGGCCCATGGGGCAAACCGCCGAAGTAATTCGTTGCGGTGCTGCCGCCGACGGGAGTCATCGGCGCAGGTGTCTTCGAGAGCCTCTGTAAATTGTTCGATCCGCAGCCGACGGGTCTGGAACCTTCGCGCTTCGTGCGCTTTCCACTGATCGCGGTGACTTGCAGCGCGCGTCCGCACGGTTGCCGATCGCGTGGCGCCGCTAAGCGCAGGTCTTGAAGGTCATGGTCCTGGAGACCAATTCCAATGACGAGCGCTGTGACGACAACCCTATGCGCCCCTTGGCCCGGACCTGCCTGCGACAAATATTCTCGTGATCGCTACGGTCCTCGCTTGACAAAAATCCGGAACGAGTTACGTATGTAAATGTTATTTACATTCACGCAGCCGCCACCTAGGGAGATGATAAATGACCCCCACCGCTGACGTTCATCGCTGGAACGGCCCGACGGAGGGCCATTACCGGCGTCCAGGCTTTTTCGAGTCACCTTGGCATCCGGGCTGGATCGCCTTGACGGTGCTCGGTTTTATCTTCTGGTGGCCGGTTGGCCTCGCACTTCTCTTCTACACACTCGGGAGCAGGAAAATGGGATGCTGGAGCCATAACGACCGCTGGTCGAACAAGATGGAGCGGATGCAGTACAAGATGGAGCGGATGCGCGACCGCATGGAGCGTCGCGGCTTCGGCTTCGGTCCGCCGTCGAGCGGCAACCGCGCCTTCGATGAATACCGCGTCGAGACGCTGCGCCGCCTTGAGGACGAGCAGAAGGAATTCAAGGACTTCCTCGAGCGTCTGCGCCATGCCCGCGACAAGGAGGAGTTCGACCAGTTCATGGCGCAGCACCGTTCGCGCCCGACCCCGCCGTCGGACGGTCAGCCCCAGGCGTAACTACTCCTCGTTGTAAACGATCGTTACATCGCCGCCCATCCGCGTCCCGGATGGGCGGCTTTCTTATTTGAGGGAAATTTTCCGTGAGGTTGATTGGAAAACGGCTTTGATAACCTCGCGTTAACCATGGCGGGCGCTTGGTTGGACCCGGGAAACACCGCCGTCAGCCCTCGTTTTGACACGTTGGCAGGGGATGCAGGACCCGGCTTTGGACGGGCCCCCCATGCGAATTGGCAGAACTGGCGTTGGCAGACGACGCGGTATGGCGCGTGATCGCGGATGGCGAGACGCGTCACTCCCTGGAATGATTGAGATACTTGCGTTGAGAGGATACCGCTTATGAATCCGGCCGATGTGGCGCAGTCAGCTTTGCCGCTGGCCTCCTCCGACGTGTCATTGATCGCACTGTTCTTTCAAGCCCATTGGGTGGTGAAGGCGGTGATGCTCGGCCTGTTGGCCTGCTCGGTGTGGGTCTGGGCCATCGCGATCGACAAAATCCTGCTTTACGGCCGCACCCGACGGGCGATGGATCGCTTCGAGCAGGCATTCTGGTCGGGTGAGTCGATCGAGGAACTTTATCGCTCGCTGGCATCCAAGCCGACGCAATCGATGGCGGCCTGCTTCGTCGCCGCGATGCGAGAGTGGAAGCGCTCGTTCGAAAGCCAGGCGCGCTCGTTCGCCGGCCTTCAGATGCGTATCGAGAAGGTGATGAACGTCTCGATCGCGCGTGAAATCGAGCGCCTTGAGCGCCGCCTGCTGGTGCTGGCGACGGTCGGTTCGGCGTCGCCTTTCGTCGGCCTGTTCGGCACCGTCTGGGGCATCATGTCGAGCTTCCAGTCGATCGCAGCGTCGAAGAATACGTCACTGGCCGTCGTGGCGCCCGGCATCGCGGAAGCGCTGTTCGCGACCGCTATCGGCCTTATCGCCGCCATCCCGGCGACCATTTTTTACAACAAATTCACGGCAGAGGTGAACCGGCAGGCGCAGCGCCTGGAGGGATTTGCCGACGAGTTCTCGGCGATCCTGTCGCGTCAGATCGACGAACGTGCGTGAGCGTGAGGGGCCAATTGTGAGCACCGCATCATGGGCATGAACATCGCGGGAGCATCGGGCGGCGGTCGCGGCCGGCGTCGGCGCGCGGCGCCGATGGCGGACATCAATGTCACCCCGATGGTCGACGTCATGCTGGTGTTGCTCATCATCTTCATGGTGTCGGCACCGCTGTTGACGGTTGGCGTGCCGCTCGATCTGCCGCAGACCCAGGCCAAGAGCCTTGATCAGGACAAGAATCCGCTGACGCTGTCGGTGAATTTGAAAGGCCAGGTGTTTCTCAACGACACCGAAATCGCCATCGACGAGCTGGTGCCGAAGTTGAAGGCGATCACGGAAGCGCGCGCCGGCATGGACGAGCGCATTTTCGTGCGCGGCGACAAGAAGGTCGATTACGGCACCGTCATGAAGGTGATGGGCCGGCTGTCGTCCGCCGGATTCCGTCGCGTCGCACTGGTGACCGAGGTGGAGCAAGGAAGCTGAGGTGAAAGTCGACAAGACCCTCGTCGCGTCGGTTGCCCTGCACGTGCTCGTGATCGGGTGGGGTCTCGTGTCGTTTTCAGCTCGCTCGCTGGAAGCGCCGCCGCCGGAGTCGATGCCGGTCGATATCATCTCCGCAGATCAGTTGTCGAAGATCACCGCCGGTAGCAAGACCGGCGACAAGGAAAAGCCGAAGCCGCTGGTCGAGAAGGTTGCCGAGGCGAAGCCGGTCGACGACACCGCAGGGAAGGTGACCGAAAAGCCTGAGGTTAAGACCGAGGCCGCGCCCGAGCCGCCGCCGAAGCCGGTCGAAAAGCCTGTCGAGAAGAAGCCCGATCCGCCGAAGCCCGTCGCCGAGCACAAGCCGAAGGACGAACCGAAGCCGATCGAGAAGAAGCCAGATCCCCCGAAGGTCGATCCGATCGCGGAAGCGCTGAAAAAGGACGAGGCCAAGAAGCCGACGCCGAAGCCGCAGGCGAAGGCCGCGCCGCCGAAACCGCCGGAGCCGAAGCGGGAGCGCACTTTCGATCAGTCGAAGATCGCGGCCCTGCTCGACAAGCGCGATCCGACCCGTCACGCCGCGACCGGCGAGCAGCTCAATTCGACCGCATCGCTCGGCGCCGCGCGCGGCACCGCAGCCACGCTGTCGCAATCCGAACTGGATGCGTTGCGCGCGCGGCTGACCAAGCTGTGGAATGTGCAGGCCGGCACCGAGCATCCGGAAGAATTGATCGTCGATATCCGCATTCGTCTGACGCCGGACAAGCGGCTCGCGGCGCCGCCGGAAATCGTGTCCCGCGGTTCGTCGCCGCGCTATCGGGCGGCGGCCGACGCCGCGATGCGCGCGGTGTTGCAGGCGCAGCCCTACGATATGCTGCGGCCCGCGACATACGAGCAGTGGAAGGATATGATTGTCACATTCGATCCGCGCCAGATGTTCAATGGTTGATGTTTTGTCGATACTCCTTGAAGTGAGCGAGCGATGCCCCTGAAGCCGTCTTTTCCGTCCGCAATGTCGTTGACACGCCGGCACGCGCTGATCGGCGGCGCTGGTGCTGCTGCTGGTCTGCTGCTGCCGTCGCTGGCACGGGCGCAAACCCGCTTGCAGGTGACAGAAGGCAATGTCGCGCCGCTGCCGATCGCGATCCCGAATTTCGTCGCGGGCACGCCGTCGGATGGTGAGGTCGCCAACGGTGTGGCGCAGGTCATCACCAACAACTTGAAGCGCAGCGGCCTGTTCGCGCCGATCGATCAGGCGGCCTTCATCGAGAAGATCACCAACATCGATTCCGCGCCACAGTTTGCGAACTGGAAAAGCATCAACGCGCAGGCGCTCGTCACCGGCCGCATGACGCGGCAGGGCGACGGTCGGCTCAAAGCCGAATTTCGGCTGTGGGATGTCGCGTCGGGTCAGCAACTGACTGGCCAGCAATACTTCACCTCGCCGGAATACTGGCGACGCATCGCGCACATCATTTCCGATCAAATCTATGAACGCCTCACCGGCGAGAAGGGTTACTTCGACAGCCGCGTGGTGTTTGTTGACGAGAGCGGCAAGGCGCAGCATCGCGTCAAGCGGCTGGCGTTGATGGATCAGGATGGCGCCAACGTGCGCTATCTGACGCGCGGCTCCGATCTGGTGCTGACGCCGCGCTTCTCGCCCTCGACGCAGGAAATCACTTACATGGAGTTCGGGCAGGGCGATCCGCGCGTCTACCTGTTCAATATCGAAACCGGACAACGCGAGATCGTCGGCAATTTCCCGGGTATGTCATTCTCGCCGCGGTTCTCGCCCGATGGCCAGCGCATCATCATGAGTTTGCAGCAGGGCGGCAACTCGAACCTGTTCGTGATGGACTTGCGTTCGAAGTCGACGACGCGGTTGACGGATACACCGGCGATCGACACCTCGCCATCCTATTCGCCGGATGGCGGGCGCATCTGCTTTGAGTCCGATCGTGGCGGAAAACCGCAGATCTACGTCATGCCCGCCGGCGGGGGTGGTGCGCAGCGCATTTCGTTCGGGGAGGGGAGCTACTCGACGCCGGTGTGGTCGCCGCGCGGCGATTATATTGCCTTCACGAAGCAAGGCGGCGGTCAGTTCGCAATCGGAATCATGAAGCCCGACGGATCGGGTGAGCGCATCCTGACATCCGGTTTCCATAACGAAGGCCCGACCTTCGCGCCGAACGGTCGCGTCGTGATGTTCTTCCGCGATCCAGGTGGTGGTGGCGGTCCTTCGCTCTACACCGTGGACATTTCCGGCCGGAACGAACTGAAGGTGCCGACGCCGGGCTATGCCTCCGATCCTGCATGGTCGCCGCTGTTATCGTAAACGATCTGTTAACGCACTCAACCGCGGCGTGCGAAATAGCGAACATTTGTCCCTAGCCGACTGATCCGGCGGTTGTATCGCGACATTCGGCGGGACTTCGCAATATCTTGGTAACGATGTTCGCTCAGGAAGGCTTCATCTGCGCAAGGTATGACTGTGGGGCCTAAACAGGGTCCGCGCGCAGACGATGCAGTTGTTCGAAACAAAAAGACGGCACCAGGACGAACGGTTGTCGCCGACGATTTATGCGGCGCTCGTGGATTCATTGTTCATGAATCCCGCGCCGATGATCTTTGGCGCGTTCGGTCCCGCGATCGCCGCCGCCGTCGTTGCGTTCGTTACGGCTGATGTCTGGTGCTGGCTCAGCGTGCCGCTGTTCATCGCGGTAGGCGTGGCACGTGCCTATCAAATGTATCGCTACAAGCGCCGCAACGCCGGCCTGACCGTCAGCGAAGCTGTGGTCTGGGAAAAGCGTTACCGGATTGGCGCCATTGCCTACGGCCTCGCGCTCGGCATCTGGGGCGTCACGGTGCTGATGCGCACCGACGATGCGGCTGCGCATATGTTGTGCGTAACGACCGTCGTCGCCTACACCTCGGGCGGAGTCGGCCGGACCTTCGGACGCCCGAATATTTTTCACCTTCAGGTGCTTCTGGGGTGCGGGCCGGTTTTCGTCGCCCTGATCGCGTTCGGCGGCATCTATTACTATGCGTTGGCGCTGCTCAGCTTCGTGTTCTTCGCCGCGATCCGCCGGCTGACGTCGAGCCTGCAACGCATCTATGTCAACGCCTGGATCGCGCGCGAGCGCGAGGCAGCGCTGGTCAGTCAGTTCGACACCGCATTGAACAACATGCCGCACGGGCTTTGCATGTTCAATGTCGACGGTCGCCTCGCGGTCATGAACCATCGTTTCAGCGAAATGATGGGACTGCCTGGCGAAGTCGTGCTGCGTGGCGTCCATGCGCGCGAGATTGTCGCGGAATGCCGGCGCTCGGAAATTCTCGCGGAAGACAGCGCAAATTTGATTCTCTCGGAGATCGAGAACTCTCAGGCTGGAGAGATCATCACTGTGGAGCCGCACGCCGGCATGCGGGCGCTGTCGTGGACGTTCCAGCCGATGGCAGGTGGTGGCAGCGTCGTGCTGGTGGAAGACATCACCGAACGGCGGATGGCCGAAGCCAAGATCACGCATCTGGCGCGGTTCGACGAACTCACCGGCTTGCCCAACCGTGTCAATTTCCGCGACGAGATCGAGCGTTTGTTGTCTCACGCACAGGATGCGACCTCGGCGCTACTCTTCATCGACCTTGATCAGTTCAAGCAGGTCAATGATACGCTCGGTCATCCTTGCGGCGATCGGCTGCTGTGCATGGTTGCGGACCGACTACGCGAGATGATGCGGACGGACGATTTCGTCGCGCGCTTCGGCGGCGACGAATTCGTCGTGTTCCAGCGCAACATTACTTCAAACGAAGATGCGGCCAGCCTGGCGCGTCGCATCGTCGAGCGGCTGAGCGAGCGTTACGAGATCGACCTGCATTTGGTGGAGATCGGCGCCAGCGTCGGCATCGCCGTCACGTCGCCGTCGATCAGTGCCGACGTCTTGCTCAAGAATGCGGACATGGCGCTTTATCGCGCCAAGGCCGATGGCCGCGGCACTTTCTGCTTCTTCCGTGAGGAGATGGCGGAGACGGTGGAAGCGCGCCGCATCCTCGAACTCGACTTGCGGCGAGCGCTCGCCGACGAAGAGTTCGAGCTGTACTATCAGCCGCTGGTCAATTTGAAATCAGGACGAATTTCGACCTGCGAAGCGCTGCTGCGCTGGAATCATCCGGAGCGCGGCACGGTGTCACCAGTCGACATCATTCCGGTCGCCGAGGACATGGGCCTGATCGTCGATCTCGGCCGCTGGATTCTGCGCAAGGCGTGCATGGAATGCATGAAGTGGCCGGACGGCGTCAGCGTGGCAGTCAATTTCTCGTCGCAGCAATTCCATCAGCGTGATGTGCTCAGCGAGGTTCGTTACGCTCTGGAAGTGTCGGGGCTGCCTGCAAAACGCCTCGAGGTCGAAATCACCGAGTCATCGCTGTTGCGCAATACGCAATGGACCCGTCACGCGTTGACGCAGCTGAGCAATGAAGGCGTGCGGATTTCGCTCGACGACTTCGGCACGGGCTATTCGAGCTTGAGCTATCTGCACAATTTCCCACTCAACAAGGTCAAGATTGATCGTTCGTTCCTTGAAGGAATCGATACCGACCGCCCGTTGACGTTGCTTCGCGGTGTGGCCCGGCTCAGCGCCGATTTCGGCATGTCCGTGGTCGTCGAGGGCATCGAAACGAACGAGCAGCTTGAACTGATCAGCGCCGACGGCACGGTCACTGAAGCACAAGGATACTTGTTCAGCCGGCCGGTGCCGGCGACAGCGATCCGTCAGTTGCTGAGCGCTTCGCATGGACGCCGACCATCGGAAAACAATCTGGTCACGCTGCCGTCACGATCGACGGGTTAGCGGTTTCGATTCTGCTCCTTGCAGAAGATACCCCCGAACGGGGTGCGAATATCAGAAACAAGTTGATAGAAGTTCCGCGGCCACAACGAGCCAAGTAGCCAGTCGCGCGGCGACTGCGCTTGTGTATACGACATTAACCTTACTACTTTGATAGCTTTGCACTTTGTTTAAGAAAGCATTAACTTTTGTAAATGCACCGCGCGTTGCTCAGGACTGCGCAGGAAACTCGCAATGAGTCAGGCTGAACAGACCCGGAGCCGCCCGTTCGAACGTGGCATCGAACTTCTCGATCACGTCGACTATCAGTTGGCAGAGACCGACGCCGAGAAAGACGAAATCTATCGGCTGCGTTATCGCGCCTATCTCCAGGAAGGCGCCATCCTGCCGAACCGTGATCACAGGATCAGCGATCAGTTCGACGACCTGCCAAACAGTTGGATATTCGGCGTCCGCCTTGACGGGGAACTGGTGAGTTCGCTGCGTATCTCGGTCGCGTCACCCGAGCACCCCGTAACGCCGTCGGTCGAGGTGTTTCCGGAATTGCTGAAGCCGGAACTGGCCAAAGGCAAGGTGATGGTGGACCCGACGCGCTTCGTCGCGGAACCCGCGCGTGCCAGCCGGTTTCCCGAATTGCCGTATATGACGTTGCGGTTGGCCTATGTCGCCTGCCAATACTTCAATGCGGATATCGGGCTTGCCTCGGTGCGGGCGGAACACCAGGCGTTTTATCGACGGATCTTCCTGCATACCCTCGCGCCACCGCGTGACTATCCGGGTCTGATCAAGCCGATCAGCCTGATGGCAATTGATTTTCCGGATCAGCGCGACAGGGTTTTCGCGCGCTTCCCTCACTTGCGCTCGAGTTACTTCGAGCGACGCATGTTGTTTGAACGGCGTCACGGACGGAACCTCTCCGTGGTTCGATTGCCGGAACGGTCGTTCGCGAGAGCCTCGATCGTCCCGAGGTCGTAGGTTCTCGACGAATTCGAATTCTGGGAAGGCTGGGGCCCGCTGGTGCCTTGCTGCATCAACTTTGCCGTGGGATGAGCCGTACCGGCCCATGATCCCATTCACTTTCATGCCATATTTGCTCGCCATTAACCATCCCGTCCGGTTGTTGGCGGCTGACGGCATTTGATTGGTTCTGGCAACGTCTCATCAAGGTTGATGGAACGTTCGCTTAACCAACCCCCTGTAGACCGGGTCATCAGACAAATCGTGAGCGTGGAGGCTCCGGAATGACCTATCAAAAGCGATTCCTCCAGGGATTGAAGTTGGCAGCTGTGCTGGCAGTGGCGCTGTCGATGGGCGCCTGCGCCAACAAGAACGGGCTCGGCGCTGACGGAGCGGGCATGGCGGGTGCTGCGGCGCCGGGCAGCCAGCAGGATTTCGTGGTGAACGTCGGCGATCGCGTCTTCTTCGAGAGCGACCAGACCGATCTGACCCCGCAGGCCGTGGCGACGTTGGAAAAGCAGGTGCAATGGCTGCAGACCTACAATCGCTACAGCTTCACCATCGAGGGTCATGCGGACGAGCGTGGTACGCGTGAATACAACATCGCACTCGGCGCGCGTCGCGCCCAGGCTGTGCGGTCGTTCTTCATCTCGCGCGGCATCCCGGCTCAACGGATGCGTACCATCTCTTATGGCAAGGAGCGGCCGGTCGCGGTGTGTAACGATATCTCGTGCTGGTCGCAGAACCGCCGCGCGGTTACCGTGCTGAACGCCAGCTCCTGATCCACAGTCGCAGGATTGTTTTGGCCGGCGCCTTCGGGCGCCGGCTTTGTTTTGACGGCGAGATCGTTGCGCGGTCAAACGAAGATCTGATTTTGCCAGACGCGCCAGCGCGCGCTATCATCTCCGTGGTTTCGGCCGTGATCTCCGTCAAGAGTTGACGCCGAATTCGCGTAGTCACATTTTTGGCGTACTCCGATCTTCAAGCTCGAGTTCCGGAACGACGCCATTCATTTGTCAGGCCAAGATGTCACTCAGAACTGCAAAGCTCGCGTTTCCTCAATTCGCGCGGGTTACTGTCGTAGCCGCGGTACTTGCGATGTTCTCGTCATCGGTGCTGGCGCAAAGCTACGACGACAACGGCGATCCGGCGATGAGGGTCGAGCAGCTGGAAGGTCAGTTGCGGCGACTCACTGGCCAGAATGAGGAATTGCAGCACCGCAACCGGATGCTGGAGCAGCAACTTCAGCAATTGCAGGGTGGTGCCACAGGTGGCCAACCTGCCGGCTCTCCGCCCGCGCAGCAGGCAACACCGGCCGGTTCCGGCTACGGACAATCGCCACCTCGTCAACCATCCTACGGCCAGCCGTCTAACCTGCCATCGGTCGCCGGCCAGCCGCCCGTGCAGCAGGAGCAGGCGCCGATCGCGCGCGGCCCCGGCCGTGGCGATGCGTTTGATCCGAGCCGCAATCCCAATGCGCCCGGCGCGCCGCAAGTACTTGGTTCCACTCGTCCATCGGGCCCGCCTTCAGGGCAGGGCGGCGCTGTGTTCGGTGCGCCTGGCGGCCGCGACGCGGGGGAGCCGCTCAATCTCTCCAACGTCGGGAGCCCGTCGCAATCCGGTAACGGCGGTGGAGGAGGGTTGACCACTTTGCCGCCGTCGGCGTCGCCGCGCGACGAATTCGATCTTGGTATCGGTTATATGCAGCGCAAGGACTACGCGCTGGCGGAAGAAACCATGCGCAACTTCACCCGACGTTATCCGAATGACAAACAGGTGTCGGATGCGCAGTATTGGGTCGGCGAGAGCCTGTTTCAGCGTCAGAAATATCGCGAGGCAGCCGAATCCTTCCTTGCCGTAACGTCGAAGTATGACACGTCAGCAAAGGCGCCGGACGCCTTGCTGCGGCTCGGCCAATCGCTTGCGGCGCTAAAGGAAAAGGAAGCGGCCTGCGCTGCGTTAGGCGAGGTGGCGCGGAAGTATCCCCAGGCGTCGCGCGGCATCAAACAAGCGGTCGATCGCGAGCAGAAGCGGGTGAAGTGCTGAGCTTGACGGCATGCATCGGCTGACGGCCGATGCCCGACCAAATTTGGGTGTGGTCGGGTTTATAGGATGCATGCCGGCTCATGACCTTGCGCCGGGATTGTGCCATCGTCCCGCTGTGCGGGAGCGATGATGTCGGACGATCAATCGCCAATTTCGGCAAGCGAAGCCAGATCGCTGTTCGCGGAGTGGAGGCAATCTCCGTCGTTGATTCTCGCCGTGTCGGGTGGTCCGGACTCGGTCGCGATGCTTTGGCTCGCTGCTCGCTGGCGTCGAACGTTAAAGCACGGTCCGCGGCTTGTCGCGGTCACCGTCGATCACCAGTTGCGCCCCGAAGCCGGGCGGGAGGCGGCCGACGTCAAGCGATTGGCACGTGAGCTTGGGGTCGAACATCGCACGTTGCGATGGCGCGGCGCCAAGCCCAAAACCGGCGTGCCGGAGGCGGCGCGTGATGCGCGTTACGCCCTGTTGCTGAAGGCGGCGCGTCAATGCCGCGCGAACCATATTCTCATCGGCCACACCCGCGACGATCAGGCCGAAACGGTTCTGATGCGAATGACGCGTGGCAGCGGCATCGCAGGCTTGAGTGCGATGGCGCGGCAGTCGTCGCGTGAGGGCGCGATCGTCGCGCGGCCCTTGCTTGACGTGCCGAAGGCGCGGCTGCTGGCGACGCTTGACAAAGCCAAACTCCCGTACGCCCTCGACCCGACCAACACGGATGCCAAATATACCCGCCCGCGGCTTCGGGCCTTGATGCCGTTGCTGGCTGCCGAAGGGTGCGACGCGCGCAACCTGACTCGTCTGGCTGGCCGGTTAGGGCGCGCCAATGCGGCATTGGAATTGATGGCAGATGGCGCCGAGCGGTTTTTGGCGATTCGTCACGGCGGACTGCTACAGCCCGGTTTTGATTTCGATGCGTTTGTCGGAATGCCCGAGGAGATTCGGGTTCGCGTCCTGCTGCGGGCGGTTAGCCGAGCGGGCACCGAAGGGACTCCCGAACTGGGTAAGATCGAGGTCTTGGCGGGGGCCATCGAAGCCGCCCGATCGGCACCTGCAAACTCTGTCACGGCGGGCCGTTTCCGGCAAACCCTTGCCGGAGCCGTGATCACCGTTGCCAGAGGCCGCATTCTGATCGAGCCGGCACCGCCGCGGCGCAAGCGTCAGCCCGGGACCGAACGAACTAAAACATCAAGTCTCCGCTAGATAATAACCAGAATTGCCATTATTTGGACCCAGGATGCATTCAACAGCATTCAGATGCGCTAAATAGTCCTGACCAGTTCCCTTGGCAGGGGCTGAAGCGACACTTAAATTAAGAATATCCGTCCAAGGCAGGAGGTCGCGCGGCGCGCGGCCACGAAGGAACCTCGATGAACGCCAATCTGCGCAATTTCGCCCTCTGGGTCATCATTGTCTTGCTGCTGTTGGCCTTGTTCACGCTGTTTCAGAATCCCGGCCAGCGCACCTCGTCGCAGGACATCTCGTTCTCGCAACTCCTCACCGAAGTCGATCAGAATCACGTCCGCGACGTAGTGATCCAGGGGCCGGAAATCCACGGCACCTTCACCAACGGCGCGAGCTTCCAGACCTATGCGCCGAACGATCCGGGCCTGGTGAAGAAGCTTTATGACGCCAAAGTTCAGATCACCGCCAAGCCGCCCGGCGACAACGTGCCGTGGTTCGTCTCGCTGCTGGTGTCGTGGCTGCCGTTCATTGCACTGATCGGTGTGTGGGTGTTCCTGTCCCGCCAGATGCAGGGCGGTGCCGGCAAGGCGATGGGTTTCGGCAAGTCGCGGGCCAAGATGCTCACGGAGGCTCATGGGCGCGTGACGTTCGAGGATGTCGCCGGCGTCGACGAGGCCAAGCAGGATTTGCAGGAAATCGTCGAATTTCTGCGCGACCCCGGAAAATTCCAGCGGCTCGGCGGGCGGATTCCGCGCGGCGTGTTGCTGGTCGGACCTCCCGGCACGGGTAAGACGCTGATCGCGCGTGCGGTCGCCGGCGAAGCCAACGTGCCGTTCTTCACCATTTCCGGTTCGGATTTCGTCGAGATGTTCGTCGGCGTCGGCGCGAGCCGTGTCCGCGACATGTTCGAGCAGGCCAAGAAGAACGCGCCCTGCATCATCTTCATCGACGAAATCGATGCGGTCGGTCGTCATCGTGGCGCCGGCCTCGGTGGCGGCAATGACGAGCGCGAGCAGACGCTGAACCAGTTGCTGGTCGAGATGGACGGCTTCGAGGCCAATGAGGGCGTCATCCTCATTGCCGCGACCAACCGTCCCGACGTGCTCGATCCGGCGCTGCTGCGTCCGGGCCGCTTCGACCGTCAGGTCGTGGTGCCGAATCCGGACGTCGTCGGCCGTGAGCAGATCCTCAAGGTTCACGTCCGCAAGGTGCCGCTGGCGCCAGACGTCAACCTCAAGGTGATCGCGCGCGGTACGCCGGGCTTCTCCGGCGCCGATCTGATGAACCTCGTCAACGAGGCCGCGCTGACTGCTGCACGCCGCAACAAGCGGATGGTGACGCAGTCGGAGTTCGAGGAGGCCAAGGACAAGGTGATGATGGGCGCCGAGCGCAAGTCGCTCGTCATGACCGAGGAAGAGAAGCTGCTGACGGCCTATCACGAAGGCGGCCACGCTATTGTCGGCCTCAACGTCGTTGCCACCGATCCGATCCACAAGGCGACCATCATTCCGCGTGGCCGCGCACTCGGCATGGTCATGCAACTGCCGGAGCGCGACAAGCTGTCGATGTCGCTGGAACAGATGACGTCGCGCCTCGCCATCATGATGGGCGGCCGTGTCGCGGAAGAGATGATCTTCGGTCGCGAGAAGGTGACCTCGGGAGCTGCTTCGGACATCGATCAGGCGACGCGATTGGCGCGCATGATGGTGACGCGCTGGGGTCTCTCGGAAGAACTTGGCACCGTGTCCTACGGCGAGAACAATGACGAGGTGTTCCTCGGCATGCAGGTCAATCGCCAGCAGAACGTTTCCGAGGCGACTGCGCAGAAAATCGACAACGAAGTCCGCCGTTTGGTCGAGACCGGCTACAAGGACGCAACCCGCATCCTGACCGAAAAACGGGCCGATCTGGAAGCGCTCGCCAAGGGATTACTTGAATACGAAACCCTGACCGGTGACGAGATTACCGATCTCCTCGACGGCAAGAAGCCGAATCGTGAATCGGTGCTTGAACCGTCCGGGCCGCGTACTTCCGCGGTGCCGCCGGCCGGCAAGCAGCGTCCGCGTCCGGACCCCGACACTGGATTCGAACCGCAGCCGCAGGCGTAAACGCGGCAGAGCGATATGATCAAAACGCGGCGGTGACGCCGCGTTTTTTATTAGATGACGGACCTCGTCGTGAGCGATACGCGCCAACGGCGGCGCCCGAACAGCCGTCGCGCATAACGTCCATGATCTTGCGTAGCTTGACCTGATCGCGACTTGCCCGCAGAGGCATGGAGCCATGCGGGCTTCATCATGACATCGAAACTGACCAAGACTCCGGCCTATTGGAGCAAGGACGCGATCTGGCCGGGCATCGTCGCCATCGGCCCGATGCTGCCGGGGACGCTGGCGTTCGGCATGGCGTTCGGCGCGTTATGTGCTCAGAAGCAGTTCTCGCTCGCCGAAGTCGAAGTAATGATGGCTTTCGTCTACGGTGGGCTGTCGCAGTTCGTCGCGGTGCAGGCCTGGCCCGATCACCTCACGGCATCGTCAATCGCCACGCTGGCGCTGCTGACGCTCACGGTGAACATCCGTTTCGGGTTGATGAGCGCTTCGTTGCGGTCGTGGTTCGGGACGTTGCCGCGCTGGCAGTCTTATCCCTCGATGCTACTGGTGACCGATGGTGGATGGTTGGCCGCGACACGCTATCGCGATCACGGCGGTGCCAATGCGTGGTTCTTCGTCGGTGGCGGCCTCGTCCTCTATTTCCTTTGGCTGGTTGCGGCGATTCCCGGCTACGTGCTGGCGGAGCAATTGGCCGATCCCAAGAAATACGGCGTCGACCTGGCGATGCCGGCATTCTACGCGGCGATGCTGGTGCCGGCTTGGAAGGGCTTGCGCCGTGCCATTCCGTGGGGCGTCGCCGGTGCGGTGGCGCTGTGCGTGCATTGGCTGGTGCCGGGGTGGTGGTTCATTATCATCGGCGCGATTTCGGGAGCTGTCAGCGCCGGCTTGATGCCGCCGGATGACCCAATGCGCGAGTCGTCGCATGGCTGATGTTTTGCGCAGCGACGTGATGCTGGCTTTCGCGGTCATGACTGCGGTGACGGTGGCAGTGAGGCTGGGTGGCTTTTGGCTGATGTCCTATGTCCCGGTCACGCCGCGGGTGCGCCGAATGCTGGATGCATTGCCGGGCTCGATCATCGTGGCTGCAGCGCTGCCGGTCGCGGTCAACGGTGGGCCGGTGGTGATGTTCGCCATTCTTGCCGCGATTGTCGCGACTATCGTATTACGTAATGACTTCATCGCGGTGATCGTCGGCATGGCGGTTGCGGCGGTAGCGCGGGCCGCCGGCTTCGGCGGTTGAAAAGCACTCAATCCAACCCGCCGTCGCTACCGATGAGTAGTAATGATCTGTTTTACAATCAAAGACTTGTCATTCGCTCTGAATAGGTGTTCACTTCTTATAGGGATGGAACACCGGGACAAGACGAAGCCATGGTTTATCGGCGTACGCAGCAGGTGGTGAAACGTCTGGCGGCGCGGCGAAGCGCCATTTTGGTGGCGGCCCGCGATGCTGCCATTGAGGGCGGGATGAGCGCAGTGCAGATCGCGCCGGTGGCGGCTCGCGCCAATGTCGCGGCCGGGACGGTGTATCGCTATTTTCCGTCAAAGGCGGAGCTGATCTCCGAATTGATTGTCGACGTATCGCGGGACGAATTGGCCGCGATCCGCCGTGCCGCCGATGCCGCGCCGGGGCCGTCGTCGGCATTGGCAGCGGCGGTCACGACCATCGCGGTGCATATTGTCTCGCATCGCAAGCTGGCGTGGGGGATTCTCGCAGAGCCGGTCGATGTCGATGTCAGCGAGTCGCGGCTGGCGTGCCGTCGCGATATTGCTGGCGAGATCGAATTGCGAATCGCGGCTGCAGTGCGCGCCGGGCATTTGCCGGCACAGGACACGGCCTTGGCTGCGACGGCATTGTTGGGAGCCCTGCACGAGTCGCTGGTTGGCCCGCTGGCACCGGCCAACCTCGACGATCCGGTCAAACTCCGTGACGCGGTGCAGACCACGACCTTGCTGGCCTTGCGCGCTGTCGGTGTCATGGACGCGCGGGCGCGCGGTCTGGTGGTTCAATCGGTGTTGCCGGCACTGCCGGCCAAGATGGCGATCGGCGCCTAGAGCCATTTCCGTTCGATAGAATCGGGGCGGAAATGGCTCTAGATTCTTGCTTTGACGCGTTTTCTTTCCGCGAACCGGTATCCACTTCGCTTGAAAGCGCTCGAGGCGCTCGCCCGATCACTGCTTGATTTTGCCGTCCTTATCGAACTGCGCGATGAAGGCCCAGAGGTTGTCGATTTCCGATTCCTTGGTGATCCCGGCGAAGACCATCTTGGTGCCGGGGATCTTGGCCTTCGGCGCCTTGATGTATTCCTTGAACTCCTTCTCGTTCCAGGTGATGCCCGAATTCTTGTTGGCATCCGAATAGCTGTAGCCTTCCACCGATCCCGACTTGCGCCCGTTCAGACCATTGAGTTCGGGGCCGACCTTGTTCTTGGCGTTTTCGCCGATGGAATGGCAGGCCATGCACTTGTTGAAGGCGGTCTTGCCGGCGGCGATATCCTGAGCGTGAGCTGCGGAGAAAGCGAACGAGAAGGCGATTGCCGTGACGGTGAGGAGCTTCATGGAAATTGTCCCGAGTTGTGGGTGACGTGTTGAACCGCGTCCAACGCGCCCTGCAAAAAAGTTGATCTTTCTCGCGGGAGGCGCGTAAATGTGATGCCACATTAGAGTTGTTCCAGACAAGCGGGCTATAGTCGTAGGTCTTGCACTGCCGCGCCAAAGCGCAGCTTCCCGCTATTCGGAGTGTGTTGATGTCCATCAAGATGCCGGTGCCGGACGCGGGCGTACTGAGCCGCCGCGATGAGATCGTCGCCGCCTTGCGGCGCATTGTGCCGGGTGAGGGCGTGATCTCCAGCGCTGCCGAAATGGTTCCTTATGAGTCCGACGCGCTGAACTCCTATCGTCAGCCGCCGATGGTCGTGGTGTTGCCCGACACCACGGAACAGGTCGCGCAGGTTCTGAAGTACTGTCATGACAACGGCATCCGGGTGGTGCCACGCGGGTCGGGAACGTCGCTGTCCGGCGGATCGCTGCCGCTCGCTGATGCCGTGCTGCTCGGCATGGGCAAATTCAAGCGCATCCGAGAGATCGACTTCGACAACCGCGTCGTCGTCACCGAGCCGGGCGTGACCAATCTCGCCATCAGTCAGGCGGTGGCACATGCCGGGTTCTATTATGCGCCCGATCCGTCATCGCAGATCGCATGTTCGATCGGCGGCAACATCGCGGAAAATTCCGGCGGGGTGCATTGCCTGAAATATGGCATGACCACCAACAACGTGCTGGGTTGCGAGATCGTTCTCATCACCGGCGAGATCCTGCGGATCGGCGGCAAGGCGCCGGAATGCAGCGGTTACGATCTGATGGGCGTGATCACCGGCTCCGAGGGGTTGCTGGGCGTCGTCACCGAAATCACCGTGCGCATCCTGCAAAAGCCCGAGACGGCGCGCGCGGTGATGGCTGGTTTCCCCAGCGTGGAATCGGCGGGAGAATGTGTGGCGCGGATCATTGCATCGGGGATCATTCCCGCCGGCATGGAGATGATGGACAAGCCGGCGACTGCCGCTGCGGAAGCCTTCGTCAATGCTGGCTATCCGCTCGATGTCGAAGCGTTGCTAATCGTCGAACTCGACGGCCCAAAAGTCGAGGTCGACGAATTGATCCTGCGGGTCGACGCCATCGCGCGCGAATGCGGCCAGACCACCTGCCAGATATCGAACTCCGAGGAGGAGCGGTTGCTGTTCTGGGCCGGGCGCAAGGCGGCGTTTCCGGCGGTCGGGCGGATTTCGCCGGACTATATCTGCATGGACGGCACCATCCCGCGCGGGCGATTGGCGGAGGCGCTGACGCGCATTCGCGAACTCTCCGAGAAGTATCAGTTGCGCTGTGCCAACGTGTTCCATGCCGGCGACGGCAATCTGCATCCGCTGATCCTGTTCGATGCGAACCTGCCGGGCGAGATGGACCGTGCCGAAGCGTTCGGCGCGGACATCCTGCGTACTTGCGTCGAACTCGGCGGCGTTCTCACCGGCGAGCACGGCGTCGGCGTGGAGAAGCGCGACCTGATGCCGGAAATGTTCAGCGACGTCGATCTCGCCCAGCAGCAGCGCCTGAAATGCGCGTTCGACTCGCAGGGACTGTTGAACCCCGGCAAGGTGTTTCCGACCTTGCATCGCTGCGCCGAGCTTGGCCGCGTCCACGTCCATGCCGGCAGGTTGGCGTTTCCCGAACTTCCGCGGTTTTAGAGCGAAGCGGCATCCGGTACGCGTGAAGAAACGCTTCAGAGCAAGAGATTTCAGGCAGGCGATTGGTGGATATTCTCAAAGTACGTGATGCGGCTGATGTTGAGCAGGTGGTGCAGGCCGCCCTCGCCAACGAGCAGCCGCTCGAAATTCTCGGCCACGGCAGCAAGCGCAGCATCGGTCACGCGCTGGCCACCAATGCCGTGCTCGACATATCGGCGCTCGATGCGATCGTCTCCTACGAGCCGAACGAATTGCTGCTGACGGTCGGTGCCGGCGCGCCGCTGGCGGATGTGTTGTCGCTGATCGATTCCAAGAACCAGCACTTCGCGTTCGAGCCGATGAATCCAGCGAAGCTGCTTGGAACCGGCCATGATGCCGGCACCATCGGCGGGATGCTGGCGACCGGGTTCGCCGGGCCGCGCCGGGTGAAGGATGGCGGTGCGCGCGACCATTTGCTGGGCGCACACGCCGTGTCCGGTTTCGGCGAAACCTTCAAGACCGGCGGCAAGGTGGTGAAGAACGTCACCGGCTACGATCTGTGCAAGCTGCTGTGCGGATCGTGGGGCACCTTGGCGGTGATGACCGAGGTGACGTTGAAGGTGATGCCGCGCCCCGAGAGCCAGCATACCCTTATGCTGCGTGGCCTCGACGACATCACGGCGGTGCGGGCGATGACTGCGGCGCTGGGCTCACCCTACGACGTCTCGGGAGCGGCACATCTTCCGGCCTCGGTGCTGCGCGATACTGGCTCTCTATTGATGGAGATCGCCGGCGGCAAAGCGCTGACGCTGTTGCGACTCGAAGGCATTGCGGCGTCAGTGAAGCATCGCGCCGGATCCTTGACGGCGGCGTTGGCAACCTACGGTGCGGCGGACGTGGTCGACGACGATGTGTCGGCGGGTCTTTGGCCCCACGTGCGCGACGTTACGCCGTTTGCCGCCGATGGAGCATTTGGCGGGCGGCCGGTGTGGCGGATTGTTTGTCCGCCGGCGTCGGGCGGCAAGCTCGGGCAGGGACTGGCCGGCGATACCGGCGGCGATGTCCTCTACGACTGGGGTGGCGGTTTGATCTGGGCGGCGTTGCCGCCGGACTCCGATGCCCATGCGGCACTGGTGCGTGGCCGCGCCGAAGCCGCCGGTGGACATGCCACCCTGGTGCGCGCACCGGAATCGTTGCGCAGCGCGGTTGACGTGTTTCATCCGCCGCAAAGCGGCGTCGCCGCGCTGACCCAGCGGGTCAAGCACAGCTTCGATCCGAAGAATATCCTCAACCGTGGGCGGATGACGCGCGGGACGACGCCATGAGAACCGAATTCACGCTGGCCCAACTGGCCGATCCCGATATCGCCGAAGCCGACAAGATCCTGCGGGCCTGTGTTCATTGCGGCTTCTGCACCGCGACCTGTCCGACCTATGTGTTGCTTGGTGACGAACTCGATAGCCCGCGCGGCCGCATCTACCTGATCAAGCAGATGCTGGAGAAGAACGAGCCGCCGACCGCCGACGTGGTCAAGCATGTCGATCGCTGCCTGTCTTGTTTGGCCTGTATGACCACCTGTCCCTCCGGCGTGAACTACATGCATCTGGTCGATCAGGCGCGGGTCAAGATCGAGAAGGAATACGAGCGCCCTCTGACCGAGCAGTGGTTGCGACGCGTGCTGGCATGGGTGCTACCCAATCCGAAACTGTTTCGGACCAGCATGATACTGGCGCGACTTGGTCGCCCGTTGCTGGCGCTGCTGCCGACGCCGTCAGTCGGGGCCGCCGCCCCGACGCTTGTCAGCAGGTTGCGGGCGATGCTGGCGTTGGCGCCGCGTAGCCTGCCGCCGTCGGGCCCCGCCGCCGGGACGGTGTTTGCCGCCGTCGGTCCGCGTCGTGGCCGCGTCGCGCTGTTGCAGGGCTGTGCCCAGCAGGTACTGGCGCCGCGAATCAATCAGGCAGCGATTCGTTTGCTGACGCGTCACGGCGTCGAGGTCGTGCTGGTCGCGGATGAAGTCTGCTGCGGCGCGTTGACCCACCATCTCGGGCAGGACGACGCTGCGCTCGCCAATGCACGGGCCAACGTCACGGCCTGGAGCAGGGAGATCGATGGCGGCGGGCTTGACGCGATCCTGATGACTACGTCGGGCTGCGGCACCGTCGTCAAGGATTACGGCTATTTGCTGCGGGAAGATCGCCAATATGCGGAGCAGGCCGCCCGCGTTTCCAAGCTGGCGAAGGACATCACCGAGTATGTCGCAACGCTCGGTCTGTCGCCGCCGGAGCGCCGTAGCGATCTAATTGTCGCTTATCATTCGGCGTGCTCGTTGCAGCATGGACAGAAAATCACACAGCTTCCAAAAGATTTGCTTTCCAAGAATGGATTCGTGGTGAAAGATATCCCGGAGAGCCACCTCTGTTGTGGTTCGGCGGGGACTTACAACATTCTCCAGCCTGAGATTGCGAGCAAGCTGCGTGATCGGAAAGTTGCAAACATTGCGACGACTGGGCCGGATATGATCGCAGCAGGCAACATCGGATGCATGGTTCAGATTGCCAGCGGGACTGACGTTCCGGTGGTGCATACGGTTGAGCTGCTCGATTGGGCGACCGGAGGTCCCAAGCCAGAATTGCAAGGAACGGTGTAAAGCCGCGGAGAACGCGGACTGCTTGATGTGTCTAAGTCGGCAACAGGAGGACGACGATGGCTAAAGCCAAGAAAGCGCTCAAGTCGAAGGCCAAGAGTTCCAAGAAGAAAGCTGCCAAGACCGTAAAGAAGGCAGCGAAAAAGTCCGCAGCCAAGAAGGCTGCGAAAAAGGCTCCGAAGAAAAAGAAAGCCAAGGCCGCAGGCCGCAAGTCGGCAAAGAAGGCTGCGGCGAAACGTGCGGCTCCAAAGAAATCCGCGAAGAAAGCAGCTAAGAAGACCGCAAAGAAAACCGTCAGGCGTAGCGCCAAGAAGTCGAGTCCGGCGCGCACCATGATGCCGGCTGCCACACCAGCTCCGGAACCGGCGCCGTTGCCGCTGTGGAGCAATCCTGAGCCGTCTGGTGGCGGTTCTTCCGAGGCTACCTGACGCAAGGCCATCGCGCCGCTTCCGAAGTCACCGGAAGCGGCGTTGGCATTTATGCGGCGCGCTCCGGCAACAACGAGCGCGCGTTCTTGCTTGAGGCGCGATCACTCCGATCGATGGCCAGAATCCTATCTGGCTGGGGGGTGATGCATTTCGTTGCGTGCCGATCCTCGTCATAGCCGGGCGCAGCCATTCAAAGAACGGCGTTGTTTCGCTTTCGATGTCCCAGCCACCCACGTCTTTGAACTTGCGGCGTCTAGACGTGGATGCCGGCATAAAACGAGGCATGACGGACTAAGCCGGCAACCTGAAATGTTGTCTGCTTGCAACAGTTGGCGCGACATGTCGCTTTAGGATGTCCAGTCGCCTAATGAGGCAGCAATTGCCTTGCATTGTTGCTTTCCGTTCTTTCTTTCCCCACGCAGATTGAATCCCGCAAGCGAACGCAAGCCAGCGGTTCGTCGCCGGACATCAAGGTCCGGTCGTCGACGAAGCCGGCTCAACCAAGTTCGATGGGGATTGCCATGAAGACAGTTTATCTCGCCGCCGCCGCGCTATTGATGGCCGGAACGGCCGCAGCTTCCGCCGCCGATCTACCGGCGAAGGTTTATACCAAGGCGCCGCCGCCGGTGGCCGCCTTCGATCCGTGGGACGTCGCGTTCGGCGCGGGCATCACCAACAACTATGTGTTCCGTGGTGTCAGCCAGTCGAATCGGGAAGCGTCGGTCAGCGCCTATTTCGAGCCGCGCTTCAACGTCACCAAGGACTTGCAGCTCTACGTCGGCGCGGCCGGCAACAGCATCTCCTTCACCAATCGCGCCGCCGCCGAGGTTGACGTCTATGCCGGCATCCGGCCAACCTTCGGTGCATTCGCCTTCGACTTCGGCGTCTGGGGTTATCTCTATCCCGGTGGACAGTGCATCGACGGCAACGCTGGCGGCGTCGCGGCGGGGCTGTGTCCGGCAGGGGCAGCCTTCCTGCCCAACGGCAACTTCATGAAGAAGGATGTCTCCTTCTATGAGGTCTACGGCAAGGTGACCTATACCGTCAGCGACACCTTCTCGGTCGGCGCCAATGCGTTCTATTCGCCCAACTTCCTGAATTCCGGCGCGGACGGCACCTACGCGTCGGTCACCGCCAAGGTGACGGCCCCGACCGATTGGTTCGGCAGCAGCGGCATCGGCATGTATCTGTCGGGCGAGTTTGGGCGTCAGTGGCTCGGCACGTCGGACGCGTTCTACGGCAACGTCAAGTTCGCCGACTACAACACCTGGAATGTCGGCATCGGCTTCACCTACAAGGTGTTCACGCTAGACTTCCGTTACTCCGACACCAATTTGTCGAAGGTCGACTGCAATCTCTTTACCAGCGACTTTACTGCGACGGCTGCCGGATCGAAGTGGTGCGGTGCCGCCGGCATCGTCAAGCTCTCGGCCGACCTGACGGCGATGAGCAATCTGAAATAACGAGCGCGAACCGGTTACGGGCAAAGGGCGGCATGTTTGCCGCCCTTTGTTCTTGGATCGATCGACACGCTATGCGCGGCTCCCGTCGTCGGCGATCGTATAGGCGACAGCCGCTGTCCCGCCTGGTGCGAGGACGATCTCGCGGGCATGAAGCGTGTCAAGCGTTCCGCGATGACCGATCGAAACAATGGTGGTTGACGGAAGCTCCTTGGCGAGCAGGCCATAAAGCCTGGCCTCGGCGGCTTCGTCGAGCGAGGCGGTGGCTTCGTCGAGAAACAGGTAGTCCGGCTTTGCCAGCAGGGCTCGCGCAAGGCCGAGACGCTGTTGTTCGCCAAGCGAAAGCCGCGCGTTCCAATGGGCTTCTTCGTCAATATGATCGGCCAGCGCGGGGAGCCCGACGGTCTGGATTGCCGCGCGGACGGCGGCGCTGTCGAATGTGTCCGGTTCGGCGGGATAGGCGATCGCAGCTTTCAGCGAGCCGACCGGGAAGTAGGACCGCTGCGGCAGGAACATCAGCCGGGCCGTTGCGGGAATCCGGATCGTGCCGGTGCCGAATGGCCAGATGCCGCCGATGGCCCGGAACAGCGTCGACTTGCCCGAGCCCGATGGTCCCTTGATCAGGGTGGTTTCGCCCGGTCGTAGGTGGAGCGCCTCGGCGGCGACGATCGGTTTGCCGTTGGGCAATTGCAGCAGCAGATCGTCGAGGGTAATCGCCGCATCACCGGCCGACACATGGACGATTCGGCCTGGCTCGCGGGGCAGGGCCGTCGCGTGCGCGATAGCGACCTCGAAGCCGTCGAGACGGCTGACAACAGCGCGCCATTCGGCCAGCGAGCGGTAGGCGGTGACGAAGAACGACAGCGCGCCCTGCACGCTGCCGAATGCACTTGACGTTTGTATCATCCCGCCGAGTTGAATCTTCCCGGCGAAATAGGCAGGAGCGACCAGGATGAACGGAAAGACTTTCGCGGCCTGCGAGTAGCTCGCCGTCAGCGCGGTGACTTTCTTGGTGCGGATCATGATGGCGATCCAGTTATCGACGACTAAGCGGAAGCGTCTCAGAAGTTGGTTACGCTCGGCGCTCTCGCCGTGTAGCAGCGCAATCTGCTCGGCGTTTTCACGGGCCCGCACCAGATTGAAGCGGAAGTCGGCCTCATAACGTTGCTGCATGAAGTCGAGCCGGATCAGGGGGCGGCCAACCAGATGCGTCAGGGCGGTGCCGATAACGGCATAGATCAACGCCCCCCACACCAGATAGCCGGGAATATTATACACTTGGCCGAACAGGTGGAGCGGTGCGGCCGCGGATAATCCCCACAGAATCAGGAAGAACGAAAACAGGGTCACCACTGACGACAGCAGGCCGATGCCGATATTGAGGGTCTGCTCGACGAACATCTTGATATCGTCGGTAAGACGCTGATCCGGATTGTCGGCGGCATCGCCCAACAATTGCATCCGGTAGTGATTGGCATCGTCCAGCCATTCGCCGAGATACCGGCGGGTCATCCAGGCCCGCCAGCGAATCTGGAGCCACTGGTTGAGATAGAGTTGATACACGGCCAGCAGGATGAAGATCGCCGCGATGACCGCGAAGTAGGTCAATTCCGAAACGAAGGTATCCCAGTTGCGCTCCTGTAGCGCATTGTAGAAGCGCCCGTACCATTGGTTGAACAGGACATCGAGACCGACCAGTGCCAGTTCGATGCTAATGACGCTCGCCAGCAGGATTCGACCCGGCCATTTGTCCTCGGAGCGAAAGTACGGAGCGGCGAGGCGCCAGACGATGGCGAGGGTCTTGCCCAGATTCTGCACAGCTATTTCACTCCCGGGAAAGCGTTGATTTCGCTACTGAAAGCGTCTCGAGTCGGAATTCGGTGGAGAAGTTCCGAGACATTACGTCGCTGCGTTGCCTTGTCGCGGATACGGATTTGCTTCTAGCATAGGTACTTAGGGACTGATTTGCGCGGTCCCTCAATGCGGGGAGGCAGCGTTATCCGGACGATATCCGCGGCGCAATCTCTCCGAAATCAACAAGCCGTTAGGGCTGTGACGGCCCGGGCTGAAACGGCACCGACGACAGGGTCTGTCTAGCCGACCCGTCTGTCGAAAATGGGTGGGGCAACGACGATGTGGAATCAAGTCTACAATCCGTTCGGCAATGCTGCATTATCGACGATCGCCGCGGCGATCCCGGTCATTACGCTGCTGGTGTTGATCGCCAGCGGCAAGGTCAAGGCGCATATCGCGGCGATCACTGCACTGATCGTCGCCAATCTGATCGCGATCTTTGTTTTCACCATGCCAGCCAACATGTCGATCCGCGCATCGCTGCTCGGCGTCGTTGTCGGTTTCTTTCCGATCGGCTGGATCGTCCTCAACGTTATCTTCATGTACCAACTGACGTTGGCGTCGGGGCGGTTCGAGACGTTGCAGCGTGCCATCGGTAGCGTGACCACGGACCGGCGAATCCAGATCCTCTTGATCGCGTTTTCATTCGGTGCATTTTTCGAGGGCGCATCCGGTTTCGGCACGCCGGTGGCGATCACCGGTGCCATCCTGATCGGTCTCGGCTTCTCGCCGCTCGCGGCTTCCGGTCTGTCGCTGATTGCCAACACCGCGCCTGTTGCGTACGGCGCGCTCGGTACGCCGATCCAGGGTCTTGCCTCGGTCACTGGTCTCGATCCCTATCTGCTCGGCGCGATGGTGGGACGGCAATTGCCGATCTTCTCGCTGATCGTACCGTTCTGGGTGATCTGGGCATTCGCCGGATGGAGGGGGATGAAGGAAGTCTGGCCGGCTATTCTGGTCACCGGCGTTTCCTTCGCGATCCCGCAGTTCCTGATCTCGAACTACATCAACCCATGGATCGTCGACATCGGCGCCTCGCTGATTTCGATGGGATGCCTGATCTTGTTCCTGCGGGTCTGGCAGCCGAAGACGTTGTGGACCTCGCCGGCGTTGCGCGGCCATGACATCTCCGCCGATCTGGCCAAGCCCGACAAGAGCACGACCCTGCCGAAGCTGACGCAGGCGGAGGTCTGGTCGTCGGTGCTGCCGTGGATCATCGTCTGCGCCGTGCTGTTGATCTGGGGCACCGGCTGGTTCAAGGCGGCGGTCAATCCGATCTTCACCTGGAACTACGCGGTTCCCGAACTGCACAACATGATCAACAAGGTCGCGCCGATCGTCGCCAAGCCGACCCCGGAAGCCGCTGTGTTCTCGTTCCAGTACCTGTCGTTCACAGGTACCGGCATGCTGATCGCCGCGATTATTTCCGGATTGGTGATGGGCTTCTCGCCGGCGCGGATCATCTCGGTCTACGGCAAGACCATCCGGATCTGCGCGGTGTCGCTGATCACCATCTCGGCGATGTTGGCGATCGGCACGCTGACCCGCCTGTCCGGCATCGATGCGACGCTCGGTCTGGCCTTCGCGGCGACGGGAGTGCTGTATCCGTTCTTCGGAACGTTGCTGGGCTGGTTGGGCGTGGCGTTGACCGGTTCGGATACGGCTTCGAACGTGCTGTTCGGCAATTTGCAGAGGATCACGTCGGAACAGCTCGGCTTGTCGCCGATTCTGATGAGCGCCGCCAACTCATCGGGCGGCGTCATGGGCAAAATGATCGACGCGCAGTCGATCGTCGTCGCCTCGACGGCGACCAACTGGTACGGGCATGAAGGCAGTATTCTGCGCTTCGTGTTCAAGCACTCGATCGCGCTGGCTTGCCTTGTCGGCCTGTTCGTGATGCTGCAAGCCTACGTCTATCCGTTCACGGCGATGGTCGTGAAATAAACGATAGCCTCCAAGAAGCAAGAATCCCTGCGGCGAAGGCCGCGGGGATTTTTGTTGCCGAAAGTTATGTTGTCGTTGCCTTGACGATGACGGTATTTGATCAACAGACTTCGCCGGTATCTCTATCGCGGTGAACCTGACGAGAGGCAGTATGATTGTTGCTTATTTCAAAACGACGCTGGCGGGAATGATTTTGCTGGCGATCAGTTGCGGTTTGACTCCCGCGCTGGCGGCGGACGAATTCCCGTTCGGCTTGGAGATGACATTGGACGTGCCGCCGCAACCGGGCTCCAAGCGAATTCCCAATCTCGAGATCGGCGATCGCGGCGAGGTCAGGCTGGAGCTGTGGTGCAAGGGCGGGGTGGGGCAGTTCTCCGTCGCGGGTAATACCGTGATCTTTGTTCCGGGCGCGATGGACAATCGGACGTGCTCACCGGCGCAGGTGCAGATGGACGATGCTTTGCTGGCGGAATTGGCTGACGCAAGCACCTGGGCGCAGAAGGGTGATTACGTCACCTTTACAGGCCGCACGAGCTTGCGGTTTCATTTGAATACGAATTAGCGATGTCGCGTGCAGTGCGTCTCACGCATCTCAACCTTCGTTCAGAATAATGTCCGCACACGCACCGGCGGCCTCGATCACCCCGCTGTAACCGCCGGAGCCGGCATAGGCGGAGGCAAGATAAACGCGCGGCAACGGCGTGCGCGGTGAACCCGGACCGGTGTTCGGCGCGAAGCCATAAACCGCAGCGCGCGGCGCGGCGAGATAGCTCTGCACCGAGTGGGCGGTGTTGAACGACGACGCGACTATCGCACTCGACAAACCGGGAAAGTGCGTATCGAGATGGCGCAGCAGCGCGGTGCGCCAGTTCACCCGCCTGGCGTGATAGCGTTCGGCGGTTGCCTCTTGCCAGTTGTCGATATGATCCGGTCCCATGATCGACAACGTATAGGGCGGGGTTGGAAGCCCGGCATCGATCGCATCGTAATTGGCAATCGCCAGTGGCGGCATGCGGTTGCCTGGCTCGTTCGCCATCAGCCGGGTTGCTGCGGCATAGTCGGGAAGGCGCGTCATCCAGTCCGGCAGCAATTGTGTCGAATAGCTGGTGATGCCATAGCGGCGCGGAGATTCCGCCAGTCCCAAGGTCAGTGTGAACAGCGAGATCGACGGTTGGCGTTGCGCGTAAACCTCCGACCAGCGCGTAGCAATGAAATCGGGCAGCATCGGTGTCGCTGCGGTCGGTGCTGCGTTGATGATGATACGATCGCAGGCGGCGGTCTGCAGATCGCCGCCGTCACGCGCGGTGTGGGTGATACCGACAGGATTGTCGTTGTTTCCAAACGCGAAGCTCGTCGCGACGCGACGGAGCAGCACGGCCCCGCCGGCAGCACGGATCGACCTCGCCAGCGCACTTGACAAGCGTTGGGAGCCGCCGCGAACGAAGCATGCACCGTTCAAAAGATAGCGCCCTTGCGCTCGTGCGAAGACGGGCCACGGTAGTGATGCAGGATCGTCGTGGTAATAGCAAAGGTTGGCTGCGACCGCGCATTTGATCGCTTCATCGTCGCCGAACAGCGCATCGAGTTTTTGCGCGAGCGACGACCCGTCATTTGTGACATGAACATCGTCGATCGCGGAAGTGGCCACGCGCATCTCGTCGATCAACTGTCGGATTGCCGCGCGATGATTTGGGAATCGCGCAACAAGAGCGCTGCCGGCATCGATAAAGTTATCGGGTAACGCGAACGGCTCCGGCAATGGCCCGCCGCGTACTTCGTAGAAGTTCTTGGACGGAACCCATTCGACCGCGTCGCGCACGCCTGCGCGATTGAGAATATCGTGCTTCGGATCGGTGGGCAGCACTGGATTGCTGGTCTCGTGCAGCGATCCCTCGACGAACAGATCGCCGACCATGTAACTCGATGCGGCTCCGCCGACCGAATTGCCTCGCTCGATTACCAGTATCTTGCGACCGGCCCGGGCCAGAATGGCTGCTGCGGTCAAGCCTCCGAGCCCGGCGCCAACGACCACGGCGTCATAGTGCGTCATCGAAAGTCCGTATTGCCGACGCTCGCGGCGCGTCGGCTTGCCGCCGTCATCGATCGTGAAGGGGTGAGTGCATGATGAATGTAGAAGCTCAGCAGAACGCGCCCGAGCCTGCTATTTCCAAACCGTGTTTTCGAGATCCCAACGTTGCGCCTTGAATTCCTTTGCAAGGGCATCGACGATTCCGTATTCGTCGTTCTGGTCGCCCTCATCGTCGTCGTTGCTGCTATCGATCAGGTTGAGTTTCGGCGGCGTTGAATCATCGGCTGTGGTGATCGACGGCGCGCTGATCCAGAGCATGAGATGACCGGATGCACCCGGTTGGTCTGGCGCGACCATCGCATTCAGTTCGACGGTTTCGGTGAGGTTCAATGCCGGAAACATGTCGCTGGGTCGCTTGAGCAGCAGCGTCAATTTCCCGGTGTCGTCGCTCCATGCCGAGGAAACCAGTTTGGCCGACAAGACCTTTGCCGCAACGGCTCCGATTGCCGCGGCCAGCTTGTCGCGATTGGGCTTGGTGCCTTCTTGCCAATCCGCCGCGGCAAAGCGAACGGTGCGCTCCATATCGAATAGCCCGCTGGTCCAGCCCGCACCGGTCACGCCCGGCTGCGTCTTGACGGTGGCGAGCAGATCGGCGGCGCGTTGCGGATCGATGCTGAGGTTGAGCGTCATCTGGCCGCTGCGGAGCGACTCGCATGAGACTGCCAGACTATTGACGGCAACTCCGACATTCTGGCCCTTGAGGTATTTCAGCAGGTCAGCCGCGTTGTCGAGCTTGACCTTGACGGCGATGGCTTCCGGCGACACCTGTGTGAAATCCTGCGGCGCGGGAACGATGCCGTCGTCGTTGGTCTGGTTTTCGCGGAATTCCTTCTCGCTGAGATCGGCGTTGTCGGTCGAGACAACATTGGTTGCGGTTTGCCCGACGCGAATCTGGCCTTTGAACTCGTAGGTGTCGCCGGTCTGCTTCCGTGTCAGGTTCACCGAGACCGGCAGCTTATCGCCGATGCTTTGGGTGGTGCCAGTCATGGTCTGGCCATTGACGGCAAGATTGACGACGAAGCGATCCTTGCGATCTGAGCCTTTGGCGGCGGGGTAACATACGTCGAGCACCGCGGAGGTGACGGTCTTGCCCTGATAATTCTCCCTGAGAATCACATCGGCATTGCCATCCATCAAGCCATCGATGGATGTAAAATAGCGCGTCTCGTTGCTCGATGCCGGGAGCTTTGCGTTGGTTTTGTTCTGGGCCATCGCCGATCCGGCAGCCGCTACCGTCAGGCCGATCAGACAGGCAGAAATCACGCGCATGAGAATGTCTCTCTTGAAAGGAACGCGGTGGAGTTTAGTGCATGCGCGTCGAAATCCGAAATGGAGTTTGTCGTGGCTTTCTGCCGCGCGCAGCCACGTCAGCGGATGGCGGCAACGATGATTGTCAAGCAAAAGGCCGCCCGAGGGCGGCCTTCGCATTTTGTTGAAGTGGTCGGGAGTGAGTCGGATCAGAAACCCATTCCGCCCATGCCACCCATTCCGCCCATGCCACCGCCGGCGGGCATGGCCGGAGCCGCTTCCTTCGGAAGTTCAGCGACCATCGCCTCGGTGGTCACCAGCAGGCCGGCCACGGAGGCCGCATCCTGAAGCGCAGTGCGCACGACCTTGGCCGGATCGACGATGCCCTTGGCGACGAGATCGACATAGTCCTCGTTCTGCGCGTCGAAGCCGAAAGTCTCCGACTTGTTCTCGAGCACCTTGCCGACCACGATCGAGCCTTCGACGCCGGCATTTTCGGCGATCTGACGCATCGGAGCTTCGAGCGCCTTCAGCACGATGTTGATGCCGGCTTGTACGTCGGCATTGTCGTTGGAGATGCGGCCGACGGCCTTCTTCGCGCGCAGCAGCGCGGTGCCGCCGCCGGGAACGATGCCTTCCTGCACGGCCGCGCGGGTCGCGTTGAGGGCGTCCTCGACGCGATCCTTCTTTTCCTTGACCTCGATCTCGGTCGCGCCGCCGACGCGGATCACCGCGACGCCGCCGGCCAGCTTGGCCAGACGCTCCTGCAGTTTTTCGCGATCGTAGTCCGATGTGGTTTCCTCGATCTGCGCCTTGATCTGGCCGACGCGGGCTTCGATGTCGGCCTTCTTGCCGGCGCCGTTGACGATGGTGGTGTTCTCCTTGTCGATCACCACCTTCTTGGCGCGGCCGAGCATCTTCACGGTGACGTTCTCGAGTTTCATGCCGAGTTCGTCAGAGATAAGCTGGCCGCCGGTGAGGATGGCGATGTCTTCCAGCATGGCCTTGCGGCGATCGCCGAAGCCCGGCGCCTTGACGGCCGCGACCTTGAGGCCGCCGCGGAGGCGGTTCACCACCAGCGTCGCGAGCGCTTCGCCCTCGACGTCTTCAGCGATGATCAGCAGCGGCTTGCCCGACTGCACGACGGCTTCGAGCACCGGCAGCATGGCCTGGAGGCCCGACAGCTTCTTCTCGTGCAGCAGAACGTACACGTCCTCGAGTTCGGCGGTCATCTTCTCGGCGTTGGTGACGAAATACGGCGAGAGGTAGCCGCGATCGAACTTCATGCCCTCGACGATGTCGACTTCGGTTTCGAGCGACTTGTTTTCCTCGACGGTGATCACGCCCTCGTTGCCGACCTTTTGCATCGCCTGGGCGATCATCTTGCCGATGTAGGCGTCGCCGTTGGCGGAGATGGTGCCGACCTGCGCCACTTCGGCGGAGGAGGCGACCGGCTTGGCGCGCTTCTCGATGTCCTTGATCACGGCGGCAACCGCGATGTCGATGCCGCGCTTGAGGTCCATCGGATTCATGCCGGCGGCAACCGACTTGGCGCCTTCGCGGACGATGGCCTGGGCCAGCACGGTGGCGGTGGTGGTGCCGTCGCCGGCCAGATCGTTGGTCTTGGAGGCGACTTCGCGCACCATCTGCGCGCCCATGTTCTCGAACTTGTCCTCAAGCTCGATTTCCTTGGCGACGGTGACGCCGTCCTTGGTGATGCGCGGTGCGCCGAACGACTTGTCGATGACGACGTTGCGGCCCTTCGGACCGAGCGTCACCTTGACGGCGTTGGCGAGAATGTCGACGCCGCGCAGCATGCGATCGCGCGCGTCTCCGGCAAATTTTACGTCTTTAGCGGACATAGATGACTCCTGAATGGAATGGATTGGTCGCCGCGCTGCTTTCTGCGTCCTTGCCGGGCTTGACCCGGCAATCCATCGTTTTTGTAAGATGGATGCCCGGATCAAGTCCGTGCATGACGCATCAAATTTGGCGGCTCAGTGAATTTGGATAAAGGTGGCTTAGCCCACCACGCCCATGATGTCGGATTCTTTCATGATCAGCAGGTCCTCGCCATCGAGCTTGATCTCGGTGCCGGACCATTTGCCGAACAGCACGCGGTCGCCGACCTTGATGTCGATCGGGATCAGTTTGCCGGCTTCGTCGCGACCGCCGGGGCCAACCGCCACCACTTGGCCCTCGGAGGGCTTTTCCTTGGCGCTGTCCGGGATAATGATGCCGCCCTTGGTTTTTTCTTCGGCGTCGATACGCTTCACCACGACACGGTCATGCAGTGGACGAAATTTGGTTTTAGCCATGACGTTCCTTTGAGGTTCGGTTACGGTCTGAATCGCCTGTAAATGCGTGGGTGCGGTGCCGGGTTGTGGTTGTCATCGGATCGGCGCGCCGCGTTTTGGCAATCGGAAGCCGAGAGTGCCAATCAAGGGTCGAAATATGGGCTGCGGCTGATCCTGTCAAGCAAGGGCTTAAGGCCTTGGTGAGACGAATCGCGCATGGTGAATAAACTCGGCGATAACCATGACATCGCTGGCGGTTGTAACATTGCTTCGGCAGGACGGGCGGGTTGTCCGGCACATTCGGCGAGAAGGCAAGCTCGCTCGGGGGATATGATGGTCGATACGAAATTTCGTCACGGGCGCAAGCTGCTCAATGCCGGTCTGGTGTCGCTGTTTGCGGTCTTCCTCGCGGGATGCGAGACCTTTGGAACCTCGCAGCCGGCCGCCGTGCCGGAGCCGGCCGCGCCGCCGGAAATTCCCTCGACGATCCGGCCGAGCGAACTTGTTGGGCGCTGGGGCCTTGCCTCCTATCAAAACCCGAATGACCGGGCGCGGACTGAAGCGGCCGCCAAAGGCCAGTGCAAGAATCCCTACGTGATCGGCCAGGGCGCCAATGGCGGCGTCATCATGCATCTCGCCGACGAGGCGACCCCGCAGGAACTGCGGTTGAAGGGCAGCCAAAGCGGCAAGAATTATATCGGACCGGAAGGGCCGGCCGGCGGCGAGAAAGACCGCGAGATCATCTCGTTCGATGGCCGCGTGCTGGTCACGCGCTTCATCGACAAGGATGCCGGTACCCGCTACGGCAACATGGTCTACGTCCGCTGCGCGCCGCACGCCTGATCCGGCGAGTGGAATGTCCTGCCCTGAAGACCTGATGTGATGGCGTGATGCGATGTCCTGGCCTCGCGATCTGATTGCCGGGCCGGGGCGCGCTGTCACTGTCCTGTCGTTTACCCAGATTCTCGGCTGGGGAATTCTGATCTACCCGCCCGTGCTGATGATGCCGTTGATTGCGGCCGAGCGGGGTTGGTCGCTGGCCTTTTGCATGAGCGGGCTATCGGTCGCGCTGGCGACATCGGGGTTATTGTCGCCGACCTCGTGCGGCCTGATCGATCGCTACGGCGGCAACCGGGTGATGTCCCTCGGCGCGCTCGCCGGAATGGCGGGCATGATCGGACTGGCGCTCGCCGATCATTGGCAAGTCTATCTGCTGTGCTGGTTGCTGATCGGGGCGGCGATGTCGTCCACGCTCTACGATCCCGCCTTCACCACGCTGACGCGAATCTTTGGTGCGACCGCACGGCGGCAGATCACCTTCGTGACCTTCGCAGGTGGCTTCGCGTCCACGGTGGGATGGCCAGCGACGCATGTGCTGCTCGCGCAGTTCGGATGGCGTGGCACTTATATCGTGTTTGCGATCGTGCTCGGGCTGGTGATCGCGCCGCTCCATGCATTCGCATTGCCGCGCGCTGTGCCGAATACTCCGTTGCCCGCACAGGCCAACGCAGCACCTGCGCCCGAGACGTTCCTGTCGCCTCACGGCTGGCCGTTTGTTTTGCTGGCGGCAGCCTTCGCCTGCCATGCCTTCCTGCTGTCAGGCGTCACCTCGAATTTGCTGGCGATGCTGACGCGCGGGGGAATCGATGCCGCGACGGTGGTGACCCTCGGCGCGCTGTTCGGCCCAGCGCAGGTGATGGCGCGGCTGGGTGACTTCACCTTCGCGAGCAAGACCAGTCCGCTGTGGGTGGCGCGGGCCGCGGTGATCTGCATGGTCATTGCTTTCACGTCGCTGGCGATGACTGGCATATCCGTCGTCGTGGCCGGATTATTTTGCATCCTGTTCGGCGCCGCCAACGGCGTGATGACGATTGCGCGCGGCGCGGTCCCGCTGGCGATGTTCGGTCCCACCGGCTACGGCCGGGTGATCGGACGCATCGCGCGGCCGGCGCTGCTGTTGCAAGCATCGGCGCCGTTCGCCGTCGCCGCGGCGGCGGAACGCTTGTCCGATCGAGCGGTGCTGGAGCTGGGAGCCGTCGGCGCGCTGGCGGCGCTCAGTTGTCTGCTGGCGCTTCGTCTGCCGTCCGCGCGGTCGCGGAAGTAGGCCGAAACCTACCTGCGCATTTGGTTGCGGTGGCGGGATCTGGCGTTCAGCCAAACATCGCGTCGATATCGTCCTGCGAGGCGTGATCGGTCTCGCCCACGCTCTTCGGGCCGTTGAGCAGGCGCGCATCGCCGACGCGATCATCGATGGCCGCTGGCGCATGTGCCTTGATGGCATCGACGCCACCCCAGATATCCATCATGACATTGATGTGATGCTCGATGAACTTCATCGTGTTCATCACCTTGTTGATGCGCTGTCCGGTGAGGTCCTGGAAATTGCAGGCCTCGAAGATCGCGACGACTCGGTCCTGGATTTCTTCGCTGAGCCGATGCTGCTGATCGGTCGAGGTGCCGCTGGCGAGCGCCGAGGCCGACTGGTCGATTGCTTCCGCGGCCTCCAGAATCTGTTGCGTGGCTTCCTCGGTGCCGCCAACAACAGCGCCGAGTTCACCGGTAACTTTCGCCATTTCCGCGCCGCTAAAGCTCTTGCCGTGCAACACGGCGATTTCCTGCTTGGTGCGATTGATGGCGTCGTAGATCAGGTCGAGTTCGACCTTCAGCTTCTCGCACTGCTCGATCTGTGCCCGGTAGGTCTGCAGCAGGATCTGGGCCTCGGATGTTTGTCGCGGCATATCTTCGTTATGAGCTATTCCGCCATGATCCGGCTTCGCCATCTGGTCGCGGATCGCGCGCAGTTCCGCCATGATCTGGCTGTGTGTCGGAATGGCGTCGTTGTTTGCCTCGTCCGGAATCGGCGTGCCGCCGACAATATCCTCAATGCGAAAGCGCTTGCGCTGAACCATCGACCCCATCCCCGCGAGTTACTACGAAGCGTTGTAAAGCACCGGCCTTTAACGCGAGGTTCACAGCGGGAACTTCGTTGCATAGATTTCGCGCCAACCACTGATTAACCATCACCGGCCGGCATTGACGGAAAATAAACGCTGTCCGCAAGAACGCGGGCTTTCGTCGGGTGTGGTGAATCCGAAAGCCGGTTCCGTTTACCAAACCGACGCGGTTTTAGACTCTATTGGTTCCACGCCGCCGCCTCGCGGCCATTCACGACGAAACAGTGCAGAGTACGTCGATGTTGAAGAATGTCTCCTTGATGATGTGCGTTGGCGCGCTTGGTTTGGGCGCGGGGCTTTCCCCCGCCGCCGCGTTCGAGAGATCGTATCCGGTCGCGACGTCGCCCCCAGTCTATGCCGGTCAGCCCGCGCCGACGCAGATTGCCTATGCGCAACGCTCGAACATGGGCGGCGGCTTCATTGAATTCCTGTTCGGTGACGAGCAGACGCAGCCGCGTGGTTATCACGCGCAGCCATCCTATGATCGCCGGCCAGTCTATCCGCCGTCACCCGAGCAGATGACGCGGCAGCCGGTGCCGCAACAGGCGATGTATGGTCGTAGCGATCCGATGGAAGCGGCGCGTCCGGGCTTCGATCCGAAATACGAAAAGCAACTCGTTGAGTATCACGGCAAGGAGCGCGCGGGCACCATCGTGGTCGATACGCCCAACAAGTTTCTTTACCTCGTGCAGCCGGGCGGCACCGCGTTGCGCTACGGTATCGGTGTCGGCCGCCCCGGCTTTGCCTGGTCGGGCGTGAAGTCAATCACCGCGAAAAAGGAATGGCCGTCATGGACGCCGCCGGCGGAGATGCTCAAGCGTCGCCCCGATCTGCCGCGCTTCATGGAGGGCGGACCGGAAAATCCGCTCGGTGCGCGCGCGATGTATCTCGGCTCGTCGCTCTACCGTATCCATGGCTCGAACGAGCCTTGGACCATCGGCACCAACGTCTCGTCCGGCTGCATCCGCATGCGCAACCAGGATGTCATTGACCTGTACGAGCGTGTCCATGTCGGCGCGCGTGTCGTCGTGATCTAACGGATTGAGCCTTGAACGCAGAACGGCCGCTCATCGAGCGGCCGTTCCCGTTTGAGAGGTAGTAGCCGTTACGCGAAATCGCTGTCGTCGTCGCCGTCATACCCGTCGTCGTTATCGGCGAAATCGTCCTCGTCGTCCTGGTCTTGATCCTGGTCCTGATCGGCGTCGGCTTGCGCCTGATCGAATTGATCCTGCCGACCGCTATCGCGTCCGCCGGAGCCGATGTCATTCACGCCCGCGTCACGGGCAAGATTGCCGCCGGATTGATCGGAGCTCCACGGGCTGCCGCCGCTTCTGTTGCCGAGCGCCGATGCATCGCCGAAGCCGTGCTGGCCGCCGCCCATCAGCGAGCGAAAACTGTTCAACAACAGCGAACCACCGACAACGCCGGCCGCCGCCGCTGCTGCCGTTCCAAGAAACGATCCGCCACCGCTACCCGGGGCCTGCGGTTGCTGCTGCTGCTGTGGCGGTGGATACGAATCGGGGCCGCCTTGGCCGAGCACCTGTCCGGTGTTCCACGCCGGCCGGTTCGGAGGAGCATTGCCAGGCGGGGGAACGTTAGGCACCGATCCTCGTCCCTGACCTTGTCCGAACAAATTATCGCGCATGGAATCGAGGAAGCCTCCGGCAGGCTTTTGTTCAGGGGCGCCGCGTGCCTCGAGCGCCTCGATGCGCTCATGTGCCCGCTTCAACGCTTCGTCCTGGACCAGCACAGTTTGCACCAGCGCGTAGGATGCGTTGGGCGCGCGCTGCCAGGCCTGGGCGATCAGGGCCTCGGCCTCCGGATCGCGCGGGGCGCTTTCGACGCGGGCCAGCCGGTCGAAAAGATCGTCGATCATCTGGCGTTCTTGCGGTGTCATGGCATTCTCCAATGCGAAACCGGAAGAAGATGTAGGCGCGCTTTGTGTCGCAATAAGTAGCGGACGAAAATAATTCGTTCACCGCGTCGCGGATTACATTTCGGCAATGTCAGCGCAGTTCGGCCTGCGTTGCGGCCAGCAGGGCCGGGAAGTCATCGCTCGTAAGATAGGCGTATTCGCGTTCGCGCTGGTCGGTGAGGGGATCGAGTTCGCGCAAGGTGTCGTCGACAAATCCGGGATGGCACATGATCAGGCCGCCGTCGGGGAGGCCGTCGAGAAACTGGCGCATCAGTGCGCCGAAGTCACCACCATCGGTGAAGTCATAAGCGCCGGCGAAACCCGGATTGAACGGAAGCCCGGCCTGCGCGGCCTTGCGGCGGAATTGCCGGCTCAGTCCATCGAGCAACAGCGCCTTGGGTGCGCCGAGGCCGTGCCGGAACGGTTGCGCGCGGCCGCATTGGCGAACCCATGCTCCGGGTGCGCCGCTTTTCGCGGCGTCGAGAAAGGCGTCGCAGATTTGCGGAAACAATTGCACGTGCTGATGGCCGTCGAGATAATCCGGCGCGCGCCCGAACAGCTCAATGAACTTTGCGATCTGTGCGCTCAATTCGGTGCGGATGATTTCGCCATCGAGGCGGTGTAGCAGGCTAACGCGCAACAACTTCGACAGCGGCAGAAACTGTCCGCCCGCAAGCGGCTTGAAATGCATGGTTAGCGGGTGAAACGGCGCGGTCAGTACCGCATGCAGTCCGATCGCGCAATGCGTACTGGCTGCGGCTGCGGCTTGCAATGCGACGATCTCGTCGCGATCGACGGCAGGTCCCGCCACCATCACCGACGTCGCATTGAGGCGCCTTCGTTCGATTAGATCACGAATGCCGCGATTGACGCCGGGGCTGATGCCGTAGTCGTCAGCGCACAACCAGATGCGACGCGGCGACGGGGTGCTCATTCAGAGCCTGTCCGCTCAGCGCTCGTGGCTTCGATGCGCGACGGTGTCCGCTTGATATCATGCTCGGCGACGAAGTAGATCGGTCGCGCTTTCAACTCGGACAGGATTTTGCCGATGTATTCGCCGACGATGCCGATCATGATCAATTGCACGCCGCCGATGGTCATCAGGCCGACGATCAGCGACGGATAGCCGGGGACGCTCTCGCCGTTGACCCACGTTTCCCACAGGATTGACAATCCGAACAGGAAGGCTCCGAACGCCAGCAGCAATCCCAACAGACTGGCGAAGCGCAATGGCGCAACTGAAAATGAAGTAAGCCCTTCGATCGACAATCCGAGCAGTCGCGCCGGGCTGAAACTGGTGACGCCGTGCGCGCGTGGTGCCGGCTCGTAATCGACGCGGATCTGGCGGAAGCCGATCCAGCTCGCAAGTCCCTTGAAGAAACGGTTGCGCTCGGGCAGGCGACGCAGCGCGCTCGCCGCGCGCGGCGACAGCAGGCGAAAATCGCCGGCGTCTTCCGGGATTTTCTGGCGCGCGCCCCAGTTGATCAGCGCGTAAAAGCCATGCACCGCAACGCGTCGTAACGCGGACTCGTTATTTCGATGCGCCTTGGCGGTGTAGACGACGTCATAGCCGTCATCGATCCAATGGCTGACCAGTTTCTCGACGAGGTCCGGCGGATGCTGGCCGTCGCCGTCCATGAACAGGATGGCGCCGTCTCCGGCATGATCGAGGCCCGCCATCAAGGCGGCTTCCTTGCCGAAGTTGCGCGACAGTGACACTACCTGCACATCGATGGTATCGGCGGGAAGATCGCGGGCGATCGACAGGGTTGCGTCCTTGCTGCCGTCGTCGACATAGATCACTTCGCTGGCGAGCGCGTAGCGTTGACGCAGCCCCGTAGCAAGACGGCTCAGTCGCTCATGCAGCAAGGCGAGGCCGGACGCCTCGTTATAGACCGGCACAACGATTGACAGCCGACGGAGATTGCCGTCTGCAGCCTCAGCTGTGATGAGATTCTCCTCCGCCATTGATCGTGTCCGCCACCGTTTTCCTGCCCCACTCAATAATATGAGGCCGAGGAATAAATTCGGCAATGAGTCCTATCGGTGAAATTACGCGGGCGGAAGGAAGGCCGCCAGTTTGGCGAACAGCGGGTTCTCGCGATCCAGCACGTAGTCGAGCGACGCCACCGAAACGGTGTCGGCGCCGTGGTCGCGCAGGAAGCTGCCGAGCGCGTAGATCTGCGCGGGCGGACAGTGCAGCGTCACCATGCCGGACGAGGTCGGCCCGCCGAACGGCGACACCACGCCGAAGCGGTTGTGCGCTTCCGCGAGAAGCTCGGCATTGCAGCCTTTGAAGCGGGTGCGGACTTCCTTGTATTTGCTGGCGCGCGCGCGGGCGGCGATGTGATCCAGGATGACGCGCGCGGTCTCGCGTGCATCGGTCGACCAGTCGGCATTGCGCGAGGCGACGAGATTGGCCTGGCTGCGCAGCATCACGCCGTCATCCAGCACCTTCAGTCCGTTGGCGGCGAGCGTCGCGCCGGTGGTGGTGATGTCGACGATCATCTCGGCGGTGCCGGTCGCAGGCGCACCTTCGGTGGCGCCGGCGCTTTCGACGATGCGATAATCGATGATGCCTTGCGCGGCGAAGAACGTGCGCGTCAGGTTGATGTACTTGGTCGCGATCCGCATGCGCCGATTATGCTGCGCGCGAAATTCGGTAGTGACGTCGTCGAGGTCGGCCATGGTGCGAACGTCGATCCACGCCTGCGGCACCGCGACGACGACGTTGGCGTAACCGAAGCCGAGCGGATTGATCAGCGCAACGCGACGATCCGCATCGAGGATACTTTCGCGGATCAGGTCTTCGCCGGTGATGCCGAGATGCACGCTGCCGCGCGCGAGTTGCGACGCGATCTCGCTCGCGGAGAGATAAGCGATCTCGACGTTGTCCAATCCGGCGATGGTGCCGCGATAGTCCCGTGCGCCGCCAGGCTTCGACAATGTGAGACCGGCGCGGCTGAAGAATGCCTCGGCATTTTCCTGCAAGCGGCCCTTGGAGGGGACCGCGAGAACGAACGGCGTGGTCATGAATTAGCCCCAGGGATTCTTGCGGCGATCTGATGGCGGAGTTGTGTCAGCGCTTCAACCCAGATCGAGAAGCCGACAGCGGGGATAGGCTCCGCCGCGCCGAGCTGGGTGAGCAGTCCGTCATAGCGTCCGCCCGCCACCAGCGGGTCGTCGCCGTTGCCCTTGCGATGCAGTTCGAACTCGAAGCCGGTGTAGTAATCGACGCCGCGACCGAACGCGGTGGCGAAACGGACCGTGGCGAGGTCGATGCCGCGCGCTTTCATGAATTGCGTGCGGCTTTCGAATTGGTCGATCGCGGCATTGATGTCGAGCCTAGCGTCAGAGGCGAGGGCACGAAGCTGGCGCAGCGCCTCGTCGGGCGTGCCGGTGATGGTGAGGAAGCGATTGATGGTCTGCAAGGCGTCGCGCGGCAACGCGCCGCCCTTGAGCGTCGATTGCTCGAGGAAGCGGTCGGCGATCTCGGCCACGGTGCGGCCGCCGACATTGGTGGTGCCGGCAATCGTCATCAGGTCGGTGACCAGCGCCAGCGCGGCCTTGCGGTCGGAGCCGGCGAGGGCCGCCAGCACGCCCTCGTATTCGTTATGCGTCGGGCTGGCTGCGAGCGTCAGTTGCTCGATATCCTTGGCGAGGCTGACCTTGCGGTTGAAATCCTTGATCAGGCGGCGGCGCCAGACCGGGTAGAGCTTCAGCGCGTCGATCAGCGCGATGAACAGCGCGACGTCGCCGGTCTTGATGTCGACGTCGGTGACGCCGAAGGCCGCAGTCGCCTCACAGCCGAGCGCCAGCATTTCTGCGTCGGCGGCGGCGCGGTCCTGCCGGCCGAAGGATTCGACGCCGGCTTGCAGGAATTCGCTCGGTTTGCCGCCGCGATAGCGGAACACCGGCCCGAGATAGCAGAACCCGGCGGGCTGGCCGCTGCGCGCGGAGGCGAGATAGTCGCGGGCGACCGGAATGGTGAGGTCGGGGCGCAGGCACAGTTCCTCGCCGCCCGGATCGCTGGTCAGGTACAGGCTGCGGCGGATGCCTTCGCCGGAGAGATCGAGGAACGGCTCGGCGGGTTGCAGGATCGGCGGCTCGGCGCGGATGTAGCCGGCCTGGGCGAATGACGACAGCAGGGCCGCCGCCCAGGCGGCCGTTCCGGTTGCCCCTGGGGCTTGGGTGTCGGTCATCGAGATCGTCCAAGGTATCGTCGAGGCCTCACGCGCCTTCTCCGGATGGCGTCGCGCGATTGCCTAACATGTTGAAATTATTCGAACATCGACGGAGTGGCGCGGTCGCCCCGCCGCCCGGCGCATTCGCTGCGGGAAGCCCTTAGCACGGCAGAGGATGAGTTTCGACCTCGTTCCTTGTCTCGTTTGATGGAAAGGTTGATGGCGGCCGAAGACAAGCGCCGCCGATCAGAACTTCATCGCGGCGAACAGGCGGATATTGCGACCGGGCTGAAGCACTTCGTCCTTCTTGTAGGACTGGTGGAAGCGGATGTCGGCGTCCAGCAGGTTCTCGGCCTTGAAGCCGATGGTGAGCGTCACCGGCCAGTCGCCGTTCGGCAATGTCGTGGTGTGACTGATTTCGGCATTGAGCAGGTTGAAGCCCGGCGTCGGCGTTTCGAACGCACCGAGGTTGGTCTGGGCGAAGGCGTGCAGCAGATTGACGCGCGCCGTCCAACTGGTGTCGCGATAGTAGAGGCCGCCGCCGAGCCGCTGCGGGGGAATCTTCGGCACGTAACTGCCATCGGCGAAGGTGGCGTGGACGATGTCGTATTGCGCCTCGACGCCAAACACGCCGTTCCATACGCGCGCGACGTCATGCTCGATCTGCAATTCGCCGCCGGTGAAGCGGGCGTCGCGCTGCGAATAGATGATCTGGTCGTAGCTCGCGCCTGGCGTGCCGCAGGATGCGAAACTCTCGTTGCAGCGGACGCCGGTGAAATTCTTGAAGATGAAGTTCTGATAGCGTGTGTGATAGATCGACAGTTCGAAGCGGGTATCGCCGCGCGCACGCTTGAAACCGAGTTCGAGGGTGTTGGCCTTTTCCAGCGTCATGGTCGGATCGCCGATCTCGAAGGTGCGCGGCGTATCGTGCGGCCCCTTGTAGAACAGCTCGATGGGATCGGGGGCGCGCTCGACATGCTGGACGGTCACGCGCGCGACGATGTCGTGCGGCAGATCGTAGAGCAGCCCGGCGCTGGCGCTGACCGGCATGAAACGGCGGTCGACCGGAAACACCGTGGGCTGTTCGGGCGGCGGCAGGTAGTTCGCGGGAAATTGCGCGCCGGTGCCGTTGGTTTCGGTCTGTTCGATGCGCAGCGCACCCTGCGCGCGCAGGCGCGGCGCCATCCGCAGTTCCTCGAACACGAAGGCGGCGAGATTGGTATTCTGCGCCGGTGCGAGCAGGGATTCGGTCGCGCCGGCGACCGACAGATCGCGCCGGCTCCATTGCACGCCGGCCGAGCCGCGCAATTCGCCCAGCATTGTGGTGAAAGGCAGGTGCGCGACTTCGATCCGCGATTCGAATTCGCGGTTCTTGAATCGCGAGCCGATCTGCGCGTTTGCGTCGACGCCGTTGATCTCGTTGTGGTGATAGTCGGTATAGCCGAGCCAGTAGCGCACCGTGTCGATGCCGCCCTCGCCGACGCGCCATTCGCCACGGCTTGTCCATTTCTTCTGGCGCAGGTCGATGTGGTTCTTCACTCTCGCGGAATCGATGCCGGGGATGAAGTAGGTCATCGCCGTGTCCTGAAACGACATGCCGACGAACCCGCGATCGAAGATGTAGGAGCCCCCGATCGCGTGGCCCTCGGCGCGATAGCTGGAATTGGCCTGCACGCCGCCGGGGATGCGATAATCGCCGGCCTTCCGGGTGTAGGCATCCGCATGGATCGCGACGTTGCCGCCGCCGGCATCGAGTTGCACGGCGCCGTCGCGGCCGTTGCTGACGCTGTTGAGGCCGCCGCGCGCCTCGAATGACGCGCCGTTTTTCGGGATTGCCGTGGGAATGCGGTTGTTGCTGGCGCTGACCACGCCGCCGGTCGCCTGCGAGCCATAGCGCAGCGTGCCGGGGCCGCGAATGACCTCGACGCTCTGTGCCGCCAATGGGTCGACCACCACGGCATGGTCTTCCCCGAGATTGGCCATGTCGGCGGAGCCGATGCCGTTCTCCTGGGTTCGCACCCGGAAGCCGCCAAGACCTCGGATCACCGGGCGGCTCGCCACCGGTGAGAACGATGTCGCCGAGACGCCGGGCGTGGTGCCGAGGGTGTCGCCGAGAGAAGCCGCGCCGCGCCCGAGGACCTGTTCGGCGGTCAGCCGGCTTTCGGAGGCGAGCGGCGCGTCGGGACGCGGCGCTTCCGGAGCGACGGATAGAGGCAGTGCCGGGGCCGGCGCGGGAGCGGGAGGGCGGACCGCGACGCGGGCCCGACGCTTGGCCGGCTTCGGCGCCCTGACGGTGATTTCCGGCAGTTCCTCCTGGGCGCGGACGTCGGAGGCCGGCGCGCCGACCAGACACGCCAGTCCCGCGACCCATACCGCTCGTTTCATCAAATTCTCCTGCAACTAATTTGCAAAAGCATTAAAGATGCAGATGCAAGTCACTTGCAAGAAGAAATGGAACTTATGGACGGTAGATATTGTCGCAGGCGGAGGTGAAGGGTGATGCCCGCCTGTCTGGCGGGAACTTACGGATATCGGTGGGCCGGAGAGGTCGAGGCTGGCCGCCGTCAGGGCTTGGGGGCCGGCAGCCAGTCGCCCAGCGTTGCCTGAACCAGCGTCAGTGCGGCGACGGCGGCGGTGTCGGCGCGCAGGATGCGCGGCCCGAGTGACAGCCGCAGCACCTTGGGTTGTTTCAGGAGCACCGCGCGTTCGGTCTCGGCAAATCCGCCCTCGGGGCCGATCAGGACGTCGATGCCGCCGCTGTGCATCCCGCCCAGCGCGGCAATCGGCGAGGCGACTTCGGCGCCCTCGTCGCAGAACACCAGCAGGCGCAGCGGATCGCGCCCGGTGAGGTAGCGATCCAGTGCCAACGGCTGTTCCACCGCCGCGATGCTGAGGATGCCACATTGTTCGGCGGCTTCAACGACATTGGCGCGCATCCGCTCGCCGTTGATGCGGCTGACCTGCGTGTGTTGCGTCAATACCGGTTGCAGTGAGGCGGCGCCCATTTCGACCGCCTTCTGCACCATATAGTCGAGGCGCGCGTGTTTCAGCGGCGCGAACACGTAAGCGAGATCGGGCAGGCTGTCCTGTGGCCGGGTCTGCGCGACGATGTCGAGACGGTCCGGCCGCTTGCCGCCGGCGATCGCGGCGCGCCATTCGCCATCGTGGCCGTTGAAGACGAGAATGGAACTGCCGGCGCCGAGCCGCAGCACGTTGCCGAGATAATTGGCTTGTCCGCGTTCCAGCGAGATCTGGGCGCCCGCGGACAACGGTGCGTCGACGAACAGGCGGGGGCTGCGGAAATCGGCGAGGGGCATGGTCGAAAGTCCAATAATCGAAATGCTTTAGCGTTTTCGCGGGTGACGGACACAACCGTCGTCATGCGCGGACATAATCGTTCGAAGAACGGCGTCGTCTCCGCTCGCCTACGATCCGCGCATCCCTCATTGAAAACCATGGATTGCCGGGTCAAGCCCGGCAATGACGCCTCATGGTGTTTTCGTCGAAACCGAGAACGCTGCTATAGAGCATCACTGCTGGAATGCCACCTTGTCGCGGCCTTGCGCCGCGCTCTTGCCCCATTCGACGGGTTGTTAACGCGGAGCGGGAATCGTAAAAGGTTCTAAACCGCAAATCGCTTTCTATTTCGAGAACCTTGATCGTCCGTCGTGTTCTGCCGGAGGGAAATCCGTGAGTATCCGCAGCCTGATCGTGCCGTTGACAGTCGCCGCTCTTCTCGGAGTGGCAGGTCCGGTTTACGCGCAAGGCGCGTTTCCCGCGCCGTTGCCCGCAGGCATCACGCCGGCTGAGAAACCGTCGCCATTCCCGCCGGTCAACAACAACAACGGTGGTGTGATCAAGAACGACCCGGCGTTTCCGCCGGTCAATGGCGCGGCGGCCAATTCGCCGTTCCCGCCGGTCAATGGCGCACCGCGCGCCTCGCTAAGTGGCCCGAGTCCGTTTCCGTCGAACGGCGCTCCGCCTGTCGCGGGCGCTGGCGCGTTCGGCGGGCCGCAGGGAGGGCCGCCGCCGGGCGCGGAGGACTGCATGAAGGAGTTCATGCCGCTGCGCAAGGAAGCAGAGCGGCGCGGCAAACTGATCAAGGCCGCCAGCGATCGCCGCGCGCCGGCCGCCGAGGCCTGCAAGCTGATTGGCAATTTCTCGCAGGCCGAAGTGAAGATGATCAAATACGTCCACGCCAATCAGCAGAAATGCGGAATTCCCGCGCAGGTGTCCGATCAGCTCAAGGACGGGCACAAGAACACCGAGAAGATGCTGAAGCAGGTCTGCAACGTGGCGCATCAGCAGGCGCAGCAGCCGCGTGGACCTTCGGGTCCGAGCCTGGCCGACGTGCTCGGCTCCTCGGCGTCGATGCCCACGCCCACCCACGGCAGCAAGAAGGGCGGCAGCACTTTCGATACGCTCAGCGGCAACGTGCTGACGCGATGAGATCGGCCCGCACCAGCGCGGTGCGGCCATGAGCGGCGCGACCGCCCGCGTCGCCGATTCCGTCGGCAACTGGGTCGACAACCGCGCGCCTGAGTGGACGCGTCCTTATCTCCGCCTTGCGCGTTACGACCGCCCGATCGGCTCGTGGCTGCTGCTGATGCCGTGCTGGTGGTCGGCGGCGCTCGCCTCGGGCGTCGCACGCGATGTCAGCGGCCTGCCGCTCACCGTGGCTCTGTTCTTCATCGGCGCGTTCGTGATGCGCGGCGCGGGCTGCACCTGGAACGACATCACCGACCGCAATCTCGATACCAAAGTGGAGCGTACCCGCTCGCGGCCGATCCCGGCCGGGCAGGTGAGCGTGACGCAGGCATTCGTGTTCCTGGTGTTGCAGGCGATGGTCGGGCTCGCGGTGCTGGTGCAGTTCAACCGCTTCGCGATTTTCACCGGCATTGCATCGCTGGCGATCGTCGCCGTCTATCCGTTCATGAAGCGCATCACCTATTGGCCGCAGATCACGCTCGGTCTCGCGTTCTCGTGGGGCGCGCTGATGGGTTTCGCAGTGACGCTCGGACGGCTCGATCCCGCCGCGCTGGTGCTTTACGCCGGCTCGATCTGCTGGGTGATCGCCTACGACACGATCTACGCGCATCAGGACACCGAGGACGACGTGCTGGTCGGCATCAAGTCGACGGCGCTCTTGTTCGGCGACAAGACGAAACCTGCGCTGACGATTTTCTATTCCGCTGCTGTCGTGTTGATCGGCATCGCGCTGTGGCTTGCCGGCGCGGGCTGGCCGGCGGCGCTCGGACTCGCCGCCTTCGCGGCGCATTTGGCGTGGCAGGTGCGCCGACTCGATATTTCGGATTCCGCGCTGTGTCTGCGCATCTTCAAATCCAACCGCGACGCCGGACTATTGCTGTTCGCGATGCTGGTGATCGACGCCGTGTTGCGGGCAGCGTGATACCCTTTGTCGTCCCTGTGAAGACAGGGACGCATTGGTTACATCGTCGATGACAGCATCCGCCATCGTCATGGCCGGACTCGTTCCGGCCATCCACGTCCTGGCTATTAGTGCCGATAAAGACGTGGATGCCCGGGACAAGCCCGGGCATGACGAGGAGTTGGCGTTTTGCCTTACGCAGTGACGAACTTACTAATCCCGCGCGATGATCTCGTGTTCGCCGCGATGAATCATAGGCACGCTCGGCATCTCTCCGGCGTGGCGGCGGGCGAGGAAGCGCGGGCGGCGTTTGGCGACCGCGTTGCGGCGGCGGCGGCGCTGCGCCGGCTGGCGCTTGAACTCGATGAGCTGCGGCAGCGCGAAGAGATCGCTCCACGATTGCCAGGTATCGTTGATCGCTTCCGGATCGTCGATCTCGCACAACGGCACCGACAATGACGGATCGCGATGCATCAGCACCAGCATCTGCGTCTCGCCACGGTCGCGGATCGCCACGCCGAGGAAGTCGCGCACCCGCACGTTGATCGCCATGTGCATGCCGTGAACGGCGCGGCGCAGGACGATATGTTCGCGATGCATTTCGATGTGCCGGACGTTGCCGTCGGCGCGCGTGTCGTGCGCCTCGAAGCTGACCGGGAGTGAGTGGGGGTCGAGCCGCGCGATGCGGCCCGACCCTGCGGGATTGATCCCGCCTGTCGCTGTTTGACGTCTCAAGGTCTTGTCTCCCCGCCGGGATTATGTTCCCGATCGATGTGTGAGACTGTGCCAGAGCCGCGTCCGGATTCGCTTAAGAAGGCTGGTTAATCGAAAGTCACTTGCCCTGGTTTCGCGGGCATGATTGACAAGTCCTTGGCGGGGATGATTGACGAGTCGTTGCCAAGGTCCCGACAAGGCCCGACGATTTGCCGCCAAAGCGCCGCCAGGCGCTTGAATTCCGCGCAAATCGGGCACATCTGCGCATGATGGGCCACTCGTTCGCTTCTTTGGGATTTTGTTCGTGATTGCTTCACCAAACAATTCGACCGCGGAAAAAACACGCTCCACCGATGCCGGCCTGCTCGATCAATCGGCGTTGAGCGATCTGGCGCAACGCCTCGTCGAGGCGGCGCGGCGCGCCGGCGCCGATGCAGCGGACGCGGTCGCGGTGCGCGGCGTCTCGCAAGGCGTCGAGGTGCGCGACGGCCGCGTCGAGGAATCCGAGCGCTCCGAAGGCGACGACGTCGGCCTGCGCGTGCTGGTCGGCAAACGGCAGGCGGTGGTCTCCACCAACGACGTCGGCGGCGACGGTATCGCGAAGCTCGCCGAGCGCGCGGTGGCGATGGCGCGCGTCGCGCCCGACGACGCCTATGTCGGCCTCGCCGATCCGGCGTTGCTGGCGCGCGCGTTTCCCGATCTCGATCTGCTCGATCCATCGATGCCGTCCACGGCCGAACTCGAACGTCGCGCGCTGGAAGCGGAAGCGGCGGGCCTCGCGGTGAAGGGCGTCACCAAGTCCGGCGGCGCATCGGCGTCGAGCGGTATCGGTGGCATGGTGCTCGTCACGTCCACCGGCTTCCACGGCGCTTACTTGCGTTCGAGCCATGGCATCTCGATGACCGCGATTTCCGGCACCGGCACTGGCATGGAGCGCGATTACGATTTCAGTTCGGCGCTGCACGGCTCTGATCTGGCGTCGCCCGAAAGCATCGGCCGCAGCGCCGGCGCGCGTGCCGTGGCGCGCGCCAATCCGCGCAAGGCGGAAACCTGCAAGGCGCCGGTGATCTTCGATCCGCGCGTTGCGGGCTCGCTGGTCGGGCATCTGGTCGGTGCGGTGAACGGCGCGTCGATCGCGCGCAAGACCAGCTTCCTCAAGGACAAGCTGGGCCAGCAACTGTTCGCGAACGGCATTCGCATCATCGACGATCCGCGCCGCGTGCGTGGGCTGCGTTCGCAGACCTTCGACGCCGAGGGCGTCGCGACCAAGCAACTCGCGATCATCGACGATGGCGTGCTCACCTCATGGCTGCTGGATTCTGCGACCGCGCGCGAACTCGGCATGACCACGACGGGCCATGCGCATCGCGGCGTGTCGTCGTCGCCGATGCCGGGCGCTTATAACTTGCACATGGAAGCGGGCGAGATGACGCCGGCCGAACTGATGGCCGACATCAAGCAGGGCTTCTATGTGACCGACCTGATCGGCTCCGGCGTCAACGGCGTCACCGGCGATTACAGCCGCGGCGCGTCGGGCTTCTGGATCGAGAACGGCAAGCCGACCTATGCGGTGAGCGAGATGACCATCGCCGGGCATCTGTTCGACATCTTCAGATCGCTGCGGCCGGCCAACGATCTCGAATTCCGCTACGGCGTCAATGCGCCGACTTTGCGCATCGAAGGGCTGACGATTGCCGGACGCTGATCCCGCGCTCGCCATCGATCACGCCGGGCGCGATGGCGCGCTGCTGGCGGCGACGGTGCGCGAGGCGGGGATGCTGGCGCTGTCGAAATTTCAGACCGATCTGAAAACCTGGACCAAGGGTGCGTCGTCGCCGGTGTCGGAAGCCGACATCGCCGTCAACAACCTGATCGAGCAGCAGTTGCGGCAGGCGACGCCGGACTATGGCTGGTTGTCGGAGGAGAGCGCCGACGACAAGGCGCGGCTGTCGCAGAAGAAGGTGTGGATCGTCGATCCGATCGACGGCACCCGCAGTTACTTGGCGGGCCGCGAGGACTGGTGCGTCAGCGTGGCGCTGGTCGAGGGCGACGTGCCGGTGCTGGCGGCGGTATTCGCGCCGGTCACCGATGAATTCTTTTTCGCCGTGCGCGGCTTTGGTGCGACCTTGCACGAGGCACCGATCCACGCGGCGTCGGGAACGAAATTCGACTTTAGCAGGATGGCAGGTCCCAAGCCGATCATCGAGCGGCTCGGTTTGCCGCGCGACGGCGTGGCGATTCATCCGCGAATCGGCTCATTAGCGCTGCGGTTGTGCCGGATCGGCGACGGCTCGTTGGATATCGCCTTCGCCGGTGGACAAAGCCGCGACTGGGACCTTGCGGCGGCGGATTTGATCGTCCATGAAGCGGGTGGTAGAATGACGATGCTTTCGGGCGAGCCGATCGGCTATAACCGCCCGGATGTAAGACATGGTGTGCTGGTTGCCGCGGGGCGTGAACGTCATGCCTCCGTGATCACGCATTTCCGCGATCATCCGCTTCCGTGGTCGTGAGTAACGCCGTGTATCCACAGCCATTCTAGTCACAGCCATTCGGCAAGGCCAACTAACCCTACGGCGATGAGGACAGGACGTCGATGACGGAGCCCGCGCGGCAGTTGCTCCATCTGGTGATCGGGGGCGAACTGACGGACCTCGATAACGTGACCTTCAAGGATCTCGACAAGGTCGATATCGTCGGCGTGTATCCCAACTACGCGACGGCATTGACCGCATGGAAAGCCAAGGCGCAGCAGACGGTGGACAACGCGCATATGCGTTACTTCATCGTCCACCTGCACCGGCTGCTCGATCCGGGCCAGACCCAAGATACGACCCAAGACATAAAGCCCGGCAATTGAAACGCTTCTTCCGCAATGCCTTGCGCTCGCCCTGGTTCCAGCGCGCCGCCGGCGTCGCGGCGGCCGAATACCTGCGGCTGGTCTGGCTGACCAACCGGTTCACCTTCGATCCGGTCGACGTTTATGAGATCGTCGAGCCGCAGATGCCGGTGATCCTGGCGTTCTGGCACGGCCAGCATTTCATGACGCCCTTCATCCGCAAGGACGGCCATCGCGGCAAGGTGCTGGTCTCGCGCCATCGCGACGGCGAGATCAACGCCATCACTGCCGCGCGGCTGAAGATCGGCGCGGTGCGCGGCTCCGGCGATCACGGCTCGGCGTTCCATCGCAAGGGCGGCGTCGGCGCGTTTCGCGAAATGGTCCGGGCGCTGGAGGAAAACTACAACATGGCGCTCACCGCCGACGTGCCGAAGCGGTCGCGCGTCGCCGGGATGGGGATTATCATGCTGGCGCGCGAGTCGGGGCGGCCGATCATGCCGTTCGCGATGGCCACCAGTCGTTACGTGCGTTTGAACAATTGGGACCGGACCACCATCAATCTGCCGTTCGGCCGGGGCGCGCTGGTCGGCGGCGAGGTGATCACGGTTCCGCCGGATGCGGATGCTGCCACGATGGAAGTCCTGCGGGCGCAACTGGAAGCGACCCTGAACGACGCCACCCGGCGCGCCTATATCGCGATCGGCCGCGAGGGTGGCGATGCCTGACCCGTTGCCGCCGCTGCTGCGCGCTTATCGCGCGATGTCCTCGGCGGCGCCGCCGATTACAAGGCTTCTCGCCAAGCGGCGCATCAAGCAAGGCAAGGAAGACCCGGCGCGCGTCAGCGAGCGGCGCGGCATCGCCGGCAAGCCGCGCCCCAACGGGCCGCTGGTGTGGATTCACGGCGCCAGCGTCGGCGAAGTGCTGGCGGCGGCGGCGCTGATCGAGCGGCTGCGCACGCGCGGCTTCCATGTACTGGTGACGTCCGGCACCGTCACTTCGGCGGCCATCGTCGCCAAGCGATTTCCGGCCGACGTGCTGCACCAGTACCTGCCATACGATGCGCCGAAATTCGTCGCGCGGTTTCTCGACCACTGGCAGCCGTCGCTGGCGCTGTTTATCGAATCCGATCTGTGGCCGAATCTCATTCTGGCTTGTTCGGCGCGGCGGTTGCCGATGGTGCTGATCAACGGCCGCATGTCGCCGCGCTCGTTTCCGCGCTGGCAGCGCGCGGCACAGACCATCGCCGCGCTGCTCGGCCGTTTCGATATCTGCCTCGCGCAATCGCAGGTCGATGCCGAACGCTTCGCGGCGCTGGGCGCGGAAAGCGTTGCCGTCACCGGCAACCTCAAGTGGGACGTCGAAGCCCCGCCTGCCGACAACGTGCGGCTGGAGCGGCTGATGGCGCTGACGCGCGGTCGGCAGGTGGTGGTGGCGGCTTCGACCCATCCCGGCGAGGAAGAAATCATCCTCGCCGCGCACAAGAAACTGGCTGGCCATTTCCCTGGCCTTTTGACGGTGATCGTGCCGCGTCATCCGCAGCGCGGCGAGGCGGTGGCGCGGCTGGTCGCGGAAGCCGGTGTTGAAGTGGCGCTGCGCTCGCACGAGGAATTGCCCGGTGCGCGCACCGGCGTCTATGTCGCCGATACCATGGGCGAACTCGGGCTGTTCTATCGGCTCGCGCCGATCGTGTTCATGGGCGGTTCGCTGGTGCCGCATGGCGGGCAGAACCCCATCGAGCCGGCGAAGCTGGGCACGGCCATCGTGCATGGGCCGCACGTCTTCAACTTCACCGAAGTCTATGACGCATTCGACCGCGCCGGCGGCGCGCGGGTGGCGGCCGGCGAAAAGGAGCTGGTGCAGGAGATCGGCCGACTGCTCCGCGACAGGCGCGAGCGGCAGGCATCGATCGACGCCGCCGAGCAGGTGGTTGCCGATCTCGGCGGCGCGCTTGAGCGCACGCTGGACTCGCTGCGGCCCTATCTCTTGCAGTTGCGGTTCGACCGGGGCGCGGCCGATGCATGAGCCTGCCTTCTGGCACCGGCCATCGTCGCTGACGTCGCGACTTCTCACGCCGCTCGCGGCGCTCTACGGAGCCATCGCCGCGCGGCGGATGGCGCGGTCGGGCGTGGACGCCGGTGTGCCAGTGATCTGCGTCGGCAACTATCACACGGGTGGCGCGGGCAAGACGCCGACGGTGTTGGCGCTTGTGCATATGCTGCGCGGTCTTGGCGAAACGCCCTTCGTGCTCAGTCGCGGCTATGGCGGTTCGTTGTCTGGCCCGCTGCGCGTCGATGCTGCACGGCATACGGCGGCGGAAGTCGGCGATGAGCCGCTGATGATGGCGGCACACGCGCCGGTAATGATCGCGCGCGATCGTGTCGCCGGTGCAAAGCTTGCGCGCGGTGAGGGCGCCAGCGTCATCGTGATGGACGATGGCTTTCAAAATCCTGCGCTGCGCAAGGATTTTTCGCTGATCGTCGTAGGCGGCGGGCGTGGGCTCGGCAACGGTCGCGTATTCCCAGCCGGCCCGCTGCGCGCGCCGCTCGCGCCGCAACTCGCGCGCACCGATGTGCTGCTGGTGATCGGCGAGGGCGGTGCCGCTGCGGAGTTGGAACGCACGCTCGCTGCGCGCGGGGCGCCGGTGTTTCATGCGCGCGTGACGCCGGACGATCAGACCGTGGTAGCGCTGCGCGGACAGCGCGTGCTGGCCTTCGCCGGCATTGGCGATCCCGGCCGCTTCTTCGACACGCTGCGCGCGCATGGCATCGAGGTGGCCGCGGAGCGGCGGTTTCCCGACCATCATCGCTTCACGAAGGATGAGTTATGGGCGCTCCGCGCCGAGGCGACGCGCGGCGAATTTGTGCTGGTGACCACGGAAAAGGATTTTGCCCGGCTAAGCGACAGTGAGCTTGCACCGCTCAAGGACGGCATCACGCCGCTGCCGGTGACGCTGCGGTTTGATGATGAAGCGCGACTGCGCGAACTAATCGCGGCAAGGTTGCGTGGCGCATGATGATGGGCCTCTTCACCGTTGCGAGGAGCGTTAGCGACGAAGCAATCAAAGGCTTTCTGGTTTGATAGAGCCATCCGTTGTCATGCCCGGGCTTGTCCCGGGCATCCACGTCTTCTTGCTGACATTACGGAAGGACGTGGATGGCCGGAATAAATCCGGCCATGACCAGCCAAATCGCGAACGCAATGGCGTGGGGCAGTCTATGCCTTCAGCGCCGCGGGGAAATGCCGCTTCAACACGGCTTCAGGCGTCGCGTAAGCCTCCTGGCGGTCGACGCTCCAGTATTTGAGTTCGTCGATCGGGATGTGAACGCCGCTCACGGCGCAGATCACGTAAGCGCCCGGCGAGATGATGCGGAAATCGCCGTCGAGATATTCCAGCCTGGCTTCGCCATGGCTCGACGGTCCGAATTTGTTCAGCACGATCAGTCTCCTCGCGGTCGTTTCAAGGGCCGCGCAACTCAGCAGATGTTGGCTATCGTTTAGCACAGAACGGCGGGGGCGACATACCCGATAGATAGGGATGGCTTACGGCGTTTGCAGGGAACCGGCCGTGGCAGCGTGTGCGACAACGTCATCCTGAGGTAGCGATGCAGTCGCATCGCCCTCGAAGGGCGACGACTCCAACACCTTAAAACAAATCGCCTTGATCCGACGGCTTGGCGGGGCGCTTCGCGGCTGGCTTCGCAGTCGTCTTCGGTGGTTCGCGCCGGGGTGGCGACGCGGCCGGATCGCCGTCGGCGATTGCCGCGACGCGGCCGTCGGCGAATTCGAGGTCGAGCCGCATGCCGGGCGCAACCGACGCCGCGTTGCGCAGCGCGTGGCCGGCTTCATCCCGCACCAGCGCGAAGCCGCGCGCCAGCACGCTTTTGTAGGAGAGGGCCGCCAGCAATTGCCCAGCGTGGTCGGCGCGGGCGTGCTGGCGTTGCAGCAGCGTGGAGAGCGCGCGGCGCGCGCGTTCCGCAAGGCGCTGCGTGCGTTCGCCGTCACGGAGCAGCGCGGCGCGATGCGCCAGCGCGCTGGCGATGCGCGCCGCCTTCAGCCGCAGCGCCAGTGCCTCGAAGCGGTCGCGGCGTTGTCGCGTTACGGCGCGGGCGCAATGGGCGAGGCGAATGCCGCCAGTCGTCACCTGCTGCCGCGCCTGCGCCACCTGCGCGCGCAAGACGTTCAGCGTCAGTCCGCCGGCCGCGCGCGCGTAGCGGCGATGATGCAGTTGCGTGTTGGCGGTGAGCGCGCGTGGCAACGCACTCGTGGCTGCATCGAGCCTTTGGCGTGGAATCGCCAGGACATCGGCGGCGGAGGGCAGCGCACGGGCGAGGCCGCGCAGATCGTTGCGGCGACGGTCCTGTTCGCGCTGCCAGCACAGCAGCGTGCGGCGCGCGAAGCTCGCGACCTCGACGAACAGTTCGGCGCGCACCGGCACCGCCATTTCGGCGGCGGCGGTCGGCGTCGGCGCGCGCTTGTCGGCGACGTAGTCGATCAGCGTCACGTCGGTTTCGTGGCCCACCGCCGAGATCAGCGGGATCATGCTCTCGGCTGCGGCGCGCACCACGATCTCCTCGTTGAATGACCACAGGTCTTCCAGCGAGCCGCCGCCGCGCGCGACGATCAGCAAATCCGGCTTCGGAATCCGGCCGCCGTCCTCCAGCGCGTTGAAGCCGTTGATTGCGGCGGCGATCTGTTCAGCCGAGCCTTCGCCCTGCACCCGCACCGGCCACACCACGACATGGCGCGGAAAGCGGTCGGCGAGCCGATGCAGGATGTCGCGGATCACCGCGCCGGTGGGCGAGGTGACGACGCCGATCACCTCGGGCAGATAAGGCAGAAGCTGCTTGCGCGCCTCGTCGAACAGGCCCTCGGCGGCGAGCTTCTTCTTGCGCTCCTCCATCAAGGCCATCAGCGCGCCGACGCCGGCGGGCTCCAGCGCATCGATAACGATCTGGTATTTGGACGAGCCGGGATAGGTGGTCAGCTTGCCGGTGGCGACGACCTCCAGCCCTTCCTGCGGCTTGAACCGCATCCGGCCATAACTGCCGCGCCAGATTACCGCCTCGATCTTGGCCTTGTCGTCCTTCAGTGCGAAATAGCAGTGACCGGAGGCGTGGACCCCGCGAAAGCCGGAAATCTCGCCACGCACCCTGACATGGCCGAACGCGTCCTCCACCGTCCGCTTGAGGTCCGAGGACAGTTCGGAGACGGTGTATTCGGGCGCGTTGGGCAAGAGTTGTGCGGAATCGGCGGGCATCGACATCCATTCGGTTGCGGCCTCGGTGTACCATGCCGAAGCGCGTTGCTTCGGGATAGTCCACCGGCGGTCATGCCCGGACTTGATCCGGGCATCCATCTTCTAGAAAAGGAGGATGGATTGCCGGGTCAAGCCCGGCAATGACGGAGTGAGGCGTTTCATCACATGAATCCGCTTCGGACCGCATGGAAACCACTGAAAAACCCTGAGATTACAATATCCCATGAATATTCTCGTGCTTGGTTCCGGCGGCCGCGAACATGCGCTGTGCTGGAAGATCGCGGCCTCGCCCCTGCTGACGAAGCTGTGGTGCGCGCCGGGCAATGCCGGCATCGCGCAGGACGCCGAATGCGTCGCGCTCGACGTCACCGACCATGCGGCTGTGATCGCGTTCTGCCGCGAGCACAAGGTCGATCTGGTGGTGGTCGGGCCAGATGCGCTGATCGCGGCCGGCATCGTCGACGATCTCACCGCAGCCGGTTTCAAGACGTTCGGACCGACGCAGGCAGCGGGGAAGCTGGAAAGCTCGAAGACCTTCACGAAAGAGGTTTGCCGCGACAACAACATTCCGACGGCTGCTTACGCGCATTTCACCGATGCGGTGGCCGCGAAGGATTATGTGCGCGAGCGCGGCGCGCCGATCGTGGTGAAGGCCGATGGCCTCGCGGCGGGCAAGGGCGTCGTGGTGGCGACGACGTTAGAGGAGGCCCTCGAAGCCATCGACATGATGTTCGGCGGCGGTTTTGGCGAGGCTGGCGCGGAAGTCGTGATCGAGGAATTCATGGAGGGCGAGGAAGCCTCGTTCTTCGCGCTGTGCGACGGCGACACCGCGCTGCCGCTCGCCACCGCGCAGGATCACAAGCGCGCCTTCGACGGCGACGTCGGACCGAACACCGGCGGCATGGGCGCCTATTCGCCGGCGCCGGTGATGACCGACGCCATGAACAAGCGCGTGATGGACGAGATGGTGATGCCGACGTTGCGCGCGCTGAAGGCGATGGGGACGCCATACAAGGGCGTGCTCTATGCCGGCGTGATGATCACGAAGGACGGGCCGAAGCTGGTCGAGTACAACGCGCGCTTCGGCGATCCGGAATGCCAGGTGCTGATGATCCGCATGATGTCCGACATCGTGCCGGCGCTGCTGGCGTCGGTCGACGGCGAGTTGAAGCATTTCGATCTGCGCTGGTATCCCGAGCCCGCGCTCACCGTCATCATGGCGACCAAGGGTTATCCGGGCGACTACGGCAAAGGTTCGCGCATCGAAGGTCTTGAAGAGGCCGCGCAAGTCGAGGGCGTCGAGATTTTCCACGCCGGCACCAAGCGCGTCGATGGTCACATCGTCGCCAATGGCGGCCGCGTGCTGAATATCTGCGCCTCGGGCAAGACGGTGAAGGAGGCGCAGGCGCGCGCCTATCGGGCCGTCGATCTGATCAAATGGCAGGAAGGCTTCTGCCGCCGCGACATCGGCTGGCGCGCGGTGGAGCGGGAACAATAGTTTTGCTCGCGTGTCGTCATACGCGGGCTTGACCCGCGTATCCATCTTTTGAAGATGATGGATTGCCGGATCAAGTCCGGCAATGACGCAGAGGATGCACGATGCCCGATCTCGCCGACCTGTTTCCCGGCTACAAATCCGAATGGATATCGACCAGCGGCGGGCGCATCTTTGCGCGCGTCGGCGGCAAGGGGCCGCCGCTGCTGTTGCTGCACGGTTTTCCGCTGACTCATGTGATGTGGCACAAGGTAGCGCCGCAACTGGCCGAGCGTTTCACTGTGATCGTCGCGGATTTACCCGGCTATGGCTGGTCCGACATGCCGGAGAGCGATGTTGATCATACGCCTTACACCAAGCGCGGCATGGCGAAGACGTTGGTGGAGGCGATGGAGCAACTCGGCCACGTGCATTTCGCGCTCGCCGGGCACGATCGCGGCGCGCGGGTATCGTATCGGCTGGCGCTGGATCATCCGGGCCGGCTGTCGCAGCTCGCGGTGCTCGATATCCTGCCGACCTATGAATATTGGGCGCGGATGAATCGTGCCTATGCGCTGAAGATTTATCACTGGGCGTTTCTGGCGCAGCCGCAGCCGTTGCCGGAGAAGCTGATCCTCGGCGACAGCGATGCTTACTTCCGCCACACGCTGGCAAGCTGGACCGCGACCAACACGCTCGACGCCTTCGATCCGCAGGCGCTCGCGCATTATCTCACGGCGGGCCGCGATCCATCCCGCGTCCACGCGATGTGCGAGGACTATCGCGCCGGCGCCTATGCCGATTTCGAGCAGGACAAGGCGGACCACGAGGCTGGCACCAAGATCACCGTGCCGATGCTGGCGCTGTGGGGCAATGCCGGCGTAGCCGCTGCCGCCGCGACGCCGCTCGACACCTGGAAGACCTGGGCGAGCAACGTGACGGGCGCGCCGATTGCCAGCGGTCATTTCATGCCGGAGGAAAATCCCGATGCGACCGCCAAGGCGCTGCTGGGATTTTTCGCGGGTTAGTTCTCTCGTTGTCGTCCCCGCGCAGGCGGGGACCCAGACTCCGCAGCAGTTGTGATACGAAAGGTACTTGTGGCCCATGCCTACGATCATCATCAAGGCTAGGGGTTATGGGTGCCCGCCTGCGCGGGGACGACGACGGTGTTGCTACCGCCGCGCCTTAAAAAACTCCCGCAACAGCGTCGCCGCGCGGGTTTCGCCGACCGCCGGATAGACCTCCGGCGCGTGGTGGCAGGTGGGGGAGGCGAAGAAGCGGACGCCGGACTCCACCGCGCCGCCCTTGGGATCGAGCGCGCCGAAATACAGCCGGCGGATGCGGGCGAAGGAGATCGCCGCCGCGCACATGGTGCAGGGCTCCAAGGTCACGTAGAGATCGCAATCCGGGAGCCTCTCGCTGCCGAGGACGCGAGCGGCTTCACGCAGCGCCAGAACCTCGGCGTGGGCGGTGGGGTCGCGGTCGGTTAGCGTCCGGTTGCCGGCGCGGGCGATTACGACGCCGTCACGGACAATGACGCAGCCGATCGGCACTTCGCCGGCTTTTTCGGCGTTTTCGGCCTGTTCCAGCGCCAAATCCATGAAAGTTGCCGCACTCATACCCCGTTTCTCGCCTCGTTTCTCGCAAAGAACTCTGTTATGAGGGCGCCTTCAGCACGTGGATGCCGGTTTTTGCCTGAGACAGCGCCCCGAAACGGGGGCGCTTGAACCTGCTCCCGTCGCTTCACCCGCGATTTCGACGCACACCAGACGAGAGCATTCATGCCCCGCGATAACGACAAAAACAACGCCTCGCCGCGCGGCCGGCGTGACCGGCAGACCGGCGGCAAGGGGCGCTCCGAAGGCCGTTCCGGCGCCAAGCGCGGTCCCGAGAAGAAATTCGCCAAGCGGGCGGCGGGCGGCAAGCCGGACGGCGAGCGGCGCGCCTACGCGGGCAAGTCCGAAGGCGGCAAGTCTTTCGGCAAGAAGCCCTATGCCGGGAAGCGCGATGGCGATGCGCCACGTCGCAGCTATGGTGACGGACCACGCCGTGAGCGCGACGATGCACGTCCGGCACGTTTCAATCGCGACGAGCGCCCGGCGCGTGGCGGCGACCGACCGGAGCGTGGGCCGCGCAAGGATTTTCGGCCACGTGAGGATCGCGGCGGTGAGAAACGCCCATATACGCCGCGTGGTGAGCGTGGTGATGCGCGCCCTGCGGGACGCTTTGGCGACAAGAAGTTCGGTGACAAGAAATTCGGCGAGAAGCGTCCCTACACGCCGCGCGGCGAGGGTGGCTTCCGCAAGGATGGCCCGCGCAAGGAGTTCGGCGAGGGGCGGGATCGCAGCAACGAGAAGCCGTGGGAAAATCGCGAGCGCCGCGACAATCGCGGGCGCGACGATGCGCGCAAGTTCGACAAGCCGCGCTTCGATCGCTCGCGTGACGATCGCGGCGGTGAGGAGCGCCCGCGTTTCTCGCGTTCGCGCGACGAGGGTGCGGGCCGTGGCGCGCGCTCGTTCGACAAGCCGAAGTTCGATCGGCCGCGTGGCGACCGTCCGAAATTCGACCGGCCGCGAGAGGCGAGGGAAGATCGCGGGGATCGTCCGACCTTCCGCCGCCCGCGCGAGGATCGCGACAATGGGTGGCAGGAGCATCCGCGCAGCGAAGGGCGCGGCGAGCGTTTTGCGGATCGTCCGCGCCGCGACAACGAGGACGACAGCAAGGTGTTCGCCAAGCGCCCGGCGTTCGGCGGGCGCGGCGCCTATCGCGAGCGCAAGCTCGATCCCAACAAGCGCATCTCGCGTCCGGAGCCGGCGCCGAAGAAAGCCGGCGAGCGTATCGCCAAGCTGATGTCGCGCCGGGGCCTTGCCTCGCGCCGCGATGCCGAGGAGTGGGTGACGCAGGGCCGCGTCACCGTCAACGGCCGCGTCATCAACTCGCCAGCGCTCGACGTCACTGAGAACGACGTGGTGATGGTGGACGGCAAGCCGTTGCCGGAGCGCGAGCGCACGCGGCTGTTCCTCTATCACAAGCCGCGCGGGCTGATGACGACGCATTCCGATCCGGAAGGTCGGCCGACGGTGTTCGAGCATCTGCCGGAAGGCCTGCCGCGCCTCATCAGCGTCGGCCGTCTCGATTTCAACACCGAGGGCCTGCTGCTGCTGACCAACGACGGCGGCCTCGCACGCGTGCTGGAATTGCCCGACACCGGTTGGCTGCGGCGTTATCGCGCGCGCGCCCATGGCGAGGTCACGCAAGCGCAACTCGATGCGTTGCGCGATGGCCTCGAAGTCGACGGCGTGAAGTACGGATCGGTCGAGGCGACGCTGGAGCATGACCAGGGCGCTAACGTCTGGATCACGATTGCGATCCGCGAAGGCAAGAACCGCGAAGTGCGCAATATCCTTGGCGCGCTTGGTCTCGAGGTGAACCGGCTGATCCGGGTGTCCTACGGGCCATTCCAGTTGGGCGAGATCGAGGAAGGTCAGGTCGACGAGGTCAAGACCCGCGTGCTGCGCGAACAGCTCGGCGACAAGGTGGCGCAGAAAGCCGGCGCGGAATTCGCGCGTACGGTGGAGGAGGACGCCGGCCCCAAGCTCGGCCGTGACGGTACGCCGCTGCGCTCGAAGAAGGCCAATAAGCTGCGGCCCAAGACCTCCAAGATCGAGGACCGCAAGGGCCGCACCGTCAAGGTGCAGCGCACCGGCAGCGATGAGGCGCGGGCTCATAACGAAGCCATCGCGCGCGGCCACCAGCAGCGCCCGAAGCGCGGCTATCACGGCAAACGCGATTTCACGCCGCGGGATTGAGCGATGCGCGTCGTTGGGGGGCGGCTGCGGGGCCGTAACATTGTCGCGCCGGCGTCGCGCGACATTCGGCCGACGGCGGATCGGCTGCGCGAGTCGGTGTTCAACATCCTGATGCACGCTTACGACAACCCCATCGAAGGCGCGCGGGTGCTCGATCTGTTTGCCGGCACCGGCGCGCTCGGGATCGAGGCGGTGTCGCGCGGCGCGAAGTTCACGCTGTTCGTCGACAACGGCGCGGAATCGCGCGCGTTGTTGCGTAACAACGTCGAGGCGCTGGGGCTCGGCGGCGTCACCAAGGTCTATCGCCGCGATGCGACCAATCTCGGCCCGGCCTATCCGGTCGAGCCGTTTGCGCTGGTGTTCCTCGATCCGCCTTACGGCAAGGGGCTTGCGGAGACCGCGCTGGCGTCGCTACGCGACGGCGGCTGGCTGACGCTCGATGCGTTGCTGGTCGTCGAGGAATCCAAGGCGGCCGCCTTCGCCGCGCCGGATGGTTTTGAGGAACTCGAACGCCGCGCCTATGATGATACCGAGTTCGTGTTCCTGCGCGCAAAGGGATCATGATGCACGAAGCAGCATAGGGAGAGCAACAAGATGGCCAATGCAAAGCCGCAACTGACATGGGATCACGTTCACATCCGCACGCCGGACCCCGACGCGACCGCGCAATGGTTCGCCGAAATGCTGGGCGCGGAGATCGTGCCGTCGCCGGCGCGCATCGATGTGCGGCTTGGCGGAAACAGCATCTTCCTGACGCCGGTGAGCGCAGGAGACGGCATCAATCCGGCGCCGGTGACGCCCTATCAGGGGCTCGATCACTTCGGGCTCGCGGTACAGGGGCTTGATGCGCTGGTGGCCGATCTGAAGGCGAAAGGCGTGCAGTTCACCGAGGACGTGCGCCAGGTGCGGCCCGGCCTGCGCGTCTGCTTTATTCGCGGCCCGCACGGCATTTCGATCGAACTGCTCGAGCGGAGCTAGAGCCGCACACATCGTCGTCCCCGCGCAGGCGGGGACCCAGACTCCGTGTCGCATATGATATGGCGAGACCTCAGTGTGTCATGGCCGGGCTTGTCCCGGCCATCCACGCCTTTCTTCCTGAATTTCGTGTAAGACGTGGATGCCCGGGACAAGCCCGGGCATCACGGCTTTGGATGTTTATGTCAAAACGCACGTCGATCAGCCAAACGTAAACGCATAAGCGCGCACGCCGGGATCGAGGAATTCGATCGTGAAAGTGTGGTCCGCGATATCGCCTTTCTGGCGGATGAGCTGGTAGAGCCGCTCGCCGGTGACGATGCCGTTGCCATCGGCATCGGTATCCATGCCGTGATCGTCACCGGGCGGCTTGCCGTCGATGGTGACGCGGAAGCGCACCGGCTTGCCGTCGCTGCCGGGGCCCAGCACAAGATGCAGGTCGCGGGCGTGGAAGCGGTAGACGATGCCGCCGCCGGGCGCATCCAGCGAGGCGCGCTCGTTGGCGATGGTCCAGTCGCCCGTCAGGCCCCATGCGTTCAACTCATCGACGCTGGCCTGATAGGTGTGGCGCATGTCGTGCACCGCGCCGCCGGGCGAGACGAAATTCTCCGCGCGCGCGTAGCCGAGATAGGTTTCCGGCGACTTGACGCGGTTCATGTCGGCTGCGGCTTCCGCGCCGGTCGCGTTGACATTCACGAGGTCCGCGCTTTTCAGCTTGTGGCCAGCCTGCGACAGCAGCAGTTGAATGATTCGCTCGGAGTTGTCGTAATCGCCTTCGCCGAAGTGATGATGGCGGATGCGGCCCTCGGCATCGATGAAGTAATGCGCCGGCCAGTAGTTGTTGTTGAAGGCGCGCCAGATCTTGTAGTTGTTGTCGATCGCCACCGGATAATCGACCTTGAGATCGGTCACTGCCTTCTTGACGTTGCCGATGATCTTCTCGAAGGCGAATTCGGGCGCGTGCACGCCGATCACCACAAGACCCTGGTCCTTGTACTTGTCGGCCCATGCGCGGACGTAAGGCAGCGCGCGCAGACAGTTGATGCAGGAATAGGTCCAGAAATCGACCAGCACCACCTTGCCCTTGAGCGCCTCGCGCGTCAGCGGCGGCGAGTTCAGCCATTCCACCGCGCCGTCGAGCGAGGGCAGAGTGCCCTCCACCGGCAGCATATCGGCCATCGCATCGGGTTCGGCGCTCGCGGTCTTTGACTTGTCGCTCGTCATCGCTGTATTGGCGGCGGTGTCGGTCTTCGTCATTGCCGCGCCGGACGCCGCGCGAAACTTGTCGAGCAGTCCCTGTTCGATGCGGTTGGTGCCGGCGAGCGAGACTTGCGTGAGAAGGCCGGTATCGAGCCCCAATGCAATCGCGCCGACCGCGACCAACACCAGCGCTCCGAGCCCGCGCCGCACCCATTCGCCAACACCAAGCGAGCGCTTCATCGCCGCGAACAGTTTGCCGCCGACGAGCAGCGCCAGCGCCAGCGAGGTCGCCGCGCCTGCGGCATAGGCGGCGAGCAGCAGCGAGGTGCCGACGCTCGCGCCCTGCAACGCCGCGCCAGTGAGGATCAGCCCGAGGATCGGTCCGGCGCAGGGCGCCCACAACAACCCGGTGGCGACGCCGAGCAGCAGCGACGAGCCGACATGACTCTGCGCGCTGCCACTCGGGTCGGAGGCGGAATTGGACAGCTTCGCGCCAAGCGCCACCAGCGGCGCAGTCAGACGTTCGGCCAGCGAGGGGAACAGCAGCGCGACGCCGAACACCGCGAGCAGCGCGATGGCGGCGAAGCGCGCATACTGGTTGGCGGCCACCGCCCAACCGCCGGCGACCGAGGCCAATGTCGCCACCAGCGCGAAGGTCAGCGCCATGCCGATCAGCATCGGCAGCCCGTTCCTCAGGAACGGGCGGTCCGCGCGGGCGAACACGAACGGCAGGACGGGCAGGATGCAGGGGCTGACGATGGTGAGGACGCCGCCGAGATAGGCCAGCAGGAAGAGGATCATCGAAAAAGGTCTCCGTGGCGACAACGCCGTTGGGGGCGTTCGTAGACAAGGACGAGTGCTCGCTCCCTTTCGTTTCGCGCGCGGCCCGCCATTCACAGGAATGTGCGAATGGCGTTATCGGCGCCGATCGTAGCACGGCCGCGGCCGGCGATGGGTGTTCCCATGTCCTGGCTGGTGCCTTAATGGCTTGACAGTGCGGGGGCCCTCACTATCGTCCCGGCGAAATGGCGACCGTTCGCCCCAATTCAATGCATTTTCGAAAGCCTGCCCGATGGACGATGTGATCCGCCCTATCCTGACGCCGCCCGGCGGCGAGAAGAAGGTGCTGCTGCATTCGTGTTGCGCGCCGTGCTCCGGCGAGGTGATGGAGGCGATGCTGGCCTCCGGCGTCGACTACACCATCTTCTTCTACAATCCGAACATCCATCCCGAGAAGGAATACCTGCTTCGCAAGGACGAGAACGTGCGCTTCGCCGAGAAGCACAACGTGCCGTTCGTCGATGCCGATTATGACAAGGATAACTGGTTCGCCCGCGCCAAGGGCATGGAGTGGGAGCCGGAACGCGGCGCCCGCTGCACCATGTGCTTCGACATGCGCTTCGAGCGCACCGCGCTTTATGCGCACGAACACGGCTTTCCGGTGATGACGTCGTCGCTCGGTATCTCGCGTTGGAAGAACATGGCGCAGATCAACGATTGCGGCAAACGCGCCGCCGGCCGCTACGACGGTCTCAGCTACTGGGACTACAACTGGCGCAAGGGCGGCGGCGCCGCGCGGATGATCGAGATCAGCAAGCGCGAAGAGTTCTACCAGCAGGAATATTGCGGCTGCGTCTATTCCTTGCGCGACACCAACGCGCACCGCCGCGCCATGGGCCGCGCGCCGATAGAACTCGGCGTACAATATTACGGTCGCACCACGCCGCCCGAAGGCGGCGAGTAACGTCGCACTGGGTGGGTTGCGCCGGCGTCAGACCGTCCGGTAGCCGCCGTCCGCCATCACGATCGATCCGGTGACATAGGCCGACAGATCCGAGGCGAGGAAGATCGCCGGGCCGACGATGTCTTCCGGCTGGCCGGCGCGGCCGAGCGGCGTGTGATCGATGAAGGTCTTGATCATCTCGGGATGATTGGCGCGGGCATTGGCGTTGATCGCGGTTTCGATCAGCCCCGGCCCGATGGCGTTGACGCGCACGCCGTCCTTGCCGAGTTCGGCGGCGAGCGCGCGGGTGAAACCGAGCACGCCGTGCTTCGACGCGGTATAGGCCGGCGAACTCGGCGTCCGCACATGCACGAACGACTGGATCGAGCCGAGATTGACGATGCGCCCCTTGCTGGCGCGCAGCGGCGCAAGGAAGGCGTGCGTGACGTTGAAGACGCCGTTGAGATTGACGCCGATGATATCGTCCCATTCGCGCGCGACAGTCTCGGCGTCGCCGCCGATGCCGCTGCGGCGGGTGATACCGGCATTGTTGACCAGAATCGAAACGCGGCCAATCTCGTCGGCGATGCGCTTGGCGATGGCGTTGCAGTCCGCACGGTTGCTCACATCGAGTGCGAAGCCGTCGGCCTTGCCGCCGGTGGCTTTGATCTGTTTCGCCGTTTCCGATGCCGCTGCGGGGTCTATATCGAGCGTCACCACGCGCGCGCCTTCGCGGGCATAACCCAGCGCGATGGCGCGGCCGATGCCGCCGCCTGCACCGGTGACGACGGCAATGTGGTTCTGAAGCAGGGCCATGATTGTTTCCTCGCGATGGACGTTGCCGCGATGCGGTCCGTCTGATGGATCTTCAGTCTTCGGAGAGAGCAACAATATCCCGCGACCCGGTGCCGCATTGTTTGCGGTCGCTCAAAGAAGGCTGATGGCTCGGTTCTAACATGAGCATGAGGGTTCGGTAGCCTCGTTTGCGAATGCCAGAATTGAAGACCTCTCCCCGACACCCGATGTTCTATCGATGCGAAGGAGCGATCCATGCAGACTTGCCAGATCATGACGCAGAACGTCATCACCGTGTCGCCCGAGACCCCCGTGGCGGACGCCGCCAGGACCATGCTCGACAATCATATCAGCGGCCTGCCGGTTGTTGAGAACGGCCAACTGGCCGGGATCGTGACCGAAGGCGATTTCCTGCGCCGTGCCGAACTCGGCACCGAGCGCAAGCGGCCGAAGTGGTTACAGTTCGTTCTCGGCAGCGGCCGGGAGGCGACGGACTATGTGCAGGCGCACGGGCGAAAAGTCGCGGACGTGATGACGCGCGATCCGGTGACGGTGAGCGAGAACACGCCGCTACAGGACCTTGTGACCACGATGGAAACCCGTCACGTCAAGCGATTGCCGGTGATGCGGGACGGGCAGTTGGTCGGCATTGTCACCCGCGCCAATCTGCTGCGGGCGATCTCGACCTTGGCGCGGGATGTCACCGGCCCCACCGCCAGCGACGAAGACATCCGGGCGCGGCTGATGGTCAAGTTGATGGAGGCCGACTGGCGGCCCGCCGGGTTGCAGGTCACGGTGCGAGACGGTGTCGCGCATCTGCATGGCATCATCATCGACGAACGGGCGCGGCAAGCCGCCACGGTCGCGGCGGAAACCACGCCCGGCGTCACGGCGGTGCGCGATCACCTGGTCCTGATCCGCAACTGGTCCGGCTTTTACACGCTATCGCCCGAGGACAAGGCCGCGCGCGACAACGCCGGCTGACGCGCGGTGCGCTATCGGCGTTATGCGAACGAAGCTACGCCTTCGATCTCGATCAGCATTTTCGGATCTGGCAGCGCCTGCACCACGCAGGTGGTGCGCGCGGGATAGGGCGCGGGGCCGAACGCCTGGGCATAGAGCTTGTTCATGGTGGCGACATCAGACGCGCGGGTCAGCAGCACGTTGAGCTTGAGCAGATGGCGCGTGGTGGCGCCGGCTTCGCTCAGTACGCGGGTGAAGTTCGTCACGACGTTGGCGAATTGCGCCTCGAAATCCTCCGGCAGTGCGCCATTGGCATCGAAGCCGGGAATGCCGGAGACGAACAGCAGATCGCCGACGCGGGTGGCAAACGACAGCGGCGGAGCCTTGATGCCGGGCGGGGAAGCAAAGTGAGTGATGGGCATGGGAAAATCCTCGTTGGCAGGAATGCGCCGCACCTTATAGCGCATCCGCGTGGCGCGCACGTTGTTGCGTTCGCCACCGCGCCGATCTGAGTGCTCCCAGTGACGATTCAGCTAGATTTTGACGCCACGATTGTAGCTGTCGATGAGCTGATTGTAGTCGCGCATCAGCCGGGGCGGCGAGCCTTCCACCATCCAGCCACCACCGCCGCCCATCATCATCTTGTCGCCGGAGCTATATGGCGTCTTGTCGCGGATGCGGCGCATCAGTTGCTTGGCGGTGGTCAGATACGATTTGGCGTTGCCGGTGAAAAACGAGCCGAGCTTGACGTCGCCATCCTTGCCGGACGCTTCCTCGATCGCCTTGACGGATGCTTCATAGTCGCCCAGCGCTTGTGTGATCGCGGCGATGTCGGGCTTGTCGGCGGTTTCCGCGCGCAGCACGCGCTTGGCGTGGATCATCAAGGCCGCGACGTGGTAATTCACCTTGCGGCCTTCCTTGCTCTCGATTTCGGCGAGACGCTCCTGCGCGCGTTTGTCGTTGATTGTCTCGATGCCGGTGCGCAGCTTCTTGTCGGCGGCGCCGAACGCATCCCACGCTGCGACCAGCTTCGGATGCATGGCCTTGCCTTTGGCCATTTTGTCGTCCTTGTAGTTCTCCTGCGAATAATAGTCGTCGGCTTCCTTCAGTAGCGGCTCGAGCTTGGAGACCGCGTCGGCATAGGCGGAGGCGGCCGCTTCGAGTTCGGCGTCGCGCGGCTCCAGCGTGTTGGCGGCCTCCACCTTCTTGCGGCAATCGGAGGTATCGTAAATGGTGTAGGTGCCGTAGATGATCCGCTCCTTGCCGGTCGGCCCGCTGGGCTTCGCCCAGCTGAAATAGCGCCGGCGGGAATCGTAGGAACGCTCCGACAGTCGGTTGATGCAGCCGACATAGGCGTTGATCTTCTCGACGGCAGGGGAGGTTTCCGCTGCGGCGGGTGCGGAAAGCGCGGGAATGCCGAGCGCGGCCGTGGCGGCGGCGAAAACGAATATCCGGATCTGTCTCACGAGAGTCTCCCAGCGTGGCCCGTCATAAGTCGCGCCATTGGAGAGAAAGGTTCACGCCGGCGCAAGTCGCAGCGCTTATCGAAACCGGGGTTTGTGACGGCGTGATTGCAGTTCGTTGGCGGGGTTTTCTCCGTGCTCTCAATTCCAACGCGGCTGGGTGAGGATCAACACCAGAAAGAACAGCGCGGCAAGAAGCGCGGGTACGGCGACGATGGCGAGAACGGCGATGGCGGCGGGCCGCTTGCCGGAGCGGTTGAGGCCGAACCCGCCGATCAGGATCGCACCAAGCCCGCCCAACAATGCCAGCCACATCACCATGTTGAACGATGACACCGAGCCATCGGCAAGGCCGACACCGCAGAAATACAATGTGACGGCAAGCGCCGTCGCGGTGGCGATGAGAAACAGGCGATAGATCCACATTGGCGAGGGCTTTGCTGTGGGAACAGGGTGGCGGCTAATCGAGCGGGCGGGATCGTTGGACGGCTGGATCGGTCTGCCGCCGTTGGTCGCGCGATACTTGCAAAAGGTTCGGGAGCGATGACTAGACCGCCGCCAGAATGATGTGGGCCGAAATTTTGGCGGCAACTTCGCCGCTGCCGTGTCGCGCGGCGATGACGGATGTGGCCTCGTCGGTGGCGGCTTCGAGTTGGCCCGGCGCGCGCGCCTCGATTTCGTTACGAAGCAGCGTGCCCTGACAATAGGCCACAGCCGGAATGCGCGCCGAGGAAGCGCGGCTCACCTCCGCGCGCGTCTCTATCGTCACGAGGGAATAACCGGCGTCCTCCACGTCGCGGCGGATTAATGATGTATCGTGATAGCCGTGCGGCGTGCGCGCCAGAAAGCGTGGCGGATCGTTGGGAAACATCCGCGCGAGTGTGTTCGTCACGTCATCCGCGAAGACATTTTCCTCGATGCGATCCCATACGCTGAACAGGAAGTGCCCGTTCGGTTTGAGGACGCGTCGTGTTTCGCGGTAAGCCGCCGGACGATCGGGAAAGAACATCGCGCCGAACTGACAACATACGAGATCGAAGCTCGTGTCCGCGAACGGCAAGGCCATGGCATCCGCTTGACGCCATGCGATGCGACTGTCGGAAGGTTGTCGCGACGCCGCGTAATCGAGCATCGGCTGGTTGAGATCAGTGACGGTATATTGTGTCGTGGGAGCGAGCTTCGGTGCCAACGCGCGGGTGACAACGCCGGTGCCGGCGGCGATTTCCAGAACGGTGCCCGGCGACAACGCCGCCGCCCGCTGCGCCATGTCGGTGGCGTATGGCTCGAAGATCAGCGGCACCATGTAGCGATCGTAGTTTTCCGGGACAGAACCAGCGAAAACCGTGTCCGCGTCCAGCATGAGAGACCCCTGCTCACCGCTTGATGGCGGGGGAGACTAGCATAGTGTTACTTGCCCCGCGACGGGTTTTGGCCGGGGAGCCCCGGTTGTGGGATCAGTGCGGCACTCGGGGCGGAGACGATAGATGATTTTCTGCGAGGTCCCGACCATGGCGAGCGCGATGACGCGTGTTCTGAAGTTGCAGAAGGATGGCGCGGTGCACGACGTCATCGTCCGCATCTTCTGCCCTGTTGCTGGCGAGACTGCTTGGGATTGCCGATGGGAGATCGATTGGCCTGAGCAACCACGCTCGAATTCGGGTCGGGGAGTCGATGCTGTGCAATCGCTGTTCAACGCGCTGACGATGGTTGGTGCGGAGCTTTATTGCAGCGATGCGCATAAAGCGGGGCAGTTGACGTGGGACCAGGAATGGCGCGGCTACGGCTTTCCCGTTTCGCCAAACCTGCGCGACATGCTGGTCGGAGAGGATAAACGGTTCCTGTAGCCTTCAAAATAAATGCCCGGGGAAAGCCCCGGGCATCATGTTGGTGTAAGTAAGCGTCGAAGTGCTTACAACGCCTTGTTACTTTCTTTCACAGCATCCGTTTCGACATAGACATCGCCGCCCATGTCGAGAAACTTCTTCGACATCTGCGCCATGCCGTCCTCGACCACGCCTTTCATCGACATGCCGACGCTCGCTGGGCCGCCGAGGTTGAGCGCGGCCTTCTCATTGTCACCGAGCGATGCCGCGTACTCCCGCACATCGGCGGTGATCTTCATCGAACAGAATTTCGGGCCGCACATCGAGCAGAAGTGCGCGACTTTGTGCGCATCCTTCGGCAGCGTCTCGTCGTGGAACGCCATCGCGGTGTCGGGATCGAGGCCGAGGTTGAACTGATCCTGCCAGCGGAAGTCGAAGCGCGCGCGCGACAGCGCGTCGTCGCGCAGTTGCGCGGCGGGATGGCCCTTGCCGAGATCGGCGGCGTGGGCTGCGATCTTGTAGGTGATGACACCGACCTTGACGTCATCACGGTTCGGCAGGCCGAGGTGCTCCTTCGGCGTCACGTAGCACAGCATCGCGCAACCGAACCAGCCGATCATCGCAGCGCCGATGCCGGAGGTGATGTGATCGTAGCCCGGCGCGATGTCGGTGGTCAGCGGCCCGAGCGTGTAGAACGGCGCTTCGCCGCATTCCTTGAGCTGCTTGTCCATATTGATCTTGATCTTGTGCATCGGCACATGGCCGGGGCCTTCGATCATGACCTGACAGCCTTTCTTCCAGGCGATCTGCGTCAGTTCGCCGAGCGTCTCCAGTTCGGCGAATTGCGCGCGGTCGTTGGCGTCGGCAATCGAGCCGGGGCGCAGGCCGTCGCCGAGCGAGAACGACACGTCGTATTTTCGCATCAGGTCGCAAATCTCTTCGAAGTGCGTGTAGAGGAAGCTTTCCTTGTGGTGCGCGAGGCACCACTTCGCCATGATCGAGCCGCCGCGTGAGACGATGCCGGTGACGCGGTCTGCGGTGAGGTGAATGTAAGGCAAGCGCACGCCGGCGTGGATGGTGAAGTAATCGACGCCCTGTTCGCACTGCTCCACCAGCGTGTCGCGATAGAGTTCCCACGTCAGCTTGACCGGGTCGCCGTCGCACTTCTCCAGCGCCTGATAGATCGGCACGGTGCCGATCGGGATCGGCGCGTTGCGCAAAATCCATTCGCGCGTGGTGTGGATGTTGCGGCCGGTGGAGAGGTCCATCACGGTGTCGGCGCCCCAGCGGATCGCCCACACCATCTTGTCGACTTCTTCCTCGACCGACGATGTGACCGCGCTGTTGCCGATGTTGGCGTTGATCTTGGTCAGGAAGTTGCGGCCGATGATCATCGGCTCAAGTTCGGCGTGGTTGATGTTCGACGGAATGATGGCACGACCGCGCGCAATTTCGCTGCGGACGAATTCCGGCGTGATGAACGCGGGCACCGCCGCGCCGAACGATTCACCGTCGGCCAGCGCCGCTTCGGCGCGATCGAGCCGTTTCTTGCGGCCGAGATTTTCGCGCTCGGCGACGTAAATCATCTCCTTGGTGATGATGCCGGCACGGGCAAACTCAAGTTGAGTGATCGGCGCGTCACCGATGCCGCGCAACGGCCTGTGATGCGCCTTGAAGGCGGCGGCCGCATGGGCGGCACCGACATTGCCGTTGTCTTCCGGCTTGATGTCGCGACCGTCATATTCCTCGATGCCGCCGCGCTCTTTCACCCACGCAAGGCGCGTGCGCGGCAGGCCGGCATTGACGTCGATGATGACGTTCGGATCGGTGTAGGGGCCGGAAGTGTCGTAGACCGGCAGGTTCGGCTCGCCCGCGCTTTCGGAGAGGATGATCTCGCGCAACGGCACGCGCAGGTCGGGCGCCGCGTCGGGTGTTGCGAAAATCTTGCGCGAGGAGGGCAGGCTGCCGGTGGTGACGGCGGGCTTGATGTCGGTGGTCGCGATGGGCTTGTTCATGGTGCGTCTCCCATTCGAGTGAACTAGCGATATCCGTAAAGGCAGAAAAGAAGTCCGGCGGCGGTCCAGATGCAGCCGGTGATCAGCGGCATTTTCGGGCGTTGCAGCATGGCGCTGCCGCGCGTCATGACGAATTGCGGCGCGATCACGCGCACCGCGCTGGTAATGGCGGTGATCCAGCCGAACAGCGTGATCATCAGGCTGCCGCTCACCGTCCAGACGTTGTGGACGAGAATGATGGCGATGCCGGCGGGCAGGATGACGAGGCCGCTGAGGAAGATCAGCGCGCGGCTTTGCACGAACTCCCGCGCCAGATCGCGGAAGCCGTTCTGGTTGAACAGCACGGCAAGACCGACAATGACCATCACCGGTCCGATCAGCTGTGCCAGGAAAATCGAGGTGTGCATGATCGCGCCCTCACGCGGCCTCGGTGGCTTGCTCGAGCCAGGCGCGCACCCGCGCATCCGGATCGGCGTTTTGCGTCACGTCGCTGACGACGGCGATGGAGTCGGCGCCGGCGGCGAAAATCTCCGCGGCGTGCTCCAGCTTGATGCCGCCGATGGCAACTAGCGGAACGCTGCCGATGCGCTTTTTCCATTCGGTGATCTTCGGGATGCCTTGCGGTTCGAAGCGCATCGATTTCAGCGTGGTGAAGAAGATCGGGCCTAGCGCGACGTAATCCGGATTGGCTTTGAGCGCGGTGTCCAGTTCGGCATCGTCGTGGGTGGAGACGCCGAGCGTGAGTTTCGCTTTGCGGATTTCGCCGAGATCGGCACTCGCGAGGTCTTCCTGGCCGAGATGCAGGTGCTCGGCGCCCGCGACGATGGCCGCGCGCCAGTAGTCGTTGACCACGAGCTTGGTCGGCGTCCCCTTGGTGATCTCCAGCGCGTCGCTGACGATCTGCAACGCTTCCGCGTCGTTGAGGTCTTTGGCGCGCAACTGAATGGTGCCGACGCCGAGCGCGGTGAGGCGCTTCACCCAGTCGAGCGAATCCACCACGGGATAGAAGCGATCAGGATACGACATGCCAGAACGGTGTCCCTACGACAGGAGTTGACGGGGAAGCGAAATCGCGGGCCTCCATCAGGCCGGCTTGATAGGCAGTGCGTCCGGCCTCGACGCTGAGGCGGAAGGCGTTGGCCATCGCCACCGGATCGTCGGCCTTGGCGATGGCGGTGTTGAGCAGCACGGCATCGTAGCCGAGTTCGAGCGCCTGCGCGGCGTGACTCGGCGCGCCGAGGCCTGCATCCACCACCAGCGTGATGTCCGGCAGGCGATCGCGCAACAGCCGGAGGCCGTCGCGGTTGATGATGCCTTTCGCGCTGCCGATCGGTGCGGCCCACGGCATCACCACCTTGCAACCGGCATCGACCAGCCGCATCGCGACGCCGAGATCGTCGGTGCAATAGGGAAACACCTCGAAGCCGTCCTTAGTCAGGATCGTCGCGGCTTCGACCAGGCCGACGACATCGGGCTGAAGCGTGTCGTTATCGGCGATCACTTCGAGCTTCACCCACGGCGTGCCGAACAGTTCGCGCGCGAGCTTCGCAGTCGTCACCGCCTCGCGCACGGTCTTGCAGCCGGCGGTGTTGGGCAGCACCGTGACATCGAGTTCGCGGATTAGCGACCAGAATGCGTCACCGGTCTTGCCGCCGGCGGATTCACGCCGCAGCGACACGGTGACGATCTGGCTGCCGGAAGCGCGGATCGCGTCCTGCATGATCTTCGGCGACGGGTAGAGCGCCGTGCCTATCAGCAGCCGCGATGAGAATTCGCGATCGTAAAATTTCACCATAAGTTTTCTCCCGGCGATCCCGTCATCCTGAGGTGCGAGGCGCGTAGCGCCGAGCCTCGAAGGATGAATTCGTGCCGCCGTCGCCCTTCGAGGGCCGCCGAAGGGGCGGCCACCTCAGGGTGACGGCTACGCTGATGACGGATCATCTCACCCTCCCTGCCGTGGCGTGATGATTTCGATCTCGTCGCCGGCCTTGAGATGCGTCTCGGCCCAGCGGCTTTTCGGCAGGACGTCGAAATTCAGCGCGATGGCGAAGTGCGAGCCTTCGTACTCCAATTCGTTGAGCAGCGCGTCGATGCGCGTCGCAGTCACGTTGCGTGTTTCGCCGTTGATGGTCACGCGCATTGCATCACCTCGTTGTCGATGGTGCCGGACGTGATGAAATTCAGCGTCAGTTCCGCCAGCGCGGGCGCCAGCAGGAAGCCGTGACGGTAAAGCCCGTTGACCGCGATGCGGCGGCCGTCGATCACGATACGCGGCAAGTTGTCAGGCAGCGCCGGCCGCAAGCCGGAGCCGATTTCGAGAATGCGCGCCTCGCCGAACGCGGGATGCACGGTGTAGGCGGCGCTGAGCAGTTCCAGCGCCGAGCGCACGGTGACACCATAATCCTCACGCTCGATCGAGGTCGCGCCGATCATAAAGCGATGGTTGTCACGTGGAATGACGTAGAGCGGCCAGCGCGGATGCAACAGCCGCACCGGGCGCGCCAGTTCGATCTCATCGGTCTCGACGATGATTTCCTCGCCCTTGACGCCGCGCAGGTCCGGAAAGATGTCGCGCGCGGCAATGCCACGGCAATCGATCACGGTGCCGTCGAAATCCTTCGCGCGGACCTCGGAGCGATAGACGATCTCGCCGCCGGCGGCGCGGATGTCGCCGTGCAATTGCGGCACGACATGACGCGGCTCGACGTGGCCTTCCTCGGGAAAGAACAACGCTTCGTTGAAACGGCCATCGAGCGACGGCTCGATTTCCGTCAACGCCTCGCCGCCGACGCGCTGATAATTGGACGTGACGCGGGCGAAACGCGCGAAGTCGGAGCGGTCGCGCGCGTGCGCCACCACCAGCGAGCCGTGGAACGGCGTGTCGGGAACCTCGCGCCGCCACAATGCCATCGAGCGGAGGCCGAGGCGGGTGATCACCGGTTCGGAGCCGTCCTGTTCGCAATAGGGCGCCAGCATTCCGCCAGCCCAGTGGCTGGTGCCCTCGGCCATCGCGGCGTCGCCGCGTTCGTGCAGCGTCACGTGATAGCCGGCCTTGGCCAGCAGCAACGCGTGCCACGAGCCGGCAACGCCTGCGCCGATCACGTGAATCGGGGCGTCATGATGAGGGGATTTGTCGCGCTGAATCTGTGAGGTCTGAACCATCCCTGTCCCTTCGCCGGCATGACCCGGATCAGGTTCAAAGGGTCACCGCGCGTCGCCTTGGCGACATGGCGGTATCTCAGCTCCCTGTCGGAGCACCCCTCGGAACACTTCTAATTTAAGCCGTTGGCAGCGGGTGTCAACGCGACATCCGGCCTTCATGGCGGTTATGCCCGATGCACAGCACACAAGCGCGCGAGGGGTTCGTGGTTTTGCCGCAGTTCCTGCGCCGGCGTCATCCTGAGGTGCGAGGCGCTTTGCGCCGAGCCTCGAAGGATGCCTGCACATACCACCCTTCGAGGGCGTGCAAGAGCACGCCACCTCAGGGTGACGGCCTTGGAGTAATCGGACTAGTAATGCGGCGGCGGCTCGTTGGCGGGGGCGGCGCGGGTATTGCTTTCGGCGTCGCGCAGCCGGTCGCCGAGTTCGCTGACCAGACGCCGCAGAGCGTCGATCTGCTGCCACTGTGCGGTCACGGTCTGGTTCAACGTCTCGATGGTGTCTTCCTGATAGGCGATGCGGGCTTCCAGTGCATCGATGCGCTCGCTCAGCCGATCCTGATCATTCATGACTGAGGTTCCTTCGCGCGTTCCGCAAGCCCATGTTCCGTAAGTCCATGGCCGAGCGCGACGCGTTCGTCGAACACGAAGCATTCGCCACGCCAGCGGCTGTCGGTCTCGGGCGTCGTTTCCAGATATTTCAGGATCCCGCCCTTGAGGTGATAGACCTCGGTGAAGCCGCGCGCCAGCAGATAGGAACTCGCCTTCTCGCAGCGAATGCCGCCGGTGCAGAACATCGCGACCTTTCTGTCGCGGGCCGGATCGAGCTTCTGCGCGACGAAGTCCTTGAACTGCCCAAAACTGTCGATCTCGGGATCGACGGCGCCGCTGAAGGTGCCCATCGCCACTTCGAAGCGGTTGCGGGTGTCGAGCAGCACCACGTCAGGAGCCGCGATCAGTTCGTTCCACGCCGCCGGATCGACATATGTGCCGATCTGTCGGGTCGGATCGGTCGCCGGATCGCCCAGAGTGACGATCTCCTTCTTGAGACGGATTTTCAGCCGCCGGAACGGCATCGCGTGTGCGGTGGAGAATTTCAGTTCGAGATTGTCGAGCCGCCCGCCGAACAGCGGGCCGCGTTGCAACTGATCGATGAGATCGTGCAGCGGCGTCGCCTCGCCGGCGATGGTGCCGTTGATGCCCTCGGCGGCCAGCAGGATGGTGCCCTTGAGGCCGCGCGCCGCGCACAATTCGCGTAGCGGCTCCCGCAAGGCGCGGAAGTCTGGCAAGGCGACGAATTGATACAATGCTGCGACTGCGTAGCTCATCGGCTCTGACTATCAGGTGCGTGCGTCGAGGAAAACCCATGTGGCCCGCTCGCCCCAGCATGGCGGCTCAAGCATTGCCGCCGGCGGGGCGGATGTGCCAAGGAAACAATGGCCCTTGAGCCCATAATAATGAAACGGGGAAGACTACGCGCGATGAGGAATTTTCAGTTTCCGGGCCGTTCCACCGTCCACGCTCTGAACGGAATGGTGGCGACGTCGCATCCGCAGGCGACGCTGACGGCGATCGAGGTGTTGCGGGCAGGCGGCACCGCGGCCGACGCGGCGGTGGCGGCCTGCGCGCTGCTCGGCGTGATCGAGCCGCAATCGACCGGCATCGGCGGCGATTGCTTCGCGCTCTACATGCCGAAGGGCGAGGGCGATATCGTCTCCTATAACGGCTCCGGCCGCGCGCCGCGCGCCGCCGAGGCATCGTGGTATCTCGAACGCGACATCACGGCGATTCCGACGACCAGCGTGCACGCGGTCACCGTGCCGGGCTCGGTCGATGCCTGGGCCACCATCCTGCGCGATCACGGCAGGTTCGGGCTGGACCGGCTGCTGCAGCCGGCGATTGAGGCGGCGGAAAACGGCTATGTCGTCGCGCCGCGCATCGCTTTCGACTGGCGCAACAATGTCGAGAAGCTGCGCAAGGGCGTCAACGCGCCGCGCTATCTGTTGCGCAACAACGAACCGCCGGTTGCCGGGGACGTGATCCGTCAGCCCGAATTGGCGCAGACGCTACGTATCATCGCCAAACAAGGTCCGGACGGCTTCTACAAGGGGGCGGTGGCCGAGGACATTGTGGAGACGCTGCGCGGCATCGGCGGCCTGCACACGCTGGAGGACTTCGCCGCGCATTCGACCGAGACGACGGTGCCGATCGGCACGACATATAAGGGGTACGACGTCTGGCAATGCCCGCCCAATGGGCCGGGCCTCACCATGCTGGTGATGCTCAACGTGCTGTCGCATTTCGATCTGACGAAATATGCGCCACTCAGTGTCGAGCGGCTGCATCTGGAAGCGGAAGCCGGGCGCGTCGCCTACATGATGCGCGAGATGCACATCGCCGATCCGCAGCATGTCGATGTCGACCTGGCGCGGATCCTTGCGCAAGAATTCGCTGCCGAGTTCGCCGCGAAGATCAAGATGGACCGGATGCTCGATCTGCCCAACGTGTGGCCGCGGCCCAATCCGTCGACGATCTATTGCACGGTGGTCGACAAGGATCGCAATGCGTGCTCGTTCATCAACTCCATCGCCCATCCGTTTGGTTCGGGGATCATGTCGAACAAGACCGGCGTGCTGATGCAGAATCGCGGCGTCGGCTTCCGGGTGCAGCCGGATCATCCGAATTGCATCGCGCCTGGCAAGCGGCCGCTGCATACCATCATTCCATGCATGGTGACGAAGGATCGCCGTGCGGCGATGTCGTTCGGTGTGATGGGCGGGCAATACCAGCCGGTCGGGCAGAGCCACGTGCTGAGCAACATGCTGGATTTCGGCATGGACGTGCAGGAGGCGATCGATCTGCCGCGCGCGCTGCATTACGACGGCATTTATCAGTTGGAGGAAGGCATTCCCGAAAGCGCCGCCGAAGGCCTGCGCGCAATCGGCCATGAGGTGACGCGCGTGAAAGTGCCGTGGGGCGGCGGGCAGGCGATCTGGATCGACTGGGAGAAGGGCACGCTGACCGGCGGCTCCGATCCGCGCAAGGATGGCTGCGCGCTTGGGTATTAATGTGCCTCTCAGCCGTCATGCCCGGCCTTGTGCCGGGCATCCACGTTCTTACGAATGGGCGGTAGAGAAGACGTCATGGCCGGGACAAGCCCGGCCATGACGGAAGTGGAATCCTTTCGCCTCGCGCAACTGCGCAGCCTGCAAAAAAGAAGGCCGGCCCCGGGGGCCGGCCAACTGCTTCCACCATGCTTCTTCCGGTCTTGAACGACGAACCGGCTACAGCTTCCTGTGAGCGTAGTTCGCCGCCTTGTCGACGGCCTCCTTTGCGGCCGCCTTGGCGTCGCCCAAGGCTTGCTGGCCGTGGCCTTTGGCTTCCTGAACGAGACCTTCGCCCTTCAGTTTGTCCGAGCCAACAGCCTCACCGACAGTCTGCTTGGCCTTGCCGATAGCCTCATTGGCGGCGCCCCTGACCTTGTCCGTCGTGCTTCCCATTCGTTCGTCTCTCCTTGATCCTTGCAAGGACAATGACCGGCGGGCGCAAACGTTCCGCTGATACATTTTCGTGACCAGGGTTTCGTGACCAAAGCCGCTGCGACATTCGGGCGATGCAAAAACGGGCATTGTCCGGTGGAACCGTTTGGAGGGATGAATATCGCGTGGGCGATAGCGCCGACAACATCAGGGAGGATTCGATGAGTCAGACCGATCGCGGCAGCGCTTCCGTCGCAAGATCAGACATCGAGCGCAGCACCATTCGCGCGATCTCCTGGCGCATCATTCCATTCCTGATCGTCGCCTACTTCTTTTCCTATCTCGACCGCGTCAATCTCGGTTTCGCCGCGCTCACCATGAATGCGGAACTGAAGTTCTCGCCGCTGATCTTCAGTTGGGGCGCCGGCATCTTCTTCATCGGCTATTTCCTGTTCGAGGTGCCGAGCAATCTCGCGCTGGAAAAATTCGGCGCCAGCCGCTGGATCGCCCGCATCATGGTGACGTGGGGCATCATCTCGGCGGCGATGGCGTGGGTCAGCGGGCCGTGGAGTTTCTATATCCTGCGCTTCTTGCTGGGTGTCGCGGAAGCCGGCTTCTTTCCCGGCATCATCCTGTATCTGACCTATTGGTATCCGGCGGAATATCGCGCGCGTTTCCTCGCTGCCTTCGCTATTGCGGTGCCGGTCTCGACCGTGATCGGCGCGCCGATTTCCGGGCTGCTGCTCGGGCTCGACGGCGTGATGGGTTTCAAGGGCTGGCAATGGCTGTTCCTCATCGAGGGCATTCCCTCGATCCTGCTCGGCGTGGTGAGCTGGTTCTATCTCACCGACAAGCCGGGCAAGGCGACATGGCTGACCGCTGACCAGAAGACATGGCTGGCGTCGCGTCTCGACAGCGAAGCCGCTGCAAAGAAAGCGGCGCAGCATATGTCGCTGGGGCAGGCGTTGTCGTCGCCGCGCGTGCTGATCCTGAGTCTGGTCTATTTCGGCTTCGTCGGCGCGCTGTACGGCATGCAGTTCTGGTTGCCGCAGATCGTCAAGGCGTTCGGCTTCAGCAACGCGCAGACCGGTTTCGTCACCGCCGTACCGTATCTGTTCGGCTCCGTCGCCATGATCCTGTGGGCGCGGCATTCCGATCATACCCGCGAACGCGTCTGGCACGTCGCGTTGGCGCTGCTGCTGACGGCGGTGGCGCTCGGCGCGTCGAGCTTCACCAGGGACCCGACGCTGACGCTGGTGGCGCTGACCTTCGCGGCCATCGGCACCTTCTGCACCTTCGGCGTGTTCTGGACCCTGCCGACGGCATGGCTGACCGGAACGGCGGCGGCAGGCGGCATCGCGCTGATCAATTCGATCGGTAATCTCGCCGGCTTCGGCGGGCCGTATCTGATCGGCTGGGTCAAGGAGACCACCGGTAGCACCGAGACCGGGCTTCTGGTGCTGGCGATCATGCCGTTGATCGCCGCGCTGCTGGTGCTGATCGGCAAGCATGAGACCCGCACTGAGTTCGCTGATGAGACGGCGGGCGCGAAATAGCGGGACGGCTTTTCTACTGCGCGATGTATTCAACCCGACCGTCATGCCCGGCCTTGTGCCGGGCATGCACGTCTTGATGGTCACTCAGCGAGAAAGACGTGGATGGCCGGGACATAGGCGAGTGAAGCGACGCCGTTCTCCGCATAGGCGGCGTAAAGCGACGCCGTTCTTCGAACGGTTATGCGGCTATGCCCGGCCATGACGATGAGGTGGCGCAACCCACGGGGCAAGCCATCGCGACCCGTCGCGCATAACGAGTGTTGATTGATAAATACTCACTGATGAATATTGACAATCGTCAGTATCGGGCGCAATTTTCCCGCAGATGCATATCGCAAGGGTGCTCCCGATGTCGGCATTTGCAGGTTTTCGTAGTCATATCAAGGCTCTATCGGCTCTCGGCGTGATCCTTCCGGCGCTCGCGCTGGGCGGATGCGATCAATCCACCGCCGAAAAGTCCGAGCCGCTGCGACCGGTTCTGGTCGCGCAGGTGCATTATCAACCGGAAACGCCGGAGCGGAGTTTCGTCGGCACCGTCCGGCCCCGGATCGAGACCGATATGGGCTTCCGGGTCGCCGGCAAGGTCGAGAAGCGCCTCGTCGAAGTCGGGCAAGTGGTCGAACCGGGACAGGCGTTGGCGACCCTCGATCAGGTCGATTTGAAATTGCAGGCCGAACAGGCGCAGGCCGAACTGAGCGCCGCGACCGGCACGCTGGCGCAGGCGGCTGCGGCGCAAACCCGCGCCAAGGAATTGAAGGCCAAGGGTTGGGCCACCGATGCGCAACTCGATCAGGCCAATGCCGCCGCCGCCGAAGCCCGCGCCCGGCTTAACCGCGCCGAACGCTCGGTCGAACTCACCGATAACAGCTTGTCCTACGCGACGCTGACGGCCGACGCGCGCGGCGTCGTCACCGCCACCATGATCAATCCCGGCCAGGTGGTTGCCGCTGGCCAAGCCGCGATCCGCATCGCGCGCATGGGCGAGAAAGAGGCGGTGGTTGCAATTCCCGAAACATTGATCGGCCGCGCCAAGGACGGCGTTGCCAAGGTGTCGCTGTGGTCGGAGCCCGGCAAAACCTATGCGGCGAAGCTGCGCGAGATCGCGCCGCAGGCCGATCCTGCCACCCGCACCTACCTCGCGAAATTCTCGCTGCCCGACGCCGACGATCGCGTCGCGCTCGGCATGACCGCGACGCTCACCATCACCGATCGCGACACCGAACGCGTGGCGAAGTTGCCGCTGTCGGCATTGTTCAGCCAGGGCACGTCGCCGTCGCTCTACGTCGTCGACGACGCCGGCAAGGTGACGTTGAAGCCAGTCACCGTGAAATCTTACGGCTCCGAGAACGTGATCGTCACCGGCGGCGTTGAGGAAGGCGCCAAGGTGGTCACGCTCGGCGTGCAGAAACTCGACCCGGCCGAGAAGGTCCGCGTCGTGTCGTCGTTGTCGTTCTGAACCCAGTCGCATTGATTTGACGAAGCGAGGCTTGTCATGAAGCGCTTCAATCTCTCCGCTTGGGCGGTGGCCCATCCCGCGCTGGTGCTGTTCCTTATCGTCGCGGTCAGTTGCGCCGGGCTCTTCTCCTATCTGCGGCTCGGCCGCGCCGAGGATCCGTCCTTCACCATCAAGGTGGTGGTGGTGTCGGCGATCTGGCCGGGCGCGACCGCCAAGGAGATGCAGGAGCAGGTCGCCGATCCGATCGAGAAGAAGCTGCAAGAGCTGCCGTACTTCGACAAGGTGCAGACCTACTCGAAGCCGTCGTTCACGGCGATGCAGGTGTTCTTCAAGGACAACACGCCGCCGAAGGACGTGCCGGAGCTGTTCTATCAGTTGCGCAAGAAGCTTTCCGACATTCGCGCCAACCTGCCGTCGAATCTGATCGGCCCCAATTTCAATGACGAATACGGCGACGTCGACTCGGTCCTCTACATGATGACCGGCGAGGGCGCGGACTACGCGCAGATGAAGAAGGTGGCGGAAGGGTTGCGGCAGCGTCTGCTGAAAGTGCCCGGTGTCACCAAGGTCAATCTCTACGGCACGCAGGACGAGAAAATCTTCGTCGAGTTCTCCCACGCCAAGCTGGCGACGCTCGGCATCACACCGCAGGCGATCTTCGATTCACTGGCGAAGCAGAACGCGGTCGTGCCGGCCGGAACGGTTGAGACCTCGTCGCAGCGCGTGCCGCTACGCGTCACCGGCGCGCTCGACGGCGCCAAGGCGGTGGCGGAAACGCCGGTCGAGAGCAATGGGCAGGTGTTCCGACTCGGCGATATCGCCACGGTGAGGCATGGCTTCGTCGATCCCACCAGCTACGAAATCCGCCAGAAGGGCAAGCCCGCGCTCGGCATCGGCGTCGTCACCGCCAAGGGCGCCAACATTCTTGAACTCGGCGAGGATGTGAAGAAAGCCAGCGCCGACTTCATGAATAGCGTGCCGAAGGGCATCGAGCTTGAGCAGATCGCGGACCAGCCGCTGGTGGTGAAGCACGCGGTCGGCGAATTCGTGCACTCGTTCATCGAGGCGTTGGCCATTGTGCTGTTCGTCTCGTTCCTCGCGCTCGGCCTGCGCACCGGCATCGTCGTCGCGCTCTCCGTGCCTCTGGTGCTGGCGATCGTGTTCGTGGTGATGAATGCGATGTCGCTCGACTTGCATCGCATCACGCTGGGCGCCTTGATCATTGCGCTCGGTCTGTTGGTGGACGACGCCATCATTGCTGTCGAGATGATGGTGGTGAAGATGGAGCAGGGCTGGGAGCGTGCCAAAGCCGCTGCCTTCGCCTGGGAATCCACGGCGTTTCCGATGCTCACCGGCACGCTGGTGACGGCGGCGGGCTTTCTGCCGATCGGTTTCGCCAATTCCGGCGTCGGCGAATATGCCGGCGGCATCTTCTGGATCGTGGCAATTGCACTTGTGGCGTCGTGGTTCGTCGCGGTGATTTTCACGCCCTATATCGGCGTCAAGCTGTTGCCGAACTTCGTCAAGCCGGGGCAGGCGATCCACGATCCGCACGCGATCTACGAGACGCGGATGTATCGCGGCCTGCGGCGGATCGTAACGTGGTGCGTCAACCATCGCATCAAGGTGGTGGTGGCGACGGTGGCGATCTTCGGCGCCAGCATCGTCGGCTTCGGCCATGTGCAGCAACAGTTCTTCCCGCTGTCGGAGCGGCCCGAACTGTTCCTGCAACTGCGCCTGCCGGAAGGCACCGCATTCAAGGTCACCGAGAAGGCGGTGAAGGAAGCCGAGAAGCTGCTGAAGGACGATGACGATATCGCGACCTACACCGCTTATGTCGGGCAGGGCTCGCCGCGCTTCTGGCTTGGCCTCAACCCGCAATTGCCGAACGAGTCCTTCGCCGAGATCGTGATTGTCTCAAAGAACGTCGAGGCACGCGAACGCATCAAGGCGCGGCTCGAGAAAGCGGTGCATGAGGGCGCGTTGAACGAGGCGCGGGTGCGCGTCGATCGTTTCAACTTCGGCCCGCCGGTCGGCTTCCCGGTGCAGTTCCGCGTCATCGGCCCCGATACGCACAAGGTGCGGGAGATCGCCTACAAGGTGCGCGACGTGGTGAAGACCAATCATGACGTGGTCGATCCGCATCTCGACTGGAACGAACAGACGCCGGTGCTCAAGCTCGTCGTCAATCAGGACCGCGCGCGCGCACTGGGCCTGACGCCGCAGGATGTTTCGCAAGCGCTGGCGATGCTGATTTCCGGCGTACCGGTGACGACGATCCGCGACGGCATCGAGAAGGTCGAAGTGGTGGCGCGCGCGGTGCCGGCCGAACGGCTCGACCTGGCGCGGGTCGGCGACCTCACCATTACCTCGCGTAACGGCGTGGCTGTGCCGCTGTCGCAGATTGCCAAGGTCGAATACGCCCACGAGGAGCCGATCCTGTGGCGGCGCAATCGCGACATGGCGATCACCGTGCGCGGCGATATCGTCGACGGCGTGCAGGCGCCCGACGTCAGCAATGCGATCTGGACCAAGCTGAAGCCGATCCGCGACAGCCTTGAGCCCGGCTATCGCATGGAGATGGGCGGCGCGATCGAGGAATCCGAGAAAGGCAATGCCTCGATCTTCGTGCTGTTTCCGCTGATGGTCGTGGTGATGCTGACACTGCTGATGATTCAGTTGCAGAGCTTCTCGCGGCTGGTGCTGGTGTTCCTCACCGCGCCGCTCGGTATCGTCGGCGCCTCGCTCGGCCTCAACGTCGCGAGCCAGCCGTTCGGCTTCGTGGCGTTGCTTGGCCTGATCGCACTGGCCGGCATGATCATGCGCAACACCGTGATTCTGGTCGACCAGATCGAGACCGATGTGCAGCACGGCCTGACACGCCGCGACGCCATCATCGAGGCGACGGTGCGTCGTGCGCGGCCGGTGGTGTTGACGGCCTTGGCGGCGATCCTCGCGATGATCCCGCTGTCGCGCTCCGCGTTCTGGGGGCCGATGGCGATCACTATCATGGGCGGGTTGTTCGTCGCGACCTTCCTGACACTGTTGTATCTGCCGGGGCTTTACGCACTGTGGTTCAGGAAGAGCCTTGATGAGAAGGGCCCGGGCGAAACCGGCGTCGCTGCGGCGGCGCAACATGAGGAGGCTCAGCTTGCATTTCCGCTTGCCGAGGCCGCCGAATAAATGAAGAGTGAATCTTGATATGACGATGCTGTCCGAACATACCGAAGCCGACACGCAGGAGCGCATCCTGGTGGTGGCGGAGCGGTTGTTTCGCGAGATCGGCTACCAGAAGACCACGGTGGCCGACATTGCCAAGCTGCTGCGCATGTCTCCGGCCAACGTCTATCGGTTCTTCCCGTCGAAGGATGCGATCCGGCAAGGCGTCGCTTTCCGGCTGATGAGCGAAGTGGAGGCGGCCGCGCGCGCCATCGCGGCCGGGCCCGAGCCGGTGCCGCAGCGGTTGCGAGAACTGCTGACGACCATCCACCTCATGAATAGCGAGCGCTACGTCGGCGATGCCAAGCTGCACGAGATGGTCGCCAGCGCCATGGAGGAGGATTGGGACGTCTGCAAGGCGCATATCGAGCGCGTGACGATGCTGATCGGCGGGGTGATCGGCGAGGGGGCCGCGAGCGGCGTCTTCCATGTCGACGATGTCCCGGTGGCGGCGTTGTGCACATGCAATGCCATGCTGCGTTTTTTCCATCCTCAGATGATCGCCCAATGTGTTAACAAGCCGGGGCCGACGCTCGACCAGATGATCGATTTCATCTTCGTCGGGCTCGGATATCGTAACGCTGGCTGAAGGTACGACACATGAACGCGACCGGCTCGAACGACATCCATTTCTACGAGCCGGCCAACGGCCATGGCCTGCGCCACGATCCGTTCAACGCTATCGTCGGCCCACGGCCGATTGGCTGGATTTCGTCGTGCGATGCCAAGGGCAACGTCAATCTCGCGCCCTACAGCTTCTTCAACGCCTTCAACTATCGTCCGCCGCTGATCGGATTTTCCTCGACCGGCTGGAAGGATACCGTCGCGAATATCCAGGAGACCGGCGAGTTCGTCTGGAATCTCGCCACCATGGATATCGCGCAGAAGATGAACGCGACCTCCGCGACCGTACCGCATGAGGTCGACGAGTTCGAGCTGGCTGGTCTGACGCCGATCCCGAGCCGTCTCGTCAAGCCGCCCCGCGTCGGCGAAAGCCGCGTCACCTTCGAGTGCCGGTTGTCGGACATGATCCAGCTCAAGGGTGCCGACGGCAAGAAGGCCGAGACCTGGTTGACGATCGGTGAGGTGGTTGCGGTTTATATCGATAAGACGCTGATCAAGGATGGCGTTTACCAGACTGCGCAGGCGCATCCGATCCTGCGTGCGGGCCGCATGGGCGACTATATCGAAGTCCGACCCGACGCGATGTTTGAGATGGTGCGGCCGAAGTAGCCGCGCACTGTCGCGTTAAGCGGCATGAGGTGTCATTGCCGGGGTTGACCCGGCAATCCATCATTTTTTGAAAAAGATCGATGCGCGGATCAAGCCCGCGCATGACGATGGATGATTTTATCAAGAGCGGAAGTGTCTGGAGGTGTCGTTTCGGACGCTGATAGCCTCTTCCGGACAGCGATGAAATCTGCTGTGCTGACGATGCTCGTCTTGTGAGACGGTATCGGCTTTCAGGCTTGGCCGTGCGCCGCTTGGCCTGAAAGCGCAGCTCGAGGAATGTTCGATGGCCGATACGCAAACCGTTCCTTCGTCGCAGCCCCCCACCGAGCCGCACGGCGATCTCTGCATTCGCACCCTGGCGATGCCCGCCGATACCAATCACAACGGCGATATTTTCGGCGGCTGGCTGCTCAGCCAGATGGACGTCGCCGGCGGCATTTACGCGATCAAGACCACCAAGGCGCGCACCGCGACGGTGGCGATCGAAGCCATGAATTTCCGCAAGCCGGTGTTCGTGGGCGACGTGGTGTCGGTCTATGCCTCGACCGTGCGAATCGGCCGCACCTCGATCACCGTGCATCTCGACGCATGGGTGCGGCGGCGCCGGCAAAGCCAGTCGATTCTCGTCACCGACGGCAATTTCACCTATGTCGCCATTGATGACGAAGGGCGGCCACAGGTCATCGATAAGGGCGCGATTTCGGCGTAATCCGAATCGTCACGCGCCTGTCGTGTGACGCAGCTAGGGCGTACCCCAACGGCGAACACAGTGACGCGGAACGATCATGGCGCGTGACGGTTGTCTGCCCGGATTCCAGACCACGGGCGCGGCCATCATGTCAGACAGCTATATTATCGAGGTCAGTTCGCGGGCCGCAGGCATTGTGGTTCGCGACAAGGCCGGTTTCCGCTTTTTTGCTGCTGCCCCGCAGTTTTTCCGACTGGAAGGCCAACTGTTCCGTAGCGCTCGCGATGCGGAACGGGCTGCCGCGCGGTTCGCCGGCGAACGCGATTCGAACCGAAGCCCGCCTGAGGGCCGTTGAACTGTCATCGCCTCAAGGTGAGCGAAATCCCCTCACTTGCCCAATCGCCCTCACAGTCCGAATCGATGCGGATCCTGGCGTGTTGTTGGCTGACCTTCCCCTGAACGCCTGACTCGGAAGCGCCATTGCCGTTGAAGAGGGGCGCCTGGTTCCGATATTCGGTCTTTTTTGCTGGGATTAACTGATATTCGAAGCTAAAGCGCTGTATGAAATGTAGCGCGGCTGCGCTGCAGCGATTCCGGCCGGGCAGGAAAGCGTTCGTTGTCCCAGATTTTCGACCTTGCGATCATCGGTGGTGGCATCAACGGATGCGGCATCGCGCGGGACGCGGCCGGGCGCGGCAATTCGGTCTTCCTTTGCGAGATGGACGACCTCGCCAGCGCCACATCATCAGCCTCGACCAAGCTGATCCATGGCGGCCTGCGCTATCTGGAATATTACGAGTTTAGACTGGTGCGAGAAGCGCTGATGGAGCGCGAGGTGCTGTGGCGGATCGCGCCGCATATCATCTCGCCGCTGCGTTTCGTTCTGCCGCATCATGCCGGGTTACGGCCGGCATGGCTGCTGCGGCTCGGGCTGTTCCTCTACGACCATCTCGGTGGGCGCAAATTGCTGCCGCCGACCCGTACGCTCGATCTCACCCGCGACGAGGTCGGCCGTCCGCTGAAGCCGGGCCGCTTCACGCGCGGCTTCGAATATTCGGATTGCGCCGTCGATGACGCCCGCCTCACTGTGCTCACGGCGCGCGATGCTGCCGATCGCGGCGCCGTGATTGCCACCCGCACCCGCGCCACACATTGTGTGCGCCATGGCAATATCTGGCGGATCACCACCGAGGATACCGTGAGCGGAGCGCGCAACGTGATCGAAGCGCGGGCGCTGGTGAACGCCGCCGGGCCCTGGGTCGAGGGCGTGCTGGCGCACGGCGCGGGTGATGATGCCAAGGCCAAGGTCCGGCTGGTGCAGGGCTCGCACATCGTCGTGCCGAAACTCTACGCGCACGACCGCGCCTACATCTTCCAGAACGGTGATGGGCGCATCGTGTTCGCCATTCCTTATCGCAACGATTTCACCCTGATCGGCACCACCGATCGCGATTATCACGGCGATCCCGCGCGAGTGACGGCGACGCGTGAAGAGATCGCCTATCTGTGCGAAGCGGTCGGCGAATATCTTGCGACGCCGGTGAAGCCGGAGGACGTGGTCTGGAGCTATGCCGGCGTGCGGCCGCTCTATGACGACGGCGCCAGTGAAGCAAAAGCCGCGACGCGCGACTATGTGCTGGCGCTCGATGCGTCAGAGGGCGCGCCGCTGCTGTCGATCTATGGCGGCAAGATCACGACCTATCGGCGGCTCGCGGAAGAGGCGCTGGAGCACCTCGCGCCATATCTGCCGGGCACCAAGGCGCGCGAGGGTTGGACCGCGTTGGCGCCGTTGCCGGGCGGCGATCTCGACGTATCGGCGTTTCCGGCACTCGCCGGGCAATTGGCGCGAGACTATTCGTTCCTCACCGCCGCCCATGCCAACCGGCTGGCGCATGCCTACGGCACCCGCGCGGTGAAGCTGCTGGCGGGGGCCAAGTCATTGACCGATCTCGGCCTCGCGTTCGGCGCGACGCTGACCGAGCGCGAGGTCGATTATCTTATGACGCAGGAGTGGGCGCGAAACGCCGAGGATGTGGTGTGGCGCCGCTCCAAACTCGGATTGCAAATGTCGGCCGCGGAGATCGCGGCGCTCGATGCGTGGATGACCGCGGCGCTTGTGACAAAAGAACAAGCGAAGCGATAAGCGTGCAGTGCATTTTCGTCCGTCATTGCCGGGCTTGACCCGGCAATCCATCGTTTCAAGAAGATGGATGCGCGGATCAAGTCCGCGCATGACGACGTACTGAACTACTGCGCGGCGTCGAGCGCCAGGGTCGGGTAGTCGGTATAGCCCTTGGCGCCGCCGCCGTAGAACGTGGCTTTGTCCGGCTCGTTCAACGGTGCGCCGCGCTTCAGCCGTTCGACCAGATCGGGATTGGAGATGAACGGCTTGCCGAACGCGATCAGGTCGGCTTCGTTCGCGGCCAGCACCTTGTTCGCAAGCGCCAGATCGTAGCCGTTGTTGGCGATGTAGGTGCCGCTGAAACGCTTGCGCAGGCTGGCGTAGTCGAACGGAGCGATGTCGCGCGGGCCGCCGGTCGCGCCTTCAATGACGTGGATGTAAACCAGCTTCTCCGCATTCAACCCATCGACGATGTGATCGAACAGCGGCTGCGGGTTGCTGTCGGAGACGTCGTTGGCGGGCGTCACCGGCGAGATGCGGATGCCAGTGCGATCGGCGCCGGCCTCGGCGGCGACGGCTTTCGCCACTTCCAGCATCAATCGTGCGCGGTTCTCAATGGAGCCGCCGTAATTGTCGGCGCGCTTGTTGCTGCTGTCGCGCGCGAACTGGTCGAGCAAGTAGCCGTTGGCACCGTGAATCTCGACGCCGTCGAAGCCGGCCTCGCGGGCATTCGCTGCCGCACGTTTGAAGCTGTCGATGATGCCGGGAATTTCGTTCAGGTCGAGCGCGCGCGGTTCCGACACTTCGGCAAATTTTCCGCCGACGAAGGTCTTGGTGTTGGCGCGAACCGCAGACGGTGCTACCGGCGCGCCGCTGTTCGGCTGCAATGACACGTGCGAGATGCGTCCGACATGCCAGAGCTGGATATAGATGTGGCCGCCGCGCGCGTGAACGGCATCGGTCACCTGACGCCAGCCCGCGATCTGCTCTTTGGAATAGATGCCGGGCGTGTCCTGATAGCCCTGGCCCTGCTGCGACACCTGGCTGGCTTCGGTCACCAGCAGGCCGGCGGAGGCGCGCTGGCTGTAATAGTCGACCGCGAGCGGATTCGGCACCAGCCCTGCGACGGCGCGATTGCGCGTCAGGGGCGCCATCACGGTGCGATTGGTCAGCGTATTGGGGCCGAGCTTGTAGGGTTCGAAAAGTTTCGTCGCGTTGCTCATGGGTGGGGTCCGGTTGTCGGTTGGAAATGTTGGTCCATCCAACTTGCGCATGCCGGCCGGAAAATTCAATGCCGATGCATCTAAATTTTGACGCAGCGTTCCGAACGGAAAAATTTCATCGCGACAATCGTGCGCTCAGTATGATTGTTTTCGGGCCCGTCGCGATGGGAGAGAAAATTCGCTGAATGTTATTGTCCGCGCATCCGGGCGAGCAAGTCGGCGGTCGGCCATGAATCCGCAGGCAGCCCATACTTCACTTGCATGGCTTTGACGGCGGTGCGGCTCTGCTGGCCGAGCACACCGTCGATCTTGCCGACATTGAAGCCCTGCTTCGTCAGCAGCGTTTGAAGCTGTTTGATGTCGTTGAACGGCAGTTGTGCGATCGGTGCGGAGGGCTTGTGCATCGGTGCGGCCCCCGCGATGCGGGTGGCGAGATAGGCCGCCGTAGTGGCGTAGATCAGCGAGTTATTCCATTCGGTGTAGGCCGCGAAGTTCGGATAGGCGAGGAAGGCGGGGCCGTGCCGTCCCATCGGCAACAGCAACGACGCCGGCAGATTGTCGTTCGGCAACGGACGGCCATCCGCCGACGTCACGCCCCATTGCGTCCATTTGGCGCGCGGGTGCTTGATGGCGAGGTCGGCTTCCTGCCACGGCAGGTTCTGCGGCACGCGCACCTCCTGCAGCCACGGCTCGCCGCGTCGCCACTTCAAGCCGGTGGCGATGTAGTTGGCAGTGGAGCCGATCACATCCGGCGCGCTGCGTAGGAGATTGCGATGACCATCGCCATCGTAGTCGACCGCGTAGTTGTAGTAGTGCTGCGGCAAAAATTGCGTCTGCCCGAGTTCGCCGGCCCATGAGCCGATCATCTCGGCGGGCGTGAGATCGCCGCGATCGATGATCTTCAATGCGGCGATGGTCTCGTCGTGAAACATTTGCGCGCGGCGGCAGTCGTAGGCCAGCGACACCAGCGAGCGCAGCGTCGAGAGTTTCCCCTGCACCGCGCCGAAATCGCTTTCCAATGCCCAGAACGCGGCGATCACCGCAGGCGGAACGCCGTATTCCTTCTCGGCGCGCGCGAAGGCCGCGGCATAAGTCTTGATCAACTGCTGACCGCGCACGCGGCGGTTCTCCGACGCCATGCGGCCGGCGAACACCGTGAACAACTGGCCGAACACCCGCTGGCCGCGGTCGCGATTGACGATACCCTGATCATAGACAAGATAGGGCGACGCAGCCGCGATGGCGTGCTGCGAGACACCGGCTTTCACCGCATCCTGCTTCAGTGACGCGAGAAACTGCGGAAAGCTCATCCCGTTGTGACAACTCGCGCCGCGCTGGGCGAGGGCGGGGGAGGAAAGGACAATAGCGGCCAGGCCGATTGCGAGCGTTCTGAAATTGATGTGCATCGGCCTTCCTGCCCCCCCCCCCCGCGATCGATAATCCATTCCATCGTCATGCCCGGCTTTATGCCGGGCATCCACGTCCTTGCCGAACACTACCAAAACAGACGTGGATGGCCGGGACAAGCCCGGCCATGACGGAAGCATATGTCCCGCATTTGCATATAAAAATGCCCGGCCTTGCGGCCGGGCATTTCGTTGTCGCGATTTGTTGAAGCCGGTTCGTTAGCCGAACTGGTTCATCGTGTTGTGTGCGCCACCGGCCTTCAGGGCTGCTTCGCCCGCGAAGTATTCCTTGTGGTCGTCGCCGATGTCGGAGCCGGCCATGTTCTGGTGCTTGACGCAGGCGATGCCCTGACGGATTTCCTGACGCTGAACGTTCTTCACGTAGCCGAGCATGCCCTGCTCGCCGAAGTATTCCTTCGCCAGGTTGTCGGTCGACAGCGCGGCCGTGTGGTAGGTCGGCAGCGTGATCAGGTGGTGGAAGATGCCGGCGCGCTTGGCCGAATCCGCCTGGAAGGTGCGGATACGCTGATCGGCTTCGAGGGCCAGCGGCGTATCGTCGTACTCCACCTTCATCAGGTCGGCGCGGTTGTACTTGCTGACGTCCTTTCCGGCTTCCTTCCAGGCATCGTAAACCTGCCAGCGGAAGTTCAGCGTCCAGTTGAACGACGGCGAGTTGTTGTAGGCGAGCTTCGCATTCGGCACGACCTCGCGGATGCGGTCCACCATGCCGGCGATCTGCTCGATATGCGGCTTCTCGGTTTCGATCCACAACAGGTCGGCGCCGTTCTGCAGCGAGGTGATGCAATCCAGCACGCAGCGGTCTGCGCCGGTGCCCTGACGGAACTGGTACAGGTTGCTGGGCAGACGCTTCGGACGCAGCAGCTTGCCGTTGCGGCTGATGATGACGTCGCCGTTGCCGATCTTCGACGCATCAACTTCGTCGCAATCGAGGAAGGCGTTGTACTGGTCGCCGATGTCGCCCGGCTTGTGGCTGACGGCGATCTGCTGCGTCAGGCCGGCGCCCAGCGAGTCGGTGCGGGTGACGATGATGCCGTCGTCGACGCCGAGTTCGAGGAAGGCGTGGCGGCAGGCGCGGATCTTCGCCAGGAAGACCTCGTGCGGCACCGTCACCTTGCCGTCCTGATGGCCGCACTGCTTTTCGTCGGACACCTGGTTTTCGATCTGCAGGGCGCATGCGCCGGCTTCGATCATCTTCTTCGCGAGCAGGTAGGTCGCTTCCGCGTTGCCGAAGCCCGCGTCGATGTCGGCGATCACCGGCACGACGTGAGTCTGGAAGGTGTCGATCTTCTCGATCAGCGCCGCTTCCTTGGCCTTGTCGCCGGCTTCGCGTGCGGCGTCGAGCTGACGGAAGATGTCGTTGAGTTCGCGCGAGTCGGCCTGACGCAGGAAGGTGTAGAGCTCTTCGATCAGCTTCGGCACCGAGGTCTTCTCGTGCATCGACTGATCTGGCAGCGGACCGAATTCGGAGCGCAGCGCGGCGACCATCCAGCCCGAGAGGTAGAGGTAGCGGCGATCGGTCTTGCCGCCGAAATGCTTCTTGATCGAGATCAGCTTTTGCTGGGCGACGAAACCGTGCCAGCAGCCCAGCGACTGGGTGTACTTGGTGGGGTCGGCATCGTAAGCCGCCATGTCGGCGCGCATCACCGCTGCGGTGTAGCGGGCGATATCGAGGCCGGTCTTGAAGCGGTTCTGCAGGCGCATCCGGGCGACAGCCTCGGTGGTCACGCCGTTCCAGGTCGGCTTGTCCTTGAGCAGGGCTTCCGCCGCCGCGATCTGGCTCTGGTAGGTCGCCGGGAGTTGAATCCCGTCGGAAATTCCGCGCGATTGGTAGGTCATGACTGGCTCCTGATGTGAACTTGGGCCTTTATTTGCGGAAAATTCCGTCACTCGCCAGAGGTTGTGAAGAAAGCTTGTCATGCTTTACAATATTCTCATGTAATGTTGTAATATATTTACAATGGAACCCGGCCGGTGAACCGCCATGCCAACGCAGACTGCCCGTTCGATCTTCATGGGGCCGCGATTGCGCCGGCTGCGGCGCGAACGTGGCCTGACGCAAGCCGACATGGCGGCCGACCTCGATATCTCGGCGCCTTATGTGGCGCTGCTTGAGCGCAATCAGCGGCCGGTGACGGCGGACATGCTGCTGCGTCTGGCGCGCACCTACAAGATCGATCTGACCAATCTCGCCGGCGACGGCGGCGCCGACCACGCGGCACGGATGCAAGCGGTGCTCAAGGAACCGATGTTCGCCGACATCGACATGCCGCCGCTGGAAATCAGCGATATCGCGGTCGGTTATCCCGGGTTGGCAGAGGCGTTCCTGCGGCTTTACACCGCCTATCGCGAGGAGCAACTGGCGCTGGCGGATCGCAAGGGGCCAGGGCTGGCGGGGCCGAGATCGCGCAGGGGCGGCGACGGCATCGATGCCAGCGATCCAGTCGCGGAAGTGCGACGCTTTCTCGCCGCACGGCGCAACAATTTCGCCGACCTCGACGACGCGGCCGAGCGCATTTCACGCGAGCCCGCGACGGAGAGCTGGTTCATCGAGCGATTGAAAAGCCGTCACAACCTCAATGTGCGGCAGTTGCCGCCGGACGTCATGCTCGGTGCGGTGCGGCGGCTGGATCGGCATCGCAAGCAGATCCTGTTCGACGACTCGCTTGACAATGCGAGCTTCAATTTTCAACTGGCGCAGCAACTCGCTTATCTGGAATTCGAGGACGAAATCGGGACCGCACTAAAAGCGGGCCAGTTCACCACCACGAGCGCGCGGCTGCTGGCCCATCGCTCGCTCGCAAGTTATGCGGCAGCGGCGCTTATCATGCCGTATTCGGCCTTTGCGAAGGCCGCGGAGGCACGGCGTTACGACGTCGAGGCCTTGGCGCGGCAGTTCGGAACCAGCTTCGAGCAGACCGCGCATCGCATCACGACGCTGCAAAAGCCGGGCGCGGAGAAGGTTCCGTTCTTCCTGATCCGCGTCGATCCGGCAGGGAATATTTCCAAGCTGCTCGACGGTGCCGGCTTTCCATTCGCCAAACATGGCGGCGGATGTCCGTTGTGGTCGGTGCACGGCGTGTTCAAGACGCCGCGTCAGATCGTGACGCAATGGCTGGAGTTGCCGGACGGCCAGCGGTTTTTCTCCATTGCCCGTACCGTCACCGCCGGCGGCGGTTCGTTCGGTGCCGCGCGCGTGGAGCGTGCGATCGCCATCGGTTGCGCCGCCGAGTACGCCGGAAAACTGATCTATACCAGCAGCGAGACCGGCCCGCGTGCGGACGCGCCGACGCCGGTGGGCATCGCGTGTCGCGTCTGTCATCGCCCGACATGCGCGGCGCGATCCGAACTTCCGATCGGCCGCGAATTGCTACCCGACGATTACCGTCGACTCAGCGTTCCGTTCGGATTTTCATCGGACTGACAATAATCGCGTTCGGCAGTCCGTGCCAAAATCGGTTGCGGAATTTGCATGACAAAGCGCGTCAATGCGATTAGATCGCGACGAGACATCGCCTCGATCATGAGGCGCGAGCGATGAATAACAGGAGGCACCAATGTCGGACGGCTCTCTCTTCTGGGTGATCGGGGGCGAATTCGGCTCGATGAATTTCCACAAGCTGGTGGAAGGCTCGGCCCAGGTCAAAGGGCCCTTCAAGACCCGGCAGGAGGCCGAGGACTGCTGGAAGCAGGTCTCGGAAGAAAACCGCCATCGTGGCAGTGTCCGCTTTTCCATCGTCGAGGAACCGCGTCGCTCGTCGACTTGATCGCGCACTCCGGATCGATACATACTAAAACCAAGTGGCCCCATCCGAACCTCGGGTGGGGCCACCGCTTTTCGGAGGCACCGGTGGCGCTCTTCGCGTCGATGCCAACCCATTGATCGCAGACGGCCTTTTTTCCACGCATGGTTACTGATAGATTAACCGCACGGAACGGATTCCGGGAACAAGGGCTGCCGACCATGTCCGACGTACAGAGTATCGGCTCGACTGCAGCGGCTAGCGCCAAGCCGATTCGGCTGCGCGATGCCTTGCGGCAGGCGCGCATCGAGGCCGCCGACCGCACCGGCGTCGTGGTCGATCTGCGCGATGCCGAAGTGGCGCGGCTCGAAATTCTCAACGAACAACTGGATCCGTTATTCGCAGAGATTCCAGATCGCGTCGACCTGTTCGATCGCGGCATCAGCCAGGGCGATACGCCGCGGCTGTGGATCGACGTCGTCGCGCACGTCGCGATGGGCCGCGACAAGCGGCTCTATCGTTTCGTGCAGGACACCCGCTTCGGCCGCAAGGTGCTGGCAGAGTCGCATACGCCGGCGGTGATCGTGCAGGCGGTGACGGATTACGTCGCGCGCCGCATGGTCGAACGCGAGCACGCGCTGGTGGCGACACCGTTGCCGGAGGTGACGGAGCAGCCCGTGAAGCCGCGCCGTAGCGGCATCTGGACTTTCGCGTTTGGTTTTCTCGCGGGTGTCCTTGCGCTGTTCGGCTTCGCGTTGTTCGCGGCGCTGCGCAGCTTCTGATCAGCGTTGAGACGGAATGAGGACGACGCGGCGGATGTCGCGGATTCCCTTGCTTTCGATCCAGCCACGTACGCTCTGCTCGCAGCGCCATTGCGCGCCGTCGTGCTCGATCTTGAACAGATTGTAAGCCGCCGCCGGATGATGGCCGTGCGCGACCGCCGAGGCAGAAGGCACGCCGATCGCGGGAATGCGTCCGCGCGGCCCGTCGAACCACATCGTCGAATGTACATGATCGTGGCCGTGCAGGATGAGATCGACGCCGTGTTGCTTCAGCAATGCCAACAGCGCGTCGGCATCGGTCAGGCGCTTGTAGCGGCCGTGATGTTCGGCGCGCAGCGGATGATGGATTAGCAGCACGCGAAACGTCGGTTGGTTTGCAAGCGACGCCAGTACGTGGTCGAGCGCCGTGAGTTGCGCGGCACCGAGGCGACCGGTGGCCATGAATGGCGCGGTCGGTATTGCGGTTGATGTTGCGATCAGCGTCAGCGGCCCGCGACGCTGCACGAACGGATAGGCGATGGCATCGCTCGCATTCGCGCCATCGCCGCGTAGATAATCGCCGAACGATTCAGTGAAGCGATGCTGCGTGGCGCGGACGTAAGCATCGTGATTGCCGGGAATGATCGTCACCTGTTCCGGCGAACCGATGCTTTCCAGCCACTTGCGCGCCGGCGCGAATTCCGACGGCAGCGCCAGGTTCACCAGATCTCCGGTGATGGCGATGTGGTCGGGCTGCTGGATGTGGAGGTCCGACACCAGCAGGTCGAGCAATTCGCGGCGGTGGATGGTGTGGCGGTTGCGCTGCCAGTTGAGATAGCCGAGCGCGCGCTTGCCGATCAGTTCATGCATTCGCGCAGCCGGCAGCGGCGGCAGATGCGGATCGGAGAGATGCGCCAACACATAGGCCGTCATCACGCGCTGCCTATCAGAATTCCCGCCAGAAATACCAACGCGCCGCCGACCGCGATCTGGAACGTCGCCTGCAACCATGGCGTATCCATGAAGCGATGGCGAATCCAGGAGATCAACGCGAGTTCGACCACAACCACCGCGACCGCCAGCACCGTAGCGACGTAAAAGTCCGGGATCAGATAGGGCAGGGTGTGGCCGAGGCCGCCGAGCGTCGTCATCAGGCCGCAGACCAGCCCGCGAATCCACGGCGACCCGCGCCCGCTCAACGCGCCATCGTCGGATAGCGCTTCGGCGAAGCCCATCGAAATGCCGGCGCCGACCGATGCCGCGAGCCCGACCAGAAATGTCTCGAATGGCTTGTGGGTGGCGAACGCGGCGGCGAACAATGGCGCCAGCGTCGAGACCGAGCCGTCCATCAGTCCGACCAGACCGGGCTGCACATATTGCAGAATGAAAGCGCGGCGTTCGCTGTCGGCCTCGCTGGCGCGCGCTTCGGTGGTCAGGTGTTTTTCGGCGAGGCTTTCGGCGAGCGCTTCGTGGCGATCTTCGTCCTCCGACAGCTTGAGCAGCAACTCGCGGATCGACGCGTCACGGGTGGATTCGGCCGCCTTGCGGTAGAAGCGTCCGGCGTCCATTTCCATGGTGGCAGCGTACTTGCGCACCTCGTCGAGGCCGAGCGGCCGCATCAGCCAGAGCGGCTTGCGCTTGATAAAGCCCTTGACGTCCTGCCGCCGGATCAGCGGCAGGTGTTCGCCGAATTTTTCGCGATAAAGATCGAACAGCGCGCCGCGATGGCGAGTTTCCTCTTCGGCCATTCCGGAAAAGACCGCCGCTGACGCGGGAAACTGCTCCGCCAGCCCCTCCGCGAAATCGCGGTAGATCCGGCTGTCCTCATCTTCATTGGAGATGGCAAGCGCCAGGATCTCGCGCTCGGTGAGGTTGGAAAACTGCTTCACGATCGCTCTCGCCCGCTGTGACAACCGGAGTGGTTGGGGCAAAATGACGGGCGAGCGGAAAGAATCAAGAGGGCGCCGCGTGGAAGATGTCGACAAAACGAAGACGCTGCGGCGGCGGCTGGAGCCAGCGTTGCGCCGCGTCTTCCATCTTTACTGGCGGTTCGCGCGTGGCATGACCATGGGTGTGCGCGGCGTCGTGCTGGATGATGCCGGCCGCGTGTTTCTGGTCAAGCACAGCTACATCTCCGGCTGGCACCTTCCGGGTGGCGGGGTCGAGGTCGGCGAGAGCGTCGACGAGGCGTTGCGGCGCGAGTTGCTGGAGGAAGGGCGGATTGTGTTCGAGGCGCCGGTCCTGCACGGGGTATTCTTCAACAGCCATGTCTCGCGGCGAGATCACGTCGCGGTCTATGTGATCCGCCGTTTCGCCCAGGACCGGATGCCGGAGCCCAACCGCGAAATCGTCGCCTGCGGCTTCTTCGCGCCGGATGCCTTGCCGCCGGATACCACCAAGGGGACCCGGCGGCGGATCGCCGAAGTGATCGACGGGATGCCGTCGTCGCCCACCTGGATTTAGGGGCCGTGAATTTCGACCGTCGCCATGGACCGCGTCGGTGCCAGATGCTATCTCGCGCATCGACATGAGCGATTTGTCCCTCACCATCCTGCCGGAAGTGGCCAACGACGCGCAGCCGATCGAACGCCTGCTGGAGCGTACGTTCGGCCCCGGCCGTTTCGTGCTGAGCGCCTACCGGTTGCGCGAGCACGTCGATCACCGGCTCGACCTGTCGTTCACCGCCCGTATCGGCACTTTGCTGGTCGGCTCGGTGCGGCAACTGCCGGTGTGTATCGGTGATACGCCGGCGCTGCTGCTCGGCCCGCTCACCGTCGAGCCGCCGTTCCGCAGCCGTGGCGTTGGTCGTGCGCTGCTGGACCGCGCGCTCACCGATGCCAAGGCCAAGGACCACACGCTGGTCGTGTTGGTGGGCGACGAGGCTTACTACAGCCGCGTCGGCTTCAAGATGATCCCGCTCGGCCGCGCCGATATGCCGGGTCCGGTCGATCGCCGCCGCCTGCTGGTAAAGGAATTGGTGGATGGCGCCTTCGACAACGTATCCGGCATGATCCGTCCGGACTGGCGATTTGCGCGGGATGCATCGGCGCAAGGCTGAGCAATATCCGGATTTGTTTCGCGTCATGGCTGGGCATAGCCGTTCGAAGAACGGCGTCGCTTCGCTCGCCTATGTCCCGGCCATGACGAAAGATCAGCCTAATACTTCACATTCGCGAAAATCCGCACGCCGAGGCCGGGCATCAGCACTTGGTCCTTGTTGTAAGCAACCGCGTTGCGGATGTCCTCGTTGAGGAGATTGTCGCCGACAACGCCGAAGGTGAACTGCTGCGCGCCCCACCAGTCGGTCTTCGGTAGTTTCGTCGTGTAACTCAACTCGGCGCGCAAGCGGTTGTAGCCTGGCGTTGACGTCTCGACGCCGCTGACGTCGTTCTGCGCGAAGGCGTGCAGCAGGTTGACGCGCGCGAACCAGTTCGCATCGCGATAATAGATTCCACCGCCGACGCGCTGCGGCGGAATGCGCGGCACGTTGCTGCCGTCGGTGAAGGTGGCGCGCACGATGTCGTACTGTCCCTCGATACCGAACATGCCGTTCCAGACTGGCAGTGCATCGTACTGGAATTGAAACTCGGCGCCACGGAAGTTGGCGTCGCGCTGCGAATAGATCGCCTGATTGAGTTCAAGTCCGCCGCCGGCGATGCAAGCCCCTTCCTCGCAGGTGTTGCCGGTGAGCCGGCGATAGATGAAGCCGTTGAAGCGGGTGGCGTAGCCGGTGAGTTCGAACCGGAACGGTCCCCGCGCGCGGCGTAGGCCGACTTCGATTGATTTCGCGGTTTCGATCCCGAGATTGGGATTGCCGATATCGAAGGTCGCGGTGGCGTCATGCCCGCCGCGTGAAAACAGTTCGGCAGGCTTCGGCGCACGCTCAGTGTATTGCCCGGTGATGCTGGCGACGAGATCCCACGGCAGGTTCTGGATCAGGCCGATGCTGCCGCTCTTCGGCGTGTAGCTCAGGCTGCGCTGCACCGCAGGGCCGATGTCGGCCGGGTTCGCCCCGACGTCGAACACATCGGGAATGAAACTCGGCGTCGAGCCGTCGAGATTGACGTGCTCGATGCGCGCGGCGACCTGTGCCTTGGTGCTGTCGCTGAACTTCAACTCGTTGAAGACGTAACCCGCGAGCTTGGTGTTGCTGTTCGGGTCCCACAACCCGTTCAGCGGACTGCCGGGATCGTCGGGGCTCGGCGCCGTCAGTTCCTGATGCGAGGCCTGCACGCCGATCGCGGTGGTCAGTGCCGCGAAACGCATATCGAACGGCGCGAGTTGCACTTCGAGCCGGCCTTCCTGCTCCTTGTTGGTGAAGGTCTGGCGCACGCCGTCGCTGGCAGGGTCAGCGGCGTCGGCAAGGCCGAGTTCGTTGTGCTTGTAGTCGGTCGCCCCGACCCAGAAGCGGATCGCATCGACCGCGGCCGCATCCGGGCGATATTCGCCCTTGGCGGTGAATTTTGTCTGGCGCGCATCGATCCGCGTGCCGAGTTCTTCGCCCTCTGTACCGGGGATGTGGTAGAGGCTGTTGTTCTGGGTGATCGCAGCGCCGACGTAGCCGCCGGTGAAGAAGTAAGACGCGCCGACCGATCCGCCGTTGGAATCGGTTGCCGAGTTTTTCTGTGTACCGCCCGGAATGGCGTAGTCGGCGGTCCGCCGCGCGAACGCGTCGGCATGTATCGCGACATTGCCGCCGGCGGCATCGAGCAGCACCGCTCCTTCACGACCGAGATCGACGCTGGAGAGCGCGGTACGTGTTTCAAGCGTCGCGCAGCCGTTCGGGCTTGCAAGTTGCGGCGGCGCTTTCACGTTGTAGCCGTAAGTCTGCGTCGCCAGCATCGGCGTGCACGGCATCGTCTCGGGAATGCGGTTGTTGCTGGCGCTGACCACGCCGCCGATCGAGGTCGAGCCCCAGCGCAGCGCGGCCGGGCCGCGAATGACCTCCACCTGATTGGTCGAGAGCGGATCGATCGGCACGAAATGGTCTTCGCCGAGATCGGACGCGCCGTTGCTGCCAACACCGTTCTCGACGATGCCGACGCGGTTGACGTCGAGGCCGCGAATGATCGGACGGCTCGATGCGCCGGGCGCGAAACTTGATCCGGTGATGCCGGGTTTGCTGGTGAGCAGGTCGCCCAGCGTCGACGCGCCGCTGCGGCGGATTTCCTCGTTCGGCACCACGGTCACCGTCGCGAACTGATCGGTGACGATCGGCAGCACGCCCTGTTGTGGCGGTGCGTTGACGACAATGCGGGGCTGTTCGCTTGGCGTGTCATCGCGCGTGGGCGTGGGGCGTGCGGCATGGGTCGAGGCCGCGCGCCGCGGTCGCTTCGCATGACGTACGATCGGGCTCGGTGCGGTGACGGTGATGCTGGGCAGTTCCGACGCGCTATCTTGCGCTGCGGCGGGATGGCCGAAGGCGCTCAACAAAAGCAGAGACGGAGCGCTCGACAGAAGCAGAGCCTGCTTCAGTGACAAAGACATGATAAATCCGATTCCTGAATCCGCGAGATGCATCGTTGATAGTTGATGCGGCTTCGCGGATGCCCGTCGTTGCGGGCGCATGATGGAGGAAGGCCACTCAAGCGCCGCGTGCGAAACGCGGCGGTGAGAAGCGTGTCAGTCCGTCAGGCTCAGGAAGCGGGAGGTGCGCGCGGCTGCGAGATGCCGTGCGGTGAGGCGAGGTGAGAAAACTCGGCATCGGTGGTCCGGCTGAGGACCTGATACGCCTCGGGGACCAGCAGGAGTACGGGTCCGCTGGCAATCAGCGAACCCGCCAGCGACATCACCGCACATATCGCGCAATAGCCGTCGTGGTGATCGCCGTGGGATTGGTCTGGTGCCTGCTGCGCTTCGTCGGCGGCGAGCACGTTGGTCGCGGCCTTGGCCTGATCCGGCGGCTGGGTGGCGGAAGCCGGCGCGGTGACGGCATGAATGCCAGGAGCGGCAAGCGCGGCGGTGCCGTGGAAATGGCCGAACGATAAGACGAACTGAACCGCCAGCGCCAACAGCGCCAGCCGGGTCCCCGCCTTTATCCTCGATCGAAACCACTTCATCGCGCGATCAGCCCACAATCGCGAAGCGGTCCACCCCGGCCGCCTCGAATGTTATAATGTAACATCGCAGCCGAGGACGGCTGTTGTCAACCGTGGGCGGTGATCATCCGCCGATTTCGAAAATAGTCATGGAGCGCGACCGTTTGGCGACAGGTCAGCGTCCTTCGCGCAGCCAGGTCGCAGCGAAGGCGCCGAGCAACAGCAGCAGGCCGATCACGCCTGCGAACATCGGCAGCACGCCGACGCCGCGTACGACACTGGCGTCGCGCATGTGCACGCCCAGCCAGCCGTCACCGCGATAAACGCTGGACGCGCGCACCGGCACGATGCGCGGCAGCGCGACGCTGCCGCTCTCGGCGATGCGGCGGGCGTCGCCGCCGGTCGCCTGCGACAGTGGTTTCAGCGTGTCCCGTGTCGAGGTGACCTCGGAGAATTCCTTCGGATTCGCCGGCCCGACATTGACCAGCGCATTCAGCTTGCCGTCGGTCGCCTGCCACAAGCCGAGCTCGTTGGCCTCGATGGTTGCGGTCCACAGGCCCGGTTCGCCTGCGTTCAGCGTCAGTTCGCGCTTGGTGCCGGATGGCGCCGTGACGGTAACCGGCGCAACGGTGTCGGCCATGGTCTGCCGCTGCACCGTCAATTCCTTGCCGCGCACCTGAAGGCGCAGCGCTTCCTCGTCGAGCTCGGGCTCCTTCATCAGCCAATGCGACATCCGCCGCAGCAGATCGAGATGCGGTCCGCCGCCCTCATAGCCGCGCGCCCACAGCCAGATGTGGTCCGACAGCAGCAATGCCACGCGGCCTTCGCCGTAGCGCGATAGCAACAGCAGCGGCTGGCCGTCGGCGCCGGTCATCAGCGGCGGTGAATCGGCGTTGCGGGTGTTGACGGTGCGGAAGAAGCGGCTCCAGTGCGGCGGCTCGCTGGCGGAGCCTTCGAGACCGCGCGTCACCGGATGGCGTTTCCCGATTTCGCTCAGGTGCGCAAGGTAAGGTTTTTCGGTGACGCCGACCGGCTCGGCCGGCAGCACCGAATCCAGCGGCGTGCGCCAGATGCTGGTCACGGAGGCATAGTCCGGCCCCGCCGACACAAGCATCGCGCCCCCTGCGCGGACATAGCGCGCGATGTTGTCGAAGTAAGCGGTCGGCAGCACGCCTTGCCGCGCGTAGCGATCGAAGATGATCAATTGGAATTCGTTGATCTTCTGCTGGAACAGCTCGCGCGTCGGAAACGCGATCAGCGACAGTTCGTTGATCGGCGTGCCGTCCTGCTTTTCCGGCGGCCGCAGGATGGTGAAGTGCACCAGATCGACGCTGGCGTCGGACTTGAGCAGATTGCGCCAGGTGCGTTCGCCGGAATGCGGCTCGCCGGACACCAGCAGCACGCGCAGCTTGTCGCGCACGCCGTCGATCACCACCACGGCGCGGTTGTTCACCTGCGTCAGTTCGTTCTCGAGCTTTGATGCCTCGATCTCGACGATGTTCGGCCCCGCATGCTTGATATCGACGCTGACATTGACGGTCTGGCCGCTGCCGACCATGCGTTCATTGAGCACTTCGCCGTCGCGGCGCACCACGACGCGTGCCTGCTGGCCGGTAACGCCGTGGTCCTCAAGGCGATAGGTGATGGTCTGCTTTTGCCCGACGATGCCGAAGCGCGGCGCGGCGGTAATCGCGATGCGGCGGTCGCGTTCGTCGCTGCGTCCGGTAATCAGCGCATGCACCGGCGCCTTGAAGCCGAGCGCTGCCGCGTCAGCCGGAATGTCGTGGACGCGGCCGTCGGTGATCAGGAACGCCCCGGCGACGCGATCGGTCGGCACGTCGGAGAGCGTCGTGGACAGCGCGCCGAACAGTTTGGTGCCGTCGGTTTCGCCGTCGGCCTGTCCCGCCTCGACGACACGGACCTCGAGGCCCTTGATCTGCTTGAGGCGATCGACCAGCGCCTGCCGTGCTTCGTCCGTCTCCTTGGCTCGGGTGCCGAAATCCTGGCTCGGGCTCTTGTCGACAACCACGGCTGCGACCGACGACAGCGGCTCGCGTTCCTCGCTGGTGAACGACGGATTGGCCAGCGCCAGCAGGATCAGCGCCAGCGCGCCGACGCGGATCAGCGCGCCACGTGTGCGACCGAACAGCAGCACCGCCGCGATGACGACGATGGCGGCGAGCCCGACCCACAGCACAAGCGTCGGGACGAGGGGGGTGAATGCGATGCCGTATTGCATGGTGCTATTGCCCCAGCCGTTCGATCAACGCCGGTGCGTGCACCTGATCCGCCTTGTAGTTGCCGGTGAGCGTGTACATCACGACATTGACGCCGGCGCGGAAGGCGAATTCACGTTGGCGCGGCTCGCCCGGCGTCAGCGGCAGCATCGGACGACCGTCGGGTCGCAGCGCCCATGCGCCGGCAAGATCGTTCGAGGTGATGATGATCGGCGAAACGCCGTCGCCGCCGCGCGCCGGACGCGAGGCTGCGTCGTCGCTCTCTTCGCGCGGCAGCGCTTCCACCCAGGTCTGACCGGAATTGAAGCGACCGGGGAAGTCGTGCAACAGAAAGAACGTCTTCGTCAGCACGTGTTCCGGCGGGACTGGTTCGAGTTCGGGCACGTCGAGCGATGACAGGATGCCGCGCAATGTCACCATGCCGGGTGTCTGCGATTCTCCGCCGGGACCGCTCGGCGCCTCTATGGCGTCGCGGGTGTCGAACAGCACCGTGCCGCCCTGTTTCATGTAGGCATCAATGCGGTTGAGCGCTTCCTGCGACGGCTTCGGCGCGCCCGGCACGATGGCCCAATAGATCAGCGGAAAGAACGCCAGTTCGTCGCGCGCCGGATCGACGCCGACCGGGTCACCGGCTTCCAGCGCCGTGCGTTGCGACAGGAACAGCGTCAGCGCCTGCATGCCGGATTTGACGATGTCATCGACATCTGGATCGCCGGTGACGACGTAAGCGAGACGGGTCTGCGACACCGCCTTTACTGCGAAGTCGTCGGCGCTGTTCTGCGCGCGCGCCGGCGTCGGAATGATTGTCGCTGAACTCAGCGCGAGCGTGAGCAGCAATGCCGTCGCCACCGCCGCTCGACGTCGCAGCAATGTCGCGAGACCGCCGCCGAGCAGAGCGACGATGATCGCATCGATCAGGAACAGCGCCAGCGCCGCCGACAGCAGGATGCCGCGCAGATCGCTCGGCTCGGCATTTGTGTAGGTCGCGTGCTGTGCATTGAGGCTAGAGACGTCAAGCGCTTTGAGGCGATCGTCCGCCGCCAGCGTGTTGACCGCGAGCGGGCCGTCAGCCGGGCCGTAGAAGCCTGGCGGATGATCGAGCGTTGCGCGATCGCGATAGGTGGCGGCGAGCGGCTTGGCGGTCGAAGGCGGCGGCCCGAATGCGCCGAAGCCGTCGAGGATGCGCAGCGGCGCGACGGTTTCCGCCTTGGCTTCAGCCGCGGGTCCTGCGCCCGGCGTCGACGTGTAACCGGAGAGATCAACCAGCCGTCGCAACATCTCGACGAAGGTGCCGGACATCGGCAGATCCGACCAGCGCATGTCGGCGCTGACATGGAACAGCGTGACGATGCCCTTGCCGCGCCGCTCGCCGGTCACCAGCGGCGTGCCGTCGACCAGCGAGGCCCAGCTTCGCGTCGCCAACTTCCCGTCGGGCTCGGCCAGCACCTGCCGCGTCACGGTGACGTCGGCCGGGACAGCGAGGCCTGCGAACGGCCCGTCCGAGGCGAAGGCGGCGAGATGCTGTGGCTTCTCCCATGTCAGGCTGCCGCCGAGGCTGCGGTCGCCACGACGCAACTTTACCGGCACCAGATCGTCATCGGCCTGCGCCAGTCGCGGCCCGGCGAAGCGCACCAGCACACCGCCTTGCTCGATCCATTTGTCGAGACGGTCGCGCACCTCGGGTGGTAACGCGCCGACGTCGGCGAGTACGATCAACGGCAATTTCTGGTCGAGGAATTGTGTCACGGCCTGCGCGGGAGCCATGCCGCCGGCGGGGCGGATATCGGCGAACGGCGCCAGCGCACGGGTCAGATAGAAGGTCGAAGCGAGCAACGGTTGCGCGGTGTCGGTGGAGGCGCCGCTGACGAGGCCGACGGCGCGTCGTCGCCAGCGCTTGTCGAGCAGTTGTACCGCACCGGCGGAACGCTCGCCGGCGACTTCGAGGCGCGCGATGTCGTTGCGCAGTTCGACCGGCAGATCGAACGATGCTTCGGTTTCAGTGTCGGCCGCGGCGAACTTGAACGGCGCTTCGCCGATCGGCGAATTCTTCTGATCGAGCGCGCGAACAATGCCAGCGTCGATGCCGCCGGACGCGGCGCGCAATACCTTCACCGTCATCTTGGCGGCGGCGTTCTCGGCGGCGGCGAGGGCATGGGCCGGCGACGCGCCGCCGTTGAAGATGGTCAACGTGCGACTTTCGACGATCTTGCCGAGCCCCTCGACGAATTCGGCGCCGCGCCCGGTATCGATACCGTCCGACAACCAGACGATGTCGCAATCGCCGGTCGCTTTCAGGAAACGCGCGATGATCGGCAGCGTCTCGACACGCGCGACGGAATAGGGTTTCGGCGCCAATTGCCGCATCGCTACCCGTGCGGTGCCGGCCGGCATCAGTGTGATGTCACGCGCGGGTTCTGACAGCGGGATCAGCGCCACGCCGCGCCGGTCGCTGTCGGCGCGCGCGATCAGTTCGTCGGCGGCTTTCATCCGGGCATCCCAGCTTGAGGCGGCGCTCCAGCCGTCGTCGAACAGGATCACGAGCGGGCCGCTGCTTTTCGCGGCGCTGGTCTGCGGATTCCAGGTCGGGCCGGCGGCAGCGAAGATCACCAGCGCGGCGGCGAGCAGGCGCAGCGCGGTCAGCCACCACGGCGTGCGCGACGGTGTTTCTTCCTTCGGTGCGATCTCGAGCAGCAGTCGCGTCGGTGGAAAGTCGATGCGTTTCGGACGCGGCGGCATCACGCGCAGCAGCCACCACAGCACCGGCAGCGCCAGCAGCCCTGTGAGCAGCAGCGGTTGAGCGAAGGCGAGCGGCAGTCCCATCATGCGCTGCGTCCCACCTTCACGGCCGTTCCGCCGCCTTTATGCGCCATCATGCCGGCGTGGAGGTAGAGCAGCAGTTCGGCGGCAGAGCGATCGGTGACGTGGGTTGAGAACAGCCAGTCCAGCTTCGCCGCCTCGGCGCGAATTTGATCGCGATGCAAGGCGACGCGAGCGACGTAATCGTGCGCCCAGGTCTCGGCGCGGCCTGCCGTCACCACGTCGCCGCCTTCCGGTTCGACGAATTCGATGCGCCCTGCATAGGGAAAGCTCTCTTCGGCGGGATCGACCACCTGCACCAGCGCGCCGCGCGCGCCTGAAGCGGACAGGCCTGCCAGCATCGCTTTGATGTCGCCGATCGGCGACCAGAAGTCCGATAGCACCACGACCTCCGACAGCGCGGTCGGCACGAAGGACGGCGGCAGGCTATCGCGCGTCGCAGTGTCGTGCAGCATCGCCTGCGCCATCTTGTCGATGACGTTGCGGCTCGCGGTCGGCATCATCAATCCGGGCACGCCGACGCGTTCGCCACCGGCGACGAGCAGTTCGGCCAGCGCGAAGGTGACGATCAATGCGCGTTCAAGTTTGCTGTCGCGCGTGCCCTTGGAGGCGAAGGCCATCGACGCGGAACGATCCGGCCACAGCCACACGGTGTGCGCGGCTTCCCATTCGTGCTCGCGCACGTAAAGCAGATCGTCGCGCGCCGAGCGCCGCCAGTCGACGTTTTGCGCCGGCTCGCCGGAGACGAAGCGGCGATACTGCCAGAAGTTTTCGCCGGCGCCGGCGCGGCGGCGACCGTGCAGGCCATGGATGACATTGGCGGCGATGCGGCGCGCTTCCAGCACCAGACGTGGCAGTGAGGCGGCGAGCGTCCGGCTTTCGCCGTCCGCGCGCCGGATCGCGACCGTCTCGCCTGAAACCTGCTGCTTAGCCGTCGCCATCAGCCGATCCGCGTTTTCAACTGTCCGATCACGTCGGAAATGGTGCGGCCCTCGGCGCGCGCCGCAAAGGTCAACGCCATGCGATGCTTCAGCACCGGCTCGGCGAGATCGAGCACGTCGTCGATGGAGGGCGCGAGGCGGCCGTCGAGCAGCGCCCGCGCGCGTACCGCCAGCATCAGCGATTGGCTGGCGCGCGGGCCGGGGCCCCAGGCGATCAGCGCGCCGAGATCGCCGCTGTCGGGGCCAGGGCGAGCAGAGCGGACCAGAGACAAAATTGCTTCCACCACGGAATCGCCGACCGGCAGCCGCCGCACCAGCCGTTGCGCGGCGATCAGATCGTCAACCGTCATGGCCGCCTTGGCGGCGGCTTCATCCGCGCCGGTGGTTTCGAACAGGATGCGCCGCTCGGCGTCGCGATCCGGATAGTCGACGTTGATTTCCATCAGGAAGCGGTCGAGCTGGGCTTCCGGGAGCGGATAGGTGCCTTCCTGTTCCAGCGGATTTTGCGTGGCCAGTACGTGGAACGGCTTCGGCAGATCGTGGCGCGCGCCGGCAACGGTGATATGCTGTTCTTGCATCGCTTGAAGCAATGCCGATTGCGTGCGCGGGCTGGCGCGGTTGATTTCATCCGCCATCAGGAGTTGCGCAAACACCGGACCGGCGATGAATCGGAACGAACGTCGTCCGCCTCCGCTTTCGTCCAGCACCTCGGCGCCGAGAATGTCGGACGGCATCAGGTCCGGCGTGAACTGGATGCGCTTGGCGTCGAGCCCGAGCGTGACGCCGAGCGTTTCCACCAGCTTGGTCTTGGCGAGGCCGGGCACGCCGATCAGCAAGGCGTGGCCGCCCGCGAGAATGGTGACCAGCGTGTTATCAACAACGCGTTCCTGCCCGAAGATCACGTTGGAGATCGCGGTCTTCGCGGCGCGAATGTTCCCGGCAAGCTGTTCGGCCGACCGCACGATCACGTCTTCAAGCTTCTCGACACCGTCTGCGCCAGCCATTCGTCTCTCCTTGCCGGAATGTCATTCCGGATTGTCGCGGCCATCGCCCCGATGCCATTCAATACCATGCTAAACGTCAGGCCACGCCACGTATTTCTTGAATCGAACTATCCCCATATTATCGGGAGACAAGAGTGGCGGCCGTATCACGTTCCGGCGAGCCGCGGCTTATGGTCCGGTGGGCCGCGGCTGATAAGACCAACCTCGGAGTAAACCATGGCGAAGCAAGGGCAGACCGCAAATCGCAGCCTCGAGGGGCTGACGTCCGCCGCGAATGCAGCCGTTGCGGGTAACGCGCCCGGGACCAAGGGGTTGCCTCCGGTGCATCTGTGGAATCCGCCGTTCTGCGGCGATCTCGACATGCGTATCGCCCGGGATGGCACCTGGTTCTATCTCGGAACGCCGATCGGCCGCCCGGCGCTGGTGCGGCTGTTTTCCACCATCCTGAAGCGCGAAAACGGCAAGCACTTTCTCGTGACGCCGGTGGAGAAGGTCGGCATTCAGGTCGACGATGCGCCGTTTGTCGCGGTGGAGATGCGGGTCGAAACCGATGAGAACGGACAACGATTGCAGTTTCGCACCAATGTCGACGATTGGGTGACTTGCGACGGCGCGCATCAGTTGCGGTTCGAGCGCGCGCCGGATGACGGATTGATGCCGTATCTTCACGTGCGCGCGGATCTGTGGGCCAAGGTGACGCGGGCGCTTTATTACGATCTGGTCGAACTCGGCGAGGAGCGGATGGTCGATGGCCGCCCGATGTTTGGGGTTGTTTCCGCCGGCGAGTTCTTCAAAATGGCGGATGCGGACGAGGTGAGGGCGCCCATTGACTGAATCGATACTGGCGGCGCAGCCGGCCGTGACCAGACTGGGCTCCGATGAATTTTTCCATCGGGCGCAGGAACGACTGAATTTCAATGTTCCAGCGGCCTTGACCGATCCCAATATCGTCCCCACCAGTGGCGATGCGGGCACCGACCGGATGTGGAAGATCATCTCCGAGGAGAACCCGGTGCGTCCGGCGGCGGTGCTGATTCCGGTGGTCGAGCGCGATGAGCCGACGGTGCTGCTGACCCAACGCTCGCCGCATCTCTCCAGCCATGCCGGGCAGATTTCGTTTCCCGGCGGCAAGATCGATCCGACCGATCGTTCGCCGCTCGACGCGGCGTTGCGCGAGGCGCACGAGGAAGTGGGACTCGAACGCACCTTCATCGAGCCAATCGGTTATCTCGATCTTTATGCGACCGGGCTCGGCTTCCGCATCCTGCCGACCCTGGCGCGGGTCAAGCCCGGCTTCGATCTCCACATCAACGCGGGCGAGGTTGACGATGCATTCGAGGTGCCGCTGGCGTTTTTGATGAACCCTGAAAATCATCAGATTCACAGCCGGGAATTTCGCGGAGCGGAGCGTTCGTTCTACGCGATGCCATTTGCCGAACGTTATATCTGGGGCGCGACCGCGGGCATTCTGCGGGTGTTGTATGAGCGAATCTATTTGCCATGATCCGTCCGGTTTTGACTGAAGTCGGAATTTTCCTGATTCCGTTCGCGATCTATGCGGCCTATTTGCTCGCGACGCGGGCCGGCGTGTTCGCTCCGAATTCGTGGCCGCTGCGTGTCGTGATCAGGCTGGCAATCGGCGCGTTCCTGCTCACCATCCTCAGCCTCGTCCTGCTGGCGCATTTCTCCGGCGCGCCGCCGCATTCGACTTACGTTCCCGCGCATCTGGAGAACGGCAAGCTGGTGCCCGGAACCGAAAAATGACCGAGACGGCAACGCTTCACGATGCACCATGGCTGATCTTCGGGCCAGCCGCGCGCGTGCTGGCGTTGCTCAATGCCGACGGCGAGGAAGCACGCGTGGTCGGCGGCGCGGTGCGCAATGCGCTGCTGCACTTGCCGCCGGGCGATATCGATATCGCCACGACGGCCGTGCCGGAGGAAGTCGTTCGGCGCGCCGCGGCGGCGCGGATCAAGAGCGTGCCAACCGGCATTGCGCATGGCACCGTGACGTTGGTGGCCGACGGTCAACCGTTCGAGGTCACCACGCTGCGCGAGGATATCGAAACCTTCGGCCGTAAGGCGACGGTCGCGTTCGGCCGTGACTGGGTGCGCGATGCGGAGCGGCGCGACTTCACCATCAACGGGCTTTCCGTGGATGCGACCGGCGTGATCCACGATCATGTCGGCGGCCTTGCCGACCTCGCGCAGCGGCGCGTCCGCTTCATCGGCGATCCGGACCGGCGTATTGCGGAAGATTATCTACGCATCCTGCGCTTCTTCCGCTTTTCGGCCGCGTACGGCATCGGCGATCTCGATCGTGACGGCTATCTCGCGTGCATTCGCGGGCGCGCGGGATTGTCGCAACTCTCCGCTGAACGCATCGGCATGGAGATGCGCAAGCTGCTGGTTGCCGAGAACGCGCTGGATGCGGTGGTGGCGATGCGCGACGGCGGCCTGCTGCTGCCGATCCTCATCGGGGTCGCCTATCCGGCCACGCTCGCCGCGATGATCGAGATCGAGCGACTGCGCGGGCTTGAGCCTAACGCGATGCTGCGGCTTGGCGCGCTGGCTGTCGCAGTCACTGAAGATGCGCGGCGACTAGGCACGCGGCTGCGATTGTCGAACAGCGACATCAAAATGTTGGATTCGATGGGGCATCGCTGGTGGCGGCTCGCCGGCATGGACGAGGCGACGGCGCAAAAGCGACTGTATCGTCTCGGCAAGGTACGGTTTAGCGATCGTGTGATGCTGGCCTGGGCGAGAGCGGGGCTGGGTGCCGATCCGACCTATTGGCAACACCTCATCGCTTTGCCGGATCGCTGGCCGATTCCGGTGTTTCCGCTGAAAGCATCGGATTTTATCGCGCGCGGTTTTTCGGAGGGGCCGGCGCTGGGCCATCTGCTGTCGCTGGCAGAAGATGCCTGGCTTGCGGCGGGATTTCCGTGCGAGTCCGATATGCTCGGCGCGATCGCCGATCAGACCGCCGCGCGGTTCGCGCGCGATCACAAGTTGTAACGCCGAGGCGAACGCTCGCAACGACGTTCGAGCGTTACGGCCACTTCACCTCGGGCGGCATCGAGGACAGGATCGAGTCGACATTGCCGCCGGTCTTCAAGCCGAAGATCGTGCCGCGATCATAGAGCAGGTTGAACTCGACATAGCGGCCGCGGCGGATGAGTTGTTCTTCGCGATCTGCCGGTGTCCACGTGGCATTGAAATTGCGACGCACCAAGTCGGGATAGATCTTCAAAAAGGCGCGGCCGACGTCCTGCGTGAAGGCGAAGTCGGCGTCCCAGTCGCCAGAATCGTGCCAGTCGTAGAAGATGCCGCCGATGCCGCGCGCTTCCTTGCGATGCGGCAGATAGAAATATTCGTCGCACCAGGTCTTGTACTTGTCGTAGGGCGCGATCTTGGCGTGCGCATCGCACGCGCCCTTCATCGCGGCATGAAATGCCTGCGTGTCGGCATCTTCCTGCGTGCGGCGGCGATCGAGCACCGGCGTGAGATCGGCACCGCCGCCGAACCATGCTTTCGTCGTCACCACGAAGCGGGTGTTCATATGCACTGCCGGCACGTGCGGATTGTGCATGTGCGCGATCAGCGAGATGCCGGAAGCCCAGAAGCGGGGATCTTCACTGGCGCCGGGAATCTGCGCACGAAACTCCGGCGCGAACTCGCCGTGTACTGTCGAGCAATGCACGCCGACTTTCTCGAACAGTCGGCCTCGCATCACCGACATCACGCCGCCGCCACCGGGTTGGCCGGTATGATCAGTGCGATCCCACGGCGTGCGGACGAAACGTCCTGCCGTGCCGGGATAGAGCGACGTGGGCGCATCGTCCTCGAGTTTTTCAAAAGCCGCGCAGATCTGGTCGCGCAGGGTTTCGAACCAGGCACGGGCGGAGGATTTGTGCTGGTCGATGAGGGAAACGTCCATGCGCGGCTCCTGGTCTTTGCTGCGTTCGTGGTCGCGTCATCCTGAGGTGCGAGCGAAGCGAGCCTCGAAGGATCGCTGCATCGCCCTTCGAGGCGCGCAAGTGCGCGCTCCTCAGGGTGACGGCGTTCAGGTCTGCGGCCCGAAGTAGGTGCAGGATTCCTGGCAACTGTCGCGATAGACGCTGACGCGGGTGACGTGGCCTGCGTGCTGCACGCGTTCCCAGATGAAGCGCGTGATGTTCTCCAGCGTCGGCGCGCCGAGCGCCCCGATGTTGTTGAGAAACTTGTGGTCGAGCGTCTTGCGTACGTCGCCGAGCGCGCGCTCCAGCAGTCCGAGATCGAGCAGCATTCCGGTCGCAGGGTCCGGTGTGCCGCGGATCGCCACTTCGGCGCGGAAGGAGTGGCCGTGGATTTCCTGGCTTGCTTCGCCCAGCGTCGTCCCCGGCAGCGCGTGCGCGGCCTCGAAATGAAACGACTTGGTCAATTCCCACATCTTACGAAACCCGTTTTTTCGTTCGCTGGATTGCTTCGCTGCGCTCGCAATGACGACGCACCGTTTAATTCAGCCCTACCTGATCCCCAGCGTCTTGTGCGTCTGCACGCTCAGCCGCCATTGCGGATGGCGCAGACAGTAATCGATCGCCCGCGCGGTGTTCTCCACGACATCCGGACCATCGAGCGGCTGCAACGAGAAGCGCTCGAACGTGAGGCCCGCGAAATCTTCCGGCCGGTTCTCGGCCTGCGGATAAACCAGTTTGAGTTCGTGACCTTTGCGAATTCGCAAACTCGCGCCGGCTTTCGGGCTGACGCAAATCCAGTCGATGCCCTCCGGCGGATCGAGCGTGCCGTTGGTTTCGATGGCGATGGTGAAGCCTTGCGCGTGCAGCGCCGCGACCAGCGCGTCGTCTACCTGCAACAGCGGTTCGCCTCCGGTCAACACCACATAACGCTCGGCCGTTCCGGCCCATTGCGCGGCGATGGTGTCAGCCAGTTCGGCGGCCGTGCCATAGCGGCCCCCGAGCGTGCCGTCCATGCCGACAAAATCGGTGTCGCAAAACGTGCAGACCGCCGTGGCACGGTCTTCCTCGCGGCCGCTCCACAGGTTGCAGCCGCTGAACCGGCAGAATACTGCGGCGCGGCCGGCATGGGCGCCTTCGCCTTGTAAAGTCAGGAAGATTTCCTTAACGGCATAGCTCACCGGCTGGTCTCCAGCATAGTCGGTTCGGTCTGGCGGAGCGCTTCGCCCACCGCCATCGCCGCCGCCATGGCGACATTGAGCGAGCGCAGGCCGGGCGCGATCGGGATCAGGAGCCGGGCGTCGGCGGTGTCCGCGACGGCCTCGGGGACCCCGGCGCTTTCCCGCCCGAAAAGGAGGATATCGGTCGGCGCATAGCTGTGATCAAGGTAGGAGTGGCTTCCCTTGGTGGTAAACAGCAGCAGGCGCGCCCCTGACGCCGCGCGCCATTCCTCGAATTTGGTCCAGGAATCGTGCCGGGTGATGCTGACCTGATCGAGGTAATCCATGCCGGAGCGGCGGAAGTGCCGGTCCGAAACCGGGAAGCCGGCGGGCTCGATGATATGCGCATCGACCCGGAGGCAGGCGCACAGCCGCAGAATCGTTCCGGTGTTCTGCGGAATGTCCGGTTGATAAAGCGCGATCTGCATGGGCCGTCGTCCTTTCGGGACCACTGAGACGACGGAAATCTTCGCCGGATTCAGCGGTTTTCGTGCATTGCACGCGGCTCAGCCGATAGCGGGCTTGCGCTCCATCGGCAAGGGTGCCAATAGAACGATTCTGGACTGTCTATTCTGCTCGTTCGGGCGGGATATGCGGTCACATTCTGCCGCCGCGGGGGTCGCGGGCGCCGGCAGTCCGTCCCGACCGCTTTAGCGGCTCTTTCCGGGATAGGGGGCTGGTTGCAGGAGAGAAAGGGTTTGGAATCGTGACGACAGCGTCTTCGGCGGATCCGACACGCCGTGATTTCCTTTACGTGGCTACGGGAGCCGCTGCCGCTGTGGGCGCGGCAGCTTTCGTTTGGCCGCTGATTTCACAAATGAATCCCGATGCTTCGACCATCGCGGCCGGCGCGCCGATCGAAGTCGACCTGTCCCCGATCGCTGTGGGCCAGGACATCAAGGTTTTTTGGCGCGGCAAGCCGATCTACATCATGAACCGCACCAAGAAGCAGATCGACGAGGCGAGGGCGGTTCAGATTTCCAGCCTGCCCGACCCGGAATCCGATCAGGCACGCGTCAAGGAAGGTCACGACAACTGGCTGGTGGTCATCGGCATCTGCACCCATCTGGGCTGCGTTCCGCTCGCCCACGAAGGCAACTATGACGGCTTCTTCTGCCCCTGCCACGGGTCGCAGTACGACAGCTCCGGTCGTATCCGGCAGGGACCCGCGCCCGCTAACCTGCCGATTCCCCCCTACAAGTTCGTTTCCGACACCAAGGTTCAGATTGGTTGATGCCGGCTTTTGCAATTTCTTCGCATAGCCTTCTTCAACAGCGCTGCCGCATAATTTCTAGGATCGCATCATGAGCGGACCCTCGACCTACCAGCCACAAAACGGCTTTCTGAAATGGCTGGAAACGCGCCTGCCAATCGGCGGCCTCATCCATTCCTCGTTCGTGGCCTATCCGACGCCGCGCAACCTGAACTACTGGTGGACCTTCGGCGGCATTCTCTCGATGATGCTGGCGCTTCAGATCGTCACCGGCATCATCCTGGCGATGCACTACACGCCGCATGTCGATATGGCCTTCAACTCGGTTGAAGCGATCGTCCGTGACGTCAATTACGGCTGGCTGCTGCGCAACATGCACGCCGCCGGCGCGTCGATGTTCTTCATCGCGGTCTACATCCACATGTTCCGCGGTCTCTATTACGGGTCGTACAAGGCTCCGCGCGAAGTGCTCTGGATCCTCGGCGTCATCATCTATCTGCTGATGATGGCCACCGGCTTCATGGGCTACGTGCTGCCGTGGGGCCAGATGAGCTTCTGGGGCGCCACCGTTATCACCAACCTGTTCTCCGCTATTCCTTATGTCGGCGAGAGCATCGTGACGCTGCTGTGGGGCGGCTATTCGGTCGGCAACCCGACGCTGAACCGCTTCTTCTCGCTGCACTACCTGCTGCCGTTTGTGATCGCTGGCGTCGTCGTCCTGCACGTCTGGGCCCTGCACGTCGCCGGTCAGAACAACCCGGCCGGCGTCGAGCCGAAGACCGAGAAGGACACTGTGCCGTTCACGCCTTACGCGACCATCAAGGACGGGTTCGGCATGGCCTGCTTCCTGATTTTCTTCGCATGGTTCATCTTCTACATGCCGAACTATCTCGGCGATGCGGAGAACTACGTGCAGGCCAATCCGGGCGTGACCCCGGCGCACATCGTGCCCGAATGGTACTATCTGCCGTTCTACGCAATCCTGCGTTCGATCCCGAGCAAGCTCGGCGGCGTCATCGCGATGTTCAGCGCGATCATCGTGCTGGCCTTCCTGCCGTGGCTCGACAGCGCCAAGACCCGTTCGCTGCGCTATCGTCCGCTCGCCAAGCAGTTCTTCTGGATTTTCGTCGTGATCTGCGTGCTGCTGGGCTGGCTCGGCGGCAAGCCGGCTGAAGGTGTCTACGTCACCGTCGGTCGCATCCTGACGTTCTGCTACTTCGCCTACTTCCTGATCGTGCTGCCGATCCTCAGCCGCATCGAGACGCCGCGCGCGGTGCCGAATTCGATCGCCGACGACGTGCTCGCGAAGTCCGGCAAGAAGGCGGTTGCCTCCATCGCGGTGGCGTTGCTGGCTGGTGCCGCGCTGCTCACCGGTGGTGTGCAGCAGGCCAAGGCGGCGGATCACTCCGAGAACCCGCCGTCGCTCTCGTGGTCGTTCGCCGGCCCGTTCGGCAAGTTCGACCGTGGCGCCTTGCAGCGCGGCTACAAGGTCTACAAGGAAGTCTGCGCGACCTGCCACTCGATGAATCTCGTGCACTTCCGTAATCTTGCCGATGAAGGCGGCCCGGGCTTCACCCCGGCGCAGGCGGCGGCAGTCGCGGCCGAGTACAAGGTGCAGGACGGACCGAACGATGCCGGTGAGATGTTCGAGCGTCCGGGCCGCGTCGCCGACAAATTCCCGGCGCCGTTCCCGAACGAGAACGCTGCTCGCGCCTCCAACGGCGGTGCGGCTCCGCCGGACCTGTCGCTGATCGCCAAGGCGCGGTCCTATGAGCGTGGTTTCCCGCAGTTCATCTTCGACTTCTTCACCCAGTTCCAGGAGCAGGGGCCGAACTACATCGATGCGATCCTGCAGGGCTATGCGGACAATCCGCCGGCCGGCGTGACCATTCCCGAGGGTGCGTACTACAACAAGTACTTCCCCGGTCATGCCATCAAGATGCCGAAGCCGCTGTCGAACGATCAAGTCACCTACGACGACGGCACGCCGCAGACCGTTGCGCAATATGCGCACGACGTCTCAACGTTCCTGATGTGGGCGGCCGAACCGCATCTCGAAGCGCGCAAGCGCCTCGGCATGCAGGTGATGATCTTCCTCATCATCTTCGCGGGCCTCCTTTATTTCACCAAGAAGAAGGTCTGGGCCAACGCGCACTGATTGCGTAAGTGCACGGCAATACGAAAAGCCCCCGCTTTGCGGGGGCTTTTTTGTTGAGCCAATGCCTTCCCGTTTCATGTCATTGCGAGACGCGCCGGCGACGGCTTTAGCTAACCGATTGTGAAGCGTCAGGATCATTGCCTTGTCGCGCCGTAGCGGACACAATGGTTCCAGATCAAGCGTTCACGATACGATGGAGGACATCATGGGAAGCAGCATCACGTTCAAACGCCCGGACGGCAAGGAAGCGAAGGGCTATCTGGCCAATGCTGCGCGTGGCAATGCGCCCGGCGTCGTCGTGATTCAGGAATGGTGGGGACTCTCCGAGAACATCAAGGCGTTGACCGACCGCTTCGCGCTGGCCGGCTTCGACGCGCTGGCGCCCGACCTTTATAATGGTGTGCTGGTGCCGTATCACGACACCGAAGCCGCAAACAAGGAAATGGGCTCGCTCGATTTCATCGATGCGACCACGCAGACCGTGCGCGGCGCCGCGCAGTATCTGTCGCGCAACGGCGCGAAGGTAGGACTGACCGGGTTCTGTCTCGGCGGCGCGGTGACGATCATCGGCGCAGCGAAGCTGCCGGAGCTAAGCGCTGCGGTGGCGTTTTACGGCATTCCACCGGAGCAGGCCGCCAAGCCGTCCGACATCCGGGTGCCGCTGCAAGGACACTTCGCCAACCGCGACGACTGGTGCACGCCGCAGGTGGTCGATGCCTTCGAGAAGGGCATGAAGGCTGCCGGCAAGAGCGTCGAGTTCTTCCGCTATGACGCCGACCACGCTTTCGTCAACGAACAGCGCGCCGCGGTGCACGACCGCGAGGCGGCGGAATTGGCATGGGGCCGCGCCGCCGAATTCTTCAGGACGCATCTTGGGTGAACGGGTCACAAGCGTCACCATCTCGCCGCTGAGCGCGCGTCCGGAATTCTTCGATCAGATCGCCGACCGGATCTGGCGCGCCTGGTGGCAGCCGCACGGCGTGCCGCTCGACTATATCACCGAGCAGATGAAGGAGGGACTTGCCTCCGGGGGGATGCCGCGCGCTTTCGTTGCCCATGAAGGAGCCGTGTTTGCCGGCACCGCGTCGGTGATCGCCTCTGATCTCGATGAGCGGCCACAGTATTCGCCATGGGTGGCGGCGGTGTGGATCGAGCCGGAATTCCGTTCGCGCCGCATCGGCCGGCAGTTGATCGCCCACGCCGCGCGCTATGCGCTGGGTCTGGGTGTCCCAAAAGTCTATCTCACTGCGCGGCCGTCGCGGCGCTCGCTCTACGAGGAACTCGGCTGGAGCGTGATCGAGGAGGGCGTCGGCGATCTCGACTTCACCATCCTGACCTGGGACGCGGCGGCAGCCGGTCTGTCCTGACTGGCTCACCGAGCACTCGCTTTGCGGGCAGATTTTCATGGAAATCGTCGTCCCCGCGAAGGCGGGGACCCAGAATCCCTGACGGTCATCGTGGAGGTGGCGGCCAGCCAAATATCATGATCATTCCCTGCATCATGAGCGACACGGCGTCTGGGTCCCCGCCTGCGCGGGGACGACGTGAAGGGTGCTTGACGCCGCGGCGCCGGCGTGGTGATTTGCCGGCCATGAGCACCGTGTCCCAGAGCCGTCTGTGGTGGCGCACCTCCTGAAGGTGGCCAGTGCGATTTCGTTTTTCCCAATCGTCAAGGTCGCCTCGCAGTACGGCGGCCTTTTTCATGATCCGGCATCCCTGTCCTGTGTGGCGCTCCTTCGGCAAGTTTCGTAAGAGGATGCCATGAACAGGACCGTCTTTCTGCTTCCCGCACAGGCGAGCTACCGTACCGCCGGTGGCCTCGATGTCTCGCGCACGGTGACGCACTTCACCGGCGGAGCGGCGCTCGATCACCTGATCGATCTGCTCGACCGCCGCCGTGGCGTTGTGCTCTCCTCTGGTACTACGGTGCCGGGGCGCTATGAGAGCTTCGACATGGGCTTCGCCGATCCGCCGCTGGCGCTGGAGACGGTGGGCACGCGCTTTGTGCTGAAGGCGCTCAACGCGCGGGGCGAGGTGCTGGTGGCGTTTCTCGGCGCGACGTTGCGCGATCCTGCGTTCGAGATCACCGAGACCTCCGCGACGCTGCTGTCCGGAAACATCCTGCGCGGCGAAGCGCCGGTCGATGAAGACCAGCGCACTCGCCGCGCCAGCGCGATGTCGCTGGTGCGCGCCATCGTTGCGGCGCTGGCCTCTCCTGTCGATCCGCTGCTCGGGCTGTACGGTGCATTCGCCTACGATCTCGTTTTCCAGATGGAAGACCTGGTGCAGCGGCGCGCACGCGAGGCCGACCAGCGCGACATCGTGCTGTTCGTTCCGGATCGCTTGCTGGCCTACGATCGTGCCACCGGTCGCGGCGTCACCCTGAATTTCGAATTCGCTTACAACGGCCAATCTACCGAGGGCTTGCCGACCGACACCGGTGAAAGCGTTTACGCCAAGAGCGGTCGGCAGGGCTTCACCGATCATGCGCCGGGCGAGTATCAGGCGACGGTCGAGACCGCGCGGGCGTCGTTCGCGCGTGGCGATCTGTTCGAGGCGGTGCCGGGACAACTGTTCGGCGAGCCCTGCGAGCGCACGCCGGCGGAAGTGTTCCAGCGGCTGTGCCGCATCAATCCGTCGCCCTATGGCGGGCTGGTCAATCTCGGCGACGGCGAGTTTCTCGTTTCCGCATCGCCGGAAATGTTCGTGCGCTCCGATGGCCGTCGCATCGAGACCTGTCCGATCTCCGGCACCATCGCGCGCGGCGCCGACGCCATCGGCGACGCCGAGAAAATTCGCGAGCTGCTGAATTCGCAGAAGGACGAATTCGAACTTAACATGTGCACCGACGTCGATCGCAACGACAAGGCGCGCATCTGCATGCCGGGCACGATCAAGGTGTTGGCGCGGCGGCAGATCGAGACTTACTCGAAGCTGTTTCATACCGTCGACCATGTCGAGGGCATCCTGCGTCCCGGCTTTGACGCGCTCGATGCGTTCCTCACCCACGCCTGGGCGGTGACGGTGACCGGCGCGCCGAAGAAATGGGCGATGCAGTTCGTCGAAGACAACGAGCGCTCGTCGCGGCGCTGGTATGCCGGCGCGTTCGGCGTGGTCGGCTTCGACGGCTCGATCAACACCGGCCTCACCATCCGCACCATCCGCATGAAGGACGGCTTGGCCGAAGTGCGCGTCGGCGCCACCTGTCTGTTCGACAGCGATCCGGCGGCGGAAGATCGTGAGTGCCAGACCAAGGCGGTAGCATTGTTTCAGGCATTGCGTGGCGATCCGCCGAAGCCGCTCTCGAGCGTGGCGCCGGATGCCACCGGTTCGGGCAAGCGCGTGCTGCTGATCGATCACGACGACAGCTTCGTGCATATGCTAGCGGATTACTTCCGGCAGGTCGGCGCCGAGGTCAGTGTCACGCGCTACAAGCACGCGCAGGCGATGCTGAACGGCGGCAGCTACGATCTGCTGGTGTTGTCGCCGGGGCCGGGACGGCCGGAGGATTTCGGCATCAAACAGACCATCGACACCGCGCTTGCGAAGAAGCTGCCGGTATTCGGCGTCTGCCTTGGCGTGCAGGCGATCGGTGAATACTTTGGCGGTCAACTCGGGCAGTTGGCGCAGCCCGCGCATGGGCGACCATCACGGGTCGCGGTGCGCGGCGGCACCCTGATGCACGGTCTGCCGAACGAAATCACCATCGGCCGCTATCACTCGCTGTATGTCGAACGTGACAGCATGCCGGACGTGTTGCAAGTCACCGCTTCGACGGACGATGGCGTGGCGATGGCGATCGAACACAAGACACTGCCGGTCGGCGGTGTGCAGTTTCACCCGGAGTCGCTGATGTCGCTCGGCGGCGAGGTGGGCCTGCGCATCGTCGAGAACGCATTCCGGCTGGGGCAGAATGCAAGTTGAATCGGAAGATCGTGGCGGCGGTTACCCGTCATGGCCGGACTTGTTCCAGCCATCCACGTCTTGCGTGACTCGAAATAGTGCGAGGAAGACGTGGATGCCCGGCACAGGGCCGGGCATGACGACGTAATTGGCTGAGGGGAAGGGTCCCATGGTCCTTGAAGACGATCTGAAAGCTGCTGTCCGCACCATTCCGGATTATCCGAAGCCGGGCATCCTGTTTCGCGACATCACGACGTTGCTCGGCGACGCGCGCGCGTTCCGTCGCGCGGTCGATCAACTGGTGCATCCGTGGGCCGGCTCGAAAATCGACAAGGTCGCGGGCATCGAGGCGCGCGGATTCATCCTCGGCGGCGCGGTGGCGCATCAGCTCTCGGCCGGCTTCGTGCCGATCCGCAAGAAAGGCAAGCTGCCGCATCAGACCGTGCGGATGGCCTATGCGCTGGAATACGGCACCGACGAAATGGAAATGCATGTCGATGCCATCGCGCCCGGCGAGCGTGTCATTCTGGTTGACGACCTGATCGCCACCGGCGGCACCGCGGAAGGCGCGGTGAAGCTGCTGCGCCAGATCGGCGCAGAGGTCTGCGCCGCTTGTTTTATCATCGATCTGCCGGACCTTGGCGGCGCCGACAAGCTGCGCGGCATGAATGTGCCGGTGCGCACGCTGATGCAGTTCGACGGGCATTAAGAGGCAGATTTCATCGCGAAGGACTGAGCCGCCCGATATGTCGGCGTCATCACCGGGCTTGTCCCGCCTGCGGGGCCGTAGCTCCTTCGGCGCGGCGAAGGCCCGGTGATCCACGTCTTAGCATCAGCGCTCGCTGCAGAAAGACGTGGATGGCCGGAACACGTCCGGCCATGACGAGGTTGAGAGCCTCGTCACCCGCCTTGCAGCAATAAACTCAGTTCGAGTTCGCGGAAGCTGAAATAGGCGTCGCGAATCCATTGGTGCAATTCGCTCGATCTGTCACTCTGCCCGCGCAAGAAGCCAGTGAACGAGAACGACGTGCGGTCGATGTAAGTATTCAGGAACGCCGGCAGCGCAGGCAACTTCAACTGCCGCCCTTGAGCGAAAACCGCCGGCATCTCACCGCGCAGGACGTGTTCGTTGTCGACCGTGATCAAGGCGCGGGCCGGCACCGTCGTTTGCAGCGTCACGTAGCTTCGGATCGACAGCCGGTCGCTGTCGGCAACGAACAGCACCATGGGCACGATGCCGCGCCGCGCGGCTTCCTTGAAGAAGCCGATCTCGCCGGTCATCCTGAAGAATTCATCAAAGGCATGAAAGCCGAGATCGATCACCTTGGCGGTGCCGTCGTTGAGGATCAGGCGATCCATCAACGCCATCTTGCCGAAGGTGTCGTCGATTTCGGCGGTTTCCGTCGTGCGCGGCAAGAAATCGAGCAGCGTCGGCTCTTTTAGGTTGACGTCGAAGCCGATGACGCCGCCCCGTTGCAGCAACAGGAATTCGGACAACAGCCGCGCGATCAGCGTCTTGCCGACCTGCGGTCGCGGCGAGCAGATGATATAGGCGGGCGTGCGACGCATGGCGCTATATCAGGGAATTTTCGCGCCCGATCCAGCCCCTTGCGCGCGGGGACTGGCTATTTTTCGCTTGCCTTGGCCGCCGGTTTGTCGGTCGAGGCCGCTGCCTTGTCTTTCTCTTTCTCCTTGCCGACGATGTCGGTCAGCTTGATGCGGTCGAACTCGCTCCAGACGTTGGCGAGCCAGTGGCGGACATAGCCGCGCAGCACGAAAGAGTAGTTTGCCGCTTCGTCCTTCGGCCCCTTGTTGGCGACGAATTGCAAGAACGGCACCGAGGCGACTTCGACCTGCTCGAACGCCATTTCGTTGAGCTTCGGAATCGTCAGTTCGGTGGCACCCTTGATGCGGTGGAAATAAGAGTTGTAGGTCGCCTGATCCCACTCGAAGAAGCTGGTGTTGTTGATGAAGTTCTTCACCAGGAAATACTTCGCGCCATCCATGAAGTTGGCGGTCTCCGCGATCTCGTCGAGCGAGGCGATCGACGGGCCGAGGATATGGAATACGGCGAAGGTGATCTGCCCGGACTTGGCGGCATCAAGGAAGCCGATGTCGCGCAATGAGGCCAGCGCGGGCGACAACAGGCCGGCGCGAACGTCGATCACGGTCACCGAAGGCGCGGCCGTGTTGAGCGTATCGAAGATCTTCATCTGGTCGGCCGTCGACGTCATGTCGACGATTTCGGTGATGTCGGGGTGAAAACGCTTCAGCGTGCCGCGCGGCGATTCCGTGTCGAAGGCCCGGGTCGGAACATTGTTGGCGCTGAAATAATCGAGCACCGTGCGCGACACGGTGGTTTTGCCGACGCCGCCCTTGTCCGCACCCACGACAATCACTGCTGGTTTCGCCATGACATTCCCTTATGCGCTGTTTTTGAAGCGGGTATGAAGGCTCACACCCGTGTCCCCATTGCGGATAGCCCCTTGGTGGGGCACCGCAGTCCCATCCTGCGCTGACTTTGCGCGCGAAGATGGCAGAAACGAGGGAGATTTCCAATCGTCGCCGCCGTCGATAACGTTAATCCCGTCAAAGTGGGTTAACAATCGCGCGCGTCGTAGACGCGGCCCTCAATGGCGGCCCCAAGGGCCTGGAATCGGGCCAGGAATTGGCAGCGGGTTGGGCAGGGGATTGGATTGTCCGCCCGGCGCGGGTGGGGCAGGCGCCGCCGATTCGTCGCTCCATGGTCCATGCGTCGGCGCGTCAGTGGTGTCCTCTGCGGTGGCTTCGTCTTCCGGCAGCGCGAGCGGGCCGGGATCGTGACCGCCGGCGAATTTCACCAGCGCCTTGACGCGCGCGTCGACAGAGGGGTGCGTCGCGAACAGGTCGGCAAATCCCTCGCGCGGATTGTCGACGCACATTTCCATCACCGCCGAGGTCGCGCCCGGCAGTTCGCCGCGGTTCTCGATCTTGCGCAGTGCGGAGATCATCGCGTCGGGATTTTTCGTGAGTTCGACCGAGCCGGCATCGGCGAGGAACTCGCGCGAGCGCGACAGTGCGAAGCGCACCACCTGCGACATGATCCAAGCCAAAGCGATCAGCGCCACCGCGATCAGCACCGCGAAGATGGCGCCGCCACCGCCGCCCTTGCGATCGCTGTCCGAGGACGAACGGCCGCCGCCGAAGCGAATGCCGTTGTTGAAGAAGATGCGGAAGAACAGTTCACCGAAGAAGCCGACAACGCCGGCGATGATCACCGCGACCACCATCAACTGCACGTCGCCGTTGCGGATATGGGTCAGTTCATGGCCCAGCACCGCCTCGACCTCGGCGTCGTCGAGATTGTTGAGTAATCCGCTGGTGACGGTGATGGCATATTGCCGGGGATTGAGCCCGGTAGCGAAGGCGTTCAGCGCCGGGCTGTCCATCAGCTTCAGCTTCGGCATCGGGATGCCGCGCGAGATGCAAAGGTTTTCCAGCTGATTGTAGAGGCGAGGTTGTTCGGCCCGCGTCACGTCGCGGCCGCCAGTCACCATATCGATGATCTTCTGATGGAAGAAATAGGCGACGATGATCCACACCACGGCGCCGATGGTTGCGATCGGAATCGCCGCATACATATCGCGCCATGCGGCGTTCAGGTAGTAGTCGACAGCGCGGTTGCTATGCCGCAGCACCTCCGCCAGCAAGGCGCCGGCGAACACCATGACATAGACGAGGACGAACAACCCGGCGAGCAACAGCATCGAACGCATCTTGTTCGAAGCGATGTGCGTATAGAGACCGTAGGCTGCCATGGGCGTGTGCCGGGTTACGGGACGTTATTCCGTCATTGCGATGAGCGTTGGCGATGAAGCAATCCAGTCTGGTGTTACGGCTTCGGGATTGCTTCGCTTCGCTCGCAGTGACGGCTCAGAATTTCACCGAGGGCACCTGCTCGACCTGGGTGCGGGTCTCCCCGAGGTCGAAGAAATCCTTCTTGGTGAAGCCAAGCGCACCCGCGAACAGAGCCGCCGGAAGCTGCTGGATGCCGGTGTTGTATTCCTGAACCGCGTTGTTGAAGAAGCGGCGGCTGGCGGCGATCTTGTTCTCGATGTCGGACAACTCGGTTTGCAGCTGCTGGAAGTTGGTATTGGCCTTGAGGTCCGGATAAGCCTCCGACAGTGCGATCAGCCGGCCGAGCGCGCCGCTCAACTGGTTTTCCGCCGCCGACACCTGCGCGGGACCCTGCGCTGCCATTGCCGAATTGCGGGCCTTGATGACGTCGTCGAGGGTGCCGCGCTCGTGCTGGGCGTAGCCCTTCACCGTTTCGACGAGGTTCGGAATGAGGTCGTGACGCTGCTTGAGTTGCACGTCGATGTCGGCGAAGGCCTGATTGACGCGCTGGCTCAGCGCGACCAGCCGGTTGTAGGCGGCAAAAGCGATGAAGGCGAGGACGACGATGACGCCAAGGACGATCCAGCCGGTCGACATGGGAAAAGGCTCCTGAAAGGATGACGTGAGGGCGCCCACCGTAGACGAAGTTTGTCGCAAATGGCAGGGGCCGCTAGAGGCGGCGCTTCTTGGTCGCGGTGGCCGTTAGAAATGTTCAAATTGTCCGCTGGATTTTTCTGTGTGAAGCAGACGTGGAGCATCGGGTGTGACACGGCAGGAAGACAGGCGGATGATCGCGGACAGGCAGCCATTCGTTGCCGGAGCAGGGGACGAGGGGCCGACGCGCCCGGCCACGCCAAGGCTGATGCGCGGCGTCTATCTGACGCTCGGCCTCGGCTTCGTGGTGCTGGGATTCATCGGCGCGTTTCTGCCGGTGCTGCCGACCACGCCATTCCTCATTCTCGCCGCCGCCTGTTTCGCGCGATCTTCGCCCCGGCTGGAGAGCTGGCTATTGCAGCATCCGCAGTTCGGGCCGCTGCTACGCAACTGGCGGGAGCGCGGCGCGATTCCAATGAAGGCCAAGCTGATGGCGCTGGGCGGGATGGCGATCGGCTTCGCGCTGTTCTGGTTCGGTGGCCATCCTGGACCGTGGCTCACGGCGGCGGTCGCGCTGCTGATGCTGACCGGATTGATCTACGTGTTTACGCGGCCGTCATAGGCTGGACGACTCGGCCCCCGCGGAAGGCATGGTGTCGCCCCATCCCAGCCGGCGCACGCGCGCATAAGCGGCCTTGTCGCGGCGGGGCACGCTCGCGATGCTCGCGGTGCCGTCAGGCTGGCACAGCTTGAGGCGCATGTCGGCTTTGGTGACCAGTGGCGGTGCAAGGATCCGCGCCGGTCGCTGTGTGACGGCGTCACGCGCGAGCACGACATAGCTGAATTTCTCGTCCTCGAACGGCAGCTCTGCGCCCTTGATCTGCTTGTGCGCGCGCGAGCGGGCGAGACGCTGCGCGAAGTGGCACCAGTCCGGCTTGTCTAGCGGACAGGTGCGCTCGTGCGGACAGGGCGCGATGACGTGCGCGCCTTGTGCGATCAATTGAGCGCGCAGCGCGATGATGCGTTCATAGCCGGCCGGTGTGCCGGGCTCGATCACCAGCAGCGTGTCGCGTGTCTTGCGCCACAGTTCGGTGGCGAAAGCGGCGCGAGCATCTTCCGTCAGTTCTCCGATCATGTAACTAGCGATCACCAGATCTGCCTCCGGCATCGTCGCGAGTCCCGAGCGTGCATCGGCTTGCTGGTAGTCGAGGGGAGCGCCCTGCATCTGTTCTGCGGCAAGCGTCAGCGCCAGCCGACGCAGTGCGACGTTGGCATCGAGCAGGTTCACACGTTGCAACGACGGACAGGCTTGCAACGTCGCCCACGTCGCGGTGCCGGGTCCCGCGCCGACATCGAGGAGGCTTTCAGGGTGAAAGTCCTCGCGCGCGTCCGTCAGCGCATTGAGACAGGCGACGATAGCTGCATAGGTCGCGGGCATCCGCGCCAGTGCATAGGCCAGTGCATCGGCGTCATTGCGAATCGTCCCGGAATTGCCGCCGTCGCGATAGGTGCGTGAGATGGTTGCCGCGCGCGCGGCGGCGTCGCCACGCGACAGGCCATGCGCCTGCTGTTCGAGCACGGCGCGCAACGCGGCGGGAAGGTCGGGGGAGATCATTCCGGGACGGATGCCATTTGCAGCGCGAAATTCGCAACACGAAAATCGTCATGCCCGGCCATAGCCGTTCGAAGAACGGCGTCGCTTCGCTCGCCTATGTGCCGGGCATCCACGTCTTCCTTCCAAGGGCGATGGCAACGAGTCAAGACGTAGATGGCCGGGACAAGCCCGGCCATGACGAAAAAGGTTTGAGTGTTTGAACCGCCTCCTTATGGGAGGCCAGCATCACGCCACGTGCTGGTCGAGAATCTCCACCGCGGCATCGAGATCGACCGACATCAGTTGCGAGACGCCGCGCTCGGCCATGGTGACGCCGAACAGTCGGTTCATGCGCGCCATGGTGATCGGATTGTGCGTGATGACGACGAAACGGGTCTCGGTCACGCTGGTCATCTCGTTGAGGAGGTTGCAGAACCGCTCGACGTTATGGTCGTCGAGCGGCGCGTCGACTTCGTCCAGCACGCAGATCGGAGACGGGTTGGTCAGGAACACCGCAAAGATCAGGGCCATCGCGGTCAGTGCCTGCTCGCCGCCCGACAGGAGCGACAGCGACTGCGGCTTCTTGCCCGGCGGCTTGGCGATGATTTCGAGTCCGGCTTCCAGCGGATCGTCGCTTTCGATCAGGTGCAATGCCGCTTCACCGCCGCCGAACAGTTGGGTGAACAGCCGCTTGAAGTGCTCGTTGACCGTCTGGAACGACGTGAGCAGACGCTCGCGCGCTTCGCGGTTGAGGCTCTGGATTCCGGTGCGCAGCTTCTTGATGGCTTCGACCAGATCGTCTCGCTCTGTGGCGAGCCCGGTATGCTGGGTCTCGACCTCGCGCAGTTCTTCCTCGGCGCGCAGGTTGACGGCGCCGAGCCGCTCGCGATCGCGGCGCAGCTTTTCCAGTTCGGCTTCGGTGTCGTCGAGCGGCGGCAACTCGTCGCCGGGCTTGATCTCGGCGATGTTGGCGAGGCCGCTCGGCTCGATCTCCAGCACGTCGTGGATTTCGCGCTCGACGTCTTCCAGCCGTCGCTTGGTGGCTTCCATCCGCTCTTCGGCGCGGGCAGTCGCTTCGCGCGCCGCGGAGAGGGCTTCCAGCGTCAGCTTGGCGACGCGGTCGGTTTCCGCCATCGCGGCTTCCGCTTCGGCCAGCGCGTCGGCAGCGCCGCGGCGGTCGGCCTCGGCGTGTTCAACCTCAGTGATGAGGGCGTCGCGTTTCTCGGCGAACAGCGCCGGCGCATCTTCGAGTTCGGCGCGTTCGGCGCGCACTTCGGTGACGCGGGCTTCGATGGTCGCGATCTGTGACGCGGCACCCTGCTTGCGCAACTGCCATTGGTCGCGTTCGGCGATGATTGCCTGCACGCGGCGATCGGCGAGTTCAGCTTCGCGTGCCAAGGCCTGAGCCTCGGCGCGGACTTGCGCGGCAAGGCGACGATGGCCTTCGATCTCGCCGCGTACGGTGGCGAGTTGCGCTTCGGCCTCATCGCTCGGCGCCAATTCGGCAAGCATGTCTTGCGCGCTGGCGTGCGCGGCTTCCACCTCTGCACGATCCGCTGCGAGACGCGTCTGCGCCTCGGTCAGCGCCGATTTACGCGCAGCGTGGCGATTGATCTCGCGCTCGGCATTGGCAAGGCGTTCCCGCGCGGCATCGACTTCGCGGCGGGCGGCGCGCAGGGCTTCGCGGCTCGCAGCTTCCTCGGCCGCTGCCGTCTTGAGTTCGGCGTCGGCGGTTTCCAAGGCACCGCGCTTGAGTGCTGCATCCTCGCGGGCTTGCTCAAGTTCGTTCTCGATATCGACCAAGCGCGCGCGCTCGGCGAGACGGCGGGCCGCGCCGGTCGGTGCGTGCGCGGCGGTGATGAAGCCGTCCCACCGCCAGACGTCGCCTTCCAGCGACACCAGCCGCTGGCCGGTCTTGAGTTGCGACACCAGCTCTGCGCCGCGCTCCTTGGCGACGATACCGATCTGCGCTAGACGGCGCGCCAGTTCCGGCGGCGCCTGCACATGGGCGGAGAGGGCTTCGACGCCTTCGGGCAGCGCCGGGTCGCCTTCGAGGACGCCGGTATCGGTCCAGCGCATCGGCGCGGAGGGATCGACCGGCGCATCGAGATCGTCGCCGAGTACCGCGCCGATGGCTTTCTCGTAGCCTTTGGTGACGGTGACGCCGTCGATGATCGGCGGCCACAGGTTCCTGGTCTCGCCGTTGAGGATTTTCGACAGCGTGCGCGCTTCGGTTTCCAGCCGCTGCACGCGCTTGTCGGCTTCGGTCAGCGGCGCGCGGCTCGCCTCCAGCGCTTGCCGCGCCACGACGTGTGTGGCCTCGGCGGTCTGCACCGTGAACTCGGCCTGGCCCAGCATGTCCTGTGCCGCTTCGACCGCGCCGGCAAGCGCATCGACATCGCCAAAACCGCTGGTCTGTGCCGCGATCTGCTCGACGTCGGCATTGACGGTGGCGATCTCGTGGTCGAGCCGCGCCAGCCGGTCGCGATGCGTACGCACGTTAGCTTCGAATTGGGTACGGCGCGCGGTGAGGTCGGCCAGCGCGGTAGTCAACTCGGTGAAGGTGCGCTCGGCGGCGGCCAGCGTCGTCTCGGCGTCGGAGACACGCTCGTCGACGCCGCTGCGCAGTTCGACGCGGGTCCGGATCTCTTCCTTGAGTTCGGCGTCCTCGGTATCGAGCCGCGCCAATGCCGCGTCGGCATCGAGATTCTGCTGCTGCTCGCGTTCGACGTCGGCGGAGAACTGCGTCAGCCGGCGGTCGAGCTCGACCACGCGCTCCTTGGCGCGGCTCTCCTCACGGTCCAGCATCTCGCGCGCGTTGTTGAGGCGTTGCAGTCCGGCGGCGGCGCGGGCTTCGGCGTCGCGCAGCGCCGGCAGTTCAGCGGCCCGGATGGCCTGGATGCGCGCGGCCTCGGCCTGATGCTGGGTCCGCTCGGCCATTTCGCGGACGCTGAGGTCATGGGTTTGCCCTGCGTCGTTGACGTCGGCATGGGCCTGCAGCCAGCGCAGATGGAACAGCGTCGCCTCGGCCTTGCGCACGCGGGCGGCGACCTCGCGATAGCGGATCGCCTGCCGCGCCTGCTTCTTGAGACCCTCGACCTGGCTCGACAGTTGCCCGATCACGTCCTCGACGCGGGTGAGGTTGGTTTCGGCCGCCTTCAGCCGCAATTCTGCCTCGTGACGGCGGGCGTGAAGGCCGGCGACGCCGGCGGCGTCTTCCAGCACGCGGCGGCGCTGCTCGGGTTTGGCCTGAATGATCTCGCCGATCTTGCCCTGGTGGACCAGAGCTGGGGACCGCGCGCCGGTGGCGGCATCGGCGAACAGGATCTGCACGTCGCGGGCGCGCACGTCGCCGCCGTTGATGCGATAGACCGAGCCGGCGTCGCGCTCGATGCGGCGCGAGACCTCGAGAATTTCCTGATCGTTGAACGCCGCCGGTGCGGAGCGGTCGGCGTTGTCGATGGTCATCACCACTTCGGCGTGGTTGCGCGCCGGGCGGCCGTTGGTGCCGGCGAAGATCACCGCTTCCATGTCAGTGGCGCGCAGTGACTTGTAGGACGTCTCGCCCATCGCCCAGCGCAGCGCTTCGACCAGATTGGACTTGCCGCAGCCGTTCGGCCCGACCACACCGGTGAGACCCGGCTCGATCAGGAAGTCGGTCGGCTCGACAAAGGATTTAAATCCGTGCAGGCGAAGGCGCGTAAGTTTCATGAATGACATGCCCTATTGGCAAGACGCGAATCAGCCCGCCGCCACTATACCATATGTAGTATTGTGGGTGGCCCCTGAGTCGCGCATCTCGCGAAACTGGACAATGGCGAGCCCCAGCCGGCAGGGCAACCGCGCAAAACGGCTTTTCCAATGGCTTTTGCGGGACTTAAGCAGAACATCGCAGCGCGCAAGCGCTCGCGCGCCGAAGTTCCCGCCATCAGAGGCGGTGTCCCGGACGCGGTGCGGCATCCTTCATGCCGCTTCGCAGAGCCGGGACTGTTACGGCAATAGGCCCGACCCTCAAAGCTTGCGTCGGCGCGGTCCCGGCTCTGCGGTGCACCACGCGGCATGCCGCACGATGCACCGCGTCCGGGACACGGGCCTCAGGTCTTGAGGATCGCCTTGATGCGCTTGTCGAATTCTTCGAACGAGGTTTCGCCCTTGATCATCTCGCCGTTGATGAAGAACGTTGGCGTCGAATTCACGCCAAGCTTCTCGTTGGCGAATTTCTGGTCGGCGGCGATCTTGTCGAGCAGCGCCTGATCCTTCAGGCACTTGTCGACGTCGGCCTCGCTCAGGCCGGCCTGCTTGCCGATCAGCGCCAGTTGCTCGCTGGTCTTGCCCATCACCCAGGTTTCCTGCTGCTTGAACAGGGTGTGGATGGCGGCGAAATACTTCTGCGGATCATCCTTGGCAATGCAGCGCGCCAGCATCGAGCCAGCGGCGGCCTTGATGTCCAGCGGGAATTCGCGGAACACGAACCGGATCTTGTTGGTGTCGATGTAGGCTTCCTTGATCTTCGGAAACACCTGCTCGGTGAAAGCGGCGCAGTGCGGGCAGGTCATCGAGGCGTATTCGACGATTGTGACAGCGGCATCCTTCGGGCCTAGTCCCATGTCGGGGAGGGACGGTGGTTTGGCGAGGTCGGCGGCGAGTTGGCTCTGCGCCATCGCCTCGCTGATGAAGCGCCAGGGCGACAGGCCGGCGACCGCGACAAGGCCGGTCAGCGACAGGGCGGTGTTGAAAGCGCGGCGCGTGATCATCAACGGAGAGCTCCTTAATCGGCGTTCGATGACGCCCTTGCATGGCGTCTGGCTAGCTTGAAACCGTGATTGTGGCAATGGCGCGCAAAGTAGCCGGCTGCCAGCGCTGGGTCACTAACCCGTCAATTTCGCTTGATCGCAGCACCGAGCCGCGCCAGCGCCGCGCGCAAATCGTCGTTCTCGATCGTGCCAAGCGTTTCGGCGACCCGCGCCACCGCGGCGGCGTCCGGCGCTTTCGGAGGTTTGCGCGTCGACGGCTGCGATAGCGGTGCTTGACGTAACGCCAGCTTGCCGACCGCGTTCCAGCCGAGGAAGCGGTTGACCCGTTGCAAAATGACGTCGGACATATGCTGGATTTCCAGCGCCATCGGCCCCTCGACCCGCAACACCAGCGTCGCCGGCTCCTGCGGCTGGCCTTCCACCGGACGCGGCCATTGCATCTTCAGCGGCTCGGAATGGCGCGCGATCTCGGGCCCGGCGATCTCGGCCCAGCGGGTGACCAGTTCACGCGAGGCAAACCCCTGCTTGGCAAACACGTCGGAAAATACCCCGCCCAGCAGTGTGGATAGCGGTTTCGCCGTAATAGGGCCGGGCTTGGACATGGGGATGCGCTTTGCGTAGATACGCCGATGACTTTAACAGGCTTGGCATCTAGGCGGAAGAAAGCTGACGCGTCGAACCGTCCCGCGCGGCTGCTGGCGTGGTATGATCGTCATCGCCGCCGCCTGCCGTGGCGCGCGCTGCCGGGCGAAGCCGCCGATCCGTATTGCGTCTGGCTATCGGAAATCATGTTGCAGCAGACCACCGTGAAGGCGGTGGGGCCGTATTTTGAGAAGTTCATCGCGCGCTGGCCGGATGTCACCGCCATGGCGCGTGCTTCGCTCGACGATGTCCTGAGGATGTGGGCGGGGCTCGGCTATTACTCGCGGGCGCGCAACCTCCATGCCTGCGCGGTGGCGGTGGCGCGCGATCACGGCGGCAATTTTCCCGATACGGAGACGGGGCTGCGCACGCTGCCCGGTATCGGGCCGTATACGGCGGCGGCGATCGCGGCAATTGCCTTCGACCGCCGCACGATGCCGGTGGACGGCAACATCGAGCGCGTGGTGTCGCGGCTTTACGCGGTGGAGGAGCCGATGCCGCAGGCCAAGCCGCGCATTCAGGAATTGGCCGCGACGTTGCTTGGGCCGTCGCGCGCGGGCGACAGCGCACAGGCGCTGATGGATCTAGGCGCCACCATCTGCACACCGAAGAAGCCGGCCTGTTCGCTGTGTCCGCTCGACGACGGTTGTGTGGCCCGAGCGCGCGGCGATCAGGAAACGTTTCCGCGCAAAGCGCCGAAGAAAACCGGCGCGTTGCGGCGTGGCGCGGCCTTCGTGGTGACACGCGGCGACGCGTTGCTGGTACGGACTCGCGCGGCGAGAGGCTTGCTCGGCGGCATGACTGAAGTGCCGAATTCCGAATGGCTGGCCGGGCACGAGGACGATGCGGCCCTGGCGCAGGCGCCTGCCATCAATGGCGTGACGCGATGGCACCGCAAGGCGGGCATCGTCACCCATGTCTTCACGCACTTCCCACTCGAGCTTGTGGTCTATACGGCGAAAGTGCCTGCACGGACGCGCGCGCCGAGAGAAATGCGCTGGGTGCCGCTGGCGACGCTGCACGACGAGGCCTTGCCTAGTGTCATGCGCAAGGTGATCGCGCACGGATTGGACGGATAGCGGCGAACGGTCAACGGGAGTACGCATGCAACATAATGCGGCTGGCGTTCTGGTGGCTTGGGTAACTGGATTCAATGCGGGCGATGTCGACGCGATTGCCAGTTTGTATTCACCGGACGCCACGCTTTTTGGGACGATCAGTCCCACTCTCACCACACGTTCGGAAGACGTGAGAACCTATTTCGCGGCTGTCGCGAAAAGCAGGATGCAGGTGAAATTGATTGACGCACCAACCGTGACAGACATCGCGGATGCGGCCGTAGTTCTATCGGGGCTCTATGAATTTTCCGGTCCGCGACCGGGCGGCGAGCGCTTCGTGATGCCCGCCCGGTACAGTTTCGTCGTTGTGAACATCGATGGCCAGTGGCGGATCGCGCACCAGCATTCCTCACCGCAGACGAAGCCACGGTGAAATTATATACATGTCGTCAGTTCGGAGGACTCAAGCGGCTGGGCGCGGGACGATCGGCGGCTTGGCGTTGAGCGCTTCGACCTGAAAGCCGGCGACGCGTTTGTAGTTCGCGGCGATGTCTTCCAGTTCCTGCTGTGACAGCACGTCGGTGACGACATGGAAGCCGTCCGGTGCGCGCTCTTCGACCAGTTGCATCACCTGCTCGGGACCATTGCGACGGTTGAGCTTGACCAGTTCGGTCGTCGCCGGCCGTCGCTCGGCCTCATAGGCCTCCAGCGCCGCTGGGGTTTCGCTTTGTGCCAGAATTTCGCGCGTCAGTACACGTGCGTCGAGGATCGCCTGCGACGCGCCGTTGGAGCCGATCGGGTACATCGGATGCGCGGCGTCGCCGAGCAGCGTGACGCGGCCGAAGGTCCAGCGGTCGAGCGGGTCGCGGTCCACCAGCGGATATTCATAGGCGTGCGGGCAGTTGCGGATCAGGCCGGGAACGTCGAGCCAGTCGAAATTCCAGTTTTCGAACCACGGCAGGAATTCGTCGAGTTTCGCCGCGCGGTTATAGTCCTCGCGCCGCCACTGATAGGTCGGCGGCATGTGGCGCTCGGCGACCCAGTTGATGCGGTGCTTGCCGCGCGCGTCCGGCTCGCGCGAAATCGGGTAGCAGACGAATTTCAGGATCTCGTGGCCGGCCATGATCATGGTGCGGCCGGTGAGGAACGCGTCCGACTCGGTGATGCCGCGCCACAGGATGCGGCCGTTCCATAGCGGTGGGCCTTCGTCGGGATAGAGCTTTTCGCGGATCGCGGAATGGATGCCGTCGGCAGCGATCAGCAGCGCGCCCTCGTAGCTGCCGGCGCTTTCGCCGGTCGCCCTGTCGATGAAGTTCGCGCGTACGCTGTCCGGCGTCTCGGTCCAGTCGACGAGGTGATGACTGGTGAGGACGTTGTCGGCGCCGAGGCGTTCGATGGCGGTGTCGAGCAGGATCTGCTGCAACTGGCCACGATGCACCGAGAACTGCGGCCACTTGTAGCCCGCTTCCAGCCCGCGCGGCTCGCTCCAGATCGGCTTGCCATATTTGGAGAAGAAGGCGAGTTCTTTGGTGCGGACCCCGATGCCGTCGAGCTTGTCGAGCAGGCCGAGTTCGATCAACTCGCGCACCGCGTGCGGCAGCACGTTGATGCCGACGCCGAGCGGTTTCAACTCGCTGACGCTTTCGAACACGCGGCATGGTACGCCGATCTGATGCAGGCTGAGCGCCAGCGTCAGCCCGCCGATGCCGCCGCCCGCAATGAGAACCGTCATTCTTGCCTCCCGGATTACGGTGGCGTCATGACATGAAGACGCGGGCTCGGGCAACCGGAAAGGCTTGTTGGGTGAAGGGAGGTGGCGTACCAAGTTGGTTCCGGCCGCCGCTTCCGTGGCCCCATTCTATCGATCTCCGGACCCGTCATGTTCAAACTCTACTACACGCCCGGCACCTGCGCGCTGGCCTCGCATATCGCGCTGGAGGATGCCGGCGCGCCCTATGAAGCCGTGCGCATCAGTTTCAAGACCAACCAGCAGAACAGCCCGGAATATCTGGCGATCAACCCGAAGGGACGGGTGCCGTCGCTGGTCACCGAACGCGGCATCCTGACCGAGACACCGGCGATGCTGGCTTTCATCGCGCAAAGCTATCCTGCCGCGCAACTGGCGCCGCTCGACGATCCGTTCGCGTTTGCCGAGGTGCAGGCATTCACCAGCTATCTCTGCTCGACGGTGCATATCGCCCACGCCCATCGGATGCGCGGCTACCGCTGGGCCACGGAGGAATCCTCGTTCGCCGACATGCAGCGCATGGTGCCGAAGACCATGAGCGCCTGCTACGCGATGATTGAAAACAACATGCTGCGCGGCCCATGGGTGATGGGCGAGCAGTACACGATTTGCGATCCGTATCTGTTTACGCTGGTGCAGTGGATGGAAGGCGACAGTGTCAATCGCGCCGACTTTCCGCGGATCGGGGAGCATTATGCGCGGATGATGACGCGCGACAGCGTGCGCAGGGCGCTGGCAATCGAGGCCGCGTCCTGAAGTATGACTGATCACCATCTTTTATTGAGCCGCCGCGCGGTGCTTGGCGCGGCTGTCGCCGGCTTCATTCCGGTCCGGGCCCAGGCCGCGTCCGCGAACGAGATTCGCATCGGCAACACCAACGCCTACAGCGGGCCCGCAAGCGCCTATAGCGTGCTCGGTAAACTGCCGGCCGCCTATTTCCGCATGATCAATGATCGCGGGGGCATTAATGGTCGCAAGGTCGCGTATCTTAGCTATGACGATGCTTACAGCCCGCCGAAGGCGGTGGAGCAGACGCGGCGGCTGGTCGAGAACGACGAGGTGCTGCTGATTTTCGGGTCGCTCGGCGCGCCGACCAATTCCGCGATCATGAAATACATGAACGCGAAGCAGGTGCCGCAACTGTTCGTCGCCTCGGGTGCGACCAAGTTCGGCGATCCCGCGCACTTTCCGTGGACGATGGGATTCATCCCGAGTTACCAGAGCGAGGGCCGCGCCTTCGCCCGGCACATCATGGCGACGCGGCCGCAGGCCAAGATCGGCGTGCTGTACCAGAATGACGATTTCGGCCGCGACGTGCTGACTGGATTGCGCGACGGCCTTGGCGATCGTGTCGCGATGATCGTGGCGCAACGTTCCTATGAGACCGCCGATCCTGTCGTGGATAGCCAGGTGGTGACGCTGCATGCCGCCGGATGCGACGTGGTGGTCAGCATGTCGACGCCGAAATTCGCCGCGCAGACCATCCGCAAGATGGCGGAATTGGGCTGGAGCCCGGACCACTATCTTTGCAACAGCGCCAACTCGGTCGGCGCGGTGTTGAAGCCAGCCGGCTTCGAGAATTGCCGCAACGTAATTTCCAGTGCCTACTTGAAGGATGCCAACGACGACGCGTGGAAGGACGATCCGGCATTCAAGGCCTGGAACGAATTTCTCGACGCCTACTATCCCGAAGGCGATCGCAAGGATTCGCTGACGGTCTACAGCTACGTGGTGTCGGAATTATTGGTCGAGATATTGAAACGCTGCGGCGACGATCTCTCGCGCGGTAACGTCATGAAGCAGGCCGCGAGCCAGCGCAACGTTGCGCACGGATTGCTGCTGCCGGGCATCACCATCAACACCAGTGCCACCGACTATTTTCCGGTCGAGCAGTTGCAGATGATCCGTTTCAACGGCGAGCGCTACGTGCGTTTCGGCGAGGTGATCGACGTCTCGCGGGGGTGATGGCGTGATGTCCCGTCATGCCCGGGCATAGCCGTCCGACGGACGGCGTCGCTTTGCTCGCCTATGTCCCGGGCATTCACGTCTTAAGCGGGAAAGACGTGGATGGCCGGAATAAATCCGGCCATGACGCGGAGAGGATAATGTTGCCGACCTTCACGCCACCTTCGTCGTCTGGTGCTTGAACATGGCGGCGCGGGCGGCGTCGTCCATCTCGGTCTTGAACTTGAAGCTTTCCTTCAGCGCGATGGCCTTGGCCGCGGCGGGGCGGGCGTTGATCTCGTCGATCAGCCGCTTGAGGTTCGGCAGTTTCGTGAAAACATCGTCGCTGGTGACGAAGGGCAGCATCCGCGCCCAGCCCCAGACGTCCATGTCGACGATGGTATAGGTCTCGCCCACAACGTACTTCCGGCCGGCGAGGCGTTCGTTGAGGATGCCGGCGTGGCGCAGCGCTTCATACTGGTAGCGGTTGTGGGCGTAGTCGATCTTCTCCGGCGCGAAGTGTTTGAAATGCACCGCCTGGCCGAAATACGGACCGACGCCGGTGGCGGCGAACATCAGCCACGACAGCAGTTCGCCGCGATTGACCGGCGTATCGGCGGGCAGGAATTTTCCGGTCTTCTCGGTGAGATAGAGCAGGATCGCGTTGCTGTCGAACACCTTGACGCCGTCGTCGTCGATCGCCGGCACCTTGGCGTTCGGATTGATGGCGACGTAGTCCGGTTTGAATTGATCGCCGATGCGGGGATCGATCGCGATCGGCTCGTAGGGAAGGCCGGCTTCTTCGAGAAACAGCGCGACCTTGGTCGGGTTCGGCGAGCCGTTGAAATAGAACTTCAGCATGAAGATGTCCTGTCCGGAGTGAAGGGCCCGGCTGCAAGGTGCTCGGGTCGGTTCCATGTGGCCATTTGCTGCCGCAGTGCAAGCCATTCAGCGCTGGCGTTGGATGAATTGTGAGGGAACAAATCGGCATTTGCCGCGTTACAGCCATGAGTTGGATTGTGCCGGGATCCGACACCCGGCTGAACGGGATGGAGAATGCGATGCAGGCGGTGGAGGTTCACGATTACGCGCGGAAACTGTTGGCGCAACGTGGCGCCAGCGCGATCGCGGAGGCCGCGCAGAAGGCAGCCAGTCTCGAGGAGGAAGGCAACGCCAAGGACGCTGCCGACTGGCGGCGCATTGCCGATGCCATGAAGCAGATGCGAGGACCGCACCAGAGCTAGGGCAGCGTTAGACTTGTCACGGCAATGACGACGCGCGGAAGGTTACCCCACCGCCGCCATGTCGCGGCGGATTTTTGCCCGCAGCTCATCAATCAGCTTGAGGCCCTTCTTGGTCTCGATATGCCAGTAGGTCCAGCCGTTGCAGGCGCCGGAACCTTGCGCCACCGCACCCATGCGGTGGATCGAGCCCACTTTATCACCCAGCATGATCGCGCCGTCGGCGCGCACCAGCGCGTTGTGCTTCTTCTTGGCATCGAACAGGGTCGCGCCCGGCATGATCATGCCGCGCTCGATCAGTTCCGCGAATGGCACGCGCGGTGCCTCCCGCGCGGTGACGAACGGCGCCAGCGTCGCGCCCGGCAGCGGCAGGATCGAGGCGATCCGCGCTTCGGCGGCGGCCGCATAGGTCTTGTCGCGTTCGAAGCCGATATAACGGCGGCCGAGGCGCTTGGCGACGGCGCCGGTGGTGCCGGTGCCATTGAACGGATCGACGATTAGATCGCCGGGGCGCGATGACGACAGCAGCACGCGCGCCAGCAGACCTTCCGGCTTCTGCGTCGGATGGACTTTCTTGCCGTCTTCGCCCTTCAGCCGTTCATCGCCGGTACACAGCGGAATCAGCCAGTCCGAGCGCGCCTGCACGTCTTCGTTGGCGGCTTTCAGCGCTTCGTAATTGAACGTGTAATTCTTGGCGTTCTCGTCGCGAGCCGCCCAGATCATGGTCTCGTGCGCATTGGTGAAGCGGCGGCCGCGGAAATTCGGCATCGGGTTCGACTTGCGCCAGACGATATCGTTGAGGACCCAGAAGCCGAGGTCCTGCATGATCGCGCCGACGCGAAAGATATTGTGATAGGAGCCGATCACCCACAATGTCGCCGACGGTTTCATGATACGGCGGCAGGCGAGCAGCCAGGCGCGCGTGAAATCATCATAGGCGGCAAAGGACGAGAACTTGTCCCAGTCGTTGTTGACAGCATCGACATGGGATTCGTCGGGGCGCTTGAGGTCGCCCTTGAGCTGCAAGTTATACGGCGGATCGGCGAACACGAGGTCGACCGAGCCGGGAGGCAGCTTCGACATTTCGGCGACGCAATCGCCGACGATAACCTGGGTACTCGGGATCGAAATCTCGGTACGCGGTACAGACTCGAATTTGGTGCGGGGCGCCCTTGCAGACGCCCCGCGACGCGACACAACCATGACTCAATGACTCTGACTCAGGCGACGCTGTCGGCGACGCGGGACTAAACAACCGACTGGCGCTACACTGACGTGGCAAAGTAAAAATCGGCTTAATTGGAAAATAATTCAAACTAGGCAATAATTGCCGGGCGGACTATTGATTGACGGCCGGAGTAATCTACGTCTGTGCGGCTGTTGAGCGATGGCCGATGCCATCCGAACGATGAGGACATGCACCATGCGCTACGATGACTTCCGCCGCAGCGACAACATCGACGATCGCCGCGATGATGGCGGCGGCGGTGGTGGCGGCTTTGGCCTGCCGATGGGCGGCGGTGGTCTGGGTATCGGCACGGTCATCGTGCTCGGCCTGCTTGGTTATGCGTTTGGCATTGATCCGCGCATCCTGATCGGCGGCGCGGAAATCCTCACCGGCGGCCAGCAGGCGCCGACCTATCAGACCGACCGTCGCTCCGGCCCGGCCAAGAGCGGCGCGCCGAGCGACGAGATGGGCAGCATGATCGCGGGCGTGCTCGGCGAAATCGACGATCGCTGGGACGAAATATTTTCTGCCAGCGGCCAGAAATACACCGGTCCGCGCATCGTGCTGTTCAAGAACGCCACCAACGGCGGTCGCTGCGGCATGGCGCAATCGGCGATGGGGCCGTTCTATTGTCCGCCGGACCGACAGATATTCCTCGACACCGGATTCTTCCGTCAGGTTGAGACGCGGTTTCGCGGCTGCTCCGGCAACGCCTGCAAGTTCACCGCCGCCTATATCATCGCGCATGAAGCAGGCCATCACATCCAGAACCTGCTCGGCATTCTGCCGCGCGTGACGCGCCTGCAGCAGCAGGCCGGCAGCAAGGCCGAAGCCAATGCGTTGCAGGTGAAGGTCGAGTTGCAGGCGGATTGTCTCTCCGGCGTCTGGGTCAATCGAGAGTCGAAGAAGCGGCCGGGCTTTCTGGAGGCGGGCGATATCGATGCCGCACTAACGACGGCGGCTGCGATCGGTGACGATACTTTGCAGAAGCAAGCCACCGGTCGTGTGGTGCCGGATTCGTTCACGCATGGCTCGGCGGCACAGCGCAAGCGTTGGTTCATGACCGGTTACCAGCAGGGCACCGTGCAGGCGTGCAATACGTTTGCGACCGATAATTTGTGACGCGAATCGTGAGAACGGGGGAGAGGGAGCGCGCCTCACCTTGATCAAGGTATCGTTATGTCCATCGATGAATCGAAACAATTCATCCCACTCAACATCGCGGTGCTGACGGTGTCGGACACCCGCTCGCTAGCGGACGACAAGTCCGGCGCGACCTTGGTGGATCGACTGACCAATGCAGGCCATCGCCTTGCGGCGCGCGAGATCGTTACCGACGATGTCGAGGCGATCCGTGCCATTGTGCGCAAATGGATTGCCGATCCGGGGGTCGATGCGATCATCACCACCGGTGGTACTGGCTTCACCGGCCGTGACGTGACGCCGGAGTCGATCGAGCCGCTGTTCGAGAAGCGAATGGACGGCTTCTCCATTGCTTTCCATATGCTGAGCCACGCCAAGATCGGTGCGTCGACCATCCAGAGCCGCGCGACCGCCGGCGTCGCCGGTGCGACCTACATCTTCTGCCTTCCGGGCTCGCCCGGTGCCTGCAAGGACGGCTGGGACGGCATTCTCGCGCATCAACTCGATTATCGCTCGCGGCCGTGCAATTTCGTGGAGATCATGCCACGCCTTGACGAGCATCTGCGCCGCCCCAAGGCGAAGGGTGCGACCGCGTGATGAAGGCATAACGCGATGTCACGGGTGACGCTGCTGTTCTATCAAGTGCTGGTGGCGGTCGTGCTGCTCGTGCTCTGGTACGTGTTCAGCACCGTGCCGGTCTTCGGCGTGATGCTGCTGCCGCCGTTTTTCTTTTCCAATCCTGTCGATGTCGGTGCTCAGATCATTGATTGGTTCTCGACTGGCGTAATTTGGAAGCACCTTGCGATCACGCTGTGGGAATCGATCCTTGCCTTCGTGATCGGTTCTGTCGGCGGAGTGTTGTTCGGTTTCTGGTTCGCCCGGCAGCCGATGGTGGCCGCGGTGTTCGATCCCTACGTCAAGATGGCGAATGCGCTGCCGCGTGTCGTTCTGGCGCCGATCTTCACGCTGTGGCTCGGGCTCGGCATCTGGTCGAAGGTGGCGCTCGGCGTCACGCTGGTGTTCTTTATCGTGTTCTTTAACGTCTATCAGGGCGTCAAGGAGGTCAGCGGCACCGTGCTCGCCAACGGCCGGATGCTCGGCATGAACGAGCGACAGTTGATGCGGCACGTCTATTGGCCGTCGGCGCTGTCGTGGATGTTTTCATCGCTGCACACCTCCGTGGGTTTCGCCGTCGTCGGCGCGGTGGTCGGGGAATATCTCGGCTCAGCCGCTGGCCTCGGTTACCTGATCCAGCAGGCCGAGGGCATATTCGACGTGGCCGGTGTCTTCGCGGGCATGTTCGTGCTGTCGGCTTTCGTGATTCTGATCGATCTCGCGGTGACGCTGGTGGAGCGCCGGCTGCTGGTCTGGCGGCCAGAGACGGCCGGGAGCAGAACCTAGAGAGATGAATCGTCATTGCTTCGTCGCTAACGCTCCTCGCAATGACGGAAAAATGAGGTGATCCGCGCGCTTCTCAAGGCACGTGTGCTCATCTATTCTGCCGTCAAGAACAATACGGAGAACATCATGAGGACGATTTTCGGCAGGCTTCTGACGCCGATGCTGGCGCTGCTGATGATGTCTGGTGCCGCCATAGCGCAAAGCAAGGTGACAATCGCCATCGGTGGTGGCGCTTGCCTTTGTTACCTGCCGACTGTGCTGGCGAAGCAACTCGGCGAATATGACAAAGCGGGCGTGAGCGTCGAGCTGGTCGACCTCAAGGGCGGCTCCGATGCGCTCAAGGCCGTGCTGGGCGGTAGCGCCGATGTCGTCTCCGGTTACTTCGATCACTGCGTGAATCTCGCCGCCAAGAAGCAGGAGATGCAGGCCTTCGTGGTCTACGATCGCTATCCCGGCCTCGTGCTGGTGGTGTCGCCGAAACACACCGACGAGATCAAATCGATCAAGGATCTTGCCGGCAAGAAAGTTGGTGTCAGCGCGCCGGGGTCCTCGACCGATTTCTTCCTCAAGTATCTCTTGAAGAAGAACGGTCTCGACCCGACCAGCGCCGCGGTGATCGGAGTCGGGCTGGGTGCGACGGCGGTGGCTGCAATGGAGCAGGGGCAGATCGATGCGGCGGTGATGCTGGACCCCTCGGTAACGGTGCTTCAAGGACACTACAAGGATTTGCGCATTCTCAGCGACACCCGCACGCAGAAGGATACGCTGGCTGTGTTCGGCGGCGAATATCCGGGCGGCGCGCTGTACAGCACCGCGGCGTGGGTCAAGGCACACGAGAAGGAAGCGCAGGCTTTGACCAATGCCATCGTCAACACGCTGAAGTGGATTCACACGCATTCGCCGGAAGACGTGATGGCGAAGATGCCGCCGGAACTGGTCGGCAAGAACAAGGAGCTTTATCTGGCGGCGCTGAAGAACACCATTCCGATGTATTCGGAGACCGGCGCCATGGACCCCAAGGGCGCGACCGCCGTGCTGGCGGTGTTCAGCGAAGGCTCGCCCGCGGTGGCGAAGGCGAACATCGACGTCAGCAAGACCTACACCAATGCGTTTGTCGAACAGGCCAACAAAGCGGCCGGAGCGGGCGCGAAGTAGCGCGTGGCATCGTTTCCCATTTATCGGGTGAAGCGGCTCGACCTTTGCGTGACGCCATGGTGCTGGCCGTTCGCGGACGAGCGGCGTCGCGACATCGATGTGCATTTCGCTAAGCTGCAGCTCGAGACGCCGCAACTCTGGAACGGGCGCGTGTTGCTCGGGCGTAACCCGTGTTTCACTGCGGACACGTTCAGCGCGGAGTATTTCGAAACCGACTTCGCCAGTTTCATCGCGTGGCGCGATTGGGGTTTTCCGGACGCGTCGGTATTCAATGGTTTCGGCATGGGCGCGCTGCGTAGTCGCGACGGGGCCTATGCGCTGGGCGAAATGGCGCCGCATACCGCCAACGCCGGCAAGATTTATTTCCCGGCCGGGACGCCCGATCTCAACGACGTCAAGGACGGGACGGTCGATATTGCCGGCAGCGTGGCGCGCGAGGTCGCGGAAGAAACCGGGCTGATGATGACCGACTTTCAGGTCGCCGACTATTGGGATTGCATCGTGGCGGGTCCATTGATCGCGCTGATGCGCGGCCTGCAATCCGATTTCGATGGCGAGCCCTTGCGGCGGCAGATCGAGGGAAATCTTGCGAAGCAGGAGACGCCGGAACTCGCCGCCATTCATTTGATGCGTCGCCAAGGCGACATCACAACTGCGGTGCCGCCTTACATGGCTGCTTTTCTCGCCGCGCGGTTGCCGAATACGGTGTGAGTGATCGGCGGTAGTCTGGAAACATCGTCGTGAATGAGGGAATGCAAGCGTCATGGCCGACAAATCTCCGCAGGCGACAGCAGTAAACCTCGAACCCTACGTTCATCCGTTCCGGGTCGACGGTTCGAAAGAATTTCATCTCAAGCTGTTCCGGCGCGACGAGAACGGCGATCTCGAGAAGGATGAAGGCAAGGCCATCATCGAGGCCAACCGCAAGCGGCTCAGCGATTTGCAGGAGAAACTGTACGCCCAGGATTGCTGGTCGTTGCTGCTGATCTTTCAGGGTATGGATGCCGCCGGCAAGGACAGCGCCATCGAGAGCGTCTTCGAAGGTGTCAATCCGCAGGGCTGCGAGGTTTATTCCTTCAAGACGCCGACATCGAAGGAGCTTGATCACGATTTCATGTGGCGTTCGGCGGTCTGCCTGCCGGAGCGCGGCCGCATCGGCATCTTTAATCGCTCGTATTACGAGGAGTGCCTGATCGTGCGGGTGCATCCCGAAATTCTGGCGAAGCAGCGCATTCCGAAGAAACTGGTGACGAAGAATATCTGGCGCGAGCGCTTCGAAGACATTTCGGCGTTCGAACGCTATCTCTCCCGCAACGGGACCGTCGTCCTCAAGTTCTTCCTGAATGTCTCGAAGGAGGAGCAGCGCAAGCGGTTTCTCGACCGCCTCGACGAGCCGGAGAAGAATTGGAAGTTCTCGCTGGGCGATGTTGCCGAACGCAAGCACTGGGATCGTTATCAGGCCGCCTATCAGGACATGATCCGTCATACCGCGAGCACCGCCGCGCCGTGGTACGTCGTGCCGGCGGATCGCAAGTGGTTCGCGCGCGTGGTGATCGGTTCGGTCATCGTCAACGCGCTGGAGAAACTCGACCTGCAGTTTCCGAAGGTTGACAAGGCCGCATTGGCGGAATTCGATGAGGCGCGAATTGCCCTCGAGAAGGAAGGCAAGGGCGGATCGGATAGGGCGGGAAGAGCCGCGAGCGGCAAGAAATCGGCGCGTTGATCCTGATCAGGCTGCGTACAGCCGCGTCATCGTCTCGAATCCCTTGAGCTGATAGTCCCGCGCCTGACTATCCGGAAGCTCGGAGCGGCTGCGTTCATAGAGCGCTTCGGTCAGCAGAATTTGGCCGGAAAGTGCGGCTCCCTGCGCCCGCGCCGCGGTGTTCACCACGGTGCCGATCGCGGTGATGTCAGTGTGCGAGTGACCGAACTCGCCAAAACTCAATTGTCCGCAATCGATACCGATACCGACGCCGACCTCACGCTCCGCAGTCTCACTCAGTGTGTGTCCGATCTCGCGCCAACGCCCCTGAATCTGGCGTGCAGCCTGAAGCGCACGAACGGGGTGATCGGCATGGCTGATTGGAAAATTGAACATGGCCAGCACGCCGTCGCCCATCGTCTTATTGATGATGCCGTCGTGTTCCCAGATCGCGCTCGCACACTCGTCGTAGAAGGTATCGAGCAATGACGAGATCATCTCGGCGGAGCGGGATTGTGATAGGTTCGTGTAGCCGCGCAGATCAGCGAACAGCACGGTGGCATCGATAGTGACGTGGCGCGCCTTCATCACCTTGGTGAACATCATCTCGCAGATGGTGCAGGTATTGGGATTCATCCGGCTTGGCCGGATGCCGAACGCACGGAACAGCACCGATGCCACGCCGCGCAGCGGCACCGGCAGGTGCATGTGCTCCCAGCAGCCCATGCAGATCTTGGCTTGATGCAGCGCCATGAGACCTTTCAAGCTCCCTGGACGCTCGGGCGGCCCCGATCCTGTCAGGCCGCTTGCCGCTATCAAACATGATATCAGAGGCTCATGCCGCCGACGAGGTCGGACGCATCGCAGATTGCAAAAAGCGTTCCGTGACCGGTCACGCCATCGGCCGGGTATTTTTGCATTGCGGGACCCCGCGTTTGTCGTCTAAAATCTTCACAGGCGGGTATCCCGGCAACGATCCGTGAAGGATTTTTGCCAAAAATACCGCCTAAAGGGACCAGCAATGCCGATTCGCAGCGATATCGATGGAATTCACGGGGGCGCCGCCGCTGGCCGACCCGTCGCGATTCCGGCTGCCTTGGCGTCGTCCCTGCTTATTGGCGGACTGCTTCTTATCGGCCCCTGAGGGCCGTCTGGGCAGTTGTGCCTGGGCACTCAGGGGTTTTGCGAGTTCATCCGCCACCCGAGCGCCCTTCTGATGCGGCGCACCTGACCAAAGGAATTTTCCAATGACGACCGCCAACAAGTCCGACAAGGACCGCGTTATCATTTTCGACACCACGTTGCGTGACGGCGAGCAGTGCCCCGGCGCCACCATGACCTTCGAGGAAAAGCTCGAAGTTGCCGAGTTGCTGGACACTATGGGCGTCGATGTCATCGAGGCCGGTTTTCCGATTACATCGCAAGGCGACTTCGAGGCGGTGAGCGAGATTGCCCGTCGCTCCAAGAATGCCGTCATCGCCGGCCTGTCCCGTGCCCATCCAGCCGATATCGATCGCTGCGCCGAGGCGGTGAAGTTCGCGAGGCGCGGCCGCGTCCATACCGTGATCGCGACCTCGCCGCTGCACATGCGGGTGAAGTTGAACAAGACCCCCGAGCAGGTGATCGAGACGTCGGTAGCCATGGTCGAGCGCGCCCGCAACCAGATCGACGACGTCGAATGGTCGGCCGAGGACGGCACCCGCAGCGAGATGGACTTCCTCTGCCGCATCGTCGAAGCGGTGATCAAGGCCGGCGCTACGACGGTCAACATTCCGGACACTGTCGGCTACACCGTGCCGGAGGAGTACACCCACTTCATGCGCACGCTGATCGAGCGCGTGCCGAATTCGGACAAGGCGGTATTCTCTGTTCACTGCCACAACGACCTCGGCATGGCCGTCGCGAATTCGCTGGCGGGCATTGCTGGCGGCGCGCGTCAGGTCGAATGCACCATCAATGGCATCGGCGAGCGGGCGGGCAATGCCGCGCTCGAGGAAATTGTGATGGCCATCAACGTGCGTAACGATAAGTTCCCGTTCTGGAACAAGATCGACACCACGATGCTGACCCGCGCTTCGAAGGTGGTGTCGGCTGCGACCTCGTTCCCGGTGCAATACAACAAGGCGATCGTCGGCCGGAACGCCTTCGCCCACGAGAGCGGCATCCATCAGGATGGCGTGCTGAAGGATGCTTCGACCTACGAAATCATGCGGCCGGAAATGGTCGGTCTGAAGCAGTCGTCATTGGTGCTGGGCAAGCATTCGGGCCGCCACGCCTTCGTCCATAAGCTGGAGGAGATGGGCTACAAGCTGGGCGACAACCAACTCGAGGATGCGTTCGCGCGGATGAAGGCTTTGGCCGATCGCAAGAAAGATATCTACGACGAGGATATCGAGGCGCTGGTCGATCAGGAAATGGCGGCGTCACACGACCGTATCAAGCTGACCTCGCTGACGGTGATCGCCGGGACTCATGGCCCGCAGCGCGCTACCATGAAGCTCGATATCGACGGCCAGACAAAGATCGAGGAAGCCGAGGGCAACGGTCCCGTCGATGCGGTGTTCAACTGCATCAAGGCGCTGGTGCCGCATGAGGCCAAGCTGGAATTGTATCAGGTTCACGCGGTCACCGAGGGCACCGACGCGCAGGCCGAGGTTTCGGTGCGGCTCGGACATGAGGGGCGTTCGATGACGTCGCGTGCTGCCGATCCCGATACGCTGGTGGCATCGGCCAAAGCCTATCTCGGCGCGCTCAACAAGATCGTCATGAAGCGCCAGCGCGACGTGCCGGCGGCTGCCGCAAGTTGATCTGGCGCAACGTCCAGCGTCTTTAACCCAAGGCATAAGAAACGCGGCGCTTCATCGGCGCCGCGTTTTGCGTTGCAGCACAGGTTTGTCCCGCTCCAGACAAAGGAAGCATAGCCGCGAGGGGGACAAACCGGTATTGACGGCCTTTATCCTTTTCAAGGATGGTATCGCTTCAGTTGAACGATTGATCCGATACTTCAATCGAATCCGGGAGGAAGAATGCGTAAGATCATGTTTCTGGGGGCCGCGATCGCGGCACTCGGCTTCATCGTGCCGGCTGCCGCGCAGCAGCCAATCATCATTAAATTCAGCCACGTTGTCGCGCCGAACACGCCGAAGGGCCTGGCTTCGCAGAAATTCGCCGAGCTTGCGGCGAAGTACACCGATAACAAGGTGAAGGTCGAGGTCTATCCGAATTCGCAGCTCTACAAGGACAAGGAAGAACTCGAGGCGCTGCAACTCGGGGCCGTGCAGATGCTGGCGCCTTCGCTCTCGAAGTTCGGCCCGATCGGCGTCAAGGAGTTCGAGGTTTTCGATCTGCCGTACATCCTTCCCGATCTCGCGTCGCTCCGGAAAGTGACCGATGGACCGCTCGGCAAGAAGCTTTTCAGCCTGCTCGACAAGAAGGGCATTACCGGCTTGGCCTATTGGGACAACGGCTTCAAGGAGATGAGCGCCAACAAGAAGCTCGTCGCGCCGGAGGACTATAAAGGTCTCAAATTCCGCATCCAGTCGTCCAAGGTGCTGGAAGCGCAGTTCCGTGCACTCGGCGCGATCCCGCAGGTGATGGCGTTCTCCGAAGTCTACCAGGCGCTGCAGACGGGCGTGGTGGACGGCCAGGAAAACACGCCGTCGAATATGTACACCCAGAAGATGCACGAAGTGCAGAAGTACACGACGCTCACCAACCACGGCTATATCGGCTACGCGGTGATCGCCAACAAGAAGTTCTGGGACGGTCTGCCGGCCGATATTCGCGGCCAGCTCGAGAAGGCAATGAAGGAAGCCACCGAGTACGGCAACGGTCAGTCGGCGAAGGAAAATAACGAAGCGCTCGAGGAAATGCGCAAGTCCGGCAAGACCGAGTTGATCAAGCTGACCAAGGAGCAGGACGATGCGATGCGCAAGGCGATGCTGCCGGTCTACAAGGAAGTCTCGTCGCGGGTCGGCAAGAACCTGATCAACGAGTTCCTGAAGGAAGAGGGACGTCCGCCGATCGATTGAGGACATGCCGTCCGGCGCCACGAGCTGTGGAAGAGGCCACGCCTCGCAGCGCCGGATCGCGATCTGCAATCGTCGTGCATAAAAATACGAGTCTGATTCGATGACATTGAATCAGACTCTATTCGTCTCGCCACCTGAATACGATCCGATTCGGAAGCCGTATCATCAGCCTTTCCGGATCTTGCACGAAGGGGAAAACACGGCCGCACTGGCCGCGTTGCGCGTAGGTCACCGGTAACCAAAACCGTCCAACGCCACGGGGGACATCCATGTTTCTTAAGATTCTCGATCGGCTCGAGGAGATCCTGATCGCGACGCTGATGGCGCTCGCGACCTTGATCATCTTCATCGCCGTCGCCCATCGCTATCTGCTGGGTGTGTCCTGGCTTTATCCGATCCTGTTTCCAATCAACCTGTCATGGGCGCAGGAACTCTGCATCTACATGTTCGTGTGGGTCGCGAAGTTCGGCGCCGCTTACGGCGTGCGGACCGGCATTCACGTCGGCGTTGACGTCGTGGTCAACCAGCTCAATCCGCCGTGGCGCAATATCGTCATCACTTTCGGCCTGCTGTGCGGAGCATTCTTCACGTTCGTGATCGGCACCATGGGTGCGAAATTCGTCTACGGCCTGATGCAAACCGATCAGGTGTCGCCCGACCTCGAGATTCCGAGCTGGTTCGTCTATCTCTGCATTCCGCTCGGTTCGTATCTGATGTGCTTCCGCTTTCTCCAGGTGGCTTATTCGTATTGGCGAACCGGCGAACTGCCGCATCACGATCATTCACACGTCGAAGGCATCGATCTTGACGAACCCCCGCCGGCCGTGAGGGGAGTCGCCCAATGAGCAGCATTTTTATTTTCGGGCTACTCATCGTCTTCATGCTGACCGGAATGCCGATCTCGATCGCGCTCGGTCTTACGGTTCTCTCATTCATCTTCACGATGACCGAGATTCCGACCGAGTCGGTGGCACTGAAGCTGTTCACCGGTATCGACAACTTCGAAATCATGGCGATCCCGTTCTTTATCCTGGCGGGCAATTTTCTGACCCACGGCGGCGTGGCGAGACGCATGATCAACTTCGCCACCTCGATGGTCGGGCACTGGTATGGCGGCCTCGGCCTCGCCGGCGTCATGGCCTGTGCGCTGTTCGCGGCGATTTCCGGTTCCTCGCCGGCCACCGTGATCGCGATCGGCTCGATCATGCTGCCGGCGATGGTGGCGCAAGGCTTTCCTAAGCGCTTCGGTGCCGGCGTCATCACGACGTCGGGCGCGCTCGGCATCCTGATCCCGCCGTCGATCGTGATGGTGATCTATTGCGTCGCGACCGGCGGAAGCATTGCGCTCGATCCTGCGGGGCATCGCGTGTCGTCGGCCTCGGTCGGCCAGATGTTCATGGCCGGCGTCATTCCCGGCTTGATGCTGGCGACGCTGCTCGGTGTCACGACTTTCTACCGCGCGTGGAAGAATGACTATCCACGTATGCCTAAAGCGACCTTTGCCCAACGATTAGAGGCGTTCCGCAAATGCGTGTGGGGGCTTTTGCTGATCGTCATCGTACTGGGTGGCATCTATGCCGGCCTGTTCACGCCGACGGAAGCGGCCGCTGTCAGCGCGGTCTATGCCTTTGTCATCGCGGTGTTTGTCTATCGCGACATGTCGCTCAAGGACGTGCCGAAGGTGCTGCTCGGCTCCGCGAACATGAGCGCGATGATCCTCTACATCATCACCAACGCGGTACTGTTCTCGTTCCTGATGGCGAACGAAAATATCCCGCAGCAGATCACCAATTGGATCACCTCGATCGGCGTCAACTGGGTGATGTTCCTGTTGATCGTCAACATCGTGCTGCTGGCGGCCGGCAACTTCATGGAAGCGTCCTCGATCGTACTGATCATGGCACCGATCCTGTTCCCGGTTGCCGTGAGCCTCGGCATTCATCCGGTGCATCTCGGCATCCTGATGGTGGTCAACATGGAGGTCGGCATGTGCCATCCACCTGTTGGTTTGAATCTCTATGTCGCGTCGGGCATCGCCAAGATGGGCATCACTGAACTGACCATCGCGGTGTGGCCATGGCTGATGACGATGCTGATCTTCCTCGGCATGGTGACCTACATTCCCGAGATATCACTATGGCTTCCGCGCATGCTGGGAATGCTGTAGCGGCGAACGACAGCGGACACGTTGATGAATGCGCCTTCATCAACGTGTCCGACCTTTAAGTTGATCGAAGGCCGGACTGAATTCATCCTCGCGCCACCCTATGAAGGAGGTTGCGATGAAGAAGTTGGTTCTTGCCGGGCTGGCAGCATTGACGGTTGCCGGTTCCACTGCGGTCTACGCCCACCAGCGTCCGTGGACGCACCACCAAACCCGCATCAATCCGGAGGATCGCGCGGCGCTGGCTGATGCACGGATCGCCGCCGTAAAGGCCGGGCTGAAGCTTTCGCCGGATCAGGAGAAGCTGTGGCCACCGGTGGAGGCGGCAGTGCGCGATTTCGTCAAGCTCCGGATCGATCGTGCCAATGCTCGGATGCAGGCGCGCGAGAGCGGTGAGGCGCCGGCCACGAAGCCCGATCCGATGGTGCGCCTGAGCGAGCGCGCGGATCGTATGGCGGCCACCGCCTCGGCGCTGAAGAAGATCGCCGATGCCGCTGATCCGCTCTACAAGACGCTGGACGAAGGCCAGAAACGCCGTCTGACGGTGCTGACCCGGATGGACCGGCGGATGCGGCGCGAGGAATGGCGGCATCGCCGCCACCACGACGGCGCGTTCGAGCATCATCGGCGCGACCGGCCGGGGGCGGAAGATCGCGATGAGGACAGCGGCCGCCTCTAGGCGACCGATTTCCGTCCCATATCGAGAAGCCGCCCCGATGGGGCGGTTTTTTCGTTGATAAACTGCGGATGATCGTCGGAAAATCGCCAGAAGCTTGCTGGACATCAGGAGTTCGCTTTGCTAAACGACGCGCACCCGAGAGGGTCCGGATGGACCTTGGGCGATTAGCTCAGTTGGTAGAGCAGCTGACTCTTAATCAGCGGGTCGTAGGTTCGAGCCCTACATCGCCCACCATTCATTTCGGGACTTAGGCGAAATCGCATGCATGACGGCGGCCGTTTGTGCCGCCGATATTGTCCTCCGTTCAGGTCCTCTTTTCGCCGCGGTCGGCGAAGGTGACGGTCCCGCGCGGATCGGGCTGCGGGACTCGAACAAAACCCGCCTCGTTGACGAGGCGGGTGATACGCAGACCGATCACAAACGATGCCCACGGTGACGATGATGATGTCCGTGGTGGTGGTGATGCCGCCAGTGATGGTGGCCCCAATGACGATGGTGATGCCCGTAGAAGCGCGGCGGTCCCCAATATCGGTAAGGGCGATAAATCCGCCGGTTCGGAACGCAGTGGCCCCAACGATTGACGTGCCAACCAGGACCGCAACGCCAGCCGACCTCGGTGATCGCATGAGGCGCATTTGCCGTCGATGCCGCGGGAAGCGCCTGTGCGGTGGATGCCATGCCAAGGAGGCCGGCGGCGAACAATGCCGATGCTAGTATCTTCATCTGTTCCTCCGTGCTGTTGGATGTCTGGCATTGAAAAACGTCCCACCTGAATGGGAAATGAAGCGGGGTGCCGATTTCGGTCACATTTGCCAGCAGCGGAGATCAGATCGGCCGAGCGTCGCGGCGGATTGCGCACTCGCCCCGGCGTGTGGCGATCTCTATGATGCCGGCCTTCATAGGCCGATAGAAATACAGCAGGAGGCGTTCGCATGTTCATCGCGATGAATCGGTTTCAGGTTAAACCGGGTTCCGAAGGGGCGTTCGAGACGCTTTGGGCCAATCGCGAGTCGTATCTCGGCGATACGCCCGGTTTCGTCGAGTTTCATCTGGTAAAGGGGCCGGTCGCCGAAGATCACACACTTTATGCATCACATACCGTGTGGGCGGATCGCGCCTCTTTCGAAGCGTGGACAAAATCCGAGGCGTTCCGGCGTGCGCATGCCCGGGCCGGCAACAAGACCGGAGAAAGCCTTTATCTCGGGCATCCCAAGTTCGAAGGTTTTGAGGTATTGCAGACGGAGCGAAAGTCCGGCGTTTGAAGCGAAGGCTTTCGCCTCAAAGCGATCCGGCATGCGAGCGCTTAACGTGCCGCGCGCGTGAACCACAGAAATGCCAGCGTGGCGACGAGGACGCTGCCGCCCATGAAGAGCATCACGGCAGACAATCCCCATCGTCCCGCGATGGGATCGGTTGCCGATTGCATCATCGCCGTGCCGAGGAAGAAGGCAAGGTTGATGGCGGACAATGCCTTGCCGGTATTCTCGGCCGCTACCGCTTGCCGGGTCATCGCATAGATCAGGGGTGGCGCAGACATCAGGAGGCCGAGCACAATCAGGAGCACGACGTCGTAGGACGTCGGCATCTGTCGAACTGCAAACAGCAATGACATGATGCCGCCCGGACCGCCGGCGGCCATCAGGAGGAATCCTGCACCGACGCCGAAATGCGTGCCGGCAATCAGAGCGCGACGACGCTTCAACCTGCTGTCGGCCAATCCGATCAGGAACGGCCCAATAATCATCGCGAGCGTGAAAACGAACAGGATGTTGCCGGCATCCAGCCGCGACAAGCCTTTCACGTCCATCAGCCATGGCCCGCCCCACAGCCCACGGAGCACCAGCATCACCGCGGTCGATGTCAGCGATAATATGACCAAGCCGCGCAGTGTCGGCGACAGGGCGAGCCGCACGACCTCGACCATTTCATGGAGCAGCGGGCGCTTCTTGGTCTGCGGTGGCCGTTCGTTGGGAACGTAGGCGAAGACCGCGGCGGCGATGAGAAAGCCGAGAAACATCGCGACCCAAAAGCCGGCGCGCCAACCGAAGCCGTCCACCACCCACGCCAATGGGCTGGCCGACAGCAACATGCCCATGTTGCCGAGCGACAGGATGATGCCAGACCATAAGCCGAATTGCACCGGTGACAGCGCACGCGCCGCCAGTGCCATCGGGCACATCAGCATGCCTGACGTCGCCATGCCAAGCACCAGTTGGGCGATCAGGAAGCTCAAGGGGCCGGTTGATATGGCGGCAAGAATTGATCCGACAATGGTGCCGCCGAACAACGTCAGCGATACTGATCGCACCGAAAAACGATCGAGCGCCGCGCCGATCGGAAGCTGGCAAATGGCAAACGAGAAATGATAGGCGGCGGTGAGGCTGGCGACTTCGTGAGCCGTGGCGCCAAGGTCCGGCGCAATCACGTCGACCGCGATCGCGGGGAGCGTCCGCACCAGGTTGGACAGCATGTGCCCGCATGCCAGCACGACCAATGTGAGCACCAGATGGAATCCGATGCCCGTGCCGTTTTCCTTTGTCTCGCTCATGCCAGCCTTCCATCTCGTGCGGCAGCGCCTACGCTGAAAGCATGCGGACTGCAAGCGAGGTGCGGCCATCCGGTTGCGATGCATGGCGGCGATGCACTTCGTGTGCATCTATGCACGAGGATAGTGACAGGCGCTGTTGCAGCGCAGAATGACCTCGGCCGCGAGTTTGGCATAAAGTCGTCCGGCGGCGACGTTGCCGTGCGCCATAGGTTGGCAGCCGACCGTTCGGATTTTTTGTTGGAAGAGTCCCTTGAAAGCCGTTTCTAGCGAACGTCACCGCAGTCACGATCCGCAATTCTTTTTGGTGCGTGGTGTGGTCAAACGTACCACCGAACAGCCAGAGCGGGCTGATCGCCTGCTGGCCGGCGTCAAGGCGGGCGGCCACACGCTGGTCGCGCCACAGGAGTTCGGGCAGGGGCCGCGCGCGCGAGTGCACAGCGCGGACTATCTCGCCTTCCTTGCGGAGGCCTGGGACGAATGGGTGGCGCTCGGCGATTCCGGACCGGAGATGATCGCCAACATTCATCCGGTGCGCCACGCGGCGACCTATCCCACGCACATCACCGGAAAATTGGGTTGGCACACCGCGGATACCGCGTGCCCGATAGGTCCCGGTACCTGGAAAGGCGCATGTGCCGCAACCGATATTGCGGTGACCGCGGCGCAGCTGGTGATGGATGGCGAGCGGGCGAGCTACGCGCTGTGCCGGCCGCCGGGGCACCACGCCTTCGCCGACATGGCGGGTGGCTTCTGTTTTCTCAACAACTCCGCGATCGCCGCCGCGCATTTGCGGCAGAGGCACGAGCGCGTGGCGATCCTCGATGTCGATGTGCATCACGGCAACGGCACGCAAGGCATTTTCTATGAGCGCGGCGATGTGTTGACGATCTCTATCCACGCCGATCCGGCATGGTTCTATCCGTTCGTCTGGGGCCACGCGCATGAGCGCGGCGCCGGTGCGGGACTCGGTGCCAATCTCAATATTCCGCTGCCGCTCGGCACCGGCGACGACGACTTCATCGCGGCGCTGGCGCGCGCGAAGGCAATGCTGGCGGCGTTCGCGCCCGGCGCGTTGGTGGTCGCGCTAGGGCTCGATGCGTCGGAACACGATCCGCTGGCGGGTCTTGCGGTGACAACCGACGGTTTTCACCGGATCGGTGCGGCCATTGCATCGATCGGCCTGCCGACCGTCTTCGTGCAGGAGGGCGGCTATCTGTCGGATATTCTCGGCGCCAATCTTGCCGCCGTGCTGGGCGGGTTCGAGCAGAATTGTTGACCGGCCGTTATCAAACATTGAAATAGACGAATAGCGAACTTGGAGTGCTGCAATGAGCCGTATTTCGATCAAGACCAAAGCCGATCTGCCGGCCGCCTTGCAGCCGTTGTGGGACCGCATGACCACCTATGGACCGTTCGAAAATCAGGCCGGGGTGATGGCGCATCGGCCGCCGATCTTCGATCACACCTGGTCGATGCTGGTGGCGCTGGCCGATGAAGGGGCAATCAAAAAGCGCCATCTGGAATTGGCGCTGGTCACCGTCTCACTGCTCAACCAGTGTACCTATTGCGTCTCGCATCACGCGCCGAAGCTTGCGGTGCAGGGCGTCTCCGAGGAGGGCGCGGCGCGGCTGCTCGACTACAAGGACCATCCCGAACTCGACGACCTCGACAAGCTGATCGTGGAATATTCGATCGCGGTCACCACAAACTGGAATCGCACCCGCGATGAAATCTTCGATCGCCTCAAGCAGCATTTTAGCGAGGCGCAGATCGTCGAACTGACGTGGCGCATCGCGCTTTGTGGCGCTTTCAATCGCCTCAACGATATCCTGCAACTGGATATCGAGCAGGGCATCACCGTGCGCGAGGCGGCGGAATAGCTATTTCGCGCGCGAGAAGGTCGCGTCGTTCTCGCGCATGAAGCGGGCAAAGCGCGCGTCGCCCGCGTATGCGATGTTGACCCGCATTGCCGGTGGCCTCGGCGTCGCGTCCGGATTGAAAGCCGAACCCGGTGCCAGCAGAATGCTCTGCGCGGCGGCGATTTTCGACAGATGCTTGTCGTCGATATGGGGCGGCAGTTCGCACCACATGTAGAAGCCGCCGCCGGGATGGCCGAACACCGGCAGGCCGAGTTTTGCGAGGCTGTGATGGGCGGCAGCAGTCGCGACTTCGATGCGTCCGCCGAGTCGCTTCAGGTGACCGCGATAACGCCCGCTGGTGATCAGGTCGTAGATAATCTGCTCGACATAGCCGGAACTGTTGGCGCGGGTGATCATCTTCAGATCGGCCAATGCGCTGATCGTGTCGGCGTCGGCGGCGATGTAGCCCGAGCGCAGGCTGGCCGACAGCGTCTTGGCGAAGGTGCCGACATAGATCACGCGGTCGAGCTGATCGAGCGCCGCCAGTCGCGGACTGCCGGCGGGCAGGATGTCAGCGAAGGGATCGGTATCGACGATCCGCAAATTGTGCTGGGTTGCGACCTGCATCAGCCGATACGCGACCGGTAACGTGATCGAACAGCCGGTCGGGTTGTGCGCCAGCGACTGCGTGAAGAACAGTTTTGCGCCGGTGGTGGCGGCGAGATGTGCAAGATCGTCAGGATCGGGGCCGTCGGCATTACGCCGCACGCCGATCAGTTTTGCTTTGGCCAGCCGCAACTTGCCGAACAGTGGGTAGTAGCCGGGGCTGTCAACGAGAACCGGGTCTCCCGGCTCAACGAAATGCCGCACGATCATGTCGAGTGCATCGTTGGCACCCTGCGTCAGCAGCACTTGCGTCGGATCGACGTTGATGGAGCGCTCAGCCAGCATCAGTGCAATGCGCTGGCGCAAGGGCAGCAGGCCGTAGGGGCTGCCGTAGCTTTCCGGCAGTTGGCGCTTGCCGGGCCGCGTCACCGGCCGCAGATGCGCGCCGACCTCCGAACCCTCCATCCATGCCGCCGGCGGCCGGCCGTCGCCGATCCGCACTTCGTAGCGCTTGTCGAGCTGTTCGCGCAGTAGCCAGACGATATCGACCGCTCCGATCTTGTCTGGCGATTTCTGCACAGACCGCTTGGGTCGATGCGCCGAGACGTAGAAGCCGGAGCCGGGCCGGCTCTCCACCTGCCCCGATGCGACGAGACGATCGTAAGCATCGACGGTGGTGTTCTTCGAAACACCGAACGTCTTCGCTGCGACACGGATCGACGGCAGCCGTTCGCCCGGCCGGATCAGTCCGCGTTCGATCCGGCCGACGATCGCATCGAAGATGCTTTCGACGCGGGATCGCGAACCATGGAGATCCGGCTGCTCAACTGTACCCATCGGTCTGCTGGTACGGGTGTCCTGCAAAATGCGCAAAGCGTTCCTTGTACTGTACCTATCCGCGCGTACGGTTCAACCAACAGAGGCTGACAGGCCTGACGATCAGGAAGGTGAGGAATGACGATCCCCGGGCACGGCCGTAATCGCAGCGCGCGTATCGCTGGCTTTCATCGTAAGACCCCGGCCGAACGGCTCGATCTGGTGGCGGCATTCGCCGGGCTCGACCAGGCGACCGTCGATCATCTCGCCAACATGGGCAACCTGCCGGTGCAACTCGCGGACAAGATGATCGAGAACGTCATCGCCACGATGAATGTGCCGATCGGCATTGCCACCAACCTGCGGATCGACGGCGAGGACGTTCTGGTGCCGATGGCGACCGAGGAATCCTCGGTGGTCGCGGCGGTCTGCAACGCCGCGCGGCAGAACTACGATCGCGGATTTACGACGTCAGTGTCCGGCACCTTGATGATCGCGCAGGTGCAGGCGGTCGGCGTATCCGATCCGCACGCGGCGCGGCTGCGGTTGCTGGAGAAGCGCGACGAGATCAAGCGCATCTGCGACGACTGCGATCCGCTGCTGGTCAAGCTCGGCGGCGGCTTCCGCGATCTCGAGGTGCGAATTCTCGATACTCTCGGCGGGGTCATGCTGATCACGCATCTGATCGTCGATACCCGCGACGCGATGGGGGCGAATGCCGTCAACACCATGGCGGAAAAGATCGCGCCGCATATCGTGGCGTGGAGTGGCGGCAGAGTGTTCCTGCGCATCCTGTCCAATCTCGCGGACCGGCGGCTGGCGCGCGCTCATGCGACGTGGACGCTCGACGAGATCGGCGGCACGAGTGTGCGCGACGGCATCATCAGCGCCTATCAGTTCGCCGAGGCCGATCCCTATCGTGCCGCGACACATAACAAAGGCATCATGAACGGCATCAGCGCCGTGGTGCTGGCTACCGGCAACGACATCCGCGCGGTGGAAGCGGGTGCCCACGCCTTCGCGGCACGCAGTGGTCGTTACACGAGTCTCACGCGTTACGAGATCGATGCCGATGGTAATCTCTCGGGATCGATCGAGCTGCCGCTGGCGGTCGGCCTGATTGGCGGCGCTACCAAGATTCATCCGACCGCGCAGGCGTGCCTGAAAATCCTCGGTGTGACGACGGCGGAACGGCTCGCCCGCATCATTGCGGCGGTCGGTCTCGCACAGAATTTCTCGGCGTTGAAAGCGCTCGCTACCACCGGCATTCAGGCCGGGCACATGGGGTTGCACGCACAGAACATCGCGATGATGGCCGGCGCGGTGGGGGACGAGATCGATGCGGTCGCGAATGCGTTGGTGGAGCGCGGCACCGTCCGCATCGATGTCGCGCAGGACGTGTTGAGCGGTCTTCGTCGTTAGGCGATGCTGTTCGCTCGACTGGAATTCAACAAGATCAAAAACGGGAGTGAGATGGAATGCTGAGATCAACGACTGGTTTTCTGGCGGGCGCTGCTGCCCTGATGCTGGCGATGGGGACCGCGCAGGCGGAAATTCCCAACAACACGCTGAAGCTCGGCGTGCTGACCGACCTGAGCGGCTTCGCGGCGGACTCGACCGGGCCCGGATCGGTGGCCGCGGCCAAACTCGCGATCGAGGATTTCCATAAAGAGAAACCCGATATCAAGATCGAACTGATCCAGGGCGATCATCAGAACAAGGCCGATATCGGCGGCACGCTGGCGCGCCGCTGGATCGACGTCGACAAAGTCGATGCGATTCTCGACGTGCCATTCTCGTCCGTCGCGTTGGCCGTGCAGGAAGTCGTGCGCGGCAGCAAGGCGGCGTTTATCGCGTCCGGTCCGGGCACCTCGCTGCTCACCGGCGAGAAGTGTTCGCCGAACACCGTGCAGTGGAGCTACGATACATGGTCGCTAGCGCACGGCACCGCGCTGGCGCTGCTGCGCGCCAAGAAGGACACCTGGTTCTTCGTCACGGCTGACTATGCGTTCGGGCATTCGCTGGAGCACGACGCAGCCGCCGTGGTGAAGGCGGAAGGCGGCAAAGTATTGGGCAGCGTGCGTCACCCGACCGGCACGGCCGACTTCTCCTCGTTCCTGCTGCAGGCGCAGGCGAGCAAGGCGAAGGTGGTCGCGCTCGCCAACGCGGTTGGCGACACCATCAACTCGGTAAAGCAAGCGTCCGAGTTCGGCTTACAGGCCGGCGGTCAGGAACTGGCGGCGCTGCTGATGCAGGTCACCGATGTCAACGCCATCGGCCTCAGCGTCGCCAAGGGTCTTTATCTCACCGAAGCGTTTTACTGGGACATGAATGATGGCACCCGCAAATTCGCCGATCGCTTCGCGGCGATGACCGGCGGCAAGCGACCGACCATGATTCAGGCCGGCGTCTATGCGGGCACGCTGCATTATCTGCGCGCGGCCGCGGCGGCGAACACATCGGACGGTCCAACGATCATCGCGAAGATGAAGGCGATGCCGTCTGACGATCCGCTGTTCGGCAAGGGCACGGTGCGTGAGGACGGCCGCCACATCCACAACATGTATCTGTTCCAGGTGAAGTCGCCGGCGGAATCCAAGGGACCGTGGGATTATTACAAGCTGGTCCAGACCATTCCCGCCGCCGAAGCGTTCCGTCCGCTCAAGGACGGCAATTGCCCGATGATCAAGAAATAAGGCGCGATTGATCTATCGCGTTTACGAAAGCAAGCGGCTGGCCGGATTCGGTCAGCCGCTTTTTTGTGTCCGGCGTTCCTGCGTCGCTTACAGAGTCGCGTCTTCGGAACCGGTTTCGATGACGCGCGCAAGATTCCTGCTGTCCGCGCGCATCGAATGAGAACAACTCGAACGCCGCATCGACGATTGAGAAAATATCAATCTCATTGATTTTGCTCAAGAAAATTCCGATTTTAGGTCGTGGCCCATTCACGTGCCAACAGCAGTGAATGAGGCCATTTCGTCTTCGACGGTGGTGCGCTTCCGATGATTCGCGCCGCGCCAAAGCGGATCGAGCAGCGCCGAAGGGCACCAGGATTAAGTGCGATGACCAAGATGGAATTCTCGGGCCCTGGCCTGAGCAGCGATCAATGGGAACGGATCAACGACCTCGCGGTCTCGCTGCAACCGGCGCAGGCACTGTGGCTCAGCGGTTACTTCGCGGGCGTTGGCTCCACGGCGCGCGGCCCCGGTGGCTTCGATCAAGTCGCGGTGCTTGAGCGGGCGATGCCGGAGCAGCCGTTGGCTCCGGCGATCGAAACGCGAACGCTGACGGTTCTCTACGGCACCGAGACCGGTAACAGTCGCGGCCTCGCCAAGACCGTCGCGGAAGCAGCGAAGCAGCAGGGCATCGTCGCGACGGTGTCGGACATGGCCGACTACAAGGCGCGCAAGCTGAAGGACGAGCAGGATCTGCTAGTGATCACCAGCACGCACGGCGAGGGCGATCCGCCGCAATCCGCCGTCGCGTTCTTCGAATTTCTGGAAGGTCGCAAGGCGCCCAAGCTGCCGGCCCTGCGTTTCTCTGTACTCGCGCTGGGTGATTCGACCTACGAGAAATACTGCGAGGGCGGCAAGCGGATCGACCGCCGCCTGGAAGAACTCGGCGCGACGCGGCTCGAGGCGCGCATCGATTGCGATGTCGATTTCGACGAAGCCGCGCCGGCCTGGATCAGGGCCGTCGTCGCGAAGCTCGTGCCTCAGGAAACAGCGCCGGCGCTTGCGCCGGCGACCACGCGGGCATCGGTCGACGTGCAGGCCAAAGCCCCTGCGTTCGACAAGCAGAATCCTTTCTCCGCAACGGTGATCGACAACGTCGTCTTGACCGGACGCGGTTCGAGCAAGGAAACCCGCCATATCGAACTGTCGCTAGAAGGCTCGGGACTGGTGTATGAGCCGGGCGATGCGCTCGGCGTCGTTCCGCGCAACGACCCGGCGGTGGTCGAGGCTGTGCTGAACAGCCTCGGGCTCGCGGCGGATGCATCGGTCACTGTCAAGCAAAAGCAGTTGCCGCTTGGCGATGCGTTGTCGTCGGCGTTCGAAGTGAGCGCGGTGACGCCGCGCTTCATCGATCATTGGGCGGAACTGAGCGGCGCGGCGGCGCTGGCGCGTCTGCGCGGGCCGGAGCAGGCCGAGGCCCGGTTGGCCTTCATGCGCGAACATCATGTCGTCGATATCATCCGCCAGTTTCCGGTGAAGGGTATCGGCGCTGATGCGCTGCTGCGCGGGCTGCGGCCGTTGCAGCCGCGCCTTTATTCGATCTCGTCGAGTCTCGCCGCTGCTCCGGACGAAGCGCATCTCACCGTTGGCACGGTGCGCTACGATCTCGACGGGCAACCGCGCGCCGGTGTTGCCTCCAGTTATCTGGCGGAGCACGCCGCGCCGGATGCGGTCGTTCCGGTCTACATCCAGAGCAACCCGCATTTCCGATTGCCCGATGACGATGCTGCGATTCTCATGATCGGCGCCGGCACCGGTGTCGCCCCCTATCGCGCCTTCATGCAGGAGCGCGAGGCGCGCGGCGCGTCCGGGCGCTCGTGGCTGGTGTTCGGCGAGCGCAACTTCCGCAGCGATTTCCTCTATCAGGCCGAATGGCAGAGCCTGCTGAAGGATAAGGTGCTGACTCGGATGGATGTCGCCTTCTCGCGTGACAGGACGCCGAAAGCCTATGTGCAGGATCGCCTGCGCCAGAACAGCCGCGACGTTTATGCGTGGCTGGAGGAAGGCGCACATATCTATGTCTGCGGCGATGCCGCGCATCTCGCACCGGACGTGCACGCGACGTTGCTCGATATCATCGTGCAGGAAAGCGGCCGCGACGCCGTTGCCGCCGCCGATTATCTCGCGTCATTGCAGCGCGATCATCGCTACCAGCGCGACGTTTACTGAGGTTTTGACATGACGAGTGCACCGACGCTGGATCGCAGCCGCGACCTCTCGCAGCCATTGGACAAGCTCGGCCCGGACGAGACGTTGAAGGCCAATAGCCGGCAACTGCGCGGCACCATCAACGAAAGCCTGTTCGATCCAATCACCGGCGCGGTGACCGTCAGCGATACCAAGCTGATGAAGTTTCACGGCATCTATCAGCAGGACGATCGCGACATTCGCGACGAACGCCGCCGTCAGAAGCTGGAAGCGGCGTTCAGCTTCATGGCGCGGGTGCGTTTGCCGGGCGGGGTGCTGAGCGCGAGCCAATGGCTCAAGCTCGATGCGTTGGCACGAGACTATGCCGGCGACACGCTGCGGCTCACGACGCGACAGACCTTTCAATTCCACCACGTTCTGAAAACCGATCTGCGCGCTTTGATGCAGGGCTTGCGCGATGTGGTGCTGGATACCAGAGCTGCATGCGGTGACGATACCCGTGGTGTGATGGCCTCGATCAATCCGCACTTGTCGGCGATCCATGCCGAGGTCTATGCACTTGCGAAGCAGGCCAGCGATCACGCGATCCCGAAGACCGGCGCCTACGACGAAATCTGGTATCAGCAGGAAGCCGGCGAGGTGAAAGAGCCCGAGGAGCCGTTCTACGGGCGCACCTACATGCCGCGGAAATTCAAGGTCGGTTTCGTCATTCCGCCGAGCAACGATATCGATGTCTACGCGCAAGACCTGGGTTTCATCGCCATCATCTCGCGCGGCAAGTTGAAAGGCTTCAATGTCGCCATCGGCGGCGGCATGGGCCGCACCGATCAGGCGCCCGAAACCTATCCGCGGTTGGCCGATGTGATCGGCTTCATTCCGGTCGGACAATTGATCCCGACCATCGACGCGGTGATGTCGGTCCAGCGCGACTACGGCGACCGCGTTAATCGGCTTCATGCCCGCTTCAAGTACACCATCGATGACAAGGGGCTGGACTGGATCAAGGCCGAGATCGAGCTCCGGCTCGGTCAATCGCTTGCCGCCGCGAAGCCCTTCGAACTCACCTCGAATGGCGATGTGTTGGGCTGGGTACAGGGCGATGACGGACGCCATCACTACACGATGTTTATCGAGAACGGCCGCGTTATCAACACGCCGGAGTTGCGGCTGATGGATGGCCTGCGCGCCATCGCGCAGGTTCACAAGGGAACCCTCCGCGTCACCCCGAACCAGAGCCTGACCATCGCCGAGATCGCGCCGGAGGATCGACTCACCATCGCCAAGCTACTCGATGAGTACGGTCTGGTGGGATTGAATATCGGCAGCGCACTGCGGCTCAACTCGATGGCTTGCGTGGCGTTGCCGACCTGCGGCCTCGCCATGGCCGAAAGCGAACGTTATCTGCCGACGCTGTTGTCGAAGATCGAGCTGATCCTCGACGCGCACGGCCTGCGCGACGAGCCGATCACCATCCGCATGACCGGTTGTCCGAACGGCTGTGCACGGCCTTACATCGCCGAGATCGCGCTGACCGGCCGCGCGCCGGGCAAGTACAACCTCTATTTTGGTGGTGGTTTTCACGGCCAGCGGCTGAACAAGATGTATCTCGAGAACGTCGGCGAGCCGGCCATCCTTGAGGCTCTGGAGAAGGTGCTGGGCCACTATGCCAAGGACCGGCGGCCCAAGGAGCATTTCGGCGATTTCGCCATCCGCGCCGGTTACGTTGCCGAGGTCAGGGAAGGCCGCCACTTCAACGACTGAGCGGCACACCGGAACTGGGTCAATTTCCAGGAATAGGCGGGCGACCGGGCTGCGATGCCCTGCCGCCCCGGTTTCTTTTGTCATCGAAAGCCTCTACACAGGCCGCGCGAACAGCGCGGGCCGGGCCTATGGATCGGCCGCCTGCAGCTCGTGACGATACAATCAGGACCGAAAGACGATGCCGAAACCCAGGGATCCCCACACCGTGGCTGTCGCCAATGGAATTGCGACCGATCCCGCCTTCCGTTCGGTGACGCCGCCGATCTACCTGTCGAGCACCTTCGCGTTCCCGGCCTATGAGAAGGCCGGCCCTTACGATTACACGCGCACCGCCAATCCAAGCCGCGACCTTTTGGCGGACACCATCGCCAAGCTCGAGGGCGGGGCGGGGGCCGTGGTGGTGTGTTCCGGCATGGCCGCGATCGACGTGGTGCTGTCGCGCGCGCCGCGGGGCGGCTTGGTGATCGCGCCGCACGATTGCTATGGCGGCACCCATCGGCTGCTCGGGACCCGCCAGCAGTGCGGGCAGATCGACCTGGCGCTGGTCGATCTTGGAGACCCGGCGGCATTGGCGGCGGCGATGGCGCGCCGCCCGGCGCTGATCCTGATCGAGACGCCGAGCAACCCGCTGATGCGGGTGACCGACATCAAGGCCATCGTGGCACAGGCGAGGGCGGTCGGCGCCAAGGTGGTGGTCGACAACACCTTCCTGTCGCCGGCGCTGCAACGGCCGATCGCGTTCGGTGCCGATTATGTCGTTCACTCCACCACCAAGTTCATCAACGGCCATTCCGACGTGGTCGGCGGTGCGGTGATCGCCGCCGCTAAGGAGGACGTCGAGGCGCTGACGGAATGGGTCAACATCGTCGGTGTCACCGGCGCGCCGTTCGATTCCTATCTGACGTTGCGCGGCGTGCGGACGCTGTTCGCGCGTGTCGAGCGGCAGCAGGCCAATGCGGGCGCCATCGCCGCGTTCCTCGACAAGCATCCGTTGGTGCGCGCGGTGTATTATCCCGGTCTGTCGTCGCATCCCGGACATGAACTGGCGAAAACACAGCAGGCCGGGTTCGGCGCGATGCTGAGCTTCGAACTGACGGGCGGCACCGATGCGGTGCGAGCTTTCGTCGAGGCCATCGAGGTGTTCACGCTGGCGGAATCGCTCGGCGGCGTCGAAAGCCTGATCGCGCATCCCGCCACCATGACCCACGTGAAGATGGGCGCGGAGGCGCGGCGCGTCGCCGGCATCAGCGACAATCTGCTGCGACTGTCGGTGGGCATGGAAGCCGAGGCCGATCTGATCGCCGGGCTCGAAGCGGGTTTCGCGGCGATCAAGGGATAGCGGTGGGAACCACCCATTCCGCCGCGGTGCTTGACGAAGGGCGTGTGTTCCCCGCAAAAACCCTCATCATGACCAATCCGCATTCCGATTTTCACGGCGTTTTCCCCTATCTCGTGTCGCCCATCGATGCGTCGGGCAGCATCCGCACCGACGTACTCGGGCGGCTCTCTGACGACCTGATCAAGGCCGGCGTCCACGGGCTGACGCCGCTCGGCTCGACCGGCGAGTTCGCCTATCTCGACGGCAAGCAGCGCGCCATCGTCGCGCGGACCACCATCGAGGCAGCGCAGCGCCGGGTGCCGGTGATCGTTGGTGTCGCATCAACCGCGATCGCCGATGCCGTGGCGCAGGCGCAGGCTTATCAGCAGATGGGCGCCGATGGCATCCTCGCCATTCTCGAAGCGTACTTTCCGCTCAAGGATGCGCAGGTCGAAGCCTATTTCCGCGCCATAGCCGACGCGGTCGATATTCCGTTGGTGATCTACACCAATCCAAACTTCCAGCGCTCTGATCTGACGCTCGACGTCATCGCGCGTCTGGCCGAGCATCCGCGCATCGTCGGGATCAAGGACGCCTCCACCAACACCGGCCGTTTGTTGTCGATCATGAATCGCTGCGGCGACAAGATTCATGTGTTCGCCGCGTCGGCGCACATTCCGGCGGCGGTGATGCTGATCGGCGGGCGTGGCTGGATGGCGGGGCCGGCCTGCGTCGCGCCGCGCGATAGCGTCAAACTGTACGACCTCTGCAAGGCCGGGCGCTGGGACGAAGCGCTGGTGTTGCAGCGTCGGATGTGGCGGTTGAATGAGGCGTTCGCGAAGTACAATCTCGCCGCCTGCATCAAGGCCGGCTTGAGCATTCAAGGTTACGACGTCGGCGATCCCATCCCGCCGCAATCGCCGCTGAACGCTGACGAACGCAAGGTCATCGAAGCCGTGCTGTCCGACATCGCATAACTGTTGCTGCGAACCGACAGCATATCGAGGCCGGTTCGCTCTCTCGAATCCATTCGCGCGTTTCGCGCCCTCTATCGATCGAAGGTTCTTCTCGCATGAACATTCTGCCAGCCAATATGCGCTTCGGCGCCGGTCAGCCCGTCAAGCGGCTGGAAGATCAGCGGCTGCTGACGGGACACGGCAAATATCTTGACGACAAGCCGGCGGACGGCGCGTTGTGGCTGGTGCTGCTGCGGTCGCCGCATGCCCATGCCCGTATTGTGTCAATCGACAGCGCTGACGCGCGAACGATGCCCGGCGTCGAAGCGATCTTTACTGGAGCGGACTTGGTCGCCGACGATGTCGGCAGCATTCCGACCTTGCCGATCTTCAAGCGACCTGATGGTTCGGAGATGCTGCTGCCGCCGCGGCGGCTGTTGGCGCATGAGGTCGTGCGGTTCACCGGCGAGCCGGTCGCGGCGGTGGTTGCGACGACGCCGGATGCGGCGCGGCTGGCGACGGAAGCTATTGTCGTCGAATACGACGTGCTGCCGTCGGTAGTCGATCCGGTCGCTGCGATTGCGCCCGACGCACCGCGCGCGTGGCAGGAGGCGCCGGACAATATCGTCGCGGCGATGAGCTACGGCGATGCCGCCAAGGTGGAAAAAGTCTTTGCAACCGCCAAGCACGTCGTGAAGCTCGATGTCGCCAGTCAACGGCTGGTGCCGTCCGCGATGGAGCCGCGCGGCACTATCGCCGAGATCGAGAAATCATCGGGGCGGCTGGTCGTGCATGTGCAATCGCAGACGCCGACGTCGACCCGCGACATTCTCGCCGATGCAATCCTGAAGCGGTCGAAAGAGAGCATTCACGTCAAGGTCGGCGACATGGGTGGCGGCTTCGGACAGAAGACGGGCCTTTATCCGGAAGACGGCCTCGTTGCTTACGCGGCCGTGAAGCTCAATCGCAAAGTGCGCTGGCGTGGCGACCGCACCGACGAATTCGTCGGCGGCACCCACGGCCGCGATCTCACCTCGACGGCTGAGTTCGCTCTCAATGCGAAGGGGCGCGTGCTGGCCTATCGGGTGCGTTCGCTCGGCGGCACCGGCGCGTATCTCGCAGGCGCAGGCGTCATCATTCCGCTGGTGCTTGGGCCATTCGTCGCCACCGGCGTCTACGATCTTCCGCTGGTCCATTTCGACGTCAAGGCGGTGATGACCAACACCGCGCCGGTCGGGGCCTATCGCGGTGCCGGTCGGCCGGAAGCGGTGTTCGTCGTCGAGCGTTTGATGGATGCCGCTGCGCGGCAACTCAATATGGACCCGCGCCAGATCCGCAAGGTCAACTTCATCAATTCGGATCAACTGCCCTACACTAACGCCGCAGGTCAGGTGTACGACAGTGGCGCCTTTGCGCACATGCTCGAGCGCGCATCAGAACAATCCGATTGGGATGGCTTCGCCGCGCGCAAGAAAGCCGCGAAGAAGAAAGGTCTGCTCTATGGCCGTGGTCTGACCAGCTACATCGAGTGGACCGGTGGCCGTGCGCATAGCGAGAAGGTCAGCCTGCACGCGACGGCCGAGGGCCGCGTCGTGCTGCATTCCGGAACGCAGGCGATGGGGCAGGGACTGGAGACCAGCTATTCGCAGATGATAGCGTCCTCGCTCGGGATTCCGATCGACAAGATCGACGTGGTGCAGGGCGACACCGATCTGGCACAGGGGTATGGCAGCGTCGGCTCGCGCTCGCTGTTTGTCGGCGGCACCGCGGTTGCGGTGTCGTCAGCGGACATGATCGCCAAGGCGCGCGAGAAGGCGTCGCATCTGCTGGAAGCCGCGGTCGAGGACATCGAATACGGCGACGGCTGGCTCACCGTGGTGGGCACTGACCGTCGCATCGGCTTGTTCGACATCGCGAAGGCGGAACGGAATGCGCGGCTGAGCGTCGACAGCACCGGCGAGGTCGACGGGCCGAGCTGGCCGAACGGCGTTCATATTTGCGAAGTCGAGATCGATCCGGACACCGGCATGACCCGGGTGGTGCGCTATTCGACGGTCGATGATGTCGGCGTCGCGGTGAACCCGATGCTGGTCGCCGGTCAGGTGCATGGCGGCGTGGCGCAGGGCATCGGTCAGGCGCTGTACGAAACCGTTGCCTACGATCAGGATGGCCAGCTTCTCACCGCGAGCTATCAGGATTACTGCATTCCGCGCGCCAGCGATATGCCGGCGATCGAAGTGACGCTCGACGGTTCCGCGCCGTGCCGGACCAATCCGCTTGGCGCTAAGGGATGCGGCGAATCCGGCGCGATCGGCGGACCACCCTGCATCACCAACGGCGTGATGGACGCGTTGGCGCCGCTTGGCATCACGACGCTCGATACGCCGTTGTCGCCGGTTAAGATCTGGCAGGCGATCCGCGATGCGGAGAAGCGGGCCGCGAACGGTTGAGAGAGCGGTAGAACTTCACCGTAAGCCGCCAAGCATGGCGTTCGTCGCGGTTTGAGGTATGCTCAAGGTGCTTGCTGCGCGTCTCGCGACGCGCCGGCTTGGCGCTTCCTTGTGGCGACATGACAGGAGATATTGATGCGTCGGCTTCTCACCGTCCTGGCGGCTTTGGCGACACTAAGCCTGACCAATTGCGGTTACAACGCGATCCAGAGTCAGGACGAGCAGATCAAATCGAGCTGGTCGGAGGTCGTGAATCAATATCAACGTCGTGCCGATCTCGTTCCCAACCTCGTCAATTCGGTGAAGGGTTTTGCGCAGCAGGAAAAGGACGTGCTGCTCGGCGTCACCAATGCGCGTGCCAAGGTCGGCAGCATTCAGGCTTCGCCGGAAACGCTCAACGATCCGGCCGCGTTCAACAAATTCCAGCAAGCGCAGGGTGAACTCTCCAGTGCGTTGTCGCGTCTGCTGGTGGTGACGGAGAACTATCCGCAACTGAAATCGGATGCGCTGTTTCGCGATTTGATGTCGCAGCTCGAAGGTACCGAGAACCGCATCACCGTGGCGCGCAACCGCTACATCAAGTCCGTACAAGAATATAACGTCACGGTGCGCTCGTTTCCGTCGAACCTGACGGCGATGATGTTCGGCTACAAGGAGAAGCCGAACTTCACCGTTGATAACGAGAAGGCGATCTCGACCGCACCGAAGGTCGACTTCAATCCGGCGCCGACGCCAGCACCAGCGCCTGCCCCGACGCCCGCGCCGGCCAAATAAGCCGGCGGATTGCGCATGACAGCGATCAAAACGGTCGCGGCGGCCCTGCTAGCTTGGATGCTGTGCTGGGCCGTCGTCGCGGTTGCCGATGTCGCCGTCCCGCCGCTCACCGGCCGCGTCGTCGATCAGACCGGGACGCTGACATCGGGGCAGATCGCGACCCTCGACGGCACGCTGCAAGCGTTCGAACAGCGCAAGGGCAGCCAGATCGCCGTGCTGATCGTGCCGACCACCGAGCCGGAAACCATCGAGCAGTTCTCGATCCGGGTCGCGGAAGCGTGGAAGATCGGACGTAAGAAGACTGACGATGGCGCGATCCTGGTCGTCGCCAAGGACGATCGACGGCTGCGCATCGAGGTCGGCTACGGCCTCGAAGGCGCGCTGACCGACGTGACGTCGAAGCGTATCATCGACGAGATCATCACGCCGAAATTTCGTCAGGGCGATTTCGCCGGCGGCATTTCGGCGGGCGTCGATCGCATTATCGGCGTGATCGACGGCGAACCGCTGCCGGAACCGAAGCGCCGGCAACAAAGCACGAATATCTTCGATAACCTCGAATCCATTGGCCCGGTCGCGTTCTTCGCCGTGTTGGTGTTCGGCGGCATCTTCCGCAGCATCTTTGGCCGATTGTTAGGAGCCGCCGTCACCGGCGGCCTGGTCGGGCTGGTGATCTGGTTCCTCGCCGGGACGCTGGCGGTTGCGGCGATTATCGGTGCGATCGCCTTCGTCTTTACATTGGTCGGTGACAGCGTCGTATCGTCGGGCGGTGGGCGAGGCGGCTGGTCCGGCGGCAGCGGCGGCGGCTGGTCCGGTGGATCGAGCGGTGGCGGCTTCAGCGGCGGAGGCGGTAGCTTCGGCGGCGGCGGCGCGTCGGGGAGGTGGTGACGATGGGCATCGCACGGATCGGCAAGCACCTCCTCGCCAATCGCTCGCGCGTCAACCGGGCGTTTCCGAAGGCGTCGCTGGCCGCGATTGAGCAGGCCATCAAGGCGAGCGAGGCGACTCACGCAGGACAAATCCGCTTTGTCGTCGAAGGTGCGCTGGATGGCCGTCCGCTGTTTCGCGACCAATCAGCACGCGAGCGGGCGATGGATCTGTTCTCACGCCTGCGCATCTGGGATACCGCGCATAACAGTGGTGTGTTGATTTACGTGCTGCTGGCGGATCGCAATGTCGAAATCATCGCCGACCGTGGCATCGATGCGGTGGTCGGCCATGCCGTCTGGCAACAAATCTGCACGGCAATGGAGATTGAGTTCGGCAAAGGCCATTTCAAGCAGGGCGTGATCGCCGGCGTCCAGGCGGTCACCAAGCATCTCGCGACACATTTCCCGAAAGGTCGCGGTGGCCGCAACGAACTGCCGGATGCACCGCTGGTGCTGTAGTGTTTTCATCGCTTGATCCTGCGCGGACCGCATCCGCGCAGGATCGCCTCGTGATGATATTACGCCTTTGTGGACGGCCGCTCGGCGACGCGCTTGAACCACGCGGCAATATTGGTGTTGGCCTCATCGAGAGGCTGGCCCACTTGCCCGCCGAAGTCGAGCCAGCAATACAGCACCATGTCCGCGAGCGTGAAGCGCGAGCCGCAGACATATTCCTTGCCTTTCATCTGGCCATCGAGCCAGCGGAGACGATCGGCGGCGATCTTCTTCAGGCCGGGCGCAGCTTCCGGCACGCAGACGATGCGGTTCTGGAACAGTTTCAGTCCTTCGCTGAAACGAAAGCCGTTGGTCAGCGGTTCGCAGATGTTGAGGTCGATGCGGCGCGTCCACATCCGGCATTCGGCGCGTTCCTCGGCCGTGGTTCCGATCATCGCCGGCGCGGGATATTTCTCCTCAAGGTATTCGCAGATCACGGTGACCTCGGCGAGATAGCTGCCGTTGTCGAGTTCGAGCGTCGGCATCTGGCCGTGCGGGTTGCGCGCCAGATGCGCCGGCTGACGGTTCTCGCCACCGCGTAGATCGACGGTCTGGGTCGGAATGCTCAAACCCTTTTCAGCAATGAACATGCGCACGAGACGTGGATTGGGTCCGATGGAATCGTAAAGTTTCATGCTTCCCCCTGATGAGGCGCCGTGCGAGGCGTGTGCCGGCGTCATGTTTGCAACGTGGCTCGGCGGTGCCGTGGCCCGGGACGACGAGACTTGCGTCCGGGCCTTCGCGCCGCTTTCCCGGAGGATGTTATAGCGTGTCCAGACAAAGGGGAAACCGGTCGCCGAAAGAAATCCCGACAAAAGAAGAGGTTAGAGGCATGGGTGGAGAGCTGCGGGCGGTTGTTCAGCTCGCAGTCAGGTAGCGCCATCCATAATTACGGCACAGTCATTCGTAACCATTTGGCAAGCAATGATGGTTACCAAATTGTCAATCTTTCGAGGATTTCAGACCCGTGAGCGAACACATGGCCGATCAGAATCGAGACGATCGCATTGAGCCTACTGTCAATGACGTCACCGCCAATTCCGAGTCCGCCAATGCCAAGCCTGCCGAGTCCGTCGCGGCATCGTCGGACGCAACCGCGGGACAGGACAAGTCGGTCGCGTCCGAGGGGCAAGCCAAGGGTGAGGCCAAGAGTGAAGCTAAGTCTGCCGCAGCCGAGCAGCCAGCGGCGAAGACGACCGGCAGCCACATCATGGTGCTGCCCCCGACGCGCGATGGCGATTGGAATGCGCGGGGCGAGGAAGCTGCCGCCGCTCAGGGGGCGGCAAAGCCTGGTTTATTCGGCAAGCGCCGGTTTGGCGCGATGGCCGCAATCCTGGCACTAGCAGCGGTTGCGGGCGTGGTCGGTGGATCGTTGGCGACAGCCGCGTTCGGACACCGCTCGGTCGACAAGAGCAATTCGGTCACGCAGCAACAGGTTCAAGCGCTCAATGAGACGATCGGAAAGCTCAACGCCGAAGTCGCTGCATTGAAGGCGAGCGCCGAGCGTTCCGCCAAGTCGGACGCCTCCCAACTGGCGAAGATCACCGACCGGGTCGAGAAGGTCGAGAAGGCGCAGGTCGAGCCCGCGGCCAAGCTCGCCAAGCTCAGCGAGACTGTCGAGAAACTCCGTGTTGCCGCTGTCACGCCCGCCGCGCCGGCTGCCGCCAAGGAAAACGCGAAGGAGACCACGGCCTCGATTCCGACGCCGGTGGCTGCGCCGAACAGGACGCCCGAGGCTCATCGGCTGCCCACTGTCGTCGGCTGGCGCATTCGCAACGTCGGCAACGGTGGCGCACTGGTTGAGGGACGCGATGGGCTCTACGAGGTGTATGCTGGCGATCCGCTGCCGGGCCTCGGTCGCGTCGATGCCATCCGCAAGCAGGATGGCCGCTGGGTGGTTGTAACCGGCAAGGGCCTGATCGTCGGGCGATAAGCTGCAGCGCCTTCGTCTCCGCGAAGCCATGAAGCGCCGGTTCTGATATCGTCAGAGCCGGAAAGGCTCTAGATTTGTCTCCGGCGTTGCCATTGGAAGGCGCTGCTGGATGAAGTCGCCGCGAAACATCATGCGCTATATTGGATTGGCGTTCGCAGCTCTTCTGCTGAGCGGCGGCGTGCAATCCGCCTTCGGTGATGCGCTGACCGACGGCACCGCCATCACCGATGCGGCTGCGTTGCGCGAACTCGATCTGCCGCAGGCGGCCACTGGATTCAGCCTACGTCGGATGCTTGATCCCGGTGGGTCGGCGAACGCGAATTTGCCGAACGACGAACTCTTCGCGCTCCCGGTGATGCGGCCGGTCCGGCAGCCAATCGATCGCGACATCGATGCGTATGCCGTGCAGCATCGTACAGAGCTTTCGGATCAATCGGGCGATGCCAGCGATCGAAATTACTTGCAATTGTTCGATCGCGATTTGCTCTATTCAGCGCGCACGCGTTTCGCGCTGGCGGGAATCATCAATCGAATGGATCGGGCATTCGTCTCGCCGGAGACCTGCGGCGAGATCCGGCTGATCTATCGATTGGTGCGAACCGAACCTCGTGCGGGTGAAGCTGTCCGTTTGCCGATGACCTTGAATGTCGTGCTGGCTGCTGCAAATCCGACCGACACCGTCACATCGCGCGATGCCGCCTGCGCGGACGTCGCGCGGCGATGGCTGGCGATGAAGAATGAAACGCTGACGGGAGTCGCGCTCGTCCGCCGTTTGACCGAAGCTGACGGGCCGCTTGCGTTGCTTCAACCGTCGCAACTGATCCGGCTCGAACTGAATTTGCAGGTCGGGCATCAGCCGAAGTCGGAAGCGCATGCATTCCGAACGGATTATCTGATGAAGGTTTTCCGATACGATCGCGCGGCGCGAAAGTTCGACGAGGCACCGCTGGAAAACCAGATCGATCGCAAGCGCATTCTTAAGGATGCCAACCTTAAGGCCGAATTCGCGGAATGGCTGTCGCAATCCGAGCATCTCAGCGCATTCGACCGTGGCACACTTCTCGTGCCCGAGAAATTTCTCGCGCGCTCGGTGATTGCCTCAACGCCGGTGGGTTTCGTGAAATCGAACATGCAGCCGGAATTCGGATTGGTTCAATCTTCCAGCCTCGATAGACACGCTGCATTCAAAACGCGCGATGTCGTCGCCGCGTTGAAGAAAGCGGCGGAAGGTGGTGTCGCGTTCGAGAGCATTCGCTCGGTCAGTGGCTTCGAGCGGCGATTGAACGACATCACTTGCGCGGGGTGTCATCAAACCCGCGGCATCGGCGGTTTTCATTTCCCGGGCGTCGATTGGGTGTCGCTCGCGCCAACCAGTGTTGCGAACGTACCCGCTTCGCCGCACTTCATCGGCGATCAACCGCGCCGGCGCGATATTCTGAAAGCCTTCCGTGACGGACGCGCACCGGATTTTTCGCGCGGCTTCTCCAGCCGGCCGCAATTGCGCGGCGATACGGCGCTGCTTGGGACCGAGTACTATGACGGTTGGGGTGCGCATTGTTACGACAAGGATGCTCGGGGCGCCACAGATCGCAGCTTCCAGTCCTGGACGTGCGCGAAGGGGATGTCGTGTCAGGTGATAGGTGGTGCGGATCACTCGGAACGCATGGGCATGTGCTTCGTTGGTTCATCTGCGGGAGAACACGGTGATGAGCGGCGTCGAGCAGGACTCAAAGCAACGCGATCGCCAGATCGCGCAAAATGAAGACGCGCGACAGGTCGGGAGCAACATTCGCCTCAGCACCTGGGCGGTGATCGCTGCAGCTGCGATCATCTTGCTTGGCTGGCTTTGGATGCGCCATTAGGTGCATCATCATGCTCACCTGAAAGTACCTTATCCGATGACACCGGAGCTGCGCAGGTTGCGGATATCGTCCTCGGCGTAGCCCGCCTGCCGCAGCACTTCGTCGCTGTGCTCGCCGACCTTTGGCGGAAGGCGAGGCTGCCTCTTGTTACTGCCGTCGATCCAGATCGGGCTGTTGATGGTCAGCGTGGTCTCGCCTGCGAACGGGATCAGCACGTCATTCTCGCGCATCTGCCGATCCTGGGGAATGTCATCAAGGATGCCGACGACGCCGAACACCAGGCCGTTGCCGTCGAGCGCGGCGCGCCATTCCGCGAGATCGCGAGAGGCGAAAATGCCGTCGAAGATCTTGATCAATTCCACTGACCGCGCATGGCGATCGGCCTTCGTTGCAAAACGCGGATCGGCGGCAAGGTCTTCCCGGCCAAGGCAGCGTGCCAGCGCCGGCCATTGTTTTTCTTCGTTCAGCAGCGAGAGGATCAGCCAGCGGCCGTCGCGACATCGATAGTGATTGGTGACGGCATTGAGCGCATGTTCGCGCGGCCGTCGCGGCTGGAATTGCGCGCCGCACAGCTTGGCTTGCGCCAGCACGCCGCTGGCCCAGACGCCGTTGGCCATCAGGTTGGATTTGACGTGCGAGCCCCGGCCGGTCTTCTCGCGCTTGTAGAGCGCGGTGACGATGCCGCTGTAGAGCGCCATGGCGCAGGGGTGATCGCCCATGCCCGCCACCGAGCGCGCCGGTGTGGTCTCCTCGTCGGCGCGCACCAGGTCCATCAGGCCGGAGCGTGCCCACCATGCGTTGCTGTCGAAGCCGGGCTTGTTGGCTTCCTCGCCGGTCTCGCCGTAGCCGGTGAAGGACGCGTAGATCAGCCGCGCGTTGAGTGGCGCGATATCGTCATAGGTGATGCCGAGCCGCTTGCGGACCGCCGGGGGAAAGTTGGTGATGAAGACATCGGCTTCCTTCACCAGCCGATACAATATGGCGCGGCCATCGGGCTTGGCGAGATCAAGCGCAAGGCTCTTCTTGTTCCGCCCGTCCAGCATCCAGGCATAGTTCTGATCGCTGACGGGATAACCGGGAAGGTTCGGCAGGTTGCGATAAGGATCGCCGGCGCCCGGCGGCTCGATCTTGATGACGTCGGCACCGAAGTCCGACAGCACCGTCGCGGCTGCGGGCGCCGCGATGAAACTTGCACAATCCAGAACCTTGAGGCCGTCGAAGATACCGTTTTCCATGGTCGCGCTGCACCGTTGTTTTCAGGCCGGATCGGGTCCGGCGGCTCCGCTCATTGCGGCGGATTCGAAGCGGCATTTGATCCGCGTTGCGCCGCCCGTGCAACCATTCTGATAAAGGTCGCGACATTGTTCGCGTCCCGGAAATTGGATCGCGAGGGTGGCGGCGGCCGGCGGAGGCGGCGGGCTATTGCAGCCATGCCACGTTCCCGATCCGAATGATGCAAAGGGTCGGCGGCTATATTGGCAGGCGAGGTGCCTTTCGCTAGCGTTCGGTTATGACCGCTATTCGAGAAACTGCTTCAGTCATGCTGGCGAAACGGCAAAGCCGCGCGCAACGTCGATTGTCGGTGCTAATCAGGTGGACGCGACGTTGCATGGCGGTCGCCGTCACGGTCGTGTGCTTCGGCGCGCCGTCGTACGCGGCGTCGCTCAGTGCGCCGGTCGCCCAGCTCTACAGTTCCGTGTCGATCTTCCCGCCATCGGCCAACAGCATGACGGTGTGCTACGGCTTCGTCTGCCGCCGTCGCGAGACGTTCAGTTTTGCGACCGGCGACCGACGGGCGCTGATGCATATTATGGCCGCGGGGCGATCGTCGGCGGCGGCGGAGCGCGCTGCGGTGCAGAGGGCCGTCGTCTGGTTCGATCGTCGCATCGGTCCCGTGCTCGGCACCGACAAGCGTGTGGCCCGCGCCGATTTCCGGGCCCGCGACGACGCGCACAATTTCGATTGCTGGGACACCACCCGCAATACCACCAGCCTTCTGCTGATCCTGCAGAGTTGGAATCTGTTGAAATTCCACACCGTCGGCGATCCGCATTATCGCGGCAACGTAGTGGCGTTGCAGACGCCGCACAACACCGCGGTGCTGGTCGAACGCGCGACGCGTGCTGAATGGGTGGTTGATCTATGGCCGCGTGGCTATGGCCAGAAGCCGGATGTGATGCCGGTCGCGACGTGGGTCAAGGAAGATTGAATGCGACCTGTTTTATTGCAAATCGCTGACGGTGCGTAACGCGGCGCGACCGGTGCAGACAGAGCGATGCAGATACGGAAAAGGGTCCGGTTCAACAGCAATTGAACCGGACCCTCTGTCCAGAAGCGAAAGAGCATTAGCTCGAAGTTGATTTGCGTCTCGCCTTGCGTTGTTCTCGCCGGCCGTCATGCGACACATGCGATGCGAGGAGACGCGCGAGGTTCAGACCTTCAGGTGCTCCGCCGAGGTCTTGCCGCGATTGGCGACTTCTTCGTATTCGACAGTCTGGCCTTCATTGAGCGTCGAGAGCCCAGCCTTCTCCACCGCCGAAATATGAACGAACACGTCCTTCCCGCCAGAGCTGGGCTGGATAAATCCGTAGCCCTTGGTCGGGTTGAACCACTTCACAGTACCTTTAGCCATTAGGTCGTCTCCGCAGGATAAAACGATCACAATCAGTCGGTCCCCGGAAACCGGCTTTTCCGACGGCGGGGAGGATACGCGGAATATGACGATCTTGATAGCCCCAAACGCACCCGGGCGGTTTGGGGCGGCGCATGGGGCTATCAGCGGTCGGTCTGCCCGCTCGAACAGAGGCTCGATGAGCGTCGGCGCATGCCGTTTGGCTGCAAGGCAGCATTTGCTTCCACGAAAATTCTCAACAGGAAAACATCATGCTCGAACAAAAAGATAAGCCGATCTCAGGTGCCGATCACCGGCGCGGGGGACGCCGGCTTGTTGTCCAGCAGGCGAGCCAGTACCGATGATTTGGTCACGGCGTGGATACGCATCGTTCCGGCGCGGCCGCGAATGACGGCATCCTGCGCCGGCAGGGCGTCGGGCGGCAGCCCCGCTCGCTGATGAACCTCCTCGGACAGAATGGTTTCGCAACCCACCACCTTGGTCATGTCCTGCAAGCGTGCGGCGACGTTCACTGCGTCGCCGAGCGCGGTGAAGACCATGTGGTCGCTGTTCCCGATGTCGCCGACGATCACCACGCCGCCATGGATGCCGATGCCGAAGCGGATCGGCTCGCGGCCGTCATGCACCAGCACCTGATTGAGATCGTCGACATTGGCGGCGAGCCGCGCCGCGGCCCGCAGCGCCTGGCGGCAGGCGGTTTGCGGATCGGTGGTCAATCCGAATAGCGCCAGTTGGCCGTCGCCATAGAACTGGTTGGGCTGCCCACCGCACGCTGTCACCGCCTGCGACACCACATTGAGGAACTGGTTGACGATATACACCGTATCGAACGGCAACAGCTTCTCGGCGAGTTTGGTCGAGCCGCGCATGTCGATGAACATGCTGACGAGGTAGCGTTCCTGGCCGGTCCGCAGCGGGTTGATGCGGCGCGGATCGGCTGCCGCAACGTGGGGCAAGAACATGCGGGCGAACGACAGGTCGGATTCCGGCCGTAACTGGCAGGCAAGACGAACCGCCGGGTCGTCAGCGGCGCCGACGCGGTCGAGCACGAACGTCTCACGCTTCGACGGCGGCGGCAGCGCATCGAGGCCGCTGGTAACCCGAATGCGACAAGTCGAGCAGCGCGCGCGGCCGCCGCAGACGCTGGCATGCGGTACATTGTGACGGATGCTGGCTTCGAGAACGGTCAGCCCCTTCGGCACGCGGATCGTCCTGCCGTCGTCATACGACAGGGCGATCAAGCCGCCGCGCCGTTCGTGCAACAGCCGCGCGCCACGGCCGACGATCATCAGGCCGAGCAGGCCGAGATATCCGGCCAGGAAATAATTGACGACCTGATCGAGGAACTCTTGATGAGGGGCCGTATCGGCGTGCGGCGGCATCAGGTTGTCGGCCCGCCATTGCTGCGACTGGCTTTGTTGCTCGACGGTGCGCCCACCTTGGTAGAATCCGAGCATGGCGAGCGTCGGCAACAACACCGCGCAGGCAAGCCAGAATGATTTGGTCGCCTTGAACCAGGCCCTTGGCCGCAACCAGAGATACAGGCCGATGCAGCCATGGACCCAGGCGACGTTGAGAACGCCCAGCATCAGCCAGAGCCGGCCCGAGGACGCGACCCAGTTGACGTAGAGCACCTGCGGATAAAGTTTCTCGGTATCGTACAAGGTCTGGCTCAGACGGATTCCGATGATGTGCGAGATGATCATCACCGGAATGCACAGGCCCAGCGCCAGTTGCAGCGGCTCAATGCTGCGCCAGCGGAATTCCCGCCGCTCGTAGAGCGACCAGATGCCGAGACTCATGTGAACAACGGCGGCGGAATAGAAGGCTAGCGCAATCGGCGGATACTGCCAGAAGGTGGTGTGATAAATCACGCCGATCTCAAGCGCTTCGGGCGAGATGAGGCCGAGCGCGTGGTTGAGGAAGTGGCTGATCAGATAGGTAAACAGGATGAGCCCGCACGTCAGGCGAACTTGGCGCACGCCGATGCCGCGGCCAAGTTTTGCAAAAGGGGCGATGGCGGACGTGAGCATGCGATCCGAGGGTTGCGAGGCAAGATCGTCGGCTGGGAATACCGGAGAGCGCCAAGATACTACAAGATACTAGTTGCCCTCGCTTCCGGACGCCATGGGTTGTTCCGGCGCGGATTGCTTGAGCGGGGGCGGGTGCGCTGCAATTGACTCCGCTATCGGAGTCGGAAACAAAGCGGCCAGGCTAGCCCGGAAAGGCCGGATAGCACGCGTGCCGGAACGGCCTCCCGATGACCACTGCCTCTTCCAATCGCGATCAGCCCTATGCGCCGAGCATCAACCGTCGCCAGCTTGCCGGCGTGGTGCTGTTGATCGCGTTGATGACGGCGTTGCGGGTGATCTATGCCAGCGCCATCGATCTGCGTACGGACGAAGCCTACTACTGGACCTGGTCGAAGGAGGGGGTGCTGTCGTTCCTCGATCATCCGCCGATGATTGCGTGGTTCATCCGGTTCGGCACCGCCATCTTCGGCGACACCACGCTCGGCGTTCGTCTCGGCGGCATCGTCGCGATGTTTATCACGCAGCTTTTGCTTGCCGACATCGTGCGACGGATCACGCGCGACTGGCGGGCCGTGGTGCTGGCGGTGCTGTTGCCGGAGGCCGCCGTCTATTACGGATTGCTGATGGCGAAAGTCGCGCCGGACACCGCGCTGATCGTGTTCGCCGTGGCGATGATGTGGTCGCTGGTCCGCGTCGCGGAAACCGATGATGGCCGCTGGTGGTTGCTGGCTGGTGTGTTCGGTGGGCTTGCGTTGCTGTCGAAACTCACCGCCCTGATGCTGTTGCCTGCGGTCGCCGCTTTCGTTGTGGTGCCGGATTGGCGGCGACGCTGGCTGCTCAGCCCTTATCCGTGGCTGGCGGCGCTGATCGCGCTGGCGCTATTCTCGCCGGTCTTGATCTGGAACGCCATGCACGATTGGGCGTCGTTCAAGTTCCAGTTCGTCCGCGCCACCGTGGCGCCGCCACTATCGCTGGCGCGGTTCGGCGAGTTTCTCGGCTTGCAGTTCAGCCTCGTCGGCCCGGTACTGTTTCCGGTGGTACTATCCGGTGTGAGCTTTACGCTGTGGCGGGGCTATCGGCGGCGCGACGGCGTGGCGATCCTGCTGTCGACGGCAGTGGCATTGCCGTTCGTCTATTTCCTGTGGCGCTCGCTGACGTTGCGCATCGGCGATACCTGGCCAATGTTCATGTGGCCGATCGGCTTTGCTGCCGTTGCTATCAATGTCTGGTGGCTGCACACGCACAAGTCACGATTGGCGAAATCGACCGCGGCATGGGCCATGACTGCCGTTGTCTCCGGCATCACCATCGTGGTCGCGACGTTCTTCTACTACGTGGTGAGCGACAAGCCATGGCTTGGTCGCCTCGACCCCGGTGGCGCAGAAGCGGGTTACGAACAGGTTGCAACGCGCGTTGAGGCGGAGATGAAGGCGGTTGGCGCAACGTGGATCGCGACCACCGATTATCGCACCTACGCGATGCTGCGCTGGGAGTTGAAAGATCGCGTCCCGGTGATCGAAATCAATGAACGCGCGCGCTTTATCGGCTTCATGGACCCGGGCATGTATCGCATTCGCGGCCGCACCGGCCTGTACGTCGTGCGTCAGTCGGATGTAAACAATCCGCTATGGGCGCTGACGTCAGCGCAACGCGAGCCGCTGGCGAACGTGGTTCGAAGCTGGCGCGGCATTGCGATGGAAACCTATGCTATCGGCAAGCTGACGGGATGGACACCCGACCTGTCACCGCCGCCCGATACGCCGTTCTATCGCTGGCATCTGCTTGCCGACGAAGGCGTCAGCGCTCGCTGATCCGCGCCGGCTCAGTTGGCGCATCGTCCTCGCGCTTCGACAACAAATCCTTGGCGAGGTCGCTGAGCGCCGGCCGCGGCAGCGCGTTGAATGGCAGCGGTCGCGTCACGTCGATGGCGGCGAGCCCGAGGCGCGCGGTCAATAAGCCGTTGAGGATGCCTTCGCCCAATCGCTGCGAGAGTTTTGCCGCGACGCCGTGGCCCAGCATCTGTTGAATAAGGCTGTCACTCGCGGCCATGCCGCCGGTGATGGCGAGATGCGAGATAGTATGACGCATCAGGCGGATCATGCCCAGCGTGCCCGGTCGTCCGCCATAGAGCAGCGCCAGTTGGCGCACCAACCGCAACGCGGCGGCGAGCACGAAGGCGACGTCGATCAACGCGCGCGGACTGATTGCGGTGACGATGGACACGCGCTGCGCTGCCACCGACACCAGCCGCCGCGCCTCGCGGTCGAGCGGGGTCATCAACTCGCGCTCGGCGAGCTTCAGCATGTCGGCGCCGTCGATGATGTCGTCGCGATGACTCGCCAGCGTGGCGCGAGCGCGGGCCAGCGCCGGATTGCCGTGCGCGAGCTTGAGCAGGTCGTTGACGATGGCATTGGCCTCGGGGCGGCTGTCGCTGACGATGGTGGCGGCGGCGCGCTCGTGCAGCTTCTCGATGGTCGCGAGCCGCGCCAGTCCGAATGCCTCGCGCGCGACGATCACGATCAGCGCCAGTAGCGCGGCGGCGGCTAGCGCCGCGCCGAACCAGCCGAGTCCTTCGCTGCGGACGAACAGATCCTCGATCAGGTTGGTGACGCCGAGCCCGGTGCCGAGCAGCAGCAATCCGCCGACCGCGCTCCAGAATACGGTTCCCCACCAGGAGCGCCGCTTTGGCGGCAACGGAGTCTCGTCCAGCGTGACCGGCAGCAGGGCAGGATCCGGGTCCGGCGTGATTTCGATCGCGCCGCGCGTGAACAGGCTGCTGTCGCCGTCGCCATCCTTGACGACGACGCGCGGGTCGTCGAGCCGGAACGCAGCCGGACGGCGTTGTGTTCGTTCGCTCATTGCAGCCTGTCTCCGATCAGGAATTGGAGCGCGCGGTCGAGACGGATATGGGGCAGGGCCGGCGTTTCGCCAGAGGCATGTTGCAGGAGCGGCGGCCGAAAGCGCAGGAAGCGATAGTCCGTCTCCTCCGGCGAAGCGGCGGTGAGGCCGCGAAACGACGGCTCGTCCGTGAACAGGTTGTCGAGATCGGTCGGCAGGTCGCCGGGAAAGGTCGCGACCTCGGTTTCGCCGTCAAAAATTTCGCCGCCGGCTTGCTCGCCCTTGATCGGCGTGCCGAGGATCGAGGGCAGCCGGTCGCGGCCGCGCTGCACTTCGGCCTCGCGTGTCGCACGCACCGCCGCCAGCGCCACCACGTCGATGGTCGCGCCCGCCAGTTGCGCGCGGTTAGCGGCGCGATCCAGCATTCGCCGCAGGATGGCCTCGAGGCGGTCGTGGCTGGTGCGGTGCAGGTGATCGGCCTTGGTCGCGGCGAACAGGATACGGTCGATGCGCGGCCGGAACAGCGCGCTCCACAAGGTATCGCGGCCGACGTTAAAGCAATCGAGAATACCGGCGAGCGCGGCTTCGAGATCGTGCAGCGCGGCGGGGCCGGCATTGAAGGCCGCCAGCGCGTCGACCAGCACGATCTGTCGATCCAGCCGTGCGAAGTGATCGCGGAAGAATGGCCGCACCACAATGGATTTGTAGGCCTCATAGCGCCGCCGCATCATCGCCCACAGCGAGCGATCCGGTGCGATCCCGTCCGCCGGCACATCGAGCGGCGCGAAGGTCAGTGCCGGCGAACCGGCGAGGCTGCCCGGCATCAGGAAGCGGCCCGGCGGCAACAGGCTCATGGCGAAACGCTCGTCGCGGCAGGCGCGCAGGTAATCGGTGAACAGCTTTGCGGCGGTCAGCGTTGCCTGTTCGTCCTCGCGTCCGTTGGGATCGAGCGTGGCGAGATGCGCGTGCCATGCCGCCGCCAGCGTCGCGCGTGGGCCTTGTCGCGACAACGCGAGACTTTCCGCCGACCATTGCTCGTAGCTTTTATCGAGCAGCGGCAGGTCCAGCAGCCACTCGCCGGGGTAATCGACGATATCGATGGTGAGCTTGCGCTCCGCGCCGTTCTGACGCTGGTAGGAGAGCGCCAGCCGCAACTCGCTGATGTCGGAGGTTGACGCCGGCCAGCGCCGCTCGTCGATCAGGGTGTGGACGTGGCCCTCGTAATTGAAACGCGGCACCGCGTCGTCGGGCTGCGGTTCGAGTTCGGTGCGGGCGATGCGGCCGCCTGAGAGCGGTTCGAACACCGGAAAACGGCCGCCGCGCAGCAGGCCGTGGATCAGCGCGGTGATGAATACCGTCTTGCCGGCGCGCGACAGGCCGGTGACGCCGAGCCGGATCGTCGGATTGAACAGATTGCTGCCGTATTCCAGCAGCGCCTGCGCCGAGAGGCGGGCTTCCTCGATGATGTCGGAAAAACCGGAAGCCATGTAAACCGGAAGCCTTGCGCGGGTCGGATGATCCGATCGGAGGTGGCGGGGTTACTTCATAATCGTGGGCGTTGCTCCTTGCGAACATGGCGATTGCGACGGCAAAATCAAGCAAAGGTTGCGGGTTCATGTTTCCGACCTATTTCCCGGCCAAGCAGAGCGTCATCGTTGGTTAAACTGCGGCGGCTATGCTTGATTGCGTCAAAGGCATTGCAGCGTCACGTATGTCGAGTTTCGGATGACGGTCTTTCAGTTGAAGCAGCTTGCCTCGCACTCCGCCGCTGCCGCGGTCGGGGCCGTGCGCTGGAACTACGATCGCGCCGAGATCATCGCCGACGGTATCGTGCATGGTCTCGGCGTCGGCGTTGGTTTGATCGCGGCAACGGCTCTGATCGTGCTGACCGGCGTGTTCGCATCGACGCCGGAGATCGTCTCGGTCTCGATCTACGCAGCGGGGCTGCTCACCATGCTCGGCTTCTCCGCGGCCTACAACATGTGGCCGGTGTCGCCGCGCAAGTGGTGGCTTCGGCGGTTCGATCATTCGGCGATCTATGTGCTGATCGCCGCCACCTACACGCCGTTCATGATGCAGATGCACGACCGCCTGCTGGCGATGCTGTTGCTCGGTGGGGTATGGGGCATCGCCATTGTCGGCATCGCGCTCAAGCTGTTCTTGCCGGGTCGCTTCGACCGGCTGTCGATTTTCCTGTATCTGGCGATGGGCTGGAGCGGACTCGCGGCTTACGACGCGGTGTTCACGTCATTACCGAAATTCACCCTCTGGTTCGTGGTCGCCGGCGGTGCGCTCTACACGCTCGGCGTGATCTTTCATACGTGGCGACGCTTGCGCTTCCAGAATGCGATCTGGCACGGCTTCGTCTTGCTTGGAGCGGCGTGTCATTATACGGCTGTGCTGGATCTTGTCCTGACCTGACCGTTGTAATGGAGCACCGCCATGGATGTCGCCGGTAAAGTCGTTGTCGTGACAGGAGGAGCCAATGGCATCGGCCAGGCCCTCTGCGAAACCTTCCATCGCGCCGGTGCCGCCAAGGTGGTGGTAGCCGATCTCGATCACGCCCGCGCGGAAGCTGTCGCCAAGGGTGTCGGCGGCGCTGCGTTCAGGTGCGACGTGGCGCAGGAGAAGGATATCCGCCACCTCATCGAGGAAACCGAGAAGCTGTTCGGGCCGATCGGCCTGTTCTGCTCCAATGCCGGCATCGGTGGCGGTTTCGACCCGATGATGGAGAATGTCGGGGGCAGCTCGGATGAGCCGTGGGCGCGAAGCTGGGCGATCCATGTGATGGCGCATGTCTATGCGGCCCGGCATCTGGTGCCGCGCATGCGCGCGCGTGGCGGTGGCTATTTTCTCAACACCATCTCGGCGGCGGGCTTGCTGTCGCAGGTCGGCAGTGCGCCGTATTCGACGACGAAACATGCGGCGGTCGGTTTCGCCGAGAGCCTCGCCATTGCGCACAAGGCGCATGGCATTCGCGTCTCGATCCTGTGCCCGCAAGGTGTCGAGACCAACATGCTGCGAGGATTGCCGAAAGGGCCGCAATCCGGCGACGGCAACCTGAGCGCGGAGCAGGTGGCGCAGGACGCGCTGAACGGCATCCAGCAGGAAACCTTCCTCATTTTGCCGCACGCGCAGGTGCTGGGCTACATGCGCAAGAAGACCGACAATTACGATCGCTGGATCGGCGGCATGGCGAAGATTCAAGCGAAGATGCGCGAGGATCTCGGGAAGGCGTGATGATCTAAGCCGTCGCGCAATTGTATCGCCCAACGGGCAGGCGGTTTGCGCCGTGCTATTCCTCTATCCGTCATGCCCGGCACAAGGCCGGGCATGACGGATATTCTGTAGCGCTTGGCTATTTGCGCGAGTGCTCCGCTGCCACCGGCGGATCGAAGGCCTGGATCGGCGGCAGGTTGCCGGTGAACCGCTCGACCTGCACCGTCGTCAATTGTCCGCAACAGCCCTGTGCCAGGCTCGAGGTGCCGACGTCGCGCGTCAGCACGTTCGGGTTGCCATGAACGCACAGCGGCTTCTCGTCATTCGGATCCTGCGGGTCGTACCACGCGCCGGTTGGCAGTTGCACAACACCTTCACGCAGTTGATCACTGAGCCGGACCGCCGCCAAACAGGCACCGCGTTCGTTTGACAGCTTGATGATGTTGCCATCCTCGATACCGCGCGGCGCGGCGTCGTTCGGATGCATCCGCGCCACCTCGCGGCCGCGATGCTTCATCTCGGTCGAGTGACCGCCGAAATCGAATTGGCTATGCAGCCGCGTCGAGGGCTGGTTGGCCACCAGTTGCAGCGGATGCTTGTCGTCGACGATATCGGCCGGCGGAATCCATGCCGGATGGCCGAGGCAATCGGCGTAGTTAAAGGCGGCGATGGTCTCGGAGAAAATCTCGACTTTGCCGGACGGCGTCGGCAGCGGCTTGCCTTCGGGATCGTCGCGGAAGGCACGGAGCGGGCCGCCATCGTGGACGAGTTGCGGCAGCATCAACTCGCCGCGCTCCCAGAACGTATCGAAGTCCGGCGCATCCAGTCCCTCCGCCGCTAGCGCATCCTGCGTGGTGCGGTAGAGATGGCGCAGCCACTGCTCCGGCGTGCGCCCTTCGGTGAAGGCCTCACCGTGGCCAGCGCGCTCAGCCAATGCTGAGAAAATCGCGTAGTCGTCGCGCGCTTCGCCGTAAGGCTCGGCGGCCTGCTTCATCGCGACCATCAGCGGATCGACCTGCGTGGCGCCGATGTCGTTGCGTTCCAGCGTCATCGTCGAGGGCAGCACGATATCGGCGTGGCGCGCGGTTGCCGTCCAGCCGATCTCGTGGACCACGAAGGTTTCGATGTTGGCGACGGCCTGCCGCAGCCGGTTGATGTCCTGATGGTGGTGGAACGGATTGCCGCCGGCCCAGTAGACCAGCTTGATATCCGGATAGGTCAGGCGCTGGCCGTCATAGTCGAACGGCGCGCCGGGATTGAGTAGCATGTCGGAAATGCGCGCGACCGGGATGAATTCCTTCACCGGGTTGGTGCCTTGCGGGAAGGCCGCAACCGGCACCGCGTTGAAGGTGCGCCCGTAATTGGCGATGGCGCCGAGCGCGTAGTTGTAGCCACCACCGGGCAGGCCGAGTTGTCCGAGCATGGCGCCCAGCACCGCCGCCATCCACACCGGCTGCTCGCCGTGTTCCGCGCGTTGTAGTGAATGCGACACCACCACCAGCACGCGCTTGCCTGGCAACAGCTTGGCTTGCCGTTCGATCTCGCTCGCCGGAATGCCGCTGATCGCTGAGGCCCACACCGCATCCTTCGGAACGCCGTCGCTACGCCCCATCAGATAGTCTTCAAATCTCGACCAGCCGGTACAGTGGCTCGCAAGAAACGCGCGGTCATGCCAGCCGTTGACGACCAGCGTGTGCGCGATGCCGAGCATCAGCGCGGTGTCGGTGCCGGGCCGCAGCGCCAGCCACTCCGCCTCGATCTCCTCGGGAAGGTCGTCGTTGATCGGGCTGATGAGCACGAAGCGCGCGCCGCGCGCGTGCGCCGCTCGCATGTGATCGCGCTCGGTGTGGCGGCTCACACCGCCGGAGGCGATGCTGGAGTTTTTCAGCGCCATGCCGCCGAAAGCCAGCAGCACGTCGGTGTGTGTGGCGATGTCTTCCCAGCTCACGTTGCGGCGGGACATGTCGTCGTAGCGGCCGAGCACGTGCGGCAGGATCACCGACGCCGCGCCGGAACTGTAGGTGTTCACCGAACGAATGTAGCCGCCCATCGCGATGTTGAGGAAACGATGCATCTGGCTTTGGGCGTGATGGAAGCGTCCGGCGCTGGCCCAGCCGTAGGAGCCGCCGTAGATCGCCTTGGGACCATGCATATCGCGCACGCGCACCAGTTCCGCGGCGAGGCGGTCGAGCACCTCGTCCCACGGCAGCGCCACAAACTCGTCGCGCCCGCGCCGTTTGTCCTTGCCGGGACCGTTCTCCAGCCAGCCGCGCCGAACCATGGGCAGCGCCACGCGCGCCTTGTGGCGCAGCGCATCGGAGAAATTCTGGATGATGCGATTAGGATGCGGGTCTTGCGGATGCGGCGTGATGACCAGCTTGTCGTCGACCCATTTGGTCGAGAACACGCCGTAGTGCGAACTGTGCGAACGCGGCGTCGCGGATTTCAAGGTGTTTGCCGTCATCATGTGCTCCCGGAAATAAAGACACTCCAGTTGCATCATCCGGGCATCGATCCAATCGCGTCGGATCGGGCCCACGTCTGGCCTCGTCGATCATCAGCGATCTGCGCGGGGCGGAAGGCGCGGAACGGCAGGACGCCGTTCCGGACTGAGCATCAATGCTTCTGTCCATACAGGATCGGGACCGCGGAATCCACGATCACTTCGATCAGATTTGTTCCAGATTCCGTGAAAGCATGTTTGAGCGCCGGCATCAGTTCCGCGGATTTTTCCACACGCACCGCCGCGCAGCCCATGCCTTCGGCGAGCCGGACGAAATCGAGGCCGGGCAGGTCGAGCCCCGGCACCTTGCGCACCTGCATCACCTGGCTGAACGAGCGCATGGCGCCGTAGCCGGAATTGTTGATGACGACGACGGTGAGCGGCAGCTTGCGCTGCACGGCCGTCCATAGCGCTTGCAGCGAATACATCGCCGAACCGTCGCCGATCAGGCAGACCGTGCGACGATCGGGCCGGCCGAACGCCATGCCGACGGAGGCAGGCAGCGCATGGCCGAGCCCGCCGCTCGACATGGTGTAAAAACTGTCCTGTCCCGGCATTGGCAAAAACTTCTGCATCGTCGGGCGATGCGACGGCACTTCCTCAGCGAGCGCCGTGCCCTTCGGCATCGTCACTGACAGCGCGTGCATCAGGTATTCGACCGGAATCGGATCGGCGGCCTTCGGCGCCGGCGGCAGCACGCGACTTGCGGGAAGCGTTCGCTTGCTCGTCGGCAATGCATCGCGCAGCGCTGTCAGCGCCGGACGCATGGTGGCGATGATGCCGGTGCCGAGCGGTGCCACCGAGGCTGCGGCCGGATCGTCCGTGATCTGGAAGATCGTGGTGTCGCCGTCGAAGATCGCGGCATAACCTTCGACGTGGAAAGTGAACACCGGCGCGCCGATCACCACGACGAGATCGTGATCGCGCAGCGCATCGGAGAGTTGCGCCGGCGAGGCGTGCAGGAATCCGGCGAATTGCGGATGCCGTTCCGGAAAACTGCACCGCGCGGAGAATGGGCTGACCCACACGGCCGCGCGGCTTTTCTCCGCGACCTCGACCATCAGATCGACGGTACCGGCGCGATCGACCGCAGGCCCGACCACCAGCGCCGGTCGTTTGCTTTTGCTGAGTGCGTCGACGAGCGATTGAATATCAGCCTTATCCGGACCGAGTTCGCGGGAGACGTGACGCGCAGCGACCGGCTGCGTCGGTTGCGTCCAGTCGTCGATCGGAATCGATACGAAGGTCGGTCCGCACGGCGGCTGCATCGCGACGTAGTAAGCACGCGCGATCGCCGCCGGCACATCCTCGGCGCGTGCGGGCTCGACGCTGTACTTCACATAAGGGCGCGGAAATTCCGAAGCGCGTTCGGCATAGAGGAAGGCATGCAGCGGCAGGATGCTGCGGGCCTGCTGGCCGGCAGTGATCACCATCGGCGTCTGATTACGATGCGCGGTGTAGATGTTGCCGAGTGCGTTGCCGACGCCGGCGGCCGAATGCAAGTTGACGAAAGCGGCGTTGCGCGTCGCCTGCGCATAGCCGTCCGCCATCCCGACGACCGATGCTTCCTGAAGACCGAGCACGTAATCGATGTCGTCGGGCCAGTCGCTCAGGAACGGCAGTTCGGTCGAGCCGGGGTTGCCGAACACGCGCTTGATGCCGAAGGCACGAAGCAGTTCGAAAGTGGCTTGCTTGACGGTCGTAGCGGCGCGGCTGTTGTCGAATTTCTTGCGGGGCACGTGACGGTCCTTGACGGCATCGGTTCGATGGTCCGCCAATCTATCGCGTTTTCGCGCGCCGTGAATACCGCTTCGTGCCAGGAACAAATTGCGTTCGCCATACGCGCCGTTGGCGGCGCGCGAAAGTGCAATTTTTTCTGGTTAATTCACCAGCTCGCCGTGCCGCGCATGGTGGGCGCGCCGTCCGCATTGGCGACCCAGATGTCGAGACCTTCCGCGACCTCGTTGGCGTTGACGCTGAACTCGCCGCCTTCGAACAGCGGCTGCAAGCCGCGATAGCTGAATTTTTTCGGCGCGGTGCCACCATGCAGGTGCGCGGCGAACTCCACCAGCAGTGCCGCCTGCATCGGGCCGTGGAAGATCAGGCCCGGATAGCCCTCGACCTTGGTGACGTAGTCACGGTCGTAGTGGATGCGGTGGCCGTTGAAGGTCAACGCCGAATAACGAAACAGCAGTACCGGATCGGATATGTGGGTCTGACGATGCTTCGCTGCCGGCGGAGCGGCAGCAGGCTGCGCCGGCGCGGCATTCTTGCCGCTGGTCGGCATGTCGCGATAGACGATGTCTTGCCGCTCGCGAATCGCGACGCCGCGCGCGGTGCTGATGGTGTGTTCGACCGAGACAAAGCACAGCGTGCCGGTGCTGCCGCTCTTGACAGTCACGTCGGCAATGCGCGAGGCGCGCGTGGCTTCGTCGCCGACGCGCAGCGGTTCGATGAATTGCAGTTCGCCGCCGGCCCACATGCGGCGCGGCAACGGCACCGGGGGCAGAAAACCGCCGCGCGTCGGATGACCGTCCGGTCCCAGCATCGACATCGGATAGACCGGCTGCGCGAGGCACCAGTGCGTGGTGAACGGCGCGGCGTCACCCGTCTTCGGTTCGCCGATGTCGAGAAACAGCGTCGCGCGCAGGCCCTTTACCAGTTGCGCGGTAACGATGTCGCTGGCTTCCTCCGTGCGGCCGATCCATTGCCGCAGATGATCGAGATCGAGATCGAGCTTGTCGGTCATGCCTTTTTCTTCTCCGCGCGGGCATTGGTATGCTGGCCGATGGCGGGCACCGCGCCATAGCGGCGGCGCTCGTCCATCACGATGGCGGCCGGCGCCGGATAGGCGAGCTTGCCGTTCGGCGAGTCCACCTCGATCCGTCGCAGGTGCGGATGCTTTGAGAGGTCGTCCATGGTGTTGACTTCGGCGAACGCAATGTCGGCCTTGTCGAGGCGTTGCAGCAGCGTGTCGCGGCTCATCGATGCGAAGGCCTCGCCGACAAGCCGATCGGTCAACGCGCGGTTGTGCACGCGCTCCACCATGTTGGCGAGACGCGGATCGTCGGGCAGGGCCGGCTGCTCCATCACGTCGGCGCAGAGTTTCTTCCACTCACGCTCGTTCTGGATCGAGATCAGGATGTCCTTGCCGTCCTTCGAGGTGAAGACGCCATAGGGCGCGATGGACGGATGCGCGAGGCCGATGCGTTTCGGCGATTTGCCGGCCTCGGCACTGATCAGCGGCACGGTGAGCCAGTCCGCCATCACGTCGAACATCGAGATGCGGATGTCCGCGCCCTTGCCTGAAACAGAACGGCCGATCAGCGCTTCGAGAATCGCGGCATGCGCTGTCGCGCCGGTGGCGATATCGACGATGGAGAGGCCTACGCGCGAGGCGCTTTCCGGCCCGCCGGTGATCGAGGCGAGGCCGCTCTCCGCCTGGATCAGCAGATCGTAAGCCTTGCGGTTGGCATAAGGGCCGTCGTCGCCGTAGCCGGAGATGGTGCAGATGACGAGGCGCGGATAATCCTTGCGCAGCCGCTCGCGGGCGAAGCCGAGCTTGTCCATGGCGCCGGGCTTGAGGTTCTGCAACAGCACGTCGGCGCCGGCGATCAACGTCTCCAGTTCCTTGCGTCCGGCTGCGGTCGCCAGATCGACGACGACGGAGTCCTTGCCGCGATTGAGCCAGACGAAGTAGCTGCTCTGGCCCTTGGCGAAGGCGTCGTAGCCGCGAGCGAAGTCGCCTTCCGGACGTTCGATCTTGACGACATGCGCGCCGGCGTCGGCCAGACGCGAGCTGCAGAACGGCGCCGCCACCGCCTGTTCGACGGCGATGACGGTGAGGCCTTCAAGCGGAAGTGTCATGACGCGGCTCAATACGAACGCGGCATGCCGAGCACGTGCTCGGCGAGATGCGACAGGATCAGGTTGGTGGAGATCGGCGCAACCGAATAAAGCCGCGTCTCGCGGAATTTGCGCTCGATATCGTATTCCTCGGCGAAGCCGAAACCGCCATGAGTCTGGATCGCGGCGTTGGCCGCTTCGAACGACGCATCGGCGGCGAGCATCTTCGCCATGTTGGCTTCGGCGCCGCAGTCCATTCCCGCCTCATAGCGGCGGGTGGCTTCGCGCACCATCAGTTCGGCGGCGCGCATTGATGCGTAAGCCTTGGCGATCGGGAACTGGATGCCCTGATTCTGGCCGATGGGACGGCCGAATACGACGCGATCCTTGGCATAGTTGGTGGCCTTATTGATGAACCACTTGGCATCGCCGATACATTCGGCGGCGATCAGGATGCGTTCGGCATTCATGCCGGACAGGATGTAGCGGAAGCCCTTGCCTTCCTCACCGATGAGGTTCTCCGCCGGCACCTTCATGTTGTCGAAGAACACTTCGGTGGTGGCGTGGTTCATCATGGTACGGATCGGACGGATGGTGAGGCCGTTGCCCTTGGCTTCGCGCATGTCGACGATGAAGACTGACAGGCCTTCGGTGCGCTTCTTCACCTGATCCTTCGGCGTGGTGCGCGCGAGCAGGATCATCAAGTCGGAATGTTCGGCGCGGCTGGTCCAGATCTTCTGGCCGTTGACGACGTAATGGTCGCCGTCGCGGCGCGCGGTGGTCTTCAGCGATGTGGTGTCAGTGCCGCTGGTCGGCTCGGTGACGCCGAAAGCCTGCAAGCGCAGTTCGCCGCTGGCGATCTTCGGCAGCCATTTCGCCTTCTGCTCGTCGGAGCCGTGACGCAGCACCGTGCCCATGGTGTACATCTGGGCGTGGCAGCCGCCGCCGTTGCAGCCGGCGCGCTGAATTTCCTCGAGCACCGCCGCCGCCGCCGACAGCTTGAGCCCGGAGCCGCCGTATTCCTCGGGTACCAGCACTGAAAGATATCCAGCTTCCGTCAGCGCGTCGACGAAGGCCTTCGGATAGGCCATTCCGCGATCGAGCTTGCGCCAGTATTCGCCGGGGAATTGGGCGCAAAGCTTGGCGACGGCCTCACGGATATCTGTGTAATCTTCGGTGCTCACGGTTTCCTCGACTGGCTAGTGGCCGCAATGTGCGGCATCGCGTGCGACAAATCCAGACTGCAAGAATCCGGGCTTGGCGCTTGTCGCGCGCTGTATGCAGCTAGCGGTTTTGGCGGTGGTTCGCCAATACAATTTCGCTGGGGCGATAGATCGAAAAACGATGACCGGCGACACGGTGTGCGTCGCCGGTCATGTTGTCGTGCCATGTCGGAGATCAGGACAGTCGGACGGGCAGCGATTCGTAGCCCTTCACGAAGCTCGAATAGATCCGCTTCGGCTCGCCGACCACTTCGACGTTATCGAAGCGTTGCAGCATCTCTTCCCAGAGGATGCGCAGTTGCAGTTCGGCGAGCCGCATGCCGACGCAGCGATGGATTCCGAAGCCGAACGACATATGGGTCTTCGGCCGCGCGCGGTCGATGATGAATTCGTTCGGCTGCTCGATCACTTCGTCGTCGCGGTTGCCGGAGACGTACCACATCACCACGCGGTCGCCCTTGCGGATCGCTTTGCCGCCGATCTCGGTGTCCTGGAGCGCGGTGCGGCGCATGTGCGCGAGCGGCGTCTGCCAGCGGATCACTTCCGGCACCATGGATTCGATCAAGGCAGGATTGGCGCGCAGCTTGGCGTATTCGTCGGGGAATTCGTTGAGCGCCAGCACCGAGCCGCTCATCGAATTGCGCGTGGTGTCGTTGCCGCCAACGATCAGCAGAATGAGGTTGCCCATCAGGTTATCGGGGTCCATGTGGCGCGTCGCGTCGCTGTGCGCCATCATCGACAAGAGATCGTTGCGCGGCTCGGAATTGACACGCTCGTTCCACAGCTTGCCGAAATAGGTCGCGCATTCGTTCAACTCGTCGCGGCGCTGTTCCTCGGATTCCACCACCATGCTCTTCGGCAGCGCGGTTGAGACGTCGGACCAGCGCGTCAGCTTCTGGCGATCTTCCCACGGAAAATCGAACAGCGTCGCCAGCATCTGTGTGGTGAGGTTGATGGAAACGCGCTCGACGAAATCGAACGGCTCGTTGCGCGGCAATTCGTCCAGCACCTTCTGCGTACGCTTGCGGATCAGCTTCGCCATCTCGTCGAGATGCGTCGGTGTGAACATCGGCATCACGGTTTTCCGCTGCTGCATATGCTGCGGCTCGTCCATCGAGATGAAACTCGGCCAGTCGTAGCCCGGTGCGATGTCGCGGATCATGATGCCGCCGTTGCGCATGTCGGACGAGAAGACGCCGTGGCTGGTGTCGACATGCATGATGTCGTTGTATTTGGTCACCGACCAATAGGGTTCGATCGGCGCCTTGGTGCAGTAGTGCACCGGCGCTTCGCTGCGCAGCCGCTCGAAGTAGGGCCACAGCGTATCGTTGCGAAACAGGCGCGGCGCGCCGGGATGGAAATCTTCGATTGGCATCGCGTAGGCTTCTTCACGCGCGGCCTGTTGCAGCGCCGCCTTGCCCGGCTCGATGGTGCGATGAATGTTCATGGCCTGACGGCTCCTTGTGTGGTCATGACGGTGCGAAGCCGTCGCGACGAAGCGGCATCGGTCGAGAGAAATCTTTCACAGTCTGGGCAAATTCCTAGAGGGATTCTTGCGTCCATACGCCGGCGGGATTGCGGCCGGTTTGTGCCGAACGGAATGCGGTATCAAGGTAGGGTTATCCGGAAATCTGCATATTTTACCTTCTCGTAAAGGTTGATTAACCGGCCTGAAACAATCTTTTTCGGTCCATCAGTGGGGATTTGGGGATCCAGAATGAATTTCCTTCGACGGCCAAACGATCTGGCCAGCAAGTTTGCCGCCCTCGATAAATCTCAGGCCATCATCGAGTTCGATCCGGAGGGGACGATTCTCGCCGCGAACGAAAACTTTCTCAGCGTGATTGGCTATCGCCTCGATGAAATTCGGGGGAAGCATCACAGCATGTTCGTCGATCCTGCCGAACGGGACAGTGGCGCTTACCGTGAGTTCTGGGCGGCGTTGAAGCGCGGGGAATTTCAGTCGCGCGAATTCAAGCGCATCGCCAAGGGCGGACGCGAGATCTGGATTCAGGCGTCCTACAATCCTTTACTCAACGGCAAGGGCAAGCCGTTCAAGGTGGTGAAGTTCGCAACCGACATTACCGCGCAAAAACTGCGCAACGTCGAATACGAAGAGCAGATCAAGGCCATCGAGAAGTCGCAAGCCGTCATCCGCTTTACGCCGGACGGCACCATTCTCGATGCCAACGAGAATTTCCTTGGGGCGCTCGGCTACGAGCTCGCGGAAATCCGCGGCAAGCATCACAGCATGTTCGTCGAGTCCGCCGAGCGCGACAATCCGGCCTATCGCGCTTTCTGGGAATCGCTCCGGCGCGGCGAATATCAGGCTGCCGAATACAAGCGGATCGGCAAGGGCGGCAAGGCGGTGTGGATCCAGGCGTCCTACAATCCGATCAGCGACGGCAACGGACGCATCGTCAAGGTGGTGAAGTTCGCCACCGACATCACCGCGCAGGTCGAGGATCGGCTACGGCGCGCCAAGGTGCAGCAGGCGATCGATGCCGATCTCGGGCTCATCACCGAGGCGATGGCGAAAGCGACCGGCCAGGTGTCGTCGGCGGCGGGCGCATCGACGCAGACTTCATCCAACGTGCAGGCGGTTGCCGCGGGCGCGGAGGAACTGGCGGCGTCGGTCGGCGAGATCAGCCGGCAGGCGGCCGACGCGCTCGGCATCTCGCGGCAGGCGGTGACTCAAGCGGATGAGACCAGCACCATCGTCTCCGGCTTGGCCCAAGCGGCGGAACGCATCGGTGACGTCGTCAAGCTGATCAACGATATCGCAGACCAGACCAATCTGCTGGCGCTGAACGCCACCATCGAGGCGGCGCGGGCCGGTGAGGCGGGGCGCGGCTTCGCGGTGGTGGCCTCCGAGGTCAAGAGCCTCGCGGCGCAAACCGCGAAGGCGACCGACGATATCAGTTCGCAAATCGCCGAAGTTCAGGGCGCGACCGGCAACGCCGTCAGCGTTATCGAGGCAATCTCGCAAACGATTTCCCGCGTCAACGAGATTTCCTCCGCGATCGCCGCGTCGGTCGAGGAACAGGCATCGGTGACGCAAAGCATCTCGTCCAACATGCAGGTGGCGGCGAAGGGCGTCAACGAGGTCAACGACAGCCTCAGTGACATCGCGGAATCCGCGCGGTCGGTCGACGAGGCAACCCGCAAGGTCAAGGAGGCCTCGCGCTCGCTGGCATAGAGCCATTTCCGTTCCGATTGAATCGGAACGGGGCTCCAGATTCTTGTTTTAACGCGTTTATTTGCGCGAACCGGCGTCCACTTCGCTCGAAAACGCTATGGGGGCGCATACGACGTCTAGCCACTTCTCCGGCCGCGTGAGCCGTGGCATGGTTGCCTGGACAGTGGGCCTGCGGTCGCGCGGTTGCGATCCTGGCCCGGCGGAGGAGATGGTCGACGATGATTCCGAATGCGCTACCGACGTTCAATTTCGATCTTGGCGAAACCGCAGACGCGATCCGCGAAACGGTTCGCGATTTCTCGGCCAACGAGATCGCGCCGCGTGCCGACGAGATCGACAAGACCAATCAATTCCCGCGCGACCTGTGGCCGAAGATCGGCGGACTCGGGCTGCTCGGCATTACCGTCGAGGAAGAATACGGCGGCGCTGGGCTCGGCTATCTCGAGCACTGTCTCGCGATGGAGGAGATTTCGCGCGCCTCGGCGTCGGTGGGGTTGTCCTACGGCGCGCACTCCAATCTCTGCGTCAACCAGATCCGCCGCAACGGCAACGAGGCGCAGAAGCGCAAGTATCTGCCGAAGCTGATCTCCGGCGAGCATGTCGGCGCGTTGGCGATGTCGGAGCCGGGCGCGGGCTCGGACGTGGTGTCGATGAAGGCCCGCGCCGAGAAGAAGGGCGACCGTTACGTCCTCAACGGCAACAAGATGTGGATCACCAACGGCCCGATCGCCGAAACATTGGTGGTCTATGCCAAGACTGATCCGAACGCCGGGCCGCGCGGCATCACCGCGTTTCTGATCGAGAAAGGCATGAAGGGTTTCTCCACCGCGCAGAAACTCGACAAGCTCGGCATGCGCGGCTCCGACACCGGCGAACTGGTGTTCGAGGATTGCGAGGTGCCGGAGGAGAACGTGCTGGGCCAGGTTGGCCGCGGCGTCAACGTGCTGATGTCCGGCCTCGACTACGAGCGCACGGTGCTGGCGGCGGGCCCGCTCGGCATCATGCAGGCCTGCCTCGATGTCGCGGTGCCTTACGTCCACGAGCGCAAGCAGTTCGGCCAGCCGATCGGCACCTTCCAGCTGGTGCAGGGCAAGGTCGCGGATATGTATGTGACCATGAACGCCTGCCGCGCCTATGTCTATTCGGTGGCGAAGGCCTGCGATCGCGGCGAGACCACGCGCGAGGACGCCGCCGGCGCGATCCTCTATGCCGCCGAGAAGGCAACGCAATGCGCGCTCGACGCCATCCAGTTGCTTGGCGGTAACGGCTACATCAACGATTATCCCACCGGGCGCCTCTTGCGCGACGCCAAGCTCTACGAGATCGGCGCCGGCACCAGCGAAATCCGCCGCATGTTGATTGGCCGCGAGTTGTTCGAGAAAACGACGTAAGGGATATCGACGTCGCTTATGCGAAAATAAACGCGTCTCTATTCGTCATGGCCGGAATAAATCCGGCCATGACGGATGAGGGGTCGATGGCCGCGAGAAAAGCCGTCATCGCGTGGAGCGTAAGCGACGAAGCAATCCAGTTTTTGCTTTGTGACCTTTTGGATTGCGTCACTTCGCTCGCCACTCAGTATGAGTCGTCCCCGCGCAGGCGGGGACCCAGATCCCCTGGCTGCATAGTCAACGGGATATTCAGTCAAAGGTCACAAGCGCTGTCCACACCATGAACGACACGGTGTCCGGGTCCCCGCCTGCGCGGGGACGACACAACTGAAGTTGTTACTTGACCCTAACCCGTATCACTCCGCCGGCAAGCCGTTCACCTTCGCGACCCAGGCGCGAACATCCTTCAGCACCTGCGGCAGCACGGCTTCAACCTCGGCCATCGTCATGCCCGCCTTGATGCGCGGGTCGTAGAGGATGTTGAGGATGTACTGATCGTAGATGCCGAAGAAGCCCATGCGCACGTCGTCGTTGAACATGGTCCACGGCACCGATCCGGTGTCGTTGATCGGCCCGAGTGATTGCAGCAGTTCTTCGTAGGCACAGTCACGGAAGGTGAAGTCGCCGTTATCAACCGTGAGGAACACGTCGGAGTGTTGAATGGCGAACGCTTCGTTCTTGCGAAAGCCGGACAGGCATTGCGGATCGAGCGAAGCGCGGATCTCTTTCGCCCGCTCCTCGCCATAGAACGCTGCCAGCGTGCTATCGAAATCGCGATCACGGACTAGGTGGACGTTGACGCTGGCGGCCTCAACGTCCGTGGTCATCGCGATGTCGAGATGGCGGATATGCTTGGCGATGTCGGCGACGATCGCCGCGATCTGCTTCTGCCGCTTGCCGTGCGCGCCGCTGACGGCGACCCGCACCGGCATCTCATACTTGCGGATGCGATCGACGCGGCCGGCGAGATGAAACTCCGCGCCGAACGTCGTCTTGAGAAAGCCGTCGATGATGTCCTTGTCGGAAAAGGTGGTGCGCTGCTGGCGTTGCCGCGCGGCGATGGTGGCGCTGTCGGCGGCGGATACGGGGAGCGGCACCGCAGATAGCGCGGTCAGGACGATCAATCCAGCGCGAATGCTTGACGAATGTGCCATACGAAAACCGTCGTCCCCGCGCAGGCGGAGACCCATAACCCCTGACTGCATAGTCAGCGGGAATATCAGTTAAAGGCTACAGTCGCTTTCCGCATCATGAGAGCGACACGGCGTATGGGTCCCCGCCTGCGCGGGGACGACGACTGAGGTTGTTTGGTCCTGCGAGCCGCATTTCAGTTCAGGCTCTCAAGACGACGGCCTTCAATTCCGTCTTGCCTCATGCCGGATCAGTTCTTCACCACCACCGTGGTGCCGACCGGGACGCGGCTGTAGAGATCGGTGACGTCGTCGTTGGTCATTCGGAAGCAGCCCGACGACACCGCCTGGCCGATCGTCTCCGGCTCGTTGGAGCCGTGGATGCGATACAGCGTCGAGCCGAGATACATCGCGCGTGCGCCGAGCGGATTTTCAATGCCGCCCTTCATGTGGCGCGGCAGGTCGGGCCGGCGTCGCAGCATCTGCGCGGGCGGGGTCCAGGACGGCCATTCCTTCTTGGCGGTGATGCGGTGGGTGCCGGACCAGCGGAAGCCGTCGCGGCCGACGCCGATGCCGTAGCGCAGCGCGGTGCCGTTCGACTGCACCAGATAGAGGCGGCGCTCGCGCGTGTTGATGACGATGGTGCCGGGGGCGTAGTTTCCGCTGAAGTTGACCGTGGTGCGCGGGACCGGGTTCGATCCGCCGAACGGCAGGCGGAAGTTCGGGTCCATGAAGGTCCGCGTATCCATTTGCGCAGAGGCGCTTCCGGTCATCATCAGTCCCAACGTCGCTGCAGCCAGCAGGACAGCAAACCCTCGCTTCATTTTCGCCCCTTCAAAGCTCAATTGATTGTCAGGAAAAGGGCATAATTCGCGGTGCTTCGCAACCCACAGCCGTGTGAAAACGGGATTTCCAAATCCGGCGTGACCGAAAAGCCGCGTATTGCCAATGTCAAAGCCGCACCGGCGATGCCCTCCCGGATGGCTGCATTGCAGCCACCCTTAATCCTTTGACGCAACCCGCCAACAATGGTTCATCTTGAAGGAAACAACATGCATGAAGGGAGTGTGACGATGAATGGTGCGGAAAGCCTGGTGCGAACGCTGGTCGCGGGCGGGGTCAACGTCTGCTTCACCAATCCGGGCACTTCGGAAATGCACTTCGTCGCGGCGCTCGATCGAGTCGAGGGCATGCGTTGCGTGCTCGGCTTGTTCGAAGGCGTCGTGACCGGCGCGGCCGATGGTTACTTCCGCATGAAGGGAACGCCGGCCTCGACCTTGCTGCATCTCGGGCCGGGGCTCGCCAACGGCCTCGCCAATCTGCACAACGCCAAGAAGGCAGCGTCGGGTATCGTCAACATCGTCGGCCAGCATGCCGGCTATCACATCGAATACAACGCGCCGCTGACCTCCGATATCGAGGGACTGGCGCGGCCGATGTCGAGCTGGGTGCGCACCTCGCCGGATGCGAAATCGGTGGCGCGGGACGGCGCCGCCGCCATCGCCGCAGCCAGCGGCGCGCCTCCGCAGATCGCAACGCTGATCCTGCCCGCCGATACTGCATGGAACGAAGCCGACGGCATTGCGGAAGTGCCGGCGTCGTCGCAGCGCGCCGGCTATTCCACCGAAGCCGTCGATGCCGCGGCGCGCGTGCTGCGGGGCGGCGAGCGCACGCTGTTGCTGATGACCGGCAATGCGCTCACCGAAAAGGGGCTGGCGCTGGCCCAGCAGATCGCCGGCAAGACCGGTTGCGCGGTGATGGGGCAAACCTACAATTCGCGGATGGCGCGCGGGCAGGGCCGCTTCGCCATCGAGCGCGTGCCTTACGTGGTGGCGCAGGCGCTGCCGGTGTTGAAAGAGTTTCGTCACATCGTTCTGGTCGAGGCCAACGATCCGGTGGCGTTCTTCGCCTATCCGGACAAGCCGAGCCTGTTGAAGCCCGAAGGCTGCGAAGTGCATCGCATGACCGAGGGCGGCGACAATTCCGTCGCGGCGCTGGAGGCGCTGGCTTCGGCGGTCGGCGCCAAGCCGGCGGACGCCAAGCCACAGCGCAGCGTCGAACTGGCGAAGCCGACCGGCGCGCTGACGCATGAGGCGATCGCGATGGCGATCGCGACGGCGATTCCGGAAAACGCTATCGTGGTCGATGAATCGATCACCACCGGGCGCGGCTTCTTTCCGCCGACAGCGGCGGCCGCGCCGCACGACTGGCTGCAAAACATGGGCGGCTCGATCGGCTTCTCGACGCCGGTGGCGACCGGTGCGGCGGTCGCCTGTCCCGATCGCAAGGTGATCTGCATGGTCGGCGACGGCAGCGCGATGTACACGCTGCAATCGCTGTGGACGCAGGCGCGCGAGAACCTCGACGTCGTCACCATCGTGTTTGCCAACCGCATGTATCAAATCCTGCGCGGCGAGTTCGACGGCGTCGGCGCCGGTGAGCCCGGCCGTCGTGCGCAGGATATGCTGAGCATCGATCGCCCGACCTTGGACTGGGTGTCGCTCGCGAAAGGCATGGGCGTCCCCGGCCGCGCGGTGGAGACCGCCGACGACTTCAACAAGGCGCTCACGGAGGCCAACGCCGAGAAAGGACCACGGCTGATCGAAGTGCGGATGTAAGGAACACGATGCATCCCCGCGTCGTCCCCGCGAAGGCGGGGACTCATACGCCGTGTCGCTCATGATGTGGGTGGCGCTCATTTTTGGCGGACCATCGTTCTAACCATGACCGCCAGGGGTTCTGGGTCCCCGCCTTCGCGGGGACGACGATTTTCGTTTGCATTTCGGTTTAGATCGCGCAACCGACCCAGCACGCCCAACCCGTATTGCGACATAAGCGCGCGATGGGGCGCGCGCGTGGTTACGTTTCATTAGCCTTAACAATTCCTTCAAGCGTGTCGGTGTTTTCTTACCCCGGGCGAATGTGTGGGTGAGAGGGCATGATGGCGTTGTCGGTGCGTGCGGTTGCTGTTGTTGCGGTGTTGATCGGGAGTGCGGCGGGTTCTGCCGTTGCAGCGGATCTTCCGGTGAAGGCGCGGGCCGTGCCTGCGGCGTTCGACTGGAGCGGTTTCTATCTCGGCGGTCATCTCGGTGGCGGGCTCGGCACCACGTCGATTGCGAGCCCGTTCGGTCCGTCGATGTATGGCGATTCCATCCGCACGCCGGCGGTGTTTGCGGGCATGCAGGCCGGCTACAACTGGCAGACCTCACGCAACCTCGTACTCGGTGTGGAAGCCGACGTCAGCGTGATGGATGCCAACGGCGCCGATACCTGCCTCGCGCCATCGGGCGCGCTCACCTCGTTCAATTGCCGTGCGCGTCACGATGCGTTCGGCAGCATCACCGGCCGGATCGGTGTCGTCGACGGCGTCGATGGACGTTCGCTGGTTTATCTGAAAGGCGGCGCGGCATGGCTGACGTCGCGCTCCGACGTGGCGCTGAACGCGTTCCCTGAAATCGCGCCGGCGGAAACATACGGCACGCAATGGGGCTGGATCGCAGGCGTCGGTTTCGAGCAGGCGCTGACGCCGGCATGGTCGCTGCGCTTCGAATACAATTACGCGCGCTTCGGCGGCGGCAGCGTGATGTCACCGCACGCGTTCGTGCAACCCGTGCCGGGCGCGCGCGACTACATGGGTGTCCCTGGCGGACGGACCGGCGTCGATCACAGCCTCAATCTGGTACGTCTCGGTCTTAACTATCGCTTCGGCTCCGACACGCGCGCGAATTGGCCGGAGCCGCGCCTCGCGGCGAAAGCATCGGCGTTGGCGCCGGGCTGGGAGGTCGAGGTCGGCGGCCGCTACTGGTATTCCAGTGGCCGCTTCCAGAAAGATCTCGGCATCACCACCAACCCCGCGCAGCAGAACGTGCTGGTGTCGCGCCTGACCTACGACACGACCGGGCATTCCGGCGAAATTTTTGGCCGCATCGACAGCCCGAGCCGCGTGTTCGTCAAAGGCTTTGCCGGCGGTGGCGTGCTCGGCGGCGGCAAGATGCACGACGAGGACTGGCTCTCGCGCCACAAGGACAATGTCCCGTACTCGAATACGCTGTCCGGTTATGTGCCCGGTCGCATCGGTTACGCCACGCTCGATGTCGGCTACGACGTGCTGCGCACCGATCGCTATCGGCTCGGCGGCTTTGTCGGCTATCACTACAATCGCGATGAGAAGATGGCGCGTGGCTGCATCCAGCTCGCGCATCCGCACGGAGCCTGCGCCGAGCCGTTCTCCGCATCGTTGTCCACCAACGTCATCAGCGAAGACAACACGCTCCATGCGGTGCGCCTCGGCGTCGCCGGGCAGGTGGCGCTGGCACCGGGTCTCAAGCTGAGCGCGGAAGCGGCCTATCTGCCCTATGTGCGGCTGACCGGCCTCGACGGGCATCTGCTGCGGACCGATACGGCAAACATCTGGTCGCCCGAATTTGCCAATGGCCGCGGCGTGCAACTGGAGGCGATCCTGTCCTATGCGCTGACGCCGAACCTCGATATCGGCGTGGGCGGCCGCTACTGGGCAACCTGGGCGATCGACGAGGCCTATACCAATGCGTTCGGCATGGCGTGCCCGTGTCCGACCCTGCCGATGCGACAGGAGCGCTACGGCCTGTTCGTGCAGGCGTCCTACAAGTTCGCCCCGCGCCTTTAAGGCGACCGGCAGAAGCCGGGGAAGGCGAACATCCTGCTTTGCCTTAAAGGCGAAATTATTAACGAAATGAAAAAGTTAAGAGACTGTTGCGTTGCAATAATGCAACGTTGTGGCGCGAATGCAATAGTTAATGCAAATTAAGGTTGTAGGGGTGAGTTCCATCACCTATCGAGTTCCCCGGAACTTCAAATCTCTGGGGACTTAAATCATGAAGAAAATTTTGCTCGCTTCCGTCGCGGTTGCGGCGATGAGCGCACCTTCCTTCGCAGCCGATCTCGCGGCGCGGCACTACACCAAGGCACCGGCCCCGGTGATGAGCCCGGCGACCAACTGGTCCGGCTTCTATGTCGGCGCCATGGGCGGTTATGGCTGGTCGAATTCGGTCAGCGCGAGCGTCCCGGGTGTCGGCGGCGGCACGATCAACACCGACGCGCTGAAGGGCGGCTTCGGCGGCGGCACCATCGGCTACAACTGGCAGATACCCGGCAGCCAGTTCGTCTGGGGTCTCGAAGTGGATGCGGCCGGCGGCAGCATCGGTGCCACGGCAACCGGCCCCGGTGGGACCGTGCGCGACCGTATCAACGCGATGGGCAGCGTCACCGGTCGCGCCGGCGTCGCGTTCGACAACGTGCTGGTCTATGCCAAGGGCGGCTATGCCTGGGCGAACAACAAGCTCTCGGCTACCGCCGGCGGGCTTTCGGGTTCGGTATCGAAGGCCCATTCCGGCTGGACCGTGGGCGGCGGCGTCGAGTGGATGTTCGCGCCGGCGTGGTCGGCCAAGGCCGAGTACATGTACGCCGACTTCAGCAAAGCGCGTTACGCCGGCATTCTGGATCTCGGCGCGTCGGTGCACACCGTCAAGGTTGGCGTGAACTATCACTTCGGCTGGGGCGGACCGGTCGCGCGTTACTGATAACGTCTACACCAAGAGCAAACTGCAAGGGCCAGCCGCAAGGTTGGCCCTTTTTCTTTGCGCGCGGTTGCGTTCTTCAATTTTAATTAAATACAGGACGGTAGGCCTCCGCACAGTTACTTACCGCGTCCGATCAGGCGGACGATGCGTCTCCGTCACATCCTGAATGCCAGAAAGGCACTTCCACATGCGTCTCGCGACGATCGCCAGGCTATCCCTCGGCGCTACAGCAGTTCTCACTTTTTTGACAGGCATCCTCATCTGGCAATGGCAGGCCAATATCGCGGCGGAGCGTGCGGCCACCACAAGGGCCGCTGAATTCAAACAGCTCGGTTCTGACCTCGCGAACGCTTCCGATTATCTCACCGACGAAGTGCGCTTTTATACGGTGACCGGCGAAAAGACCTATCTTGATAATTACTGGCGCGAGGTGAAGGAAACCAAGAGCCGTGATCGTGTTCTGGTTCGGTTGAAGGAGCTTGGAGCGACGGCAGATGAACTCGGCCTGGTCGACCAGGCGAAGAACAGCTCCGATGCGCTGATCAAGCTCGAGGAACAGGCCATGAAGGCGGTTGCCGACGGCAAATTCGATGAGGCACGCGGTTTCGTCTACGGCAAAGATTATGTCAGCGGCAAAGCCAAGATTACGAGCCTGCTTCAGTCTTTCCAGAACAAGATGAACGGTCGCGCCACTGCCGAAGTCACCGCGGCACGCAACGCGGCTTCGACGATGTCGATGCTGGTAGATGTCATCCTGCTGCTGACCGCGGCGATCTTCATGTCCATCCTCTATTTCGTTTTCAACCGGCGCACCGTGGCCCCGATCGTCGAAATGCAGGGCGTCGTCACGCGGCTTGCCAATGCGGAATACGGCATCGAGATCCCGCATCGCCAGCGCCAGGATGAAATCGGTGACATGGCGCGCGCCGTTCTCGTCTTCAAGGAAAACGGCATTGCCAACGAGCGGATGCAGGCGGAGCGCAGCCAGTCGCAAGCGGAGCGCGAGCGGCGCCAGCAGGAAGTCGATCGCCTGATCCGCGAGTTCGAGCAACTGATCGGCGAACTGGTCGGCTCGCTGTCGTCGTCCTCGACCGAGCTTGAGGCGTCCGCCAACACGCTGACATTCACCGCCGAGAACACCGGCAAGACTTCGGCGGTCGCCGCCGGCGCATCGCAGGATGTCTCCAACAACGTGCAGTCGACCGCCGCGGCGACGGAGGAAATCACCTCGTCGGTCAACGAGATCAGCCGTCAGGTGCAGGAAGCCAGCCGTGTCGCGCAGACCGCGGTGGCGCAGGCGCAGAAGACCGACGCCAGCATTCAGCAACTGTCGCAGGCGGCGGCGCGCATCGGCGATGTCGTCAAGCTGATCACCGCCGTTGCCGAGCAGACGAACCTGCTGGCGCTCAACGCCACCATCGAAGCCGCGCGTGCCGGTGAAGCCGGTCGCGGATTCGCGGTGGTCGCGTCCGAGGTCAAGGCGCTGGCATCGCAAACCGCGAAGGCGACCGACGAGATCGGCGCGCAGATCGTCGGCATGCAGGCGGCGACGCAGGATTCCGTTGCGACCATTCAGGAAATCAACGCGACGATCAACCTGATGTCGGAAATCTCCTCGACCATCGCCGCCGCCGTGGAAGAGCAGGGCGCGGCGACGCAGGAGATCGCGCGCAACGTCCAGCTCGCGGCACAGCGCTCCGGCGAAGTCGCCCAAAGCATCAGCGACGTCAGCCGTGGCGCGGGTGAGACCGGTGCAGCATCAGGTCAGGTTCTCTCTGCTGCGCAGATGCTGTCGAGCGACAGCACCCGCCTCAAGGTCGAAGTGCAAAAGTTCCTCACCGGCGTCCGCGCCGCGTAGAGCTATCACTTCTGAATCGATCGCCTGGAAATTCTGGGACGACGATCAAAGGCGAACAGCGAAAGGAGCCGGCCCCAAGGGCTGGCTCCTTTTTGCTGTTCAGTGAGAGAGCATCAATCAGATACGCGTGCGAGATCAAGTCTGCCTGAGACCGCGATGGCTTCGAGGAATGCTTCGTCGTGGCTGACGATCAACAGCGCGCCGTCATAGGCGCACAATCCTGCCTCGACGGCTTCGATCGAATCGATGTCCAGATGATTGGTCGGCTCGTCGAGAATCAGGAGCGAAGGCGGGGTCGGTCCGCCGAGCACGCAAGCCAGACCGGCGCGCAACAACTGCCCGCCGCTGAGGCTGGAGACGCGTTGAAGCGCGGCATCGGCTCGGAACATGAAGCGCGCCAGCGCGGCCCGGCAGGCGTTCTCATCCGTTGTCGGATTAATGCGTCGGAAATTGTCTCGAACCGAGACCGACGGATCGAGAAGACTCACCTGTTGGTCGAACATGGCGAAATCGGTCATGACCCGCACGGTCCCGCTCCACGGGAGCAACCGCCCGGCGACGAGCGCCAGAAACGTCGTCTTGCCGGAACCGTTCGGTCCGACAACTGCAATGCGCTCCGGGCCGGTAATGGCAAAGGAAAGCTTCTTGATGATCGGCCGATCCGGTTCGTAACCGGCGCTCACGGCATCGATCGTCAGGACCGACCTGCTAGCCGACAAATGTGTCGGCGGCAGCGTGACGGAAAGCGGTTGAAGGATTTCGATGCGTTGGCGCGCGGAGGCAGCCGCCTCGAACGCTTGCGCGCGCTGTCGATCCGCGAGGCGAGCAGTCGCGCCGCTCGTGTCCTCGCTCCGGTCCTTGCGCATTCCTGTGAGGATGCGTGGCAGGTCGCCTTTTGCCCGCTTTCTTTGCCCGGCGCGATCCTTGCGGGCTTTCCTCTCGGTGGCTTCTTGCGCCTTTCGGTCGATCTCCGTCACGCGCTTCTCGGCATCCGCCAGATCGTGCCGTGCGGCGGCAAGCTCGACGGCTTTGTGCTCGCGATATTGGCTCCAATTGCCGCCGTAACGCGTGGCTCCGAGTGACGTCATCTCGATGATGGCATCCATTGTCTCAAGTAGCTCTCGGTCATGGCTGACGATGATCGCTCCGCCGCGCCATCCGGCGAGGAAATCGATCACTGCCGCACGTCCCTCGCGATCGAGATTGTTTGTCGGTTCGTCGAGCAGCAGGAAGTCGGGCTCCGTGAAGATGAGCGCGGCGAGGCGCGCTCGCGTGCTCTGTCCGCCCGACAGTGTCGCGAGATGCGTTTCGGGATGCGTATCCAATCCGACGCGGGCGAGCGCGGACGCAACTCTGGCCTCCAGCGTCCAATCGGCATCGGCAAGTTCGTCGGCAGAGGCTTCGCCGTTCTCGGCGCGGCGCAGCAAGGCCAGCGCGTCGGCGTTGCCGAACAAACTCGCAACAGTTTCGTGAGGTGGGGCCTGAATCGTTTGGCGCAGGATGCCCAGAACGCCATTGACGGTGACCGACCCGGTGTGAGGGCGCAGCTCGCCTGACATTAGCTTGAGGAGCGTGGTTTTGCCGATGCCGTTGCGGCCGACAAGACCCGCTCGCTCGGGACCGAACGTCAGTTCAAGATCGGAAAGAAGAGCCCTGCCGTCAGGCGTGGACCATGAGCATTTGGAGAGGGTGATCGAAGCAGGCACGGATACGGATTCTCCCGATGGCAAAGCAGACTGGCAGTGCTGTCGGGTTGATATCCATCGGTGCCTGTATCCTCTTCACTCGGACGCATCCGGAGAACAGTGCGTCGCACCGCCGATATAGCGGCATCCTGGCTCGTCACAAGTTTTCTTGGTGACTTGTGGCTCGTTACGCCAGCGCTCGGATGCATTCCGGCATTTCGAAGGTGCTGAAATAAAATGATGGTGGGCGCACAAGGGATCGAACCTTGGACCTCTCCCGTGTGAAGGGAACGCTCTCCCGCTGAGCTATGCGCCCGGGATATCGGCGGCGGGGCCGCCTCAAGGTGGCGGGGCCGGTTCGACGCCGCGATTTACGAAGTGCGGGGCTCCGGTGTCAAGCGCGGCGGGATGAAAACTAGCCCTGGTGCCGGGTTGTCTGCGCCTGCAGCGCCCGAATCCGGTCCGCCAGCGTCTGCTGGAGCGCCACCGCAGGGCTGCCGTTGGAGGGGGAATGCGCCGGTTCGGCCTCCAGAATGGCGTGAATCGGCGAATCCGGGCCTTCCAGCGTCATCGTCAGGTGCGCCACTTCGGCGGCGATGTCGTTGATTCGTTCCCGCAACAGCGCGTTGTCGGCCTGTTCGCGTTGGAACGCGTCGCGCTCCTCGCGCAACGCCTGCAATTTGGCAGTGGCGCCGGCGTGCTCGGCCTGCAAGGCCGAGAGCGCGGGTGACGATCTGTTGTTGCTGAGCGCGAACACCTCGTCGCGCAATTGCTTGACGGCGGTTTCGGCTTCCTCGCGCGCCTGCCGCAGCCGCGCGGCTTCCGCGTCGCGTTCGGTCAGCATCGCTGCCTGCGCCGCCACGCGCTCCCGCAGCGCGTCGGCCTCCTTGCCGAGCGTTTCGGTTTCCTTGACCTGCGCGACCAGCTGGCCGTCGAGGTCGCCGACGCGCCGGCTCAGGCTTTCGACCTGACCGCGCGCGTCTGCCAGTTCGCTCGCCGCGGTCGCCGATTCGATGCGTTGCTGATCGAGCCGTTGCTGGGTGGCGGCGAATTCCCGTTCGGCTTCGTCGACCCGCTGCTTGAGCTGGTCGATCTGCTGATGCACAGCGGCGAGTTCGGCCTGACGGGTTTCGGCGGTCTGCGATCGCTCGGCAAGATCGGTGTTGAGCCGCACCGCCTCGGCCTGCCGTTCGCTCAAGCTCTGTTGGGTTGCGTGCAGCGTGCCGGTGGTCGCGGTCAGATCGTCGGTGGCGGAGCGGAGCAGGTTGGTCAGCGATTGTTCGCGGGCCTGCAAGGCGAGGAGTTCGGCGTTCCGCGCGCTGATCTCGACTTTCAGGCGGTTGACGGCGTCGGTTTTCTTGCCGAGTTCCGCCGCCTGGCTGGTGGCCTTGCCCTTGAGCTGGTCGATGGTCATTTCGAGCTTGCGGGCGGTGATCGCGAATTCGGCGCGCAACTGGTCCTTGTCGGCCTGAACCTCGGTCATCGACACCGGCGCGGAGGCTTCCAGCCGCTTGGTGGTGAGGCGGACGGCACGGTTGTGGACCAGCGGCAGCAGCATCAGGCCCAGCAGGGCCGAGAGCAGGAAACCGATCGCCATGTAAATGATCGGCTCAACCATGAATGCGCCTCCGCGGGGAAAAACCGCGGCGACCATGCCACGGGCCGCCCGCTATACGCCAGCGGGATGCTGCAACAACGTGAATCCGTCGGGGCCGCCGGCCGCGATCAGAATGGGTTCCAGGTCGCCTGCGGGGTGAACTTGAGATAACCGATGTTGGCCCCGAGCCGCAGCCCGAGCCCGGAACGGATCGGCACCAGCACGATATCGTTGGCGGTCAAGGCCGTCATGCCGAAGCCACCGATGATATAGGCCGAGCCGTCGATGCCGGCGAAGCGCTGATAGATCGCGTTGGTGGCCGGGAGGTTATACACCAGCGTCATGGTGCGGGCGCCGTCGCCGCCCCAGTCGAAGCCGACCGATGGGCCCTGCCAGTAGACCTTCAGGTCGCCAGCGTTCTTGGTGTAGAGGGTGCCTTCGCCGTAGCGCAGCCCGGCGACGAACGCGCCCGAGCCTTCCTCGCCGAGGATGTAGCCGTTGGGCAGGCCCCATTGGCTCACCGCGCGCTCGATCACCGAGGCGAGCCCGCGCGAGACGTTGCCGAAGAACTTGTGCCCCGCGCCGACCAATTCGTCGGATGAGTAGGTGTGGCGCCCCTGACCCTGTTGTGCCGCGGCCGGCACCGCCCAGAGCGTTACCGCGGCGAGCAACATCGCGGCCAAGCGTGAAGCGAATGTCATGGTAGGACCCCTGAAGTGTAAAAACCCGGCCGCGACTTTAACCAGATGCACAGAGGCATCGGCCTAGGTTGCGCCCATCGTTCCCCGACTCACAATCTTATTTACATCAACTATGACGGCACGGCGGCAGGAAAGAGACGGGTTTTGCCGTCGCGAAATGATGATCGGCCTGTTGGCGGCGGTGGCTGCCGGCGCGGCGACGGGCAATCGGGCGCGGGCCGCGACCACCGAGCGCGTGGTGGTGGACCGTTTTACGGGACTTGCGGTCGGCGGCATGGACCCGGTGGCCTATTTTACCGAAAGCCGTGCGGTCCCAGGGCAGGCCGATATCGAGGCCTCGTTGGCGGGTGCGGTCTGGCGCTTCCGCAATGAGGACAATCGCGCGTTTTTCCTGGCGCATCCGGAAATCTACGGACCCCAGTTCGGCGGCTACGATCCGGTGGATGTCGCGCGCGGCGTCACTGTCGCGGGGCGGCCGCAGGTGTGGCTCGTCGCGGGGCAGCGGCTCTATCTGTTCGCCCGCATCGAAAGCCGCGATGCCTTCGCAGCCGATCCGGCTGCCATTCTGCAAGAAGCTCGCGCGCGCTGGCCCCATCTGCGCGACGCGCTGGCGCAATAGAGTTTATGGCGCGGCCGTCGGATCTCCCCAGGCGATGAAGTCCGGCAGGATGAAGCCGGGCCGTCCCGTGCCGTAGCGCAGCGGCTGGCCCTGCGCGTTCGTGACCTTGCCGCCGGCGGCGACGACGACGGCGTGGCCCGCCGCGACATCCCACTCGCTGGTCGGCGACAGCCGCGGATAAATATCGACGCCGCCGTCCGCGACGCGGCCGAACTTCACCGCAGACCCAAGCGTCTTTCGCGTCGCGTTCGCGCGGGCCGCGATGAAGGCGTCGGTTCGGGCATCGCCGTGGGAGCGGCTGACAGCGGCGATCCACGGTGCGCCATGCGACGGCATCGGCCGGGTATGGATCGGTTCGACCGCCGTGCCGCCGGACGCATTGCAAATCACGCGCGCGGCGCCGTGGCCGACATGGCCGCGCCAGATGAAGCCCAGCGCCGGCGCGCCGACCACGCCGAGGATCGGCGTGCCGTGCGCCACCAGCGCGATGTTGACGGTGAACTCGTCGCGGCCGGCGATGAATTCTTTGGTGCCGTCGAGCGGATCGACCACGAAGAACAGGTCCGCGAACGGCGGTTTCGCATCACCGGCGCGCTCCTCGGACAGCGATGGAATGTCGGGTGCAAGCCGAGCGAGACCGTCGGAGATGATGCGGTCCGCCGCGAGATCGGCTTGCGTCACCGGCGAGCCGTCGGCCTTCGCCACGATTCCCAATGCACCGCAGCGGATGGCGAGGATCGCCGCGCCGGCTTCGATCGCCAGAGCGGTGAGCGGCTCCAGCAATGCGGCCGCGCGCGAATCGATTGCGGCCGATGACAATGTTCCGGGAGGATGGTCTGGGGCGGTCATGCGTCGCGATGTGTCGTGATCTTCAGGAACCTGATGGCGGCGTCCGTGACGTCGCGCGTTCCGAACCCGGCCCGCGCTGGCAGCATAAGCGTCCACAGTGTATCAAGCCATAGCTCATGTCTGATTCGCCAAACCTGTCGCACGGTTTCGAGGAAGCATCTATGTCCGATACGCTGTCATCATCGACGCAAGCTGCCGCCAATCCTGCGCCGGATACGCTCGAACTCGCCGCGCTGCTCTGCTCGCGGGTGTGTCACGATCTGATCAGCCCGGTCGGCGCCATCGTCAACGGGCTCGAGGTGATGGACGACAATCCCTCGCCGGAAGATCGCGAATTCGCACTCGACCTGATCCGCAAGAGCGCCAAGACCGCGTCGGCACGCTTGCAGTTCTGCCGCCTCGCGTTTGGCGCAGCCGGATCGGCCGGCGCGCAGATCGATCTCGGCGACGCCGAGAACATGGCGCGGGGGCACCTCGAAGATGCCAAGACCAAGCTGACATGGAATCTGCCGCGCCTGCTGCTGGCGAAGAATCGCGTGAAGCTGTTGCTCAACATGCTGGTGATCGCGCAGCAGACGATCCCGCGCGGCGGCATGCTTAGCGTCGATCCGGTGGGCGAGGGCGAGGCAATGACGTTCCGCGTCACCGCGACCGGCATGAACGCGCGGTTGCCGCAGGCGATCGTCGAGATGCTGGCGTCGGAGCAGGCGGCGATGGTCGATGCGCACGCGGTGCAGCCCTACTACACGCGGCTGCTGGCGCAATCCTGCGGCTGGAAGGTGTCGCTCGCGATGGACGGCGACGCCGTCGTGGTGACGGCGGGCTGACGTCCCTCGCGCGCGCATAGTTAATCAAACCTTGCCGCATTGAACGCGCCGCACTGAAGCAGTACGGCCGCGACAACTTTTATTTGGTGTTTGGGCACCGCTACAGCCGTATGCTCAACCAATATTAAACGCTTTGCCGAGAAACTGGCCGGACTCTGAAGTGGCGTGTGCGTACTGCCCTTCGCGTGTGAAGGCTGGTTTTCATGGATGACTTGTTAAAAGAGTTTCTGACCGAGACCAACGAAAGTCTCGACGTCGTCGACAACCAACTGGTCCGGTTCGAGCAAGAGCCGAACAACGCCAAGATTCTCGATAATATCTTCCGGCTCGTTCATACCATCAAAGGCACCTGCGGATTTCTCGATCTGCCCCGGCTGGAAACGCTGGCGCATGCCGCTGAAACGCTGATGGGCAAATTCCGCGACGGCATGCCTGCGACCGGCGAAGCCGTTACACTCATCCTCACCACCATCGATCGCATCAAGGAAATCCTGGCGCAGCTCGAGGCAACGCAAGCCGAGCCTAAGGGCGCCGATGAAGATCTGATCGATCGTCTTCATACCATGGCGGAAGGCGCGCACGCCGAACACGTCGCTGCCGAAATTCCCGTTGTCCAAGCACCGGTCGCCGAAGCGCCGGCGTCGACGCAAGGCACGCTGGTGCATCAGGTGTTGGAGCGTCCGCTGCGTCCCGGCGAAGTCTCGCTCGACGAACTCGAACGCGCATTCCGCGAAACCGAGGCCGAAGTGAAGCCGGCACCCGCGCCGGTGCAACAGGCCGCGCCGGTCAAGGCGGCGGACAAGCCTGCTGCCAGTAAGCCTGCCAAAAAGACCGTGGTGGAGAACGATGCGGCCGAAGCCGAGCGCGTCTCCAACCAATCGATCCGCGTCAATGTCGACACGCTCGAACACCTGATGACGATGGTGTCGGAGCTGGTGCTGACGCGCAATCAGTTGCTCGAAATCAGCCGCCGCAATGAGGATACCGAATTCAAGGTGCCGTTGCAGCGCCTCTCCAACGTCACCGCCGAACTGCAGGAAGGCGTCATGAAGACGCGCATGCAGCCGATCGGCAATGCGTGGCAGAAGTTGCCGCGCGTGGTGCGCGATCTCGCCGCCGAACTTGGCAAGCGCATCGATCTGGAGATGCACGGCGCGGACACCGAACTCGATCGGCAGGTGCTTGATCTGATCAAGGATCCGCTGACGCACATGGTGCGCAACTCCGCCGATCACGGTCTGGAAGGACCGGAGGAGCGCGCGCGCGCCGGCAAGCCGGAGCAGGGCACCATTCGGCTCTCCGCCTATCACGAAGGCGGTCACATCATCATCTGCATCGCCGACAACGGCCGCGGCCTCAACACCGAGCGCATCAAGGCGAAGGCCATCGCCAACGGGTTGGCCACCGAGGCCGATCTCGAGCGCATGACCGAGGCGCAGATCCACAAGTTCATTTTCGCGCCGGGCTTCTCGACGGCTGCCGAAGTCACCAGCGTGTCCGGCCGCGGTGTCGGCATGGACGTGGTGCGCACCAACATCGATCAGATCGGCGGCACCATCGACGTCAAGTCGGTGGCGGGCGAGGGCGCCAGCGTCACCGTGAAGATTCCGCTGACGCTCGCGATCGTCTCCGCGCTGATCGTCGAAGCAGCCGGCGAACGTTTCGCGATCCCGCAGCTCTCGGTGATCGAACTGGTGCGCGCGCGGGCCAACTCGGATCATCGCATCGAACGTATCAAGGATACGCCGGTGCTGCGGCTGCGCAACAAGCTGCTGCCGCTGATTCATCTCAAGAAGCTGTTGAAGCTCGACGACGACGCCGGTGCGATCGATCCGGAGAACGGCTTCATCGTCGTCACCCAGGTCGGCAACCAGACCTTCGGCATCGTGGTCGACGGCGTGTTCCACACCGAGGAAATCGTCGTCAAGCCGATGTCGACCAAGCTGCGTCACATCAACATGTTCTCCGGCAACACCATTCTCGGTGACGGCGCGGTGATCATGATCGTCGATCCCAACGGCATCGCGCAGGCGCTCGGAACGTCCGTCGCCTCGCAGCACGAGATCGTCGACGAAAATGCCGCGAACCGCGGCGGTGCGGCGGAGCAACTGACGTCGCTGCTGGTGTTCCGCGCCGGCTCGGCGCAGCCGAAGGCGGTGCCGTTGGCGCTGATCACGCGGCTCGAGGAAATCTCCAGCGACAAGATCGAACTGTCGAACGGCCGCTATATGGTGCAGTACCGCGAGCAGTTGATGCCGCTGGTGCAGATGGACGGCGTCGAGGTCGCGACCTCCGGCGTGCAGCCGATCCTGGTGTTTGCCGACGACGGCCGCACCATGGGGCTCGTAGTCGACGAGATCGTCGATATCGTCGAGGAGAGGCTGGCGATCGAAGTCACCAGCGGCCGCGACGGTATTCTCGGCTCGGCGGTGATCAAGGGCCGCGCCACTGAAGTGATCGATGTCGGCCACTTCCTGCCGATGGCGTTCGCCGACTGGTTCAATCGCCGCGAGATGAAGCCGTCCGCTTCGGCGCAGTCGATCCTGCTGGTCGACGACTCCGCGTTCTTCCGCAACATGCTGGCGCCGGTGCTCAAGGCCGCGGGCTATCGCGTGCGGGTCGCCACCAATGCGCAGGAAGGTCTCATCGCGTTGCGCTCCGGCGAGGAATTCGACGCGGTGCTGACCGACATCGAGATGCCGGACATGAACGGCTTCGAGTTTGCCGAAACCATCCGCGCCGACCAGAAGCTCAACGACGTGCCGATCATCGCGCTGTCGTCGATGATCTCGCCGGCGGCGATCGAGCGCGGGCGCCAGGCCGGCTTCCACGACTATGTCGCGAAGTTCGATCGGCCGGGACTGATCGCGGCGCTCAAGGAACAAACCTCTGACCTCAACCGGGCGGCATGAGACGATGACAGTGAGCCAGGATAATTCCGCAGGTGGCGTGACCGAATACGTGACGATCATGATCGGCGAGCAGTTGTTCGGCCTGCCGATCGCGCGCGTGCAGGACGTGTTCATGCCGGAGCGATTGACGCGGGTGCCGCTGGCCTCGCGCGAGGTCGCGGGCGTGCTCAATCTGCGTGGCCGCATCGTCACCGCTATCGACATGCGCGCGCGGCTCGGTCTGCCGAACGCGGCGTCGGATCGTCCGGCGATGGCAGTGGGTGTCGATCTGCGCGGCGAATCCTACGGGCTTCTGATCGACTCGATCGGAGAGGTGCTGAAACTCGCCGACGACAGCCGCGAGGTGAATCCGGTCAACCTCGATCCGCGCATGGCCAAGATGGCGGCGGGCGTGCATCGACTCGACGGACAATTGATGGTGGTTCTCGACGTGGACCGTGTTCTGGAAATTTCGTCGGATCTGAGGGCTGCGTAAGCAGCCCAGGTTTTTCTCCGAGCGTGTCTCAGGACAGAGCAATTGAGCAGAGGCTGAAATGAAAACATGTCTGGTCGTTGACGATTCCAGCGTCATCCGCAAGGTCGCGCGCCGTATTCTCGAAGGTCTGGATTTCCAGATCGTCGAAGCCGAGGACGGCGAGAAGGCTCTCGAAGTCTGCAAGCGCGGCCTGCCGGACGGCATCCTGCTCGACTGGAACATGCCGGTGATGGATGGATACGAATTCCTCCGTGCGCTGCGGCAGATGCACGGCGGTGACGAACCGAAGGTGGTGTTCTGCACTACCGAGAACGACGTCGCGCATATCGCCCGCGCGCTGCATGCCGGCGCCAACGAATACATCATGAAGCCGTTCGACAAGGATATCGTCACGGCGAAATTTCATGAAGTCGGTTTGATCTGATCATGTTGCGCCGTCCGGCCCGTCCGGGCGGCATGATTCCTTGCTGTCGGCTGCGACGTTTCCGGGTTGTATTGGATCGAGAATGAGTGTTGTCGCCGCCAAGTCGACCGTCGACATTATCAAGACAGAGCCGTTCCGTGTCATGGTGGTGGACGATTCCGCCGTCATTCGCGGCCTGGTCACGCGCTGGCTTGACGCGGAAGCCGACATCGAAGTGGTCGGCTCGCTGCGCACCGGGCGCGACGCCGTCAATCAGATCGAAAAGATCGATCCGGACGTGGCGGTGCTCGATATCGAGATGCCGGACCTCGACGGCATTTCCGCCTTGCCGCTGCTGCTGGCGAAGAAGCGCAATCTCATCGTCATCATGGCGTCGACACTGACGCTGCGGAACGCCGAAATCAGCCTGAAGGCGTTATCGCTGGGTGCGGCCGACTACATTCCGAAGCCGGAGAGCACGCGCGAGCAGGGCGCGGCGGAAATTTTTCGGCACGACCTCATCGAGAAAATCCGTCATCTCGGTTCGCGCCGCCGCCGCTTTGTCAGCACGACCGCGAGCCCGTCGCTGGCGCCAGCGCAGGATGCCGGCCGCGAAGCACTCCGTCGACCTCTCGCGTCGGCATCGACTGCGCATGTCGCGCCGACGCTGGTGCCGTTCAGCATGCAGACGCCGCGCGTGCTGCTGATCGGCTCCTCGACCGGCGGTCCGCAGGCGCTGATGTCCCTGATCGGCGAGATCGGGCCGGTGATCGATCGCGTGCCGGTGTTGATCACGCAGCATATGCCGCCGACCTTCACCACTATTCTCGCCGAACATCTCGCGCGCACCGGGCGTCGCCCGGCCGCCGAAGCGGTGGACGGCGAAACGATTACAGCGGGACGCATCTATCTCGCGCCGGGCGGCAAGCACATGCGCGTCGCGCGCCGCAATGGCGGTGGTGCTGTCATTGCGCTTGACGACGGGCCGCCGATCAATTTCTGCAAGCCGGCGGTCGATCCGCTGTTCACCTCGGCGGTGGATGTCTGGCAGGGCGCGATCCAGGCCGTCATCCTCACCGGCATGGGATCGGACGGCATGCGCGGCGGCAAGCAGGTCCTTGCCGCCGGCGGCAGCATCATCGCACAGGATGAAGCGACCAGCGTGGTCTGGGGCATGCCCGGTGCCGCCGCCAACGCCGGAATTTGCGCCGCCGTTCTGCCGCTCGGTCAGATCGCACCGAAACTCATCAAGCTGTTTGCGGGGGACAGATCGTGACGCCTGCGGACTATCAATTCCTGCAAAAATTGCTCAAGGACCGCTCGGGTCTCGATCTCTCCGCCGACAAGCAATACCTGGTTGAAAGCCGCTTGCTGCCGATCGCGCGCAAGCTCGGTCTTCCCGGCATCAGTGAACTGACGCAGAAGATCAAGGCCGGCGCCGAAGACATCGCCAAGCAGGTGGTCGAGGCGATGACCACCAACGAGACGTTCTTCTTCCGGGACAAGATTCCGTTCGATCATCTGCGCGAGACGATTTTACCGACAATGCTGCGCGAACGCGCCAGCCGCCGCTCATTGCGCATCTGGAGCGCGGCGTGCTCGACCGGGCAGGAGCCCTATTCGATTGCGATGTGCCTGAGGGAATACGGCGTCGACCTGAACAGTTGGCGCATCGAGATCGTCGCCACCGATCTGTCGCAGGGCGTGCTGGAGAAATCGAAGGCCGGTATCTTCAGCCAGTTCGAGGTGCAGCGCGGGTTACCGATTCAATTGCTGGTCAAGCACTTCAAGCAGATCGGCGACATGTGGCAGATCAACGCCGATATCCGCGCGATGGTGCAGTTCAGGCAATTGAACCTGCTGCATGACATCTCGCATCTCGGCCAGTTCGACGTGGTGTTCTGCCGCAACGTGCTGATCTATTTCGATCAGGACACCAAGTCGTTGATCTTCAAACGTCTCGCCAAGGTGACCGCGAGCGACGGCTACCTGATGCTCGGTGCGGCGGAGACGGTGGTGGGACTGACGGATACGTTCCGGCCTGTGGTGGATCGCCGCGGGCTTTACAGTCCCAACGTCGCGCGCGCCGCGCCGTCTATCGTTCCCGACGATGCGCCGACGCTCGCGCGCAGCGTTTCGCCGATCGGGCGTTGACACGATTTGAGGTGCGTCATTGCCGGACTTGATCCGGCAATCCATCCTTTTCAAAAAGATGGATGCGCGGATCATGTCCGCACACGACAATCTTTGTCCTGTCAAAAGCAGAAATACGTCACAAAATCGCGTGCGGGATGAATCGCGACGTATTGCCCGTGATTGGATCTTCGTCCTCGCGGATCGATAGTCCGCACGGTGTCTCGCCGATGATCCAGCTTCCGATCACCGGATACTGGTCGGAAAAATTCGGTAGCGGCGCGAAGGCCTGACGGATGAAGCCTTCGCTGCCGTAAGGCCCCGGCTGTTGCTCCAGCGGTGTGCCGGCGCTGACCAGTTCGATATTGGCGCCTTCGCGCGAATAGATCGGCTTGCGCACATACGACGTGCCGAGCTGCGCGGCCTTCGTGTCGTCCTCGAAAAAGGCCGGCAGCAGGTTGGGGTGATTGGGAAACATCTCCCACAACAGCGGCAGGATGCCTTTGTTAGAGAGCACGATCTTCCACGGCGGTTCGATCCAGCGCGTCGGTGCGCTCTGCACCTTGGCGCCGAAGGCGTCGCGCAGCATCCACTCCCACGGATAAAGCTTGAAGGCGAGGTCGATCGGCTGATCGTCGAGGTCGACGAATTGGCCGGCGTTGAGTCCGATGCTCTCGATATCGAGCGCGGTGGTGGCGAGCCCGGCCTGATGCGCGGTGTCCTCGAGATAGTTCAGCGTCGTCGCGTCCTCGGGATTCTCATAGCTCCCGGCGAGATGCAGGCGGCCGCCGGGCGCGATCGCTTTCCAGCGTGCGATCAGGTTCTCATGGATGGAATTGAACTGATCGGCGCGTTTCGGAATGATCTGGCGTTCGATCGCCTGCTCCAGCCAGGTCCATTGAAACACTGCGGCTTCGAACAGCGAGGTCGGCGTGTCGGCGTTGTATTCGAGCAGTTTTGCCGGGCCTTTGCCGTCGAAGCTGAAATCGAAGCGGCCGTAGAGCGTGGCGTCGCCGCGCTGCCAGCTTTCGCGGATGATCGGCCAGCACGCCGCCGGAATCTTCAGCCGGCGCAGGATGCTTTCGTCGGCCATGGCGCGCTTGACCAGTTCGAGACACATCGCATGAACGTCGCCGCTCGGGCCCTCGATCTGGCGTTCGATCTCGTCGAGCGTGAAGGCGTAATAGGCGCGCTCGTCCCAGTAGCGTTCGCCGTCCATGGTGTGGAAGTCGAAGCCTGCGGCCTCCGCCGTGGCTTGCCAGTCGTCGCGCTCGGAGCAGGGGATACGCTGCATGCTGTCAGCCGCCGCGCGAGAACGACGAGGCAATTGCGTGGCCGAAACTGCCGAAGCCGCCGCGGGACGTGGTGCTCTTTGTCGGAATCGCCAAGCCGCCGGACGACGAGTGCGATGACGACGAACTCGAACTGTCGAAGAAACTGCTGCGCGAGGAGCGGCCGCCATAGCTGTAGCCGCTCGAGCGCGACGACGTGCGACAGGACTGGTTTTGCGCCGCTACGGCAGCGCCCGGCGGCAAAGGTTGTCCGGCGGCGGGAGGTTTCGCCGGTTCGCATCTCTCGCTCGGCATCATGGCGTAGGCGCCGGTACCCACCGCCACCGTGCCCATCAGGAACAATGCGACGTAGCCGGAACGCTTGGCCGGACGCGGAGCCTCTTCGACCGGCGGCGGCCGCTTGCCGAATTGCTTTTTAGGAGCGGCAGACATGATCAATAGATCATCGAGGCGGCGTTCAGTGCGCCCGCCGCGAGCGAAGACAGGCCGAGCCAGATCGCCGGGGCGAGTTCGCCGCCGGCGATGCGTTTCGACAGGTCGGGCACCGGGATTTTCACGATGAAATAAACGACGATCTGCACGACCAGCGCGATCACGCTCCAGATCAGGCAGTCGAGAATGTTGGCGGCGTGGGTCATGGCGCTGACCACCGGCAGGGCGAAGCCGAGCAGGCTGAGCCCGAGCGAAATCGCCGCGCCCGGTACGTTATCGCGGATCAACTGGAATTCGTCGTGCGGCGTGACGCGCGTATAAACGAAAAGATACAGCGTGACGGCGACCAACGCCGTGCAGAAATACGCGAGAAAGGCCGGCAATCCCGCCAGCGATTGCAAGATCATGAGGGTGCCCCAGTCATTATCGGCGCGAAGCCGTAACGCTTTGTCGAAAGCGGGCAACAACAGGTTCAGCCGGCGGAACTTGCGCGCGCAAATAAAAACCCCGCCTGTGAGGCGGGGCTATAGTCGGGGAGGAGCCAGATAAAAGTAGTGACTCTCGAAGATGGCGATCAGGCCGGGATGCGAACCTCGTCGTCGTGCGGTTCGCGCAGCACGTAGCCGCGGCCCCACACGGTTTCGATGAAGTTGCGGCCTTCGGAGGCGTTGGCGAGCTTCTTGCGCAGCTTGCAGATGAAGACGTCGATGATCTTCAGTTCCGGCTCGTCCATGCCGCCGTAAAGGTGATTCAGGAACATTTCCTTGGTCAGCGTGGTGCCCTTGCGCAGCGAGAGCAGTTCCAGCATCTGATATTCCTTGCCGGTCAGATGCACGCGCTGGCCCGCCACCTCGACGGTCTTGGTGTCGAGATTGACGATCAGGTCGCCGGTCTGGATCACCGACTGGGCGTGGCCCTTCGAGCGGCGCACGATCGCATGAATGCGGGCGACCAGCTCGTCCTTGTGGAAGGGTTTGGTCATGTAGTCGTCGGCGCCGACGCCGAGACCCTTGACCTTGTCCTCGATGCCGGCGAGGCCGGAGAGGATCAGAATGGGAGTCTTGATCTTCGACACACGCAACTGCTTGAGCACGTCGTAGCCGGACATGTCGGGCAGGTTCAGGTCGAGAAGGATAATGTCGTAATCGTAGAGCTTGCCGAGGTCGACACCCTCTTCGCCGAGATCCGTCGTGTAGACGTTGAAACTCTCGGATTTGAGCATCAGCTCAATCGACTGCGCGACGGCGCTGTCATCCTCAATCAGCAATACGCGCATGCCAGTCCCCTATCGTAGCCGCTCCGGGCGTCAGGTCGTCCGCACTACTTGCGGCACTGGAAACGCCTTTGAACAACTGATTCGAATCCTGACGGGATATGGTTAACAAAACCTGATTCCTCTCCGCAAGCTCTATCGTGCAATTTTTGTCGAATCGCCCTAAAACGTCGCGTAGAGGCAGCTTTTATCTTCCGTTCTCACTCAAGCTTCGCATCAAGAGACGGGCCTAACCGCCTCTTAGGACTCGCACCTCATTCGGACGTGCGGGTCCCGTCAGTCACCAAAGACAGTGACGCAATGATTAACGATGCGGGTAAACACGAAGTTAAAGCCATTCCCGCAATACGCGGAAACTTAAGGTTTTCGCCATGAAAGCTCTCGCCAACCAGATCGACGACATCGACGGCGTCAATATTTATGGCCGAGTTGTCGGGGTGCGCGGGCTGATGGTGGAGGTCGCCGGACCGATCCACGCCATGTCGGTCGGCGCGCGGATCGTGATCGAGACCGGCACCAACCGCTTCATCCCCTGTGAGGTGATCGGCTTCACCGGCAACAACGCCGTGGTGATGCCGTTCGCCGGTCTCGACGGCGTGCGGCGCGGCTGCCGCGCGGTGATTGCGAACGCCTCGAGCATGGTGCGGCCGGCGCCGTCCTGGCTCGGCCGTGTGCTCAACGCCATGGGCGAGCCGATCGACGGCAAGGGACCGCTGGAGCAGGGCGGGGTGCCGATGCCTTATCGGAATGCGCCGCCGCCGGCGCATTCGCGTAAGCGGGTCGGCGTGCCGCTCGATCTCGGCGTGCGGGCGCTCAATACATTCCTGACCTGCTGCCGAGGTCAGCGCATGGGCATCTTCGCCGGCTCCGGCGTCGGCAAGTCGGTGTTGCTGTCGATGCTGGCGCGCAATGTCGACGCGGATATCTCGGTGATCGGGCTGGTCGGCGAGCGCGGCCGCGAGGTGCAGGAGTTCTTGCAGGACGACCTGGGTGACGAAGGGCTGGCGCGCTCCGTCGTGGTGGTGGCGACCTCCGATGAGCCGGCACTGATGCGGCGGCAGGCGGCCTATCTCACTTTGGCGATCGCGGAATACTTCCGCGACGAGGGCCGCTCGGTGATGTGCATGATGGACTCGGTAACGCGCTTCGCCATGGCGCAGCGCGAGATCGGGCTCTCCGCCGGCGAGCCGCCGACCGCCAAGGGCTATACGCCGACGGTGTTCACCGAACTGCCGAAGCTGCTGGAGCGCGCCGGGCCGGGCACCGGCGAGGGCTCGATCACCGGTATCTTTACGGTGCTGGTGGACGGCGACGACCATAACGAACCGGTGGCGGACGCGGTGCGCGGCATCCTCGACGGCCATATCGTGATGGAGCGTTCGATCGCCGAGCGTGGGCGCTACCCGGCCATCAACATCCTGAAGTCGGTGTCGCGCACCATGCCGCGCAGCGCCGACCCGGCCTATCTGCCTGTGATCACCCGCGGCCGTCAGGTGATGGCGACCTATGCCGATATGGAGGAGTTGATCCGGCTCGGCGCCTATCGCGCCGGTTCCAGCCCGGAGGTGGACGAGGCGATCGGCCTGCATGAGCCGCTGGAAAACTTCCTGCGTCAGGCCAAGGACGAGGTGACCAGCCTGACCGAGGGTTATCAACGACTTGGTCAAATCCTAGGTACTTTAGAAACGGAACGCTAACTTTGTCGGGCCATCATCCGTGCGTCTGTTGTTCGCCGGCGGGGCCTTTTACGAGGAGCCGGTGTCGTCCCGTTCTGATGCGGGACTTCTGGGGAGTACGAGTCGATGAAGTCACGTGAAACCCTCATTCGCCTGAAGAAGTTTCAGGTCGACGAGAAGCGCCGCAGGGTGGCCCAGATCGAGGCCATGATTGCGGACTTCGAGCGGATGTCGGTCGATCTGGAGCATGAGATCGCGACCGAGCAGGAGCGTGCCGGAATCAACGATCCCACCCATTTCGCTTATCCGACCTATGCCAAGGCGGCGATCCAGCGGCGCGAGAACCTGACCCGTTCGGCCGACGAATTGCGGGTGCAACTCGATGATGCCAAGGCGCAACTCGGCGAAGCCTTCGAGGAATTGAAGAAGGTCGAACTGCTCGATGAGCGCGACCAGGCCCGCGAGCGCGCGGAAGAAAACGCGCGCGAGCAGGCCGACCTGAACAGCATCGGTTTGATGCGGTCGCGGATCGGCGCCGTCGCCTGAGCGATTTCTGCGAACGGCAGTTACTTTAAACCCGGGTCGAGAGACCCGGGTTTTTCGTTGTGGAGTGTTGGTTTGCAGGCGCTGACGCATGATCGATCTGGATCGACGCGCGCCACATCGCGTCGGGCGTCAAACCAGAGCTTCATTTTGTGCGCGGATTTACAACTCGATCATCGTCGTCCCTGCGAAGGCAGGGACCCAGACTCCGCAGCGGTTCGGCTCAATCATCTGAGGCAAGGTGTTTTATAACAACCAACGCCAGGGAATCTGGGTCCTCGCCTGCGCGAGGACGACGCCGATGTTTGATCCTGTGGGCGAGACTTCCTTCTCCACAAACGAAAAACGCCCGCGGGGGGACGGGCGTTTCTCTCTTGTCACAGGTCAGCTTGGGGGGACTGACTGATGCGACATACTCACGCGGCGACTTTGGGGGGCAAGGTAAAGAGCCTCGTGAATCTCGTTATCCTCGACTTGACGGTCTCCTCTGGTTCTTCTGCTGATTGAGCCTTACGTCTCGTCGTTCTCAGCGAACCACCATCGTCGTATCCGAACTTGACACCGCGATCGGCGCACCAGCCTTGATCACGCGTGCGGTCTGCACGCCGCTATCTGCATCGATGCGCGCCGAAATGCCGAAGCCCGCCACCGCGATGCCAGCCACGAGCGCAACCACCACGATCTTGAGGTGGGTCATGCGGTCCGCGCTGTAAATCGAATGGTTCATGGAAGCCTCCTGCCGTTTTCGCTGCCATATGCGGTGGGTCACCCCATCGCCGCGGCAGGTTCAAACTCCTGCTTCGAACTTCACGCAAAAAGAACGTAAGACCGGGGCCTTTCGTTCCGAAGGGGGCATCACAAAGCGGTGATAACTGTTGAACACCCGCGATCCGGAAACGAACGGCCGCCGAGGTCAAAAATTACGCAATAAATATCAATTGGTTAATTGGAAATCCGGGGTAGCTCGAATTTGCGGTGGTATTTCCATGCTCCGTCAACCATGGCGCAAAAGGGTTGCCTGTTGTCAAAAAGTCGCAGGGAGACCTGCGGATGGGCGGCCGATTTAGATGCTGCCGACAGTCTTCAGCCGGGCGCGGGGATGGATTTCCGCCTGCGACAGCACGCTGGTTTGCGAGCGGAAGCGTTCCACCAGCGAGCGAACGAACGGGCGGATCGTGGCGGACGTTACCAGCACCGGCGCCTCGCCTTCGCGCGCGGCCTGTTCGAAACGGTCGCGCACCGCGGTCATGAACTCGGAGAGTTTCGACGGCGCCATCGCCAGACTGCGTTCTTCACCCTGGCCGATGATCGACTCCGCGAAGGCCTGCTCCCACTTCGCCGACAATGCGATCAGCGGCAAGTAGCCGTTCGGCGAGGTGTTCTGCGCGCAGATCTGCCGCGCCAGCCGCGCCCGCACGTGCTCGACGAGGGTCGCCGGATTGCGCGAGAACGCCAGCGCATCGGCGATGCCTTCGAGGATGGTCGAGAGATCGCGGATCGAGATGCGTTCGGAGAGCAGGAGTTGCAACACGCGCTGGATGCCGGAGACGTTGATCTGGCTCGGCACGATATCCTTGACCAGTTCGCCTTGCTCCTTCGGTAATTCCTTCAGGAGTTTTTGCACCTCGCCGTAGGACAACAGGTCCGACATGTTGTTTTTCAAGAGTTCGGTGAGATGCGTCGAGAGCACCGTCGCGGCGTCCACGACGGTGTAACCCTTCAGGGTTGCTTCTTCCTTGAGGGCGGCATCGACCCAGGTGGCCGGTAGCCCGAAGGTGGGTTCGGTGGTGTGGATGCCCGGCACCGCGACCTGATCGCCGGCGGGGTCCATCACCATGTACTGGTTCGGCCAGACGCGGCCGGAGCCGGCATCCACTTCCTTGATCTTGATGATGTAGCTGTTGGCCTCGAGCTGGACATTGTCGAGGATGCGCACCGACGGCATCACGAAGCCCATCTCGATAGCCAGCGAGCGGCGCAGCGCCTTGATCTGTTCGGTGAGGCGGTCGGTGCCGTCCGGCGCGTTGACCAGCGGCAGCAGCGCGTAGCCGAGTTCGATCTTGAGATCGTCGATCTTGAGCGCGGTGGAAATTGGTTCGTCCGCCGCGGCCGCAGCAGCGGCGGCAGCCGTCGGCTCGGCGCTCGCGCTGGCTTCGGCGGCGACGGCGGCCTGATTGCGCTTGCGGGATTTCCACGCCAGCGCGGCCGCGCCGCTGCCGAGCGCAAGGAACGGGATCATCGGGATGCCGGGCAGGGCAGCCAGTACCAGCATCACCGCCGCCGACATGCCGAGCGCCTGCGGATAGCCGGACAGTTGCTTCATCAGCGCCTTGTCAGCCGCGCCCGAGACGCCGGCTTTCGACACCAGGAGGCCCGCGGCGGTGGAGACGATCAGCGCCGGCACCTGCGTCACCAGGCCGTCGCCGACGGTGAGCAGCGTGTAGGAGCGCGCGGCCTCGGCGAAGCCGAGCCCCTGCTGCGCGACGCCGATGATGATGCCGCCGATGATGTTGATGAACACCACGAGAAGGCCGGCAATGGCGTCGCCGCGCACGAACTTCGAGGCACCGTCCATGGCGCCGAAGAAGCCGCTTTCGTCTTCCAGCGCCTTGCGCCGTTCCTTGGCGGTCTTCTCGTCGATCAGGCCGGCGGAGAGATCGGCGTCGATTGCCATCTGCTTGCCGGGCATGGAGTCCAAATGGAAGCGCGCCGCGACTTCGGCGATGCGGCCCGAACCCTTGGTGATAACCACGAAGTTCACGATCACCAAAATCGCGAACACGATGATGCCGATGACGAAGTTGCCGCCCATGACGAAGTTGCCAAACGCTTCGATGACGTGGCCGGCGGCGGCGGTGCCCTCGTGACCGTGGGTCAGGATCAGCCGCGTCGACGCCAGGTTCAGCGACAGCCGCAACATCGTCGAGATCAGGAGGATGGTCGGGAAGGCGGAGAATTCCAGCGGCGCCTGGATGAACAGCGCCGTCATCAGGATCAGGATCGACAACGTAATCGAGATCGCGAGAAACAGATCGAGCACCACCGCGGGCAGCGGCAGGATCAGCACGACAAGGATGGTGAGGACGCCGAAGGCCAGCGCGAGATCGCCGCGCTTCAGTATGGTGGCGAGATCGCTGATGCTCGGTAGCCGCGTCGATGGCTTTTCCGCGCTTTGGCCCAGGGTGGTGTCGGTCATCTTCGCGGCGTCCCCTCTCGTTTGCCGCCCGCGCGCGGCAAACGTCTGTGCGGCAGCTGCGGGGCCGCCGTTTCGAAAGTGAGGTACCGCACTGGCATCCACGGGCCGCCCCCGGTTGCGCAATCACGACACTCGGCTTCTTTACTCGGCAAAATTTGCCCGGTGTATGGTTAGCAAAGCGTTAACCGGCGGCGTTATGAGTGCATGTGGCGGTGTCGCGATTGACGCGGCTGGCCCATCGTTCCCGGTTTGTGCCGGCGAAAGCGCATGTCTCGAATGCGTGTGGGATCGCTTGACCCTTTGATGCCGGCCGACGAAGTTGCGCCATGACACAAAGTTCCAGCCCGGCGCTCGATTCGAGCAAATTCATCCCCGATTCCCGCAAGGCGTGGATCAGGCTCGCCATCGCCGTGCTGATCGGCTCGATCGGCAGCGTCGGCATGTGGTCGGTGGTGGTGGCGCTGCCGGTGGTGCAGGTGGAATTCGGCGCCTCACGCGGAGCGGCCTCGCTGGCCTTCACCATGGTGATGCTCGGTTTTGGATTGGGCGGCGTCGCCACCGGCAAGATCATGGACCGGTTCGGGATCGTTACCGCCATCGGCATCGGCATCGCCGCGATGGGGCTCGGCTATATCGGCATCGGCTATGCGACGGCGCTGTGGCAGGTGATCGTGCTGCATTTCCTGATCGGGCTCGGCTCGTCCGCCACCTTCGGGCCGCTGATGACCGAAGCCTCGCACTGGTTCGACCGTTATCGCGGTCTTGCGGTCACCATCGCCGCCAGCGGCAATTATGTCGGCGGCGCGATCTGGCCGCCGGTCTTCAGTTGGGGAATCCAATCGTTCGGCTGGCGGCCGACGCATATCGTGGTGGGTATCTTTGCCGCCACTGCGATGGCGGTTGCGACCTTGGTGTTGCGCAGCCAGATGGGCGGCGCAGCCGGCCGCGCCCACGAAGCGGTCTCGGCGCCGCGCATCGACCTGCGGCTCGGCAACAACGCGTTGACCGCCATTCTCGCCATCGCCAGCGTTGCTTGCTGCGTGGCGATGTCGATGCCGCAGGTGCATATCGTCGCGTATTGCGGCGATCTCGGTTACGGCGCGGCGCGCGGCGCGGAGATGCTGTCGCTGATGCTCGGCTTCGGCATCGTCAGCCGGATCGGCTCCGGCTTTCTCGCGGATCGGATCGGCGGCTTGCGGACGCTGCTGATCGGCTCGATCGCGCAGGGCACGGCGTTGACGCTGTTTCTGTTCTTCGACAGCCTGAGTTCGCTGTTCGTCATCTCGGCGCTGTTCGGCTTGTTTCAGGGCGGCATCGTGCCGAGCTACGCCATCATCATCCGTGAGGTAATGCCGGCGCGCGAGGCCGGCACGCGTGTCGGCATTGTCATCCTCGCCTCCGTCGTCGGCATGTCGTTCGGCGGCTGGATCTCCGGCGTGATCTTCGACGCCACCGGCTCTTACGCCGCCGCATTCCTCAACGGCATGGCCTGGAACGCCGTCAACGTCGTGATCGTGATCGCGCTGTTGCTGCGCGCACGCGGCCGGATGACTCTCGCGCCGCGCATGGGGTAACGGGCCGCGTCGCGCGGCCTTTCTCTGCCTGCACGAGTCGCGACGAATTGTTTGCCGTCGCGACTACATTTCGAACGATGCTTCGCGTGGCATGATATCGTTATATCCGCGTCAATATGTCGCTGACGTGCGACTTCGAGCGCTGCGAGTCTCGATATATTAACATCAATATAACGAAACGCAGTGGGGCTGGCGTGGAAAAAATATCCGGGTGTGTGGGCAGGAGCGTGCTCCTGTCGTCGGTGGCGTTTGTCGGTTTGACAAGCGGAGTTGCGGCGCAGGATCGCGGCGGGGTTTATCAGCTCGGCGAAATCTACGTGTCCGGTGCGCAGCAGGGCGACGCCGGCGTCGGCAGTTCGACCGTGACGCGCGAACAGACCTGGACCTTCGAGAAGAAGACGCTCGACGAAGCCGTCAATCTTATTCCGGGCGTTACGGCGACACTGGATTCCAACGGCCGCCGCAACGAGAGCGATATCTTTGTGCGCGGCTTCGGCCGCTGGCAGGTGCCGCTCACCATCGATGGCGTGCGCGTCTATCTGCCCGCCGACAACCGGCTCGATTACGGCCGCTTTCTCACCAATGATATCGCCGAGATTCAGGTTCAGAAGGGCTACGCTTCGGTGCTGAACGGCCCCGGCGGCATGGGCGGCGCGATCAATCTCGTCACGCGCAAGCCGGTGAAACCTTACGAAGCCGAGTTCATGAGCGGCGCGACCTTCGATAATCGCGGCACCTTCCAGGGCTGGAACAGCTACGCGATGCTCGGTTCGCGCCAGCAGGATTTTTATGTGCAGGGCAGCGCCAGCTATCTCAATCAGGATTTCTGGTCGCTATCGCGTGACTATCAGCCGACGCCCGGCTCGCTGCAGCCATCCGGCGAGCGGATCAGCTCCGACACCCGCGACTGGCGCATCAACCTCAAGGCCGGTTACACGCCGAATGCCACGGACGAATACAGCATCAACTTCATCAAGCAATCAGGCGAGAAGGGCGCACCGCTGAACGTCTACAATAACCCGCCGGTGCCGCCGAACAGCTATTGGCGCTGGCCGTGGTGGAACATCCAGAACCTGTCGTTCGCGTCGAATACCCAGCTCGGCGAGGCTTCCTACATCAAGACCAAGCTCTACTACAACACGTTCGACAACGCGCTGGATGCGTTCGACAACATCTCTTATACGACGCAATCCGCCAACGGCCGTTTCCGCAGCATCTATGAGGACAGCGCGCGCGGCGGCTCGGTCGAGGCCGGAACCGAACTCATTCCACGCAACAGCCTGAAGGCCGCGCTGCACTATCGGCAGGATTTTCACACCGAATGGAATGACAATCGCCCGACCAGTCCGGCGTTTCGGTCGGTCGAGCCGAAGCAGAACCAGAGCCAGACCACATGGTCGGCGGCGCTGGAGGACACCTTCCACGTCACCAACAATTTCGATCTGATCGGCGGCATCAGCTACGATCAATACTGGATCGGCAAGGCCGAGGAATTCAACAGCACGACAAACCGGATCTACGAATACCCGAAGGGTGGATCGGATGCGTTCAACTGGCAGACCGCCGCGGTCTGGCGTTATTCGGAGACGGCGCAGCTTCATGCCAGCATCTCAGATCGCGCGCGCTTCCCAACGATCTTCGAGCTGTACAGCACACGCTTCGGCACAGCGGTGCCGAACCCCAATCTCGGGCCTGAACGCGCCACCAACTACGAACTCGGCTGGAAGGGCCGGTTCGCGCACGATACCAAGCTCGCCGCGGCGCTGTTCTACAGCGATGTGCGCGACCTGATCCAGACCGTGCAGGTCGGCCCCGGCCAGACGCAGACACAGAATGTCGGCGACGGTCATTATTACGGCTTCGAGATCTCGGCCGAAACCGCGCTGTCGCAGCAGGTCAGCGTCGGCGGCAACTACACCTATATCTACCGCACCATCAAGGACGCGCTGCAACCGAACCTGCGGCCGACCGGCGTGCCGACCCACAAGGCGTTCCTCTACATGTCATGGCGACCGATCGAGCGGTTGACCATCACGCCGAGCCTCGAGATCGCCAGCGACCGCTGGAGCGATGTCTCGACCAATCCGGTGCAGGCGTTCCCCTATGTGCTGACCGGCGCCTACACGCTGGCCAACATTCAGGCATCCTACAAGGTGACCGATAATTTCGAGGTGGCGGGCGGCGTCAAGAACCTGCTCGATCAGAATTTTGAACTGGCCTGGGGATTGCCGCAGCCGGGACGCACCTTCTACGTCAAGGCCCGCGCGACGTTTTAGCTTTTCGGTTCTCGGGCGCCGGGCCGTTGCTTTGACCCGGCGATCCTGTGATCATTGCGTTGATACGGAGATCATCGCGCCTCCGGAAAAGAGCATCGACCGGTATATCGGGTGATCACGTCCCTGCTGCGGACGTTGTATGAGAAGTCGACCTCGGCGGTGCCGCAGGCATCGACCGAAAAACGGATGCTGCGGATTGCAGCGCAGCATCCGACATTGTAAGGGATGCATGCCCCGACGCTGGCGCCTCACGCGACGTCCGGCCGGGCCTGTAGCTCAATGGTTAGAGCCGGCCGCTCATAACGGTCTGGTTGCAGGTTCGAGTCCTGCCGGGCCCACCAGTAAAATCAGATAGCTTACGAAAACTTACTGCAGGTCAGAGCAAAAGCTAAATCGATGATTCAGGCCGATAAGACGTTTGCTTCTTGAGAATACACGTGCCGGCACAGCCTAGCGTTTCAATCACACTGGGCATCAGACGCTTCACCTGCGCTGTAATATAGATGGCTCCCAGAGGATCACCAAAAGTACCTGCGGTCGGCGGTCCGATAATTCGAAGGTTGGGGTCCGCGCGACCTGTACTGCCGATCGCTTCACATTTGTTCGACACCTCGTATCCCATACCCGTTCCGTGGCGACGTAGAATTCCACGTTGCTCCAGATTTGCCAGAACAGGATTGCTGGACGTCGCACCATCGGAATCAAGTCCAGTGCAGTTGATTACGTAGTCGAACTCGTGCTGATTTCGTTCCGCCTGTTCTGATCGAACTTCGAGCTCAATCTGAACGGGATCGAAGGGGCCGCTAGTTGTTACTCCCATTACACTCGCTGCGAGATACTGGACACGACCAAGCTCCTCCGCCTGTCCAACCATATCTTCATTCATAGGGGGCGTCCGGAAACGATGAATATCCCAGAAGACGCGGAGCTTTCGCAGGAAGCGTTGCTGCTCAGCCAAGGGCAACTGTGGCCATAACTTCCACAGAACATCGCGAACCGCATCGAATGGCTCGTGCCAACTGCCTCCAGCGCGAACAACACGAGAAATTTCCTGCCGAAGGGCTCTGCACCAACGCCGCACATTGGCTGGTTCACGCGCGATAAACTCTGGGATCGGGCCGTTGATTTTGTCCAAAATCGGCGTGGGCGGTATACGGGGGATTGCGATACCCCTGATTTCCGGTGATTGTGCGCGCGGTCGAAGTCCGCGCCTCGATACGGCGACCAGCTTCCCGATATGTCCTCGGCGCAACAGCGTAGACAATTGATCCATCGCCGTCAGTCCACTGCCTACGACGAGAACGCGCGCGTCCGCCGGAATTTTATCGAGGCACCCCGCGACCAAAGGGTTCGCGATGATACGGGCATGCTCGGCATGTTCAGGAGCAAATGGCTTTCTCAGACCCGGAGCCGGATTTCCTGTTGCGAGGATCACCATGTCGGCAATCAGATCAGCACAGGATGAAGTCTTTACCAGAAAGCCGTTTGGCTCTTTCAGAACGTCGATCGCCAGTTCACGAATATGTCGAATTGTCGACCCAGATCTCTCGCAGTTGGCGTGACGAAAAATTTGGTGAGATAGATATTCCCCAATGACGGATCGCCTGAGAAATACATGCCCGCTGGGAACGTGAGCCTCGAGGTCATTCTCGATGATGCTTCTTGCCCGACACCATTCCGGAAGCTCTTCGGTGTGTTCCGGATCGATGACCATCGCATTGATCGGGCCATTGAGGCGATGGTCAGGATCGACTGCGGAATAGGCTAGTCCGTGGCCGAGAAACTTCCCCGGTTCAACGATCGATACTTGCACCCGTGCTTGTGTACGTCGAACCAACTGGATGGCGAATGCCACGCCGCTAAAACCACCTCCGACAATAACGATTCGTTTTTCAGCGCCGTCAGAAAGATGGTTCATCGGAACAACCTGCGTAACTCGAGCTTGCGTCATTGTGATTTCAGTATGATCTGAAAGAGGATGCTGATTTTCCATTCAGAGTGCAAATTCTCATTGGAATCGCGGCAATAATTGACGGCAGTGATTTCCCACATAACCTTTATAAATTTGATCTTTGCGACACGACCACTAGCATGATCGAACTGCCCGGTGTGGCAGAGGGCGTGATTAGGTGAGTGGTCGGGCCGAGTATGCGCTGATATGTTCTGCTCGAAACATCTCCTTTGGCCGTAAGGTCGACCGCTTGAAACAAATGGGAGGGAATACGATGGATCAAGACGGGAAGGGGCTTTCGCGCAGGGAAGTCCTTGCCGGACTTGCGGTTGCGTCGATCGGACTAAGTGCACCCGGTAGCGTTGCGGCCGCAACGGGGCAGGCGTTGCCGGTGCGAATCGGCATTCAGCCACAGGCCTCGTGGCTACTTTACGTTGCTCGCGACCTTAAGCTGTTCGAGAAAGTGGGCCTGCAACCGACTTACGTCCGCTTCACCACTGGCACGCAGGCGATTGCAGCTATCGAAAGCAAGAGTCTTGATATCGCATCCCCGGGAATCACGCCATATGTCGCAGGGCTCGCCCAAGGTGTCGATTGGAAAGTCATCGGAATCGATGCCACAATGGCTGGTGCCGAAGGCATCGTCGCGCGCGCTGACAGCGGAATAACCAAGCTGGAAGATCTGAAGGGTAAATCGATCGGGGTGGCGCGCGGAACGACTGCTTATTACGGCCTGCTGGCTGCCCTCAAGAGCAAGGGCATCAGCAAGAGCGAGGTCAAGCTTCTGTTGATGGGGCCTCCGGAGCAGCTTGGCGCTCTGCGTAACAAGGACATTGACGCCGTTGCCGTTTGGGAGCCGTGGATTCAGCGCAATATCAACGAACTCGGCGGCCGCCTTATCGGAATGGACGCGGACTTTGGTGTTCACTCCACGACCGGTGTCTATGCTGTGCACAGGGAGTATGCCGAGAAGAATCGCGAGGCGATCGAGCGATTTTTGACCGGGTTAATGTTGGCCTATCAGCATATCCAGAAGGACGGACCGGACAGCGCGATTGCGGCTGTATCCGAAGCCATGAACGTGCCTCGCGACGTTATCAAAATCATGTATAAGGAAGCTCCTGTCCCGAATATTCCGCGCTGGGCCGATCCAAACTATCGGTATTCACTGACGAAGGGTGGCGCCTATCACAGGATGGTGGAGGAGATGGCGAAATTCCTCGTGGAGGAGGGTATCATTCCGAAAGCTGTCGATCTCTCCAACGCTTTTGATGATTCTTATATCGCGAATGTGCTCCGGAAGACCGAAAAGTAACTGAGTGAATGACCGATAAATCACAGATGACCCACCGGCGCCGCCGTTTGGCAGTTAGCCGGTGGCGCTACCCGTTGATCAGTCTCGTCTCGATAATTGGAATGATCGGTCTCTGGGCGCTGATTACAGGGACCGGCCTCGTGTCAAGTCGCGTGCTGCCGTCTCCCGGCGACGTTCTTGCGCAAGCCGATCATATTGTGCGCAACGGTTACGCTGGTAACTCTCTTGCCGTTCATATCGGATGGAGTCTGTTCCGGGCGGTTAGCGGCTTCCTGCTTGGCGTCGCGCTCGCTATTCCGGTCGGCTTGCTGATGAGCTACAGCAAAACGTTCGGAGCGATTACTCAGCCGATTTTCGGTTTTTTTCGTCCGATCCCTCCGATCGCGTTTATCCCTTTGATGATCGTATGGTTCGGAATTGGAGAAACGAGCAAAGTTCTTCTGATATTTGCCGCATCGTTCAATTACACCGTCTTGAACAGCGCCGCGGGTATGCGCTCCGTTCCGGAGCAACTCGTTCGTGCTGGCGCCAATCTCGGCCTGACGCGGTGGCAGCTCTTTACCAGCGTCATGTTTCCCGCGGCACTGCCTGCCATTCTTACCGGCGTCAAGACGTCCGCAGCAGTGAGCTGGGCCGTTCTGGTTGCCGCAGAGCTTCTTGCCGCTCAGGCGGGACTAGGCTTCATCATCACAGACGCGGGCACTTTCTTCCGCATCTCAGACGTATTCGTCGGCATCCTCATCATCGGTGTAATTGGCTTGAGTATCGAATTCCTGATCACGGCGTTCGAGCGCAGATTGCTCCACTGGCAAAGTAAGGTCTAACCAATGGGCACAATTGTGTTGGATGCTGTCACCAAGATTTATCCGGCAGCCGATGGTCGCTCGGCTGAGATCGTGGCCGTCAGTGATGTCGGCATGACGATTGGGGATGTCGAGATCATTTGCCTGGTAGGCCCGAGCGGGTGTGGCAAGAGCACTGTATTGAACATGATCGCGGGCTTCGAATCGCCAAGCAGCGGTCGCATCACTGTCAGCGGTAAGGATATTCGCGGCGCTGGCCCTGATCGTATGGTCGTGTTTCAGAGTCCCGCGCTATTCGGTTGGATGACCGTTCAGGAAAATATTACGTTCGGCCCAAGAAAACGCGGCGTGCCGAAGTCTCAGTACGAAGACGATGCCCGCCGCTTTATCAAGGCCGTGGGACTAGAGGACTTTGCTGCTCACTATCCCTATCAGCTATCCGGCGGAATGCGTCAGCGCGTACAGATCGCGCGCGCTCTCACAAACCAGCCGGAAATACTCCTGATGGACGAGCCATTCGGAGCGCTGGATTTCCAGACCCGGCTCCTGATGCAGGAACTGCTACTCAAGGTTTGGTCGGAATTTAAGCCGACCATCCTGTTCATCACCCATGATGTCGACGAGGCAATCTTTCTCGGGGACAGAGTCTACGTCATGTCTCGCCGTCCAGGTCGCCTCAAGGAACAGTTCGAGGTGCCTTTCGCAAAGCCACGAAGCATCGAGATGCTGACGGACTCGCGATTCGTGACGCTAAAAGACAAAATTCTGCATTCGATTCGAGAGGAATTGGCGCGTTGAATTTCTCATGGAGGCGCCGGTTAATGCCGTTGCCTCCATGAAAGCCAGCATTGGACTCAGGATTTGGCGAGATGGCTTGCACCGATCTGACCCAGTTCTTCATCCTGGTCCGGTGTGCCACCGCTGCCGCCTAATGCACCCATCACGGTGCCATCTTCGCCGCGTAAAACAACGCCACCCCAGATCGGCGTAAACCGCGAATCGCCGAACCATGCGATATCGCGAATCTCCGTACCGAGCGCGTGGTCGAACAGCCGTTTCTTCAGCGCCTTGGTGTCCTGCGTCCATTTTGCCGACGTATAGGCTTTATTGACGGCCATCCGCGCTGTCAGCGGGCTTGCGCCGTCCATGCGACCAAAACACAAAAGTTCACCACCGCTATCCACAACCGCGGCAGTGAAGCGCAAGTTGCGCTCAGCCGCGGCAGCGAGCATGGCATCCACGATGGTTCTTGCGGTCTTCGAATTCAGTTCGGACATGAGGTTCTCCGGAGAAACATGATGGAATTGCACTTGCCGAAACGGCTAGTTCATCGACCGCCTTAGGTGCTCTAATGTGCGTTCTCGTGCCAGTTGGGCCGAAGCCTCATGATACTGGGAATAGCCTTGTCGGTTGAAGCCATGACCAGCGCCTTCGTAAATCTGTACCTTCATTCGTTCGGAAGCGCTGGCTCGCTCGGCGATTGGCTTCACCGTTTCCAGAGGAATATGGGCATCACTCTCGGCAAAGTGAAACAGTATTGGGCATTGCAAATGATCAGATCGATCCAGATGCTCATCGATCTTAATGCCATAATAACTGACGGCAGCGTCGATGGAATGTTTGGCCGACGCCAGATAGGCAACAGTACCTCCAATACAAAAACCAAGAATCCCGATTTTCCCCGTGCAGTCAGCCCGTGCGCGCGACGCAGCGACGATATCTCCGACATCGATCGCGAATTGTTCAACGTCCAACGCCGCCCACAGCAACCGAGCCTTTCGCAGCCCCTCGTCGTCATATGGAAGATAGATTCCCGGCTCCTGCCGCCAGTAAAGATCGGGCGCGAGAACAAGATAACCGTCGGCCGCGTAGGAATCGGCAACGGCGCGGATGTGATCGTTGACATTGAAGACTTCAGGAACGAGCACAAGCGCCGCAGCCGGGGTCTGCGCGGGAAGCGCCAGATACGCCGATATAATTCCTCCATCAGCGGTAGGAATTTCGATCCACTCGCTCAATGTTTTTCTCCCTTGATTGACCGTCAGTCGGGGCAACATGCCCTGCGATAAGGTGTCATCACAGCGAATGGCGGCCCGTCAATCTTTCAACGATCCCTGCCGCAACCCGGCTACCCCATGCCGCGATGCTGGCCGTGGGCGGCACGCCGATGCTGCGTGGCATCGCAGCCGCATCAGCCACGAACAATCCGGGATGATTGAAGACTTCGCCCCGACCGTCGACGACTGCTTCATTCGGATGTCGTCCTGCACAGGCCCCACCGAGCGGATGAACCGTCGCCGGTCGCGCGAAGGCGTAAACCTTGCGCCCCGAACGATCGGATAACGTCTTGAAGCCTTGCATGATCCGCGCATAGACCGGGCTGTTGTCCGGCTCGAACTCGATATCAAGACTCTTCTTGTGTAGACGAATGATGCCATCCATCGCATCTTCGCCCATGCTGGCTATGACCACGCTGCGTTTCAACCGCCTGCGAACGAAAGCCGGAAATGGATAGTGATCGACGCTGGGCACGCTATTATTGGATAGTGCCTGGCGCGGCTCATCGCCCTCACGCAGCTTTATGCTGCCCTGGCTCGGAAGGCCGACCGACAAGTCGGTTCCTTTCTCATTCAGATCCCACAGGCCGCGAACGTCGCCGTTTCCGCTGAAGCGCTGTCCCAGAGCCGGCATTTCCCCAAGCGTATGTGTGCGGTCTCTGCTATGCAGCAGCAATTTCACCGTGTTCATTGTGCCGGCGGCAAGCACGACAATGTCCGCTTGCAGCGAGATGCGGCGGCCGCTGCGATGATCAAGATAGTCGAGCCGGTAGTGAGTACCTCCCTCACGATCCCTGGCTATTGCCAGAACCTCGCAGAGGTCGCGTACTTCCAGGCCGGCCCTCATGGCCGGAGCGAGGTATGCAACGTCGAGCGTGGTTTTGGCGCCGGATGGATCACCGAGAAAGCCGTAGTCGCCGGACGTATAGTCCGTCTCGAAACGTTCGATCCCGTGAGGGTCGGTCTTCCTTTCCGGTTTTCCCGGTGTCCTTGGCAGCAGGAAGCCGACACGTACCTCGACTCGCGGTTTGGCGATCTCAACGATCTGGGAATCCGCAAAGCGCTTTGAAACGTGTGAGGGAGGTATTCGCTCCGGCGTCATCGTCGCGGAGCCCATTCGCTCAAAAAAAGCCGCGTAGTGCGGCTTCATGATATCTTCGGACAGATCGGGCGCAACGTTGTCCCAATAATTCGAGTTCGGCGGACGGGCGTGAACGGCAGAATAGACGTGGCTGCCGCCGCCGACGGAGGACGAGCAGACCACCTCCATATTCTTGGCGTAGAACAGCTCGAACAGCCCGCGGCGGTTGAATGTGATTCCCCCGCCTGGCAAATACGGAACATTCAATGTTCGCAAGAAACTCGTATATAGCCCCCAGCCACGCGGAAAAGGCTGACGTTCTGGAATATTCATCGTGCGCGTCGGAACGGTGTCGCGCCACGGACCTCTCTCCAGAAGCAAGACCTCGATCCCAGCTCCAGCTATCAGGGCAGCCGCCGTTGAGCCGCCGAACCCACTACCGACGATCACAACTTTGCGTTTTTCCGCATTTTTCATTGCATCGCTTCCGTTCTGAAGCGCCATACGGAATGTGAGAAGGCTAGAGATCGGACCGAATTGATCACTTCGTCTTTCCGCGGGTTAGCCTCAAGTGCTGCTTGTCAGCCCGTATTCCTCGATCCAGCGCGTCGTGATCTTTCCGTCACGGAACGCCGCATGAGAAATTGCATTCAAATGAAACGGGATCGTGGTTTTAATGCCATCGATCTCGAAAATCCGCAGGCAATTCTGCAATTTGTCGATGGTATCCGCTCGAGTCTCTCCGCCGACGATCAGTTTTGCCAACAACGAATCGTAAAATGGCACGACCATATCTCCGGCACAACAATGGGTATCGACCCGAATATCTTTGCCGTGCGGCGATTTCCATACCTTGATGCGTCCTGGAGACGGAAGAAAAGCTTTGGCTGGGTCTTCCGCATTAATCCGACATTCAATCACATGCCCCTGGCAAACGATGTTCTCCTGTTCGAGTTCAAGGCTGCCAGTCGCAGCGATCCGAATCTGCTGCTGAACGAGATCGATCCCTGTCAATATCTCCGTGACCGGGTGCTCGACCTGAATCCGCGTGTTCATCTCAAGGAAGAAAAATTCCTGCGTTTCCGAATCGAACAAAAATTCGACCGTCCCGGCCCCGCGATAACTGACCCGGCGGGCGAGATTCAATGCAGCCTCGAGCATGGATCGCCGAACTTCCGTAGTAAGGGCAGGCGAGGGAGCTTCTTCGATCAGTTTCTGGTGGCGCCGTTGGGTGGTGCAATCCCGCTCAAACAAGTGAAGCACCTTGCCATGGCCGTCGCCGAGGACCTGCACCTCGATATGGCGCCCGCGACGGACGTAACGCTCCGCATAAAGTGCCCCATCGCCAAAAGCTGACTTCGCTTCGTTGGAGGCTTGATGGTAGGCGATCTCGATGCCTTGTTCGTGCTCGACGATGCGCATGCCGCGCCCACCGCCGCCGGCCCTGGCTTTCAACAGCAGCGGATAGCCAATTGTCGCGCCTATCGCGCGGGCGTGGTCGACATCGTTTAGGAGATCGCATCCGGGTACGACCGGCACACCGGCCTCCGTTGCGATAGTACGAGCATTGCTTTTATCGCCCATTGCTTCGATCGAATCCGGCGTCGGCCCGATGAATCGGATGCCGGCTTGCTCGCAATCGCGCGCGAAACTCGCGCGTTCCGAAAGAAAGCCATAGCCAGGATGAAGTGCATCGCAGCCGCTTGCCAGACACGCGTGAAGCAGAATGTCGCCGCGCAGGTAACTGCCACTGGGAGTGTTGGGGCCGATGCACAACGCGCGATCCGCCAACCGTGCAGCCATTGAACTCCTATCGGCAGCTGATACCCCAACGACGGTTTCGAGGCCCATCTCTTTGCAGGCTCGGATAATACGAACCGCGATCTCTCCCCGATTGGCAACGAATACCTTCTTGATCGGTGCGGCCGTCATGTTAGTCGACACGAATTGTCACCAGCACCTGATCGTGCTCCACAAGCGTTCCGTCTTCCGCATGGATTGCCACGACCATTCCGGCGATATCCGCTTCGACGGTATTGAACAACTTCATGACTTCGACGAGCCCGAGCGCCTGTCCGATCGCGACGCGATCCCCGATCTTGACAAAGGGCGGAGCACCCGGCGACGGCGCCCGGTAGAAGCTGCCCAGCGTCGGGGACTTGATATCCTTCGTGGTCCCGCCTGTATCCGGAGCTGCCGCGACGGCCGGTGCCTCGGGCGCGGGTTGACCTCCATTACTCCGACCTGGAGGGGCGCTCGCGCCGCGACCGTTTAGGGTGTTTGGTCTGTGTCCATCCGAATCCTGAACCGACGCGGCGCTCGAAACGCGAATATACAGGTCGTCTAACTTGATCTCGGCTTCCTCGAAGCCGGATTCAGCGAGTGCCTTGATGACGTCGGAGATATTCTTGCTGTAACTCACGCAGTCCTCACATCGATGTAATCTGGATCGGCTGGATAAACGACGTCTCGTCAAGAAATTCCTTTGGCGCGCAGAATTTCGCCGAGGCTCTCCCTGGCCTGATCGAGAGTGTCATAGACGTAGTTATCCTTCTCGCGCGTCTTTTTGTAACGAGAGCTTACCTTGTCGGGATTCTCGAACGTCTCCTCAAGTGCGCGCCACATTGGCAGGCCAAGAATGCCCATACGCTCGCCGTTATTCATGACGTCTTCGAGCCAACGCCCGATATCGTGCGGGGCGGCCATCAGATCTCGGATATATCGCTGAGTAATAGTCATGTGGAGATGTAATAGATGGTTCGCATAGTTGAGCATCGTCCAGCCCATGTCTTCTAGTTGGGGAACGGTGGGCATTGCCCGCTTGGGCTGATCCTTCGGTGTAAAAATGAGGCCGGCGCTTAGGCTGGCGATCAGCGGTACGCCGAGCTTCCGCATTTCCCGACCAACCAGCTCCCACTCATCCATCGACTCCATGCCGTGAGGCATCAACGATTCTGCACCAGCGTCCACATAGACCCGACACCGCTTCAGAAGCTCATCCATGCCTCCGCCGACAGCCAGCTTGGCGTCGCAACGAGCGGCGATGATAATATCCGGATCCTCGCGTGCGTATCGAACAGCCTTGATCTTGCTGACCATATCCTCGAGAGAAATGATCTCCTTACCAGGGATGTAGCCACTGAAATGCCCCGTCGGCTGATCTTCAATCTGGATTAGGGCGGCACCAGTGCGTTCGTACTCGCGAAAGGCGCGGATTGTCGCCAGTGTATTTCCACCTTGCGCGATAGAAACTTTCCCCGGAATCGACGTGCATCCGAGAATACGATGCGCAACGTGAATCATCTCTGTGGTCGTGACGACGCCACATTCCGGTTCCCCGGTCCAGATGGCGGTCGGGGCTGCACCGGCGACGTTGATATGCTCGACGCCAGCCTGCTCGAAAATCTTTGCCGTGGTGCAATCGTGGGCCGTTGGTGTGAGAATAGCTTTGCCCTCGCTATAGCGTTGCACGACAAGCGACCTTAGTCGGCTCGATCGACGCACCGGTTCGGGGCGGGCAGCCCTGTCGAAGGTCTTTACTTCTTGGGTCTTGCTCATGGTGTGACGCATTCAGTTCTGATTGGTGGGCGATCTCATTGACGATCTGGTGGAAGTTTTCGCGTTGAACGAGAAGCCGCCGCGACGAACTTCGACGCGTGATCCGGGCGTAACCGAAAGCCCCTGAACAAACGCTGTCAGGCTTTCCGCATCTCTCGGCATATCGAGTGATTCACGCGAGAGGATCGAATCCATCGGAACGCCTTCCAACTGCTCCGGTCGAAACAGAATCCGTAACAGCAAGTCATCGTCGGAGACACTTGTCCCCAGTTGCTTCCGTAGAGCCTGGACAGGATCCTCCTGCTTCGCCTCAAGTCGAGACGATCCGACGCGGTCGCGCAATGCGCCATCAATCGGCGCGTCGGGCTTGCCGTAAGCTCCGAGAACATACTTCCTCACTTCGCCGGGAATCGACTTATAGCGTTCACCTTGCACTACATTGAGGACAGCCTGAACGCAGACCAATTGAGAGATCGGCGTTACCATCACCGGATATCCCATATCGGCACGAACCTGTACGAACTCCTCGAGTACCTTGGGCAACAAGTGCTCCATTTTGAGGTCCGCCAGCTGTCCACGGGTAAAAGCCACCATGTTCCCGGGAAGTTGATGCTGATATTGAGCTAGGTCCGGGCTTTCGACGGGGACACCTATGGGTCGGTTCGTCCGTCGCGCCAGATCGAAGAAGTAGTCCTCCTCATCCTCGATGCGAGAAACGTTGAGGGGGGCTGCCAACCCTTCGCTTGAAAGACGCTCGTAGATCCGTCTGATGGACGGCACCGAAGCGCCGTGCGCGAGCGGCTCGGAAGCAACAAATAGCGCGTCCACGCCGTTCCGGGCAGCAATGAGGTAACAATCTTCAGCCTGCCCCGTCGTACAGTGCGACTTGAGATAGAACGGCATATCACCAATGCCGGCGCGAATGATTGGAACAAGCTGACTTACACGTTCCGGCGTCAGCAGACCGCTCGGATCCCTGAGGCAAATGGAATCTGCGCCGAGCGCGGCGACTTCGCGTGCCTTTCTTTGATAGAAGGCGTCGGTATGAAACGGACTGATGGTATAAAAAATGACCAGGCAAACTTCCAAGCCCGCCGCCTTCGCCCGCTGCACGCTAAAACGAAGATTGTCAGTATCGTGCAGCGCATCGAAAACCATCACGCGGCGAAAGCCGGTCGCCGCGATCCGATCGACCCACAAGTTGAAAACAGAATCCGGAACAAGATCGAAACTTGTCAAGCTTCGGCTTCGTAGGTGAGTAAACAACGGACTTCGGCGTGCGGCCTCACAGGCCGAGCGAGCTCGGTGCCAAGGGTTCTCCTTGAGATTTTTGATGCAGACTTCAAACTGGACGGGAGCCATAAAATCTATGGCTTCATAACCCGCCTGATCGATGGATCGAACTATCGGCAGAACCTGCTTCTCACCAAGGCGACCAGACCAAAGCGCCTGTAGGCCGTCTCGCAGCGTAGAGTTGATGAGCTTTACGGTCTTTCTCTCAAGTCGCGACTTGTTCTGGAAGCTTTCCGTACTTGAGGGAGGCATCGTAAATCTCTGGCTGACCGTAAACGAGCTAACCTCCGCAAACACGAAGGATGCTTTTAGGTTAGGTCGGCCGATGCTACAAAGCCAATTCAGATTTCCAATAGAGGTTATACGTTCAATGAACCTGCGATCAATCGACCTCAACCTACTGGTTGTCTTCGATGCCGTATTTCAAACGGGAAGCACCTCGATCGCTGCTCGTCAGATCGGAATGAGCCAGCCGGCGGTCAGCAATGCTTTGGCGCGATTCCGTTCCGTGATCGATGACCCATTGTTCGTTCGCCATCCGCTGGGCGTCGCGCCAACTGAAAAAGCACGCCAAATAGCCCCCGTCATCAGACAGGCGCTATCGATGCTCGAGTCGGCAATAGAGCAGGAGGTCGACTACGATTATGCCAGTTCATCAAGCGATTTTCTTCTGGCCATGGAGGAATGGAGCGGAGTTCTACTCATACCGAATCTTGTTCAGTGGCTTCGGGACGTCGCACCCGGTATTCGCGTGAACATCTCCGAGGAGAAGGGTAAAGCTGCCTATGATGCGATGCGCAAAGGCACCCTCGATATGTTCATCAGTTATGATCGGGATGTTATGCCAGGCGACATCTGTTCGCAGCCACTTTTTGAAGACGAGCGGGTTTGCCTTGTTCGTAACAACCATGGCGCGATTGGTCGCACTCTCACACTTGAGGAGTATTTGAGCTCGCCGCACGTTGCTCTGAATCAGCAGATACGCGGTATCACCGGGTTAAGCGCGTTTCTTGACGAAAAAGGGTGGCAACGAAAGATCGCCATGCAGGTCGCAAGCTATCTCTCTGTCCCTCCCGTCCTGATTCATACGGATTTCATCGCCACGCTACCAAAGCAAATCGCGCTATATTTGCGAGAATATTATCCATTGAAAATCGTCGAGTTACCCTTCGAAGTTCCTCCCTTGGTATTTTCACTGAGGTGGCATGAATCGAAGACCAAGGAGGCCCGGCATGCATGGATGCGAAAATCAATTGTAGCTCTTATCAGGTCTTGATGAGAATTTCGCGGCTTCGATACGGCGGTAATTGAGATCAGCATGTTTTCGATCGATTTCGAAACGTCTTGCATTGGAGTATTGATCAGAAGATTAGTTCGCTGTGATGACGGGTGCTTTTGCTCCCGCTGCGCGCTCACACGGCTCCGCCGCGGTTCATTGTTCTATGTGCCGTCTCCACTTCAACGGTGCGTTCTTCAGTCAGGACCGGGTTCTCACCCCAGGTAGCGAAAGACTTGGTAACAGGCTCGTCCGCGTATTTTACGGGCGCACCTCCGAGGGCGGAGTTCTCAAGGCCGTCGTGCCGCGCGCCAATCCGAGAAACTCGACAGCATTCTGATACAGGATTCGATCCATATTCTCTGGTCGAATCGGAAGCGATCGAAACCAGTCAAGATACTCTTTGATGGGAGCAAAAGGGAATGCGCTCGCATAGAGGAATCGATCCGCGAGCCAACTATCAGCTGCCTTCAGAAAATCTTCGCTGCCGGGCATGTTGGATAAAAAGTAGTCGGGAGATAGATAGAGATTCGGACGCCGGAATGCGACATGCAGAATCTGGTGGGCCCATGGCCAGTTACCATGCGCTGATGCGACGCGGAGGTCAGGAAAATCTCCGAGGACCCGGTCGAGCCGATCTGGTGACGTATATGAAAGATCGGGGCCAGCGTTGCCGCCGGTCATGATAATGAGAGGAACGTTGCGGTCTTCACAATGCGCGTAGAGTGGATACAGCTTTCGGTCGTCGGTATGCAGCGGTGGGGATGAGCCGCCCGGTTCAATATTAACAGCCCGGAATCCAGTCGAGATCGCCATATCGATATCGCGCACGGCTTGCTTGCGATCCGATGGATTGACCGATGCGACAGGAATGAAACGGCCTTGATGACAGTTGCAGAACTCCTTAACGGTGTCGTTCCCGACGGATCCAAGAGCGCCAGAGCTTCTGCCTACGACCACGCCGATATCGATACCGGCAAGGTCCATTTCCGCAAGCATCATCGGAACGGATTTCTGTTGTGCCGCTAGCGATGGCTGGAGCTGGATTGAGCGGGTGATTCCGTCGCGCCGCTCAGCTTTGGTGTACATCGCCGTGTTAAGGAAGTCCTTGTAGGGTGGCCGGATTCGAAAGTCGATAATAGGCATCGGTGCTCTCTTTCTTGCGTTGTCTTGCTTGCAGAGAGAGGTGGTTGCCGTGCAAGCGTCGACGGCCTCTCGTTTCCAGAATTAACCTCGATCAAAGACGAGTGTGATCAGCCAGTAGAGGCACTCTCGCATCCGAACAGACCGTAAGATTCTAGATCGCTGCGTTGTCAGTCGGCGTGCGTTTGGGCGACGCACAGTGCGTCATCTGAGAAAGGAATTCCACAATGTCGCGTGCCGACGCTCGTTATGGGCTATGGAACCGTTTGTCGGTCAGAAGAATGCCCAATCTGAGCTAGATAATTTCGACCGTCTTGTCGTCGGTCTCCCCATAGCGGCGTAGAGTGGCCGGTCTCGTGCCTTCGTAGAGGGCCTTGATCCCGGACGCCATTTTTGCATTTTCGCGTTCGAAGAGACTGTTTCCGTCCAGATCACTTTCTACAATGAATGGGCCAAATCTTGCGACATCAAGGACCCAGACTGCCTGAGCCAATCCGAGTTCCTCCATCCAATGAACACTTTCTACGCCCTTAATTCCGCGGCCGAGCAGAGCGCCGGTACCGTAGCCGACGGTTGTCAGGTAGATTGCAGCATTGGGCACGAAAAGCTCGCGATAAGCTTCGGAAGTCATGCCGCCTTTACCGATAATGATGTTGCAGCCGGACTGTTTGAACCAGCCATCGAGCCACTTCGCGAATCGAAATGAAGCCGTTGCAGTGACGGCGCCGACGTTGTAAGTGCCATCCGTGTTGATGGACGCTGCGGGCGAGCAGTGGAAATTGACGCTTCCCAGCGCTTCGCGAGATGCCGGCATTCCAACGCCATCTTCAATTACTCGCTTGTATACTCCCTCGCGTGCGGTGAAGATGCGTCCCGTGAGATACACGATGGTGCCGATCTCGAGTTGACGTAGCTGCTCGGTCTGCGCGGGCAGTACGAGATTCACGGTTTTCAGACGATTTGTCATGTCACGTTCTCCTACTCCGCTGCAATCAACTGCGGCTTTTCCCATTCGACGGTGGATCGACGTGAATAATCGGTAAACCACATTGGATCGGTGCGGAATTCCGTATGTCCGTCTGCATAAACACGCGCAGAAGCCCGACGTGACGACAGGCAGAACATATGGACACTCATCGGCATGCCGCCGGTGTGACAGTAACCGGTCTCGATGTGGCAATCGACCACCATGGAACTGCCCATGAAACCCATGGCACCCATTCCGATGTTATTGCCGAGCATTTTCAGCTCGTCCTCAAGCTCAGCAATTTTGGGATCGGGATTGCGGCTACCGACCGTGCGCAAACAAGAGGCTTGCTTGCCCAGGGCCATACACGCATCTTTCGAGCCGCCAAGACCGACGCCGACGATCGCCGGCTGGCAGGCTAAGCCTCGTCTGCCAAAGCTAATCAACGTATCGAGGAAGAAGCGCTTGATACCGTCGAGGCCATCGCCAGGAAAGAGCATGCGGTAGTCCGATCCGAATAGGCCGCCTTTGTGAACAGTCGTTAGTTCGATCCAGTCCGCGTCGGGGTGAAATGCGTACTCAATTTCGGGTGCGTTGATGCCGACATTGTTGTTGTGATCCGTTCGCCACAACGGATGAACGCGATTGGGACGAAGTGGAATACTGTTTGTTGCATGGGCAGTCGCTCTACGCAGCGTCGCCTCCAGGCCAATAGGTCCGCTTTCGATCCGTGCTTCATTTCCCATTTTGACATACCAGCGCGGTACGCCGGTGTCGCCACACATGGCGCGTCGGTCTTCCTTCGCCGCTTCGTAGTTTTCGAGCATGGCTTGAATGACAAATGCCGACAGGTCGCCCTTCTCGGTGTCCGCGCATCGACGCAGGCCAACCAGATAGTCGTCTGGAATCTCGATGGCTGCCTTTGCCATCAGTTCTTCAGCCGCTTGTTGCAACGATGAGAGAGAAATCATCTTCAACCTCGATTATTCGGCGGCTATCGGTACGTCGAGCAACGTCTCGCCGGGGTTGATGCGGGTAAACTGAACAGGCTCATCGGTGATCTCCAACCGCTTATTGGACGTTTGGCGCACAACCGTGAAGCGGGAGGTGGCCAGATCGCCGGGGGTGGGGAAGTCGGATCTATAGTGAGCGCCGCGCGAGTTCTCGCGACGCTTCGCAGCCAAAGCGATGACGCGGCTGGTTTCGCAGAGAGATCGCAGGTTTAGCCAGTCATGCCACGTCAGGTTAAAGCGGCGTGTACTGCTTTCAATGCCGGTGCTCAGGAGCTCAGCCTCGATATCGTCGAGGCCGATGAGGGCGCGATCGAGACCAGTCTTGTCTCGGACTACCCCCACGTCATCCCACATCAAGTCGAGCAATTTCTCGCGCAATCGGTTCAGGTCCCCGGGCTTTTGCACGAAGGGATGAAGGGACCGCGCGACTTCTGCTTTGAGAATGTCCTCGTCCGGTGCGCGGTGCCCCGGATTGGCTGCGATCCACGCTGGCATCACATCGCCGGCAATTCCACCAAACACCGTGGAATTTGCGACGCCATTGCCGCCAAGGCGATTAGCGCCGTGCATACCGCTGGCATCTTCGCCGGCAACGAAAAGTCCGGGGAGTTCGGTTGTGGTATCCGCCGCGCTGATCACGCCGCCCATGAAATAGTGTGCGGTGGGAACAACCTCGACCAGACCGCCGGCCAGATCGAAGCCGCAGTCGCGGCACCGGTCGACCATACCCTTGAATTTCTGCGCCACATCCTTGGGCCCGAGATGGCTCATCTTGATGTAGACGCCGCCGTTGGGAGTCGTGTGGCCAGCTTTCATTTCGGAATAGATGGAGCGGCTGACGACGTCGCGCGTGGCACGCTCCAGCTTTGGATCATACTCGGCCATGAAACGATACATTTTGCCGTTCAAGAGATGCCCTCCTGCACCGCGCAGCCCTTCCTCCAGAACGGTTCCGGTCATGCGAGTGTCAGGGCCAGCGAGCAGCCCGGTGGGATGGAATTGCACCATCTCCATATCGCGCAGCGGCATTCCGACCCGCAGCGCCATCGCGAGACCGTCCATGCTCTTGTCGCCTGATGGCGTATGGTATCGGTACATCGTGGGGCCGCCACCGGTCGCCAGCAGGACGGCCTTTGCTTCGATGAACAGCAGATTCCCGGTCCTGATATCGATAAAGAGGACACCAGAGAGGGACCGGCCATCCTTGGACGGGATGAGAGCAATGGCGCGGTGTTCCTGGAGCTGACGCACGCGCGGACGCGCCCACACCTGCTCCATCAGACGATTGATGATTTCGATGCCCGTCAGATCGCCTTTATGCACGGTGCGGTCGAAGGTCTGGCCCGCGAAGGCCTTTCCATGCAGGGTGCCGTCCGGATTGCGATCGAAGAAGCAACCGACTTCGTTTTCAAGCTCGCGAACCCGTTCGACGGCCTTGGTGACGAGAGTCCAGGCGAGTTCCTGGTTCGGTAGCCACTTTCCGCCCTCGATGGTGTCCATGAAATGGCGCTCGACCGAGTCGCCGGGATTGAGCGCGACGTTGTAACCGCCTTGAACCATCCGGGTGCAGCCGCATTTGCCGAGCAGCCCCTTCGTGGCGATGGTCACATCGAGATCAGGATTGCCCGCGTGAGTATGGAGTGCTGCAAATAGTCCGGCGCCTCCCGAACCAAGGATCAGTACGTCGGTCTTCGAGCGTTCCGGTATCATCGAGGTATCCTCAGAATACGCGCACAAGAAAGACGATGGCGACGATCATGGAGATTCCGGCTGCTGCTGCTGCGAGCTTCGCCTGTCCGTTCCGCCAACTGAAATTCTCGATCACCAGGAGTCGAAGGCCGCCAAGAAGGTGTATTACCAGCAGCAAGACGAGTCCGGATTCGGCTAGCTTGACGATCGGCCAGTCCGTCCAGCGCAGAAATTCTTCCAACTGGGTTTCGCCGTTGATTGCGAGCCCAAGCGCGAGAAAATGCAGGGGGAGGAACGTCGCGAGCGTCAGCCCAGAGAGTCGGTGAACGAGAGCTGATATCCAGAGAATGTTTTGACGGCGCGTTGCCAGAAATTTGGTCATGGCAGCACCACAGCAGCGACAGCCCGGACGCCTAATATCAGAAGGGTGATGCCTAGGCCGATCGCTAGTAAACCCGCACCTCTCTTCGAAAGGGATGACCATTCGATCAGGATGTTGCGAATTCCGATCACAGAGTGAATCGCTGCAGCCGTTACGAAGACTCCATAGAAGGACGCCCACGCGATGCTCCCGCGAGTCCGCGCTAGTATGTCTGCGGCCTTCAGGCCCTTGCTGGTTGCGTAAAAGATGACAGCCAGATGAATGAGGATGAGCGGCAGCATGAGAACTGCCGTCAGGCGCTGCCAGAGATAGAGACGGACGTTCATGGTTTGATTTCGCCTTGTAAATACGCCTGCGTAGCGCGCCGCTTGAGGCCGGAGATGGACGCGGTTGGATTGAGGGTTTGGGGGCAGAATTGCTCGCAGGACTGATGCGAGTGGCACGCGTGGCAGCCACCATCGGCGGCGATGGCTTCCAGACGCTCGACATTCCCGGCGTCGCGAACATCGTTGACGAGAGACCATGCGCGATTGAGCGCAGCCGGTCCGAGATAGTCCGGATTCCAGCGCACCGTATCGCAGGCCGCATAGCAGACGCCGCAATTGATGCATTCGATGGCCTCGTCGACCGCGACGCGCGCAGGGGTATCGGGCTTGATCGCTTCAATGGTGTCGTCGCGCGTCCTGGAAGGTGTAAAAACGCCCTTTGCTTGCTGCCACTTCTCGAAGAATGAGCGCATGTCCGCAGCAAGATCCTTGATGATCGGCAGGTTCTCGAGTGGACCAATCTCCAGGCGGCCGTCGTTCGCGACCTTCGAGACGTGGGTACGGCATGTCCAGCGGGGCCGGCCATTGACCGTCATTGCACAGGAGCCGCACATGCCAACGCGACAGGCGAACCGGTACGAGAGCGTGGGGTCGAGATTGCGCTGAACCCAGCTAACGACGTCCAGGATCGTCTGGTTCTCGCGTATTGGCACCTGATACGTCTGGTAGGCGCCATCTTCGGCGCCACGCCACAGAGTGACCGATAGTTCGGATTGTGGGTCGAGCATGGGCTCATCAGCTCCTCAGCGACTGGCGTGGCCGCGTCCTTGCGGCGCCCGTCGTCGAGAGTGCTAACAAAACTACATCTTCATATAAAGCGAATAAGAATGAACAAAGTATTCAGTTATTTTTAAGTTATAAGCACTGGCCACTAGTCATTTTCGTGTGGTTGGAGGCTTCTTGCGCCGCTTGAGAGAGGAACCGACCGGCGCCGAAAGGGCTCGCAGTTCCGTCAACAGCGTTTCGGCGAGTGTTGCGTTGGCGTCGTCGGATTTACGGACGAGACCGACAACGCGATAAGTGGCCGATCCCGAAAAAGTAAGCCGGCGCACCGGGAGCGAGAGCGGGTCGCCAAAGCTTCGTAGAGGAACGATTGAAACCCCGAGTCCATGGTGAACCATTGTTGTGATCGCTTCGAGTGTATCAAGCGTCATCGACTCGGTGACACGCAGACGTCGGCGCTTGAGAAAACTATCGATCAATTGGCCCGCCCAGGCTTGGCGATTGTACCGGATGAACGGATAGCTCACGATGAGTTCTTCGGCCTTCCGCTGGGGAGCGTCGATGGGAGCGATGAGTACAAGCGGCTCGCGCATAAATGGCGACCATTGCAGCCCGGCTCCGCCCTGCACCAGATCGCTGACAATAGCCGCGTCGAGTGCGTCTTGCCGCACGCGCTCAACGAGGTCTGCAGAAAGCCCCATGGCCAGTTTAATGTGCAGACTTGGGAATTTCGCTCTCAGGGCGACCAGCGCCTGGGGCATGATTCCGGTAATGACGCTGGGCACGACACCAAGCCGGAGTTGTCCTTTCACGATATTGCCGTCAGGATACTGGAATAAGCGTTCGTAAGCGTCCACCGCGTTGGTGGCTTTCGCCGCAAACGCGCGACCCGCGTCGCTGAGCACCGGTGGCCGCCTCGAACGATCGAAGAGCGCAAAGCCAAGTTCGTCCTCTAGCGTTTTCATTTGCGCCGTAACGGCCGACTGCGTTCTGCGAACGGCCAGTGCGGCGCCCACAAATGATCCGCTTTCGATGACGGCGAGAAATGTCTTCAGGTCCCGGATCGACATTCTTCATACCTCGTCGCGACTCAAAATTATCTGAACTTAATGTTCGCCTTTTTTCATTTCTGTTCAACTGAGCGTCGACATAAGGTGCCGTGTGCCGCGAACATTTGCCGGTGTCCGGCGGTAATCAGCCCCTATCGCGGCCGCTGGGTTAGTTTTGCGTAACCACTAGCCGCTGAGAGCGTAAATGTCAGGTCGAGCGACGATGGAACGAATGACAAAGGCCGCCTATTGACTGGTGCATCGGGCGGCATACGCGCGGCGCTTAGGGGGCAGATGATACTTCCGAGGCAGTGATGTTTCAGAGCGACGAGGGCGCAACGTTCATCACCGGTCAAGTTCTCGTAGTTGATGGAGGTCTAAGCGGCCGGACTTACCGGCACGGTCGCGCGTGCGCGAATGAGTGATCGCTGGGCGGAACGCCCGATAGATCCAGCATGTGTCCCATCGCTGACTGAGTGGCTCTACAAGGACGCAGAGAATGTTGAACCGATTTAATTTGTTTCGTGGATTCGGATATCGCAGGGGTGTCGAAGTCATTCTTATGATCTCACGTTCCACGACTTCGAACGAAGTCGAGATGATGAGTCGACTGTTTGACAAGATTCTTATCCCGGCCTCGGATAGTCACGACGCTATCCTCAGATCAATTCCGCTGTCATCGCGTTCAAACATTTTTTGTTTTGTTCTGGAGGGACTGCCAGACGGATGGAGTTTGGATGATGCGATCGGTGGCCGCGCGGCAAGATGGATGGTGCGAAATTCGTCGATAGCGATCGCTGTCGAGCAACCGCTGACTAGGAATGAAGTGTATCGTGCACAAGAAGAAAAGTTCCAGGTGGGATATATCCTTGTGAATACGCACGCCGAGGCGGCCGAATCACCGAACCATGTCGGTCAAATAGACGGCCGGGAAATACTGGGCGCAGCCCCGTCGCGTTATGGAATTATCTGCAAAGGGTTGCGTCAACAAGCGGGGATATGGAACGCGAAGCCGGATTTCGTGATTCTTCAGGATGACGAAACAATCGCAGAGGCGATTGTCAATGCAGCCAGATCAGATATCCGCGATCGCCTGTTTTCGGGACGGTCGGGATTGGAATCATACTGATCAGAGTGGAGGTTCTTCCTTGCTGCCGTACGTGCCTCAAAGGCGTTACGACTGATGAGAGCCGATCGCTTCGGGCGCGTGTCTGTCGGGCAGCGCCGCATGTGAGCCAGCGTCTCTTTTTGGTCTCCAAGTATCAGCGCGCGGTAGGCATCGCGAATTCGGGGCCATTCTTCAATCGGAATACGGGGGACGTAGTCTTATGGATTTCATTCTTGCCACTGGTCTTCGCCGCCGCGGCATTGGTGTTTGCGTTTCCACGTCACATTCTTGCGGATGCGGTTGGTCGATGGGGGGGGGACATGAAAGCGCGAAACCTGGACTAAGAACATCCGTAGCGCTTCGTCGGATGAGTTGCGGATACGTCAAGAAATCCTGTGAGATGTGTTCGCTAGGAGGAAAGTATTGAGAACGGTACAAACGCAGATAAGAGGTCGTCGACGTGAAGACAGTTTTTGACGGCCGGATCGATGGCTGTGGGCGGTGCGGCCATGTTCGTCACTTCCGGCAATGCTTCGGCGACTGAATCCGCGACCGGAGGCGAAAATCTCCCACCCAATGTTCCGGAGTGGATAAAGCAATCGGGTGCGGATACCGGTAGTGAACCCTATGGACAGCCCTCGAAATTCGAGAAGGGCGTCGTTCGTGCCCTGAAGCAGGACACCAAGCAGCAATCTCCTTGCAGAGCTACACGCCGCTTCGGGTTCGACCGATGGCGGCAAGTCTTGTCGCGACCAAAGGCGCAGCGATCGATGTTCGCCCGAGCCGTCTCGAACCGCCGTCGTGGAGCCTCGACCACACGATGTCGTCAGCTTGCCGAGGAGAGCGGAAGAGGTCCCGAGGACCGATAGGTTCGCATCGCAAAGCTCGTCCGGATGTCGCGCAATTCGGGCAACGACAGAAGACGGTTGAGCACCGTGGCCTCGTAGGTGGCCATGTCGCGAACGACGACCTCGATCAGAAAGTCCACGTCCCCGGAGACGAGATGACAGGCAATCACCTCAGGCATGGCGAGAAGCATCTTGATGAAGCTGTTTTTGCCCTCAGCGGAATGACGGCCGACGCGAATTCCGGCGAACACCGTCAGTCCAAGACCCACTGCGGTGCGGTTCACGATCGTCCGATAGCTTTCGATCGCGCCGGATTCCTCCAGCAGTTTAACCCTTCGCGAACAGGGTGAAGGCGACAAGCCAACCCGCTCGGCCAATACGTTGTTCGGCAACCGGGCATCGGCTTGAAGTTCGCGCAGGATCTTCAGGTCTATTGCGTCAAAATTTCCAAGAGTGGCAGGATTGCTCATGAAAGCCCGGATTGACGAGAGATTCTGCCAGAAATTCAATCTCAGCTTTGCAAGTTTGGCAAGTTCGAACACCCGGCTGGACTATGCTGGCGATATGAAAAATTCCGAAGCAGGATTCTCCACCCGGGCCATCCATGAGGGTTACGACGCGCTCGATTATCATGGCGCGCTCAATCCACCTGTGTTCCTCACCTCGACCTATGCATTTGAGCGCTCCGAGACCGGAAGCGACCGCTTCGCGGGGGCGGCCGATGGCTACATCTACGGTCGTGTCGGCAATCCGACCGTTACGGTGCTGGAAAAACGAATGGCTTCCCTTGAGGGAGGCGAGGCCGCCATGGCGACGTCTTCGGGCATGGGAGCGCTCACTGCGGTGCTCTGGACACTGTTGAAGGCTGGCGACGAGATCGTCGCCGACAAGACGCTCTACGGCTGTACGTTCGCGCTCTTGCATCATCAACTCGAACGTTTCGGTATCAAGACGAGGTTCGTCGATCTGACTAATCCTGCCAACCTCTCGAACGTGCTGACATCGCGTTGTCGTGTGGTGATCGCCGAGACGCCGTCGAACCCGAACATGCGTTTGGTCGATATCGCGGCCCTGGGCGACATCTGCCGCAGCAAAGGAGCGCTGCTGCTGATCGACAACACGTTCTGCACGCCGTATCTGCAAAAGCCGATCGCACTCGGCGCCGATATCGTCGTGCATTCGGCGACCAAGTATCTCGGTGGCCATGGCGATCTGCTCGCCGGAATCGTGGTCGCTCGGAAGGAACTCATCGACCAGTTTCGCTTCGTTGGCATCAAGGAGATGAACGGCGCCTGCATTTCGGCGTTCGACGCGTTTCTCGTCCTGCGTGGTCTGAAAACGTTGAGCCTTCGGATGGATCGGCACGGCAAGACGGCGCTGAGGCTCGCCCACGATCTGGCCGAGCATCCTACCGTGGAGACCGTATATTTCCCCGGTCTTTCGTCGCATCCGCAGCATGACCTGGCGCGGCGCCAGATGAGGAATATGGGCGGCATGATCGCGCTTGAACTGAAGGGCGGACTTGGGGCCGGACGTGCCTTTATGGACAATGTCGTGCTGGCGACACGCGCGGTAAGTCTGGGCGATGCCGAAACACTCATCCAGCATCCTGCCAGCATGACGCACGCGACCTACTCTCCGGAAGAGCGGGCCGCGCATGGGTTCACCGACGGCTTGATCCGGATTTCGGTCGGGCTGGAGGATTACGACGATCTGCGCGATGATCTGATCGGCTCGCTCGATCGGCTTGGATAAACAGGCCCAAGAAACGAAGGGCCACGAAAGGGAGGTGGAGCATGACTGAATTCGTATCGCCCGAGACCATGGTGGGTATGATTCCGTCTGGCATCAAACTCGGCCTGGCCCCGGACGGCTCCGGATCATGTCCCCGCATGATCCGGCTTTTGATCGACCAGGGGATTCGTGATCTGCATGTGGTGTGCGCGCCGATCGGCGGCATGCAGGTCGATATGCTGGTTGGTGCGGGCGCCGTCGCGGTTCTCGAAACCAGCGCCGTCAGCCTCGGTGAGGCGGGCGGAGCGCCTTGTTTCGGACGCGCCGTCCGGAATGGCGAGATTCGCCTGCTCGATGCGACGTGTCCTGCTGTGTTCGCGGGCCTCACGGCGGCGGAGAAGGGCGTGCCGTTCATGCCTATCCGCGGCATCATCGGAAGCGATGTCCTGAAGAACCGCACCGACTGGAAGGTAACGACCAATCCGTTTGATGACAGCGAGAAGATCGTGGTGGTTTCGGCCATCCAGCCTGACATTACCTTGATCCATGCGCCGGAAGCCGATCGTTTCGGCAACGTTCGTCTCGGACGGCTCCGGGAGGTTATGCTGCTGGCCCACGCGTCGAAGAAAACCTTCGTTACCGTCGAACGTATCTCCGAGACCTCGCTGCTCGAGGATGAGAAACTGGCGGCCGCCGTCCTTCCGGCGATGTACGTTTCCGCCGTGGCGGAATTCAAAAACGCGGCCTGGCCGACCGGTCTCTACGCCGAATACGAAGTGGATGACCGCGAAGTTCAAGATTATGCGCAGGCTGCGCGCACGCCCGAGGGTTTCCAAGCATATATGACCGGCACCCGGAGTGCGGCGTGATGACGTCCGAATGCACCAACCGCGAACTTCTCATCTACACAATTTCGCGCTTGCTGGCCGGAGTACGTCACGTGGCCGTTGGGATGTCGTCGCCGATGCCCGCTGCGGGCGCGATGTTGCTGCGCGCCCTGAACAAGAAGCACGGCCGGGAGGATGTGCAGCTTTCGATCCTCGGATCGATCGCGCACAACGCCTTCACCAGCGGCGCCGAGGAGTTGTTCGACTGCGCAGCGCAGGGGCGGATCGACGCCTTTTTTCTTGGCGGGGGCCAGATCGATGGCAAGGGCAACGTCAACCTCGTGGGAGCAGGGGGCTATCCGAATTCCAAGGTTCGATGGCCGGGCTCTTACGGTTCGGCCTATCTCTACTTCCTGGTGCCGCGGGTGATCCTCTTTCGCGAGGAGCATAGTCCTCGCGTGCTGGTCGATCAGGTCGATTTCATCTCGGCTCCCGGCGTGAGTGAGGAAGGTATCTATAGGCGAGGCGGACCTCACGCGCTGTTGACCAACGCCGCGCTGTTTTCCTTCCAGTCCGACGTTGGCCGATTTCGGCTGGAAAGCGTGCATCGTGGCCACAGTGCGCGGGACATCCGGGAAATGACCGGATTTTCGTTCGACAACGATCATTGCGAGGTCGAGACGCCGGAGCCAGACGCGGCGACGCTCGCGCTCATGCGAGGGCAAATCAGGACCGAACTGGCCGAGACTTATCCCTTGTTTGCAGCTTCTCTCCCGGACGCGGCCTGAACACCGTCTCGACCGGGAGGTTGTGGAATCGCGGTAACGTTCAGGCCGTCTCGCCGCTTTTGGGCGCGCTCGCACCACAGGGATGGCTGATGCTCTTAGGAGCAGGAAAGGATTCGTTGCCAGTTTTCGCGGGACACCTTGTGGTGGGAGAGCGGAGCATATTGGGTTCGATAACGGGCGCGCCCTTCGAGAATGAAAGAACGCTGGACTTCAGCGTGCTTGCGGACGTGCGTCCTCGTATTGAAACCATGCCGCCGGAAAGAGCGGAGGAGGCGGTTGCACGAATGAGGTCCGGGCAAGCCAAGTTCAGAATGGTCTTGGTGATGACGGAGGGACGCAATGCGCATCAATGACGACCCTGTGCCGTTCACGGCTCAAGCTTGACGCAGGAGTTCGCCCCGAAGACCGTTGGTATCTGTTCGGTTTCTCAAAACAAGCCGCGCTCCGATGCGCTCAAGCGCAAGGCGCGAGATCGACAGACCTAGCCCACTGCCTACGGCACTCTTGAACCGTCCACGGAAGAAGCGAGTGCCAATTTGAGGCATCTCGTTCTCGGGAATGCCGGGACCTTCATCCTCAACGACGATGTCGTTCGGTGACGAACCTATCGTCCATCGAACGTGGCCTCCGGAAGGCATGTGTTGGATCGCATTCTCATGCAGATTGCGAATAGCCAGTTCGAGGCATTCACGATTGGCCATCCACGTCAGCGTCGCCAGTCGCTCATCGACTGAAACTGTGACAGCGTCGGGCTTTGCTGTGGCCCCGGCGATTTCGTCGATCAGATCGCCGATCACGATCGGCTCGGCACCTTGCTCCTCGCCCCGGGCATCGAGCCGCGAGATTGCGAGTAACTGACGAACCAACCGTGATGTCCGGTCGACTGAAACGAGAATCTGCCGAAGGGCATGTTTCATGACCGCCGGATCGTCGGCCGCGATTGCGACCTGAGCCTGGGCTTTGAGGCCCGCCAGAGGCGTGCGCAGTTCGTGTGCTGCAAATGCCGTCAGATCGCGCTCGTGACGCCGGGTCAGTTCTACCTTGGCGAACAGCTGATTGAGTGCATCGGTAAGAGGCCGAACCTCGGATGGCGTCGCCGTCACGTTGACCGGACGCATATCGTCCGCCTTCCGGCGCGTGAGATCCTCTGCAATCCACGCCAAGGGGCGGAACCCACGATTTAGACTTAGCCAGATAAGGAGGCCGAGCAGGGGGACAATGAGCAGGGCAGGCCAAAGGAGGCCTTTGACCAGATCGCCAACGAGGCGTTCCCGAAGTCCGAGCCGGTCCCCGACGAGGACGCGAATCCCCTTGCTTGCGTCCTCTACGGCATAGACGCGCCAGGCCTCACCGTTGATCTCGTGATCGGAAAATCCCGATTTGCGATCGGTCAGAACGCCCTCGGGAGCGCCGCTGGACTTGGCGATCAAACGTCCGTCGAGTGACCAAATCTGGCAGGAGAGTTGCCGTTCATAACCTGACAAGGTCGGGAGAGCTTTCGGATCCGTGTCGTCCGAAGATGAGCGGCCAAAGCCTTCCGCCAATGACGCAACCATGCGTGCGGCTTCCTGTAGTCGCGTATCGAGAACGTGCTCCAGTTCGCGCTGGCTGCTGATGTAGATCCAGGAGACTGCCGCAAGCCAGATCAGTCCGGTCGCACCGATCAGAATGAGGAACAGGCGGAGACGAAGTGACATCATCAGATGGCTCTCATCCGATAGCCGAGGCCGCGCACGGTCTCGATGGTTTCGGGGCCGATCTTGTTGCGCAGGTGATGGATGTGAACTTCCACGGCATTGCTTTCGACATCGTCGTCCCAGCCGTACAGTCTTTCCTCGAGTTCGCTTCTCGACCTGATCACCCCGGGACGTTCCATCAGCGCCACCAACACCGCAAATTCCCGTCGCGACAGTGGAACGGGCGATCCGTTGACCGTGACGGCAGCTTCAGCGGGATCGACGCGGATGGCGCCATGAACGAGGCAGGAATCGGTGCGCCCGTCGCTACGGCGCGTGATGGCGCGAAGACGCGCGGCGAGTTCATCCAGGTCGAACGGCTTGACGAGGTAGTCATCCGCCCCGGCGTCAAGGCCCGATACGCGGTCGGAAATTTCGTCGCGCGCGGTCAGGAGCAAGACGGGAATCGTCTCCTTGCCTGCTCGTATTTCACGAAGCACGTCGATGCCACTGCCGTCGGGCAACATGATGTCGAGGACAATTGCGGAAAAACGCGTGGTGCTCACCGCTGCAAGTGCGTCCGCACAGGTTCCCACACAGTCCACAATAGCGCCGCCGAGCATCAGGCCGACGCGTACGGCGTCCGCAATGACCGGATCGTCCTCGACAACAAGAATTCGCATCAAATGGCCTCCGGGTTGACAGTCGACGGCCAGGCTTAAGGCTGCCTTAAGGTTGGAGATGAGGTTGGACGGCAGATTCATTGGAAGATTCGCCGAGCCATGCTCCCTCGATTGTTGTCTGCCACGCTGTTCTCGATCTTGCTCGGGTTGATCGCCCCGGTGCAAGCCGTCGCCTCGGAGACGGGAAGCCCGCCGTTTACGTTGAATGCCGGGCGTGGGGACGATGGAAGCCTGCGCCTGACATGGAATATTGGCGAGGGCAACTATCTCTACCGTGACAAGATCAAGGTTGTCGCGTCGAGTATGGATATTCCGGTCTCGACTCCACCGGGAGAAATCAAGGACGACGTCAATTTCGGTTCGGTCGAAGTGTATCACCGGACGCTTCAGGCCACGATCAAAGGGAGCGCACTCAAAGGAGCCGACGAGGCTTTCGTAACGTTTCAGGGGTGCTCGGAACGCGGCATTTGCTTTCCGCCCATGACGAGGATCGTTGATCTTGCCACTTTGCAGATGAGGGCAGGGAGTAATGCCGCCAAGCCAATGGGGGTTGAGCCCGCCTTTACAGCCTGGAAACCATCCCTTCCGAGCGAGCCTGTGGCATCACAATCGTCGGGCTTTCCGGAATTTTCCGGTCTGCCTGCGGGCTGGGGGATGCTGGTCATCAGCTTCCTCGGCTTCGGATTGCTGCTGGCGTTTACGCCGTGCGTTTTGCCGATGGTGCCGATCCTTGCTGGCATCTTGGCGCGGTCCCGGGAACCTCTTTCTGCGATCCGGGGCTTTGCCTTGTCGACGACCTACGCCATCGCCATGGCGCTAGCCTACGCCGTACTTGGCGTGGTGGCGGCCTGGTCCGGGCAAAACCTCCAGATTGCCCTGCAGACACCATACGCCCTCGGGTTCATGGCGATGGTCTATGTGGCGCTCGCCTTGTCGAGCTTTGGACTTTTCGAACTGCGGATACCGACCTTCACGCTGAATGGAGCGTTGAATGCTCCGCGCGGTACGATCGGGGCATTCGCGGGAGCGGCGACGCTTGGATTTACGTCCGCTCTCATCGTTGGCCCATGCGTCACCCCACCGCTTGCCGCGGCACTTTTGTATGTCGGCCAGACCGGGGACATTGCCCGAGGCGCTACCGCACTCTTTGCGCTTGGATTGGGAATGGGGCTCCCGCTCATTCTCGCAGGAACCTTTGGCTCGAGTATCCTGCCGCGCTCGGGTGCCTGGTTGTTGGCCAGCCGCCAACTGTTCGGGGTCCTGTTCCTTGGCGTGGCGGCTCTTCTCATCGGTCGCATCGTGCCACCGGCTATCTCTCTGGCGATCTGGGCAGCGCTCCTCATTGGGACAGGGGTTTTTCTTGGAGCATTCGACCCGTTGCGACAACGCGCAGGTACCGTTGTCCGTCTGAGAAAGACGGGGGGCATCTTGGCCGCAATCTACGGCGCGGCGCTCCTAGTCGGCGCCGCAGCGGGCGCGGACAATCCTTTGCGTCCGCTCGCGTTTGCGAGCAGTGGGTCGATCGATCAGCGCACGTTGCCCGTAAGAACCATCAACTCGCTGGCGGCTCTGGACGAGGCCATGCGCGACGCGCGCGATCAAGGCCGCATCGTGATGATCGACTACTCGGCCGAATGGTGCACAGCGTGCAAGACCTTCGAAAGAGACGTCCTTGCTAGCCCGGATATTCAAAGAAAGCTCGACGGCATCACCGTCATCCGTGCGGATGTTACGGCAACCAACGCCGCCACGACCGATCTGATGCGCCGCTACGATGTCGTGGGGCCACCGACCTTGGTGTTCGTAAGTCCTCGCAATGGCGAAGAGATCAGATCGGCGCGTTCGGTTGGAGATACCTCCGTCGCGGAATTCGGTCGAAAGATCGACCTCGCTGTCCGTTGAAATTCCACACGTCCAACTTCCGGAGACACATCATGACCATTTCCCGCAGAGACGCGCTTGCCGTTGGAGCCGTCGGATTATTGCCGATCCTCGCAAACATCATCGGGGCGCGGCAAACGTGGGCGGCCCAGGAAATCGACACGAAGGGAATCCTGCACGACCCCGACGCACCGGAGTCCGGCAACCCGAAAGGCAACCTCACGATCGTTTCCTTCTTCGACTACAACTGCCCGTTCTGCAAACGGGCGGAGCCGGACCTCGAGAAGGTCGTGAAAGAGGACGGCAAAATCCGCCTCGTGTACAAGGACTGGCCGATCCTGACCGAGGCGTCGGTCTACGGAGCGCAGATCGCCTTGGGCGCGAAGTATCAAGGCAAATACCTGATCGCGCACAATGCGCTTATGAGCGTTCCGGGATCGAAAAATGACAAGGCGACAATGACGAAGGCCGTCCAGGCGGCCGGGGTCGATATGGAACGGCTGGAAACGGACATTCACGCGAACGCGGATGCGATCAGCGGGTTGCTTCACCGCACCTACGCCCAGGCTGAATCGATGAGATTGATGGGAACACCGGTCTACCTGATCGGGCAGTTCAAGGTGGCAGCGGCGCTTGATGCGGCAAAATTCCGTGAAGTGGTGGCGCAGGCGAGGGAACGGCAGGCCGGGCGTTAGAAATGTCTGGCATGAGCGGGAAGTGGCACCGCGTTGTCCCCGCGGTGACGTCGCTGGCTTTGTTGACGGGATGCGTGACAGCGACGGAACCACCGATGGTTTCCTCGTCCGTCGTTCCGGCTAATGTCGCGGCTCGTTACGGCAAAGCACCGAATGAGAAATTCGACGTCGCGGCCATCGATGCCGCCGACCTGCGCCCGGAGTACGTTCGTCAACTCGTCGACTACAACGGGAATGAAGCGCCAGGGACCATCGTCGTCGATCCGCGCGATCGTTTCCTCTACCTCGTGATGGAGAGTGGCAAAGCACTGCGCTATGGCGTGGGAGTCGGGAAAGAAGGGCTCGAGTTCACAGGAAAAGCCAGGATCGGACGCAAAGCGACCTGGCCGCACTGGACACCGACGCCTAACATGATCCGCCGCGAGCCTGATCGATATGCGAAATGGAGAGGCGGAATGGAAGGTGGCGCGACCAATCCGCTGGGTGCGCGTGCACTTTATCTCCACAAGAACGGCAAGGACACACTCTTCCGGATTCACGGTACCAACGAACCGGACACGATTGGTCATGCTGTATCGTCAGGCTGTATCCGGATGCTGAATCAGGACGTAATCGATTTGTATAGCCGCGTCCCTGTCGGAGCGAATGTCGTCGTTCGGTGATGCGTCAGATTGGTATAACGCTAGACCACGAAGCTCAGGCACATCCATCGCAGTTGTGCTTTATGGGCCGCAGAATGAAGGGCCGCTATTGTACATAAAATGGCGGATACGCGATATTCAGAATCGCTTGCAAGCGGTCACGCTCAAGCCCGGCAAATGAGCCGCATATAGAGGTTTCGAAGATTCTATAAAGAATCCTAATACGATTGCTGTCGGTAAACTGACTTGTTCGAGCAATTTGCGGCCGTCTAAGCTTCCGGAAGTTCTACTCCGGCGGATTAATGGTTCAGGCTTTGAACAAGAGCGAGCATGATCGAAAGCGGCGCATTGCCGTCATTGGTGCTGGCCCAGCGGGATTGGTGACCGCAAAGACTCTTGTCGCATCTGGGGCGAATGTTTCGATCTTTGAACAAGGATCCGCGGTCGGAGGCACATGGCTCGGTGCCGATCACAACGGTCGCAACTTTATTTACAAGAATCTCCATATCAATACGTCGAAGCGCCTGACCGCATTCGAGGGATATCCGTTTCCGAAGGATACGCAGGTCGTTCCCGACCATCGCGATATGGCGCGATACCTTCAGAGCTACGCCGAGCACTTCGGGTTGATCGACAAGGTCCGTTTTGGTTGCGCGGTTACCGACGTCGCGCCTGCAGGGCAGGGTACGACCGACGGCTGGATCGTAAGGGTCGATGGCCGTCCCGAAGAAGTCTTTGATGCTGTGGTTGTCGCGATCGGGCCATTCAACCGACCGTTTCATTCCTCGGACCTCGCTGCGTTTCAAGGCACTTATATTCACTCGGCCGACTATCGCGATCCTGTGTCGTATGCTGGCAAAAAGGTTTGTATCGTCGGTGCGGGTAATAGCGCCGTCGATATCGGTAGTGATGTCTGCAGAACAGCTGAGCGTGTCGTGATGGTGGCGCGGTCGCCGGTGTTCGTGACGCCGCACCTTGTCCGGGGCGTGAGCTTCAACGACATTTCGCGTGCGCTGCAAAAACCTTTCATTCCGTCGAAGCTGCGCCGTGCGCTGCTGCGCGGGCTAGTGCGCATCATCCATGGCAAGATGACCGACTGCGGCTTTCGGCCGCTGACCCATAAAGTGCATGCTACGATAAGTTCGACGGTTGTTCAGGATATCCTGTTCAAGCGCATCGAAGTTAAAAACGGTATCGGCGCCATCGATGGCCGTAAGATCACTTTCACCGATGGCGAGAGCGACGAGTTCGATGTGCTGTTCGCCGCGACCGGGTTTGTCACCGAGTTCCCGTTCTTGTCGCCTAGCATCGTTTCCACGGAAGGGCGATTGCGGCTGTTTAATCGGATCGTTCCTCCGGGACAGGACGGACTCTACTTCGTCGGAATGATCAACATCGATACCCCCGTCAATTTTGCGTGTGAGCAGCAGGCGAAATGGGTGGCTGGAATCGAAATGGGGCGCGCGAAGCTGCCTCCGATGAATGAGATGCATGACGCTATCGCCCGCAAGGATGACTGGGTCCGGCGCGAGTACGGCTCGGCCGCGCGGCACAGCCTTCAGGAGGAAAGTGTCATCTACTATCGCGAACTGAAGCGGAGCCTTCGTGATGCGCTGAATCGCTCTGCGTCATCCGGCGGAAAGCCATTTGCAACTGTTCGGAACGACCGCCCAACGACGCTCGAAAATGGAAGCGCGACGGCGGGGAGGACTGATCGTTAGTTAATCGGTCTCAATGATTTCAACGACGACAAAAAGGGGAGGTGGAATGATGACAGGATTGAACGGGATGTCCAAAGCGACGCGTTTTGCGGCAGCGCTTTTGGCTACAGTCGTGACAACGGGGGTTGCATCGACGGCAAGTGCGCAGACAGCCGTGACCGTGCGCATGGATACCTTCTTCTACGGTTCGCATGTGCCGATCCTGCTGGGGATTACGGAAGGAATCTACAAGAAGCACGGACTTGATGTGACGGCCATGCCCGGGCGTGGATCGGCCAACACCATTCAGACCGTGGCCGCGGGCACCGATCAATTTGGCTTCGCCGATGGTGGCACCCTCGTCAAGTTCGTGGCGCAAGGCCTGAAGGCCAAGCAGATCGTCGGCATGTTCCAGACCACGCCCGCCATCATCCTTGCGATGCCGAACAGCGGGATCGCAACCGCGAAGGACCTCGCCGGAAAGACCGGAGGTTTCGGAGTCGGTTCAGCTCCCGAGCAACTGTTTGCCGCTTTTGCCAAGGGCAGCGGACTCGATCCCAATTCGGTCAAACGCGTGAGTGTGGATCTGCCGACGCGCGACAATCTTTTCATGCAGAAGCAGATCGATTTTTCGTTCGGCTATACGGTGACGCAGCTTCCGTTGATGCAGGAGAAGTGCGCGTGCAAGCTGATCACGCTGCCTTATGCCGGAGCTGGTATCACGGCCATCAGTAACGGTATCACCGTCGGCGATGACTACGCTGCGAAGAACCCGGCGATTGTTCGCAGCTTTGCCCAGGCGACGGTCGAAGCGATCAACGCAGCAGTCAAGAACCCCGAAAAGGGGGTCGACGCCTTCTTTCAGTATGCCAAGGACACCAAGCTCAGCCGTCCGGTCGTGACCGACCAGTGGCTGGAAACCATCAAGCTTCTGCATACGCCGGCGACGAAGGATAAGCCTTATGGCGTGACCGATCCATCCGACTGGCAGAAGACGATCGATGCCTTGGTCGAATACGCCGATCTGCCCAAGGGCGCTGTCACTCCGGCCAAGGTTGCGACCAATGAATATCTCTCCGAGCCGTCGGGAGGCGCCAAGAAATGAGCTTGGTGTTGGCAGCGACAAATGAGAGCGCCCTGATAGATCTTCGCGCGGTCGCGAAGACGTATGAAACGGATACTGGCCCCGTGCATGCGCTTGCACGGGTCGATCTGAAGATCAAGCGCGGGGAGTTCGTGTCTCTGCTGGGGCCGAGCGGTTGCGGTAAGACGACATTGATGTCGCTCATTGCCGGCCTGGCCACGCCATCCGAGGGTGAGGTGCGGATCGACGACATGTCGATTCGTTCGCCCTACACCAATCTTGGAATCGTTTTCCAGAATGCCGAGCTTCTGGATTGGCGGACGGCGATACAGAACATCATGCTTCAGATGGAAATCAGGGGGCTCGACGTCAAAACTTATCTCCCGATTGCGCGAAAGCTGCTGGCGCAGGTCGGCCTGAAGGAATTCGAGAACAAGTACCCGGATGAACTGTCTGGAGGCATGAAGCAGCGCGTCGCGCTGTGCCGCGCGCTGATTCATGATCCCGAAATCTTGCTCATGGACGAACCGTTCGGCGCGCTTGACGCCATGACGCGGGACCAGATGAATGCCGACCTTCAACGCATCTGGATGCAGTCGAAGAAAACCGCGATTCTGGTGACGCACAGCATCGACGAAGCGGTCTTCATGTCGGATCGTGTGATTGTCATGAGCGCTCGGCCGGCCAGCGTGGTTGAGGACCTGCAGATCGATCTACCGCGTCCGCGAAGTCTCGATGTTCGCGATACGCCTGAATTTAACGAATACACCGCGCATCTGCGAGCGCGCTTCAAAGCGCTTGGAGTTTTCTCGAATGACTGAGACGGTGATGAATCAGATCCAATCGACCTCAGCGAAACCGGTCACGAAGAAATCCAAGGGCTTTGGCTTTCTGGTACCCGTATGCAGCCTGCTTGCGTCGGTGCTGCTTTGGGAGGGAATCGTCAGATTCTTTTCCGTTCCGGTCTACATTCTGCCGCCGCCAAGTTCGATCTTCCACACCGCGATCGCGCAGCACCAGTATCTGCTCAAGCACGCGATCTCGACGAGCTGGGCGATTTTCCTGGGCTTCGTTTGGGCTTTCGCGATCGGCATTCCGCTTGCTACCGTCATGACGTTCTCGGCGTCGCTACGGCGCGCGATCTATCCGCTGCTTATCGTCGCGCAGGTCTTGCCGAAAGTGGCATTGGCCCCGCTGTTCATCGTCTGGTTCGGGTTCGGCATGTTCCCGAAGGTGGTGATGACCTTCCTGATCGCACTGTTCCCGATCGTGATCGATACGCTCGCCGGATTGTCCACGGTCCGCCCGGAAAGCCTGATGCTATTGCGCTCGATGGGGGCGACGCGATGGCAGTCGTTCTGGAAGGTCCGGTTGCCGACGGCGCTGCCGCATATTTTCTCAGGGCTTAAGATCGCCATGACCTTCGCGGTGGTCGGCGCCATCGTTGCCGAGTTCGTCGCCTCGGATTCCGGGCTTGGCTACGTGCTCGTCGATGCACGTGCCAACCTCGACATGGTGATGGTGTTCGCCGCGATCATCTGGCTCATCGTTCTCGGCTTCCTGTTCTTTCTCGCTGTCGAGCTCGCCGAGCGGCTCTTCGTCAAGGGTAGCTCGCATCGCCGGAGCCAGGAGCTCGGAGCCGGCCTCTAAACTTTCACACTACAAATGGAGAAGAAAATGCAGGTCATTAAAACCGCAATCCCCACCATGCCTCCGGGCCCATTCGCGCAGGCTGTCAAGGACGGCGACGTGGTCTACGTTGCGGGCCAGGTTGCCTATGACGGAGAGAAGGGCGCGCCAGTTCTCGGCGACATCAAGGAGCAGACCCGCCAGACACTGAAGAACCTGAAGATGGTTCTCGAGGCGTCCGGCAGCTCAATCGACAGGATCATGAAGCTGACCTGCATTCTGCCGAACTTCCCGACCGATTACATTGGCTTCAACGAAGCGTTCCAGGAAGTGTTCAAGGGACCGACCTATCCGGCGCGCACCACCGTGCAGGCAGGGCTTCTCGGCGGCTTCGTCATCGAGATCGAAGCAATCGCCAAGTGTGACTGAGCGCGAAAGGATTTCACGATGAGCGGCGAAACTTTTTACGAAAGCCTGATGCGGCGTCAGGCCGAGACCTACACTTATCGCGGTAAACTGATCATCAAGGCGAAGGATGTGCAGTGGCACGAAAGTCCTCAGGGCCGCAATGCCGTCCTGATTGACGAAACCACCGGCATGAATGCCAAGTTCTTCGGGGCAATGATCACAGAGATTCCGCCAGGCCGAATGTCGGGTCTGCATCAGCACACCTTCGAAGCGGCGGCGTTCGTTCTCGAAGGGCATGGTCGCGAGATCATCGGCGATCAGGTGATCGATTGGGAGGAAGGCGACACGTTCTACATGCCGCCGAACGTGCCTCATCGGCACATCAATCGTGATCCCGAGAAACGGGCGAGGATCCTTCAGATCGAGGCGTGGCCGATTCCGATCTTCATGGGCATCTCCCGTCTCGATCAATTCGAACCCGCTGGCCCGGCCAAGCTGGATTGATTGTCCAACTTCAAGAGAATGCAATGACCACTGGAACGAGATTGCAGGGTAAGGTCGCCATCATTACCGGTGCCGCGAAGGGCATAGGCGCAGCGACAGCCCATATGTTCGTACGTGAAGGGGCTGCTGTCGGCCTATTCGACAAGGATTCCGAAGCGCTCAAAGCGACGGCGGAAGAATTGCTGAAGAAGGGTGCTCGTGTCGTCGCCTTGCCTGGAGACGTCACCAGCGCAGGCGATATTTCGAAGTTCGTCGAAGCTGTCGTCAAGGAACTGGGCGGCGTCAATATCTTGGTCAATAACGCGGGGGTGACGCTGACGCGCCCCTTCGTCGAGACCACCGTTGATGACGTTGATTTCCTCGTCAGCGTTAATCTCAAAGGCTTGATGCTGTTCAGTCAAGCCGCCATCCCACATATGGAGAAAGCCGGAGGTGGTGCGATCGTTCACGATGCGTCGAATGCTGGCATCGTCGGTCGCCCATGGCAGCCGATGTACGGTGCGACCAAAGCCGGCGTCGTATCGTTGACGAAGTCGATGGCGCTGTCGCTGGCAAAGCAGAACATTCGCGTGAACTGCATCTGCCCCGGCTCGATCGATACGCCGATGCTGCGCGGTGCACTCGCATCATCCGGTCAGTTTGAACAGAACTGGCGTCGCACAGAACTGGTGATTCCGCTGGGACGCATCGGCGCGGCGAACGACATCGCGGCGGCGACGCTTTTCCTGGCGTCGGACGAGGCGCAATACATCACCGGTGTTGCTCTTCCAGTCGATGGAGGACGGACGGCCGGCGTGCCCGAGGTGCATCACCTCGGACTCGATGTTTCGTGATGATGGCCGCATTCAAGAGAAATTAAAGAGAACAAAAATGCTTCCTCTGGCTGGAATCAAGGTCGTCGAGTTTTGTCAAATTGCTGCGGGCCCGTTTGCCGGCATGCTGCTGGCGGATATGGGGGCCGATGTTATCAAGATCGAGTCTCCCGACGGCGATGGCATGCGAAACTGGCCGCCGTTGTCCGGCGGCTATTCGGAGAACTTCGCGTCATTGAACAGAAATAAGCGCTCCGTCGTGCTCGATCTTAAGAATGAGAACGACCTCGCCCGCGCGCGAGAACTCTGTCTGCAATCGGACGTGGTTCTGGAAAATTTCCGCCCGAGCGTGCTGCCGAGGCTTGGTCTGGGCTATGCCGAACTCAGCAAGCTGGCTCCGAAATTGATCTACTGCTCGATTTCGGCCTACGGACAGGAAGGGCCGCGGGCGCGGGAAGGTGGCTTCGACGTGACGCTTCAGGCTGTCGCGGGCGTGATGAGCGTGACCGGCGAATCCAATGGCGCGCCGGTGAAATGCGGTGTCCCGGTGGCGGACTTCGCCGCCGGCCTCTACGCCGCTTATTCGGTCGCGGCCATGGTGCGGCGTGTCGAAAAGGAAGGCGTGGGAGGACATGTCGATGTGCCGATGCTGGGCGTCATGCTGGGAATTGCAGCACTTCAGGTAAGCGAATATTTCGGCAGCGGCCAAGACCCTAAGAAGCTCGGTTCGGCGCATCCTCGCAACGCGCCGTATCAAGCGTTTCGATGCAGCGATGGCCATTTTGTGTTGGCGGCCGGCAACAACGATCTATTCCGGCGGACTTGCGAGGTTGTCGGCAATCCGGATCTTGTGAACGATCCGCGGTTTCTGACGTCGCTGCTTCGGGCGCAGAATCAGGAAGAACTCCGGGAGATTCTCGAAATCGAATTCATGAAGCAGCCTGCCGAAACATGGCTGGTGATGATGCGGGATTGCGGCGTGCCGTGCGCGCCGATCAATACGTATTCTCAAGCTCTGGCTGATGAGCAGGTTGCTCATTACGGCTGGGTCCAGCCTATCGATCTACCGGGCGGGCATCAGACCAGCACGTTCAAGAGCCCTATCCAGATTTCGGGCCTTCAGTTTGACATATATCGTCACCCGCCAGCGCTCGGCGAGCATACGCAGGAGGTCGTCGCCGAGTTGAGTACGGGACGGGCGTGAGGTCGCGCGCATGAACGACGATTGTTCCCCCAAGGTCGGCCGCTCATCCCGTCTTGTGCATATGGGGCGGTCGTCGTCCGATGGCTGTGCGGTGAACCCGTCCATCGAGCGGGCATCGACCTATCTTTACGGAAGCGTCGAAGCGATGCGCGATGTGGAAGCATCGCGCGCGAAGGGAGAGCGGACCCGCGCCTACGGTCGGCGCGGTAGCCAAACCGGCTTCCATCTGGAAGATGCCCTGGTGGAAATGGAGCACGGATACCGGGCGCGGCTTGTGTCGTCCGGGCTCGCGGCCAATGTGCTGGTGTTTCTCTCCACCTTGAAGGCCGGCGATCATGCTATCGTTAGCGACGGTGTCTACGGCCCTGTCCGGAAGTTCGCGACCAATGCGCTCAAGCGCCATGGCGTCGATTTCGATTTCTGTCGCGCTGACGGCACGGATGTCGAGACGCTGCTACGCGCCAACACGCGGCTGATCTATCTCGAAGTACCGGGGTCGGTTCTGTTCGAAGTCGCCGATCTGCCCTGGATCGCGTCGCTGGCGAAGGCCGCAGGGGCATGGCTTGCCGTCGACAATACCTGGGCGTCCGGCTGGCTTTACAAGCCGCTCGCGCTTGGTGCCGATATCTCCGTCGTCTCGGCGACAAAATATCTCAACGGACATTCCGATGTCCTGCTAGGCGCGGTGGTGACGAACGAAGCGGCGTGGCCGTTAATCAATGACATGGCGGAACTGACCGGCGTTTCGGCTTCACCCGATGATGCCTATCAGGTGCTGCGCGGGCTGCGCACGCTTGCGGTTCGCATGAAGGCTCATGCGGCTCATGCGTCGCGGCTGGTCGACTGGTTTAAAGCGCAGCCATTTGTGCGGCGGATTTATTATCCCGCCAGTTCCGCCCATGACGGGTTTGCTCTTTGGCAGAGAGACTTCACCGGTGCGCCCGGCTTGTTTTCCATTGAGTTGGAGCCCGAATTCGACGAGCAGCGGACGATCGCGTTCGTCAATGCACTTCGACTGTTCGGGATTGGTTCGTCGTGGGGCGGTTTCGAAAGCCTCGCACGGCTGGAGAACGCCGCGACGCTTCGCACGGCATCGACGCCGCCCGAGGGTCACGTCATTCGGTTTCACGCGGGGCTCGAAGATGTGGACGACCTGCTCCGTGACGTCGCAACCGCGTCGCGGATATTTATCGGGTAGTTGATGAAAATGACGGACGACAGTTTGGCTCAGGTGACCTTGTCCGACTCGACGATGGAGATCAAACTCAATCGCCCGCATCGCGGCAACGCCTTGTCCGCGGCGCTGGTGGAAGCTCTGATTGAATCGCTCGCGGCGGCCGAGTCCGATATGAGCCTTGATACGGTGGTTCTGCGAGGCGTCGGACGGCACTTCTGCACCGGGTTCGATCTCGAAAGCATCGAGCAACAAAGCGACGGTGATTTGCTGCATCGTTTCGTGCGGATCGAGACGCTGCTGAGCATGCTCTGGGGGACGCGGCTGCGTACGGTTGCCATCGGTTCAGGGCGAACATGGGGAGCAGGCGCGGATCTCTTCACGGCCTGCGATGTCCGGATTGCGCCAGCGGAATGCCGATTTCGGTTTCCGGGCGCTGGGTTCGGTCTGGTGTTGGGAACGCGGCGACTGGCCGTTCGTGTCGGAGAAGATAAGGCGCGGCTGTGGACCACGACGGGGATCGAGTTCACGTTTGCTGAGGCCGTTGCTGTGGGCCTTGTTACCCACCTGCCTGAGGAGGGCGGTTCCGTCGATACGGTTCTCGCCAATCTTCCAACGATTTCAGTCGATGCCCTTACGTTGCGAGCACTCAACGCAGCGTCGCGCCGAGATGAAAGCGAGAGGGATCTGGCATTGCTGACTCGAAGCGCCAGCCGACCCGGATTGAAGAAGCGCATCCTCGCCTATGCGCAAGGGCGTCAATCCGATCGAGTTCGTGCAGCGGCGGCAGGAGCATAAGGACGTGTCGGAGCAGGCTCTGATTCAACGCCTTGCAAGCTGGAGCGCAAATCTCAGCGTCACCCAGCTCGATGCTGACGTCACGCATGCGGCGACACGCGCAATCGTCGATACGGTCGGCGTGATGATGGCTGGCGCGAACAAGCCGCTGAGCCAGCGTGTCGCGCGTATGATCGAAGAGGATTGCCAGCCGGGACATGCGACGATGTTTACCGGAGGTACGTCACGCAAGCCGACTGGGGCGGCGTTCGCGAATGGCGTCGCGGCTCATGTGCTGGATTTCGACGACACCTGCTACGACGGCATTCTGCACGCGTCCTGCGTCATCCTTCCCGCGGTTCTTGCATGTGCCGAAGAGGCCGATGCCACAACGGCGGATATTCTCGCTGCTTTCGTCGCCGGCTCGGAAGTTACTTACGCGCTAGGGCGCGCATTGACCGATGTGTTCTGGGGCGGATGGTGGACGACGGCGACGCTGGGCTCGATCGGCGCTGCGGCCGGTGCCGCGCGAGCGCTGGATCTCGGCGAAGCCCGAAGTGCGCATGCCATGGCGATTGCGACCAGCCTGACCTTCGGCACGCGGACGCTGCTCGGCACCGACACGAATCCGATCGGGGCTGGCACCGCGGCACAGGCCGGGGTGCGCGCCGCGCTGTTGGCAAGGGCCGGCGCAAGAGGGCCGTTGTCCGCGATCGAGCACCCCATCGGGCTTGCCGCGGTATTCAATCGTGGCGTGCTGGATCGCCAAAAGCTGTCGGAGATTGGCCAGTATTATGGGCTGCGCGACTCCGGAATTGCTTTCAAGGCCTATCCCGCGTGTTCCGGCACACAAGCTGCATGTCAGGCGGTTCAGGAGCTTCTGAAACAACACCGCTTCAATGCGCGGGACGTGAAGACAGTGACATGTCGGGTCTCACCGCTGGTCGCCGAGAATTTGCGATATCCGAATCCGAGTAATCTGACCGAGGCGCAATTTAGCCTGCCGTTTGCCATCGGTTGTCTTTTGACATACGGGGAATTCAGCGTTCGTCAGTTGAAGGATGACGTTCTCAATGCGTCGAAGCTGCGTGCGGAGATGGCGAAAGTGATAATGATGCGCGCTGAAGATATTGTCGAAGCGGATGATGCTGGTCGCTATCCGGAAGCTGCGGCGATCTCGGTTGAGTTTCATGACGGCCGTCGCATCGACCACAAAGTGTTGGCGGCGCGCGGCATGCCGAGTGATCCGCTGAGCGACGTTGAGCTGCGCGACAAATTCATGAGTTGCGCCGTCGAACTGGTCCCGAGCGCGATGGCGGAATCGATCTACGACAGTCTCGGGCAATTGGGCCGAGGTGGTTATGCGCGCGAGTTGTTTGCCGATCTGCGTGCGCGACTGGCGGAGCAATGAGCATGGCGAGTAGCATTCCGCGCGTGGACGTCGTAGTGATTGGAAGCGGTGCTGCGGGTCTGGTCGCCGCGCAGGAGGCGGCTGTGAACGGGTGTTCCGTTGTCGTCCTCTCCAAGGGGCAGATCGGTCGTTCCGGCGCGACCGCAACGATCACCGGTGACATCTCGGTTGACGGCGCGACCATTCATGATCTCGGGCTATCCCGTAAGAGTGCGGATAGCCGAGATATTTTCCTTGAGGATACCCTGAAGGGCGGCGGCTTTCTCAACGATCGGCGGTTGGCGCAGGCCATGGTATCCGGCGTGGGAGCGGAAGTCAGTTCGTTGATGGCGGCGGGACTGAAAGTGGTCGGAATCGGTCACGCGCCGGGCCATCGCTTCCCGCGCGGCGTTCTCGTCTCGGGAATGCAGATGCTTCAATTGCTGTCGAAGAAGGCATCGGCAGCCGATGTGAAGTATCGCGACGAGTTTTATGTCACCGACATTCTGCGGGAGAACGGCTGCGCGGTCGGCGTTTCCGGCTATGACATGCGATCCGGTGTCCGACGGACGATTGCGGCGGGGGCCGTGATTATTGCGGCCGGTGGCGGAGGAATGGTGCATCCGTTCCGCACCGTTCCTGAAGAACTGGTCGGCGACGGCTACGCGCTGGCGCTGCAGGCCGGTGCCGCGCTGATCGACATGGAGATGATTCAATTTCTGCCGTGCTGTCTGGTCAATCCGCCGCTGTGGCGAGGCATCCAGTTTCCCTGGATCATCGGGCCGCAAAGCGGGACGCGCGCCTGGCTTTTGAACAAGTACGGCGAGCGCTTCATGGCGCGCTACGATGCCGAGCGCATGGAGATGTCGACGCGCGACATCGTTTCGCGGGCCTGCGTGCGTGAGGTGCAGGAGGGGCGTGGCGGGCCGGGCGGTGGGGTCTTCATGTCGTGGGCGCACCTGCCGCAGGACATTCTTGATTTCCTGCCGCAGTGGTACGGCAAGCCGCTGCTTCGCGGCAACTGGCATTGGGAAGGCTTCGACTTCAAGGATCTGGTTGCGCGCATCAAGCAAGGCTATGCGGTCGAGGTTGCTCCGGCGGCGCACTTCATGATGGGTGGCGTCCACATTGACGAACGATGCGAGACCGCACTTCGTGGGCTATTTGCCTGCGGTGAAGTCGCGGGCGGGGTGCACGGCGCCAACCGGTTGTCCGGCAATGCCTGTACGCAGTTTCTGGTTCAGGGACGCGTGGCGGGGCGCGCCGCCGCCGAAGCTGCAAAAGCAGGGCAGCCTGTGGTCAGTCCACAAACCTTGCGAGACCTCGCGGCGCCCGAGCCGAAAAAATCGGGGTCGAACGTCGATGCCTATGTGCTACTCGAAAAGGCGCAGTCGATCGCCAATGCGGGCTTGAACGTCGTGCGGTCATCGGACGATCTGAAAACGGCGCGGGATGCGATCCGCTCGGTGGTCGAGGGAGCGCAAAACAGTTGCGCGAATCTGGTCTTCGATTCGTCCTATAACCGCCGTGTCATCGACACGCTGGAGGCGCGGAGCGCTGCGATGACGGTGGAAGCGATGGTTCTTTCGGCGACCGAGCGTCAGGAAAGTCGCGGCGCGCATTATCGCGACGACTTTCCCGAGCCGGATGATCGTTATCTGCGTCATGGCATCATCACCATGCAGCGCGGCGTTCTGAACTATTCCACAATGGCCATCAACGGGTGACGCATCATGCGAATCACACTGGTTCGTAACGACCCGCAGGATCCTGCAACGACGCGGCGATATGATTACGAATTGCCTGACGTCGGGCTGTCCAGCATCAGCAGCGCCTTGCAATTGTTGTCGCGGACCAAGGACAGCACGATCGGCTACTATTTGTCATGCCGGCGTGGCATGTGCGCGTGCTGCGTCGTTCGAGCCAACGGAGCGATCTGTACGGCCTGCGTGACGCCTGTTGTCGATGGAATGGTGATCGAGCCGATCCGTCAGGACATTCAGGTGTGTGATACGGTGGTCGACCTCAGTATGGCGAAGGATCACCAGTTCGCGTTCGAGGACGAAGCACCTTGATGCATCTTCATTCAGACTGGTCCTACATCGAGCATCAGTTCGGCTGTTCGTTGCCGGACCGCTTCCTCATGGCGCTTCGCGCGTTTGATAATATCAAGTCCGTAACACCGTTCATTCTGGAGCGCGGCGACAGGCGCTTCGGGCTGTTCCTGCATGTCGAGCACGGAAATGTCGAGGCCGCCCGCCTTCCGCCTGATATCGAGCCAGTGTTCTACCAGCCTTACTTCAGCTTCGCGCAACCGCGTTCGACCGTTCATACTTCTCTGGAAGATGCGATTGGCCATGTAGCGGACGGCCGGACGGAGATCATTCTCGACCCGCGCGTTCCTGTCGGCATTACCAAACGTCTTCGCAACCGTTTGAATGTGACGTTCGAAGCCTTGGCGAATCCGGGGACGGTCTCGGTCACCACCATCGCGTTGGGCACCGCGCTGGAGCGTTTGGTTCGCCATCGTCCCCGCTCCAATGAGATTGCCAGGCGGCTTCTCGATCGATCCTCGCTCCGCGACCAGATTCGTCCCTATCTCATCGATCAGGATGATCGGCGCTTCGATCTGCTCGAAGATCTGTTGGGCGGCGCGGATGCCGACGCAATTATCGCAAGCTCTCTTATCAATGTGCAGGAGCTTGCAGGCGTGCCGATGCGCGGCAAGCGCCGACCATTGGCGGCGGTCTATGTGAGGGGCGGCGGCCTTCATCTCATCGAAGGCGGCCGGATCGATGGCGCGGCCATTTTCGATGATGCCGCTGCTGCCTTGAACGCGCTGGTCCCATCCGGAAATATTGCTCTGGAGGAGGACGATCTCGAGACGTGGCTCGTCTCTTCGCTCGGCCTGAGTCGACGCGCGATGGTGCCGGGAGATTTCCTGCTGCGGGTTTGGCGTGATCGATTGACGTTGCCAGATCTCGGCGCATATGTCGTAACGACAAGGGCGTCGCGCCATGCGATGAACCAAGCCCTCGATTTCGCGCGGAATGCCGTCTTAGACGAAAGACCCATCACGGAGCTAGATGCGTTTGACGTCTATCTTTCGGCTCTGCGTGGTTTCTTTCAGGAATTCGCGCCGGATTTCCGTGTCGCGCGAACTCTGACCAATTTTCATTCCGGGGCGCGAACGATGTTTCCGTCGAATCCTGCGCACTATCCGGTGACAAAGGCGGCGCGAACCCTGAAGATCGATGCCGGTTGTCTGATGATGTCGCCTGAGGGAATGATGCTTGGCTGCTCCGACATCGCCAGAACTTTGTGCTTCGAGGAAAGCGATCAGGCGATCCTTGATACATTCCAAAGCGCGATCCGAACCCGGTTGGTCCCGGCGTGTGCGCCGGGTGCCAGCGGCCGAGATATTCACGCACTGGCGACGCGCATCATCAGCGACGCAGGCCCCGACCTGAAATCGAATCCGATCTACCACGATATCGGGAAAACACCGGATTCATACGAACGCGATGTCGGCCATCTGCTGGGGCGCAACAACCTCGCGCATCTCAAGTTTACCCGTACCGAAACGAATACGCTTCAAGAAGGGATGATCGCCTGCTGCGAGTATCAGTGGCCCGGTGAGGGTTACGCGATCGCCTACGAGGATACATGTCTCGTCGCGGGCGGAAGCGGTTTGAATCTGACCGAGGATTAAACCGCCGGACTTCATATTATTGTCGGCCGCGGGAGACGATGGCCGGCTCCCTCCGTGTCTTGCTTCTGTGAGCTAGTTCTTGAAGCCGAATGACCTCTCGATACTGTCAAACAGCCGCTTGGCGGTGGGATGCGGCTTCGCGCCCGACAGATACAGATAGAAGTTGACGTCAGGGAGGGGTGGCAGACCTTCCGTCGTGCCGAGAACGCGAAGTGACGGCTCCAGCATCTCGACGGTTCTCGCGGTAATGCCGAGGCCGGCGCGCACCGCCGCGCGGATGCCCGAGAGCGAACCGGAGATGTGGCTTATCCGCTTCGGTATCTCCGCCTTGGTCAGGGCATCGATGGCAAGAGCCCGGTAAAGACTTGGTTCGTCGTGGCACACCAATGGAACAGGCTCTCCGCGGGAAAATTTGAAGCTTGTCGCCGACAACCAGACTGTCGGCGCGGTGCGGACACAAATGCGCGCATGTGACGAATCATCGCGGGTGGAAACCGCCATATCGATCTGCCCTTGCTGAAGCGACTGCATCAGGAACGCGCTTCGGGCGACGTGGATAACGACGCGCACATCTGGGAAGGATGTCGATATCTGTCGCAAAAGATCAGGAACGATCGTCTCAGTTGCGTCATCGGGCGCACCAAGGCGAATCTCGCCAGAGAGGCGATCACCGAGAAGCGACGCGCACGCTGCATCGTGAAGCGCCATGATGCGACGGGCGTAATCCAGCAGGGTGACGCCATCCTCGGTGAGCTGCTTGACGCGTCCCACTTTTCGAAACAGCGGCCGGCCGATGCTTGCTTCGAGGCGCTGGATGCGCTGCGTGACTGCAGGCTGGCTCCGATAAACGCGGCCCGCTGCTGCCGCGAATGATCCCTGCTCAACCACGGTGACGAAAGTTCGAAGAGCTTCCAAATCCAACATTTCGAAATGATAAATCTGAAAGTGCTTTTTGGCTATCTACAAAAGACGTTAGCCGATCTTAAAGTCGTGAAGATGGAAAAGTATTCACAATATCAACTAGATGGTTGATTGATGTTCGAAGCGAACACATAAATTTCTTGAAATGCAAGTGCCTCACAGCGAAGCAAGCGGCTCGTGGCATTCTCCGCCGCCAACTCCCGGTCAAGATGCCGCGGTCCGAACCGCCGCGCTAGGGCAAAGCCTGAGGTTGGGGGAGTCTCGGACGGTCTGATTGGTCAGTGAGGTTTCGCTACCAGCGCAGGCGCTTACGCCCTGAGATAGATCACTCCCATCATTCATCTGTAGCGATCGCTGCGTCCGGAGATAGTGCGACCTATTGGCATTCAAACCTGCGGGCTTGAATGGATAAGAAAAGCTGAATGGTTCGACGTCGAAGAACTGAATTGCCGTCTGAACCGATTTCGCTAGCTTTTGCGCCGAGGAAATCAGGTCAAGGGCGCATGGAGCAAATTCAAAACAACAAGCGGCGCGTTGCAATCATTGGCGCGGGTCCTGCAGGACTCGTCAGTGCAAAGACCATGAAGGAAGCCGGCTTTGATGTGACCGTCTATGAAATCGGGTCCGTCGTTGGAGGCACGTGGGTCTTCGACAACGACAACGGGCGGAATTTTATCTATCGCAACCTGCATATCAACACGTCGAAGAAACTGACTGCGTTTGAAGGGTGGCCGTTTGATCCCAGCGTTCAGCGAATTCCGAGCCACCACGACATGGCCCGCTACCTGCAATCCTATGCCGAGCATTTCGATCTCTATCCGCACATCCGCTTGAAATCCGAAGTTACTGCGATCCGCCAGCAGTCATCGGGTGCAGGAGCAAGAAAGTGGTCGATCAAAGCCGCGGATGGAAGCGCCGAGACCTTCGATATGGTGATCGTCTGTAGCGGCCCCTATACGCGGCCGCTCCATGCGAGTGAGATCAAGGACAACTTTACCGGTGAATACGTTCACTCCGCGGACTATCGCATTCCCGAAATTTTCCAGGGGAAAAAAGTCTGCATCATCGGGGCGGCCAACAGCGCGGTGGATGTCGCAAGCGATATCTGCACGATCACATCAGGGGTGACGCTGGTTGCACGTTCGCCGGTCTTCATTATGCCGCACATTTTGAATGGGCGGGAAATGTTCGATGTCATGGACATCTTCCAAAAGAAGTTCGTGCCAGCTCCGATTAGAAAGTGGGCGATCAACAAGCTCGTCCGCGCCGTGCACGGAGACATGGTGAAGTTGGGGTTCAAGGTACCCACTCACCGCATCCAGCCTACGATCAGTTCGACAATTGTTCAGGACATCATGTTCGAACGTGTTCTGGTTCGCCAGGGCATCAGGAAAGTCGAAGGGCAGACGATCGAGTTCGTCGACGGCGTCCGCGAAGAATTCGATACCATCATTGCTGCCACAGGTTTCATCAAGGAATTCCCATTCATGGAGGATTCCCTTGTGCACAAGGAAGCCGGGCACCTCGATCTCTACAAGCGGATCGTCGCGCCGGGGCGGCCCGGTCTCTATTTCGTCGGGATGATCAACGTCGATACGCCGATCAACCATGCGCTGGAGCGCCAGGCGAAATGGATAGCGGCGGTCGAAAAGGATCGGTTGCCGCTGCCGAACGAGGTCGAGATGCGTGCCGACATTGCTGCGGCAAAGAACTGGGCCGAGCAGACGTTCGGTGGTTCGCAGCGACACTCGCTTCAGGAAGATCGTGTCCGCTATTTCACTGGATTGGAGCGTGTTCTGCGGAAAGCGCGTCGCACGAAGTTTCTTCGCAAGATCTTCGGCTCGCGCGATGTGCAGTCCGATCGCGCGAACCGCGCCGCAGGCAACGCGATGAGTCACTGAATTTCACAACCTAAAAGACAAAATCGAGGGGAGTATAACATGAAGATTGCATCGACCATTCTCAGCGTCGCGGTTCTGCTGGGCTTGCAAATCGGGATATCCATTCAGGCATCTGCGGCAAAGAACGAGCCGGGCAAGACGCTCAAAACGATTCTTGATCGCGGGCAGTTGCTGTGTCCGGGCCACAATGGAAGCTATCGCGGTTTTGCCGAGGTGGATGACAAAGGCAACTGGAAGGGCTTTGACATCGAGTTGTGCCGGGCGCTTGGGACGATGATCCTGGGATCGCCGGACAAGGTCAAAATTATTCCGCTGGGTTGGGCGCAGCGTTTTCCTGCGCTGCAGTCCGGCGATATCGACGCCAGCGTGAAGCTGTCCGAATGGACGATGTCGCGCGATACGGATTTGAAGCTGCAATTTACCCGCCCCTATTTCTTCGGCGGCACGCAATTCATCGTGCACAAGAAGTCCGGAGTTACCAAAGCTTCTGAATTGGCTGGCGCAACGATCTGTGGCGAGTCCGGCACGTCGACGATCCGGCACGCGTCGGACTATTTGACCGGACTCGGTATCAAGTACGACCTGATCCAGTTTGAAAAGCAGGAGGAGGCACAAGCCGCATATACCTCCGGGCGCTGCGACGCATTTATTGGGTGGGGCCCAAACCTCGCCGTGTTCAAGCTAGACGCCGCGGATGGCGCGGAGAATAACATCATCCTGCCGGATCTGATCAAGATGGGGCCGCAGAGCATCGCGGTGCGCCAGGGTGACGACCAGTTTCTTGATGTCGTCAATTGGCTGTTGTCGGCGCTGCTTGAGGCCGAAGTTAACGGCATCACGCAGGACAACGTCGATGCGATGAAGGCCAAACCGAAGAATCCGACGGTGGCCCGCCTGCTGGGCGTCGATCCTGGTCTTGGCGATCGTCTCGGTCTGCCCAATGACTGGGGCTACAAGGTGATCAAGGCTCACGGCAACTATGGCGAAATCTTCGACCGTAACCTTGGATCGAAATCGCCTTACAAGCTCGATCGCGGCATCAACAACCTATGGACCAAGGGCGGCGTGATGTACTCGTTCACGCTGGACTGATCGAACCGCATCCGGCGTTCGCGTCGAGCTCGCGGAGCGGGCGACGACGCGAATGCCGGTTTCTCGCGTTACAAGGACAAGAGGCCGAGACTGGTGTTACGCCGAATGCCGAAAAGTAAGCCGAAGAAGGTCGCGCGCATATTGTCGTTGCGCCGCTGCTACGGGTTGATCACGTGATCAGGCTCATCAATAGTCAGCGCGCGCGCGATTGGCTGCTGCAGGTGCTGTTCGTCGGTGTCATCGTGGCAGTTCTCGTCACGGTCATCGTTGTCGCGATCGGTGAGATGCAGCGAAAGGGAATTGCCTCCGGCTTTGCCTTTCTGTGGCGATCGACCGGATGGGATATCGGGTTCTCCATTCTCGACTATTCGATTCGTGATCCTTACTGGTGGGCCCTCACACTCGGTCTTCTGAATACCATCGTCGTCGGCTATAGCGCGATCCTTGCTGCGTCTCTTCTCGGGCTGATGGTCGCGATGATGCGGATGTCAGGGAATCCGATCGTTCGTGGTCTCGGCGCGGTTTATATCGATGTCATTCGCAACGTGCCGCCGATTCTTCAGGTGTTCATTTGGTACGCAGTCTTCACGGCATTGCCGCGGCCGCGAGACGCATTCGTCCTTGGGGATGTCTATTTCAGCGCGCGAGGTGTTGCCTTTCCGAGCTTCGCGATCACGTCCGATGCCAAGTTGATGATCGCGGGAGTGCTGTTGGTCGCGGTCGTGGCCGCTGTATGGCTTTTTGTTTCCAAGGTTGCCGCGGCTCGTCTTGGGCGCCGGAGGCGACCCATTGCGGTTGGCGTCATGGTTCTCGGACTAATGATGGCCGCGTTGATCGTGGCGCTATTCCGGATTCCCGATATTCCGTTCATCGATCTGCCGCGACTGAAGGGATTCGGCATCGTCGGGGGCACGCAAGTTCCTCCTGAAGTATCCACGATCTTCTTCGCGATGATGGTCTACGGATCGGCCTATATTGCTGAGGTGGTGCGTGCCGGCTTTCTGGCCGTGCCAAAGGGGCAGTTCGAAGCTGGAAAGGCGCTCGGCCTCTCCTGGTGGCAGATATTCCGAAACATCCAGTTCCCGCTTGCCTTCCGTTACATGTTGCCGGCGCTCGTGAACCAGTACGTCTGGTTGATCAAGGCGACGACGCTCGGCGTCGCCGTGGGATTTGCCGATCTGTTCCTCGTCGTGTCGTCGTCGATCAATCAGATCGGCCAGCCGATCGAGTTGATGGGCGTTCTTATTGTCGTGTTTTGGATCATGAGTCACGGAATGGCGGCAGCCTCGAACAGGCTCAACGAATCGTTGAGAGCGCGGAGCTGAGGGATGGCGCTTGTTCAGTTCAGAGATGGGAATAGCGGGATCTCCGCTACGGAGCAGCCAGCGGAGCGCGCCTCGATTTTCCCTGCGGTGCGTCTCAACGGGATCAATTTTCTGGTCAGCGCAATTGCGATCGCTCTTGTTGCGTGGGGAGCCTACTGGATCGTCGATTGGGCGATTCTTCGCGCCGTATGGACGTCGGAAGATGGTGCAGCCTGTCGGGCCGCTGACGTCGGTGCGTGCTGGGCGGTTATCCATGTGCGGTGGCGGATTATCTTCTTCGGTCTTTATCCGTATGACGAGCAGTGGCGCTCCGCCGCGGCGTGTCTGATCATCGTTGTCACCGCCATCCTGTCCTGCAGTAAACCTTTTCACACTCTCGCACGGTTGACGTTGCTGTGGCTGGTCGGCTTTGGAAGCTTCATCGTGCTAATGCGCGGCGGGGCTTTCGGTCTTTCGCCGGTGTCGGTTAATGAGTGGGGCGGCCTCTCGCTGACGCTGTTCATTTTTGCCGCGGTATCGATCACCGGCATGCCGCTGGCGATCGTGCTGGCGTTGCTGCGGCGTTCGCGTCTGATGTTGATTGCGAAGACGACTGCAATGATTATCGATGCGGTGCGCGCGATTCCGCTTCTTGCGATTCTGTTTACAGCGGGCGTAATTATTCCGTTCGGGCTGCCAGATGCTCTGGTCGGGGAAAAGCTGTATCGAGTGATCGCCGCCTTCTCACTGTACTTTGCTTGCTATCAGGCTGAAATCATTCGAAGCGGTTTTCAGGCGATCCCAGCCGGTCAGGAAGAGGCCGCGCAAGCGCTCGGCATGTCGTACCCGCAACGCGTCGCTTACATTCTGCTGCCGCAAGCCTTCAAGGCGGTGCTGCCCCCGACGGTCAACCAGTTTGTCATCACGTTCCTCGAAACGTCACTGGTGGTCGTTATCGGATTCTTCGATGTTCTGGCGTCGGGTAACGCCGCGTTTGGAACGGCCAAGTGGGGTATCGCCAAGATCGAAGTCTATCTGTTCGTCGCGGTGATCTTCTTCATCTTTACATTTTCGCTCTCGCGATATGGCGCTTATCTCGAAAGGCGTGGAGCTCCCAATGTTGCAAAATAGCTATCCGTCCAACGAGAACCGCACATCTCCGATGATCCGGTTCAAGGCCGTGAACAAGTTTTATGGCGGCTTCAAAGCCCTCAATTCGGTCGATCTGACCATCAAGGAGGGTGAGCGGGTTGTTGTGTGTGGGCCGTCCGGCTCCGGGAAATCGACACTCATCAGGTGCGTCAATCAACTGGAACAGCATGATACCGGCTCCATCGAAGTATTGGGGCGCACCTTGGGCGACGATCTGCGTGCGACGGACCAGATCCGTAAGGATGTTGGCATGGTCTTCCAGAGCTTCAATCTGTTTCCGCATATGACCGTTCTTGAGAATTGCATGATTGCGCCACAGTTGGTGCGGAAGCAGGCGGCGGAGAATGCCAAGGATGTGGCGATGGATTTCCTCAACCGCGTCCACATTCAGGATCAAGCATCCAAGTATCCGAGCCAGCTTTCTGGTGGGCAGCAGCAGCGTGTAGCGATTGCTCGTGCGCTCTGCATGAGTCCGAAAATCATGCTGTTCGATGAGCCGACATCGGCGCTCGATCCTGAGATGATCGGCGAGGTTCTCGAAGTGATGACCGATCTCGCCGAGGAGGGGATGACGATGGTGTGCGTCACCCATGAGATGGGTTTTGCCAAACGCGCCGCCGATCGCATCATCTTTATGTCGAAAGGCGAAATCGTAGAGGATGGCGCTCCCGACGATTTCTTCGCGTCTCCAAAGACGGAACGCGCGAGATCGTTCCTCCGGCGACTGGATCTGACACCGTCGACGCATTAGCCTCGGCTACGATGAGTGTGACCTGATACGGAATCAGGGGTGTCGGCTCCCGTCGATGTCGTGCTAGCGTTCTCTCTGCACATCGGTCGTTTGCCGCGGGGCCGGCGAGGCCGCGGGTGGACGGCAATCATACCGGAACGTACGGACGCCCATGAAGATCACCAAGCTTCTCGTCGCCAATCGCTCGGAGATCGCCATCCGTGTCTTCCGGGCGGCCAATGAACTCGGCATTCGGACCGTCGCGATCTGGGCGGAGGAAGACAAGTATTCGCTGCATCGGTTCAAGGCCGATGAGAGCTATCAGGTCGGGCGTGGGCCGCATCTCGACAAGGAGATGGGACCGATCGAGAGTTATCTGTCCATTGACGAAGTGATCCGGGTCGCGAAGCTCGCCGGCGCGAATGCGATCCATCCCGGTTATGGATTGTTGTCCGAAAGTCCGGAATTCGCCGATGCCTGTGCCGTTGCCGGTATCGCCTTTATCGGACCGAAGCCAGAGACGATGCGGCGGCTCGGCAACAAGGTCGCCGCGCGCAATCTCGCGATCGAGGTTGGCGTGCCGGTCGTGCCGGCAACCGATCCGCTGCCGGACGGCATCGACGCGGCGAAGGCATTGGCGGCGGCGATCGGCTATCCGCTGATGCTAAAGGCCTCATGGGGTGGCGGCGGACGCGGCATGCGCGTCATCCGTTCCGAGGCCGAACTCGCCAAGGAAGTGATGGAGGGCAAGCGCGAAGCCCGCGCGGCCTTCGGCAAGGACGAGGCCTATCTGGAAAAGCTGGTCGAGCGCGCGCGTCACGTCGAGGTGCAGGTGCTTGGCGACACCCACGGCAACGTCGTCCACTTGTTCGAGCGCGATTGTTCGATCCAGCGGCGCAATCAGAAGGTGGTGGAGCGCGCGCCGGCGCCCTACCTGTCGCAGGAACTGCGTGACGAATTGTGCGGCTACGCGTGCACCATTGCCGGGGCGACCAGCTATATTGGTGCCGGCACGGTCGAGTTCCTGCAGGATGCCGACACCGGGAAGTTCTATTTCATCGAGGTGAACCCGCGCATTCAGGTCGAGCACACCGTCACCGAACAGGTCACCGGTATCGATATCGTCAAGGCGCAGATCCGGATCATTGAAGGGCAGGCGATCGGTAGCCCTGAGTCCGGCGTTCCTGCTCAAGGCGATATTCACCTCAACGGACATGCGCTTCAGTGTCGGATCACCACCGAGGACCCGGAACAGAATTTCATTCCGGACTATGGCCGCATCACGGCCTATCGCGGCGCGACCGGCTTCGGCATCCGGCTTGACGGCGGCACCGCTTACTCCGGTGCGGTCATTACGCGATACTATGATCCCTTGCTGGAGAAGGTGACGGCGTGGGCGCCGACCGCGCAGGAAGTCATCGCGCGCATGGGGCGGGCATTACGTGAGTTCCGCATTCGTGGAGTTGCGACCAACCTGACTTTCCTTGAAGCCATTATCGGCCACGACAAATTTCGCGATAATTCCTATACTACGCGCTTCATCGATACGACACCGGAACTGTTCAGCCACGTCCGGCGTCAGGATCGTGCCACCAAGCTGCTCAACTATCTCGCTGACGTGACAGTCAATGGCCATCCGGAAACCCGCGGTCGACCGAACCCCAAGGCCGATGCCGCTCTGCCACGCGTGCCGCATCTCGACGCGTCGATTCCGGATGGCACCAAGCAGAAGCTCGACCAACTCGGGCCGAAGGGCTTTGCGGCCTGGATGCGCGCGGAGCAGCGCGTGCTGGTGACCGACACGACGATGCGTGATGCGCATCAATCGCTGCTGGCGACGCGCATGCGTACCCACGATATAGCCAGTATTGCCGGCACCTATGCACGGGCGCTGCCGCAATTGCTATCGCTTGAATGCTGGGGCGGCGCGACATTCGACGTCGCGATGCGCTTTCTCACCGAAGATCCCTGGGAGCGTCTTGCGATGATCCGCGAAGGCGCGCCGAATTTGCTGCTCCAGATGCTGCTGCGGGGCGCCAACGGCGTCGGCTACACCAACTATCCCGACAACGTGGTGCGGCACTTCGTCAAGCAGGCGGCCGTCGGCGGTATCGATTTGTTTCGCGTGTTCGACTGTCTCAACTGGGTCGAGAACATGCGCGTCGCGATGGATGCAGTGCTCAAAGAGAACAAACTCTGCGAAGCGGCGATCTGCTACACCGGCGATATTCTCGATCCGGCGCGAGCGAAGTACGATCTAAAGTATTACGTGGCGCTGGCCAAGGAGCTGGAAAGCGCCGGCGCCCATATCATCGCCCTGAAGGATATGGGCGGGTTGCTGAAGCCTGCGGCCGCAAGAGTGTTGTTCAAGGCGTTGCGCGAGGCAACCGATTTACCGCTGCACTTCCATACCCACGACACCTCGGGGATTGCCGCCGCGACCGTGCTTGCGGCGGTCGATGCCGGCGTGGATGCGATCGACGCCGCGATGGATGCGCTGTCGGGCAACACATCGCAGCCTTGCCTCGGCTCGATCGTCGAGGCTCTGAAAGACGACGTGCGCGATCCAGCTCTGAGTTCGGAATGGATTCGTCGACTTTCGTTCTATTGGGAGGCCGTCCGTAACCAATATGTGGCGTTCGAGAACGATCTGAAGGGGCCGGCATCGGAAGTTTATCTTCACGAAATGCCCGGCGGTCAATTCACCAATCTCAAGGAGCAGGCACGCTCCTTGGGCCTTGAGACGCGCTGGCACGAAGTCGCGCAGGCCTATCACGATGCCAATCTGATGTTCGGCGATATTGTCAAGGTCACGCCGTCGTCAAAGGTGGTGGGCGATATGGCACTGATGATGGTGAGCCAGGATTTGACGGTCGCGGACGTCGAGAATCCAGCGAAGGATATCGCCTTCCCGGATTCCGTCGTTGCGATGTTGCGCGGCGATCTCGGCCAATCGCCCGGCGGATGGCCGTATGCTCTGCAGCATAAGGCGCTGAAAGGCGCAGCGCCGATCACGGCTCGCCCCGGCTCGTTGCTGAAGAATGTCGACCTGATCGTCTTGAGAAGGCAAGCCGAAGAGGAGATCGGGCGCGGGCTGACAGAGTTCGAGTTCGCGTCCTGGTTGATGTATCCGAAGGTGTTCAGCGAATATGCTGCGGCTCAGGGGGAGTACGGCCCGGTCAGCCGTCTGCCGACGCCGGTCTATTTCTATGGCATGAATGTCGAGGATGAGATTCTCGTCGATATCGAGCGCGGCAAGACGCTCGTCGTTCGCTGCCTGTCCATCGGCGATGTCGATGAGAAGGGCATGGTCTCCGTCTTCTTCGAACTCAACGGCCAGCCTCGCCGCGCCAAGGCGCCGGATCGTGCCCACGGCGCGGCGAAAGCAAAACTCCGGCGCAAGGCGGAGCCCGGCAACGAAATCCATGTCGGCGCGCCGATGCCTGGCGTCGTCTCATCGGTTGCGATTGCGGCCGGACAGTCGGTCAAATCCGGGGACGTGCTGCTTTCGATCGAGGCCATGAAGATGGAGACGGTGCTGCATGCCGATCGGGACGGCACTATCGCTGAAGTACTGGTCCGCGCCAGTGATCAGATCGATGCCAAGGATCTATTGATCGTCTATACATGATCAAAGGATGCGCTGACTACGCATAGACCTATGCAGATTATCATTCTGATGAGTATCTGAGCTATAAAAAGAAGGCTTTAACCTTTTGGGACTATCTGCGGCGAGCGCGGCACCAGGTAAAGTGCAACGTCCATAGTGTAACGGGCTGCCGAGATTCAGGCTCGAATTACAGCGTAAGGCCCATCCCAGTTCGACAGCAATGGAGAGTTGTGGCAAGCAACTGTATAGGTTGTACCAAAAGCTTATCGGTCCGTTAGATAGAATTCGTAAAAGAGCGCGATATCCAGCTAATTGACCAGGTGACAACTTTTCTTGAGCGAGGTTCAGCCTAAGGGAGGTAGTTCCTTGCAACCAGATTATGCCACTCTGTGCGAGGGAATCGGCGGGATGGCAAGGGCATTCATCCTCTACGCGTTTTTTGCTGCGCCTTTGGCTTGCGTGGAATAAGGTCTCCCAATCGTGCAACTAAGTCTTCCAGCCAGACGCTGCCATACTGTTCGATAACCTCAAGTTCGCAGCGACTGGTGCTGTCCCTGAGATCGAACCAGAGCTTTCTCCCTTTGTCAGAGAGGAAGATCACGACCTTCCTTCCGTCGTCCGGATGTGGCGTCCGATACACCAAGGCCTCACCTACCATCGTGTCGATGTTTCGGGTCGCCGTCGGCAGGGTAAGGAGAGCAGCTTCAGCCAGCTCGCCCATGGTCCAGCCCTTGCCGTTCGACAGCAAGGTCAGTATCCGCCAATTCTCCAGGGTCACACCGCGATTATCCAGGCCGTTGGCGAGGACGCTTTTCATGCGATGACTCGCTAGCGCTAGCAGGTATTCGAGATCCTGTGTTTGCAGAGAGTCGGGGGTCATTGTGAATATCCGCTACCTGGAATACGCTTCTTGCCGCGAGACGAGCGCCTTTCCGAATTATATAAGAGGTGCCATCTTGGGTAAAAGGTTATCCTGAAACCGAGCGCCGACAACCCGGAGCCACATCATGGTTCATCTGGTGCAGAATACCATCCGAATCGGCTTGCTGACACCTCAGAGTGGTCCGATCGGTCTGTTTGGGCCGTCGTCGATCAATTGCGCGAAGCTGGCGGCGGACGAAATCAACAGTGCCGGTGGCTTGCTTGGTCGGCCAATCTCGCTGGTGTTTGGTGACGCGGGTGGAAGTCCGCAAACGGTCGTCGACAAAACGTCGCAGATGATTGAGGGCGAACATGTGCAAGCGATCGTCGGCTCCCATGTCAGTCCCAATCGTGAAGCTCTGATCCGTGCACTCGGTGGGCGCGTTCCTTACGTGTACACGACGCAATACGAAGGCGGTCGTTACGCGTTCGGTGTCTTCATGTGCGGCGAAACGCCGGATCAGCATCTCCGACCACTTATCGAGTGGTTCAGATCAAATCGAGACGCACGCAAGTGGTACGTTGTCGGAAACGATTACAATTTCCCGCGTCGATCGGTACGACGTGCCAAGGACTATATCGCTAGCGTCGACGGAGAGATTGTCGGCGAGGAATATCTTTCTCTTTATACGAAGGATTTTCATCCGGTTATTGAGCGCATTCGAAAAAGCGGTGCAAACGCGGTTCTGATCTATCTGATCGGTACCGACTCGATCATCTTCAATCGTCAGTTCGGTGAAAACGCCGCCGTTGCGCATATTTCGCGGGCCGCCCCGGTTCTGTGCGAGAACACATTGATGGGGATTGGTCCTGAACATGCGGAAGGTTTGTTCTCGTGCGTGGGTTTTACCAACGCTTTGAATACACCGGCGGGTGTCGCATTTCGGGAGCGCTATCTGGCCAGTTTTGGCCGTTTCGCGCCGGTGCCCAACCGGTTTGGCGTGTCGTGCTATGAGGGCCTCCATCTCCTTGCATCGCTTGCGGCACGCGCGCAATCACTCAATGTCTATAAACTTCAAGCCTATGCGGATGGTGCGCGGATGAGCACGCCGCGCGGCGAATGCGCAATCCGATCCAACCATCTCGGTGCGCCGGTCCATATTGTGAGGGCCTCCGGTCCGAACCTGTCCGTCCTCGAAAGCATCGGATATCGCGATGCAGCGTCGAAAAACGTATCGGTACATTGGTCGGCGACAGCTGGTTCGGCCTGATTTAATAAAATAGCTTTGCGACAAACTATTTCCACTTGAAAATAGTTTGTCGATGGATATGCTCTCCCCGTAACGAAACCGGGGAAACGCAATGGCTGATTTCAAGCTCGATCCATCCAGAACCGCACTCGTCAATGTCGACATGCAAAATGCCTTCGTTGAAGGCACTCCACTCTCCGCGCCCGATGGCCCGGCATTGATCCCGGTGGTCAACCGTTTGGCGAAGGCGTGCCGCGACGCGGGAATGATGGTGATTCACACGTTGCATGTGACGCGGCGCGACGGTTCGAACCATGGCACGATGGGCGAACTGATCGAGCCGGTGAGGGCGGGCTACATCAACGAAGGCACGGAAACTGCTAAGTTGCATCCCGGCGTCGAAGTCGGCAAAGACGATATCCTGCTTTATAAGCCGCGCTACGGCTCTTTTACGGGCACCGATCTCGATCAAGTGCTGCGATCCAATGGGGTCGATACGATCATCGTCACCGGAATCTGCACCAATATTTGCTGCGAGACGACCGCGCGCGAAGCCGGGATGAAGGACTATCACGTCTTCTTTCCGAGCGACGGCACCGAGACGTTTCCCGCCGGTGGCTTGAGTGTCGAGGAAATCAAGAAAGCGACGCTGACCACGCTTGGCGTGGCATTCGCCAAGATACTGACGGTCAATGAATTGATCGAGCAGATCAAGGGCACAACGCGCAAGCGCGTAGCCGGCTAGGCGCCCTCATCCATCATTCGCGCCAGCAACTAAGAAGCTAGGGGAGGTTAAGCGATGGATCGTAGATCCTTTGTTCAGGGGTCGCTAGCGGCCGCCGGCGTGCTTGCAATCGGCGGCGCGGCGACCAAAGCGCGTGCCGCGGGACCAATCAAGATCGGTGCGGTGATCGATACGTCGGGGCCGCTCGAGGTTTTCGGTCAGAACAAGCTGCGAGCGTTGCAGATCGGAGTAGATGAACTCAACGAAGCTGGCGGCCTTCTCGGCCGTCAGATACAACTCGTGCATCGCGACACGCAGTCGAACAATCAGCTTTTTGCGCAATATGCGCGCGAACTGACGGCAGGCGAACGAGTCGACGTCGTCTTCGGCGCAACAACCAGTTCGTCGCGTGAAATTGTCCGGCCGGTCGTGAACCGGGCAAAGGTGCCGTACTTCTATAATACCAACTATGAGGGCGGCGTCTGCCAGCGGACGACCTATTGCACCAGTACGACGCCAGCTCAGATGGTAGAGCCTCTACTGCCGGCGTTGATCGAGAAACACGGCAAAAAGATCTACTTTTTAGGCGCGGATTACAACTACGGCCAGATTTCAGCCTATGCGACAAAAGCGATTGCAAAAGCGCATGGCGCCGAGGTGACCGGCGCGGAATTCTTCCCGCTAGATGCAAGTTCGTTCGGTGCAACGATCAACCGAATTCAGTCGGCGAAGCCAGATATCGTCCATACGGTTTTCGTCGGTCCTGCCCATGGATCGTTCTGGGGACAGTGGGCTTCCGCCGGCATGGTCGGCAAGATTCCGGTATCCTCGCAAACATTCGGGCTCGCGGGCGAACAGTTGCGGATGCCTCCGGAAGTTTCGGAGGGTATTTATGTCTGCCTGAACTATTTCGAAGAAGTGTCCACTCCTGAAAACGAACGCTTCTTGAAGCGCTTCAAGGCTAAATTCGGCTCCAGCTACGGCTATATCAGCGAAGCGTCGATGGCTGAATACCAGGCGCTGAAACTCTGGGCCGAAGCCGCCAAGAAGTCGAACGGGACCGATGCCGATGCGATCGAGCGCGCAGCAAAAGCCGGCCTCTCGGTGCTCGCGCCGAGCGGCAATGTCTTGCTCGATGCTAAAACCAATCATTGCATCCTTGATATGTCTCTCGCTCGCATGAGTGGCGGGAAATTCATCATTGAAAAGAAGTTCGCGGGAGTTCGTCCGTCCAACTATGGCGACCAGTGCGATCTCATCAAAAACCCAAACACCAACAAACAGTTCGAACCTAAGCTTTGATCTAACCAGGGATTCCGATCCTTTTGAGATGTGGAGTGCGAGGGCGTTGGCCCTCGTGCTTCATGACATGAACGGGTTACTGATGGACTTGTTGGCGATTACGCTTCTCGAAATTTTTTACGGGATAGCCAGTCTGGCATTGATCAGCCTCGGATTGGCGATCATTTTCGGCATGTTGCGGGTCATCAACTTCGCGCACGGCGAATTTCTGATGATCGGGGGCTTCTCTTTCATCATGTTGACCACCGCCGGTGTCAACATGTGGATAGCCATGCTCATCGGCGCCCCGCTGATCGTTGGTCTGCTCGGCATTGTCGTCGAGCGAGTCGTCATTCGCAATCTCTACGGGCGCATTGTCGAAACCATTCTGGCGACCTGGGGCCTGAGCCTGTTTCTGATGGGAGCGGCCTCGCTCCTGTTCGGCTATTTCCAGAGAGGAGTTAGCCCACCATTCGGCACGCTCAAGATCGGAAACTATCAGGAGGGGGTGTATTCGATCTTCGTAATTGTCCTGGCGGCTGCTGTTTATCTCTCGACCTATCTTGTGCTGCGATACACGAAGCTGGGACTGATTGCGCGCGCGACCATGCAGAATCCCGAAATGGCGTCGTCGCTCGGCGTCGCGCGGGAGAAGGTTTACGCCGTCACCTTTTTCTGTGGGGCGGCACTCACAGGCCTTGCCGGCGCGGTGCTGGCGCCGATTGCGGGCGTCGTCCCGACATCGGGTTTGGCTTATATCGCTCGCTCATTCATTACGGTCATCACCGGCGGTGCGACGGTGATCGCGGGCACCGGCATCGCCTCCGTATTGTTTGGAACGGTGAGCCAGTTGACCGCCATCCTGACGCGTCCCGTGTGGGGCGAGGCGATACTTCTTTTGACGGCGGTTGTTCTGCTCCGCTTCCTGCCCGCCGGCATTACCGGCCGCTATTTCAGGAATGGTCTATGAGGGCATTGCAAAGCCATGTCACCACCATCGGTACGCTCGTAGCCGGGATTGTGCTGGTCGGAATTGTTCCGTTCGCGGTGGCGCCGTTCACCCTGGCAGACCTGACACTCTATGCCGCCATGGCGATCCTTGCCATGAGCCTGGGGTTCATCTGGGGATTCGGCGGGATTCTCAGTTTTGGCCAGTCCGTATTCTTCGGCGTTGGCGGATATACCTACGCGATCGTGGCGTTGAACTTCGACTCTCCATCGCTGGCGCTGCTTGCGGCGATTGCAGTCGCGGTCACAGGTGCGTTGCTCCTTGGCTACTTCATTTTCTGGGGTAGGCTAAGCGATGTTTATCTCGCGGTCATCACCCTGACGATCTCGCTGATCTTTTTCATGCTGATCAACAGCATGTCTTCGAGCATCTATCGCATCGGCGACGTTCCGATCGGCGGTTACAACGGGATTCCGGGTATTCCGCCGCTGGTCGTTCCCGGGACTGACAGATCGCTCTCGGTTGCGGAAACATACGTGCTGGTGGTGACGGTCGCGTTGCTGGTTTATCTCGGTTTGAGCTGGCTTATCCGCACCAAATTCGGACGCATTCTTTGCTCAATCAAGGAAAACGAGGTTCGCGCCGAACTGCTTGGCTACGATGCCCGTCTCTATAAGCTCGCGGCTTTTGCTGTTGGCGCGGCGATAGCCGGCATGGCGGGTGCGCTGTTCGCCGTCTATAGCGGATTGATCAATCCCGATGTGTTCGGAATCGGCTTTTCTGCTCAGATCATCGTGTGGGTGATGCTCGGCGGTCTGGGAACGCTTATCGGGCCGGCGCTTGGCGCCGTACTGATCCAGATGCTGGTGGTCTGGCTCGGGAAGGTGCAAGTCATCGATGCCAACATGGCGCTTGGTGTGCTCTTCATCGTTGCCGTGCTGTTGGTTCCCGCCGGATTGGTTCCCCGCTTGCAGGGGCTTCTCGCAATCGCGTTCGGCAACCTTGCGAGATCAAGGCCATGACGACTCTTTCCGAGTGGATCCGATGACTGTGTTGTTGGAGACGTCGCGACTGATCCGTCGTTACGGGGGCGTGACGGCGGTTGACGGTGTGGATTTTACCCTCAACGAAGGCGAATTGCGGTGTCTGATCGGGCCAAATGGAGCAGGCAAGAGTACTTTTTTCAAGATGCTGTGTGGACTCGTGCCGCCAAGCAGCGGAGCGATCAAAATCAGAAATGATGATGTCACCGGGATGCGCCCGCATGAGATAGCCTCGCGGGGCGTCGGCATCAAAACCCAGGTGCCGAGCCTGTTTGACGGATTGACTGTCCGGGAGAGCGTGGAAGTCGCGGCGATGCGCCGCCTTACGCCGTCCGCCGCTTGCGACATTGCCGATGAGACGCTTGGACATCTCAATCTGAAGGGGATTGCGAACAAGATCGTCGGACAGCTTTCCCATGGGCAACGGCAATGGACCGAACTGGCGATGGTGCTGTCAACCGATCCCAAGATCGTGTTGCTGGACGAACCCGTTGCGGGAATGACCCATGACGAGGTGAACCGTACCGAGGACCTCCTCAAGCATATCAATACGACCCGAACAGTGATTGTGGTCGAACACGACATGCAGTTCGTCAAGCGCATCGCGACGAAGGTGACGGTATTCCACCATGGTCGTATTCTGATCGAGGACGATGTCGATCGCGTGCTCGCGGACTCGCGCGTTCGCGACGTCTACTTGGGTAAAAGCGGGTTGCGTTATGCTTGAAGTGCGCGAGCTGCATGTCGGTTACGGACGCATTCCGATCCTCAATGGGGTCAATCTTTCTGTAGCACGTGGATCGAGGGTCGGCATTCTCGGTCATAACGGCATGGGGAAAACGACGCTGATGCGAGCCTTGATGGGATTGCTTCCGGTAAAGTCTGGCGCGGTCGTCTTTGAGACTGCCACGATCACCTCCATGCAACCGCATCATCGGGCGCGAAACGGCATTGCTTATGTTCCGCAGGGCCGGCAGATATTTCCTCAGCTTACGGTGAGGGATAATTTGCGTATGGGTGCGCTTCGCGCTCCCGATGGAACAATGGAACGCGTGCTCGATCGGATCCCGCGCTTAAAGCGATTGCTGGATCGTCCGGGCGGTGCGCTGTCTGGCGGAGAGCAGCAGCTTCTGGCTATCGCACGGGCGTTGTGCGGGAAGCCAAAGCTCATGCTGCTTGATGAACCTACTGAAGGTATTCAGCCATCGATCATCGAGGAGATCAGCGAACTCCTGATCATGCTCAATGAAACGGAAAGCCTGGCGATCATCGTGGTCGAGCAGAACCTTGAGTTTATAGCTGGGCTGGCACGCCGGATCGCGGTTCTACAGAAAGGATTGATCGTTCGCGAAGTTGCTCCGACAGATTTGCACAACGAGCAGTTTGTCGAAGAGTTTGTTGGCATGGGCACTTGATGGCCGTTAAGAACCTCGCGCCTTTGGCAAGATGTTGAACAACGGTGCTCTTCCAGCGTCCGTCGCCAGATAATTTGAGACTGATCAGGCGTTTCGAGAAGAAAGGCTCTGACTCATCAGGGTTAGAGTTTAAGCGGCCTGCAGTCGATGCTGCAAGCGGCGGTTTGCGATGGTGACGAGCTCGATACGTTTGCGTTCGGCAAGGATCGTCTCGGCCGCTTCCGCAAATGGCCTACAGCCGTGCTCGATCTAGCGCGGTTCAAGTGCGGCGTAACTCATCACGACGCCTGACATATCGGGACGGCGTTCCGGATGACACGGATCGGACAGGGGCGAGATCGGATAGATGCCGACGCCCTTCGCGCGCGCTGCCTCTGTCAGCATCGCTTCGGACTCGCGCGGCAGATCGCGGAACCGGACTACCAAACCCTGGCCGGCGGCCGCACCGGCGGTGTGAATGCGATCGCGGAATCTACGATGCAAAGCATCGAGCAGGTTTTGCCTGCGTTCTCCGTTGCGGCGTCGGACGCGCCTGATATGGCGCTCATAAGCGCCGCTTTCGAGCATCATGCAAGCGCGTCCTGCTCGATCAGCGGTGTGTGCCGATCCATGGCCTGTTTGCTCCGGGCGAACACGAACTGAAGTTGCGGGGGTACCACCAGATAGCCAAGCCGCAGGGTCGGTGAAAGGGTTTCGGAGACGGTGCCAAGATAGATGAGGTTCTCGCTTCCCGAGGGCGCATGCAGCGGGGCACCGGCTTGATATCGTAACGAACCTCGCCGTCGTAATCGTCCTCGATGATGCAGGCGTCGTATTTCCTCGCCCAGGCGAGCAACTGATGGCGCCGCGCTATCGGCATCACGCCGCTAAGCGGAAACTGATGCGATGGCGTCACGTAGGCGAGCCGCGCTGCGGTCTTCGTAAGCTCGCGGGTATCCAGTCCGTCCTGGTCAACCGCGATCGGCACCGCAGTGGCGCCGGTTGCGGAAAACGCCTCCCGTACCATCAGGTAACCGGGGTTCTCGATCAGGAAGCGATCGCTGGGATCGAGCAGGAGGCGGGCACACACACAGCCCCTGCTGTGAGCCGGTAACGATGACGATCTGGTCGAGATCGCATCGGAGAGCTCTGCTGCGCCACGGATAACCCTGCAACGTCAGCCGAAGCCGTTTCGCGCCGAGCGGATCATCATAGGCCTGCCGTATGGGTCGGCGTGTGACTGCCGCAACGACGTCTCTCTTCCACGCCAGCACGGAAAGTCGGGTGCGGACAAATGTCCATATTGGAAATCTGCCGAGAGATTGCGCCGCGGAGATTCGTCGGTGCGTGGAACGACTCGTTTCAATCGCTCGCCATAATGCGCCAGCCGTATCGCATTTGGCGCACGTCGCGACCTGTTGTGTCCACGTCCGATATTGGTCACGGCCACGCACGGCCGGGCGCCGTGACGAATCTCGATGAAACCTTCGGCCGCAAGTTGCTAGTAGGCGACGGTCACCGTCCCGCGCAAGTCGCCGAGTTCGCTGGCCAGCGCCCGGGAAGACGGCAACACGCCATCGGTTCTCCGCGAGGAGATTGCGTGTTGACTCTCAGAATATTTGATCACAATATGTGATCAAATATTCTTGGGAGAAAACGTTGCCGACCTTGCGCAGCATTGAAACCGTCGCAGTGGAACTGCCGACCCGCCGCGTTCACAAGTGGACCGGTTTGACGGAGCCCATCGGGCGTTACCTTCTCGTCAAAGCGACAGATAGCGACGGCCGTGTCGGTTGGGGCGAGGCTCCGGCACTGAAGGATTGGGGCGGTGAATTCGGTCGTTACTTCGGAGAGAGTATTCTCGTCGCGGATCTCATGATCCGCCAATATCTCGCGCCCGCGCTGATTGGTCTTGAACTGGGCAATCCGGCGGAACTCCATGCGCGCATGGATTCGCTGGCGAAGGGTTATCCCTACTCGAAGGCGGCGATCGAGCTTGCCTATTACGATCTGACTGGCCGCTGGCTTAACGTCTCCGTCTCGACGTTGCTCGGTGGAAGATTGCGTTCAAGAATTCCAGTGACGCATTCGATTGGTTTGTTGTCGGTGAAGGAAGCGGAGGAGGAGGCCGGAAAAGTTGCCGCTGAAGGCATCAGGACCATCAAGATCAAGATCGGCGTTGACCCCAAGCGCGATATTGAGGTGGTCCGCGCGGTGCGCGGTGCGGTTGGTGATGATGTCGAGCTCTGCGTCGATGCCAATGAAGGATACAAGACGCCCGGCGAGGCCATCGTAACGGTGCGAGCGATGGAAAAATACTCGCTCAAGTACGTTGAGCAGCCTGTCATGGGTATCGAACGCATCGCCGAAGTCGCGCGCGCGATCGACCAACCGGTAATGGCGGACGAATCCGCGTGGAATGCCCATGATGCCATCCAGATTGCGGAGCGGCGCGCGGCGCAGATCGTGTCGATCTACACCACCAAGCCGGGCGGCTTGTACAAGGCGATGGAAGTTGGCGCGGTTTGCCGCGCGGCCGGCATCATCTGCAACGTCAATGGTTCGGTCGAAACCGGCGTCGGCAACCTCGCGAACGTGCATCTGGCGGCGTCTTGCCCGGCCGTCGTGCTGTCGAACGTCGTGCCCGTCTCGACGCCGGCGAGCCATCAGTCCGGGCAGATCGGTGGCATTTATTATCGCGACGACCTGATCAAGGAGCCGATGCGGCTGGTTGATGGCGCTATCGAGGTGCCGACCGGGCCGGGCATGGGCATCGATGTCGATCAAGCCAAGGTCGACCAATATCGCATCGCGCTGTGATCAGGCACGCAAGGGGAATTCGGGAATGCGTCAGGAAATTCTAGTCAAGCAAAGCGAAGCGATGGCAAAACATGGCTGGGATGCCATCGTCTCATGCTCGCCGGAAAACTTCGCCTATGCCACGGGATTCGTGGTGCCTTCGCAGCCATTGCTGCGCCACCGCCACGCGATGGTCATCGTCAAGGCGGATGCCACCGGTTCAATTTTCAGCGTCGATATGGAAGAGACCACGGTTGCGCGAAACGACTCGGCGTCGCCCGTCGTGATCTGGAAAGAGTTCTCGGAAGATCCGATGCGGGTGTTGGCCGATCATCTGTCGACGCTCGGTCTTGCTCGGTCGAAAATCGGTATCGAGCTGGATTATCTGCCGGCGGGAGATTTCGCGCGATTGCAGAAATTCTTGCCGGAGGCCGTTTTCGAGGGTGCCGAGCATGTGCTGTCGCGGCTGCGGCAGATCAAGACCAAGGACGAGGTCGCGCTGTTGCGCAGGCTTTCGCGGATCGCCGACCAGGCGATCGGTGATGCGCTCAGCGCGGTGCGGGCAGGCGACAGCGAGCTTGATATCGCGGCCCATCTCACGCGCAACATCTATGAACTCGGCGCGGAGCATTTCAAGCTGCTGATCGTGGCGACGGGAGAGCGCAGCCAGCTTCCGAATGTCGGCCCGACCGATCAGAAACTTCAGCGTGGCGACGTGTGCCGGGTCGAGATCTTCTCCGTGATCGGCGGGTATCAGGCCGGCGTCTGTCGCACGGCCTATGTCCAGGAACCGCCGCCGATGGCGGAAAAGATCTGGCAGTTGATGGTCGATTGCAAGTACCGGATTCTCGAGCAGGTCAAGCCGGGCGCCGATTGCCATGCGATCTATCTGGATTTTGTCGAGCAACTGAAGAAGCACAATCTGCCGCCGATCTCGTTCGTCGGCCACGGCATTGGCTTGCATCTCCACGAAGATCCCTATCTCGGCGAGACGCCGCTGCTCGGTCAGCCCGGAAAGTCGGCGGTGCTCGAAGCCAACATGGTGCTTGGGTTCGAGCCGCTTTGCTATCGCACAGGTTACGGTTTCGGGGTGCAGAACAAGGATCTGCTTCTCGTCACCGAAACCGGCTCGGAATTGCTCTCGGACTATACCAACACCGACAGCCTGATCCGGATCGCGTGAATTATGTCCAAGGCTCCTCACATTTCGATCAAGAGACTGTCGGTTTCGTTCAAGAGCCGAACCGGGACAGTCAACGCCCTGAACAATATCTCGCTCGATATCGCTCCAGGATCGTTCTTCACCATCGTCGGCCCATCGGGTTGCGGCAAGACGACGCTGCTGAAAGTGCTGTCGGGAGTACTTCAGCCGTCTGGCGGCGAAGTCTTGTTCGATGGTGTCGCGATCGACAAGAACAAGGTGCAGGGCCAGGTCGGTTACGTCTTCCAGCGCTCGTTGCTGCTGCCGTGGCGCAATGCGCTCGACAACGTGATGCTGACGATGGAAGTGGCTCGCCGCGATATGTCGCGTGCCGATCGGGAACGCGAGGCGAGGCACTGGCTCAAGATTGCCGGACTCGAGGGATTCGAGAAGCGCTTCCCGCATGAGCTTTCCGGCGGAATGCAGCAGCGCGTTTCGATTTGCCGCGCGTTGGCATTTCGGCCGAAGGTTCTGTTGATGGACGAGCCGTTCGCCGCGCTCGATGAAATCACGCGGGAGACCTTGCAGGAGGAACTGCTCCGGCTTTGGATGCAGACCGAGACCACGGTTGTATTCATCACCCACTCGATTCCGGAAGCTCTGCTGTTGTCCGAACAGATCGCCGTGATGTCGGCACGGCCGGGGCGGGTGTTGGAAAGGATCGAGGTGCCATTCCCTCGGCCACGAGAAGAGGCGACGCGCGAACTGCCGGAGTTCGGCGCAATGGCGGGGCATGTTCGCGGACTCCTGCGCCACCGCGATCCGGCAGCGGCAAAAGCACAATAGGGGGCCAGAATGTATCGAGTGGGCGTTACGGTCGGGCAGATACTGGTCTTTCTGTTGTTCTTCGCCATATGGGAAGGGATTGTCGATTTCTTCCGCATCAAGCCCGTTATTCTTCCCCCGCCGAGCCGCATCGCCGAGGTGATGTGGGAGCAGCGTGCGTTGCTGCTGACGAACACCTGGCCGACTTTTGTTGCGATTTCGCTCGGCTTTATCTATGCGGTCGTCACCGGCTTCGTGATCGCAGTGGGTATCGCCTATTCGCGGATCGTGCGCGAACTGACTTATCCATTTCTTGTCACCGCGCAGATTCTGCCGAAGATCGCCTTCGCGCCGCTGTTCCTGATCTGGTTTGGTTTCGGGCTGACGCCGAAGATCGTCATTGCGGCTTTGATCGCGTTCTTTCCCGTCGTCATCAACACGGCGAAGGGGCTGTCGTCGGTCGATACCGAACTTCTACAGTATATGGATTCACTCGGTGCGAGCGGCTGGGAAAAATTCACCAAGATCAGCTTGCCCTGGGCCATGCCGTATTTCTTTGCGGCGCTGAAGATCTCCATCACGCTGGCAATTGTCGGAGCGGTGGTCGGTGAATTCGTCGCCGCCGGCGAAGGTCTCGGCTACATCATCAATGCCTCCAATATCTCTCTCGATACCGAATTGATGTTCGCGGCTATCGTGGCCATGAGCTTGCTCGGCATCGTGCTGTTCCTGGTGATCGTCGCTGCCGAGAGATTGTTCGTCAACGGCGTCGAGGAGAACGGCGGCGTTCAAGCAACGATGTAGCGGGCAAAACGCCCGGCAGAAAACAACAACCTATCATCGACAGGAGGAAACCATGGTTTGTTTGCCCAAAAGCTTGCTGGCGCCGATTGTCGCGATCAGCATCGGATTTTGCAGTACCTCGGCCTTTGCGCTCGATAAGGTGAAATTGCGTCTCGATTGGGTGTTCGGTGCCGAGCATGCACCGATTTTCCTCGCGATGGAGAAGGGCTTCTTCAAGGACGCCGGAATTGACGTGACGGTGCTTCCGGGTGAGGGGTCATCGGTGACTGCGAAACTGGTCGGTAACCGGGATGCTGACTTCGGCTATGCCACGGCTGATCAGGTCCTGATCGGCGCGGCGCGCGGCTTGCCGATTGTCGCGACCGCGGTGGTGCTTCAGCAGAATCCGACCGCGTTCATCTTCAAGACGTCGGCAAATATCAAGGACGTCAAGACTGACCTGTATGGCAAGACGCTCGGCATTCAGCTCAAGAGCAACACTGGCCGGCAGTGGGAAGCGCTGAAGAAGTCGCTGAAACTCGATCCGACCAAGTTCAAGGAAGTGCCGGCTGATGGCGCGTTGGTACCGCTGATCGCATCCAATCGGATCGATGTCGGCGTCGGCTTCTACTTCAATGACGCGCTCAAACTGAAAGCGAGCGGCGAGGATGTCAGTTGGATCGGTTTCGAGGGCCTTGGCGTCAAGATGTACTCGACCTCGGTTCTGACCAACGAGGCGTTGATCAAGGAAAACCCGGATCTGGTGAAGCGCTTCACTAAGGCTTTTCTCAAGGGGTGGAGCTATTCGCTGGAGCATCCGAAGGAAGCCTATGACGCTTTCATCAAGGCCAATCCGTCCACCGACAAGGTCTATGCCGAACTGAAACTGCCGGAAGTTTTGAAGCTCACCCAGTCAGACGACGTCAAGGCCGGGGGGCTGGGCAGTTCGACGAAGGCCGGCTGGGAAAGCCTGCAGGATCAACTGATCGGAATGGAAATGATGAAGAGCAAGGTAGATGTCGGCACCGCCTTCACCAACGACTTCATCAAGTAGAAACGCGCATTGAAGACCGACGTGCCCGGCGAACGAATGGAGTCGAACATTATGGCCAACGATATTCTGATACTGGGCACGGGATACTTTGCGGAAATCATGATCTGCGACCTCGCGTCCACCGCGCAGGCACCGCTTCATGTGCTGGTCGGTGGCCGCAACGTGGAGCGTATGACCTGGCTTGCCGAAGCCGGGCGTTCACGAGCTGCCATTTTTGGCACGCCCGTGACGTTCGGAACGCTCAAGGTCGATTCCGGTTCGCCGGAGTCGATCGGCGAGGCGCTTGCCAAGACCAATCCGCGTATTGTGGTTCAGTCGGCGTCCCTGCAATCGCCATGGAAGGTGGATCGCATGGATTCCGAATGGTCGCGGCTGGTGGCCGAGGCCGGATTCGGAATGACCATTGCATTCCATTCCGTGTTGCCGTCACGCACCGCGAAAGCTGTGAAGGCGGCGGGCGCGAACGTCACATTCGTCAATACCTGTTACCCGGATGGAGTCAATCAGGTGCTGCATCGCGCAGGGTTGCCGATCACGACCGGCGTTGGCAACATCGCGATCTACGCGGCGGTGATTGCCGCGTTGTTGCCCGCCGAGCAGCGCGGTTCGTTGCGTGTGCTCGGACATCACCAGCATCTCGTGCAGTGGCGCAAGCCGGGCACGGAGCGCACTGGCGCGCCGGTCCGGGCGTGGGTTGGCGAGAACGAGATTCCGAACGTCGATGACATGACGCGGCATGTGCAATTGCCTTATCGCGATCTCAATGCGATCTCGGGTGCATCGGCTGTTCCCGTTCTGCGCGCGCTTGCCGGCCATGGCGATATCCTTGCGCATGTTCCCGGCCCGGGTGGACTGCCCGGCGGCTATCCGGTGCGCGTATCGGCCGGACGTGTGACGCTGGATCTCCCCAAGGGACTGACGCGCGATGCCGCGATCGCCTGGAATCGCGGATTTGAGGACGCGGACGGCGTCAGCATTTCGGACGATGGGCGAGTGACGTATTCCGAGCGGGCGAGAGATGCGCTCGCGGCATATTCACCCACGCTCGCCGCCGGGTTCAATGTCGTCGATGTGGAGGCCGTGGCGCGCGAGTTGGGCGAGTTACGGGCCAGACTCGGCGGCTGAGTTGTAACGATGGCTGTTGGTGGGCTTCCTCTTATGCCGTCGTTTCGGTTGGACGGCCGGCGTGCGCTTGTCACGGGTGCGGGACGGGGTATCGGCCTTGCCGCCGCCACTGCCCTAGCCGGTGCCGGCGCGGACGTGACCCTTTGCGCTCGGACGCGTGACGAGATCGAGATCGTTGCCGCGGCAATCAATGGTCAGGGCGGGAAGGCTGGGGCTCTTCCTTTGGATGTGACCGACCATGTTGCTGTCGTCGAGGCGCTGCGGGATCAGGCGCCGTTCGACATTCTGCTCAACAACGCCGGGATCAACCGGCCCGGAGCTTTTCTCGATGTCGGGCTCGATGATTTCGATGCCGTGTTCGATCTCAATGTCAGAGCGGTTTTCAACCTGACGCAGTTGGTGGTTGCGAAGCTGCTCGCGGCTGGCAGAAGCGGTTCGATCATCAACGTATCGTCGCAGCTCGGGCATGTCGGTGCCAGCGAGCGGTCGATCTACGTGACGTCGAAGTTCGCCATCGAGGGTCTGACGAAGGCGCTTGCGGTTGAACTCGGCCCGCGCGGCATTCGCGTCAATGCGATTGCACCGACGTTTACCGATACACCGCTGACACGATCCTACGGTCTTGGCGAGGCCCAGCTTGCGGCGCTCTCGACCAAGATCAAGCTCGGGCGGATCGGTCGCGTCGAAGATCTGATGGGCGCGGTGGTATTTCTGGCATCGGATGCATCGGCATTGGTCACCGGGACCTCGCTGTTGGTCGATGGCGGATGGACAGCGGATTGAGGTGCGAGAGTATCGCGTGGCGACGCGGATCGGGATGATCGGGCGTGCGTGAGTAGGTAACGACCACGCCGACAAGGTACGGTAGACGCACATGACAAGGACATGGCCATGAAAATTCTGGTGATTGGTGCGGGCGCCGGCGGAGCCGCGGCCACTGTCGAACTGTCGCTTGCCGGACATGACGTGACGCTCTGGAATCGCTCGCCGCAGACGTTGGAGCCATTCAAGACCAACGGCATCGCTTATGACGGCGTGCTGGGCGAAGGCGTGCTCAGGCCAGCAGGTATTACCGCGAGCCTACGTGATGCCGTTCGCGGAGCCGATGCGGCGCTTGTGACTTTGCCGACGTTCTCTCATGGCGTGGTCGCACAGGCCCTCGCCGAAGCGGGATGGTCATCCACCACGCCGGTCATTCTCAATCCCGGCCACACCGGCGGAGCGCTCGAGTTTCACGAAGCTTATCGCAGGGCCGGAGCAATTCCGCCGCCGATCGCCGAATTTTCGACACTCACTTATGTGGCACGTAAGTATCAACCCGATCACGTCACCGTATCGGGGCGGGCGGGGAGCATCCGGGCAGCGGCATTGCCGGGCGGCGCGGCAGCGTTGGCGGCGGCGCGTCAGCTTTATCCGACCGCGTACGATACGGGCGATGTCCTGGCGAGCGATCTGTCGAACGTCAACATGGTCCTGCATCCGCCGGGTGCCGTCCTCGCCGCGGCCTGGGTCGAGGCGACGCATGGCGACTTCACCTTCTACGTCGAGGGCATGACGCCCGGTGTGGTCCGCGTGATGGCCGCGCTCGACAACGAGCGCCGTGCCGTCGCGGCAGCATTCGACCACGATCTGCCGACCGTAATCGAGGAAATGCGGGCTATCGGCACTGTTTCCGCCGATGCGGCGGCAGATGACTATCGTGCGGCAATCTCTGATGGAGAAGCCAACCGGCGGATAAGGGCGCCTGACACCTTGACCCATCGATACTACGTCGAGGATTTTGGTTACGGCCTGACGCCGTTCCTTGCTCTCGCCACGATCGCGAATGTGCAAACCCCGGTTGCGGCAGCGCTATCGCTGCTTGGCGATGCAGCCTGCGGCGTGACGCCCGACGCCGGCCGAACCGCCGAACGCATGGGGATTGCAGGTCTTTCGCGTGATGAACTGATGCGCCGTGTACGTGGTGCGAGCTAGGCGGTTGCGGACATGGCGCGACTGGAGAGTCTGATCACCATCGACGATATGCGCGAGGCGGCTCGTAGAGCATTGCCGCGCATGTTGTTCGATTTCGTCGACGGTGGTGCTGGTGACGAGGCCACCAAACACCGCAACTCAGCCGGCTTCGCGACCTATGCCTTGATGGCGCGTGCGTTGTCAGGACGCGAAAGCCGTGACCAGAGCCGCATTCTGTTCGGGCGCCGGATCGAAAGTCCGGTGCTGGTCGCGCCCACCGGCTCATCCGGTCTGCTCTGGCCACGTGGTGAAGCGGAAGTTGCCAGGGCGTGCGCCAAAGCCGGCACGATCATGACGGTCAGCGCGGGCTCGACACTGTCGATTGAAGAGATTGCAGACGCCGCTCCGAGCCCGAAATGGCTGCAAATTTTTATCTACAAGGATCGCGGCATCACCCGGGCGTTTGCCGAGCGCGCTCGTGCGTCGGGCTACAAGGCTCTCACGTTGACGGTCGACTGTCCTTTGCTGGGGCGCCGCGAGCGCGATATCCGTAACGGATTCACCATCAATCCCAAGCTCAATCTTTCCACCATGGTTGATGCGGCCCTGCATCCAGGCTGGTGGACACGGATGGCGCGAACGCCGCGCGTGACATTCAAGAACTTCGAAGCTCACGGTGGCGGAGGCGTCGCCGATATGGCGCGCTATATCTCGACGCTGATCGACCCGGCGGTGCGTTGGAGCGATGTCGCGTGGCTCCGTTCGATCTGGAATGGCCCGCTGATCATCAAGGGGGTGTTGCGCGGAGAAGACGCCGTCAAGGCGCTCGATTCCGGCTGCGATGCGGTTCAAGTCTCCAATCACGGCGGGCGGCAATTCGATCAGACGCTGGGCGCCATTGAAGCGCTGGAAGAAATCGTCGATGCCGTCGCCGGTCGCGTACCGGTGCTTCTGGATGGCGGCGTGCGACGAGGCACCGACGTACTGAAAGCAATCGCACTGGGCGCGCATGCCGTTCTGATCGGGCGGTCGCATCTGTGGGGACTATCGGTGGCCGGTGAAGCCGGCGTCAAGCATGCGCTCGATCTGCTGCGCGAGGAGATCGATCTGGCCATGGCAATCGGCGGCTTCGGCTCCCTCGATGAACTGGATCGCAGCACCGTGCGGCGTGTCCCACCTTTGCCCTAAACCCGATCAATTGCAACGAAACAGCATCGATTGATACCCATCGCCACACACCGCCGGCATGGCTGCGCCTCCGGACGATCCAACAATAGACCATGAGAGAAGGATGACCACCACCATGACCAATATTCAAGATCGGTTGAAACAGCTCGGGATCGAATTGCCACGGCCATCGGTCCCGTCGGCGAACTACGTGCCGTTCCGGAGGATCGGGGATCTGCTGCTTGTTTCCGGGCAAGTGCCTTCCAAGGATGGCAAGGATCTTTTTGTCGGACAGTTAGGCGCGGAGATTTCGCTTGAGCAGGGGCAGGCCGCAGCCCGCGTCTGCGCGATCAATCTGCTGGCACAGCTCAACACCGCCCTGGACGGCAATCTGGAGCGCGTGCGATCCGTGGTGCGCCTCGGAGGCTTCGTCAACGCGGTTGCCGGATTTGGTGATCATCCGAAAGTCATCAACGGCGCGTCGGATTTGATGGTCGCAGTGTTCGGCGATGCGGGAAAGCATGTGCGCGTGGCTGTCGGCTCGTCGTCGCTGCCGCGCAATGTTCCCGTAGAGGTCGAAGGCATGTTCGAAGTCACGGACTGACGCCGCATGGCAAGGCGGATGATCGGGGGATCACCAAGCTCTCGATACGTGGCTTGGCCAGTGACTGCCGGGAAGGCTTTGGTCTGAGGTGGATATTCGTCAATTTGAAACTGCGAGAATAATTCCTTTCGGCTGGATTGCCGCACCTGCGTCAAGTAGTCTTTGCCGATTGTATCCACTGGCTGGCGAGATCGTTGCCGTGGAGCTTGCCGAGATACTAAGAGAGTGAGGAAGTTAGATGGCGCGTTCGCGCGAACCCGTAACCAAGCCGGCGACGGCTGAGGAAGCCGGCCAGAAGAAGCGGAGCGATCAGAAAAGAGCCCATATCACAGACCTGGTGGCGAAGCGGCTGCGACATGGGCTTATGACGGGGGCATTCATGCCCGGCCAGGTGATGGGCCTTCGCGCTCTTGCGACAGCGTTCGGCACCAGTTCGATGCCTATTCGCAGCGGCCTCAGTCAACTGGTGGCGGCCAACGTACTTGAAGAGCTTCCCAGCGGGTCCGTGCGCGTGCCACGGCTTTCGGCCTCAAAACTGAAAGAACTGTTCGAGGTTCGTGAGGTCGTGGAGACCATGGCGGCCAAAGCTGCGTTGCGTAATGCTGATGCTGATCTGACGAAGCGATTAACTGCCATCAACAAACGGCTCCTAGCGGCAATCGATCAGCGTGAGGCGCTTGAGTGCCTTTCGATCAATCAGGAATTTCATTTCACCCTCTATGAGGCTGCGAAATCAGATGTTCTAATGCCGTTGATCGAGTCGCTCTGGTTGTTGAGCGGACCCACTATGTATTTCTCGTTCATGGTTCCTAATTCGCCGTGGGACGCCTCGGAGCACAAGGAAATCATCGATGGGCTGAAAGCGGGAGATGCTGCCGCGGTCCAGCGTGCGCTGTCGCGGGATATTCGAACGACGGCACGTCACCTGTTAGCTTCGAGCGGATCGAGCGGTCCGCTAAAGTCGCAGATCGGAATCGCGGTCGATCGATGTTTTCGTTGAACGCCCCGGGTATCCATCTTACAAATTAGCCGTTCAACAAGGCTGTACGGGAGAGATCGGCATTATGTCGACGCCGACGGAGCAACCCCCCAAGGAAACTCTCAGGCAAAAGTGACCGTGTCGCCGAACAATCTGGAGAGTGACGCTTCGAGCGTCCACCGAAGGGGAAAGCCGGGGCCCAAGCGTCTCGGTCAAGCTCTCAGGTAAACAGACAGATTTTGGGGAGCAGCCGTGGGCCGGTGGCCTGCACCCATTGATCTGTCTGGAGAGCAACATTGTCCAAGATAGTTGTGATTGGCGCCGGCATTGCCGGCGTTTCAACGGCCTATGCCCTTCTGACGCACGGTTATGACGTCACTGTAGTGGATCGTCATCGCTATGCCGCGATGGAAACTTCCTTCGCCAACGGCGGACAGCTTTCCGCCAGCAATGCCGAGGTCTGGAACCACTGGTCGACGGTTCTCAAAGGCGTCAAATGGATGCTTAAGCGGGATGCACCGCTTTTGATGAGCCCGATGCCGTCGTGGCATAAGTACAGTTGGCTGGCCGAGTTTGTTTCCAACATCGGCAGATATCGCGAGAACACTGTCGCCACCACGAGACTCGCGATCGCGGCGCGCAAGTTCATGTTTCAGATTGCGGAGCGCGAGGGGATCGACTTCGATCATGTCCGTCGCGGTATTCTGCACATTTATTGGGACAAGCGCAGTTTCGAACACGCGACGAGCGTGAATCAAATGCTGGTGGAGGGAGGACTGGATCGGCGAGCCGTGACAACCGGCGAGATCAAATCGATCGAGCCGACTCTGCACGGCGCGTTTCATGGTGGATTCTACACACCGTCGGATTCCACCGGGGACATCCATAAATACACGGCCGGACTAGCACGTGCCTGTGAGAAGCGTGGCGCAACGTTCATGTACGATAGGATAGTGACCGGTATTGAGCGGCGCGACCGCTTTCACGTCAATTGTTCGGCCGCTGATAGTGATGGGGATTCAGCGTCGCAGGCCATTGAAGCCGATGCCGTCGTTATATGTGCAGGCGCGAGCAGTCGTGGCTTTGCCGCCATGCTCGGCGATCGGCTCAACGTCTATCCCGTCAAGGGTTACTCGATCACAGTGCATCTGGATGACGAAGCGTCCCGGAAGGCGGCGCCCTGGGTCAGTCTTCTCGACGATCGCGCGAAGATCGTCACCAGCCGGCTAGGTGCCGGGCGCTTTCGTGTCGCGGGAACGGCAGAATTGAATGGGATGATTCGTGATATCCGCGACGATCGCGTGAGGCCATTGGTCGAGTGGACGCGTATGCTTTTCCCCGAGGTTCGCACCCAGCGGGTCGTGCCCTGGGCAGGTCTGCGGCCGATGATGCCAAACATGATGCCGAAGATCGGAAAGGGTCGTGCGCCGGGGGTGTTCTACAACACCGGGCATGGACATCTGGGATGGACCTTGTCGGCCGCGACCGCTGCTATGCTTGCGGACACGATGGTGCTGGATAGACCGCCACGACAGGCAGGATGACGGTGTGATCAGCGAGGCGAGCGATAGTGGAGTGCCGGGGAGCCGGTTCGATGCAACCGGTGATGTACAAGACCCGGCCACGTGAGTCCGGCTTTGATTGTTACATTGTTCCGGATCGACAGGAGTCGACGCACCGTGCTAATTTGATCGTTGTCGCGACCGAGAGCCAGATTCAGAATTGTCGAGCCGCTTGTTCCAGCGCAGTTTTTTGCAGGTTCCACGGAGGGCGGTGACCCTTCTGGTGCTGATGGTATATCTTTGCGTTGGCGCACTGCACGGGCTTTGTGATCTCGAACTTTCGAAGCCTTCCGGATCGGTGGCCGTATCCCTCGTTCAGGAGGGAACCGGTCACTCCGATACGGGACTTGTCGCCGATCACCACTGCCATGGGTGCTTCTCGGTTTCGGTGCCTGCCCCGATCACCTCCGCCACGATCAGCGAAATGCCGATGAAACTCTCGTTTCGTCAGGACGCTGATCGGCGTGGTTTTTTCGGCGGGATCGACCTTCCACCTCCAAAAGCCTGATCTGACCTTCGTCGCTGGGCGCTTTCTGCCCTGAATCCGTCGTTCGTCAGGTTTGTTGTCATGCCATTCAGGATCGACACGCGTTTTGCGTGTGCGATGGCGCTGCTCATCAGTTGTACGCTGAGCGATGGAGCGCACTCGCAAACAATCACCATGGGATCTGCGCTGCAGCGTGCGCTTGCTGCAAGTCCACGTTTGACTGCGGCGGAACGCGATATCGGCATCGCACGCGGACAGCGGATCCAATCCGGCGCGTTGCCCAACCCGACGATTTCCTACGAACAGGATAATTCGTTCGGGTCTGGTGTTTACCGCGGAACGCGATCTGCCGAATCGACGCTGCAGATCAGTCAAATGTTCGAGTTGTGGGGCAAGCGCGATGCCCGCATTGCCGTCGGTCAGGCTGGGCTGGATGCCGCGGCCATCGAACGGCAGGCGGTGCGGCTCGAAATTCTTTCGGAGACCGCGATCGCCTTCGTGAATGTCCTTGGGCTGCAGCGGCGAATTCATATTCTCGACGAACACGTCCAGGCTCTCGATAAGATCACACCGCTGCTGCAACGCCGCGTCGAAGCAGGTGCGTCCTCCGTGGCTGAAACAGGGCGGGCGGAAGCCGCCTCCGCGTTGGTCAAGGCGGATCGCGAACGTACGAAAGCGTCCCTCGCAAGTGCGCGTCGCGAGCTGGCCATTCTGATGGGAGATGCAACGCCGCGCTTCAGCCGCGTATCGGGTCGGCTCGAGGCTGTTGGTCGGCCGCCCAAGTTCCAGTCGGTGATCGCAGCCATCGACGCAAACCCGCAATTGGTGCGGTGGACGGCGGTTTACGCGCAGCGGAATGCTGAACTGTTGCTGGCGCGCCTGAAGCCTTACCCCGACGTGACAGCCTCCGTCGGTTGGCGCCATTATAATGAGACCGGCGACAATGCGGTTCGATTGTCCCTGTCGGTTCCGATTCCAGTCTTTGACCAGAACCAGGGCAATATTCTCTCCGCTCAGGAGAACCTCGCCAAGACCCGCGCCCAGCAAAAAGCGAACCGCAATACCCTCATCGTCCTCGCCGGGCGGGCCTACGATTCCCTCGAAGGCGCGCTGAAAGAGCTTGCGCTCTTGCGCACCGTAGCGATTCCCAAGGCGAGGGACGCCGCCACAGCCATCTCGGAAGGGTACGGCCAAGGACGCTACTCCTTGCTCGAGGTGTTGGATGCACAGTCCAGCCTCGTGCAGGCGCGTCTGCGCGAGCAGGAGGCACAGCAGAATTTCCACGTGGCCGTCGCCACCATCGAGGGGCTTGTCGGCAATCCGTTCGCTCTGGCGCGGGGGAAGGCGCGATGAAAATGTGGACCGCTATAGCGGTTGTGGGAATCGCGCTGGTAACAGGGATAAGCGTGTACGCCAACATACCAGGCAAGATCGCAATGTCGACTGGGAATGACACGTCGCAAACGGGGCGCGGCGAGGATCACGACGCAAGTGGACATCAGAATGAAAATTCCGTCGAGATGAGCGATGCCAAGGTCGCCGCATCGGGAATCGAGATTCTGTCGGCACAACAAGCAACGTTGCACGATTCGATCATATTGAACGGCATTCTTCAGCCGAACCAGGAAACTCTGGTTCAGGTCACGCCGCGATTTTCAGGGGTCGTACGTGAGATCAAGAAGCGGATCGGCGACGTGGTTGAAAAGGGCGATCTTCTTGCGAAGATCGAGAGCAATCAGAGTCTGACGGTCTATGAATTGCGTGCGCCGATTTCAGGCACGGTGATCGATCGTCAGGTTGCGCTTGGTGAGTATGCGTCGGAACAGAAGCCTGCCTTCATTGTCGCGGATGTCTCGACGGTCTGGGTCGACCTGTCGGTCTATCGCCGTGACTTGCCGCGCGTTCGCGTCGGAGACAAGCTTCTGATTGACGTTGGCGATGGAGGAAAGCCGATCGACGCTGACGTTTCCTATATTTCGCCTGTCGGCAGCAGCGATACCCAAACCGCGCTGGCGCGTGCCGTGATCCGCAACGAGGGGATGCGTTTGCGGACCGGTCTGTTCGTGTCCGCCCGTCTAATCCTATCGGCCAGACAAGTGCCCGTCGCAGTCAAGACATCCGCAATTCAGACGATCGAGAACAGAAGCGTTGTTTTCGTTCGACTGGGCGACCGGTTTGAGATTCGGGATGTCTCGCTGGGAAGTCGCGATCCCGAACATGTCGAGGTTATGTCCGGCATACGCGATGGCGACAAGTATGCGGCGGGTAACAGCTTCGTGGTGAAAGCCGAGATCGCGAAGGGAACCGCAGCCCATGAGCACTGACATCGATCGAATGCAGGCTGGGCTGAAAGTGCTGGCGGTTACCCCGGAATGGCCATTGGTGAACCGGTCGAAACCGTGCGCCTCCAAGCTCGGATATCAGCGATGATAGACAGAATTCTTGCCTTCTCGGTCCGGCAACGCTGGCTGGTGATGATCGGCGTGCTGCTGATGGCCGCACTCGGTGCGTGGAATTTCACGCGTCTGCCGATCGATGCCGTTCCCGATATCACCAACGTTCAGGTGCAAATCAATACCAGTGCGCCCGGCTATTCGCCGTTGGAGGTCGAGCAGCGGATCACTTTTCCGATCGAGACGGCGATGGGAGGTTTGCCCCATCTCCAGAATACCCGATCGCTGTCCCGCTATGGCCTCAGTCAGGTAACGGTGGTTTTCCAGGACGGCACGGACATCTATTTCGCGCGTCAGCTTGTCAATGAGCGCGTACAGCGCGTCAAAGACACGCTTCCCACCGGAATCGAGACGGCGATGGGGCCTGTATCGACTGGTCTCGGTGAGATCTACATGTATACCGTGGAGGCGAAGGCTGGTGCCGGACGGGAGGATGGTGATCGTTATGGTCCGACCGACCTGAGAACCATTCAGGATTGGATCATCAAGCCGCAGCTGCGCAATGTCGCCGGTGTCAACGAAGTCAACACCATCGGCGGCTTTGAGAAGCAGTTTCATGTGATGCCGGATCCCGGCAGGCTTATGGCCTACCGCTTGAGTTTCCGCGACGTCATGACCTCGCTTGCCGCCAACAATGCGAATGTCGGTGCAGGCTATATCGAGAAGAACGGAGAGCAGTATCTGGTCCGGACGCCGGGACAGGTGAGTGGTATCGAGGACATCAAACAGATCGTCATCGGTTCTCGAAACGGCGTTCCGGTCAGGATCATGGACGTTGCCGATGTCCGCGAAGGGAGGGATTTGCGGACGGGAGCGGCGACGCATGACGGCCAGGAGGTCGTCCTTGGAACAGCGATGCTGTTGATCGGGGAGAACGGGCGAAGCGTCGCGCAGCGCGTCGCGGCCAAGCTCAAGCAGATCGAGCGCTCGCTGCCCGAAGGCGTCTCGATCCGCGCGATCTACGATCGGACGCATCTCATTGACGCGACCATTGCCACCGTCGAAAAGAACCTTGTCGAAGGTGCCTTGCTCGTCATCGCGGTGCTTTTTCTTATCCTTGGCAATTTAAGAGCGGCGTTCGCCACGGCTTTGGTCATTCCGCTGTCGATGCTGTTCACGATTACCGGAATGTTTGAGAACAAGGTCAGCGCCAACTTGATGAGTCTTGGCGCGATCGATTTCGGCATCATCATCGATGGCGCCGTGATTATCGTGGAGAACTGCCTTCGCCTTCTCGCCCACGAACAGGGGGAGAAGGGTCGTCTTCTGACTCGAAGCGAGCGCTTCGAGACGATTGTGAAGGGATCCCGCGAAGTCATCAAGCCGAGCCTGTTCGGTACGCTGATCATTGCCGTCGTTTATCTGCCGGTCCTGACGCTCACGGGGGTCGAGGGCAAGATGTTCACGCCGATGGCGCTGACGGTACTGTTCGCTTTGCTCGGGGCAAGCCTGCTGTCCATGACGTTCGTGCCGGCGGCGATTGCCCTGTTTGTAACGGGAAAGGTCTCCGAGAAGGAGAATTGGTTCATGCGGGCGGCCCGCCGGATGTATGAGCCGATGTTGGATCGTGCAATTCGTTTTCGAGGCCTTGTTGGAATCGCGGCAGCCGTTCTAGTCGTCATCAGCGGATACGCTGCATCGCGCATGGGTGGTGAATTCATCCCAAGCCTTGACGAGGGCGACGTTGCAATCCAGGCGTTGCGAATTCCGGGCACTAGCCTGACCCAGTCATTGGAGATGCAGCAGGCGCTTGAGAGGCGTCTTAAGAAAATTCCAGAGGTCAAGGAGAGTTTTGCCCGGACCGGCACTGCTGAGGTCGCCACTGACCCGATGCCTCCGTCGATCTCGGACGGCTATGTGATGCTCAAGCCTCGCGACGAATGGCCTGATCCAAAAAAGCCGAAATCGGAATTGGTGACGGAGATAGAGGCTGCGGCCGAGGAAATCGCCGGCAGCGGTTATGAGATATCGCAGCCAATTCAACTTCGCTTCAACGAGTTGATCTCCGGCGTTCGCAGCGATGTGGGCGTGAAGATTTTCGGCGATGATCTTGAGGTGCTGGCGCAGCTTGCAAGCCAGGTGCAGGCGGTTCTCCAAAACGTTCAGGGAGCGGCCGACGTTAGAACGGAGCAGGTGACTGGCTTGCCGGTCTTGACCGTCAAACTGAATCGGCAAGCCTTGTCTCGTTTCGGTATCAGTGTTGCTGATGTGCAGGGCCTCGTCGAGATCGCGGTTGGCGGCAAGAGTGCCGGGCTCGTCTTTGAGGGCGACAGGCGTTTCGACCTCGTGGTGCGACTTCCGAACGAGCTTCGCTCCGATATCGACGCGATTCGGGCGCTTCCGATACCTTTACCGCCTGTTGAAGCTGCAACGAAGGCAACGCCCGCGACCTTCGGCGCGTCCCCGCCGGCCCAAATGCGGTATGCTCCGCTGTCGGAGCTTGCGGAGATATCGGTCGCACCCGGCCCGAACCAGATCAGTCGCGAGGACGGCAAACGACGTATCGTGGTGTCTGCCAACGTTCGGGGCCGGGATCTTGGCTCGTTCGTCGTCGACGCAGAAAGCCAGATTTCTCAAAAGATCAAAATGCCGGCGGGGTATTGGATCGGCTGGGGCGGGCAGTTCGAGCAGTTGGTCTCGGCGACCCAGCGTCTCATGATCGTGGTTCCGATCGCGCTGCTTTTGATCTTCCTGCTGTTGTTCGTCAGCCTCGGATCGCTCATCGATGCGGCGTTGGTGTTCAGCGGCGTCCCGCTTGCTCTTACAGGAGGCATTTTCGCGCTTATTCTTCGCGGCATTCCGCTCTCGATCAGTGCCGGTATCGGCTTCATCGCACTCTCTGGTGTGGCGGTTCTGAACGGGCTTGTCATCATTACCTTCATCGAGCGTCTGCGCAGGGAGGGCAAACCGATACGCGACGCCGTCCGGGTTGGCGCGCTTACACGATTGAGGCCAGTGTTGATGACAGCGCTTGTAGCCTCGCTCGGCTTTGTCCCGATGGCGATCGCAACCGGAGCTGGCGCCGAGGTTCAACGTCCGTTGGCGACCGTCGTTATCGGCGGCATCGTTTCTTCGACAATCCTGACGCTGTTGGTGCTGCCGGCGCTTTACGTCTTGTTCCGCAGAGAAACCGCAACGGCCGTCATCGAGTTAGAAACGGCTGACGGAAAATCCGGATAGGCATGATTCAAGAACTGGCCGGAAGGTCTGTTGGCGTTTCGGGAGGTCTGAATGCACGGTGGAGGGGTATCGGGTACAGCGGCCGCGCAGCACGCCCAAAGACTTGTCTGGGCGCTCGGTTTGACCGCGACCTATATGGTCGCCGAGGTCGTAGGCGGCCTGATGACAGGCAGTATCGCGTTGCTGGCGGATGCGGCGCACATGCTGACCGATGTTGGGGGGCTCGCTCTGGCCCTTCTGGCTATCTGGTTTGCGGCGCGTGAGGCTACGCCACAGCGAACCTTCGGCTACTTGCGAATGGAAGTGCTGTCGGCGCTGGCGAATGCCGTGGTTCTCCTGCTGCTGGCGATCTATATTCTCTACGAAGCCTACCAGCGTCTTGCCTCTCCGCCGGATATTTTGAGCGGACCGATGCTCGCAATCGCTACAGTGGGCCTCCTGATCAATCTGATCAGCATGCGTCTGTTGGCGGCGGGTTCGTCCGAAAGCGTGAATGTCAAAGGAGCTTATTTCGAAGTCTTCAGCGACATGCTTGGGTCGATAGGGGTGATCGTCGCGGCACTGTTGATGATGTGGAAAGGCTGGTGGCTGGCGGACCCGATCATTGGCGCTGGAATCGGTCTGTTTATCGTGCCGCGTACCTGGCTCTTGTTGAAGCAGGTCACCCACATTCTTATGGAAGGTGTCCCGCCGAATGTCGATGTTACAGTGCTTCAGGATAAGCTCCTGAGAATAGAAGGTGTAACCTCCGTACACCACTTGCATGTCTGGACGCTCACCTCCGGGTTCGACGCGATGAGTTGCCATCTTGTGATCGGCAATCTTTCGGGACAACGGGACATCCTGCTCGAAGCTCGCCGAATCATGAGGGAGGATTACGGCATCGATCATGTGACAATTCAGATCGAGGACGAAGCGCTGCGTGCAAGCGAGGCCGTCCTCCATGTTTGAAGGCAGGTCGAGGTTTGGGATCGCGCGACCGCGCCGCCATTGAGCTGACGGAGCGAACAGGTCATCCGTAGAGGGGAATTCGTTCCTGACCTGCCGCGCAATCAGTTCGGCATCATGACCAAGAAATTCGTCGTCGGAACGATATCGCCGCCGCGCTCGACGGTATATGTCGCAGTGTACAAACCTGAACTCCAGCCTTGTTCCGGCCGTTTCGTTCCAGCGAACAGCATGGATTGAGCCTTGTCTTTCTCGACTATAGCGGAGCTTTCGGTGATGGTCTGTTCTTCGGGATGTTTCAGAATCAACCGTTGAGCATCACCCGCCTAAAGCCGATCACGATCGCACGCTACGGACCACGATCAGTCACTCTGCGAAAGGCCGCCAATGGCGCTGCAACGTAAAGGCGCTAATGTCTTGACTGGCTCAGGACTACCACCACGCCAGTTGGCGTTGGTTGATGCGCCCTCAGGGTGGTGGATGTTGCGTCACTCCGGTCGGCAAGGCTGACGACCGATCCCGCCTGCGTTTCGGCTTCTGCTGATCCGGTCGATTCCAGAACCTTCAAGCCGCTCTCATCGACAAAGAAGGTGTGATCACCAAACAACTCACTCAACTTGCCGACGGCAGGGTGGTCGTCGGGGAGAACCCGTGCATCCATCTGCGTCAGGGTCTCGTTCACTTGCGCCGCATTCAATTTCATGACGATCATGCTCCGTTGATACTGATCATGCATTCTTCTTGGTGAACATCGTCAGGATACCGTCATCATCGACATTGATGGCGACGACCTGGGCGGAGACGCGGCCCTTCGCCTTAAGTGCGGAGACAGCTTGAGGGGTCGCGTCGATCGAATCGCGTAGCGACTTCAGGTCTTCCTGCTTCGCGTTCTCTAAAAGCGAATCGATCTTCGCGCGGAGACTCGATTCGAGGTCTTCGACATCAATCACCTGAATGCTGCGGATCGTGACGCCACTCTCTTGCGATTGAGTCTCGGTGTTTGAAGGCGCCGGCGTTGCTTGTGTCTGGGCCAAGCTGGGGGCGCCAATGATGAGGAGTGCGGCAATAGCTGATGTAGCCAAGGTTCGCATGGAATTGCTCCTTCTGCCTTCCAGATCGGGCATTCTGTTGCCAGAGCGTGGTGTTTGACGGTGCTTTGTGTGATCATTTGATGGATACCACATGGTCATTATGTGCTCGCGATCGAGGTGGGATACCACTCCTTCACCTCGATCGCGAGCCATCCATCCTGTAGGGATGCTCAGAGAGACTAATCAGCGTTGCTGACTAGTTTGATGTGAGGTTCCATCTCGTCCATAAGCTCGCGATAAGCTTTAAGATAGTCGAGTGCCATCCGGCGAGCCGTAAAGCGTCTTTCAAACTCTTTACGGATGCTCGCTCGATCAAGCGTCGTCAATCGATCGACAGCAGCGACAGCGCTGGTGTCGTCCTCGACAACAAATCCAGTTCTTCCGTCATCCACGATTTCAGGAACGGAACCGCGATTGAAGGCGATCACGGGCGTTCCGCAAGCCATGGCCTCGATCATGACGAGGCCGAAAGGCTCCGGCCAATCGATCGGAACCATAAGCCCGATGGCGCCACTGAGAAAGTCGGATTTCTCGTGATCGCTGATCTCACCGATGTACTCCACGAGCGGGTGATCCATCATGGGACGGATGCGCTCGTGATAGTATTCCTCATCGGCGCGATCGATTTTTGCGGCAATCTTGAGTGGAATGCCGCATCGGATCGCGATGCTGATTGCGCGATCAACGCCTTTCTCCGGGGCGATGCGGCCAAGCACAGCGAGGTAACTTGGTCGAATCGGCTGCGGAGTCAGTAATTTTTCGGGAAGCCCGTGATGAATGGTGCGTAGCCATCGCGCATGCGGGACAGGCCGTCGCTGCGCGTTCGAGATGGAGATCACCGGGATAGAGGCGAACGTTGAGAAAACGGGCCGATGCTCGGGAAGATCGAGACGTCCGTGAAGTGTCGTGAGGAATGGCGTCGGTTGCCTGGAGAACAGCGAGAACGGATAATAGTCGAGATGAAAGTGCAGGAAATCGAATTCGTTATTGTCGCACTTACGACGAACCCGCTCCAGCATCACCATGTGAAGAGCGTTCGGATCCCGGACCGAACCGTCGAGGCGCAAGGCTTTCGGCCATGCCGCTTCGAGGCGGGCGGACGTGTGTGAATCGCCGCTGGCGAACAGCGTGACATCGTGCCCTAACGCGACAAGCTCCTCCGTCAACCAATGAACAACTCGTTCGGTGCCGCCATACAATCTGGGCGGAACAGCCTCCGTAAGCGGAGCAACTTGCGCAATGCGCATCTGACAACCTCCTGCCGAATTTTGAGTGTGCGATCCTTATCGCGCGAAGGTCAGCCCTGCCCGAAGCGGGGAACGTTTTCATTTCTGTAGGGTTCCTCCGACAGGACAAGTTCCTCAACGTGCGGCGTAAGTGCGGATGCGGTGGGCGACGAAATAAATGTTCGAGCCGCTGCCTCGAAGCATGTGGCGGAGCGAAGGCAAGTCTGGAGCAAATGTGGGGATCTTCTTTCAACGCTGGCGGCCGGAATCGTGGCTGCATCCATTTTCGCAACATCGTCCACCCCGAAGCGAGGCTCAATATTCGATGGATAATCTATCAACTTACGCCGATCGGCCCTTCTCACTGGTGATGGGCTATCTGCGTCGACATCTTGCGGCGCACGCAATGATCCTCGGTGCGGTAATTGCGGCGGTGACGTGTTCAGTCGGAACACAATATGGGGTCAAAGCACTTGTCGATGCCTTGGCCGCAGGGCCGGGGCAGGTTGATGGCGTATGGCTGGCATTCGTTCTTCTCATGGGATTGGTCTGTGCCGACAATTTTTTATGGCGCGTCGCAAGTTGGCGGGCGAGTTACACGTTCGTCGAGGTGACCGGAGATCTTCGCTCCGACATCTTCCGACATCTGACTGGACATGCGCCGAGCTATTTTGCCAACCGGTTGCCGGGAATGTTGAGCAGCCGGATCACGGCGGCGTCGAACGCGGTGTTCACGGTCGAGAATATGTTCGCCTGGAACGTGCTGCCACCATGCATTGCCACCATTGCTGCGATCATCTTGATTGGAACCGTGAGCATTCCAATGGCAGGTGGTCTTGCGGTGATTGCCGGGATCGTTGTGGTGGCGATGTTCAAAATGGCGGCGGAGGGCAAGCCGTTGCACGACGATTTCGCCGGCAAGGCGGCCGCTGTCGACGGCGAGATGGTCGATGTCATCAACAACATGACGCTGGTGCGCGCATTCTGCGGCCTGCGTCATGAGCATGATCGTTTTGATGCAACCGTCGATCGCGAGATGAAGGCGCGAGGCCGAAGCTTGCGGTATCTTGAGAAACTGCGGTTATTGCATGCGGCGGTCACCGTTGTCCTAACGGTGGGTTTATTGGCTTGGGCGATTGTGCTTTGGCAGCGCGGCAGTGCAAGCACCGGCGACGTCGTGCTGGTCTGCACGCTGGGTCTTTCGATTCTGCATGCGACACGGGATCTCGCGGTCGCCCTTGTGGACGTGACGCAGCATGTGGCGCGGATGTCGGAAGCGATCGCGACGCTCCTGGTGCCGCATGAGCTTCAGGATCATCCTGAAGCTGCTCCATTGATAAAGAAGGGAGTGGCGATTTCCTTCGACAACGTCTCGTTCACCTATCCTGATGGATTTAAGGTGTTCGATGGGCTGGAGTTGCGCCTTTTCCCGGGCCAGAGGGTAGGTATTGTCGGCCCGTCCGGCGGTGGAAAGTCCACTTTGTTTTCTCTTCTGCAGCGCTTCTATGACGTCGATAAGGGTAGCGTCACCATCGGCGGCCAGAACATCACCCACGTCACGCAGCAAAGCTTACGCGATGCGATTTCGGTCGTGCCGCAAGACATCTCGCTGTTTCATCGGTCGATTATTGACAACATCCGATACGGTCGCCCGACTGCCACCGATGATGAGGTGCGGCGCGCAGCCATCGCCGCGCGCTGTGACTTTGTCGATAGCTTGCCCGAGGGGCTTGCCACGTTGGTCGGCGACCGGGGTGTCCGACTTTCCGGCGGCCAGCGACAACGAATTGCGATCGCGCGTGCGTTTCTTAAGGATGCACCGATCCTGTTGCTCGATGAGGCCACTGCGGCGCTCGATACCGAGTCGGAGGAGGCGGTCCGCGAAGCTCTTAACCGCCTGATGCGGGGGCGAACCGTGATCGCCATTGCGCATCGGCTGACAACAGTGCGGAACTTCGACCGCGTCGTCGTGCTCAAGGGCGGTCGTATCATCGAGGACGGTCCACCGGATCATCTGATGCGGACTCAAGGGCCTTATCGGCAGCTCGTGACGCAGGAGATGCGCCGCCTTGCCGCTCATGCGGCGTAAGATCGAGGGTGCCAGAACGCGGTCGTGCTGATCAGGCAAGGCACTCTCAAACCTCAAGGAGGTTCAGACATGGAGATCGAGGCCGCGACCCGGATCGGAACAACGGAGAGGGAGGCGATCGTTTCCGAATCGCCGTTCTATATTCCGATGACGGGGCCGCTGGCGCGTCCGCGACGAACCCTGAAGCATGACGATACTTTTGTTGTGTTGGACAGCCACGGCGATATCGGCGCATCCGCCGGTGGACCGGATGGGTTGTTCCATTGCGACACGCGACATCTCGCCCGTTTTGAACTGGCTCTGAATGATATGCAGCCGCTTTTGCTCGGCTCGAATCTGCGCGATGACAATTCGGGATTGACGGTCGATCTCACCAACCCCGATATTTTCAGCGGCGATCGCATCATCCTTCAGAAGGATATGATCCATATCGTGCGCACGATCTTTCTATGGCGCGGCACGGCCTATCAGCGGATCGGTGTGCAAAATCATGGTGATCGCACAGCGCGCTTCGATCTGACATTTCTATTCGACAGCGATTTCGCCGACCTGTTTGAGGTGCGTGGCGAAAGACGTCCCCGGCGCGGCTCGGGCCTGTCGGAAACACGAGGTCCTGCGAATGTGGAACTGAGATACACCGGGCTCGATGGCAATCTTCGGACAGCAGGGCTGCATTTCGATCCGCCACCGACGACGCTTGCCGTTGACAGCGCCCGCTATCGCCTCAAACTTGCACCGCAACAAGTCGCTTCATTGTTCGTCGCGATTTCCTGCAATCTGCCTGCGGAGCGGACAATCCCTCCATTCTTCCGCGGCCTTCTGGCGCATCGTCGTGAGATGCGGGAGGCAACGGCGGGCGCTGCCGTGATCGAGACATCAAACGATATTCTCAACGAGGTGTTGTGCCAGTCGATGGCCGACCTCAACATGCTGATGACGGAAACACCGGACGGGCGCTATCCCTATGCCGGAATCCCGTGGTACTCGACCACGTTCGGCCGCGACGGGCTCATCACCGCGCTTCAGATGCTTTGGATAGACCCGCGTGTCGCGCGCGGCGTCCTGCGACGGCTGGCGAGATTTCAGGCGAAAGTAACCGATCCGTTGTCCGATGCCGAACCCGGGAAAATTTTGCATGAAATGCGCGGCGGGGAAATGGCCGCCCTGCGAGAGGTGCCCTTCGCCTCCTACTATGGCAGCGTCGATTCAACGCCGTTGTTTGTGTTGTTGGTCGGTCTTTATGTCGAGCGCACCGGCGATGTTTCGACACTCGCTGAATTGTGGCCGGCGGTGGAGGCAGCGCTGGGATGGATTGATGGTCCAGCCGATCGCGATGGTGACGGGTTCGTCGAATATCAACGGGCGACCGAACAGGGATTGGTCAATCAGGGCTGGAAGGATTCCTTCGACGCCATCTTTCATGCTGACGGACGATTGGCTGAGGGCGATATCGCACTGGCGGAAGTGCAGGGATATGTCTTCGCCGGAAAGCGGCTCGCCGCTCGCTGTGCGCGGCGGCTTGGATTAATGGATCGCGCACAGAAGCTGGATGATGATGCGTGTCAGTTGGCTCGACGGTTCGAAGCTGCCTTCTGGTGCGAAGATCTTGGAACCTACGCATTGGCGTTGGACGGGGCGAAGCGGCCCTGCAAAGTGCGAACGTCCAATGCGGGTCAGCTTCTGTTCACGGGAATCGTGCGCGAAGACAGGGCTCGATTGGTTGCCGCTGATCTGATGCGGCCGCAGTTTTTCAGCGGATGGGGCATCCGAACCGTGGCTCGCGGAGAGGCGCGCTACAATCCGATGTCCTATCACGATGGATCAATTTGGCCGCACGACAATGCGTTGATCGCTCTTGGCCTGGCGCGATACGGGCTTAAGCACTCGGTCGAGTCCGTCTTCAAGGGGCTGTTCGATGCAGCCAGTTACATGGAGTTGCGACGGTTACCCGAACTGTTCTGCGGATTTCGCCGCGAACGCCGGCGCGGGCCCACGCTCTATCCAGTTGCCTGCTCGCCGCAAGCATGGGCAAGCGCGACGCCGTTCTCGCTGCTCGAGGCCGCGCTTGGACTTGAGTTTGATGCTGATGCCAGCGAGATACGGCTGCGCAATCCGCATCTTCCGGCTTTTCTCAATGAGGTGATCGTGCGCGATCTGTCGCTTGACGAAAGCAGCGTCGATCTTCGCTTGCGTCGTCATGGCGAGGGGGTTTCGCTCGAAGTCTTGCGGTCGCGCGGCCGTGTTCAAGTGTCGATGGTGTTCGCGCATTGATGTAAACGGCACGGGTATTTGCGGAGGATTTATGCGCCAAATCTGCATAGTTCTATCTGTTCTGATGCTGGCGGGTGCCGCGGTTTGCGGGTCCGTGGCGGCTGACGAGGTCGGTTCGCCGCCGGCGGCGCCTTCACAGGCTGACAAGCCGGTGCCGCCTCCGCCGTCCATTACTGTCATCGGACCGGCCGACGCTCACGGAGTGCTTGGCCGCGAAGTGAAAAGTGCGACCGGCGAGAACATGGGACGGGTGGTCGATATCATTGCCGACAGAAGCGGTGCGGTGCGTGCTGCGGTGATCGATTTCGGGGGCTTTCTAGGGGTCGGAAGCCGCAAGATCGTTGTCGACTGGAACGCTCTGCATTTTGGCCAGGTGCAAGGCAAGAACAGCAACATCACGCTTGACCTGACACAGGATCAGGTGAAGGCGGCGCCGGAATACAAAGAGGGCACGCCCGTCGTGGTGCTCGGTGCCTCCGGAAGTCTGAACCCTCTACGGTTTTGAAGCCGTGACTGAACATGATGCTGTCGACGTGCCCATGGAATCAGATCGCCGTTTCGAAAGATCAGCGAACACCATAACCGCCGACACATCGTCGTCGGCAACATCATCAACGACACCTGAGCCGGTTCCTTCGTCGCAGAGCCAGCGCGGTCTGGACTGGTTCATTTTCTTTCTCGCCGATCTGCAGACCGGCTTTGGACCTTTCGTCGTCGTTTACTTGACCACCCAGAAATGGACCCTGACCGAGATCGGCCTTGTCCTGTCGATCGGTGGCGTCGTCGGCTTGATCGGCCAGATGCCAGGTGGGGCCATCATCGATGCCGTGCGTTCGGAGCGGCTTGTAGCCGGTCTCGCGGTGGCAACGATCGGTCTGGTTGCGCTGGCCTATGCGGCATGGCCGATTTTCCCGGTCATTGCGATCGCCGCGACCCTTCATGCGGCAGCAAGCTGCGTGCTCGGTCCGGCGATTGCAGCGATCAGCCTCGGGTTGGTCGGGCCGAGGGCGATCAGTGAAAGACTGGGACGCAATGCCCGGTTCGCCTCGCTCGGCAACGGCAGCGCCGCCGCCGTCATGGGTGGAATCGGCTATTTGTTCTCAAGTCGCATGGTGTTCGTCGTCAGCTTTGTCTTTGCGGTGGCAACAGTGCTGTCGCTGTGGCAGATTCGCGATCGGGAAATTGATCCGGAACAGGCGCATGGCGCGGTTTCCAGGCCGCCGTCCGATCCTGGGGCGACCAGCATCTTTCATCTCTTGCGCCAGCGCCCGCTGCTCATTTTTGCGGCAATCGTCTTGCTGCTTCAATTGGCCAACGCGGCCATGCTGCCACTGATGGCAGGGATCGTCACGGCGCGTTCGAGCGCCTCGGCGCCGGCTCTGATCGCTGCCAGCATCATCGTTCCTCAGGCGATGGTCGCGCTGATCTCGCCCTCGGTCGGCCGCAAGGCCCAGTCATGGGGTCGGCGCCCTTTGCTGATGCTGGCATGCGGGGCGCTGGCGCTTCGCGGATGCCTGTTCTCGGTGACCACCGATCCATCGATGCTCGTCGTTATCCAGGCTCTCGATGGCATTACGGCTGCGGTTTTCGGTGTCATGGTTCCACTGATCGTGGCCGACATCACCTATGGCTCCGGTCACTTCAATCTCGCACAGGGAGTCGTCGGGACTGCTACAGGGATTGGCGCATCGCTCAGTCCCGCGCTTGCGGGTTTCGCAAGCGACCATTTCGGGCACGACACGGCCTTTATGGGTCTCGCGGCGGTGGCGATGATCGGCTTGGTTGTCATCTGGGCGCTCATGCCTGAAACCAAAATGTCGCTGTCACGGGAACCCGCGTGAAACGGCATCTCTTCGGGCGTTCACCTTCTTGTTATTCTCGCTTGTTATTTCGATCTTTTCCGCCGTCCGGACGATGAACCTTTTCTCGAGTTTGATTACTATTGTTATGGACGATGAGGTGCCTGAAGCTTAACGGACGAGGGTATCGTCGTGATCAAGCCGATGAAGGACCTATTTGACCCCGGAGCCTTTCTAGCAAAGGTCGGCACCGGCAAATCGATTTCTGAATTAAATAAAGGAGCGATTGTATTCGCGCAGGGTGATGTCGCGGATGCGGTCTTCTATATTCAGAAGGGAAGGATCAAGCTCGTCGTGGTTTCCGCGGATGGCAAGGAAGCCGTCGTCGGCATTCTGGAATCCGGACAATTCTTTGGCGAAGGCTGCTTAAATGGCCGCCCGTTTCGTGTCGCGACCACAGTTGCACTTGAGGCCAGTGTCGTCACCCGGATATCGAAAGATGCGATGGCTAGGATGCTTGAGCTTGAGCCAAAATTTGCTCAGTTGTTCATGATGCACCTGATTTCGCGCAACAGCCGCATCGAAGAAGATCTTGTCGATCAGCTTTTCAATCCGAGCGAGAAGCGGTTGGCGCGTGTGCTGCTACTGCTGGCGAACTTTGGGAAGGAAGCAGCGCCGCAGCCCATCGACATTGATATCAACCAGGAAACACTGGCCGAAATGATCGGCTCGACAAGGTCGCGGGTCAGCTTCTTTATGAACAAGTTCAGGAAGCTTGGCTTCATCAGCTACAATGGAACGATCAGGGTTCACGCCTCGCTCTTGAACGCTATTCTGCACGACAGATCCACGGTAGCCCAGCAGGATGAGCCCGATCTGTGTGTGGATAGCGACAATCACTTATAGCTTTCGCAAAGGGGAGCGACGCCACGCGCATCTCAGAGCAAGGCATAGTTATCAACCGCACCCAGAGAGGGTCGACTAAACTATAAATTGTATTTTCTCTGCAGACAGCTTTTTGTCCATACCCCGAGTGGGCTATCAAACAAGCGTATTTCGGCCGACGAACTCCTCAGCCGGCCACTAATTGAAGAAAAATCTAATACGGCGCTTTGATCAGCGGTTCGTGAGCAAAGTTGAAGCGGAGTGATCCGAAAAACTCAATTAACCCGCAAAATTTTCGCGAAACTCTGAATAGACGGGAAGTTAAGAGCCTATGCGCTGTTCAATATTGAACAGCAACTTCGACAAATGCAGGGCATCTTGGGCTCTTATCGAGCAAGATGACGGCCATTTTCTAGCGTTGCATTCCAGTTCGAGAGAACCTCAATGAGTTTGCGTCAGCGTATTATTCCCTCAGCCGAACTGCCTTTCCCAGCCCTCGCCAGCATTGCTCGTCGGCAAGTTCTATCAAGGAAACTTCAGACGGATTCCCATGCGATCCGGAAAAGATACAACGCCCGGGTTGGAAACAGGGGCCGGCATGAAGTTTGCTTGGATGAATCCCTGCGAGAAGATGCAACCTATAATCCAAAAAAACCAGACACAGATGCTTTCCGATCTGTTTCAAGATGATTCTGAGCATCCATCTTGCGAAACGATCATTTGCCTACTGACCAGGAGGGTCGAATGAGGCGGCATGAATCTTTCGGTACAATTTTAATTGGGAAAAGTGTGCTTATTCGAGAAGGGATTGTTCGAATTCTACGTGCGAAGAATTTTCGCATTCTAGCTTCGGTCTCATGTCTCGATGAGCTGACGGGTCCGGCGCGATCACAGCAGTTGCTGTTCTTGATTGTTCATACCAGCGATGATTTCGATCTTGCCATCGAACAAATCGAACTTGTGCGAGGTCAGTATCCCAGTGGACGTATAGTGGTCGTGGCTGATCACTATCGGCAAGCCGAGCCGGACCTGGCGTTTCAGGCTGGCGCCGCAGGCTATTTTATCAGCGCAATGTCTTGCGATGCATTCGTCAAATCCATCGAGTTGGTGATGATGGGCGAAACGGTCTTCCCGCCGGCGTTTCTGTCGCCGTCGTCACCGGCGATAAAAAGCGCGCGTCAGGACAAGCCCGCACCTCTCGCCGAGAACGAGCGGGCGATCATCGTCACGACGGAGGCCGCGGCTGCGCCTCAATTGTCCCCCCGCGAACTGGTCATCCTGCGTTGTTTGATCGAAGGAAATTCCAACAAGGGGATTGCGCGCAAGATCGACATCGCGGAGGCCACCGTAAAGGTTCATGTCAAGGCAATCCTGCGCAAGATCCGAGTCCAGAACCGAACGCAGGCAGCGATTTGGGGAATGAATAACGTTTTGCCGGTTCAACCGGCCAACAACAACTCCCTTCTTCCTGCGGTCGAAGCGAACGATTCATTCTCGAACTCGATTGCGTTGGTTTCCGCAGTCAAACGGATCGGGGTGCCATGACGGCAGCCGGAAGAGTGACACGGTCCCGAACAGTAGCGTCGGTGAGGTGACGTCAGGCCACGATGGGTGAACCATCGAATGAGCCGCCGAGCGGGATCTCAAAATCTATCGTTCCCGCAAGGCGTCGCGTCGGTATTTTGCCAGCGGCGATAACAGATAGCTGATAATCCGGCGTGAGCCTGTTTTGATCTCGACCGTCACGGCCATTCCGGGGCTGAGCTTCACGCGCTTTTCATCGATCTGCATGTCCGTGCGGTCGAGCGAGATGCGTGCGGCATATTCAAGCTCTTGCCCTCGCGGCTCGCTGCTGCCGGCCGGGTCCGTGGTCCGATCGTTCGACCGGGCAGGTTGCTTGTCGCGGGTGATGGCGTCCGACGACAGGCTGATTACTTCGCCATGGAGCAGCCCATAGCGCGTGAAATTGAAGGTATCGACCTTGATTTCCACCTTCTGTCCAGCATGAACGAAACCGATATCGCGATTGGACACCATGGCTTCGATTTCGAGTGGAGCCTGGCTGGGAACCACGACCGCGAGTGCTTGAGCGGGCGTTACCACGCCTCCCACCGTATGGACGGCAAGTTGTTGCACGACGCCATCGACCGGTGCGGTCAGGCGCTGAAGTTTGGTCCGCTGCTCCGCCTTGATCACGTCCTGCTTAAGGCTCGCAGCTTTCCGCTCTGCTTTCGACAATGCGTCATAGACGCTGCGTCGATACTCCGTGACCGCCTTTTCGCTCGTTTCCTTCAGCAAGGCTACGGCTGCGTCGGCTTCGCGAAGCTTGCTTTGCTGAACGACGACATCTTGCTGGAGGCCGACCAGATCCTGCAATTCGGTGAGATAGACCACCTTCGAAGCTAGTCCCTTGTCGAGCAGACCCTTATGAATATCGACGCGTTCACGCAGCACCGGAATGGTCGCCTGGATTTTCGAGATGCTGGCTGATGTCGTAGCCCGTTCGGCTTCGCGCTGGGTCAACTGGCGTGCGATGGCTGAAAGCTTTGCATCCTGCTCGGCGCGCTCACTGAGCAGAAGTTGGCGATGGGTTTCGATCTGAGCGGAGTTCGCGCCTTGAGGCGGATGGAAGGCGGAAAGAGGGGCGTCCGCGAGTGCCGCGCGCAGCCGGGCAGCATCAAGTTCGGCGCCGACCAGATCGCTTTTCTGGCGTTCCTGGTCCGCCTCGGTCATGGTGGAGTCGAGTTCGATCAGGGCATCGCCGGCCTTGACGGTCTGGCCATCCCGCACGTGGACGGCGCGAACCACCCCTGTCTCGAACGGCTGGATCAATTTGGTTCGCCCACCGGGCACGATCTTGCCCGTCGATGTTGCGACGATGTCGACGCTGCCGAACGAGGCCCACGCGAGTGCGATGCAAAACACGGCAATGATGCTCGCTCCGATCGCACGCCCGACCGGCGAAGGCGGCGTCTCCGCGATCTCCAGCGCGGCCGGCAGGAATGCGATTTCGGCCTCGCGACGACGGACTTCAGCCCTCGGAAAGGCAATGATGTTCTTGTTACCGGGAGTCATGGATGCCCGCCTGCAGGTAGTGCAGTTTCGCATAGCGTCCGTTGGAACGGATCAACTCGTCATGATGGCCGTCTTCGACAATGCGGCCCCGCTCGATCGTGATGATGCGGTCGGCCTGACGCACGGTCGAAAGACGATGGGCAACCACAAATACCGTTCGCCCGGCGGCAATGCGCTTCATGTTCTGCTGGATCGCCCGCTCGCTTTCGTAGTCGAGAGCGCTGGTTGCTTCATCGAGAATGAGAATACGCGGATCGGCAATGAGGGCTCGCGCGATGGCGATGCGCTGCCGCTGCCCGCCTGAGAGGCTGTTTCCGCGCTCGCCTACGACGGTGTCGTAGCCCTCCGGAAGTTCCAGGATGAAATCGTGCGCCCCCGCGAGTTCAGCCGCCGCGATGACGCGCTCCATGGAAACCGCCGGGTCCGCCAACGCGATGTTTTCCCGAATGGAACGATTGAAGAGAACGTTTTCCTGCAAGACCACACCAGTCTGCCGGCGCAGCCAAGCCAGATCCACCATCGCCAGGTCGACGCCGTCGACCAGAACGCGTCCGCTCAACGGCACGTAGAGTCGCTGGATCAGTTTGGCTATGGTGCTTTTGCCGGAACCGGAGGAGCCGACCACACCAACGACCTGACCGGGCTGGACCGCGAAGGATACGTCATGCAGCACTTCCGGGCCATCGATCCGATAGCGAAAACTCACGTGATCGAATGTGATCTGCCCGCGGATGGCCGGCAGCGCGGCGCGGCTGGGACTGAAGCTTGGCTCCGGGATGGTATTGAGAATGTCGCCAAGCCGGTCGACGGACAAACGTGCCTGATGAAAGTCCTGCCAAAGCTGCGCAAGCCGCAGCACTGGCTGGCTCACCCGCGCAGCCAGCATGTTGAACGCGACAAGCTCACCGACACTCATTTCGCCGCCGATCACCTGCTTGGCGCCGACGTATAGTATCGCGGCGATCACCAGCTTGTTGACGGCTTGCACGGCCTGACTTGCCGTGTTGTTCAGGCTGAGGACCCGGAAGCTCGCGGTGACATAAGCCGCTAGCTGTTCTTCCCAGCGGCGCTGCATCTGCGGCTCGACCGCCATCGCCTTGAGCGTCTCCACGCCGGTGACGCTTTCCACGAGAAAAGCCTGATTTTCGGCGCCCCGGTTGAATTTTTCGTCGAGGCGCCGGCGAAACAGCGGGGCGGCACCGGCGGAAATTCCGATATAGAAAGGAAATGATGCCAGCACCACGAAGGTCAATGAGACCGAGTAGTAGAACATTACGGCCAGGAAGACGAACGTGAACAGGAAATCGATCACGAGCGTCAGCGCCGAACTGGTCAGGAATTCGCGGATGTTTTCAAGTTCGCGCACCCGCGCCACCGAGTCGCCAACACGGCGTGCCTGAAAATAGGCAATCGGCAATGCCATCAAGTGCCTGAACAGTCTGGCGCCGAGCTCGACATCGATTCGATTTGTCGTATGCGCGAACACATAGACGCGCAGCGTGCCAAGGATGGCCTCGAAGATCGTCAGCGAGACAAGGCCAATGATTAAAACATCAAGCGTGCTCATGCTCTGATGCACGAGCACCTTGTCGATCACGACCTGAAAGAACAGCGGCGATATCACGCCGAATAGCTGGAGAAAGAATGACGCAACCAGCACCTCGCCCAGGAGTCGCCGGTACTTGTGGATCGCGCCGAGGAACCATGTGATGTCGAAGCGTCGCGAAAGGTCCGTCAACGAGGCCCGGCGCGCCATCAGGACGACCTCGCCGTCCCATATGTCCTCAAGTTCAGCCCGCGTCATGATTTCGGGCTGTGGGACCAATGGCCACTGAACAAGCAACGTTTCATCGAGCATCTTACCGAGGATCAGAAAGCGGCCGTCCCGTAGAACGGCGATCCCCGGCAGCGGGGTGACGGCCAGCCGATCCCAGCCGGATTTCTGCAGGCGTGCCTTGAGCCCAAAGTCCTTCGCGCAGCGCAGCATGTCCGCAACCCCTGGGCGCGGTATGCCGAGCCGATGTCGGATTTGCTCCGGATCGGCGGCGATGCCGTGACATCGCAGCAACGTCACCAGGGCCAGCAACCCGGAATCATCGGTATTCGCAGTTTTGGCTTCCGTGGAGGGCGTTGCTATTTCGCCGCGTTCATCTTGGTAGAAACGTCGCATCAGTTCGCGCGTGTGCGTGAAGATATCCAGGGCGGCGCGATGCGTTCGCAAGAGCTCGCTGTATCGGCCTGCGCGGCTCTCAAAGAAATAACGAGCGCGCTTGGTGAGTTTGCGACCTTCCGCGTACATGTGGTCTACAGCGTTCCGAGCATGCTGCATCAGGCCTATCGGTCCGGAGGAAACGACACGGCCGTCCCAAATCGCTTCGAATTCCGAACGTGTGATTAGTTTCGGCTGTGGCGAGTTTGGATATAGAACCAGCGCTCCACTGTCGTCGACCCGTCCGAGAAGCAGGAATCCTCCGTCGCGCAACGCCGCGATTCCCGGCAACCGCATTCCGACCAGATGTTTCCAATGAGTGGTACGTGAACCGACAGTGACGCCGAACTGGCCGGCGCAGCGAAGCATGGTTCGGATGTCGATTGTTGTTGTCCCACAGCGTTCGCGAATCTGATCGAGCGCGGCGTGCACGCCCTGAAGACGAAGAAACAACCATAACGCGAGAAGCCCTGCGTCTTCGGTCTGAATATTCTCGTTCTGCATTGCTATTCGAACTCAGCTTTTCCAATCACGTAAGACGTCATGCATGCGTTGATCGCCTGGATGACATGCCCGATCTGGGTTGTCAGATGCTTCGCTAAAGCGAAAGAACCACGCCGTGCTTGAACCAGTTGGAGGCCTGGAGGCAGCCGCGCGATTTGCTCGTTGTCCTCCGCCATCGGCCTTTGACCACCCGGCCAGATACCGGTTTGGCGGCAGAAAGCTGTGGTCGGTGCTGCACGGTGAGACGCCGACGCATGCGGTCGGACGATCGCTTGCGCTGTAACCTCTAGGTGTAGAAAGCACCATCCACCCTCATCCCCGATAAGGAGTACTCCGAAATCCCAGGCTCCTCTGGCCACGAATGATGGCGAGAAAATTATCGATGGTGATGGAAGGGTAGCGCAATGGGTCGCGTCAGTGACAACGACGCTCATCGCATTCGTCGTTTCGATCGCGAGCGCGGTCCGCGTTCGCGGTGATTTCGTGTTACTTGAGAGAAGCTTGCGGCTCGTTCTTGCTGCCGCATCCCTGTTGTATTTGGCGGGGTATTCGCCGAATGCGATTACTTAGTTATCCATTATCAAATTTAATGTCAGCGGTTTGAATGCGGCCCAGGTAGGGAGTTGTCGATGATCGCATGGAGAGAATCGAGCATGTTGAGTGATCACTGAGGTGCCGTCGCGCACGATCTGTTACTTGGCATCGGTTGTGGTGAGCGGCGGAGAGCTTTTAACGAGTGTATTATTTCGGCCGAAGATCGCTGATGCAATTTGCGGTGGTGCTAATGACTAGGCAAGTACGTCTCGTTAGGTTGTACTGCTCGTCTCGTGCTCGCGCGACTCAACGAATATTGCGGGGCATCAATCACTTGAGATGCTATTTTTTTGCGGTGAGGATTAGTCCAAATGACGTACCTCGAAAGGGGTAGGTGGTGTTTCTTGATGGGCGACAATCTGGCTTGATCGATCAACGTCTGCCTTTCTGTCGTTGTGATATCCCGGGTTTGTCCAATCTGGCGGCAAGCACCGCGCTCATCCGCTCGATGAGTTCGGAAACTGATCCGGCATTCTCCCAGGCGTAGAGTGAGATCACCATCGAAGGCTCCGTGCCGAAGGCAGAATACGGACGAACGCGATATCCGACTGTGGCACTTCTCGGCAGAAGTGATAGGCCGAGCCCGGCTTCTACTCCGACGAGTACGTTGTGAAGGCTGCTGCCTGAAAAGGCGATGTACCAGCGGCGTTGCTCGTGTTCGATCCGTTCGAACATAGCCTCGCGATAAAGGCCGCCGGGCGGGAAGGCGACCAGCGGAATCGGATTGGGCCATTTGCCCTGCGCCTTGGCGCTTTCGAACCACGCCATCGGTTCCGGAAACGTTGCGCGGCAATCGGCGCCAGCCTCTGCTTCCTTGACGATAACGATGTCGAATTCGCCGCTGCGATAGCGTCGGGTCAGATCTCGGCTCAATCCGGCGGTGACATCCAGTCTGATCTCGCGATGGCGCTTGGCGAAATCCCCGAACACTTTTGCCATCGCTGCGCCCACGATGTCTTCGGGGACGCCAATGCGGATCGATGTCGTGCCGGCGGGATCGCCGAGCATCGCTTCCGCCTCCTGCTGGAGCGCCAAGATGCGCCGGGCATAGCCGAGCAGCCGCTCGCCTGTCGCTGTTGGAGCGACGGGACGCGCGGTGCGATCAATCAGTGTTTGGCCAACCGTTTCCTCGAGCCGGGCAAGCTGTTGGCTGATGGTGGACTGCGTCATATTCAAGCGCACGGCCGCATGAACGAAGCTTCTCGCGTCGGCGATGGCGATCAGGGAGCGCAGCAGACGTGGATCGAGCATAGGGCCCACCGTTGGATGTCTTTGCGAGAGACAAGGTATTCGCATCGGCCGCGCAGGAATATTCTATTATCTAATATTATCGATCAAAATATTTAATTTTCAAATGCCGTCGCCACCCCTTATCTGTGTGCTTTGGCTGATACGGCGCGAAATGTGGTCGAGTCGTGATTGGCGGGAGCCGCAACGAGGACTGGGCATGATTCGTCGTTCGATTGTCGTAGGCGCCGTGTCGCTGGCGCTGGCTTGGGCGTCCAGACCTGTATCGGGATTGGCTATGGACGAGACTTCATTGCATGCCGCGGCGGCCAGAGGGGATGTCTCTGGGATCGACAAGCTGCTGTCTGAAGGAGCATCGATCGATGCGCGCGATCACACGGGCGCGACCGCGCTGCTGGTCGCGACCCATGGCAATCAGATCGCTGCTACAAAAGCGTTGATCGACGCCGGCGCAGACGTCAATGCCAAGGACAACATCAACGACAGTCCGTATCTCTACGCGGGCGCGCGCGGCCATCTCCAAATCCTCAAGATGACGCTCTCGCATGGCGCCGATCTCAAAAGCACCAATCGCTATGGCGGAACGGCCCTCATTCCGGCGGCAGAGCGCGGCCATGTCGAAACCGTGCGTACTTTGATCAAAGCCGGCCTTGATGTCGATCACGTCAACAGGCTCGATTGGACCGCGCTGTTGGAGGCGATCATTCTCGGCAACGGCGGCGAGCGCCATCAGCAGATCGTTGACTTGCTGGTGAAGGCGGGAGCCAACGTGAATCTTGCCGACGGCAAGGGCGAGACGCCGCTGCAGCATGCGCGCAGTCGCGGTTATGCGGCGATTGAAGAGATTCTTGTGGCTGCGGGCGCGCGGTGAAGCAAGGAGACGAGCATGTCGGATGAAAATCGCTTTCTGTGCGAGGCCATCGAACTGGCGCGCGCGAATATCGCCAAGGGCGGCCGCCCGTTTGGTGCGGTCGTGGTCAAGAACGGCGAGGTGATCGCGGTTGGCGTCAACGAGATTCACAGCACCAACGATCCCACCGCGCATGCCGAATTGACCGCGATACGTGCGGCCAGCCGCAAACTCGGTTCGCCGAGCCTCGAAGGATGCGTGGTTTATGCCAGCGGCCATCCGTGTCCGATGTGCATGGCGGCGATGCGGATGGCCGGCATCGGCAAAGTGACTTATGCCTATTCGAACGACGACGGCGCGCCCTATGGCCTGTCAACCGCATCAGTCTATGCCGATCTGGCCAAGCCCTTTGCCGAACAGTCGATGACGATCCGCTACCAGCCGCTTCGGCTTGAGCAGCATCCGGACATTTACGCGGATTGGAAGCGGAGCCAGGACACGCGGAGATAGTGACATGACATCCCGCGCGCCGTCACGGTTCGATTACGTGCTCCAGCTTGCGGTGGTCGCGCTGGTTGGCCTCAATCTGCGGCCGTTCATCACTGGCATTGGTCCGTTGGCGGCGGACTTGAGTGCGCAAACCGGTCTTGGTCTTCAGGGCATGGCGTTACTGACGCTGGTGCCGATGCTGCTGATGGGCTGCCTCGCTTTCATCGGTCCTTTCCTGCAAGCGCGGGTTGGCGCCCGGCGCGCGGTAATCGTCGCGCTGGCCGTCCTCGGTCTCGCGTCCTTGCTACGATTGTTTGTTTCCACCGGCGCGCAGATCGTCGCGACGGCGGCTTTGCTCGGTTTCGGTGCCGCGATCGTGCAGGCCGTGTTTCCCGGCATCGTCAAGCAACAATTCCCCCGCCATGTCGGCATGGTGATGGGCCTTTACTCAGCGATGCTAATGGGCGGTGGCGCGGTGGGGGCGCAAGTCTCGCCGATCTTCGCTGATCTGTTTGGCAACTGGCGCGCCGGTCTCGCTTGGATGGCTGTGCCGGCGCTCGGCGCGATGATACTTGCGGCATGCTATCTGCCTCGCGGCACCATGGGAGCGCAGGGCAGCAGTGCTGCGGTGGGTTTTCTCAAGCGACCGCGGACGTGGCTGCTGATGGCGTGCTTCGGCCTCGTCAACGGCGGCTATTCGACGGTGGTGGCATGGCTTGCGCCGTCATATCAGGAGCACGGCTGGACCGGCGCCGCCAGCGGCAGCCTGTTGGCGATCATGGCGCTCTGCCAGGCGGTCGCGGCGCTGCTGTTGCCGATGCTGGCGCGGGGGAGCAGCGATCTGCGACCATGGCTTTGGCTGACGCTGGTGATGCAGGCCGCCGGTTTTGCCGGGCTCGCATTCTGGCCGGAGGTCGCGCCGATCATCTGGGCGGTTCTGCTGGGCGCGGGGCTGGGCGGTTGTTTCGCGCTGTCGATGATTGTCGCGCTCGACCACTTGCCGGATCCGGCGCAGGCCGGCGCGCTATCCGCGCTGATGCAGGGTGGCGGCTTCCTGATCGCGGCGATCCCGCCCTGGATCGTTGCCGTGCTGCATGACCTCACCGGCAACTTCCTCGCCGGCTGGGTGATGCACCTCATCTGCATCGCCGTGGTGACAGTGCTGTATTGGCGCGTCGATCCACGGGGTTACGAGCAGGCGATGATGGTGTCATCGCCCAGACGTCGCCACGATGAGATCGGTGAGGAGGGGTCGGCTCGGATCGGGGCGCGCGGTCGGAACTCGCGACCTGATCGTGTCGCGCGTTCAGGCGCAGAAGGCTGAACGGCGCTGGTCCGGTCCGGGATCGTGCATTGCAGCACATATATATGAAATATGGATCATATTCTAACTTATGAAGTGCTCTTCAATATTCGCTATTGAAGCACTTCCTGCGAATATGAAATGCTGGTGTCCAGGCCCATATATGATCTTCATTTCATAACAGGCACCATCGATGCAAATTGAAATCGAGACTATCTGGCGCTTTCATAAGGAGGGCAGCCCGCAGACAGCCGTGGTGATGCTGGGCGTCCTCAACGAGGTGCGGAAGACCGGCAAGCTCACCAGTGCTGCGAGTTACGCTCGGTTGTCCTATCGGCACGTCTGGAGCCTGATCGAACAGTGGTCGGATTTTTTTGGCGTGCCGCTGGTGGAGACTCATCGCGGCAAGGGCACCACGCTCACCAGCTTCGGTGAAAAATTGGTGTGGGCCGGACAGCGATTGCAGGCGCGGCTCGGGCCGCAGCTTGAAAATCTCGCGCAGGAGCTTGCGACCGAGATCAAGCCGTTCCTGCACAGCGGCCCGTCGGTGATCCGCGTGCACGCCAGCCATGGTTTTGCCGTTCCGAAGTTGCGTGAGCTACTCGATCGCACTCCGGGCATCGGCATCGATCTGCGCTACGTCAGCAATCAGAACTCGCTGGTATCGCTGGCACAGGGAGCTTGCGATCTGTCGGGCGTGCATCTGCCGCGCGGCGTGTTGCGGCAGCAAAGCATCGACGCCTGCAAGGAGTGGCTCGATCCGCGCGAATACCGCGTGATCAATTTCGTTACGCGCGAACTCGGACTGATGGTCAAACCCGGCAATCCATTGAGCGTGAACTCGCTTCAAGATCTGGTCGAACGCAAGGTTAGATTCGTCAATCGCGATCCGGATTCGGGAACGCGTCTCCTCTTCAATCAACTGCTGGCGCTGCACAAGATCGACGAGGCAGCGATCAACGGCGCGCAGCGCATGGAGTTCACTCACGCCGCCGTCGCCGCCTATGTCGCGAGCGATATGGCCGACGCCAGCTTCGGCGTCGAGGCGGCTGCGCGCCAGTTCGGACTCGATTTCATTCGGCTGCTGACGGAGGACTACTTCTTCGTTTGCCGTCGCGCGTTCCTTGAGACTGAGCCGATGCAGCGCGTGCTCGAAATCATGAAGGGCCGCGAATTTCACGATGCGGTCGCAACCCTGCCGGGCTATATCGCCGCCAATACCGGTACGGTCAGCACCGTGCCGCGTTTCCTCGACAGTGTCGAAGCGAAGGCGGTTGCCTCCTAGCCGTTGTGGTGGATGTTTCCCGCTGAGGGATTGCGCCAATACGGACGATGCCCGCGGTGAGCCGCGGGCATCGTCATATTTGGTGGTCGCTGTGTGCCTGAAAGTCTACTGAAACAGCTTCATCGCATTGGTGAGAGTTTGCAGCACGCCCCAGATAAGCGGAATACCGACGAACCCCCACGCGAGAATCAGCTTCAACGTGGTTGAACTGTCCTGAGTCGTATTTGACATGTTTTCCCTCCTCTCAAGCCTTGGCTGCCGCAGCGGCTGCCGCCGCCGCGCTTCCAGCCTCAGTGCTGTCCTTCATGTGGAAGCGTGCATCCACGGCCTTGACCAGCAGATTGCAGATGAAGCCGATCACCAGCAGGCCCGCCATGATATACATGGTGTTGTTGTAAGCCTGAGCCTTCGGCACGCCGTGAGTGATATTGTACTCACGAAGATAGTTGACGATGACCGGACCGAAGATACCCGCCGCTGACCAGGCGGTGAGCAAGAGGCCGTGGATCGCGCCGACGTAGCGCACGCCGAACATGTCCTTGAGATAGGCCGGCACAGTCGAGAAACCGCCGCCATACATGCTGATGATGATCAGGAAGCAGATGACGAACAACGCCACGTTACCGGTCGATCCGGCATGAGGCACAGTGCAGTACAGGATAAAGCCCAGCACCATGAACACGAAGTAGGTGTTTCGACGACCGATGTAGTCCGACGTCGTCGCCCACGCGAAGCGGCCGCCCATGTTGAACAGACTCATCAGGCCGACAAAGCCGGCGGCTGCTATCGGAGTAATATGACCCGGGAACATTTCCTGACTCATAGCGGAGGCCTGTCCGAGCACGCCGATGCCGGCGGTCACGTTAAGGCACAGCACCCACCAGATCAGCCAGAACTGTGGGGTCTTGAGCGCGTCATAGACAAAGACGTCGTTCTTGCTGATGAGTTTCTTCGTCTGCGCCGGCGCCACGTACCCGGCCGGAGCCCAGCCCGCAGGCGGAACGCGAACGAGGATCGAGCCGACCAACATGAAGAACAGGTAGACGACGCCGAGGACGATGAACGTCTCCATCACCCCGATGTGGGTCGGTGTCGAGAACTTGCTCATGAGCCAGACCGAGAGCGGCGAAGCAATGAAGGCACCGCCGCCGAAGCCCATGATCGCCATGCCGGTGGCCATGCCTGGCCGATCCGGAAACCATTTGATCAGCGTCGAGACCGGCGAGATGTAGCCGATTCCCAGTGCGATGCCGCCCAGCACGCCGTAGCCCAGATAGATCAGCCATAGATTGTGAATCTGAACGCCGATAGCGGAGATGAAGAAGCCTCCCGCCCAGCACAAGGCGGCAGCGAACATGGCCTTGCGCGGGCCGCCTTCCTCGACCCACCGGCCGAACAGGGCGGATGACACGCCGAGAAAAAAGATTGCCAGCGAGAAAATCCAGCCGAGCTGGGTGAGCTTCCAGTCCTCCGGCGCCGATTGCGAAATGCCGATCAGCTTGGTCATCGGCAGGTTGAATACGCTGAAAGCATAGGCCTGTCCGATGCACAGATGCACGCACAGCGCCGCCGGCGGCACCAGCCAGCGCGAGAAGCCGGGCTTAGCAATCGAGTGGGAGCGATCGAGAAACGGGATCAGCGATCGCTTGTAGGTCGTCGGTTCCGTGAATTCCATCAGGTCTCCTCCCCAGTTTGTTTTCGTCGCGACAGTTATTGATTGGACTGGTCTTTCGTCACGAGCAGTTGCACTGCTTCGCGTATCGGCGGATCAAACCCCGTTCCGCCGCTTTTCAGGTAAGCTGTGATCTGGTTGCGCATCCGGGGATCCCAGAATTTCCGCAGATGATTGGCGACCGCCTCCGGCACGTTGATCTTGGGCTGGGTGGCGAAGAACGTCCCGATCTGGTTCGCCATGGCGACCAGTTTGTCGGGGGCGTTTGACGAGTGTCCCATCCGTTACGGTTCCGATGTTGCGAAAATGGTTTCCTGCAAGCAGCTATTCTGCCGCTTCGCTGGTTGCGATACGGCGGCTCTGTTTGGAGAATGCGCTGTAGTCTTCCTGCCAGTCGGTGCGGCCGTTGGACGGCGACACCTGCACCGCCGTGCACTTGTATTCGGGGCAGTTGGTCGCCCAGTCCGAATAGTCGGTGGTCACCACGTTGGCTTGCGTGTCGGGATGATGGAACGTGGTGTAGACCACGCCCGGCGCGACACGATCGGTGATCTGCGCGCGCAGCGTGGTTTCACCGGCGCGGCTCGCCAGTTTGACCCATGATCCGTCAGCGATGCCGCGTTCTTCGGCGTCGTGCGGATGGATTTCCAGCAGGTCCTCGTCGTGCCACACGACATTTTCGGTGCGCCGTGTCTGCGCGCCGACGTTGTATTGCGACAGGATGCGGCCGGTGGTGAGCAGTAGCGGATAGCGCGGGCCGACCCGTTCGGCGGTCGGCAGATACTCGGTGATGACGAAGTTGCCCTTGCCGCGGACGAAGCTGCCGATATGCATCACCGGCGTGCCGGTCGGCGCCTTCTCATTGCATGGCCACTGGATCGAGCCGAGTTCTTCCAGCTTTTCGAACGATACGCCGGCAAAGGTCGGCGTCAGCCGCGCGATCTCGTCCATGATCTCGGACGGATGGTTGTAGTGCATCGGATAGCCCAGCGCGTTCGAGAGCGCACAGGTGATTTCCCAATCCGCCATGCCGTTCTTCGGCTCCATCACCTTGCGTACCAGCTGGATGCGGCGCTCGGCGTTGATGAAGGTGCCGTCCTTTTCGAGGAAGGTCGAACCCGGCAGGAAGACGTGGGCGTAATTGGCGGTCTCGTTCAGGAACAGATCCTGCATCACCACGCATTCCATCGCCTGCAAGCCAGCGGCAACGTGCTGCACGTCGGGATCGGACTGCATGATGTCCTCGCCTTGGACGTAGAGTCCCTTGAACGAGCCGTCGACCGCCGAATCCAGCATGTTGTTGATGCGCAGACCCGGCTCCTTCTCCAGCGGAACACCCCAGTCCTTGACGAACAGTTCGCGCACGGCGTCGTTGCCGACGTGGCGATAGCCGGAGAATTCGTGCGGGAAAGAGCCCATGTCGCATGAGCCCTGCACGTTGTTCTGGCCGCGCAGCGGATTGACGCCGACGCCCGGCTTGCCGATGTTGCCGGTGGCCATCGCGAGATTGGCGATCGCCATCACCGCCGTCGAACCCTGGCTGTGCTCGGTGACGCCCAGGCCGTAATAGATCGCACCGTTGCCGCCGGTCGCGTAGAGCCGTGCCGCGCCGCGAATATCGGCGGCCGGTACGCCGATCGCCTCGGCCAGCGCCTCGGGGCTGTTGCGCGGCTCGGCGACGAACGCCGCCCAGTCCTGGAACGCATCCCGGTCGCAGCGGGTGCGGATGAATTCCTCGTCGCAGAGTCCTTCGGTGACGATGACATGCGCAAGCGCAGTGAGGATCGCGACATTGGTGCCGGGCAGGGTAGGCAGATGAAACGACGCCTCGATATGCGGCGTGCGAACGAGTTGTGTCTTACGTGGATCGATGACGATGATTTTTGCGCCCTGACGCAGCCGTTGCTTCATGCGCGAGGCAAACACCGGATGCGCGTCGCTCGGATTGGCGCCGACCAGCAACATGACGTCGGTCTGTTCGACCGAGTCGAAATCCTGCGTACCGGCCGAGGTGCCGAAGGTCAGGCCGAGGCCATAGCCGGTGGGTGAGTGGCAGACACGTGCACAAGTATCGACGTTGTTGTTGCCGAAGCCGGCGCGGACCAGCTTCTGTACCAGAAAGGTTTCCTCGTCGGTGCAGCGCGACGAGGTGAGGCCACCGATGGCGCCGACGCCATATTTCGCCTGGATGCGTTTGAATTCCGACGCCGTGTAGGCGATCGCTTCCTCCCAGCTCACTTCCTGCCACGGATCGCTGGTGGACTTGCGGATCATCGGGTTGAGGATGCGTTCCTTGTGGTTGGCATAGCCCCAGGCGAAGCGGCCCTTGACGCAGGAATGACCGTGATTGGCCGCGCCGCCCTTGTACGGCACCATGCGCAGCAATTCGTCGCCTTTCATCTCGGCCTTGAACGAACAGCCGACGCCGCAATAGGCGCAGGTGGTGATGACCGAGCGATCAGGCTTACCCTGTTCGACGACAGCTTTTTCAATCAGCGAGCCGGTCGGGCAGGCCTGTACGCAGGCGCCGCAGGAGACGCAATCGGATTCGAGGAAGGATTGATCGGAACCGGCTGCCATCACCGAGTCGAAGCCGCGTCCGGTAATGGTCAGCGCAAAGGTGCCCTGCACATCGTTGCAGGCGCGCACACAGCGCGAACAAACGATACATTTCTCCGGGTCGTACATGAAGTACGGATTGGAGACGTCGAGCCCGGTGTTACGGTGGCGCGTGCTGTCGAAGCCGTAACGGTTTTCTGTCAGGCCCACCTGCGCGGCGACGTCTAGCAGTTCGACGTCATCCTGCTGGCAAGGATCAAGCGAGGCGACGGGATGATCGGAAACGTAAAGCTCCATCACGCCCTTGCGCAGCCGGTCGAGCCGCTCCGACGTGGTCGCAACCACGAGCCCCTCGGCGACCGGCGTGGTGCAGGACGCCGGTGTGCCCGCGCGGCCTTCGATCTCGATCAGGCAAAGCCGGCAGGAACCGAATGCGTCGAGCATGTCGGTGGCGCACAGTTTTGGAATTTCGACACCGACGTCCATCGCCGCGCGCATGATCGAAGTGCCGGCAGGTACGCTGACGCTGCGTCCGTCGATGGTCAGGGTCACCATCTCCGTCGAGAGGGAGCGGGGCGTGCCGTAGTCGATCTCGTTGACCAGCGACATGATCGTTTCCTTATTCCGCGGCCTGTCGACTCGGCGGCGTGATGCCGAAGTCTTCAGGGAAATGCGTGATGGCGCTCATCACCGGATAGGGCGTGAAGCCGCCGAGTGCGCACAGCGAGCCGAATTTCAGCGTGTTGCAGAGGTCTTTCAGCAGTTCGATGTTGGCGAGGCGACCGTCATCCTTGATGATGCGGTCGATCACCTCGACGCCGCGTGTCGAGCCGACCCGGCAGGGTGTGCACTTGCCGCAGGATTCGACGGCGCAGAACTCCATCGCGAAACGTGCCTGCTTCGCCATATCGACGGTGTCGTCGAACACCACGATGCCGCCATGGCCGATCAGCCCGTCGCGCGCGGCGAAGGTCTCATAGTCGAACGGCGTATCGAACAGTTCGCGCGGAAAATATGCCCCGAGTGGGCCGCCGACCTGCACCGCCCGCACGGGTCGTCCGCTCAGAGTGCCGCCGCCGATGTTGTCCACCAGTTCGCCGAGCGTGATGCCGAAGGCGATCTCGAACAGTCCGCTGTGCTTGATGTTGCCGGCCAACTGAATCGGCATGGTGCCGCGTGAACGTCCCATGCCGAAATCGCGATAGAACTCCGCGCCTTTGTCGAGAATGATCGGTACGGTTGCGAGCGACAGGACGTTGTTGATTACGGTCGGGCAACCGAACAGGCCTTTGTGTGCGGGCAGCGGCGGCTTGGCGCGCACCGTGCCCCGTTTGCCTTCGAGACTGTCGAGCAAGGCGGTTTCCTCGCCGCAGACATAGGCGCCGGCACCGACCCGGACATCAAGGTCGAAATGATGCGAGGAGCCGACCACGTTGCGGCCGAGTTTGTTGCCTCGCCGCGCGGCGAGGATCGCGGCATTGAGCGTCGCGATGGCATGCGGATATTCGGAGCGGACGTAGATGTAGCCCTGCGTCGCGCCGGTTGCGATACCGGCGATGGTCATGCCTTCGATCAGGACGAACGGATCGCCTTCCATGATCATGCGGTCGGCGAAAGTGCCGCTGTCGCCTTCGTCGGCGTTGCAGACGATGTATTTCTGGGCGGCGTCGGTTTTTGCCACTGTGTCCCATTTGATGCCGGTCGGGAATCCCGCGCCGCCGCGTCCGCGCAGGCCCGATGTCGTCACCGTAGTGATGGTCGCGGCCGCACCGATTTCAAGCGCGCGCGTGAGGCCTTTGTAACCGTCGTGTGCGACGTAATCGTCAAGCGAGCGCGGATCGACGATGCCGCAGCGAGCGAAGGTGAGGCGGCTTTGCCGCTTCAGGAATGGCAGGTCGTCGACGATGTCAATGCAGAGCGGGTGTGCGCTGCCGTTGAGTGCGGCCACCAGGATGGCCTCGACGTCGGATACGCTGACGGGACCGTAGCCAACGCGTCCTTTGGATGTCGCCACTTCAAGCAGCGGTTCCAGCCAATGCAGGCCGCGCGATCCGGTGCGCGTGATCGTGATATCGACACCACGCCGTACGGCGGCGGCTTGCAGCGCCGTCGCGACGCTATCGGCATCGAGCGCGACAGCGGCGGCATCCGCGGGAATGTAGACTTGCAGGCTCATCGCTCCACCTCGGCAAGCAAGGCGTCGAGCTTGCGCTCGTCGAGCCGACCGACGATGCGGCCATCGAGCATTGCTGACGGCGCCACGGAACACAGGCCAAGGCAATAAACCGGTTCGAGACAGACGCGATGGTCCGCGGAGGATTCGCCCATGCCGATGCCGAGGCGGGCGGTGGCACGCTCAGCCAATCGATCCGCGCCCATGGCCTGGCAGGCTTCGGCGCGGCACAGTTTCAGTTGGTGGGCAGGCGGCGGCGTGGTGCGGAAATCGGCATAGAACGTCACGACGCCGTGAACCTCCGCCCGCGAGATGTTTAGCGCATCGGCGATCACGGGTTCCGCATCGGGAGCGATGTAACCAAACGTCTCCTGGAGTTCGTGCAGCACTGGAAGCAATGCACCGGACTTCGCTTTCAACGCATTGATGACGTTGCGCGCAGCCGTCTCATCCCAAGCAAGGTAACCGTTCAAGACGTTTCCCCGTCCCTATGACTTCTTGGTTCCACCGAAGCGATTGCGTCGCATCGGTCGATCGGCGCGTTGATTCCTTGTCATGCTCGTCTGCTGAGCGGACGGATCAAATGCGCTGACGTTTTATTCGCGTTCTAAATACTGATCCTGTCAATATGAACGCAATTTCCAATGAACGTGTGAGCGGGGGAGGTGTTCCTCTGCTGGCGGGGACGCAGGCGTTTGGCGACGGCGCTATTTGAGCTCCAAGATGATCAAGTCACAGCGGGCTGGGCGGTTGTCGGATGTAAGGGAGCAGCAGCGCTTTAGCGGGATCGTCCAATGCTGCGTTTGCGGCCGCGTGTCGTTGTGGACATCGGTTCGTTATCACCTGGGTGTAGTGTTCTTTCGATATGCGAGGCGAGTTTAATCGCCTGATCGCCGTCGGTGGCGAGACGGTTGAGCAGTTGCAGCAACTGCTTGAACTCGTCGCGCGAAAGCGTTTTGAACAGCGCGTCGTTAACCGGACGCTGGAACGCCGCTAGCCGTGTCAATCGTTCAATGCCAGCCGACGTCACCGCGAGCTGGACGCGACGGCGATCGCCTGCATGCGTGGTCTTCTCGATCAGTCCGTCTGATACCAACTTGTTGACTTCGATGGTGACAAACGCACCGCTAAGATACAGGCGCTCGGCAAGCTGGTTGATTCCCAGCGGCTCGTCCTGTCGCGAATGCATCACGGCGATCAGGATCAGATACTGCGTCGTCGAGAGGTCGGCATAGCCGGCGAATTTCGCCCGCGCGGCATCGAGGCTGCGCCCAAACGCGAAGTAAGCGTACAGCAATTCCCGGAAAGTCTGATCGCCGCTGTCATCCAGGAGTTCGGGGCGCGATGTTGTCAGCAACGGGGAATCCACTGTAAGTCCCTCATTCTTCTCGAATTTTAAAATCTACCATGAGTCGCATCGACGTCCGCGAAACATAATTTCTCTAACTCGTCGTTGACACTACGCAAATTAGCTTTACAACAAAGCTATTCTAAAAAGATAATCTAACGATCGGGAACGTCAACGGCGTCATTCATGCAGGATCGCGAATTCAGGCGCTCACTTGGAGAGTTTGCCACCGGCGTTGCGGTGGTCACGGCGCGCGGCAAGGGCGACGATCTTGTCGGCATGACTATGAGTTCGTTCAATTCCGTTTCCGTCGATCCGCCTCTCGTTTTGTTCAGTGTCGATCGCAAGGCGCTCAGCCTGCCCGCAATGCTCGAAGCCAAGGGGTTTGCCATCAACGTGCTGGCTCGCGAGCAGGAAGGCATCTCGAATAGATTCGCCCGTGCGCTGTCGAACAAATGGGACCAGGTGAAAACCACGGTGGGGCACGCCGAGGCGCCGCTGATCTCCGGGGCGCTCGCCCACTTCGAGTGCGAGCCTTACGCCAATTATGACGGCGGCGATCACGTGATCTTCGTGGTGCGCGTCGTTCGCCACGCCACCCATCCGAACACGCCGATGCCGCTGATTTTCTTCCGTGGCCGCTATCGCGATCTGGTCGACGAGACCGAGCGCGAGCCCGAGTGGCCGCTTCCTATCCACTACTGACCGAAATCCGGACATTCAACTTTCACGCTGGAGAACACCCGATGCGATCTGCCAAGCAATACCTGTCGAGCTTGAATGATGGCCGTTCCATCTACATCAACGGCGACGTCGTGCATGATGTCACTAAGCATCACGCATTTCGTAATGTGGCGGCGTCGATGTCGTCGCTGTTCGATTTCGCCAGCGCGCCGGACAATCGCGAACTGATGACGTTCGAATACGGCGGTGGTCGCGCCAATCGTATATGGCAGTTGCCGGCTTCCTATGCCGAACTGGTTCAGCGCCGCAAGGCGCTGGAGGCCTGGGCTTCGCTCCACGCCGGCTTCATGGGCCGTGCGCCGGATCACGTCGCATCCTGCATCGCCGGCATGTATATGGGCCTCGACGTGTTCAATGCCTATGATCCGAAGCGCGCCGACGCGTTAGCCTCTTACTACCGCTACGCGCGCGATAACGATCTCTATCTCACTTACGTCATCATCAATCCGCAGGCGGATCGCTCCAAGGGCGCCGCCGAGCAGGCCGATCCGTTCCTGACCGCCGGCGTGGTCGATCAGGATGCAGAGGGCATCACGGTGCGCGGCGCCAAGATGCTGGCGACCGGCGGCGTCGTTGCCGACGAGGTATTCGTCACCACCATCCAACCGATGCGCCCCGGCGAAGAGCGCTACGCGATGTCCTTCGCGATTCCGATGAATACGAAGGGCCTCAAGATGCTGTCGCGCAAATCTTACGAGGATGCGGCGGTGTCGGTATTCGACAATCCGCTGTCCAGCCGCTTCGACGAGAATGACTCGGTGCTTTACTTCGACGATGTGAAGGTGCCGTGGGATCGCGTCTTCATCGAAGGCAATGTGGAGATGTGCCAGAAGCAGTTCCATGCGACGCCCTGCCATGTCTACCAGAATTATCAGGCGATGGTGCGTCTCAGCGTGAAGCTGAAGTTCCTGACCGGACTTGCGCATCGGACCGCCGAGATGAACGGTGTCACCCAGTTCCCGCAAGTGCGCGAGATGCTGGGGCAGCTCGCTGCCGAAACCGGAATGGTGGATGCGCTGGTCGCGGCGATGGAAGCAAAAGGCTCGCAGGTCGGCCCTTACTTCATTCCGCACCGGCATACGCTTTATGCGGCACAAGTGCTGACGCAGCAGCTTTATGGGCACGTCCTTTCGACGCTGCGTGAACTCGCCGGCGGCGGCATGATCATGCTGCCGTCCTCGATCGCCGATTTCGGTAATCCGGAGATCGCGGAGCTGATCGGCAAGACCCAGCAGTCGCCGAAGGCAAACTCGCACGATCGCGTGAAATTCTACAAGTTGGCTTGGGATGCTGTCGGCTCCGAATTCGGTTCGCGTCACCAGCAGTACGAGATGTTCTACGCCGGCGCGACCTTCGTGACCAAGGGGCATTCCTACCGCACCTATGACTGGGCCGGATCCGATGCGCTGGTTCAACGCATGCTCGACTCGTACGACCTGGATGGCATCTCCGCCGCGCCGGGCAAGGCCGCCTGATTTCAAATTCAAGGAGCAAACCGATGCCTGTGAACAAGAAGCACGACGAGTTCTATACGCTCGACATGAACAGCGGCTGGGAAACTCCGGCGGGTTATCCGACCGGCATCCAGCAGAAGATCCTATCGGGCGCGCTCGACGAGGAGAACCGTCGTGGCACCCGCACGCGGCTGCTGCGCTTCGCGCCCGGTGTCTATACGACAGCACCATTTTCCCACGAGTATTGGGAGGAAGTGTATCTCGTCTCCGGCGATCTGATCGTCGGCAACGACGCCAATGGCGAGGGCGGCAAGAGTTTTCCGCCGAACACCTATGCCTGCCGTCCGCCGCACGCGCCGCATGGCCCGTTCAAGTCGGTCAACGGCTGCATGCTCATGGAGATCCACTATTTCGATCCGGTGTAATCACCGGATTGATCAACGCGACCTTCCAAAAACAATCGAAATGACTTCGAGAGGGGAAATGTGATGAAGTTCAAAACGGCTCTATCTGCGTTCGCGCTCGTGGGTTACCTCGGCGCGGCGATGCCTGCTTTCGCTCAGGACAAGCCTGCGTCGCTGGGTCTTGGTATTTTCACCTTCACGTCGGGACCCGCAGCGGCTTACGGCATGCCGGGCAAGAACGCGGCTGACCTGATGATCGATCAGATCAACGCGGCGGGCGGCATCGGTGGCGTCAAGATTGCGCCGACCTATGTCGACGAAGCGCAGGGTGCGCAGGGCGTCATCACCGAATATCGTCGTCTCGCTGCCGAGCCGAAGAACCAGGTGATGCTGGCCGCGCTGTCGAGTGCGAACTGTCTGGCGCTGGCGCCGATCGCCGAACAGTTAGAAGTGCCGACCGTCGGATGGAACTGCGATACCCATCAGCTTTTGCAGGACGGCAAGAGCAAGTATGTGTTCCGCCCCAACGGCAATACCGTTCCTGAATTCGTCGCCTATGCGGTGTATCTGCTGGCGAAGAAGCCGGACGTGAAGACGGTCGCCATCATCAATCCGGATTATGCGTTCGGTCATGATGCCGCGAAGATCTTCAAGGTCGCACTGCATGCCCTGAAGCCGGATATTCAGATCGTTGCTGAACTGTTCCCGAAGCTCGGCTCACCGAACTATCAGACCGAGATTTCGCGCCTGACCACGGCGCGGCCCGATGTCGTGTTCTCCAATCTGTGGGGTGCCGACCTTGAGAATTTCGTGCGGCAGGCGCAGCCGCGCGGCCTGTTTACCTCGAGCCAGATGATCCTCGCCCTCGGCGAAACCGTGCTTCAGCGTGTGTCGCTGCCTGACGGCGTCATCGTCGGCGTGCTCGGCGACGGTTGGTGGATGTCCCCGGATGCCGCAGCTAACCCGGAAACCAAGAAGTTCGCGGAAGCCTATAAGGCGAAGTTCGGCGAATATCCGGTATTTCCGTCGATCAAGATGGCTAACACCATTCTCTATGTGAAGGCCGCCTACGAGAGCGCGATGAAGAAGAACGGCGGCAAGTGGCCGAGCCGCGCAGAGCTTGCGGAAGCCATGAAGGGCAGCACCGTGACGACGCTGACCGGCAAGAGCGTGACTCGCGCCGACAATGATGGCCTTGTCGATCAGATCGTCGGCGTCACCGTAAAGTCGCCGACGCAGAGCTTCCCGGTGATCGGCGACATGGTCCGCTACAAGGGCGACGCTCTGATGCCGAAAGAAGGGCAAGATCCGATTGCCTGGATCTCGACGCTCAAGCCGGAGTTTGCGGCGTCGCTGCCGAAGCCCGGCAGCTACAAGTAAGCCCGACAGGCTGAAAACCACAGGCCCGCGCGCCTCCCACAGAAACTCTGTGGGAGGCGTTGCTGGCGGGGGAACGGACGATGAATGCCATCATTCCGCTGGTGCTCGATACGCTGTCCAGCGCCGCGTTGATTTTCTTTGCGGCGGTGGGATTGACGCTGGTTTTCAATGTGTTGCGCGTGTTGAACGTCGCGCATGGCAGCTTCTATTCAATCGGTGCCTATGTAGCGGCGTCGATCTGCGCCTTGATCGTCAGTCGGCATCTGAATCCATACCTGTCCTTCGTTGCGCTGTTGTTCAGCGCGGCGCTGGTGGCAGTGGTGCTTGGCCCGCTGATCGAAAGCACACTGATCCGCTGGACCTATGGCAAGTCCGAAGCGGTTCAGATTCTGATCACGTTCGGTCTGTTCCTGATCCTTGAAGACCTGCAACGCATGGTCTTCGGAGTGCAGTCGTTTTACGAAGATACGCCGATGCGCCTGATGGGCAGTTCCAGTATCGGCGGCGTGGTCTATCTCAACTATCAGATGTTTCTGGTCGCGATGGCCGTCATTGTCGTGTTCGGCTTGCGACTCTTGATCAAACACAGCCGGCTCGGACGGCTTGTCACTGCCGTCGTCGCGGATCGCGAGATGGCACAATCCATCGGCGTCGACACCAACAAGATTTTCATTCTTGCTTTTTCGCTCGGTGTATTCCTGGCAGCGCTCGGTGGCGCACTGGCTGTACCGACGTCGGGCGTGGCGCCGGGCCTCGGCGCGGATACGATGGTGCTGGCCTTTGCAGTCGCGGCTATCGGCGGACTGGGGCAGATCGAGGGGGCTGTGCTCGCCGCCCTGATTGTCGCGCTTGCGCGTGTGCTGGCGATCTACTTCGTGCCGTCGCTCGACGCCGTTGCGCCCTATGCGGCGATGCTGATCGTCCTGCTGGTACGCCCCTACGGCTTGTTCGGCGCTATCACGACGCGGAGGATCTGATGCGGGCGATACTTCTGATTGTTGCGATCCTCGCCATTGTCGCGGCCCCGCTGGCGGCGCCGTGGCTGCAGTTCGTGCTGACCATGGCTATAGCCAAAGGCCTGGCCGCGCTCGGCGTCGCAGTGCTGCTTCGCGCCGGCATGATTTCCATCGGGCACGCGATGTTTGTCGCGGCGAGCGCTTATGGCGTCGCTTTCCTCGCGCGCGCCGGCATCGCTGATTTCGGTTTGCTGCTGGTGCTCTCCGTCCTGATCACTGGTCTGGCGGGTGCAGTGGTCGGTGCGTTTCTCATCCGATATCGCGCGATCTTCTTCGCGATGCTGAATCTCGCGGTGTCGATGGTGTTCTATGCGCTGTTCGCCAAACTCTATGGCGTCACCGGCGGTACCGACGGTATGACCATTCCTGTTCCGACCGTATTCGGCATCGTGCTCAGCGAGCCGACATTCAAGGCCGTGCTGTTCTATGGTAGCGTCGCATTGATGATCGTGGTTGGACTTGCCGTCCATCGTTATCTCGACAGTCCGCTCGGCCACGCGTTGTCGGCGGTCCATACCAATGAGGTGCGTCTCGAGTATCTCGGTGTACCGGTGTGGGCCGTGTTGCTCGTCGCCTATGTCGTGTCGGCGGTACTGGCTGGGCTGGGCGGCGCGATCGCGGGATTTGCCATCGGCCGTGTGGTGCCGGACTTCGCGTTCTGGACCGCGTCGGGGCATCTCGTTCTTGTCGCCGTGCTCGGCGGTATCGGCGGCGTGCCCGGCGCCTTCATCGGCGCATTCTTCCTTGAACTGCTTCACACCGAGGCGGCGGCCTTCACCGATGCGTGGAATCTGATCGTCGGCGCGGCGCTGATTGGCGTCATCATGTTCCTGCCGAAGGGCTTGTACGGCCTTCTCACCCGCAGCGAGGTCTCGGCGAAATGAGTGCATCCATCCTGCAGGTGAGGGATCTCCACGTCGAATTCAACGGCGTGAAGGCGGCCGACGGTGTTAGCCTCGACATCAATGAAGGCGAGTTTCTCGCCGTGATCGGCCCGAACGGGTCGGGCAAGACCACCTTGCTCAATCTGTGCACGGGTTACGTGCGGCCGAAGTCGGGCAGTATTCATCTCGATGGCCGCGCCATCAACGGCTTGACCCCGCGCGCGATCACCCGCCGTGGCGTCGCGCGCGCCTTCCAGATCCCGCAGCTCTTCTCCGATCAGAGCGTACTCGACAACATGATGCTGGCGCTTGCGGCCAAGGACGGTCTTTGGACCATGGTGCGTCCGCTGGCACAACCTGCCCGGTGCGAGGAGGCGACCGCGCTGCTCGATCTGGTCGGTCTGCACGACGACAAGAACCGCGTCAGCCGCACTTTGCCCGAAGGCCATCGCAAGCTGCTTGATATCGCGGTGGCGCTGGCGCTGAAGCCGCGCTTGCTGCTGCTGGACGAGCCGACCAGCGGCGTCAGCACGCTGGAGCGCTTCTCGCTGATGGAAGCGCTGATGAGCGCGTTGCGGACCCGTAACATCACCGCGCTGTTCGTCGAACATGACATGGATGTGGTGGCGCGCTACGCCAATCGCGTGCTGGTCTGGAATGCCGGAACAGTCATGGCGCAGGGCCATCCCGATGAGGTATTCAAGGACGAACGCGTCCTGAAGAATGTCGTAGGTGTCGCATGACGCTCGTTCTCGACAAGGTTCAAGTCTCGATCGAAGGCGTCCGCGTGCTGCGCGGCGTGAGTTGCGAAATTATCGAACGCAAGACTACGATCCTGATCGGCCGCAACGGCGCCGGAAAAACCACGACGCTGCGGGCGATCATGGGGCTGCTTGCTGTTGACGGTGGCGATATCCGGCTCGATGGCGACGACCTTCGCAAGCATCCGGCGCATTTCCGGGCGCGGGCGGGCATCGGCTATGCGCCCGAAGATCGTCGGCTGGTCCCGGAGATGACCATCGAAGAAAATATCCGGCTGCCGGGCCTCGCCCTCAATCTCGACAAGGGTGAGTTGAACGGCCGGCTTGAGGAGATCTACACCTTCCTTCCGCAGTTGCGCGATCTGCGCAAGCGGCCGGGCGGCGGTGTCTCTGGAGGCCAGGGCAAGATGGTCGCCCTTGGTCGCGCTCTGATGGTCGCGCGCAAGGTGCTGCTGCTCGACGAACCGTTCCAGGGGCTTGCGCCGGCGCTGGCGCTGGATTATGCGCGCACACTGGGCGAGTTGCGCAAGCATCGCCCCGAATTGGCGCTGCTCATCACCGAATCCACGCCCGCGCTGCTCGATGCGATTGCCGACCGCACTTTGCAGATCGAGCGCGGTGAAATTTCAGAACAAGCAGGATCACCGAGGACCGAAGATGTTGCAGTTTGATCGTATCACAAAGAATGGGACCGACCGGATCGGATTTTCGATCGATACGTTGGTGATCGCCGGGTGGGCGGGGCGTGACGTCGCGGCGATCGAGCATCATATCGAGGAATTGGCCGCCATTGGTGTGCCGCGGCCTTCGACCACGCCGCTCTACTATCGTGTCGCGGCGCAGACGTTGACCCAGGCCGACAAGCTTGTCGTGCTCGGGCCCGATAGTTCGGGCGAGGTCGAGCCCGTGGTGATCGCACTGGCGGACGGCTTGTGGATCGGCATCGGTTCTGACCATACCGATCGCAAGGCGGAAACTTATGGCATCGCGCTGTCGAAGCAGCTCTGCGGCAAGCCGGTCGGTCGGCAGCTCTGGTCCTACGCTGAGATTGAAGGCCATTGGGACAATCTCGTGCTGCGCTCCTGGGCCAACATCGATGGCCAACGCGTACTTTATCAGGAGAGCGCGGTGTCGAGCCTGCGCACGCCGCGCGATCTGATCCGCAAATATGCCAACGCCGATACGTTGCCGGCCGGCACGCTGATGTTTTGCGGCACACCCGGCGCCATCGGCGGCATCCGTCCCGCCGCGCGCTTCGAGATGGAATTGCACGATCCGGTGCTTAAGCGCTCACTGACGCACGGTTACGACATCGATGTGCTTCCTGTGGTGTCTTGACGCTCGCGACTATCATGCCTGCCTGAAACCGCTATAAGACAATGGGTGCGATGTGATAGCCGTCGCTCCCATTGGCGTGATTTGCGGATCGGGAGCGGGTGAAAATGGCGGTGGTTTCGGCGGGGCAACCCAAAATTTTGCTCGTCTCGCTGGGCGGAACGATCACGATGACATCGGGTGCGGGTCCCGGCATCGTGCCGACATTGACCGGAGCGGACCTCGTGCGCGCCGTGCCTGCGCTGGCGGAGGTGGCGGAGGTCGAGGCGATTTCACCGTTCCGTCTGCCCGGACCGTCGCTCACCTTCGCGCATCTGCGTGAGGTTGCACGGCTTCTGAATGAGAGACTGGCTGGTGATATCGCTGGCGCCATCGTGGTTCAGGGCACCGACACCATCGAAGAAACGGCATTCGTGCTCGATTGCCTCGTCGGCGGCGACAAGCCAGTGATCGTCACCGGCGCGATGCGCGGCGCGGAAGCTCCGGGAGCGGATGGACCGGCCAATCTTCTCGCCAGTGCCGTCGTCGCCACATCGCTCGCGGCGCGCGGACTCGGAACGCTGGTGGTTTTGAACGAGACCATTCACGCCGCGCGCTTTGTGCAGAAGGCGAGCACGTTTTTGCCTTCGACATTCGCGTCGCTTTCTGGCGGGCCGCTTGGCGACGTCATCGAAGGCGCGGCGCGGATCAACCTGCGGGTCGCGCGCAGCAGCGTTATCGCGAGCGGCGACGCCGGAACGGATCAGCCGGTCGCGCTGATCACGGCGACTCTCGGCGACGACGGCCGGATGCTCGCGGGTTTGCCGGCACTCGGCTATCGCGGGCTCGTCATCGAGGCGATGGGCGTCGGCCACGTTCCCGCCGCGATGGTCGACGCGCTCGCAAGCCTCGCGGAAATTTTCCCCGTCGTCCTCAGCTCACGCGTCGCCTCGGGGCCGGTGTTCGCCAAGACCTACGGCTTTCCCGGTTCGGAAACCGATCTGCTCGGGCGGGGCCTCATTCCGGCTGGCGCGCTGGGTGGTCTGAAGGCCCGGTTGCTGCTGTCGCTACTTCTCGGCACGGGATTGCAAGGCCAACCGCTGCGTGACGCTTTCCTGCGGGTGGCGCTGCCATCGGCCTAAGTTTTGCTGGGCGCAATATCTCGCAACGCGAGATGTGTAGCAAAATCGCGCGGCTCTTAGACGAAAATAATGCTTCAAATCGAAAAGTCTTTGCGCATAATCGAGGTAACATGATCTGAACAACAAGCATCAAGGGATGCTGATCCGAAGGGGGAGGTTGCGAAATGGCAGGTTTACTGCGTCGAGATATGCTGGGTGTCGCACTGACGGTCGCGGCAATCATGCTTCCGGTTGCCGGAGTGCAGGCTGCCGATCCGATCAAGGTCGGCGTCACCATCACGCAGTCGCCCCCCGGTTCGGTGGTGCAGGGCACCCAGGTCAAGGATGGCCTCGAAGTCGCCGCCAAGATCATCAATGACGCCGGCGGCGTCGATGGTCGCAAGATCGAGCTGGTGATCGAAGACACGCAAGGGTTGCCGGAAAAGGCGCGCGCGGCTGTCGAGAAACTGGCAACGCGCGACAAGGTGGTGGCGATCACCGGCGAGCACCAAAGTTCGGCTGCGCTGGCCGGCATTGAGGTCGCGCATCGCTACAAGATCCCTTACATCAACACCAACGGCTGGTCCGACGTTATTCGCGAGAAGGGCTATCCGGAAGTCTTCAATCCGGGCAACTACAACAGCCGCGTGGGGGCCGCCGCAGCGGCGACGATGAAGGAACTCGGCGTCAAGCGCGTCGTCTCCATTGCCGAGAACACCGACTACGGTATCGGTCTTGCCAAGGCGATCGGGGAAGCGCTGAAGAAGATCGCGCCCGATGTGCAATACAAGTACGAGACGCTGGATCGCGCCTCCAAGGATTTTCTGCCGGCCATCTTGCCGATGCGCGCCAACGCGCCTGACGCCATCATCAACCTGATGCTGCCGCCCGCCGCCTACATCATGATGAACCAGCTTTATGAGCAGGGCGTCGCGCCGTCGGCGAAGACCTGGCTCTATGACGGCTCGGGCCTCGCGGACTATCCGGACTTCTGGCAGAACGTGAAGGAAGCCGGCAAGGGCATGCTGGTGTTCGGCCTCTATCATCCGAAGATGGCGCAGCCGGCGCTCGGCAAGCAGGTCGGCGAAGCCTACACCGCGAAGACCAAGAACGAGCCGAACCGGCTGCTGTTCCAGGCCGCCGACTCGCTGTTCCTGATCGCGGACGCGGTGAAGCGCGCCAAGTCCACCGACTCCGAAGCTTTGATCAAGGCGTTGGGCGAAACCAAGTACACCGGCACCCGCGGCGAGATCACCTTCTCGAAGGATAAGGGCTACGCGTTCAACCAGTGGCTGGATGTGCCTTACGTGACATTCCAGCTTACCGAAGTGAACCAGAAGGTCGGCGATTCCGTGCTGGTGTCGCAGCCGGGCCAGCCGCTCGACAAGGCCAAGCTCTGGAAGCCCGCGAAGTAAGCGCGGGCTGGCCAAACCCCAGAGCTGACAAAACCCATGAGTGGTATCGACGTCGATCTCGCGGTGAATGGCCTCATTACGGGGCTGTTCTACGCATTGATGGCCATCGGCTTGTCGCTGATCTTCGGCATTCTGAAGATCGTGAACTTCGCCCATGGCGAATTCTACATGGTCGGCGCCTATGCCTACACGCTGATCGCGCTGGCGCTCGGCGTGCCGGTGTGGACCGCATTGCCGCTCGCTTTCGTGGTCGGCGCGCTGCTCGGCTGGCTGACGGAGCGGACGCTGATGCGCCCGCTCTACGCCGGTTACACCTCATGGGGGCTGATGCGTGACGAATACGCGGTGATCGTCACATTCGGCCTCTCGCTGTTCCTCATCAATTTCGTCGACAAGGTGATCGGTCCTTATGCCTATCGCGGCCCACCGCTGGTGGAGACCAGCCGCGTGGTGCTCGGTCCCGTTTTGATCAGCGGCCATCGGCTGCTCGCCGCCGGCATTGCCATCGCAGTCATCGCCATCACCGCGGCGTTGATCAAATGGTCGTTCTGGGGCCAACAGATCCGCGCGGTGTCGCAGAACCGGCTTGGCGCGTCGCTGGCCGGCATCGATACCGCAAAGGCGAGCGTCATCGTGTTCATGCTGTCGGGTGGGCTTGCGGCGTTCGCCGGTGCGCTGCTGTCGCCGGTGATCAATGCCTCGCCGGACGTCGGCATCTTCCCGGCGATCAAGTCCTACATCATCGTCGTGCTGGGCGGCATGGGCTCGGTGCCGGGTGCCATCATCGCCAGCCTGTTCCTGGGCGTGATCGAGAGCTTCGGCGCGGTATACATCTCGTTCCAATATCGCGATGCGTTCGGTCTGATCCTGCTGATGCTGTTCCTGCTGTTCCGTCCGCAAGGTTTGTTCGGTGAAAAAGGGCGGGAGGTGTGATGGCGCCGTCATCTGCAACATCGCCCGCGGTCAACCGAGCCGGCGCGCAGCTCTCCAACACCAAAACCACGGTGGAGTTTCGCGCCGCGCTGGTGGCGATGGCCATCGTCGCACTGATCCCGCTTGGCGTCAGCAATCCCTATTGGCTCGGCGTGCTGATCGTCTCGATGTATTTCGCGATTCTCGCCGGAGGCTGGAATCTGCTGGCGGGTTACACCGGGCAGTTCTCGTTGGCGCCCGCGACCTTCGCCATGATCGGCGCCTACACCACGGGCCTGCTCAATCACTATTTTGGCGTGCCACCGCTGCTCGGCATTGTTGCGGCGGTGGTGGTATCGGGCCTCGTCGGCCTGCTGCTCGGCCGCGCGGTACTGCGCCTCGTCGGACCATATCTCGCACTGACCACCTTAAGTTTCGCCGAGATCATGCGCCTCGTCGCCTCGAACTCGATTGACATCACGCGCGGCGACCTTGGACTGGGCGTTGCGGGTCTGCTCGATAGCCGGGTCGGCTGGTACTACCTGTTCCTCGGGGCGCTGGTGGTGCTGTTGATCCTGTTCTACATGCTGCTGCGCTCCAAGGCCGGGCTGTTCCTGCAAGCGATCCGCGATGACGAGGTCGCGGCGCGCCGCGCCGGCGTCAACGTCGTGTTCTGGAAGACGGCGGTGTTCGCCATTTCGGCGGCGGCGTCCGGTTTCGCAGGCGCGCTCTATGCGCACTTCGCCGAACTGGTGACGCCTGAACTTGGCCTCATTGGCCAGACCGGCCTGATCGTCAGCATGACGGTGATCGGCGGCATGGGTACGCTCGCAGGGCCGGTGGTCGCAGCGTTTCTGGTCTACGTGCTGTCGGAATGGCTGCGCGACGTCGGCGGTTATCAACTCGTGGTGTTCGCCGCACTCGTCGTCATCTTCGCGCGCTTCTTCCGTGAAGGTCTGTGGGGATTGGCCAGGGCGGCCGTGCAACGCTGGGGGCGGGCATGACACTTCTGTCCGTGCGAGGCGTCAGCAAGCGGTTCGGCGGCCTCGTCGCCGTGAACAACGTGTCGTTCGATGTTGCGGCGGGCGAACTGGTCGGCCTGATCGGCCCCAACGGCTCGGGAAAGACCACGCTGCTCAATATTCTCAGCGGTCTGGCGGATCCGGACGGCGGCGAAATCCTGCTCGACAACGTGCCCTGTCAGGGCCTGACGCCGGAGCGGCTCGCGCATCGCGGCGTGATGCGCATGTTCCAGCTCACCCGCGTTTTTCGCCGCATGAACGTCATCGACAATTTGCTGGTGGCGGGCCGTGCGCTGGGGCTCGGCGCGGATGAGGCGTTGGCCCGGGCCCATGCGTTGATAAGTGAGCTGCGGCTCGATGTGATCCGTCATCTCGATGCCGGGCAATTATCGGGCGGCCAGATGAAGCTGCTGGAATTCGGCGTCTGCTTCATGGTGCCGCCGCGCATCGCGCTGCTCGATGAGCCGTTTGCCGCGGTGCATCCGACCATGAAGGAGATCATGGGCGACTTCATTCGCTCGCGTCACGAGAAAGGGCAGACCTTCATCCTCGTCAGCCACGACATGCCGGTGGTGGTCGAACTCTGTCCACGCGCGGTTTGTATGAACGCGGGTGCTGTCATCATCGATGCCACGACGCGCGAGGTGCTGAATGATCCGCGCGTCATCGAGGCGTATCTCGGAGGGCAGGCGGCATGAGCGCGGTGCTGACCCTCGACAACGTCACCGCCGGCTATAGCGTCGATATCGATGTGCTGCGCGACCTGAGCCTGAATGTCGATGCCGGCCGCATCACCGGCCTGATCGGACTCAACGGCGCCGGCAAGTCCACGGTGATGAAGGCGATCTGCGGCTTCCTCAAACCGAAAGCCGGCAAGGTGGTTTATGAGGGCAACGACATCACCGGGCTCGAGCCGCACAAACTAAGCGCGCACGGCATCTGGTACATCCCGCAGGAATCCAGCCTGTTCCCGTTCATGACGGTGACGGAAAATCTGCGGCTGCCGCTGGAGAGCCTGTCGCGCGCGACAGGCTCGCCGGCGCGGAGCGAGATCGAGCAACGCTTCGAGGCGATGCTGGAAAAATTTCCGGCGCTGCGGGTGAAGCTGCGGGCGCAGGCGGGTGATTTGTCCGGCGGCCAGCAGAAGATGGTGGAATTCGCCAAGGCGTGGCTGATGCGGCCGCGTCTATGTTTGATCGATGAGCCTTCCATCGGCCTCGCGCCGAAGATCGTCGAGGAAGTCTTCGAGTGGATTCGCCTGTTTGCCGCGGAGGAGATGGCGATCCTGCTGGTCGACCACAACGTGCGGCGCGTGATCGCGATGTCGCATCGCATCTACGTTTTGAGCTTGGGTGAAATTACCGCCTCCGGCGAGCCCGCCGATTTCGCCGGCGATCTGCACGAGCAGGTCAAGCAATGGCTCGGCATCAATTTCTGAGATGGCCGGCGCGCGAAATCCTCTCCGTCTCCACACGCAGCCGCTGACGGCGGAAGCGTTCGCGCCGTTCGGCTCGCTGGTGGCGATCGATGCGGCGGGCGGGCGTGCCGTCAATCAGGATCGCGGCCGTCGCATTCCCGGTATTAGCGATCTCGCGCATGATGCCGCCGCCACGCGGCAGGTGCTTGATCTCTATCATCTTCGGCCGTCGTCGCTGCCGTTCACGCTGGCCTGCTTCGAACGCCACGTGCTGACCTCGCAGGTGTTTATTCCGATCCGTTGCGAACGCTTGTTGCTGGCGGTGGCGCCCGACGACGCAAGGGGGCAGCCGGATGCCGCGCGGGCGCAGGCTTTTATTGCTGGCGGCGGTACCATTATTCACTATCGCGCGGGCATATGGCACTCGCCATTGATTGCGCTCGATGGTCCAGCGTCGCTGTCGATGTTGATGTGGGAAGCGGGCGACGCTCGCGACTGTGAGGAAGTTGTCCCGCCGATGACGATTGAGATCGTCTAGGCGCAGCGAAATCCGGGGGGTGCCATGCGGTTTGTCAGCGATGCCGAAGTTGCCGGTACGCTCTCGTTTCCCGTGCTGATCGCGGCGATGGAGGCCGCGCATCGGCGGACGAAGATCGAGGTCCTCGACGGATTCATGGGCAACGAAGCCGCACAATACGTGATCCGCAGCGCCGTCGATCCCGGTCGCTACATGCTCAGCAAGATGTTCACCAGCTTTCCCTCCAATCTCGCAGCCGGTGCTTTGCCAGCGGTGCAGGCGGTCTGCGTGTTGTTCGATGGCATTGACGGGCGCCCGCTGGCGGCGATCGACGGCACCTCGATTACGCATTGGCGGACTGCGGCTGATTCCGCACTCGGCGCCAAGTTGCTCGCCAATCCGGCGCCCGAGACGATGCTGGTGGTTGGCGCCGGCAAGATGTCATGGTGGCTGGTGCAGGCGCATCGCGTCGCGCGACCCTCGCTCGCGCGCGTGTTAATCTGGAATCGCAATCAAGCGCGGGCCTCCGAATTGGCGGATCGGTTGGTACAAGACGGCCTCCGGGCGGAGGTCGTCAGCGATCTCGACGCGGCAACGCGCGCAGCCGATCTCATCTCGGCATGCACGCGCTCCCATACGCCGTTGATCAAGGGCGCGAATCTCAAGCCGGGCGTTCATCTCGATCTGGTCGGCGGCTATACGCCGCAAACCCGCGAGGCGGATGACGAGGCCGTGCGGCGCGCGCTGGTGTTCGTAGATCGCCGCGAAAGTGCATTTCACGGCGTCGGCGATATCCTTCAACCGATCGCCGACGGTGTTATGACCGAAGCGGACGTGCTCGGCGATCTCTACGATCTCGCCGGCGGCGCAGTGGCAGGCCGCCAAGCCGCGAGCGACATCACCTTCTTCAAGAACGCCGGCGGTGGCCATCTTGATCTGATGACCTGTGAAACAGTGTTCAAGCAGGTCGGCGGAACGCCGGAGCAATAGGGCGTTCGACGGTAAGCAACAACGAATGCAGAGGCCCCGCGTCTGACGCATCAGAAGCGGGGCTTTTGTTATCATCGTCATGGCCGGATTTACTTCGGCCATCCACGCCTTAATGGTCAAGCAGAAGGAAGGGCGCAGATGGCCGGGACGAGCCCAGCCATGACGTCAATGTTGGCGCTTACTTGTTCGCGTCGGACTTGGCGTAGGCGGCCGACTGCTCCTTCACGACGCTCCAGACTTCTTCCGGGAACGAGGCGATCCAGTCGGTCTGCGGCACCCACTTGGCGCCGTCCCACATTTCGATGCGGGTCTTGCCGCCACCGCCGTGATCCGACGCAGTCACCGTCACCGGCGCCATCAGGCCGTTGGCATCGAAGCCCTTGATGCTCTCGAGGCCATCCTTGAGCTTCTGCGGGGTGAGCGGCCAGCCGTCCTTCTTGATGGCCAGACGCGCGCCCTCGAAGCCGATCGACCAGATCGCAAGGCCGGTGTTGTAGTACACGTCCTCGAGATGCTTGCGGTCGCCGTTGCCTTTGCCCTTGTCGTAGAGTTCCTTGATGATCTCTTGCACCAGCGGCTGGGTCGATCCACCGGCGACGTTGGTGCCTCGCTTCATGCCCTTGGCGGCATCGGCGCCGATATTCTTGATGTCGACTTCGTTGAACCAGTTCACCCCGATGTACTTCTCGAGCGAGATGCCGTTCCGCTTCATTTCACGCGAAGCGATGACGTGCATGTTCGAAAGGCTCCAGCTGATGATCCAGTCCGGATTGAAGCGGCGCACCTGGGTCCAGGCGGAAGCCTGGTCGTTGCCGGGCAGCGGGTAGGGGAAAAGCTGCAGGTCGAAGCCTTCCTTCTGCGCCAGCGTCTTCATGATGCCGATCGGCTCCTGACCGAACGGATAGTCGACGTAGACGAAGGCGATCTTCACGCCTTTCAGGCTGCCCTTGGACTGCTGCTTGATGTAGCCCACGTCGTTGGCGGCTTGGCCCCAATAGGTCGGGCCGATCGGGAACACCCACTTGAACACATCGCCGTCCACCGCGTCGCCACGGCCCGCCAGTGATTGCATCAGGATGTTGCCGTCCTTCATGACACGCGGCAGTACCGCGCGTGACACCGGCGTCGACAACATGTCGAACACCATGACGCCTTCGCGCTTCAGCCGTTCGTAGCATTCGATGCCGCGTTGCGGCTCGTTGCCGTGATCTTGCACGATCACTTCGATCGGATGACCTTCGAGGCCGCCCTTGGCGTTGAGAATGTCGGCATAGTCCTTGGCCGCCTGCGCCACCTGCGGCGTGACGAAGGTGTAGGCTTTACTGAGGTCGTAGCACAGCGCGAACTTCACCGGATCGGCGGCGTGCGCGGCCATGCTGCTGGTCAGCATCAGCGCGAGACCGCCGATGATCGATCTTAGCTTCATGTTGGTGTCCTCCCTGTTCGGACGGTGGAATGGTTATTTTCTCGGTTTCGGCTTGGGGGTGAGTTTGGCAGGCGCCGCCGTTACGTCAACCAGCGTTTGCGGCGGCGGTAGTGCTTGATGTCGCGGAAATTCTTGTTTTCTGCGCCCCCGAGATAGAATTCCTGAATGTCGGGGTTCTTCTTCAGCGCCTCGGCGGTGTCGTGCATGACGATGCGGCCGCTCTCGATCAGGTAGCCGTGCGAGACGATCTCCAGCGCGGCGATGGCGTTCTGTTCGACCAGCAGCACCGACAAGCCTTCCTCGCGGTTGATGCGGCTGAGGATCTGGAAAATCTCCGCCACGAGGAACGGCGCGAGGCCGAGGCTTGGCTCGTCCAGCATCAACAGCTTCGGCTGCGTCATCAGCGCGCGGCCGATGGCCAGCATCTGCTGTTCACCGCCGGAAAGATAGCCAGCGGCGCTGCTACGGCGCTCGAACAGTCGAGGGAAATAGCTGTAGACGCGATCCTTGTTGCGGGCGGCGTCGTGGCGGCTACGCACGGCAGAGGCGGCGATCAGGTTTTCGTCTGGCGTCAGGTGCTCGAAGACGCGACGGCCTTCCAGCACATGCGCGATGCCGAGCTTGACACGATCCTGCGGCATCAGGCCGCTGATGTTCTCGTTCTGGAATTTGACCTCGCCGCGACGCACCTCGCCGCGTTCCGCAGCAAGAAGCCCGCTGATCGATTTCAAGGTGGTGCTCTTGCCGGCACCGTTGGCGCCGAGCAGCGCCACCATGCCACCCTTCGGAACAGTGAGCGAGACGCCCTTGATTGCCAATGAGACGTAGTCGTAGACTACTTCGACGTTGTTGAGCGTCAGAACCTCTTCGATCGGATTTTCGGTCTTGGCTGTCATGGTGCGCTATTTCTTGACGTAGCCGAAGGGCCAGACGAGCAGATAATCGCGAATGTTGCCGTAGATCTTGCCGAGCCCCAGCGGCTCGATCAGCAGGAAGCCGATGATCAACGCGCCGTACAGCGCATGGGGCAAATGAGCCAGCGTTTCGATGCCGAGCGAGAAGCCGAACTGGGTCGTCAGCCACGAGATGAAGGCATTCATCACGCCAGGCATCAGCAGGATGAAGCCGGCGCCGAAGTAACTGCCGATGATGCTGCCAAGGCCGCCGACGATCACCATCGCCAGCGCCTGGATCGAGACGTCGACGGAGAACTGTTCCGGCGTGACGGCGTGATAGAACGTGCCGATCAGGACCGCGCCGCCGACGCCGGCGATGAAGGAGGAGGTCGCGAACGCCACCAGTTTGAAATAGAAGCTGTTCACGCCGATCACGGCGGCGGCGTAGTCCTTCTCGCGCACCGCAACCAGCGCGCGGCCGAGCGCGGTACGCCGTAAATTCAGCATGAAGGTGGTGACCAGCACGCACCACACCAGCGCGACATAGTAGAGCCCCGCATCTGACGTCACTGCCTGCCCGAGAATGCGGATGTCGGGCGCCTGCAACGTAGCTTGGGTGCCGCCCGAAATGGCCGGGACGTGCGAGATAGTCCAGTCCATCACGAATTGCAGCGCGAGCGTCGAAAGCGCGAGATAGAGCCCTTTGACACGTAGCGCAGCGAAGGCAAAGACGCTGCCGATCACCGCCGCCGTCAGTCCGGCCAGCACGATGGCGATTTCCCACGGCACGCCGTTGCGCTGGGCGTGAACCGCGGCGTAAGCGCCGATGCCCATCACCGCCGCATAGCCGAGGTGAAACTGTCCGGCCCAGCCGAGAATGAGGTTTAGACCGAGCGCGGCGGCGGTCCATACCAGCCACGGCAACATGTAGCTGCTGAGATAGAGTGTGCTCATGTAGAATGGCGCGGCGGCCGCCAGTAGCAGCAAACCGCCGATCATCCAGCGGTCGGCGGGGATCGGAAACAGTGCCCGGTCCTGAGCGTAGTTGGTGTGAAGAATGCCGGCTTGACGGAACAGCATGATCTTACACCCGCTCGATGTCGTGGCGGCCGAACAGGCCGTGCGGCCGCAGCATGATGGTGAGGATCAACATCGCGGCGTCGACCAGTTCGCGGCTGGCTCCGCCGAGCAGGGGATCGAGCACGATAGAGGCCAGTCCCTCGACGATGCCGAGCAGAATACCGGCGAGCAACGCGCCGCCGATGCTATCCAGTCCACCCAGCACCGCGACGGTGACGCCCTTGAGCAGCAGCAGCGCCAGCGATTGATCGACGCCCTGCACCGATCCCCACAACACCGCGGCAATGGTCGCCACCACTGCCGAGATCGCCCATGACAGCGCGACGCCGCGCTCGACCGAAATGCCGACCGACCACGCCGCGGTATAGTCGTCCGAGATCGCGCGCAGCACCACGCCGATCCGGGTGCGGAAGAACAGCACCAGCAGTACAAACATCGCGACCGCGACGCCGGCGCCGACCGCGTAAGCGCGGTTGATCAGCAGCGGTCCGAGAAACAGCGGCGCGTCGCTGATGCCGAGCGGCAGCGGCCGCGAGGTGCCGCCCCAGATCGTCATCGAGCCGGCGCGAAGGAAGATTTCGATGCCGAGCGTCATCATCAGGATCATGATGATCGGGCGACCCGCCAATCGTCGCAGCGCCACGCGTTCGATGCCGACGCCGATGATGAACATGGTGACGATGCCGAGCGGGATCGCCACCCACAACGGCAAGCCGAGCTGGTTAGAGAAGGCCAGAATGACGTAGCCGGCCAGCATCACCATCGCGCCTTGCGCCAGGTTGGGCACAGACGAGGATTTGTAGATCAGCACGATGCCCATCGCGACCAGCGAATACATCAGGCCAACCAGCGCGCCGTTGAGGGACGATTCAAGGAGCAGCAGGATATCCATGGTTCAGACCTCCTGCACCAAGAGCGTACGCTCGATCACGCCGACCTCTCCGGTCTCGTAAGTGATCTGAGCTTTCATCAAGACGCTTTTCTGGTTGTCGTAGATGGCGTGGATGATCGGCGCGTAGCGATCTTCAACAACGTTGCGACGGATCTTGCGCGTACGGGTGATTTCGCCGTCGTCAGCGTCGAATTCCTTGTGCAGGTTAACGAAGCGCTTGAGATGAAGCGCTTCCGGCAGGGTGCGGTTGACGTGTTTCACCGCTTCGAGAATGAGGGCCGCGACTTCCGGCTTCTGCGACAGGTCGGCATAGGACATGTAGGAGATGCCACGCAGCTCGGCCCAGAATCCGACCGCCTCCTTGTCGATGCAGATCAGCGTCGCCAGCGCATCGCGCCCGGCGCCGAGCACGGCGGCTTCCTTGATGTAGGGGCTGAACTTGAGACGGTTCTCGATGTAGTTCGGAATGTAGCGTTCGCCCTTGGCGGTATGGACCACGTCCGACAATCGGCCCAGCACCACGAGGTGGCCGTTGGGCTCAAGATAGCCGGCATCGCCGGTGTGCAACCAGCCGTCGCGCAGTGCCTCGCGCGTGGCGGCTTCCTGCTTGAAGTAACCGCTGAACACGCTGCCGGAGCGGATCAGGATTTCGCCGGCATCGCTGATCTGCACGTCGACGCCGGGGAAGGGGCGGCCAACGGTGTGCAGCCGAACTTCGTCCGGGCTTTGCAGTGCGTTGTAAGCGCTGCTTTCGGTCTGTCCGTAAAGCTGTCGCAGCTTGATGCCGAGCGCGCGATAGAACACGAAGGTGTCTTCGCCCATCGCTTCGCCGCCGGTGAAGGCGCCGCGCAGCCGCGACAAGCCGAACTGATCCTTAATCGGGCCGTAGACCAGCCACTCGCCGAGTGGGCCGAGCAGCATTTCCTTCAACGTCGGTTGTCCGCCTTCGAGCTTGCGGCGTTCCGCCGCCAGTGCCGAAGCCATGAAGAACTTGTAGATCGCCTTTTTCAGCGGGGTGGAATCCTCCATGCGCACCTGAATGGTGGTGAGCATATTGTCCCAGCTTCGCGGCGCGGCGAGATAGAACGTCGGTGCCACCTCGCGCAGGTTTTGCAGCACCGTTTCCTGCTTCTCCGGAATGTTGATGGTGAAGCGCAGCGCGACACCCGCCGCGACGGTGACGGCAAAATCGCCGACCCACGCCATCGGCAGATAGGCCAGGATGGTTTCGCCGAAATCGAACGCGCCACCATGATAGGCGTTGCGCACGCCCGACAGCAGGTTACGGTGCGACAGCACGATGCCCTTGGGCTTGCCGGTCGAGCCAGACGAATGAACGAACACCGCTGGGCCGTCCGGTGTGGCGCGCTGGATCAGGGCTTCGCGCAATCCGGATTCTGCCCTTAGGCGTTCTTCGCCCTTGGCACAGAGCGCATCCCACGAGACCAATCCCGGAAATGGATAAGTCGCGAGACCGCGCGGGTCGTCGTAGACGATGTGCGCGATGCTGGCGCCCTGTTCGCGCAGGTCGAGCATCTTGTCGACCTGTTCTTGATCCTCGGCGAGAACGAAGCGGGCGTCGGCCTCGTGCACGAAATGGCGCACTTCGTCGAGCGTGGCGTCGGGAAACGCTGGCATGGCGTAGCCGCCGAGCACACCGGCCGAGATCATGCCGGTGTAGAGCCGCGGGCGATTGTCGCCGACCACGAGCAGCACGTCGCCCGCCTTGAATCCCAGGCTCTCCAACCCGGCAGCGAATTGCAGCATGCTGTCGAGCAACTGTTGCCAGGTCATCTGCTGCCAGATGCCCTTGCTTTTCTCGCGCATCGCGATATCGCCGGGAAACACCTCGGCGTTCTTGGCGAGCAGGCGGCTCAAGGTTGTGTCGGCGCCGAAATCCCAAGTTGTGGCTGCTTTCGTGGAAGCGCCGCCTTCAGTGGGCTGCATGCGCGCCTCCGATATAGGCTTCCACCACGCGGGGATCGGCGACGACCTCCGCCGGGATGCCGGAGCCGATCATCGCGCCGTAGTTCAGCGCCAGCATGCGGTCGCAGATGCCGGTGATGACGTCCATGTGGTGCTCGATCAGCAGCACCGTGACATTTCGCTCGTCCCGCGCATCGAGGATGAAGCGCGCCATGTATTCCTTTTCCTCCTGATTCATGCCGGCCATCGGCTCGTCGAGGATCAAGAGACTCGGTTCGGCGGCGAGCGCGCGCGCAAGTTCGACGCGCTTCTTCAGGCCGATGGGGATGCCGTCCACCAGTTCGTCGCGCACGCTTTCCAGTTGTAGAAAGTCGATGACTTCTTCAACTGCCGCGCGATTAGCCGTTTCATCGCCGCGCGCCAGCCACCAATAGCCGGCGGTGCGCAGCACGCTGGCGTGCATGTGGACGTGGCGGCCGAGCAGAATGTTGTCGAGCACGCTCATGCCGTTGAACAGCGCGAGATTCTGGAACGTGCGCGCAACACCCAGGCGCGCGACCTTGTGCGGCGCCAGACCGGTGATGTCGTTGCCGTTGAGCAGGATGTTGCCGCGCTGCGGCGGATAGAATCCGGTGATGGCATTGGTGAGGGTCGTTTTGCCGCACCCGTTCGGCCCAACGAGACCGAATATCTCGCCGCGATTGATTTGAAGGTCGATCCCGTTCAACGCAATGATGCCGCCGAACCGACGTTCGACGGACCTGCATTCCAGCACAGGACCGGCACTTCCCTGAGCGCCCCTCAACTTGTCGTCTCCGTCCGTCATCTACAATTAGGCTCCGCGCGGGCGGCGCACATGAGAAGGTGACAGCCTTTCTTTGAAGGCTTTGATGGTTAAGCTAACCAGCGTAAGATTTTGACGCAAGCGCGATATTGTGTGCGGACGCTGAAATGGTCCGAAGCTCACAAACATCATGAATGCGCGTGCGAGTGCGGCGCTTGCTGGCTTAGAAATCGGACGATCGCGTCGGTGAAAGCATCATTGCGGTCGCCGACCACCATATGCCCGGCACCGGCGATATCGGTATAGGTGGCGTGCGGCGCGAACTGGAGAAACTGCTGCGCGGCCTCGGACGTCACCAGGTTGCTGGAGGCGCCCCGAATCAAGTGAACGGGAAGGCGCAGCCGGCGCGCGGCGGCGGCAAAGCGTGCTTCCGAATCCTCCGGGGAGGACTGACTCGCTGCCGTGATGAACTGCGGGTCCCAATGCCAGCGCAGCCGCCCGTCGTCGCACTTGCGCAGATAGCGTTCCAGGGTCTCCGACGGTCCGCGTTGCTTGCGATGCGGCAAATAGGCGCCGATCGCGGCGGCGGCTTCGTCGGCCGTGGCGAAGCCTTCATCAATGTGTGCCGCCATAAAGCCGAGAATATGGGCCACGCCTTCCGGCTCGAGTTGCGGCGTCACGTCGACCAGCGTGAGCGAGGTGAAGATGCCGGGCCGCAACTCGCCTTCGGCCAACAGCCCGGCGAGCCCGCCGAGTGAAGCGCCCACCAGCGAAGGTTTGCCTTGCAATGTATCGGCGATCGCGACCAGGTCCGCGGCATAGTCGGAAAAGTGGTAAGCGCCGGACGGCGACCACTCGCTTTCGCCATGACCGCGCATGTCGATGGCGATGGCTTGATACCCCGCTTTCGCAAGCGTGCGCGATACCTTCGACCACGCGGCGCGGGTCTGTCCGCCGCCATGCGCGAGCAACACCGGTGGGCCTTCGCCGACAGCTTCGGCGGCTATCGTCTGACCGTGTGCGCCGGTGAAGGTTCGTCGCTGCATGAGCTTATCTAGTCCTTGAATTTCGGCTTGCGCTTTTCGAGGAAGGCGCTGACGCCTTCGCGTGCGTCCTCATGCATCATCAGTAGCGGGAAGCCATCGACGGCGTGACGCATTTCATCGCCGCCGAGGCCGCGGTTGTAGAACGACTTCGCCATCGCCACCGCAAGCCGCGGCTTGGCGGCGATCCGTTCAGCGAATTCCATGGCATGTGCCATCAGCGTGTCATGCGGCACGACGTGCAGCACCAGTCCGATCCGCTCGGCCTCCGCCGCGCTGATGGGATCGCCCAGAATGCTGAGTTCTTTCGCTTTCGCCCGGCCGACGATCTCGTGCAGGCGAACGATGGCGAACCCCGGCAGCAGGCCGAGCTGGATTTCCGGCACGGCGAACTTGGCGCGGTCGGACGCAATGATGAAATCCGATGCCATGGCGAGTTCGAAGCCGCCACCATAGGCGAGGCCATTGACGGCGGAGATGACCGGTTTTCCGCAGCGTTCCGGCGCGGCAAGCACGTCGAGCGCGGCGGCAAGGAATTTGCGGCCCTTTTCGGCTTCCAGTTCGAAGCCCGAGATGTCAGCGCCGGCGCAGAACGCCTTGTCGCCGCTGCCGGTGATGACAGCGACGCGAATGTTCTCGTCAGCATCTGCGCGGGCGAGGCCGGCAAGAATGCCTTCGCGAATGCCGCTGGTCAGCGCATTGAGCTTGGTGGGCTCGTCGAGGGTCAGGATCGCAATCTTGCCCCGGGTCTCGTAATTGACGCTGCCCAATCGCATGGCGTTCTCCCTGTTTGTTTCCCGTCGTTGACTGGCGCGACTACGATGAGGGTTCCGGTTCGACCACCACGACGACGGCGTTGCGTTCGACGGTTTCGCCGGCGCGGCAGTTCACCGCGGTCACGACGCCGTCGATCTCGCTCGCAATCCGCAATTCCATCTTCATCGATTCGAGCACGGCTGCGACGTCGCCGGTCTTCACCTTGTCGCCGACCGCGACATTGACCTTGAGGATCATGCCTGTCATCGGCGCGCGCAGATCGCCGCTCGTTTCCGCTGCCGCGCTGATGTAGCTGAGATAGGGCAGCGCCTGCATGGCGTGAACGCCGCGCCCGTCATGGACGAAGACGGCGCTCTGCTCCTGATGGATGCGGACGACCTCGCGGCGCGAGCTAACCACGGCGGTGAAACGGTCGTCGCCGATCGGGTCCAACCGCACCGTCACGTCGTCGTCGTTAACACCGATGGTCATCGCCCCGTCAGCCTGCACCGGTGCGAAGCGGATGGTGGCGCTATGGCCTGCCGTCGTCAGGTGCAATTCCGGAATCGGCGATAGCCCGGCGTCGCCTGCTGCCATGTGCCAGCCGGTGAGATCGCGCGATTGCCATGGATCGCGCGCAGCGGTTTTGCGCTGGCGCATCATCCAAAAGCACGCGCCGAGTGCGAGCGCCTCGCGATCGGACTCTGAGGAGGCCGCGGTGAGTTGGCCGATGCTTTCGTCGATCGATCGGGTGTGGAACGTCGCCTTGCGCGTCTCGGGCCAGCCGAGCAGATTGCTGAGAAACGCTTGATTGGTGGTAACCCCGAAGATCGAGGTTGCGTCCACCGCCCCACAGAGCTTGTCTAGCGCCTCATCGCGAGACGGTGCGAAGGCGATCAGTTTCGCCAGCATGGAATCGTAGTAGGGGGTGACCACCGATCCGCTTTCCACGCCGGTCTCGACGCGGATATTGCCCGCCGGGAAGCTGACATGAACAATGTCACCGGTGCTCGGCAGGAAATTATTGGTGGGGTCTTCGGCGCAGATGCGCGCCTCGACGGCGTGGCCGTGGCAGGCGACTTGGTCCTGCGTCAATGGCAGGCCTTCGCCGGAGGCGATGCGCAGCATCAGTTCGACGATGTCGAGACCGGTGATGCTCTCTGTTACCGGATGTTCGACCTGCAAGCGCGGGTTCACCTCGAGGAAATAATAGGCGTCGTCCTGCAAGATGAATTCGACGGTGCCGGCACCGCGATAGTTCAGCCGTTTGCCGAGCCGTACCGCGTCTGCCGCCATGCGATCGCGCAACGCTGCCGGCAGGTTCGCCGCCGGTGCTTCCTCGATCACTTTCTGGTGACGGCGCTGCAAGGTGCATTCGCGCTCGAACAAATGGATGACGTTGCCTTTGCCGTCGCCGAGAATCTGGATTTCGATGTGGCGACCGCGCGGAATCAATTTCTCGACGATCAGGCCGGCGGAGCCAAACGCGTTCCTGGCTTCGCGCATTGCGGATTCGATATCGTCGGCGAGGCCATCAAATGTGGAGACGACGCGCATACCCTTGCCGCCGCCGCCGGCCGCAGCCTTCAGCATCACCGGCAGGCCGGTATCGCGCACGATCCGTTCGACCTCGGCCTTATCCTCACTCGGCGTGGTGCTGCCGGGGATGATCGGAACGCCGGCGGCGTCCGCTTCCTGCTTGGCCAGCGCCTTGTCGCCAAGCCTCTCGATCACGTCCGGCGTCGGGCCGATGAAGGTGAGGCCAGCGGCCTCGACCGCGCGAGCGAACGCCGCGTTCTCGGCAAGGAAACCGAAGCCGGGGTGGATCGCCTGCGCGCCGGTCGCTTTCGCGGCGTCGATCACCGCGTCGATGCGCAGATAGCTGTCGGACGCGGCCGCGCCCCCGATGGCGATGGATTCGCCGATCTCTCGCACATGCAGCGCATCGGCATCGGCGGAAGAGTGGATGCCGGCGACGGCAACGCCAAGCCGCCGGCAGGTGCGGGCGATCCGGCAGGCGATTTCGCCGCGATTGGCGATCAGGATTTTATCGAACACGACGTGCTTCTCCCGTCATCACATCCGAAGCACGCCGACGCGCGTTTCCTTGGGCGGCAACCGCCCGGCGAGATCGAGCAGTAGCGCCATCACGTTGCGGGTTTCCAGCGGATCGATCACCATGTCGCACCAGATGTTGCGCGCGAAGTTGTAGGCGTTGGCGAAATCCTCGAACTGCTGGCGTACCGGTGCACGATAGGCTTCGCGCTTCTCCTCGGTCCAGCTTGTACCCTCGCGCTTGTGGACTTCGTCCCGCACCATGGCGAGCGTATTCGCTGCCTGATCCGGGCCCATGATGGCGGAACGTCCGTTCGGCCACATCATCATCGCATTGGGCTTCATCGGGCGGCCGCACATCGACATGTAGCCGGCGCCGTAGGAATTGCCGATGATCAGCGTGTACTTCGGCACGTCGGCGCTGGCCATCGCGGTGATCATCTTGGCGCCGTGCTTGGAGATGCCGCCTTCTTCTGCTTCGCGACCGACCATGAAGCCGGTCACGTCCGCCATGAACAGCAACGGAATGCCGCGCTTGCAGCACAGGTCGATGAAGTGTGTCGCCTTCAGCGCGCTTTCGGAAAACAGCACGCCGTTGTTGCAGACGATGCCGATCTCGAAACCCATGATGCGGGCGAAGCCGGTGATCAGCGTGTCGCCGTAGAGTGGCTTGAATTCGTGAAACTCGCTGCCGTCCACCAGCCGCGCGATGATGTCGCGGTTGTTGGTCGGCACGCGCGGATCGGCACTGATGAGGCCGTACATTTCACGCGGATCGAAGCGGGGCGGCCGCGGCTCGGCTACCTGCCAGCGCTGCTGCGGGATGTCGCCGAGGTTGGCGACGATGTCGCGGGTGATGGCAATGGCGTGGCTGTCGTTCTCCGCGAGATGGTCGGTGACGCCGCTGATGCGGCTGTGCATCTCGCCGCCGCCAAGTTCCTCGACGCCGACTTCTTCCTTGGTCGCGGCATAGACGAGTTGTGGTCCGCCGAGGAACATCGCGCCCTGATTGCGCACGATCACGGTCTCGTCGCACAGCGCCGGCATGTAGGCGCCGCCGGCGGTGGAGGGGCCATGCACGATGGCGATCTGCGGGATGCCTTCGCCGGACATGCGGATCTGGTTGTAGAAGATCGAGCCGAACTGGCCTTCGTCCGGGAAGATGCCAGGTTGATCCGGCAGATTGGCGCCGCCGGATTGCACCAGCGTGATGCAAGGCAGGCGATGCTTCCAGGCGAAGTGCTGGGCGCGGACGTGCTTCTTGCAGGTGATGCCGTAATAGGTGCCACCTTTCACGGTGGCATCGTTGGCAATGATCATGCAGGGGCGGCCGGAGACGATGCCGACGCCGGTGATGATGCTGGCGCCGGGCGGCACGCCCTCGTGCATCCCTTCGCCGGCCAATTGGCTGAATTCGAGGAACGGTGAACCGGGGTCCATCAGCGCGGCAATGCGCTCGCGCGGCAACAGTTGCTTGCGTTCCTTGTGCAGCCGGCGTGCCCGTTCCGGGCCGCCGAGCATGGCGGCGGCCCGCCGCCGGTGCAAGTCAGCGATGCGTTCGCGATAGACGCTCTCGTTGCGGTGATATTCGTCGTTGGCGCGCGAGATATCCGATTTCATCACAGCCATTGCGGCGGGGTCCTAATAGCTGCGCGGCAAGCCCATGACGCGCTCGCCGATATAGTTGAGAAGCATTTCGCGGTTGAGCGGTGCGGTCTTCAGCAGCCGCACCAGTGGATAGATGTCGAAGATACCGTATTCCTTGGTGAAGCCGTTGCCGCCGAAACATTGCAGCGCGATGTCCACCGCCTTGGTGCCGGCGTCGGCGGCGGCGAGCTTCGCCATGTTGGAGAATTCGCCGGCCTCACGGCCCTGATCGAACACCCACGCCGCCTTCAGTGTCATCAGCGACGCCATCTCGACATCGGTGTAGGCAGAGGCGAGCGGATGTTGCAGGCCCTGATAGGCGCCGATCGGCGTGTCGTTGAACACCTTGCGGCCGCGGGCGTAGTCGACCGCGCGGTTGAGCGCGTAGCGGCCGAGTCCGCAGCAGATCGAGCCGACCAGGATGCGTTCGGGGTTGAGACTCTTGAACAGGATTTCGAAGCCGCGATCGATCTCGCCGATGGCATCTTCCGGCCCCAGATCGACATCGTCGAAGAACAGTTGCCACTGGGTTTCCGGCGCGGGAATGCTGACCGGAATGTATTGCTTGCTGACGCCCTTGGCCTTGAGATCGACGACGAACAGCGTGAAACCATCGGTCTTCCGCTTCACTTCGCTGTGCGGAATGGTGCGCGCCACCACCAGTACGTAGTCGGAGCCGTCGGCGTCGGTGATGAAGGTCTTCTGGCCGTTCAGCGAAAAGCGATTGCCGTTGCGTTTCGCCAGCGTGGTGATGCGCATCGAGTTGGTGCCGGCGTCGGGCTCGGTGATGGCGAAGCAGAACCGGGTTTTGCCCGCGCAGGCGTCGGGCAGGAAACGCTGTTTCTGCTGCTCGGTACCATACTTGGCGATCAGGCCGAGGCTCATGGTGGCACCGACCACGAGATTGAGCAGCGGGATGCCGTTGTTGGAAAGGCCTTCGAGGAACAGATGCATCTCGGTCATGCCCTGACCGGCCCCGCCATATTGCTCCGGCACCATCATGCCGACGAAGCCATCCAGCGCCACTTTCCGATAGAGCGCGGCCGGAAACTCGCGCTTCTCCGCACAGTCGAGCCAGTAGCGGCGATCGTACTGCTTGGCGACGCTGTTGCCGTAATCGAGGATTTGCTGCTGTTCGGTGGTGAGATCGAAATCCATGGGCAGGTTCCGGTGAAGGCTGCGCGAGCTTAGGGACAAGCCCCGGCCGTTGCAATCTAACAAACGTTCAAAATCTAACAATCGTTAGATTTATGCCCAAGCGGCTTTTGGGCTGATTTGCGTAGAGCGGCTCAGGGTTAGCGGCTGATGAGGGTTAGGCCCGCCTGAAGCGGGGGAGGGCGATCTCGTCCGAGACCGGCTCGCAGACCAAAGTGACGTCCATGTCGAACGTCACTTCGTCCGGTTTGCCGCCGGTATATGTCGAGATCATGCGCGGGCCTTCGGCCAGTTCCACCAGCAGCACGGCATAGGGTACGTCGCCCTTGAAGGCCGGGCCGGGCGCACGATGGACGACGCTGAAAGAATGCACCTTGCCGCGTCCACTGGCGGGGCGATGCGTCAGGTTTTCGCCGCTGCAATGGCGGCAGAAACCCTGCTGGTAGAACTGCACGTTGCCGCAATCGTCGCAATGCTGGAGCAAAAGCCGGCCATCGCGCAGGCCGTGCCACAGCGCGGCGGTATCGGCGTCGGGGGACGGCAGCGGTTTACGGGCGGCGTCTTCGAGCGAGATCACAGCGTGTTCTCCGTGCCGAGAATGGTGGTGGCGTTGGTAGCGAAGCCGGCGCCGAGGCTGTGGACCAGCCCGAGCTCGGCGCCCGCGACTTGCCGTTCGCCGCACTCGCCGCGCAGTTGTGCGACGACTTCGTGGAAGTGGAACAGCGAGCCGGGAATGCCGGAATGCGCGAACGACAACAGCCCGCCATGGGTGTTGGAGGGAATCTGTCCGCCATAGGTCATCTGACCGTCAGCAACGAAGCGGCCGCCTTCGCCCTTCGGACAGAAGCCGAGGTCTTCCAGCATCATGATGACGGTGCCAGTAAAGCAGTCATAGACGCCTGCGGTGTGCATATCCTTCGGGCCGTAGCCCGCCATGGCGTAGGCTTTGCCGCTCGATTGCACTGCGCCGGTGGTGGTGAGCGAGGGCATCAGGAAGATGTGCTCGTGGGTGTAGCACTCGCCGCCGCCGAGGATGTAGATCGGCTTTTCGATGCCGAGCGCTTTCGCCCGTTCGGCCGACGTCAGCACGAAGGCCGCGCCGCCGTCGGAGATCAGCGAGCAGTCGAGCTTGCGATAGGGCGTCGTCACCATCTTCGAGTTGAGCACGTCCTCGATGGTGATTGGCGCGGTCTGCTGCGCGCCGGGGGTACGCGCGGCGTGCTGGCGTTGCGTCACCGCCACCTGTGCCAGTTGCTCCGGCGTGGTGCCGAATTCCTTCATGTGCCGATGCGCGGTCATCGCAAAGGTGTTGGCGACCGGGATGCCGAACGGCATCTCGTATTGCTGGTCGCGGCTTTCGGTGAGCGAGCGCAGCGCCAGTTCCGGCGTGAGACCCGAGAGCAGGCTGTCGCCACCGACCACGAGCACAGTTTCTGCGAGGCCACCGTGGATCGCCGCGGCCGCGATATTGAACATGGTAGCAGCGGTCGCGCCTGACACTTGTAATGTGTTGGAGAATGTCGGCTGTACACCGAAATACTCGCTGAAAGCGACGCTGAAGCGATGAAACTGCGCGGCCATTGCCGGGCTCGCCAACACGCCGTCGATCTCGCTCTTTTGAATGCCGGCATCGGACAACGCTTGCTTAGCGGCGGCGGCGGCGAGCCAAAGCGGACTGCGGCCCGGCACCTTGCCGACTGGCGACAGCCCGATGCCGATAATGGCGACTTGTCCACGCAACGAATTCTTGTGGCCGGCGAGGGCCGCAGCCTTGGTCATGGAATCTCCTATGTCGCGGCGGCGGAAGCTGTCTGCGTCAGCCGCGCCTCAAGTTCGTGGCGCTGCACCTTGCCGCTGGTCGAGCGCGGAAAGTCCGCGAAGTCGATGAAGTGGAATTGCCGCGGGCATTTGTAGCCGGCGAGGTCGCGCCGGCACATCGCGGCCAGTTCGGCCTCGGTGAGGCTGTCGTCGCGGCGAGCGATGAAGGCCACCGGCACCTCGCCCCATTTGGCGTCCTTGGTGCGCACCACGGCGGCTTCGGTGACGCGCGAATCCGTCATCAGCACGCGTTCGATCTCGGCCGGATAGACGTTCTCGCCGCCGGACTTGATCATGTATTTGGCGCGATCGACGAAATCGAGCGTGCCGTCGGCATTGCGGCGGAACACATCGCCCATGTGGAACCAGCCGCCACGAAAGTCGCGTGCGTTGGTTTCGTCCGCCTGCCAGTAGCCGGAGAACAGCGTGGGGCCACGCATGGCAAGTTCGCCGGGCTCGCCCTGCGCGACCTCGTTGTCGTCGGGATCGACTAGCTTGATTTCGCAGAAGCTGCTCTGCTGCTTCGACAGCCGTGCGGGGATATCTCCGATGGCAATGAGATTGGTGCTGGCGGGCGGCAGGCCGGTTTCGGTCGAACCGAAGCTGTTGATGTAGGGCGCCTGCAAAAGCTGCGTGATGTCGGCGATGGCTTGTGGTGGCACCAGGTCCGCCATCGCGCCGCAGGTGCGGATGCCCTTCACGGTGACGGGATTCGCGCGGAAACCTTCGGCCAGTGCTTCCACCATGCCGGGGATCAGCACAAACCAGCCGATTCGGTAGCGCGCAGCCGCCGAGAGCAGCGGCGCAACCTGAAAGCCGTCCACCACGATCACGGTACCGCCGCGCAACAGCGTGGCGAGCGCGTGGTCGGTCGAAGCCATGTGGAACAGTGGCGCCCAGGCGACAAAAGAGTCGTCGACGGCGATGTTGAGTTCGGAGGTGAACACCAGCGCGCGCGCCATCATCGCGCGATGCGAGATCACGGCGCCTTTCGGCAGGCCGGTGGTGCCGCTGGTATAGAGAATAACGAGGCCGTCTTCCGGCTCCGCCGTGATCGGTGACGGCGCGCCGCTCTGCGCTTGCAGCGCCCGCTCGTAATCGGCACCCAGCGTCACGATATCGCGGACCGACAACGCACCGTCCAGCGGCGCGGCCAGTTCCGCCTCCGCGATCAGCAACTTCGGCGACACCAGTTCGATGCAATAGACCAGTTCGCGCTTCGACAGTCGCCAGTTGAGGCAGGCGGTGATAACGCCGAGTTGCCCAGCCGCCAGCTCGATCTCGAGGTATTCCGGGCGGTTGCGTGACAGCAATGCGACACGGTCGCCGCGCGCAAGCCCATGTGCGGCCAGCATCGCGCGCGCGCGGTTCACCCGGTCGTTCAATTCGCCGTAGCTGACGATGCGGTCGCCGTATTCGATGGCGGGTGCGGCCGGTTGGATCGCGGCACGGGCGCGGAACAGGCTGCCGATCGTCGAACTGGTGCCGGCAACGGTCGTGGGTGAGTTATCCTGCCCGTTCTTCATTCTCGTTCCTCCGCAGTCTGCCCGTTTCCGAGCCGCGCTATAAGAAGCGCTTTGTCGCGCGCCTGCAAGACCATCCAAAAGGCCATTAATGTGTCAGGTTGTCTGTATTGGGAGATCATGTGCTGGCGGGGTGTTGGGGACAAGTCGGCGCTTGCGGCGCCGCGCGATCCCACATAAATTCTAACATCTGTTCGAAAAATTTCCATAGCTGGTTGTTCGCTTTTCCGAGAGCGTGTGCCAGCATCACCAGCCTGGCGCGCGATGCGTGCGAAACAGGCCATCGACCGACGAGGACGCTGATGTCGAACCGTTATGCCGCCTACACCAAACTGAAGCTGGATTATCCCTCGAAACGGATTCTTCGGATCACCTTCGATCGGCCGGAGACCTACAATTCGGTCGATGCCGAGACCCATACCCAGATCACCAACATCTGGCGCGACATCAACGACGATCCGGATATCAACGCGGTGATCGTCACCGGCGCGGGCAAGGCGTTTTCAGCCGGTGGGGATTTCGAGCTGATCAAGAGCCTGCTCGACAATCCGGTCGCCCGCATGGCGACCTGGAAGGAAGCGAAAGACCTCGTCTATAACGTCATCAACTGCAACAAGCCGATCATTTCCGCCATCAACGGCGTCGCGGTCGGCGCCGGCCTTGTCGTCGGTATCCTGGCGGACGTGTCGATTTGTGGAAAATCCGCCAAGATCGTCGATGGCCACACCCGGCTCGGGGTCGCGGCGGGCGACGTCGCCTGCATCATCTGGCCGCTGCTGTGCGGCCTGGCAAAGGCGAAATATTACCTGCTGACCTGCAAGCCGCTGTCCGGCGAAGAAGCCGAGCGCATCGGACTGGTGTCGCTCTGCGTCGAAGATGCCGAGTTGCAGAAGATTGCACTGGAAACCGCAGAAGACCTCGCTACCGGCGCGCAAAGCGCGATCCGCTGGACCAAGTATTCGCTCAACAACTGGTTGCGCGTGAACGGGCCGCTGTTCGACACCTCGACGGCGCTGGAAATCCTCGGCTTCTCGGGGCATGAGGCTCGCGAAGGCCTCGCCTCGCACCTCGAGAAGCGCAAGCCGTCGTTCCCGCCGGAGTGCCCGGTTTAAGGAAGTCAGACGCTCGATACTTTGAGCGCTTTCCCGTTTTTCAGATAACAATCAACTTCGTCATGGCCGGGCTTGTCCCGGCCATCTACGTCTTTCTCGTTGGGTTAACTAGAACGTGGATGGCCGGAATAAATCCGGCCATGACGACGTATAGATTCTTGCTGTGATCAACCAGTCGCCAACTGCTTGCGCAAGGCGTCCACTGTCTCCGGATTGGCCAGCGACGACAAATCCCCCGGATCCTTGTTCTCGAACACCGCGCGCAACACGCGGCGCATGATCTTCAGGTTGCGGGTGCGGGGCAAATCCTCGACGAACACGATGCGCTCGGGACGATACGACGCGCCCATGCCCTTCACCAGCGCGCCGGACAATTCTCCGGCGACACCGTCTTCTTTCATACCCGGCATCAACACGCAGGCGCAGACGATAGCCGAGCCTTTCACCGGATGCGGAATCCCGAACACTGCAGCCTCCGCGACCTTGCCGGTGGCGACCAACAGTCCTTCAAGCTCCGCCGGGCCGGTGCGTTTGCCGGAAATCTTGATGGTGTCGTCGGAACGGCCAAGAATGTAGTAGAGGCCATCGGTGCCCTGCATCGCGAAATCGCCGTGCACCCAGATGCCTGGCAGCGTGCTCCAGTAACTGTCGATGTAGCGCGCGTCCGCCTTCCACAGGCTCTTGGTCAGCCCGATGGAGGAATGGCGCAGGATCAGTTCGCTGACTTCGCCGGGTGGCACCTTGTTGCCGGAAAGATCGACGATGTCGGCGCCGACGCCGAGCGCCGGCCGCGAGAACGAGCCGGGATTCATCGGGTGGTTCGGGGTGCCGAGGAAGATGCAGCCGCCGACTTCGGTGCCGCCGGAGATGTTGATGATCGGCAGCCGTCGCTTGCAGACATGCTCGAAGAACCATTGCCACGGCGCGGCGGTCCATGCCTCGCCGCCAGACGTCGTTATGCGCAGGCTGGAGAGATCGTAGTTCTCCACTTCCTCACCATAGCGCATCAGGCTGCGGACGATGGTGGGCGAGACGCCGAGATAGCTGACGCGGTGATCCTGGATCAGCCGCCAGAATCGTCCGGTGTCGGGATAGTCCGGCGTGCCCTCGGCCACCAGCAGGCTAGCGCCGGCAAAGCTCGGAATGCAGGCGGTCATCGCGCCGACCATCCAACCCATGTCGCTCATGAAGAAAAAGCGGTCGGTCGGTTTGAAATCGCCGCAGATAATGATGTCGCGCGTCACCATCGAGCCGATGAAGCCGATCTGGGTCCAGACGCAGCCTTTCGGTTCGCCGGTGGTGCCTGAGGTGTAGAGTAGAATTGCCGGCGCATCGGCCGGCATTTCGACGGTGGCGATGTCGTCATCCTTGCCGGTGATGATGTCATGCCACCAATGGTCGCGGCCGGTGCGCATCGGTGTCTCGATCGACAGCCCGCCGCGATCTACCACGATCACATGCTGCACGCTCGGCGCCTGCTCCAGCGCGGTGTCGAGCACCGGTTTCAGCGGCGCCAGCGTGCCGCGCCGCCAGGTGCCGTTGGCGGTGATCACCGCTTTCGCTTCACCGTGGTTGAGGCGGGAGACGATCGGGGCGGGGCCAAAGCCGGAAAACAGCGGCAGAAGGATCGCGCCCAGTTTCATCACCGCGAAGAAAGCAACGAAAGTCTCCGGCAGGTTCGGCATGTAGAGTGCAACAACGTCGCCTTGGCCAATGCCGAGATCGCGCAAGCCCTGCGCCAAACGGCAGACTTCGCGATCGAGTTCGCGATAGCTGAGCGTTTGCTGCTCCGTCTTGTCTTCGCCTTCCCACACCATGAAGGTCTGGTCCCACACCGGCGTATCGCGATGCTTGTCGATGCAGTTCAGCACGATGCTGGTGGTGCCGCCGACGCACCAGCGCGCCCATGGTTCACCGCGCGAGGTATCCAGCATATTGTCGTAAGGCTTGTAGAAGCGCACGTCGCAAAACTTGAACACTTGCTCCATCAGCCAGGCTGGATCGGCCTCGGCGGCGGCCGCGAGGCTGTCGTAATCCTCGTGCTCAGTCGCGCGCAGAAATGCCGTCAGATTGCTTTGCGCGACGAGATCGGGAGAGGGTTCCCAAACATAACGGTTGGCGTCGCTCATGGGCTGTCCTACGGTCTTTGAATCGAAAGTGCAGGAGTACAATACCGCGCCGCCGCGATTGACAATAGCTTGTTTCTAACATTTGTTAGATTCATGGCTCGCGAACCGATCAGGATGGTCAAGTGACCGCTTCTCCCACTGCCGATTATCTGAAACCGACATCTTTCGTCGATAGCGATTCCGTGCCAGTGCGGGACTTCGCTGCCTCGGCGCTTCGCGGCTTCGAGAATGCATCACCGACCGAGAAGGCGATCCGGCTGTTCGACGTTGTGCGCGACCGGATCAAGTACGATCCGTTCAACATCGGCGTCACGCCGCACGACTACCGCGCCAGCACGGTGGCGCAGCGTCCCTCGAACTATTGCGTGCCGAAGGCGATCCTGCTCGCCGCGGTGCTCCGTGCTGCCGGCATTCCGGCGGCGCCCGGTTTCGCGGACGTGAAGAACCATCTCAACTCGGCGAAACTTTCCGATCTGATGGGAACGGACCTGTTCATCTATCACGGCTACGTCGCGCTGTGGCTCGACGGCAAAATGTACAAGGTGACGCCGGCGTTCAACACCGAACTGTGCCAGCGCTTCGGCGTGCGCGAACTGGTGTTCGACGGCAAGAGCGACGCGCTGTTCCACGAGTTCGACACCCAGAACCGGCGGCACATGGAATACGTCAACGATCGTGGCTGGTTCGTCGATCCGCCGATCGATCAGCTGCTGAAGGATTTTTACGTCACCTATCCCAAGCTGTGGGAGAAAGGCGCTTCAGCCGCCGCGGCGTCACCAATCGAGTTCGCGCCGGATCGGTAGGCATATACTATCCGTCATGGCCAAGCTTGTCCCGGCCATCCACGTCTTCTTGGCGATGGGTCGTTAAGACGTGGATGGCCGGAATAAATCCGGCCATGACGGACTCTGGCGAAAGAAACGACCCCTACTTCCCCACATCCTGCTTGGCGTATTGCACCGCCACCCGGCCAACCTTCTCGCGCGCGATCACCAGCTTCTGGATCTGCGCGGTGCCGTCGCCGATCTGCAACCCCATCACGTCGAGATAGCGCTGATGGAAGGGCAGATCGGTGGTGTAGCCGTAGTGCCCATGTGTCAGCAGACACTGGTGGATGATCTCGCAGGTCGTCTTCGGCACGTACCACTTGCACATCGCGGCTTCCGCGGTGTGCGGCAGGCGGCGATCGCGTAGCGACAGCGTGTGGAAGCAGAGCTGGCGCATCATGGTGAGTTGCGTCTCGGCTTCCGCCAGCGGGAAGCTGACTCCCTGGAACTGCGCGATCGGCCGTTCGAATGCCGTGCGCTCGCGGCTGTATTGCCAAGCCTCGTCCACGGACGCCTGCGCCGGGCCGATGCATTCGAGGCCGATCAGGGCACGGCTGTAGTCGAAGCCGGTCATGATCTTTGAGAAGCCCTTGTTCTCCTCGGCCATCAGGCATTCGGCTGGAATGAACACGTCGTCGAAAAATACCGAACCGCGCCCGACCGGCTTGGTGCCGATGTCGTCGAAATGGGTGCGGGTAATGCCCTTCTGGTTCAGATCGACGAAGAACGCACTGACGCCGCGCGCGCCATCTTCAACCTTGCCGGTGCGGGCGAAGATCACCGCCGCGTCGCACTGGTCGGCGCAGCTCATCGAGGTCTTTTCGCCGTTGAGGCGGTATCCATTGCCGGATTTCTCCGCGCGCAGGATGAGATTGGCGGCATCCGATCCGCCGCGCGGCTCGGTGAGGCCGAGGCCGATGATCGCCTCGCCGCGCGTGACCTTCGGCAGCCATTCCTTGGCCACATCAGATGTCGCATGTTGCGCCACCATGCCGCCCATCAGCGAGGCCAGCAGTTGCACGTAGCTGGCGTTGAAGTCAGCATAGGCGATCTGTTCGATGATGAGGCCGGCGGTAACGCTGCTTTCGCCAAGGCCGCCGTAGGCTTCGGGAATATCGACGCCGATCAGGCCGAGCGAGCCCATCTCTGCGAGCATCGCGCGGTCGAGCCGGTGTTCGGTGGCGCGCTTCTGGTAGTGAGGGGCCAGCTTTTCGGTGGCGAAGCGCTGTGCGGCCTCGCGGAAGGCTTCCTGCTGTTCGTTCAGCGTGGTGTCCACGGCGTCCTCACGAAATGTCTTGATTTCTTGAAGCATTCTAACAACTGTTAGAATGTCCGCAATGCCAACGAGAGCCACGCCATGCAAGCCGATCCGGGTCTGTCGCGCTATCCCCACCTTCTCGCGCCATTGAAGGTCGCGGGCACGACATTGCGCAACCGGATCATCATGGGGTCGATGCACACCCGGCTCGATATGGAAGAGAATGGCGTGCAGAAGATGGCAGCCTTTCTTGCCGAGCGCGCCAAAGGTGAAGTCGGGCTGATCATCACCGGCGGTTATGCGCCGAACAGCGCCGGATTGATCGAGCCGGGCGGGCCGATGCTGACCGATCGCTCGCAGGTACCGGAATTGCGCCAGATCACTGACGCGGTACACCAACATGACGGCAAGATCTGCCTGCAAATCCTGCATTCTGGCCGCTACGCCAAGCAGGAGGAATGCCTCGGGCCATCCAGCATTCGCTCGCGCATCAATCGCTTCACGCCGCGTGCGATGACGGGTGAGGAGATCGAGCAGACAATCGCAGACTATGTCCGCTGTGCAACGCTGGCGCAGGAAGCCGGTTTCGACGGCGTCGAGATCATGGGTTCGGAAGGTTATCTCATCAACGAATTCACCGTGCTGCGCACCAACGATCGTACCGATGAATGGGGCGGCTCGGAGGAGAACCGCCATCGCCTGCCGGTCGAACTGGTGAAGCGGGTGCGCGCCGCCACCGGAAACAACTTCATCATTATCTATCGCATCTCCGCGCTGGATCTCGTCGAGGGCGGCGCGACCGGCGACGAGATCGACCGGCTGGCACAGCGTGTCGAAGCTGTGGGCGCCGATATCCTCAACACCGGCATCGGCTGGCACGAGGCGCGGGTCCCGACCATCGCTTACCCGATCCCGCGTGGAGCGTGGCGCTTTGCCGCGGCGCGGATCAAGCGCGCAGTCAAAATTCCGGTGGTGGCATCGAACCGCATTAACACGCCGGAACTGGCCGAAGAGGTGATCGGCTCCGGTGACAGCGATCTGGTGTCGATGGCCCGGCCGATGCTGGCCGATCCGCTCTTCGCGAAGAAGGCGCGCGAGGGAAAGCCGGAGACGATCAATACCTGCATCGCCTGCAACCAAGCGTGCCTTGATTTCATCTTCTCCGATCGGAGCGCAACCTGTCTGGTCAACCCACGAGCTTGCCGCGAGACCTTGTTCGAGGAAGGGCCTGCGGCGCGGTCGCGCAAGGTGGCGGTGATCGGGGCGGGCGCCGGTGGGTTGGCCGCCGCCACGGAAGCCAGCCGTCGCGGCCATAAGGTGACACTGTTCGAAGCTTCCGATCGGGTCGGTGGGCAGATCAATCTGGCGCGCGCGGTACCCGGAAAAGTCGAGTTTGACGAAATGTTGCGCTACTACAGCGGCCGCATCGAGGCGGGGCAGGTGAACTTGCGGCTGAACACGCCTGTCTCGAAGGCGGATATCGCGAATGAGGGTTTCGAGGCGGTGGTGGTGGCCTCAGGCGTGCATCCGCGTGTGCCGGCGATCCCCGGCATCGATCATCCGAGCGTTGTCGTTTATCACGATCTTCTCAGCGGTCGACGCAAGGCGGGCCGCCGCGTTGCCATTATCGGTGCGGGTGGCATCGGCTTCGATGTCGCCGAGTATCTTTGTCACTCGGAGCCGGGCGAAGCGCCGAAACATCGCGCGCTCGACTTGGAGGATTTCCAGCGCGAGTGGAGTATCGATCCGAGTCTGTCGCAGCCGGGCGGTCTGTCAGGCGATCCATTGGCGCCGCGCCCGGCGGCGCGCGAGATCACGATCCTGCAACGCAAGGCGTCGCGCCCGGGCGCGGGGCTCGGCGTTTCGACCGGTTGGATTTTGCGCAGCAGTCTCGCCAAGCGTGACGTGAAATTGCTGGCAGGCGTGAGCTATGACCGTATCGATGATGGGGGTCTACACATCACCGTTGACGGCAAGCCGCAGGTGCTGGCGGTTGATACCATCGTGATCTGCGCTGGCCAGGATTCCAATCGCGGCCTTTATGACGAGTTGCGCGCCAGCGGCATCGAGGCGCATGTCATCGGTGGTGCGAAGGAAGCCGCCGAACTCGACGCTATGCGCGCGATCGATGACGGCGTGCGGGTTGGGCAGGCGCTGTAGCGCTTAGCCCTTCCCAGGCTGACCGTCGCCGCGTTCGCGCGTGGCGAATTTCATCATGTCGATCATCTGGCGCGCGTCGTGGGCGAGGTGCAGCGTTTCGCCGCCGTCGATGTACCATTCCTCGCCGGTGACGAATTTGCCGAGCGGCGAGGCAAGAAAGATGATCGCGGCGGCGATATCCTCGACGTCACCCATGTGCCCCATGATGTTGCGGTTGAGCTTGAGCCACTGCTCGGGCGCGATGGGATAGTGGCCCATACCTTCGGTTTTCACCGTACCGGGCGCAACGCAGTTGAGCCGGATTCCGAATTCGGCCCACTCGAAGGCCAGAGTTTTCATCATCGCCAGCACGCCGCCGCGCGCGGCTGCAGTGTGGACGAATCCGCTGAGCCCTGACCGCACGCAGGCGGTGACGAACACGATGGAGCCACCGTTCTCGAACATGAAATGATCGGCGACGGCTTTCGTCATTTGCCACGAGCCGACCAGATTGTTGCGAATGACGGTCTCGAAGCCCTTGTTGTTCAGTTCGCGTGCCGGCGTCACGAATTGCCCGCCGGCGTTGTTGACCAGAATGTTGAGCTTGCCGAACTCTTGACGGATGCGCGTCATCGCGGCTTCGATCTGTTCGGGCTGGCGGATGTCGCCGGAAATCGCGATGGCTTCGCCGCCGGCCTCGCGAATGATGCGGGCGCAATCCTCGATCGGCTCCGGCCGCCGACCCAGCACCACAATCCTGGCGCCCGACTGCGCCATCTCCAGCGCGGTGGCGCGGCCCATGCCGGTGCCGCCGCCGGTGACGAGGGCAACCTGATCCTTCAACAGGTCGGGAGCGAAGCGCATTTTGGCGGTGGGTTGCATGGCGGTCCTGAGGTTCGAGCGTTGCAATTTAGGGTCGCGGCCAAGGCGACTTTGCGATAATCTAACAGATGTTAGAATTTACGAAAGGGCTTCTAATGTCGGAAAATGCGCCGATCCGTTATGTCGTCGAGGACGGCATCGCCACCATCACCATCGATCGTCCCGAGCGCAAGAACGCGTTGTCGGTCGAGGCGATGAATGGCTTGACGGAAGCGTGGGCGCGCGTCGAGGACGACAAAGCCGTGCGCGTCGTCATCCTCACCTCGGCGGATTGCGGCGTGTTTTCAGCCGGGCTCGACCTGAAGCAGGCCGCCGAAATTCGTGCGCGTGATGGCGTCGATATCCTGACCCTGATGCGCGACCCGATGCAGACGGCGATGCGCAACGTCACGAAGCCGATCGTCGCGGCGATGACCGGTTCGCTGATGGCCGGCGGCATGTTGCTGGCCATCAAGTCGGATTTGCGCGTCGGTTTACGCGGCACGCGCGCCGGCATCACCGAGGTCAAGATGGGGCGCGGCTCGCCGTGGGCAGTGCCGCTGTTATGGATGCTGCCGCAGCCGGTGTTGATGGAACTGGTGCTGACCGGCGAAACCGTGCCGATCGAACAACTCGCGAGCTATGGCTTCCTGAATTATCTTGAGGACACCCCGGATGCGGTGCGCGCCCGCGCGCTGCAATTGGCGCGCAAGATCGTTGAAGGCGCTCCGCTGTCGGTGAAGGCCGCCAAGGGAAGTGTGCTGGCGGCGATGGATCTCGGCCTTGAAAACGGCCTGATTGAAGCCGGCCGCCTTCACGAGGAGGTCTATGCCAGTCATGACGCCATTGAGGGTCCGAAGGCGTTTTCCGAAAAGCGCAAGCCGAACTGGCAGGGCAAGTGAGGGGCAACTGGACGCAATGACGATTCTGGTTTGCGCCCACCTCCGTCATGCCCATGCTTGTCGCGGGTATCCACGTCTTTCCCTATAGTAACGCCTAAGACGTGGATGGCCGGGACAAGCCCGGCCATGACGACAAATAGAGGTGCTTCGAGTAGGAGCGCCTCTACCGCTTCACACCGTCGAAAATGATCGATTCGGTGCGGCGTGCGAGCTTTTGCACGGCGTCTTTCTTGCTGAGGTCGAACCATTCCACCGTCCAGTTCAGCGCGCCGAGGACGAAGATGCGGAGTGGGATGAGTTCGATGTCGGAACGTATTTCGTCAGCCTTCTGCGCGTTCGAGAGCAGGCGGTCCCAGTAGCGGGCATAGGCGCGGCGGATGGCACGGTGCGGTCCCTTGAGGCGTTCGGGCAGTTGGCCGTAGATGCGGATATTGGCGGAGGTGAAATCGCTGGCGTCGTGCAGCGCGACGAGGTGCGCCTCGATAGCGAGTGCGATCTTCTGCCGATGCGAGATGTCGCCGGCCTGCTTGAGCTTGAGCTTCACCCCGTTGAAGACGCGGCGCAGGCCCTCGTCCAGCACCTCGTCGAGGATCGCGTCCTTGGAGTCGAAATAGTAATAGATGCTGCCGGCCTGGATTTCGGCGAGGTCGGCGATCTGGCGCAGCGTTGTCGCCGAATAGCCTTGCCGACGGAATAGCTTTGCCGCCGATTCGAGGATCGCCTCGCGTGATTTCTGCGATTTCGATGCGTTGGTCGCATCCGTCATTTCGCGCGGCACGGTATTGCCGCCGGTTGTCGGCCGGCGCCGGCGGGTCATCGAAAGTGCTGGTTTCGCGCGGTTGGTTGATTTGGTTTGTGGCATCGCGGAAGGGCGGCTGGAATTTTGCGTCGTCCGTCGCCTCGGGGCCATGTTGTGCGGCTTCTCGGTTTGAAAGGATGATCGGACTGGAGCGGATGATTGGTCGAGTTTAGGCGAGAATCGTGCGCCGCGCTACCGTCGGGTGATTTTGATCCGAAATCTATCGAGCAGCGCAAGCGCAACGCATCGGACGTACAGCCACTCGACGCAAGTGACGTTCCGGGTTTAGCGGCATCCTGCCGTGCAGCAAGCGTGGATCACAGAAAGGGTGCCAGCCGTGGCCAAAAGCCCGTTCTACAACGCCGATCATGAGGCCTTTCGCGACGTCGTGCGCCGCTTCGTCCAGAAGGAGATCGAACCTTACGCCACCGAATGGGACGAGGCCGGGACTTTCCCGCGCGAACTCTATCGCAAGGCGGCGGAGATTGGCCTGCTCGGGCTCGGCTTCCCGGAGGAATACGGCGGCACGCCGTGCGACAATTTCATGTGGATCGTTTCGGTGCAGGAATTGGCGCGCGCCGGAGCCGGTGGCGTCAGTGCCAGCCTCAAGAGCAATTCGATCGGCGCGCCGCCCATCGCCCGCGCCGGCACGCCGGAGTTCAAGGCGAAGGTGTTGCCGGAAATTCTCTCCGGCGAGAAAATCTCCGCGCTTGCCATCACCGAGCCGAGCGGCGGCTCCGACGTCGCCAACCTGCGCGCCAGCGCGCGGCGCGAAGGCGATGTCTATGTCGTCAACGGCGAGAAGACCTTCATCACCTCGGGCATGCGTGCGGATTACATCACCACGGCGGTGCGCACCGGCGGATCGGGGCCGGGTGGCGTCAGCATGCTGGTGATCCCCGGCGATACGCCCGGCCTGTCGCGTACGCCGCTGAAGAAAATGGGCTGGTGGGCGTCCGACACCGCGACCTTGCATTTCGACAATTGCCGCGTGCCCGCCGGCAACCTGCTGGGAGAAGAGGGCGCGGGCTTCAAGATCATCATGCATAATTTTAACAGCGAGCGCCTGACCATGGCGGCCGGCTGCACCGCGGCGGCGCGGGTTTGCCTCGACGAAGCGACCGAATATGCGAAGCAGCGGCACACCTTCGGCAAGCCGCTGAGCCAGCATCAGGTGATCCGCCACAAGCTGGTGGACATGGCGCAGCGCGTCGCGGCCTCGCAAGCGATGCTGGAGATGCTGGCGTGGCGGCTCGATCAGGGCGAAAGCCCGGTAGCCGAAATCTGCATGTTGAAAAATCAGGCGACGCAGACCATGGCATTCTGCGCCTCGGAGGCGGTGCAGATTTTCGGCGGCGCGGGGTTCATGCGTGGTGTCAAGGTCGAGCGCATCTATCGCGAAGTGAAGGTCAACGCTATCGGCGGCGGCACCGAGGAAATCATGAAGGATCTCGCCAGCCGTCAGATGGGGCTATAGAGACAGAACGAGAGGAACGATCGGGAATGCTTTTCACCGCCGAGCACGACGAACCGCGCCGCATTTTGCAAAGGTTCATCGCCAACGAGATCAATCCGCATGTCGATCAATGGGAGGCGGACGGCATCTTCCCCGCGCATGAGCTGTTCAAGAAGCTCGGCGATCTCGGTTTTCTCGGTCTCAACAAGCCGGTGGAATTTGGCGGACAGGGGCTCGATTACAGCTACGCGCTCATGATGGCGGAAGAACTCGGCGCCATCCGCTGTGGCGGCGTGCCGATGGCGATCGGCGTGCAGACCGACATGGCGACGCCGGCGCTGGCGAAGTTCGGCTCCGACGAGGTGCGCCGCGAATTTCTCGCGCCTGCGGTCGCCGGCGACATGGTGGCCTGTATCGGCGTCTCCGAACCCGGCGCGGGATCGGACGTTGCCTCGATCAAGACCAACGCGCGTTCGGACGGCGACGACTACGTCATCAACGGCGGCAAGCTCTGGATCACCAACGGCACCCAGGCCGACTGGATTTGCCTTTTGGCCAACACCGGCGATGGTGCGGTTCATCGCAACAAGTCGCTGATCTGCGTGCCGATGAAGAGCAAGGGCGTCAACGTCGCGCGCAAGCTCGACAAGATGGGGATGCGCTCCTCCGACACCGCGCAGATTTTCTTCGAGGACGTCCGCGTCCCGAAGCGCAACCGCATCGGTGAGGAGGGCAAGGGTTTCACTTATCAGATGATCCAGTTCCAGGAGGAGCGGCTGTGGGGCGCCGCCGCCGGCCTCAAGGCGCATGAGCATATCATCGAGGAAACCATCGAATACACCCGCAACCGCAAGGCGTTCGGCCAAAGCATCCTCGACAATCAGGTGGTGCATTTCCGTCTGGCCGAATTGCAGACGGAGGTTGAGCTGCTGCGCTCGCTGATCTATCGCGCGGGCGAGGCGCTGGTCGCGGGCGAGGACGTCACCAAGCTCGCCACCATGGCGAAACTTCGCGCCGGGCGCCTCAACCGCGAACTCAACGACGCGTGTTTGCAATATTGGGGCGGCATGGGCTTCATGAACGAGACGCCGGTGAGCCGCGCTTATCGCGACGGCCGCTTGACATCGATCGGCGGCGGTGCCGATGAGGTGATGCTGTCGATCCTGTGCAAGATGATGGGGACGCTGCCGGGCGCAAAGTCCAAGCCCGCACCCACGACGACGGAGCCAAAATGATTACGCTGTATCACTGCTTTGCCGCGCGCTCGTTTCGACCGCTGTGGATGCTGGAAGAGCTGGGGTTGTCTTACGACCTCAAGATGCTGCCGTTCCCGCCGCGCGTGCTAGCGAAGGAATATCTCGCGATCAATCCGCTCGGCACCATCCCGTTCATGATCGACGGTGAAACCAAAATGTCGGAATCCTCCGGCATCTGCTACTATCTTGGCACCCGCCATGGGCCGACGCCGTTGATCGTTGAGCCGGACGAGCCGGCCTACGGCGCATTCCTGAACTGGATGTATTTCAGCGATGCGACGCTAACGTTCCCGCAGACGCTGGTGCTGCGCTATACGCAACTCGAGCCCGAGGAGCGGCGCAATCCGCAGGTCGCGCAGGATTATGCGAAATGGTTCCTGGGCCGGCTGCGGGCCGTCGAGGCGGCGACCGGGCAGGCGGAAACACTGTGCGCCGGCCGCTTCACCGCCGCCGATATCGTCATCGGTTACGCGCTGCGGCTCGCGGAAAATCTTGGCCTCTCGAAGGATTTCGGCCCGAATGTCGCCGCTTACTGGCAGCGCCTGCAACAGCGCGAGGGCTACAAGCGGGCCGTCGCCGCCGAAGTCCGCGCCAGCGAGGAGCAGAAGGTTCCCCGGCGGACCTGAGGCCGCCCTTCGCGGACAATAACTCGGGGCGTCATTGCCGGGCTTGACCCGGCAATCCATCATTTTTCAAGGAAGATGGATGCGCGGATCAAGTCCGCGCATGACGCAGGTTGATTGACGATGGCCCGGATCTCGATCGCGATGCTTCGCCGCAGGCTCAGACCGGTGCCGTTCGGCGGTGACTTCCGGTTCGCTTGCTGTATGCTTGATCAGCCCCAGAGAGGGCCGCGCCGAGAGCCGCAACTCGGCGTGACAGGCATCGCAATCGCGGGAGCGAACAGTATGGACCATGGCACGCCGCCGACATCAGCACATCTGATGCTGATCAGCCCGGAGCGGGTTTTTTATGCCGGGCTGCTTGGCAAGCCTCGGCAGCGGACCAGTGGTGGCTTGAACGTCTATGTCGCATTGCATGGGGAACTCAGCGTGGCGCAAGGTGGCACGGTGACCCGTGGCGAGATCGTCGTGGTGCCGCCCTATACCGTGCATAGCGTCGATAGCGATTATCCCTCTACCATCTGCATGGTGATCGAGCCGGAAACAGTGTTGCCGTCGGCTCTGCTCGCGCTCGAACAGCGTCTGCGCGGTCCGTCGGCCGAGGCGATCACGGCGCGGATTCGCGGCGCTTATGATGCGTTACGCATCACCGGGCGCCGCGAGGGGTTCACCACCTGCGAATTCGACACGATCTTCTTCGGCGAGCCGCTTGCAGCGCGCGCACTCGACCAGCGCATCACGGAGGCCATCGCGCGGCTGTGCGAATTTTCCAATGTCAACGTCAACGCGGCCGAATGCGCGGCGGCGGTGCGGTTGTCGCAGTCGCGCTTTCTGCATCTGTTCAAGGAGCAGACCGGCGTGTCATTCCGCGCCTTCCGCGCCTGGAAGCGGGCGCGGCATCTCCTGCATTACGTCAACGAGGATATCAACCTTGCGCATCTGGCGCAGGATATCGGTTATCCGGATTCGACGCATTTCAGCCATTCGATCCGCCGTTTCTACGGGTTGAAACCGCGCGCGATCTTCATCGGCTCGCGCGATCTCGCAATCTACCGCAGCGACGCCTCGATCGGTCTCGGCCTGCGCTCCGGGCGATCCTGAATCCCGGATAGCCGGTTGACGCAAGAAGCCGCCCGGGCGGTTTCGCATCATGCCTTCATGTATCCGCCGACCATGATCGGCAGGCAAATGAGGGCTTTACCGGCATGAGCGACAAGGTTGTCATCACCTGCGCGCTGAACGGCGTGTTGACCGATCCCAAGCAGCATCATGTCCCGGTCACGCCGGAGGAAATGGCGCGGGAGGCCAAGGCCGCCTACGACGCTGGCGCCAGCGTCATGCATATCCATCTGCGTCAGCAGGCGCCGAACAAGGGCCATCTGCCGTCGTGGGAGGTGAGTGTCTCGCGCGAGATCCAGCAGGCGATCCGCGAGGCTTGCCCGGGTGTCATCATCAATCACACCACCGGCACCTCGGGCCCGGAATATGCCGGCCCGCTCGCCTGCGTGCGTGAGACGAAACCGGAAATGGCGGCGTGCAACGCCGGCTCGCTCAACTACCTGAAGGTGAAAGCCGACAACACCTGGGCCTGGCCGCCGATGATGTTCGACAATTCGGTGGAGAAGGTGCAGGACTTTCTCGATGCGATGAAGGATGCCGGCACGGTGCCGGAATTCGAATGCTTCGACGTCGGCATCGTGCGCTGCGTCGGCATGTATCGCCAGACCGGCATGTATTCTGGTCCGCTCGAATACAACTTCGTCATGGGCGTCGCATCGGGAATGCCAGCGGATCCTGAACTGCTGCCCATTCTCATCAAGTTGAAGCTACCAGACGCAAAATTCCAGGTCACCGCGATCGGCCGCGCCGAAATCTGGCCGCTGCACCGGCGTTGCGCCGAGTTGGGCGGCCATCTGCGCACCGGGCTTGAGGACACGTTCTATCGCCCCGACGGCAGCAAAGTGACCTCGAACGGGCAATTGATCGAAACCATGGCGACATATGCGCGCGAGGCCGGGCGCACCATTGCAAGCCCGGCCGACGCGCGGCAGATTTTCGGCATTCAGAACTAGAGCTTTGAATAACAGAGGTCAGCGTCCGCAGAGCCGCGGCCTCGCATCGTTGGGAGGAAGATTATCATGAGCAATCTGGAAGTCACCGGTGGCGTCCCGGGTCCGGGCCGCATCGGTCGTGTCGCGGTCGGCGATTTGCTGAAGCGTGCCGCGCGTCGTTTTCCGGAGCGCATTGCGCTCACCGAGGGCGCGCGCAGCGTCAGCTACACTGAACTGGAGTGCGACGCCAACCGTTTCGCCAATTATCTCGTCTCGCGCGGGCTCAAGCCCGGCGACAAGATTTCGACCATCTGCAACAACTCGGTCGAGTTCGTTAAAGCGCTGTTCGGCATTCATCGCGCCGGGCTCGTCTGGGTGCCGATCAACACCATGCTTGGCCCCGACGACATGAGTTATATTCTCGATCACGCCGGCGTGCGCTTCGCACTGATTGACGATAATCTGCACGCGCAGCCGGATCGCCGCGCGGCGCTGGAGCAACGCGGCATCGGATTGATCGCGGTCGATCTCGCCGGCAAGGCGAAAGAGCAGGGGCTCGAGGAATTCAACGCGCTGCTCGACGGTCAGTCCGACATCGAGCCGGAAATCGCCTTCGACGACCGCGATCTGGCGATGATCATCTACACCAGTGGTACCACGTCGCGGCCGAAGGGGGCGATGCATTGCCATCTCGCGGTGGTGATGGCGGCGATGAGCAACGCCATCGAGATGCATCTCGACCGCAACGATGGCATCACCGGTCAGTTCCCGCTGTTCCACTGCGCGGCACACGTCCTGTTGCTGACCTATCTCGCGGTCGGCGGCAAAATGGCGCTGATGCGCGGCTTCGATCCGGTCGCCTGCATGGAAGCGATCCAGCGCGACAAGCTATCGATTTTCATCGGCCTACCGCTGATGTATCAGGCTATCCTCGATCACCCGCGCCGCAAGGAGTTCGATCTCTCTACTCTGCGAACCTGCATCTACACCATGGCGCCAATGCCGCGTCCGCTGCTGGAGCGCTGTATCGCTGAGTTGTGCCCGAACTTCATGCAGCCGAGCGGCCAGACCGAGATGTATCCGGCAACGACGATGTCGCAACCGGACCGCCAGCTAAAACGCTTCGGCAACTACTGGGGCGAGTCGATGATCGTGAATGAAACCGCGATCATGGACGACGACGGCAATCTGCTGCCGCGCAATCAGGTTGGCGAAATCGTGCATCGCGGCCCTAACGTCATGCTGGGATATTACAAGGACCCGAAGGCAACCGAGGATGCGCGCAAGTTCGGCTGGCACCATACCGGCGATCTCGGCCTGATCGACGATCACGGCGAGGTTCTGTTCCTCGACCGTAAGAAGGACATGATCAAGTCCGGCGGCGAAAATGTCGCTTCGGTGAAGATCGAGGAGACCTTGCTGGCGCATCCGGCGGTGCTCGCCGCTGCGGTGGTCGGCCTGCCACATCCGCAGTGGGGGGAGGCAGTTTCCGCCTTCATCAAGCTCAAGCCCGGTGCGAGTGCGGATGAGGGCGCGATCATCGAGCATTGCCGCCAGCACCTCGGCGGCTTCCAGGTGCCGAAGTTCATCAAGCTGTTGGACGAGATGCCGATGACCGCCACCGGTAAGCTGCGCAAGGTCGAGTTGCGTCAGCAGTTCAGCGAACATTTTGCGCAGGGCTGATCGCCCTCGCTCAATTGGAGAGTTAGCGCCAACATGGCAGTCATTGAATCGACCATCGCGACCGGCAGCGCCGGATTCAAGGCCAACCGCGACGGCATGTTGGCGTTGATCGAGCGGATGCGGATGCTGGAGGCGCGCAGCCGCGCCAAGTCCGCCGCTGCCAAGGATCGTTTCCATAAACGCCATCAGTTGCTGCCGCGCGAGCGTGTGGCGCTGGTGCTCGATCCCGGTGCGCCGTTCCTCGAACTCTCGACGCTGGCCGGTTACATGTTCGATGTGCCGGACCCCGACAAGAGCGCGCCGGGCGGCGGCCTCGTGGCTGGCATCGGTTTCGTCTCCGGCATCCGCTGCATGGTCAGCGCCAACGACGCCGGTATCGATGCCGGCGCGTTGCAGCCCTATGGCCTCGACAAGACCTTGCGGGTGCAGGAACTGGCGCTGGAGAACCGGCTACCTTACGTGCAACTGGTGGAAAGTGCCGGTGCCAACCTGCTCCGTTACCGCGTCGAGGATTTCGTGCGCGGTGGCAACATCTTCCGCAATCTGGCGCGGATGTCGGCAGCGGGATTGCCGGTAGTGACCGTGACGCACGGCTCGTCTACGGCGGGCGGCGCATATCAGACCGGCCTGTCGGACTACATCGTCATGGTCCGCGGTCGCACGCGTGCGTTCCTTGCCGGGCCGCCGCTGCTGAAAGCCGCGACCGGCGAGATCGCCACCGAGGAAGAACTCGGCGGTGCGGTGATGCATACCAGCGTCTCCGGCCTTGGCGATTACCTTGCCGAGGATGATCGCGATGCCTTGCGCATCGCGCGCGACATCATGGCCGGTCTCGACTGGAATCGGCCGCAGGCGGACGAGAAGCGCGTCGACGCGCGGCCGCCGCGTTACGACGCCGAGGAACTGCTCGGCATCATGCCGATGGACCACAAGCGCCCGGTCGATATGCGGCAGGCCATCGCCCGCTTCGTCGACGATTCCGATTTCGTTGAGTTCGGTCCGGACTATGGCCCGGCGACGGTGTGCGGGCAGGCGCGGATCGAAGGCCATGCCATCGGCATTATCACGAACAACGGGCCGCTCGATCCGGCCGGCGCCAACAAGGCAACGCACTTCATTCAGGCGTGTTGCCAGTCGCAGACGCCGCTGCTCTATCTCAACAACACCACCGGCTACATGGTCGGCAAGGCCTATGAAGAAGCCGGTATGATCAAGCACGGTTCGAAGATGATCCAGGCGGTGACCAGCGCGACCGTGCCGCAGATCACCATCTATTGCGGCGCTTCGTTCGGCGCCGGCAATTACGGTATGTGCGGGCGCGGCTTCCATCCACGCTTCTGCTTCTCCTGGCCCAACGCCAAGACGGCGGTGATGGGCGGCGAGCAGGCGGCCGAAACCATGGCGATCGTCACCGAGGCCGCCGCCGCCCGCAAGGGCGCGCCGGTCGAGCGCGACAAGATCGATGCGATGAAGGCCAAGATCACCGCGGTATTCGACGGTCAGATGGATGTGTTCTCCACCAGCGCCCGCGTGCTCGACGACGGCGTGATCGATCCGCGGGACACCCGCACGGTGCTCGCCGAAGTCATGGCGATCTGCCGCGAGGGCGATGTCCGCACCACGCATCGGATGCAGTTCTCGGTGGCGCGGCCATGAGCGGAGATGCAATCGTGAAGCTCACTCCGTTCCGCAAGATACTGGTCGCCAATCGCGGCGAGATCGCGCTGCGCGTGATGCGCACCGCCCGCCGTCTCGGTTTCGCGACGGTCGCGGTCTATTCCGATGTCGACGCCGATGCGCCCCATGTTCGTGCCGCCGATCAGGCGGTGCGGATCGGCGAGCCGCTGCCGGCGCATTCCTATCTGCGGATCGATGCCATCATCGCGGCTGCGAAGGCGACTGGCGCGGATGCCGTGCATCCCGGCTACGGCTTCCTCGCCGAGAACGAGGATTTTGCGAGTGCCTGCCGCGACGCCGGGCTGGAGTTCATCGGCCCGTCACCAGAAGCCATCGAATCGATGGGCAACAAGGCCGGGGCCAAGGCGATCATGCAAAAGGCCGGCGTGCCTTGCGTCCCCGGCTATCAGGGCGAGGACCAGTCCGACGCCACGATGGCGGCCGAGGCTGCGCGCATCGGCTTCCCGGTGATGATCAAGGCCGTCGCCGGCGGTGGCGGGCGCGGTATGCGGCTGGTCGAAAGCGCCGAAACTTTTCCGGATCATCTGCGCAGTGCACGCTCCGAGGCGCAGGGTGCGTTCGGCGATCCCACGGTGATCCTTGAACGCGCTATCGTCGAGCCGCGTCATATCGAAATTCAGGTGTTCGGCGACCGCTATGGCAATGCTGTCCATCTCGGCGAGCGCGACTGTTCGGTGCAGCGCCGCCACCAGAAGCTGATCGAGGAAGCGCCGTCGCCGGCGGTGACGCCGGAGTTGCGCGCGCGGATGGGCGAAATCGCGGTGAAAGCGGTCAAGACCATCGGCTATGAGGGCGCGGGCACGCTGGAGTTCCTGCTGGATGCGGCAGGCAACTTCTACTTCATGGAGATGAATACCCGCTTGCAAGTCGAGCACCCGGTGACGGAGGCGATCACCGGGTTCGATCTGGTCGAACTGCAATTGCGGATCGCGTCCGGCGAGCCGCTGACGCTCCGGCAGGAGGATGTGCGCTTCTCCGGTCACGCCTTCGAGGTGCGGCTGTGTTCGGAGGATGCCCGCCAAGGTTTCATGCCGCAGTCGGGCCGGATGCTGGAATGGCAACCGGCGGAGCATCTGCGCGTCGAGCACGCGCTGCACTCCGGCATCGAGATTCCGCCGTTCTACGATTCCATGATCGCCAAGGTGATCGCCCACGGCGCAACCCGTGACGAAGCGCGGCGCCGGTTGATCCATGGACTTGAGCAGACGGTGGCGTTCGGCGTCACCACCAACCAGGAGTTCCTGGCCGCCTGCCTGCGCAACGACGTGTTCGCACAAGGCGACGCCACCACAGCCTTCATCGGGCAACACGGCGACGAGTTGCTGGCGCGGCCGTCTGTTGCCGGAATTGCCAATGATGTGCTGGCGGCGTTGCTGCTCTACGTCACCGATCCGCACGCCGCGCCGTGGCGCGCCGGCCGTTCACTGGCGACGATCTTTCCGATGCTGATGCGCTTCACCATCGATGGTGAAGCCTGCGAGATCGAGATCGCACGGACCCGCGAGGGTGATTACGCGATCGGTTCGAACGGCGAGGGCTGCCGCATCGCCATTGCCGCGCTCGACGGCGGTATCATCCGCGTCAAGGCCGATGGGCTGACCGAGAGCGTGCGCTATCATCGCGATGACAGCCATCTCTACATCCTGCGCGACGGCGCGGTGCTGGCCGTCCGCGATCTCACCCGCGCCGCGCCGGAACGCGCGGCGGCGGGCGGCGGCGACGGCAAGCTGCGCGCCGCGCTCAACGGCCGCGTGGTGGCGGTGCTGGTCAGTGTCGGCGACACCGTCAAGGCCGGGCAGCCGGTGGCGACGCTCGAGGCCATGAAGATGGAGCACGTGCATGTCGCGCCGGTTTCGGGCATCATCGCGGAACTCGGCGTCACCGAGGGCGAGCAGGTCACCACAGGCCACATCGTCGCGGTGATCGATCCGGCGAAAGATGACGCGGCATAACCACAGGACACAGCGGACGATGGCGGACAATACGGGCGTAGTAATACAGGAGAAGCGTGGGCAGGCCCTCTGGATCACCATCAACCGGCCGGAGAAGCGCAACGCGCTCAACGCCGAGGTGATCGCCGGCATCGCGGGCGGCTATCGCGAGGCGCATGACGATCCCGCGATCCGCGTCATCGTGTTGACCGGGGCGGGCGACAAGGCGTTCTGCGCTGGCGCCGATCTGGCGAACACCGGCGGCGCCTTCGCCGCGATGGATTTTTCCAAGCCCAATGTCGATTACGCCGACTTGCTGCGGCTGACGCAGAACGCCACCAAGCCATCGATCGCGCGCATCAACGGCGTCTGCATGGCCGGCGGCATGGGACTGCTGTGCATGACCGACATGGCGGTGGCGACTGAGACGGCGATCTTCGGTCTGCCGGAGGTCAAGGTCGGCGTATTCCCGATGCAGGTGATGAGCCTGCTGCAATCGCTGGCGCCACGTCGGCTGATCAACGAATGGTCGCTGACCGGTGAGCCGTTCGACGTTCATGCCGCCCAGGCCGCCGGCCTCGTCAACCATATCGCGCCGGCCGGCGAACTCGACGCCAAGGTCGACTGGCTGATCGGACGCCTCACCGACAAGTCACCGACCGCGATCCGTCGCGGCAAGTACGCGATGCGCGCTATCGCCGCGATGTCGTTTGACGAGGCGATTGCCTACACCGAAAGCCAGATCGCTCTGCTCGCTATGACCGAAGACGCCAAGGAGGGCCTGAAAGCCTTCGGCGAGAAGCGAAAGCCATCCTGGCCGGGGCGGTAGGGCACAGTCCACTCGATTTGATCCGTCATGCCCGGCTTTATGCCGGGCATCCACGTCTTAAGTGGCATGTGAGTTCAAAGACGTGGATGGGCGGGACAAGCTCGGCCATGACTCCGACGTTGCCTGGTCGCTGGGCTCCTCTCATTCGCGAAAAGCAGGATGCTCGAAGCGTTGAGTGCTCTCCACCGGAGTGCGCTGACCTTTTCCGGTGAACTGCACTTGATATCTGTCGCCGGTGGAGAGGCACGGGCGCCGATCCCGGTCAGACCGAAAATGTGTTTGTCGCGCATTCCGCGTCTTCAGTTGCTCTAAGCCATCCATCCCGGATCAAGCTGCCAGCGCCGCTTGCACATCGCCACCTCAGATCGACGGCGGTCGCAGCTTCAGCGCCTTAATGCGCTTCTCCCTACTGAATGAAGCATCGGCACGATCGATCGGGCTACCCCTTCAAGCTGATTGATAGCGTCATTGCTAAAAATGGCAGGCTGCTTGTCTGCATAAATCGTGGCTGCTTCATTCCGAAGCGATCCCGTTCCTTTCTTGCCAACCCAAACAGCAATCAAGAAGCGCATCCCTGCGCCATGGGCGCGATTGCGGCGCGGCAATATTGATACTCGTCAAGTTGAACCGGGGAGCCGTGTTTACAACTCGCTGAGTAGCACAGCGCCGGATGACGTCAAAACAACAAGAAAAGCTCTCGCAACCTTCCAGGCTCTCGATCCCATCCGGCTGCTTCGCGTGATCATCGCACCAGGATTCAGCGGAGTGCACACGATGAAAAAGGGCGAGATCTACATCTTTGGCTTCCGCGGCTTTCCCGATGTCCAAGGTGGCATCGAAACGCATGTCGAGAATCTCGCTCCGCAGCTCGCTCAAATGGGACATCGCGTGACAGCGTGCGTACGCTCGCCGTATGTCGACAAGCAACACAAGGAGTGGAAAGGCGTGCGGTTGCTTCGGTTGTGGACCGTGCGCAACGCCTATTTCGAAACGTTGCTTCATTCACTGATTTGCGCGTTGGTCGCAGGAGTTCGCAGGCCGGACGTCGTGCACATTCACGGCATCGGACCTGCGCTTGTCGTCCCTCTGCTTCGCATGTTCGGCTTGCGGGTGATCGTCACCCATCATGGCGAGGACTATAATCGCGAAAAATGGGGGTGGGCGGCGCGCACCCTGCTGCGCCTGGGCGAAGCACTCGGAATGCGCTTTGCGCATCAACGCATCGTCATCAGCCGGAGCATCGAGAAGGTTGTCACCGGCAAGTATGGCAAGTCCTGTGAGGTTATTCCTAACGGCGTTGTCTTCGCAGACCCGCCGCGCGAGGCCGACAAGGTTGTCGAGTTGGGTCTGGAGCCGGGCCGGTACGTCCTGACAGTCGGACGACTCGTTCCTGAAAAGCGGCAACTGGATCTTTTGCGAGCTTTCAACGACGCCAGGTTGAGCGGCTGGAAGCTGGCGATCGTCGGCCGGATCGATCACAAGAACAGGTACGCCGATCATCTCGCTTCCGAAGCGGCTCTCGCGAAAGATGTCGTGATGGCCGGCTTTCAGACCGGAACCTCGCTGCGCCAGCTTTATGCCCATGCGGGGCTGTTTGTGTTGCCTTCATCGCATGAAGGGCTGCCGATCGCGCTTCTGGAGGCGCTCAGTTACGGATTGCCTGTGCTGGTTAGCGACATTCCCTCCAACATGGAGGTTGTGAGTGACACGAATCGCGTTTTCCGAATGGGAAGTATTGCGGAACTGAGCACAAAAATCCGCGGGCTCAGCGCCATGAATTTGAATGCGTCGGGCCGCGAAGCGGTCAGGCTGAGTTGTGCCCGTCGCTATAATTGGGCGGAAATCGCCCAGAAAACCTCGGCGGCATACGATGAGCTGGTGAATTCCAAGTCGAGTATCGTTGTCCCGCGCCTGAATTCCAGCCCCCGATACAAGACATGAATCGCTAACGCCAGCGCGAGTGAAGCGCCGGCTCCAGTCGGCGCCGATCATCCGGGTTTGACGACGCTTTGCCGGTTGCGCCAGCCTGACGAGAAAACGTGTCTGAGATGCCGAAGTCGCGCTGCCAGCGGTGCTGGGCAGAGGATAATCGCAATAAACTTCAGAACCGATAATTTGTCCACGATCATCAGATCGTTCCGGAAAAGCCAGACGAAACCCAAAACCTCGCGCATGCTGGCGCCGCTGTTGCGATGATACGCCAGAAACCTCAAGGCGCGCCGGGAAAAGCAGCGTTGCGCCTGTTGTTTGAGTTCCTGACGCTGGGACGCGATCTCGATGCGCTCGTCCGCCGTGCGGGATATCAAATCCGCAACCTTCCATCCGTCGGCTAATACCTGCGCGACTCCCAATCTGCCCGTCTCTGAATCGTCGTGAAGATTGAAGGTCGCGCATGCTTCGTTGATGAAGCCGACTTCCTTCTCCAGGAGGAGAGGCGCCCATGCTGCGACGTCGGCTGTGTGGGGCAAGCTGAGGGAGAAGCCTCCTCGTGAACGCAACACTTGTGTGTGCATCATCACGCTGCAAATCGCGACGCTGATCTCATCCGTCAGAAAGGCCAGCAAGACCTGAGGTCCGTTCCGGAGTCCCGATGTCATATGTTGGCTCGTGCGTGCAGGTTTGATTTGTCCGAACGAGGCCAAATGGCAATTGGTCAACGCGACGACAACTGGAACTCGTGACGGACTTCCGGTCACTCCGATGCATCGTTCCACGAACCGTGGGGATATTCGGTCATCATCGGAGACGAAGACGATGTATTCGCCTCTGGCCGCCGCCAAGCATGCATTCCAGTTCGGAAGGAGCCCGATGTTGGTTTTCTGTCTCACGACCCGGAGCCGACGGTCGCTGAACTCTTCCAAAACATTTCCAGTATCATCCGACGACGCGTTGTCCGAAACAAGCACCTCAATGTTGTCGTAGCTTTGCGCCAGTGCTGCCTGAATGCAGCCTCGTAGCAATACGGCTCGATTGAAGGTTGGAATGGCGAGCGTCACGAGTGGACCGCCGGCCGGTTCGATCGCTGTCTCTGAAATTGACATCACCGCTCCGAATTCAGAACACGTCTTGGCGACAAATTTCGTGTCGGTCGTTCACCCGACGCTATATCCGGGCCGATCCTCTATTCCACAGGCATTATTCGCGGACCGCGGGTCGCGTGAACGCGTTTCACTGCAATTCGGGAGAGGGCTTCGGCCGGCGCAATCAAGCTCTGGTAGAGCGAGAGCAATGCGGCACCATGTCTCTCAAGCGAATACTCAGTTTCTGCGATTTTCCGAGCCTCGTTGCCGAATTTTCTCCGTAGATCGGAATCGCTCAACAGGGCTTTGATCTGGCTGGATAGCTGCTGCGTGTTTCTGGGCTCAAAGAGAAGACCAGTCCGGCCGTGCCTGACGAGTTCCGGTATTCCGCCGATGTGCGATGCGACGATCGGCTTCGCATATGCCATTGCCTCGAGGACCGAAAGTGGATTGTTCTCGTGCCACTCGGACGGCACCACGATCACAGATGCCTCCCTGAGTTTCGTCTCGAGATGTTCGCCGCTGAGATGGCCGGTAAACTCCGCCAGCGGAAACTGCGATTGCAGTTTTCCAAGCAATGGACCCGAGCCCGCGATGACAAGTCGCCACGTGGCATGATCGGCCGCGTGGGCTCGCAGTAATGTCTCAACTCCCTTTTCGGGTGAGAGGCGTCCAAGATAGAGAACGAAGCCTTCGTCTTGCCTGGATGCGTCGATGCGAGACGTGTCCACGCCGTTCGGAATGTAGACGACCCTGCTTTCGCCCAACAACGGCGAAACAGCATCGCGCATGAAGCGGCTCGGAGCGATAAACCGATCCACCCACCGATAGCTGCCGGCCGCGGCATGAAAGCGTGCTTCGGCCCACAACAGTCCGCTTTGCGCGAGCGAGCCATCAGCGCAGCGTTGCGTCAGCAGCGCCTCGTAATGGCCGCCGGAACACTTCGTGCATACCTCGCCGTTGGAAAGCCGGGTATATACCGGACACACGACCTTGTAATCGTGCAGCGTGAGGACAATTGGAATTTTGGCCAGTGAGGCCGCGTTGATGATGGACGGTGTGAGCTGGTGATAAACGTTATGGCAATGCAGAATGTCAGGCTTCTCGTCGCGGATCAGACGGGACATCTTGCCGACAGCTTCCCGCGAGTGGATGAATGAAAGCGCCGACCTCAGCCTGCTGATCCGCGAAGCGGACCGATAGTCCTTCGGCGAGACGAAATACGACGCATAGTTTGATGGGCGATTGCGTGGATCGGACATGGAAAAATCGACGACGTCGACTTCATGTTTCCTCATCAAGTCGATTTCATCGAACAAGACCCTCTCGGCCCCGCCCTTCAAATAGAAGAATTTGTTGGCGAACAGCACCTTCAGCAGCACGCGTTGTCGCGGCTCGGTGTTCGGCGCGTGGACCGGGACGGGGCTGTGTTCCCACGAAATTGGTCTTCGGGCAGCCGACCCGGTCAGCACATCGCCGCGGTGATCGATAGACGGGACCGTCATTGTCTTGATCCGGTCGGATTCAAGGTCTGCGTGGCTGATGCCGTGGCGCCATAGGCTGCCATCCGCCCCGCATAGGCAAAGAACAGGGTCATGGACGTAAAGCTGTCCAGAAGATTTTCCGAGAAAAAGTAAATGCAGAGTACGACGAATAGAACTCTTGCTGGCGCGGTCTTGAGCGCGCCTCTGATATGGACGAGAAAGCCCACAAATATTGCGAGATTGATAGGACCGTACTCGACAAGAATTCGAAGATAGTCATTGTGCGGCACCATCTCCGCGTATGTCAGTGCGGGAGTTTGGCCCGGCCCGTACCCGAAAAGCAGTGTCCCTAAGCTGCCGCTGGAATAGATATCCCAGATGTTGGTCCAATGGATCAGGCGAAAGAACCCTGAGAGGTCGGTTGAGCCGGTGAGCAGAACGAGCTTCTGGTACGACATTGAGACGACGGATCGCGGATCGATGTTGAGCACGAAGACCAGTCCATCGAAGGCCGTGATGGCGCGATCGAAAGCCCCGAACTGATACGCGACAGCACCGATCACGACCACAGGAGTGATGATGGCTACCGCCGACAGAACTGACTCCCTGCGCAGCGGAACGGTGGCCCACATGCAGATCGAGATCACCGTTGCGACAATGGCGCCAATCTTGTTCATGAACGCCGCGTTCAGAAGTTGCAGGAGAATGACGCGATTTCCGAAAACCGGCGAGGCGGCGAACAGCAGCGCAGTGAAATGCAGCACCGCTATGTTCGCGTTGGGAAGATATCCGAAAGGTTCGTCCTGACTCTCCCAGATCCTGCTCGCGCCAAATGCCATGAACGCAATAGGCAGAACCGCCAGGGCATAGAGGCAGTACAACTCTATCGGGCGCAGCGGATTCTCGTTGCGACAACCGGCGGCGTAGAAGATGTAAAGCGAAAGGTATTTCAGCACATCGGATGTCGATACATTTTGGATGTTGACGACGACGGTGAAAGAAATCGCGATCACCGAAGCCACCAAAAATGCAGTGCTCGCCGAACTGTCGCGCCCCGATCGGAGAACGACGATCAGGGCATACCCGATGAGGCCAATCGCAATCGAATTGCTGATGGCATAGAAGGCCGTTGAACCTGTCAGATGATAAACAAAGGTAAACAGGCTTTGTACAACCAACGATCCGCACATCACCGGGAAAAAACGCTCGTTTCTCCGGAGGGAGGCCGCGCTTCTGGATCGCCGTATTGTGTCAAGAGCCAGGGATGACATCGGTTTCACTTCTACTTTGAGAGATGCAACGGGCGGTGAAGGCGCCGATCGGGTCGAGTTCAGGACAGATAATTCGCTCGCTGCACGTCTTGAGTGTCCGGTTCTTACATCGTGCTCAAGTTTTGTGGATGATCAGGTAGGATTTAGGGATAAACAGAAATCGCTCGACGACGAATTCGCCCTCAGGAAACAGTGCCCTGAACTCGTTCGCGGACAGAATATTGACTTCATCGAAGAAGGTTTGCGTGAGCGATGGGTCGCGATGGATCAGCCCGAACGGAGAGTATTTGACGACGGTGCGTCCGATGCGCCGGGGCAGCCAGTGCAGAAACGGCATGACGAAGTGGGGCTCGAGCGGAAACACCTTCGCCGGCGTCTGGATCACGTAGTTTCTGGCAGCGCGCATGATTTCACGGGCAAGGCCAACCCGCTCGCCCGGTGGGACATGCTCGATCACCGAATTGCAGATCAAGACGTCGATCTGCTTGTCGCTTGCGGGAATATGTTTGCCGTCGTAGACGTTTGCCTGGATATTGCCCGGCGCTCCTCCGGCATTGGCGGCGTCAAATTGATTGTCCAGCGCGATGTTGTAGATCGTGATCTGCTTCGGCTCTATCTCCGGTCTGACATGCCTCCAATAATGGAGAGAGCCGCCGATATCGACGATTGATCGATCGTCGATATCGGGGAAAATGCGCTTGATCTTCCGTGCGCGAGAGATCCGAAATTGTTTCATGAATGGCGATAAAGCGTAGAACCAAAGCCGCATGAGCTATCTCCCTGAGGCGCCGCGCCAGCGTGCTGACCCAATCCGTCATTCTCATTGCTTATGCGGCCGCTGAATTCGTGCCTTTCGCGAAGGTGCAAGAGGATTGGTGGAGGGTAAGGCTGGAGCGCCGAGAAATATTGACGAGTATCAAGTCATTTGCGATCGCCGGTCTGCTGTCGGGGTGAGGCGCTCGTGGCGCAATATGCTTGCGTGTCGTCTCCTGAAGCGCGCCGTTCCCCGATTGCAGGTTGAAAATTTCAAATCCGCGACCCGAAGTCGCAGTTCTAACTTGATTCTTGTCAATAGCGGCCTCGTCACTCGGCGTAGAACTGGTTGCAAGTTTGGCGTAGCCGGGGCGGTGAACAGGTTGGAGGCCAGAAGTGCTCGAACCTATCGAGCTTTGAAGGTCGCGACCCGACGCCGTCCCGACATCCGGCTCAGATGATAGATCGCCCTGCTCTAATGTAGGCGGCTCTTTCACGGCTCCGCCGGCCGGTATGGTGTTCCACGCAGCGTCATTTGCATTCGGGTCCGAAGGTCGAAACGGGCGCTCCGCGACGCGGCCTGACGGTAGACCTTATGCAAGTTCGCAAGGCTGGATCGTCACGCGACGCGTTGGCCTGAAGCCAGGTTTTGGCGGAGGAATTTGCAGGATGCCAAACATTTCAGGTCGATTATGTTTGATGCTGGTTCTTTTCGTTGCCAACACAGCGTCGCTATTTGTCGCCTTCAAGGCCGCGGCCATTACGCTTAGTCCAAGTCAGAACGTGCTTTTGCTCAGCATTCATTCGGTGAGCATGTTTGCCTCGCAGGTTGCGGATCTCGGATACTCGCGGCCGGCTTACCGAAATCTGGCTCAAAGGCCTCAACTCGCGGACCAGGCGAGCTATTATTATAAGGTCAATTTCCAGCGCTTCCTGATGATGCTGCTTTGCCTTCCCGTTGCGTACATGTACATGCCGACAGGTGGACAGTCGTTACCGGCTGTCCTGGGCATATTGCTCGTTGTCGGCTTTTCGCTTCGATCTCCTTGGCTCGTTGCCGCCAACACCAGCATCTTCCGCATGTATTCCATATCGGAAATCATTTTCTCGTCGCTTGCCGTCGCGATCTTCACCGCGCTTATCTTTCTCCGGTATCATCCGAGTCTGGTTGTCATACTGGGCATCCTCGTCGCATCGCGACTCGGCTCGGTTCTCGTCGTCAGCGAGCGCCTGCTGCGCTACATTTCGTGGAAATCCGTGTTTCGTTTCGATCGCGATATTTTTCGCGAGTCACTCGATTCATTGGCCATCAGGCTGATCATGCTCGGTTCGCATTGGTCCAATGGGCTTTTTCTCGTCGTGTTGTTCACGCAGTCGCATGTCGGTCTGTATCTGCAGGCCGACAAGCTGTTTTATGCGGGTGTTGGGACACTCGCATTCCTGTCTCAGGAATTGGTGCGATTGGCTACGGCGGGCCATTTTCAGAAGGTCAAGTGGTATGTTATGGGAGCCAGTTGCTTTGCCATATCGGTGATCGTTTCGCTGTTCTTCGCGTTCACGTCGCCATTCTTCCTGAAACTCGCATTCTCGGCGAAGTATGTCGATGCAGCAGAGACGTTAAGATGGATGCTGCTCGGATTTCCACTGCTGGCGACAAACTTCGCGCTGGGGAATGCCTATCTGCATCACCGCAGGCACGATGGGTTTGCACTGAAACTGGCCTCGGTCGCAGCCATCGGAAATCTGCTGGTCGTTGCTGTCGCATATATCACAATGCGTCCGAGTCTGGCGGCGTTTGGAGTTCTCGTCAGCGAGTCTGCGGTCTTTCTGCTTCTCGCCTATACACTCCAGAAAGGTGCGCAGACCGCAGGCGATAACGTCCCGAAAACGATGACGCCCACGGCGGTGCTTCAGCCTGTGCGCAGTACGAGCGCATTTGTAACGAGAAGTGGCAGATAGAGCGGATGTCTCGGCTGGCCGCTCGAAGCGGTTTGCCGGATCGGCTAATCAGGCGCGACCAACGTCCCTGATGAGTTTGGCGTCTAGCGCCAGCCGCGCAGCCTTCTGGATGCGCGAGAACGGGGTGCCGGAACGATCCGCCATCTCTAGCAGGCTATGCCTGCCGTCGGCCAGATTCAGCACCCACAAGAGATCCATTTGACTGGCGCCGCCGGCTTCCTTTTGCCCGGCGATCGCGCGATAGAGGCCACGCCGCCCCAGTTGGGGCTCGCCCCGTCCGTCGATCCGGATATAGGTGCGGTTCGCGTTCAGGAGATCGAGCAAGGTCGCGATCACCGCATAGGATCGATCGAGCGCATCAGGCTTTACGAAATCGAGATCGTCTGCCGACGTATGGTATTCGGGGAAAGTCCCGTGAACGCTGCGCATCAGACAGCCGACCGGAAGATCGAACGCCGGCGAACAAAACTGTCGCTCATCGTAACCATAGGGATCGAAAGCCATGATGTCGTGCGGATGGCCGGAATGGCGCAGAACATGCGCCACGGCATCGTCGATGGATGCACCGCTCCGGCTCTGTTTGTAGTGGAAGCCGCCGCTGTCGCCGAGACACGTCAGCACCAGCCCATAACGGATTTTCTCGAGATGATCCTCGTTGCGGGCAAGCCAGGAAATTGCGCCGATGGTTGCCGGAAGGAACAGGACCCGGAAGCCCAGCCGGCTCCCGAGCTGCCCTTGCCGCATCGCCAGCGCGACGGCGACGGCGATCCCGGACAAATTATCGTTCGCGAGACTCGGATGGCAGATGTGGGCCGTGATCAGCACTTCGTCCGGCACTTCGCCCGGAAGGAAGAATTCGCCGTAGGCGAGCGATCCCGACGAAAGGTCGCTGTCGATATCGACGAGATAGGAGTCGTCCTGCATCGTTCGCCAAAGATCATCCGTCAGGCAGAAACCCCAATCGTCGGCGTAATAGCCGGTGCGATAGGGGATGAGACCGGGTTGATCGGGGAGGGTGTGGACGTGGCGCGCAAGTTCCGCGCGGCTAACCACTCCGTGAAACGACTTGCTATAGCCGACCACGTGCAGATTGCTGTTTGCGAAATCGACCAAGCAGCGGCCGTCCAGGGTTTTGATGGTCGCACTGCGAATGCTCCATTCCAGCGGAACGTGCCAATCGAGCACCGCAGTGCCGCTCGGAACCTCTCTGATTTCCAACCGGATATATCGTGCGAGGATCGCCAGCGTTTCGCGAACGCCGGCGCCGGTGAGACTGCGATTGATCGGGAAAAGCTCCCGAACCAACGCATGAAGGTCGATCGGAGGAACCTCGTCCGCACCGGCATGGTGCTTCCTGTTCGACACAGAGTGCCTCGCTTCGAAAATTCCGATCGGTCGACAATGACCGCCCGGTTTCCTTAGATGTTCCCGGCTCGTTCAGCGCGTCAACTGCGAGACGGTGCGTGGTCTTCTAGGGCAGAGGTTTGAGCATGGGACGCAGGTACAGATCAGTCACTTCAGCCGTCCTGCCAATGGTAAGTGCAAACAGTATCGCTTCAGCGACATCATCGGGCTGCAACATGCGATCGGGATCGTATCGCTTGCCGGATATTTCGTGAAGGTCTATCTGCCGTTGCGTTGCGGTCGTGCCGGGGAAGATGCTCGTCACTCTCACGCCGTGCTCATTGATCTCGTCGCGCAGAGCATTTGTCATCGCGTGCACGGCGTGTTGGGAAGCGGCATAAGAGCCGCGGCCGGCCGTATTGAACGCACGCGTTATCGACGAGTTCACAACAACAATTTGCCCGGACCTCTCACGCAGAAGCGGCAGTAACAGCTGGGTCAGGATATAGGGCGCCCGAACGTTGGCGACATATTGGTTGTCAAGGTCAGCCACGGGTGAGATTTCTGTCTTTCCCAGTTTTATGATCCCCGAAGAATGCACCAGAATATCGATCCCGGAGAAATCGGTCCGGATCGCGGCCGCGAGGGCCGCCAGTTGCGCATCGTCCGTCATATCGCATGGATAGACCGATGCGAGAGGCCCACACTCCATCGCCAGTTCTTCAAGCATGGATTGGCGCCGCCCGACCAGTGCGACCCTTGTTTGAGCGCCAGCGAGAACTTTGGCGGTCGCGCGCCCGATGCCGGAACTTGCGCCCGTGACGACGGCTGTTGTGTTCTCCAGGGTTCTGGACATCCAGTATGTCAAAATCCGCCTTGGATATTCCTAAACTAAAAGCATCCGGTCCGAAGCGACGGCCTTCCAGCCTGTCTGTCGCGATCCGATGATCGAGTTTCGATCTGCAATTCCTAATCTTCAATTGTTGCCTTCGGCACCGGCACAATGAACCGGCCGCCCCATGATTTGATCTCGCTCATCTGAGCCTTGATTTCGTTCTTCAGATTCCAGGGAAAAATCAGCACGAAATCAGGCTTGGCCTCAAGAATGGCTTCGGGTGGAAATATCGGAAGGCGCACACCGGGCACATAGCGTCCCTGCTTGGACGGCGCGCGATCCACCGTGAAATCAATAAAGTCGCTCCCGACCCCGCAATAATTGAGAAGCGTCGCGGCTTTGGCGGGCGCGCCGTAGCCGACGATTTTCTTCCCTTGCCGCTTCAGGCCGATCAGGAGATCGAGAAGGTCTCGTTTGGTTGCCTTGACCGATTCATTCCAGGCGATATAGGCGGCATCGCCATCGAGGCCATACGCCCGCTCGGCCGCCAGAGGCTCCGCCAGCCGGGCGGTTTGCGGATGTCTGGACTGTTCGTGGCAGACAAAGAAGCGGATCGATCCGCCGTGCGACTTGGGCAATTCAACGTCGAAAACGCGCAAGCCTGCGCTGGCGAAGATGCGCTGCCCGGCGATCAACGACAAGTAGGAAAAATGCTCGTGATAGATGGTGTCGAATTGATGTAGCTGCATCAGTTTAAGGAGATGCTGCACTTCGAACGTGGCGACCCCCTCCGGGGCGAGCAGTATTTTTACGCCGGAGACGAAATCGTTGATGTCCGGCACATGCGCCAGCACGTTGTTGGCGGTGATGAGATCGGCGGTCCAGCCCTCGCGGGCCAGTTCATGCGCATACTGCACGCCGAAAAATCGCATGCGCGTGTCGATCCCCTTCGCGCGGCCGACAAGTGCGACGCTTTCGCACGGTTCGATGCCCAAGCACTGGAGGCCCTTGGCCATCGAATACTGCAGCAGGTAGCCGTCGTTGGAGGCGATCTCGACGTGTCGGGAGCTTTCGGTCAGGCCGAAGCGCGTGATCATGTCCTCAACATAGGTTTTGGCATGGTTCAGCCAGGAACTCGAATGCGAGGAGAAGTAGGCATAGTCGGCGCGAAAGATGTCATCGGCCGCCAGCATGTCGGAGGTCTGAACCAAGCGACAGTTGCGGCAAACCAGCGCCTTTAGCGGATAGAACGGTTCAGCTTTCCCGCTATTTTCCGGATCGACATAATCATTGGCGACCGGAGAAAGGCCGAGGTCCACCAGCGTCAGCGTCAGCTCGGATCGGCAATGGCGGCACTTGGATGCAGCCGCGAGGACGGGCAACGAATTCAGGATCATAGCTGCTCCCTGATCAGTTTGGCATCCTTCGGCCTCGACCGCCCTTATGGCGGTCATGCTGCCGTCGGTGCGCGCGACATTCTGCATTTCACTTCGCCTTCGATCTCACGTAGCGAGCGTAAGGCGAGATCCTTCGGTGACATCACGGATACCGGCAGTGGCCACGCGAGTCCCAGCAGCGGATCGTCGTAGCGGAATCCGCTTTCGGCGTCCGGTTTGTAGAACTCTCCCATCTGATAGCTCGTCACGGTATTGTCGCGGAGCGCTTGAAAGCCGTGAGCGAAGCGCTCCGGTACGTACAACGCTCTCATGTTATCTTCATTGAGCTCGACTGAGATGTGATCAAGATACGTCGGGCTCTCCGGCCGCAGATCGACGATGATGTCGAGCAGGGCGCCGCGTATGCAGCGCACCAGCTTGGTTTCGGCGGCCGGCGGATACTGGAAATGCATCCCCCGTAACGTCCCTCTCTTCACGTTCAGGGCGACATTGGTTTGAGCAGTCACGGATCTCAGCCCATGCTCGCGGAATTCGTGCTGGCAGAAGGTGCGCGCGAAGAATCCTCGCTCGTCCGTCTTGCGATCGAGATCGATGATGAACGCGCCCTTGAGCTTTGTTTCGGTAAAGATCATCGCTTGCGTCCGCTTCAGCCCCTCGCGATGGCAAATTGACGGGTGGGCTCGGATTGAACGGCCGGCCGATATCTCAGATCGTCGCCAAGGATGCCATCGGCAATCAGTTTCTGGATATGACCGATGCGCTGATAACGCGGACCTTCGAACTCCTCCAGTGTCAGCTTGGTGCGGAGATAGGCGCTGTAGAGTTGCTCGGCGCCCCGCCGTGCGTCCCATTGCGGCTTGAAGGCGGGGAGCGCGCGCGCAATCTTGTCGAAATTGACGCGATAGGACCGCGTATCGGGACTTGCATCGGGCGCGTATTCAAGCCGGCAGCCCGGCACGACATCGGCGACGATCTTGGCGATATCGCTGATACGATAATTGTGCTCGGTCTGGCCGACATTGAACGCCTGATTGAAGACGACGTCTTCCGGTGCTTCAAGCGCCGCGATAAAGGCGCGCGAGATGTCTTCGATGTGAACGATCGGCCGCCAGGGCGAGCCGTCCGACTTCAGATAGATCAGCCCGTTGGTCACCGCCCAGGCGACCAGATTATTGAGCACGATATCGAAACGGATGCGCGGCGAGACGCCGTACGCGGTCGCCGGACGCATATAGGTCGGGCAGAAGCCGTCGCCGGCGAGCCTGGAGATATCGCGCTCGGACCTGACCTTGGATTCGCCATAGGCCGTCACCGGGTTGAGCGCGCCGGTTTCATCGAGCATGGCCTCGCCAGCCTGTCCGTAGTTGCTGCACGAGGACGCCAGAAGGAACCGCTTGACGCCTGCTTCCTTGGCCAGCGTCGCCAGCCGCACGCTGCCGCCGTGGTTGATGTCGTACGTCAGTTGAGGCCGGAAATTCCCAAGTGGATCGTTCGACAGAGCGCAGAGGTGAATGATGGCATCGAGCCCTTTGAGATCGTCATGCGTGACGTCGCGGATATCCTTGCGGATGTGTGGCACGGGCAGGATGCGGCCTCCCGCTTCGAAGCTGCAGCGCTCATAGAGATTGCTGTCGAAGCCGACCACGTCATGACCGGACGTCAACAGCATCGGCACCATCACGGTCCCGATATAGCCTAAATGTCCCGTGACCATCACACGCATGGCAATTCCTTTGCTTTACTGCACCGTCATTTTCCGTCCGTGAAAGGCTTCGGCGAATCCGTCAGGCGCACGGCATTCCATGCCGCGCAGCCGCGCCAAACCCATGAATGTTTCTGCGTCGAACCAGTCCTTCGAACGCTGCGTGCCGAAATGCTCGTGCAGGAGTTTTGCCTTGCGCTCCATCAGCGTCCGGCTGGCCGGGATAAAGATATTCGGCTGGCCCAGATCGCCGTCCCATTTCGGAATTTCGTATTCGAGGATCGCGTGGTCGCGAAACGTATTCCACGTCAGCGCGCAGACTTCGCGATGGTCCTGATGCGCGTCATGCCGCGAGTGACACAGGATCACGTCGGGTGAGACGCGTCGTTTCAGCGCCTCAAACCAGATTTTGATATCGGCGCCCTGGTACGGAAAGAAGCCATCCTTGAACTGCGCCAGTTCGATCACCGAGCGTTCCGAACCGACGAGAAACGCCTCGGCCGATGCACGCGCCTCGTCGCTGCGTGAGCCTTGCGCACTCAGCACCGCCCAGTGGACGTCGAGGCGAACGCCGCGATCGATCCAGCCGAGGATCGTTGCGCCGGCGCCGATTTCGATGTCATCCGAGTGCGCGCCGATGCAAAGCACGGAAAGCCGTCCATTCGCATCGGCAAGCTTGAGAGGACTCATCCCATTTTCCTTTCGGCCCGGGCCGAGGCCAAACCGGAATTCAAGTCGATAAGCCAGGGCATCGTGCCCTTGTCGACGAGGTCCTCGAGAATCTGCTTGTCCTTCAACGTATCCATCGGACGCCAGAAGCCCTCATGCCGAAAGGCCATGAGCTGGTCGGCTTCGATCAATCGCTGGAAGGGCGCTTCGACGAGCTCGTCGCCATCGCGCATGTAGTCGAATATCTCCTTTCGGAAAATGAAGAAGCCGCCGTTGATCCAAAGGTCGGCCTCCTGACTTGCGCGAATCCGCTCAACTTTTCCGCCGGGATTCATATCGACCAGATGCAGGCTGAACGACGGCCGTACTGCCGTGAAGCAGGCGACCTTTCCGCTTGCGCGAAAAGCTTCGATCATTTCAGTCAGATTGACGTCGGATAGACCGTCACTGTAGTTGGCGAGGAACATCTCTTCACCGGCGAGGTAATCGCGCACAGCCCACAGACGCTGGCCGATATTGCGCCAGATACCGGTGTCGATCATCGCAATTCGCCAATCCTGCTGCTGATTGCCAAGAATTTCGACCTCGTTGCCGACGCCCGAGACGACGCAATCGGCGTAGGCTTGCGGTTTGTAGTTCAGGAAGTATTCCTTGATGACGTTCGCCTTGTAGCCAAGGCAAAGGACGAAGTCCTTATGGCCGAACTGGCTGTAGTAATGCATCAGATGCCAGAGGATCGGTTTGTCGCCGACCGGAACCATCGGCTTCGGAATGTTTTCGGAAACGTCCCGGATGCGCGTGCCGAGACCACCGCAGAACAGAACTGTTTTCATCTCAACGACCCTTGCAGTATGTGCGTGAAAGACGCATCGACTTGCGGTTAGCGGTGAGAACTGAGAAACACGAACGTGCAGAGAGCTTGCTTCAAGGCGATCGGACAAGATTGAATTTTAGAGCAGGAGGGATAAGCAAAGTTGCCGTTCGTCAATAAGCACACGTCAGTATCGAACGTCGTTGAAGATCTTTGCACGTCAGCGTGGCATCGAATTCCTCGGTCAGAGGAGAGCGATCTGAAAGGCGCGCATGGCACCCCACAGCAAAAGGGAAATCCATCCCAAGGTGCAGCCCAATGCGAGCAGGACGACGAGAACCGCCCAGTCAGGATGTCTGTTGTGGTGTCTCTGCGAAGCCGAAGCATCAACTCGGCGCGGGGGCACGGAGCCAGGATTGTCTGTCTGCGGCATTTGCGTTCCTTCTCGGGTGAGAGGAGAGCACGCAGCATACCTTTCGTGGCTACGTCGATCTGATCATTCTCAATAACGCTACGAATATTTGGAAATTCTGATCGATGACCTTGATCACAACGGCCCGATCACCGGGCGTTCTCCGATTGCAAGACACGGATCACGGTCAGCAGCATGATGCGAATATCGAGCCATGGCGACCAGGATTCGATGTACCACAGGTCGCTCTCCACCCGTCGCATCATCATTCCGATTTCGGGCGTTTCGCCGCGACATCCGTTGATCTGGGCCCAGCCAGTGATGCCGGGTTTCATCTTGTGCCGGATCGCGTAGGTCGCTATCAGCCGATCATATTCATTGTCGTGGGCAAGCGCGTGCGGGCGAGGGCCGACCAGCGACATGTCGCCGCGCAGCACGTTGATCAGTTGCGGCAGCTCATCGATACTCAGCTTGCGCAACAATGCACCCAGATGCGTGATGCGACTGTCGTTTTTGGTGGCTTGAACGATGACCGGGCCGTCGTCGAGCGTGGACATCGTTCTGAACTTGAAGATTTTGAAGGTCCGCCCGTTGAATCCGACCCTCGTTTGAAGAAAGAGCGCAGGTCCCGGCGACTCCAGGCGTATCGCCGCAGTGATGACGGCCAGGAAAGGCATCAGGATAACCAGGGATGCCGCGGCCAGTACGCGATCGATGCCTTGTTTCAAATTGCGCTGAAACGCATTGAGGGGAGGTCGCTGGAGCTGCACCGCTTTTGTCGGACCCAGTTCCGCCAGCGGATGATCCAATACGCGGCCCGCAACGGTGTCCGGCACGAGCGTGACCGGGACCGGAAGCACCCGCAGCTCGTTTTCAACTTCGCGGAGAAGCTCCGTCGAGCGCCACGGGATCGCAACGATGACCTCGTCGATATTCATGTCTCTGACGTAACGGGTCACTTTTCGCAAATACGCCTTCAACGTCTCTCGGGCGGAGGCCGGATTTTCGTCGGCGGGCAGCGGGAAGACGCTGATCACGGCATAGCCGTATTTTTCCAGCGCGGATAACGCATCATTCGCGGCCAGCTCGTCCGCCAGCCCCAGCAAAACGACCCGGGTGGATTTCAGCGCGCCTGATGCGAGAACGAAGCGGCAAACGCGTGCAACGATGAAGCGCATCACCGCGCTGGCAAAAATGCCGCTGGCAAAGAACAGAAGCATCTCGCCACGTGAAAATGCGGCTCCCGTTTTCAGCAGAAATGCAACGGATGCAAGACATACGAACACCATCAGCCAGACGAGCGTGGCGCGTTCCATCTGCCATCTGAGCCGAAGAAGATTCGGTCCGCGGTAAAGTTCGGCCGCGTGACCAAACGCCGAATAGAGCGCGGCCGCGGCAATCCCCGAGCCGAGATGGTTCTGTGCCGCGCTGTTTCCGCCATGTGCCAGATGATCGTACAGAAGGCCGACAGTGACACCCAGCGCGACGATCCAGACGAGGTCGAATATCGCGACCAACGGCGACATCGCGTTGAGCGAGATCGGGGCGACGGGCTGGTTGCGGGAATTGGAACGAACCAGATTGGCTGCGAGGTTGGTGTCATGGACGAGAGACATCCGACGCCTCTTGATCGCGAGAGTTGAAATGCTGTTGCTCTGAGTTAATCGCCGGCGACCTGCAGGAGGCCTGATACATCCAGATATCGAATGGTTTTTCGGTTCGGCAGGTCGATCAGTCCCTTCACCTTGAATTCCGCGAGAATACGGCAGACGGTTTCGATGGACGTTCCCAGGTGATCGGCGATATCCGCCCGTGGAAGCTGCAGCGAGAGCGCGAGCGGCCGCTTCGGATCGTTGGGAAGATGTTTTCGGATACGCAGAAGGAATTCGGCAACGCGGGCGACACTGGTCTTATGATTTCGCGTCGCGACAAGCGCCAACGTATCGATCAGGATCTGGCGAGCGCCACAGGGATCGTTCTCCTGGCAGATGCCTGCGGCCGTCGAACGCTGCACCCAGCAGTTGGTGACCGCCTCGGCTGTTATCCGCTGACATGATGAACGGGTCGGCATGATGACATGGCCGGGCCAGAAAAATGTCAGGATCTGCCGATTGCCGTTTTCGAGCAGTTGAACGGCTCGTACCACGCCCTTCACGATCTGTATTTTCTGGGCCTGATGCTCGCCCTCCCAAAAAAGCACGCGTCCTCGCGGGACGAGCATCAGTGGTGTCGGTTGGGGGCGTCGTTCGGGAATTTCTTTGCGGAGTGCCCCGTAATCCAAAGGCTCAGCGCCGCAAGTGCCGATCTGCGGAATACCCATTACTTGACCCTCCAACACGCTCACGCGACTTGGGCTCAACTTGGCCTCGCCGAAGCCTTGATACACGATTGGCCGAAACGACCGGCGCACTCTTCGGGGGTACTAATCGCCGTTGGGATTAGTCCTTTCGCACGTGGCGGAACCGGTGAAAATCAGGTCGGTCGAGCAGTTGGGCGCTGACGAGTCTGTCGTTGTGTCCCTCGCATCCGCGCAAGGCGAATGTTGCTGTTTCCATTTTGAATTGACGCCTCGACGGCGATCCACGGGTTGGACGCGTCTCGAATTCCCTTACCGGATTCGATTGCCAGTAGCTCCGGCGTGTCAGGACGGTTTGATGGTGTCCGGTCTGTTGCAGGGCATCTGGGCCCCCGAGCCCGTGCGCTATTCTGCATCGAATATTAGGTCGGCTTGTCGAACAAGAAACGCGACTTGATCACCGTCAACTCGTGCAGCACTTCAGAGAGCATCATTCCCTTGTACAACCCGACGTGCGGTGTCTCTCGAATCTGGAGCTTTGGCTGTGCAACATGGCGCGAACCATCATACTCCACGGCTGAATGATATCTTGCCGATCATGTGGCGACGGCGGCGGACGATATATGTTGCTGTCATTCTTGCATCCGCTGCGGCGTTTCTCTTCCATAGCACGATCGGCGACCGCTACGAGTCGTACACGTTGTTGCGGGTCGGGCAGGGGATCAAGGATCGATCGGCAGGGAGTATCCTCGGAGAGGGGCCCGATCTGACGAGCCGCATCGAATCGTTGGCGCGCATTGCAACGACCGACCAGGTCATTGGATTGGCAGCCTCGGAGGTCGGTTTCGGTCGTCTGTTCAAGACCGACAAGTCGAGCCCCGTGGTCACCGCCGGCGCGTGGCTAACGTCTCGCCTTCAGGCCCTGCCTCCACAGTTCGATTTTCTCAAGCCTCGCCCCGAGGCGAGCGGCGTCGGTGACGGCGGGGAGGCGGCGAGGGATAATGATCAGCAGCTCATTGCCAAGCTGCGCAATCTCATTTCGGCCAGGGGAGAAGGACGTACCGACGTCCTGCGAGTATCGTTCCGCCATGCCGACCGTGCCGTCGCAGCGCAGTTCCTGAATGAACTCGCAAACGCGCTGATCGCAACGCAAGCCGATCTCGTCCAGATCCCCGGCGCGGAGGTTTTCTTCCAGCAGCAGACCAAGCGGCTGGAACAGGAGGCCGAGAAGGCGGGTACGGATCTTCGAAATTTCTCGGTCGGTGCCGGGATCTACTCGGTCGACGATCAGCGTAAGCTGCTGCTGCAGCGAGTCGATGCGCTCGATGCCAAGTTGTCCTCCACGCGCAGCTCCATCGAGGACTGGAGAGGCCAGAAGCAGGCGATTCTAGAACAACTCGTGACGCTGCGGCCGGTGCACCAGTCGAGAACCGTTTCCGCAATCGTGAGTGATCTTCGCGGGCGCGACTTCAAGACAAACAGCAGCGCGGTCGGGACAGTTCAGCACGAAGATGCGCCGCCATTGCTGTTGATAAAGGTATATCAGGATGCCATGGCGGGCCTGCTCAAGGTCAACACGGAACTCAACGGCGCACTCAATGTTGAGAAGGCATTGGTGGTCGAGATCGATAAGGTGAATGAGGAGCTGGCATCTTTGTCGTCGAAACAGGCCGAATATGACAGGCTGAAACGCGTGCTCACACGCGCGTCGGCTGCCGCCGACCATTACGGAAGCCGGGTCATCGAAGAACAGATCAATCAGGACATCGCCAAGAAGACCCAGCTCTCAAGCGTCCGGGTGGTTCAACGCGCGGAAAAGCCGGCCCTGCCGATGTTTCCCCGAACGCCGCACCTGGTCCTGCTTGCCGTGCTGGGCGGCATAGCATTGGGTGCTGGGTTCGCGGTGATGCTGGAATTCATGCGAGGGCGTCGGCAGGAGAATGAAGATGAAGCCGAAACCGCGCTCGACGAGGTGATCAAACGGTCGGTTCGCAACCATCTCAGGGAGATTCAGGCGGCGGAGTAACAGGCGCTCCGTCGTCAGCGCGACGCGTGCGGGCATTCCTCCATCGCGCATCGCGTTGTCGGTGCCAGATGCCATAGGAATGCAGGATGCATCAGTGCGACCGCCGGTTGCGGTTCTTTACCGGAAAGTGCGCTGCGCCGGCGGCGGCGATCGTGGCGACTTTGATCGTCCATGACGCCTCGGGCTGTTCGGCATTGGCTGGCCAATCAACGACGTTGTCGGCCGGCAAGAGGATCACCTCGCCGATCCTGGATGCGATCGATCAGAATACGTCTGGTGAAAGCGAGGGATATGCCGTTGGCGTCCCCCGGAACTTCGCGTGGTGCAGCGGCTCGTACAAGCCCCCGGGGGACGGCGCTCCGCCGTCCGATTTTACGGCGGTCACCGGATGGGCGCAGGTCTATCCGGAGATCGGGTCGCCGGCGTCCTCGAATTCGGACACGAACATCATCGTTGCCAATGCCAAGACCTATGTTCACCTTCGTGCGACCGGAGAATGGATGCCGGTGCAGGATCAAGCGACCGACACTATCGCCGGCGCGCACTACGTTGCTGACTTCGGTGCAGGAGAGGCCAGGGAGATCGCGGTGACAGCGCTGCGGGGTGGCGGTGCGGTCCTTCCAGCTCCCACCATCGGATTCAATACTCATTTCTGGCTGACGCAGCGAGGGACGTACGAAGCGGGAAGCATCGATGGCGTGTACGTGCAGATGGACATGAAGACCGATGCCTCAAACCTGAAGCTCGTCGCCAATGTCGGTGCGGACTGGTGGCGAAATTCGACCGCCGCCTATGTGAGCGGTTTCGCCAACAATCCGGGGGCCGGCATGAGCAATTGGATCGAGCTTTCCACTGAATGGTCGACCCTGCGTTTCTACTCCGGGAGCGCCTCGCAGCTTCAGGCGTTCCCGCCGCCAGAGCTTGCCATTCCCGCGCGTGAGGAGACTTCCGCCATCGTTCGTCGTCGCGCCAGCAGTCCGGCGCCCTGTTTGCCCCGGCGATAGAGTGGGCGCTCATGATATAGCTTCATGAGAGTTTCCGGGTGCAGGCGGTAAACGGCCACGCCACGCGATCCGGCTACTCCCATTCGACGGCACGGTAGCGCTGAGAGATGCTGAGTCAACGGAGATCATGCGTTCGCATTGCTCTTCGCCGCGACGCTGGATGTGTGAAGAACCTTTGGCGCTTCCTCGACACGTTCCAGCCACGCCTCACGCCACCATGAATATATCGCGCGCGGGCAGAACATTCGCCGGGTGCTGAAGCAAGACCCGCACCAGACATTCTCGAGGATCAAGCCGGGTGTCTTCATGTAACGCATTTTTCCGGTCTTTTCATCGATGAACTTGGAGACCCTTGCTTGGACGCGGTAAGTGCCGCCACAGTAAGGAACCATCTCCCCATCGAAGAACAGGCCGCGATTCATGTTCTGAAAATTCACCGTCGAAAGTATTTCCTCGTAGGACTTTACCCGTACCAGCTCGCCGGGCTGCAAGTTGAGATCGACGACGGGCGCAATTTCGCTGGCTTGAAGGCGACCGCGCTGGCGTGGGTAAGGCGTTCCGCCGCGCCGGGCTTGAAACCAGTTGTACAACCAGCGGCCCGGACGCCCGAGCGAGGGATGATAAGCTCTGGTTGCCTTGGTGTAGACGGTATAGATCAGACCGCTGAAAATCCTGCGAAGGCTGACATTCCCCGAGAGATAGTCCGCGACGTATTGGTCCGGTCGCCACCAGGGAAGCAGGCGGGTGAAGTAGGGCAGGCGGACTGCCTGACACTGATACGCCTCATCGCCGTCGCTCGTCATCGAGGTCGCTCGGAGGACATCGCTCTCCAAACAGCCATGCATCGGAGTTACCGCGCAGGATTGCGATGCGGGCGCCAAATCAGAAGTGGCTGAAGCGTCGGAGACAGGCTTCAACCACGCCTCTTTCCAGAAGATCAAACACGCTGCCTGGCAGCCCCCGTAGGCTTGACCGTCGCAGCGAAGATTCAAATGAATGCCGCCGGCAAGCCAACGTCCGCCGGTGCCGTTGACCGTGTCGCATGTCTTATGTGCGACTTTGAATATCTTGAAGGACTGCCCGCAATACTTGAACATCTGCGGCATGAACGGGAGCCCGTCCAGACGGCCGCTTTTGTCGAGCGTCGCGAGAATTTCCTGTTTGCTGCGGATTTGTACCCAGTCGCCGGCATGAAGGGTCATGTGCGAATTGCCTCGTCTTATGCTTGCGCGAAAATCGCTCGCGCGGCTTGCCCGGTAAAATTGTCAGCAGATCGGATGTTCTCGTCTCAACCGCATCTCGATCCGAAAGGCGTCGATGTTCTCACCGGTTGACGGGCCACGGCTATCTGCGCCGACAATTGTTGACGCCTTGCCGCATGACTGTTTGGGAAATTTTCGAGTGCACGCGCCGGACCGGCTACTCACCTCCACTGGAATACTTAGAAGATAAAATCGGGAGATCGTTTTGATACCCGTCAAGTTTCTGAGGTGAGGCGCGTATCTAGTTATTCCTGCTGGAACGGCGACTTGGGCGTCCAGCGTCCAAGCCTCCCGGGCTCGATAGCGAGAAGAGACATGATCAATCTCCGGTCGACGACGGGAGTATCTTCCGCGCTTTCGGATTGGCTGGATCTGGTGCGCGGGCTGGCCGCCATCGAGGTCGTGCTGTTTCATTCGTATCAATTGCTCTTTCAGGAGCAGTTGCCCGCCGAAAGCTACGGTCCGGTGATCGTGTACGCGTATTCTGCATTGTGGAGCATCAGCGCGCACGGGCCTTCCGCCGTCATCGTGTTCTTTGTCCTCAGCGGCTATCTGGTGGGCGGGCCGGCGCTGGTCCGCGCCAGAGCGGGAAAGCTCAACAGCGTTGACTATCTGTCCGCGCGCGCGGCGCGGTTGTATGTGGTGCTGATCCCTGCGCTGGTGTTGTCCTTGTTTTTCTTCGCATCCGCGCGACATTCAAGCGGATGGCAGGTTTTCGTGGACACCCACCAGCACTTCGACGAAGGCATTAAACTTTTCACAGCGAGTTACGGTCCTACGACCGCTTTGTGTAATGCGCTATTCCTGCAGACGATCAGTTGCTCGATGTTCGCGGGCAATATGGCTTTGTGGAGCTTATCGAACGAGTTTTGGTACTATCTGCTGATATTCGCAGTCCTGTCCGTTCGCAAATCGTCCTTGTGGGGTCTGCTGATCGCGGTGATTTTCTTCCTGTTCGTATTCGCGGAGCATTCTGACAAGCTTGGACATCATTCCGGACTGAAGTTCTTTTTCTATTTTGTGATCTGGTCGTTCGGGACTGTTATTTACGCCGTTTCGGCGCCGATCTTGCTGTGGTCGGCGCTTTTTATTCTCGGTGTCGCGGGTACTGCAGTCGTTGCCCATGCGGGATTGCTCGCCCCCTGGGCTGCGAAGGATCTGATCATCGGTTTGGTCACAGCGGGCGTGATCGTCGGGATAGAATTTGCGAAGGCCGATCTGCCGTCACTTTTGCGTTTCGGTAAGGAGACGGCCAAATGGAGTTTCTCGCTTTACGCGATACATTATCCGATGCTCGTCTTTCTCAACGTCATCAGCGACAATCCGCATGACTTCACCATCGAGGCAATCGGACTTGACCTGACATTCGTCGTGCCGTGCTTGTTACTTGCGGTTGCATTTTATTTTCTGTTCGAGCGACACACTGATGTCGTTCGCATATGGATCAAGCACATGTGGATGAAGCATATCGCACTGCAGCGCTCTTCTGAGTTGTTACCAGACAACCTGAAATTGTCGGCGGGCGGGGGAAGTCAAGAAAGCACGCGATCCTAGCGAAGTTCGCAAACCATCGGGAAAGTTGAAGTCATTCAACGTGTGATGGTGCTATTACTTAGAGAATGTTGTTACTTGCACGCAGAGAAATCCAACTTTGAGGATTTTTTCGCCACACTCCCTAACTACCAAGTCATGATGGCAGTTGGGGGGCGGTGATTCTCATTCCAAACCCACTGCTTGAAGCCTGCTCACAACGGGGGTTGTGAGCAGGCAACGCGATGCACGCATTCGCGTAGAGGCGGGATTTCACATCTTCAGCTTGCATGTGGAGTTTCGCATCTTCAACTTTGACCTGCATAGGAGCAGTATGGATGGCAACAAGCCCGTTGACTGATGCAATCTATCAAAACACGGTTGGTAATAGTGAGGGTTTCCCGTTAGGGGTGCCGCAAGGTTATGATTGGTACAGCGGCACCAACACCATTGTGGGAGACACGCCTCCGTCCGATTTCACGTCCGTGACCGGTTGGGGCCAAGTTTATCCCCAGGTTGGCGCGCCGGCCACGCAGAATACGAGTGCCGGTGTTCAGGTGGCGGACTTCAAGACCTTCGTGCATCTCAAGGGCGGTGGCTGGGTCCAGGTGCAGGATCAGGCGACGAATCCGATCGACGGTGCGCACTATACCGCTGACTTTTCCGGTACCGCGAACGTGCCGTGGAGCGAAAAGACGTTGGCGGACGGCAGCATGAGCATGGCCGCGCCGAGAAGCGGATACAACGATCACTTCTGGCCGGGCGCGCGGGGAACCTACGGGGCCGGGACGATCGACGGTGTCTACGTTGAAGCGCGAATGAAGACCGACGATCCGAACGCGAATCTCGTCGCCAATATTGGCGCCGATTGGTGGCGAAGCGCCACCGCTCCCTACGTCGATGGGTTTGCCAACAATCCGTCACCTGGAATGAGCGATTGGGTCAAGCTGACGACCGACTATCAGACGCTTTATTTCACATCGTTGAGCGCCGAGCAGCTGCGGGCCGATCCTCCGCCCGGCTTGACGTCTGCTCCGGGCGAGACGGTACCGCCGGCCGTCACGACTCCTCCGGAGACGGTGCCGCCGGTTGTCACCACTCCGCCAGAGACGACTTCGCCGGTCACACCTCCGGTTGTAACGACCCCGCCGGTGACGTCCGGGGCGACCAAGCCTGTGCTTTCGGTAGCCGATGACACGCTATCGGTGCAGCCCGGCGGTCAGGTCGATCTCGGAATCGGCGTTTCGACGACCGACACGAATGATTTCGTAAGCGTCTATATCCGTGGATTGCCGGGCTATGAGTCAATCACGAACAATCTCGATGGCCGCACCTATACGGGGAACAACATCACTCTCTCCGCCGCGCAGGTCGAGAGCGGGCTGGTGCTGCATTCGAGTTATAGAGGCTCGGGCAGCCCGACCGCGACGCTTTCGGTCACCGCGATCGGAAAGGACCCGGACACCGGCGCTTACGCGAGTTCAGGAACCAAGACCATCACCGTGACGGACCCGCCGGGTACGGCCGGTGGATCTTCACAATCCGGCGGAGGTCAGTTTGGGGGCGGTCAGTACGGGGGCGGCGGCCATTGGTCTTCGCAATCCGGTGGAGGCAATAGCCATAACCACGGCTTCGCTCTTCTGAGCCAGTATCTGTCGGGTGGGTACCAGGGACGTGCCGATTTCGGTCAGATCGCCACGGCCTCGCCTCAAGCCTCGAGTTGGTTGAACCAGTCCCTGCTGGCCAGTCCTTATCGTCGCTAACGCACTTAGGTGCTTGGATTCCCACGCCGGCCAGTTGCCGGCGTGGGAATGACAATGGAACTATCGAGCTGTTGCGAACGTGTCGCCGGCAGGGAGTGGAATCTGCCGGCTATACAGGGGGCAAACAGGCTCGAAAACTTATGAGATCGGTGATCGCGAACTCACATCAAGACGTTGCCTGCCGCCGTCACCAGAAGGCCGTCGTCCGGCAGCAGCGATCGATCCTTGCCTCTGTTAACCCGCGTTGGCCGTGAATCCTGCCGCGTCGATGCCAGCGATGGCGCAAGCCTCGTCATTGTCTGAAGTGTCGCCGCTGATGCCGACCGCGCCGACTAGGCCGCCGCTGTCATCGAGGATCAGTACGCCGCCCGGCACCGGCACCAGCGCACCCTGAACCAGCGCGTTCACCGCGCCAATGAAATAAGCCTGCTCCTGCGCTCGCTTGAAGATGGCGCGCGAGCCCATGCCGAGTGACAGCGCGCCATAAGCCTTGCCGTGCGCGATCTCGCCGCGTTTCAGGCTGGTGCCGTCCTGCGCCGCGAAGGCTTTCATGCAGCCGCGCGCGTCCAGCACCGCGACGGCCAGCGGGTTGAGCTTTTTCTCAAGGCCCTTGGCTAGCGCGGCATCGATGATCTTGCGGGCGGCGTCGAGCGTCAAATCGGTCATGATGATTCCCCTTCCAACCCCGTGATTTACGAATTGACGGATGCGTTGTCGAGGGGACAGCGATCGCGATGTATGCTACCAGCGCAGGACATTTCACCGCGCCACCCCAAGCACAAAGCCATGACCGGACCCAACGACGATCTGCTCTACACCGTGACCGATGGCATCGGTCGCATCACCTTCAACCGGCCGCAGGCGCGCAACGCCATGACGTTTGCGATGTACGAGCGGCTGGCCGAAATATGCCAGGCGGCGAATGCCGACCGCTCGATCAAGGTGCTGATCCTGACCGGGGCCGGGGATAAGGCGTTCGCCTCCGGCACCGACATCTCGCAATTTCGCGCCTTCAAATCGCCGCAAGATTCCCTGGACTACGAAGCGCGGATTGACCGGGTGTTCGGCGCGCTGGAATCCTGCCGGGTGCCGACCATTGCCGCCATCGCCGGCGCCTGTACCGGTGGCGGCGCCGGTCTCGCGGCATGCTGCGACATGCGGATTGGCACTGCATCCGTGCGCATCGGTTTCCCCATCGCGCGGACGCTAGGCAATTGCCTCTCGATGTCGAACATCAGTCGCTTGGTGGCGCTTCTCGGCTCCGCGCGCACCAAGGATATCATTTTCACGGCGCGGCTGATTGAAGCACCGGAAGCGCTGGCGCTCGGCCTGCTTAATGAAGTGGTGGCGGATGTCGATGCATTGCAGCGCCGCGCCGACGAACTGGCGCAACTGCTGGCAGGGCACGCGCCGCTGACGCTGGAAGTCACCAAGGAGGCGGTGCGGCGATTGCGGCCGAACCTCTCGCGCGATGAAGGCGAAGACTTGATCCTCAAGGCCTATATGAGCGCTGATTTCCGCGAGGGCATGGACGCGTTTCTCACCAAGCGCAAGCCGGTGTGGAAGGGAGAATAGCTTCGTCGCGCGTCAGTCGCTGCGATCCTTCATGCACGCAACGAACCGTTGAGCGATGTACGCAGCCGTGGGCGAGACGCTGCGCGAAGCCAGTTGAACGAGGGTGACCTGCGTCGCCTCGAGTCGTTTGTCGCGAAGCGGAATGGCGACCAATGTGCCAGCCATCAGTTCCGGCATTGCGGCTTCGCGCGGCAGGAATGTCGCGAGCCCGGTTTGAGCGACGGCAGCGCGCGCGAAAGCGAGCGAATTGGTCTCGTTGCAGAGTTCAAGCTGGACGTTCGCTTGCGCGCAGGCCCGATCGATCTCCTGCCGGATGCCGAACGACGGGTTCGGCAGCACGACCCGCAGCCCGGCGCAATCCTTGATCGTGCAGGATCGTTTGCCAGCGAGGCTGTGATCCCGCGCGACCATCACGCAGAGCGATTGCCGCATGTGCGCAAGCTCGATCAGGTCGCGGCGCGGTGCGCGGCCAAAGACGAATCCGAGATCGACCTCGTGCCGGCTGATCATGTCGGCAACCGCCCGCGAGCCAACTGCCGTGACGGACGTCGAGATGCCGGGATGATCGCGGTCCAGGTTGGCGATGAAGTCCGACAGGAAACTGGCGAGCAAACCCTCGACGGTCGCAATCTTGACGTGGCCGCGCTGCAGCGAATCGAATTCCTCGACCTGGTTGCGGATACGCTCGAGCCGGGTCTGGTTCTCGATCGCGTAGCGATAAAGCAGGTTTCCGGCGTCGGTCAGGCTCATGCCGCGGGCGCCGCGCTCGAACAGCTTTGCCGACAATTCGTCCTCGAGCCCCTGAATCTGCCGGCTGATGGCGCTTGGCGCAATGCGAAGCGATTCAGCCGCTTGCTTGATCGAGCCGCGTTCGGTGACCTCCCGGAAATACCGGATCGACGTCGATTCAATCATGCGTTTCAGTCCTTTGACGGTATTTTTAGGTAAGATCAAAAAGTGATCGTTGCGCCGCACAACGTTCTAATTTTCAGACCGATCGCTTCGAATTTCAATGCTTTTATTCGAAATTTGAATTTGCCATCCTCCGGGCAAAGCAATGCGCCCGACAAATGGAGGATATTGATGATGGCTCGTTTTCTGCTCCGCTATGCGCGTCTGCCGAGTTCGCTTCTTGTGGCGGCGGGTTTGGCATTGTCCGCGTCCGCCGCACTGGCGCAGGACGTTATCAAGTTCGGTGCGCCATTGCCGCTGACGGGGCCGCTCGCGCCAGAAGCGATCAAGCAGCAGCAGGGCTATGATTTGTGGGCCGAGCAGGTCAACAAGGCCGGTGGCATTGCGGTCGGCGGCAAGAAATACAAGGTTGAGATCGTCTATTCGGATTATCAGTCCAACACGCCGCGCGCTGTGCAGACGACGGAGCAGATGATCAGCCAGGGTGGCGTGAACTTCATGTTCAGCCCGTTCGGCTCCGGCGCCGCCAAGGCCGCCAGCAGCGTCTCCGAACGCTACAAGATGCCGACCATCGCCTCCACCGCGTCCTCGGCCCAGGTTTACGACCAGGGCTACAAATATCTGTTCGGCACCTTCACGCCCAATGACACGCTGACGACGCCGCTGACGAAGATCGTCAAGGCGAAGGCGCCGAACGTGAAGAAGGTCGCGATTCTCGCGCGCAACGATCTGTTCCCGCTGGCGATCGCGCAGGAGATGGAGAAGTCCGCGAAGGCCAATGGCTTCGAGGTCGTCTACTTCGAGAAGTACGCCATCGGTACGCTCGATCATTCCGCGACGCTGTCGCAGATCAAGACCCAGGCGCCGCAGTGGATATTCGTCACCGGCTACATCAACGACCTGCTGCTGGTGCGCAAGCAGATGACCGACCAGCAAATCAAGGCCGATGTGGTGTCGATGATCGCTGGCCCTGCGTATCAGGAGTTCATCGATGCGGCAGGGCCGGGCGGTGAGAACATCACCAGCGCCGCGTGGTGGCATCCCGCTGCGCAGTACAATGGCAAGGACATTTTTGGCACGACCGCGAACTACGTGAAGCTGTTCCGCGAGAAGTTCAAGTCGGATCCGGACTACGCACAGGCATCAGCTTCGGTTTCGGGCGCGCTGTTCCAGATGGCAATCGAAAAGGCCGGCACACTCGACAAGGAGAAGGTACGTGATGCGCTTGCCGCGACCGACGTGATGACCTTCTGGGGTCCAGTCAAGTTCGGCGCGACCGGCCAGATCAATTCGCTCGAACCGCCGGTGTTCCAGTTGCAGGGTGGCAAGGCCGTGGTGTTGTCGCCCGACATCATCAAGCAGGGCGAATTCAAGCTCGGCGTCAACTGACGGCACTAAACGGATCGAACGCGAGAACCCGACATGCTTGCAGCCCAGATTCTGATCAATGCCTTGGTGCTGGGCTGCCTCTATGCGTGCATCGCCATCGGGTTCTCGTTGGTCTGGGGCGTTCTCAACGTCATCAACCTGATCCACGGCTCCTTTATTGTGCTCGGCGCTTACCTCGCGTGGGGCCTGTACCAGGGCCTCCATATCTCGCCCTGGTATTCGCTGGCGGTGGCCGCGCCGTTGTTCTTCGTGTTCGGCTATGTGATCCAGCGCCTGATCCTGAACAGGGTGATCACCGCGCCGGTGCTGGTGACGCTGACGCTGACGTTCGGGCTCGACCTGATCCTGAACAACGCGATGATCTATTACTTCAAGGCCGACTATCGAAAGCTGACACTGACACCGCCGATGGGGTCGGTATCGATCTTCGACGTCGTCGTACCGGTGGATCGACTGATCGCGACCGTCGCGGCGCTGGCGCTGACCTTCGTGCTGTATCTGATCCTGCGTCGTCTGCGCGTCGGACGCGCCATTGTGGCTGTGCGGCTTGATCGCGATGCTGCGGTGCTGATGGGCGTCAACGTCAATTCGATCTATGCGATCGCTTTTGGTCTGGGCGCGGCTCTGGCGGGATGCGCCGGCGTGCTGATGGCGCTGATCTTTCCGATCTCGCCGCTGACCTCCACGGCCTATCTCGGCAAGGCGTTCGTGGTCTGCGTGCTGGGCGGCCTGGGCAGCGTGTCGGGCGCACTGGCCGGCGGCATCCTGCTGGCGCTGATCGAGGGCGTAGGCTCGGCGATGATCGGGCCGGCGCACGCGACGACCTTGTCGTTCGTGCTGCTGATCGTGTTCCTGATCCTGAGGCCGCAGGGCTTGCTTGGCCGGAAGGGTTTTGAATGACGCGCGCGAACCTGATCCTGCTGGCATTGATTGCCTGTATCGCTGCCCTTCCGCTGTTCGGCGAGGCGTATACGCTCCGCCTCGGAACCATCGCATGCATGTATGCGATCATGGCGCTGTCGTGGAACGTGGTCGGCGGCTTTGCCGGCTACCCGTCGTTTGCCACCGCGGCCTTCTTCGGGCTGGGCGCCTATATCGGCGGCGTCCTCCTGGCCCGTGGCATGCCGCTGACCATGGCAATCCCGATCGCGGGGATCGGCTCGTTCTTGGTCGCGGCGCTGTTGGGTGCGGCGCTGCTGCGTCTGCGCGGCCACTACTTCGCTATCGCCAGCTTGTCGCTGATCGAGGTGTTCCGCGAACTGGTCAACAACGCCACCGACCTCACCGGCGGCGGCATGGGCCTGAACATTCCGCTCGCGGCCAGCGCCGGTGTGATGGCTGACGCAACGTTCTTCTTCTACCTGATGTGGGGTGTATTGCTGGTCACTGCGGTCATGGTGATCGCGGTGTCGATGTCCAAGCTGGGCTTTGGGCTGTCCTGCATCATGCAGAACGAGACCGCCGCCAACATGGTCGGGCTCAACACGACGCTTTACAAGAGCATTGCCTTCGGCCTGTCGGCCTGCTTCGTCGGTGCCGCGGGCGGCGTCTATGCCGCGTGGGTGCACTACATCGACCCCTCGGACGTGTTCGACATTCTTTATTCGGTGAAGCCGATCGTGATGGCGCTGATCGGCGGCTTGGGATCGCCGCTCGGGGTCACCATCGGCGCTTTCGTCTATCTCGGTCTCGAGGAAGTTGTCTGGCGCAACTACATCCAGATTCACAGCGGCGTCCTCGGCGTCCTGATCGTTCTCCTGTTGCTGTTCCTGCCGCACGGGCTGACCTCGCTGCGCGGCTGGCGGTTGTGGGGGAGGGCGAAGAATGTCTGAGATTCTTCACCTCCAGTCGGTCTCGCGTCGGTTCGGCGGCCTGCAAGCGTTGCGCGACGTTTCGCTTACGGTGAACAAGGGTGAGGTGATCGGCCTGATCGGGCCGAACGGCGCCGGCAAGACCACGCTGGTCAATGTGGTGACAGGCGTAACGCCGGCGACCGCCGGCACCGTCAAGTTCGACGGACAGGACATCACGAGGGTGAAAACCTATCGGTCGGCGCGGCTTGGCCTCTCGCGCACGTTCCAGATCGTTCAGCCTTTTGCCCAGTTCAGCGCGCTCGACAACGTTGCCGCGGCTGCGCTGTTCTCCCAGCCGGGTGAAGGCCTGAAGGCGGCGCGCGAGGAAGCGCGACGGCATCTCGCCTTTGTGGGATTGGAGGCGCAATCCGGCCAGCAGGCGGCAACCTTGACGCTGGCGATGCGCAAGCGGCTGGAACTGGCCAAGGCACTGGCGATGCGGCCGAAGCTGCTGTTTCTCGACGAGGTGAATGCTGGCCTCAACAGCGCAGAGGTCGAGCGCGCGACCGAGTTGATCCACCAGCTTGCGGCCGACGGCATCACCATCGTCATGATCGAGCACCTGATGAAGGTGGTGCTCAACGTTTGTTCGCGCATCGTCGTGCTGCACAACGGGCAACTCATCGCCGACGGTCAGCCGCGCGATGTGATGACAAATCCGGCGGTGATCGAGGCCTATCTCGGTCAGCAATACGCGCAAAGGATCGGGGCCCATGGTTGATCCCTTGGCGGCTGATACCTCGATCGTCGAGTTGAAAGGCCTGCGCGCCGGCTATGGTGAGATACAGGTGCTCTGGGGCATCGATCTTGCCGTACGCAAGGGTGAGATCACCGCACTGATCGGCTCGAACGGTGCCGGCAAGACCACCTTGATGCGCGCACTCTCCGGATTGATCCCGGTGCAATCCGGAGCCTATCTCTGCGAGGGCGAGGATATCTCGAAAGCGACTGCGGCCACCATTCTGTCGCGCGGCATCGTGCATGTGCCGGAAGGTCGGCGCTTGTTCGGCGCCATGAGCGTCGAGGATAATCTGCTGATGGGCGCTTATTCGCGCCAGGTGTCGTCTTCCGAATTGAAGCGCGATCTTGACCGCGTCTACACGACGTTCCCGAAATTGCTCGAACGCCGCAATCAGGCGTCGGCCACGCTCTCGGGCGGCGAACAGCAGATGTGTGCGATTGGCCGCGGCCTGATGAGCGCGCCGAAGCTGCTGATGGTCGACGAGTTGTCGCTCGGCCTGTCGCCGCTTCTCGTCGAGCAGCTTGTCGCCGCGCTGCGAACATTGAACGCTGAGGGCATGTCGATCCTGCTGGTGGAGCAGGACGTCATCACCGCGCTGGATCTCTGCGATACCGCGTTCGTGATGGATATGGGCCGGATCGTGCGATCTGGCTCCGGACAAGATCTCCTCGCCGATCCGATCATCGGAGAGGCTTATCTGGGCGTGCTGAAATAATTCCAGCGCGCCCGTCACTCTTCTTCCCCCGACCGAAAGAGGTAAAGCGTCATCATGACCGAGACTGTTGAACTGCGTGAAGGTGGCTACAGGTTCATCCCCGGCGTCAGCCAGTATTCCGCGGGCGTTGGTGCCTTGCCGGGCTTTGCCATCGAGCGCGTCCGGTTTGCCAATCCGGTGCCGATCAAGGAAGGCTTTGCGCGCGTGGCCGAGATCATCAAGGCTGCCGGCCGCCCGCTGACCGCCTTCGCTGCTTGCGAATTGCGTTCGCCAGCGCCGTTCACCGAAAGCGGCTTCAAGAGCTTCAACGGTGAATACACTCAATTCCTCGATCAGTGGGGCCTCATGAAGGGCGGCGCCAACCCGGTGGCGCGCAGCAACGTCTGCCCGAAGGTCAATCCGCCGGCGGTGCCGAGCTTCCACGCGTTTTCCTTCACGGTCGCGGCGTCCAACGCGCCGGATTCGTTCGTCGTCGCCGGCAGCGGCGAGGCGCCGGAAGGCAAGGGCGACTATCGCGAGCATACGATCCGTCTCGGCGACACCAGCCCTGCGGCAATGCAGGAAAAGGCGAAATGGGTGCTCGGCGAAATGGAGCGCCGCATGGGAGCGTTTGGCGGCGACTGGAGCAAGCTGACCGGCGTGCAGCTCTACACCGTGCACGACATCTTCCCGTTCCTCGAAGGCGAACTGGCCAAGCGCGGCGTCTTCCGTAACGGCCTGACCTGGCATTTCAACCGGCCGCCGGTGGTCGATCTGGAATACGAAATGGATTGCCGCCGCGTCTTCAACGAACGGGTAGTCGAGGCCTGATTCCAACAAGGCATGGTAAAAACCGGCGTGCGGAGTATCGCACGCCGGCCCGTTCGAGCCTTCGTCAAGAACGGGATGCGGACTGCTCCGTAACGAACGCTTGAAGAGGCAGGACGTTGCGTCGGAGGCTCCCTATCGCGACTGTCAAGTCGGCAAATGAGAAAACCTGTTTCGCAAGCCCGAGTGTCCCCCAATCTTCGCGTGACGAGAGCGGCACAAAAATTTGAGAGGGAAGGATCGTACGATCGCGATTGACTTCTTTCGTTGCCCGTGACGATTGTAGCGACGCTCATATATGTTGCGACCTGCAATGTACCATGTCGGCTGCAAACTCCCAGTTAGTGCTGACAAAGGGAGGACGTTCTTGATCTCGAGAAAAGCGCAGCAAAAGCGCAAGTCAGCTTGTCGATCTTCGTTGGCACGCATTTGCCAATGAAGCACCAAGTATCCTGGCGTGAACGGTCGTCCGTTATTCTAGTTGGTCGTGAGCCGCCGTCTTCTGCTGTTCCTTGGATAGTTTTGTTCCTGGTTGCGGGCGTGGCGGTCGCGTGGTTTCGGACGCTTCACCTCGACCAGGCGGCTGCTCTTTACGGCTTTTCGCCCAGCGCGCTGCTCAATCCGGTTTGGGGGCAGCCTGGTTTCCAGAAGGACTTTCCCAACGGCGAGGCCCCGATGCTGGCCTCGTTGATAGGACAAATCTATCACGCGCTTGGGTATTTGCCGTTCCCGAGGCGATTGCTTGTCGGCACCATGATCTTCGCCGAGTTCGTGGTCCTTGGGGTCGGCGCTTTCCTGTGCGCGCGCATCGTCAATGTACGGTTACCGGCCTGGACAGCGATGGCCGTCGCACTGCTGTTGACGACGGGCGGCCTGATAAGCTGTGACCTCGCGCGTTGGTTTCATCCCTATTACGGTTCGGCGTACAATGCCGCCTACGGTTTCGGCTTCGCCAGCGTCGCTGCGATGCTTGCCCGTCGGCCGATGTGGGCGGGCCTGTCCCTTGGGATTGCTGCGGCGATTCATCCGATCATAGGCTTGTTTTTTGGTCTCGCCGTTGCGGTGGTCGGACTTGTCGAGCTGAGAGAATATCGCTTTGCGCGGCTCGTTGCCGGCGGCTTGATTGCCCTCGTCATTGCAGGCGGTTGGGCTTGGTTGATGCTAAGTGGTACGGGAGTCTCCGGAGATGCGGTCGACCCTAGTCTCTACATTGCGTTGACCCGTCTGGCGAGCGCGCATTGGTTTCCGATTTCGATCGGCGTCTTCTCCGACCGGGCCTTCGAGACGTCGATTCCGTTCACCGGTTTCATGGTGATAGTCGTCGCGTTGCTGCGGCCGTTTACGCCAGCCAATCGGCGTACGGATACATGTATCGGTGCCGCGATTGCCGTTCTGCTTGCGGTAACGGCGATTGGCGTGTTCGCTTCGGAATATTCAGGCATTCCGCTGGTAGTCAAGCTGGCGCTTCATCGGGCGAGTTCGGTAGTGCTCCTGCTCGGTGCTATTATTGTCGTACCACGCCTCGCAGTCGATGTGGTTTCAGGCTCGATTGTACGAGCCACGTTAGCGGCTCTCTTGCTGCTGTTGTCGTTCTGGCGCGAGCACGGGCCACCCATCCTGTTGTGCCTAGCCTTTGCCGGCGTTGTTCTCTTCGAGGAGCGTGGACGCAGGCCGCGTCCCGAACAGATACTGCTGACCGTGGCGGTCGTGCTCGTGATCGTGCTCGTAGTGATTTTTGCACAGACCGGGGCGATGCCGCGCTTGTTTGGTAACGCCAATCTCGGCATATCGGCCTTGCGCGAGCCTCTATTCCTGATCGCAATCGTTCTCGCCGGAGGTGCATGGCTGCTAGGGAGGCCGGCGGCATTGGCCATCGCGATGGCGGTCGGCGTCATCGCTTGGGCGCCGCAGGTCGATCCACTACGCGACCCTTCTAACCTAAAGCAGGCCGAAGCCTATCTCGAGGTCCAACAATGGGCACGCGCCAATACCCCGCCTGATGCCTTGTTCATGGTCGATCCGACTTTCAACTATGGCTGGCGTGAAATGTCCGAGCGTCCGTCCTTCGGTACGATGCGAGAATGGCTCTATACTGGCTGGATTTACGATACCAAGGCAACAGTTTTCAACGAGGGGCTGCGAAGGGCAAGATGGCTGGGTCTGAGCCTCGATCGCTATCTCGGGAGGCGCGACGTCGCGACCGCCTATGCCCAGATGTGGCAGCAGGCCAAGGACATCTATAATACGATGGATGCACAACGTCTCAAGGAGGCGGCAGGCAAGTACGGGATAACTTATTTCGTGTTTGACAGACGTTCTGCGGCGATGTTACCCGCTTTGCCCATAGCCTTCGAAAATGATCGTTATGCCGTGCTGACGGCGAGGAAGTAAGTTGACGCGTATTCAGGGCGCTATGCCATGACGCTGAACGACGTCTACGGCGTGTACCTGAAGAAGTACGATACGCCTCACAACGATTTTCATATCAATCTGATACGAATATTCGTCGGCGCGTTTTTCGCCTGGAAGGCGATGAGCCGCGATTTCGGCTTCATGGGTATCGTACCCCACGACTTTTTCTATTTTTATCCGATCCAACTCTACCGGCCGGATTACATTGTGCTCCTCACCGGCGTGCCGGGGCTGATGGAGATCGCAACATTCCACTGGATTCATCGGCTTTTCGGATTTCCATCCGAAACCGTCCTGACCGCCCTCCAGTTCATTTTCGCGGGTCTTTGTCTTCTTCTTGCCGTTATCGGGCGGGGACCTTTTCGGATTATAGCCATTTCGGCATATGTCCTGGCACTTTATCTCTGGGGTTTCATTTTCCTGTCAGGGCAGGAGATTGACTCCATCATGATCTATTTTGGTATGTTGCTGGTTCTCTGCCTGACGAACTATGTCGACGTGCCGATCTGGAGAATGGGAGCGGTCGGTGAAAGACCGGACAACGTGGCAGCTGGTCGGGCCTTCTCCGCGATTCTTCTTGTTTTCGTGCTTTATTACGGATTGTCCGGTTACAACAAGATCGTCGATCTTAGTATTGCGGACTGGTTTCGTTATAATCTCGTTCAGGACATTGAGCTAACTCTGAGGAAGCAGGAACTCGGATTTTATTTCGGGGCGACATTCCCATCCCTTTTTACGCCTCTCGTCGGGCACAAGTGGCTGAATGATATCCTCGTTCCACTGGTGTACATTTCTCACCTTTCTGTCTTCGCCATTTTCTTCCGTCGCCGGTATATCCTCAAGTTCGCGGTATTTTATACGGCGTTTCACGTCGTGACGTCATCCGTCTCGATCACCTTTGCGGGATACATGATCGTCTGGTGGATTTTGCTTGACTGGCGAAAGGTTGCGCGGCGCGTGTTTCGCGGGAGGGAAAGCCTTGTCTCAGGCTGAGCGACCGCATAAGCGCGACATCTTCGCAAGCGTGTATCCGTCCGCCCAGATGAGGGAAGTCGCCTGCCGGTTCGTTTCCGGCAATGCTGTTCCCGACCCCATCGCTGAAAGGGAAGTGTCGGATCGGCTCGGTCGAAGTGCTGCGGGCTTATATGCGCTCCGTATCGCGATGCGGCTGCTGCCTCTGCTGTCGTTTTTGCTGTTCGTTCTGGCGCTGTCGCCTTTCGCACCGTTCAAGTTCACCCGCAATGACATTATTGTTCTCGGATGCGCGACGATAGCAGGGTGTGTGCTCGCCTATGCGAGCTATCGTTTCCCACGCTTCACCGTTCGTATCTATCTTGCCCTGTGGAATCTGCGCCCGATCGCGCTTGCTGCCTATTTTCTGCTGCTCTTGGTCCCACCAGCATTGTTTGACGCCGTCGTGCTCAAGCGCGCGTTCGACGGACTTCTTCTTATTCCGATGGTTGGTACTGCGTGGGCTATGTATCGAGGGTTTCCCGCGTCGCCTTGGCTTGCGCGTTCCTTCCCGCTGGTCTTCGTCGTTATGGCTGCGGTGCCGGGGTTCATATTCCCTCCCTATTATCAGGGTATAGCGGGATGGACCGCTGATGTTAATCCGGGTGAGACGGTCACTCTTGAGGGATATCAGTTCGTAAACGATGCGGGGCAGCGCATTTGGGTCTCCCACACGCTCTTTGCACCCGTCACGCAAGCGGGGCGTTTTGCATTTGCCTGGTCGGACAAGGAAAGCAACATCGGACCTATCAGCCCCTTCATCATGAAGGCCTATCGCCGCGCGTACCCGCTTCTGAAGACAGGCTACATGCCGTATCAGCGCTATTTCGGCCGTTTCGCCTATCCGCCGCATACGTATGCTACGAATCCGCCGGACTACAGCGCGTTTCCGCCCGATCGCATTGTCAGTATTCAGCAGGTTAGTCTGACTTATGATCGAGCCCACAAGCTGGTCGCTCAGAGAATCTACAGCGACTACGAAGTTCCGAAGCCTTAGGGGATATCTGCTCAATCCGCTCCGGCAGCGACATCCACCTTGCGTCGCCCGAGCAGCCGAAGCGTTGTGTTCCGGCCAGCGCGCAAGAACGGATAGAGTGTCCGCGCGATCGTTCGATTGGCAAACAGCAGGCTTGTCGTGCGATTGATCGGACCCGCCGGACCGCTCAGCAGCGAAATGACGTGCATGACGTCGCCGCCGAAATAGATCGTTCCGCGGAAGCGCAGGATCATGCCTTCATTGACGTCCATGCCGTTACGCGCGAACCTCGCGACCAACTCTGGTTCTTCGCGGGCATCCAGAAGCGCGAGCTTGACGCCGGCCGCGCGTAACCGCTGCATACGCACATAAGCCGAACAGAATGGGCACTCGCCATCGTAAAGAAGGAAGTCGCCGCGGTCCTGAAAACTCTGAGTCATCTGGCTGCTCTTGTGGAGGGTGCGCGTGTGTTTGCCCGCAACGCGCATCCTGACTACATAATCGCGCTTCGCCCGGATTTCAAAGCAGGCTGACGAGAATAGCTAGGCAAGCAACCCCAGCAGATCCTCGTAGCCGCCGCCCCAGCCATAGGCATCAGTGATGGTGTGAGTGTGCCAGTTGACGCTGATTTCGCCACCTACAATCCGGACCTCATCAAGCCAGCGCTTCATCTCACCGGCGACGGGCGGTGCATCCGCGTTCGCATAGTCGTAAAAATGCGAATCCATGAAAAGCATGGGCATCGCTTCGATGCACATCGATGTCTCGCGGTCGAAATTCCATGGCTGGATCCGCAGCGCATGTCCGGCTCGAAAGCCGGGCCGATCATTGAATCCGAGCGTTGAATCGCAGAGCAGCCCCGCCGCAACCTGGGCCTTCCAGGTCGCTGCCCACGAAAAATGCAACCAGTGCTGGCGACAATGCGCGATCTCGGCTCCTGTCGCTTCAGCCACGTTCTTGCGCTCGACCGCCATTGGGGCCGGATCGGCCCAGGCGTCGAAGGACTGATGCAGTCCGATCGTCCAGCCGCCGTCGCGCAGCGCGGCGAGTTGTTCGCGCATGTAGGGCGACCGGATGTCGTAAGCGGGGTCGATCAGCAGCCGGCGCGGCGATCCGCGCCGCAGTCCCGGTTGGCCACCGTAGAAATGAAGAATACTGCGCAGACCGACCGCCCGTTCTATATTACGGACGCGTTCAAGTGTGTGCAGATCTCCATCGCCGAAAGCGAAACGGCTCGCGTCTCGAAGCCGGTTGCGAACGATGTCGAAGCGGCCGCCGAGGACGGCGCGCGCGCCGTTGGCGAACTGGAAGGCCACCTGCTTGGCGCGAATTTCCGGTGTGAGACGGATTGCGTCGACGTCGTGTGTGAGCACGATGGACGCAGTCGGCGGCGGCCCGAACAGCGCGTCCTCCGGCAGTCCGCTCTCGCGTGCGGCCCAGCGGCGCAGGAACAGGAAAATGCGGTTGACCCACGCTCGTTCGAACAGCGGCTGCATATCGGCGGGCAGGCGGAAGGCGTAGGAGAGCGCTGGCCCGTGTTGCGCCTCGAAAGCCCGCTCCGAACTGCCGGTCAACATGTGCCAGGCGACGGCGATCCAGTCGCACCTCCGCCAAGCCTCCGGCTGCGGTTTTTCGACGATCGCTTCGGCATAGGCGAGCAGCCTGCCGTCGACAGCGATGTCGGCTGCCCAGTCGGGAAGCGGCACCGTCACAAGTTTACCGGGGGACTCGTCGCGCAACATCAGACCGGGCATCGGCAAGGTCAAGACCGGTCGACTGTCTTGCGGCCAGTAGCGCTTGCCGCACTGGAGCACCCATTCCCGACGAGAAGCCCGGTCGGTCATGACCCGCCATCTCCGCGTCGCGCCCTTAGCGCGAGTTCTGAAATCGCGATTCCACTTCGTGCCGCAAACCATGCACTGGGAGGTATGGCCGGGAGGATGTTCGCGATGCGCAGCAGGATAGCGATCGCCAGTGCATCCGCTGTCGCATAGCCGAAGCTTCCGAGTGCGAGCACGATCGCTCCTTCATACGTGCCGAGACCGCCGGGCGTGATGGTGATGACGAAGCCGAGAGTCCCGGCTACGAAGACGAGGAGTATCTGCACAGGCGAAAGCGTGCCGGGCCCGATCAACCCGATCATGACGTAGAAGATCAGATAAGACGATGCCCAGGTGAGGACACTGAGCGCCGATACCACTCCGAGCGTGCGAATATCGCGTATGCGCGTGGCTGCGTCGAGCATGTCGTGACCCGCACCCCTGACCCAGGCGAATGGCACCATGTCGAGCAGTTTGCGGCCGAGTGCGGGCCGCGCAAGAACGAGGCCGAGGAAAAAAACGCCGATAGCAAGCATAATGCCGAAAGTGATCGAGGCCTGCCGCAGCTCACCTGCGTATTGGGCAGCAGCGCCGCCTGCGGCCAGCGCTGCCAGCAGCACAAGGCAACCGAGGTCGAGCAAACGCTCCAGTGCAAGGGCGGTCACGCCGCGTCCCAGCGGCAGGCCGCAGCGAAGCCGCAGCACAACCGGCTTCAGCGTTTCGGAAATGCGTCCCGGTATGATCATGAAGCCGACGACCGAGAGTGCATTGGCCATGAACGCATCGGTCGTGGTGGCCGGCGGACCGGCAAGGCGAGCCAGCCGGGCGCCGGGCAGCCAGATGGCAAGGAACGCGAATGGCTGGGCGATCAGGATCGCCCATAACGCGCTCCACGACCGGACGGCGGGAGATGCGTGGCGTAGCGAAACCAGAAGCGCTCCTGCCACCAGGATCGTGAACAGGACGCTGAAAAGCAGCAGGCTGCGACGTGCCGGTCGCGCGTTGCTTTCGCTGTCAGTCAACGGCAGCTCCCAAGTGAACCTTAAGATCCGATATCATGAAAATCGCGCAAAACCCCGCCCGAGGCGAAGCGCTGCGAGCCCCAGTCTGAGGACCTCTCCCATGGAGACAAGCCGCCAGCCCTTCCGGTGGAAATCGGTGACCTGTTCCTCCTTCGGCCAGGAATAGTAGCTCGGTTCGATCCCCTGGTTGAGCAGGGAGGCGCTTGGCAATTGTCCGTTCGCGCGTTCCCTGACCATCTGTCCCAGCAGGCGGCCGGCGGCTCGATTGTTCGCGACGATATGGCTGAACAGCGAACGGCCGGGGCGAACGGGCAGGGCGACTTGCGCCAGCGGAGGCCCTTCGTCGAGCCTTTCCGTAACCTCGAAGACCGTTGAACCGAGCCGTTCCTCTCCGCACCTCAGCGCCTGGAATTCACCGGCGATGCCGCCGTAGGCCGGCAGCAGGCTTGAATGGACGCACCATGTGCCGATCCGCGGGATTGCGAGAAGCTCCGCGTCGAGAATGGCGCTGACGCGGATCAGGAGCAGGTCGACGCCGAGTTCGCGCAGGGTTTCTTTCAGGCCAGGCGCGTTAAAGTCGGCGCATCCGTGAATTGGAATGTCGGCGCTGGTCGCGTGCGCGCGAAGCGATTCAATTTCGCCATAGCTGCCGGGAAGGCGACATGTCGTGGCGAGCTTCGAGAACACGGCGAACAGTCCGTTCGTCGCGACGAGGAACAACCAGTAGCGGAAAGCCATTCGCTTGCGCAGACTCAGCGCTGCCGACAGCATCGACTTCCGTGCCTTCACCGGGGTATCGCTGAAGACGACCGTCACCACTTCGATGCCGGGCAACCCGATCGCCGGCGAGAAGATCAGGCTGCCGGTGAGGTCGTCGTTCGACAGGATGGCAACTTTCATCGCGACTTCTTTCGGGCCCAATATTCGCCTTCGATCGCATCGTTCCTGGCGATGATTTCACAACCGTGGTGCGATAACTCCGCGGCGATCTCGGAGGCGGTCGGAAAAGCGATGTGCCTGGGTGCGATGTTGACGAGAATGACTTCGCGACACTCGCGCCAGTTTCCGGTGCGGAGGCTCAGCGTCGATGACGTCGGCATCAAGCCCAGGAATGGAACCATCATGTCCGCGATCCGCCGCTGTGCCCAGCCCGGCAGATGCGGAACCACTCCGCGTGTCACGGCGAACAACAGGCCGGCTACGCCGCGCCTGCGCGGCGCGTACCACAGGCCAATCAGTCCTTCCGGTTTTGTCACACGCACCATCTCGGCCAGTCCGCGCCTGGGCTCGTCGAGATAGGCCTGCACGCCGAACGAGATCGTGACATCGAAGCTTCCATCGGCGAAAGGCAGATGCTGCGCGTCGGCATGCACCGGCAACCACTCGCCTGTAATTCGCGATGCACTGGCCAGTGCACGCATGGAATAATCGACGCCGGCAATGATGAAATTTCGATCATGTGCCAGGAGTTGTTCGACGTGAACGCCGTCGCCGCAGCCGACGTCGAGAATCCTCGGACGTCGTCCAGGATCGGATTTGATGATCGGCTCCAGAAAACGACGCGCAGCGTCCAGCTTCGCCTGGGGCCGTTGAACCTCAGCCGCCTGCTGCCAGTGACCATCGAAAGCGCTGTGCTGACCGGGCAAAAAGGACAGGATGCCGCCGGAGCGATGAAATGTCCCGTGTTTCGAACAGGCAACGCCGTCGGCGGCAGCATAGGGCGGCAGATGGCATAGGGGACAGGCGAGCAGAGGCAGCAAAACGCCGATTGCGGCGGTCGGTGACGCCGTCGTTTCCCCATCGATTCCGTTGCCATCGGTATGGGATTTCGCGCCGCTCAAGCGAGTTCTCCCAGCACTTCCACGACTTGTCGGGCTCGGCGTTCGTCGACCCAGATCGGTACATTGACGATGCTGACATTGAGCTTACGGGTTTCGTCGAACGGTCCCTGGTCGGCGATCATCTCGCGGTAAGCGGGCATATCGGGGATGCAATAGTCGATCACCCGGCCAAGCTCAACGCCGCGCGCAAGCGCGGCCGCTGCCAGTCGTTTCGGATCGGGCACGCGCAGCACGTAGTGCGAATAGGTGGCGCCCTCGACTAGCGGTGGCAACGCATCGCCGAAGGCCGGTCGCAGGGCGGTATCGTAGAAAGCGGCGATGTGTTGCCGCTGCCGGACTATACTTTCATAGGTCGCGCATTGCACGACGCCGACGCTCGCCTCGGCGCGGCCGATCTGAACGAGGTGATCCGCCGGCATGTCGATCAATGTCTCGTCGTAATAGGTGACGAAGCGGTCGATCAGTCCAAGCCGCGAGATGGCGTGGACAACGCCGAACAGCGCCGGCGACAGTGCCGGCAGCGCGGCGGAAAGATAGAGCGCGCGGGCAATCCCGCGCTCGTGCGAGCCTGTCAGCCGCCGGTCGCGCGCGGCTCGGAGGGTCATCGCCAGCGCGGCGTCATCGGTTGTCACCATGCCGCCGAAGATCGACGTCATGATCTTGCTGATGTTGAGGCCGAAGACAGCCGCCTTGCCGGCTTGATTCACCAGCCGGCCGTTCCAGCGTGCGCCGAAGCTATGGGCACAGTCCTGAATGATCGTCACATCCGGATAGCGCTCCGATAACGCAGCGAGCCGGTCGAGATCGACCGGATAGCCGTGGATCGAGGTGGCGATGATGGCCCCGGTCCGCTCGGTGATGGCCGCCTCGGCCTTGTCGAGGTCCATGTTGAGCCCGCCCGGCTCGCTGTCGACGAACACCGGCTTGTTGCCGGAGAGCACGATCGCGTGCGCCACCACCACGCAAGTGTAGGCCGGCAGGATGATCTCGCGGTCTTTAAGGCCGAGCGCCTCGAACAGCACCAGCAGCGCCGTGCGTCCATAGGGGAAGGCGACGGCGTGCGCCTGCGCCATTGTGGCGGCGAAGGCGGCTTCGAAGTCAGCGATGGTCGAGCGCGCGGCAAAGGCTGCGCCGATCTCGCGCAGGCCAGCAGCGGGCCGCAGTCGCGGGATCATGTCGTGCCTCCCGATCGATCGGGGGCGACCGCAAGGTCGCCGGCCTGCCAGTAACCCGTACTCGCCATATGAATGGCGGAAAAGGGAACCGGCGTGACGATGCGAGACAATGTTGATGGTTGCCACTCGTCCGCGATGCGGAGGTCCGGGCCAAGCGTGATCCGGCGTGTGAACGTGCCTGAACCGGCTTTGCCGGCCCGTACCAGCATGCCTGCGATCAGCCGTTTCACCAGCGCGTTGAGCGCCGGTAGCCGCATCACGGTCGCGCCAAGCAGGCGCAGCACCAAAAAGTTGAAGGCATTGGGCAGAGGGATCGACAGCGGCCGCAGCCGGCCGGAAATCCGGATTTCGTCATCTGCCACCGTGACGGCGTTAGCCGGATCGTCGCCCTGACTGGTAAACAGGCGGGCCCTGTCGCGCAGCGCGATGCCGGCGTCGGTCGTCACGAGTGCGCCGTCGCGCCAGTGGTAGGTCACGCCGCCCTTGCGCGTGGAGATCACCGTGTGGTGGCGGGGGCCGACATCGATGATCAAGCCGGCCTGCGGCATCCAGCGCTGTCCCACCGGCGGCTGCCATTCGGGCGCGTCGACGCGAGCGCCGGCTGCGAGCAGGGCCTGACAGTAATTATTGAAGACCGGCATCAGGTTGGGTTGATCGATCGCCGCGAGAGGTACGGTTGCGACCTCGCTAATCGCCCGCTTCATCCGCGCCGCGATAGCGGCGGCGAGTGGCGAGCGCCGCGCCAAAGATTCCATCGCGGCAGGATAGTAGACGCGAGTAGCGCGGCTACCGTAGATGCCGCCGAACGAGCCGTCCGGATGAACGAAGTGGGAGAGGAAAGCCGCACCCTTTTCCAGCGCCGCCCATAGGCGCTCGTCGCCGGCCGTCTTGGCCGCATCGGCGAGGTGGGTCATGCAGAGCGTCTGGTAGCCGGGATCGGCGCCGCCATATTCGACGAACCAGCCTTCCTCGGACTGGCGGGCGAGGACGCGCGCGAGCAGGGCGTCGGCCTTGCGGCGCGCTGCTGCGTCGCCTGCCAGTCGATCCCAGCGGCGCAATGCAGCGATGGCCGTTGCGAGATGGTTGGAGATGAAGCCGTGCGTCTCGTCGCGGCGCACCAGGAAGCCGATCGCATGTTCCAGCGGCCTGACGTCGGCCGGCGGCGCGCCGAGACGCATGGCCGCGCACAGATGGTCGTAGGCGACCAGTGCGGTGACGCAGTAGGACTGCTCGTAAGGCAGCGCCTCCTCGAAACTGCCGTCGCGTCGCATCATCGTCAGGGTGGCCGCTTGCATTTCGCCGATCAGCCCCTCGATGCCCCCTTGCGGCACATGGGGAGCGAAGGCGTCGGCCTCAAGCAGCGCGGAAAGTCCGTTGACGGCGCCCTGGAGCGTGCCGTTCGGGAAGTCGATCAGCTTCCATGCCCAGAACTGGCGGTCGCCAAAGCCGCGTGTAGGGCTCAGCGGGTCGCGGTCCGGAAGCGCCAACACGCGCGGCAACACCGCGTCGATCTCGCGCGCATAGGCGTTGTCGGCAAGTTCAGGCCTGAGCAGTCGCAGGCTCATGACACCGGCTCCATCCGCGGCGGGATACCTGCCGGTTCGGTGCCGGCCGCCGTGAGTTCGACGCCCATCCGCTCGCGGTATTGCCTAAGCCAGCTTTCGAGGCAGAGCAGCATGAAGATGCGATGCGTGGCGATCTCGTCGAGCGGGCGGAAGCGGCGGCGCCACGAGGTGCGGTAGGCCGCGACGGTGCGGGCGAGGAAGACGGGCTCGAACAGCGTTGCCAAGGCGCTGCCCGGTCCTGTCAGCCGCGCCTCCATCCAGCCGGCAAGCTCACCGCGTAACCATTTCGACAGCGGATTCGGAAAGCCACGCTTAGGCATCGCAAAGAGTTCGTCTGGCAGTACGCCGCGCGCCGCTGCCTTGGTGATTGCTTTGAGTTCACCGCCCTCCAGCTTGGTTCCCTCGTCGATCGACAGGGCGAAGGAGAGCAGTTCGTTGTCGAGGAACGGGGTGCGCGACTCGAGCCCATGCGCCATTGATATCTTGTCTTCCACGATCAGCAGGCCGGGCAGATAGGCATTGAGATATTGATCGATCAGTTGCCCGTAAGCGCTTCCGTTGGCTGGCGGTCGCGATGTCGTGCCTGCCTGCGGGCTCGTAGCGGGGCGGAATGCCGGCCGCAGAGCTTCTGCCTGCTCGCGCGCCGAAAACAGGCGCGGCAGGAACCGTCGTTCGTCCCACCGGAACAGGGACGACAGCGCGAAATAGGCGATGTGCGGCACTTCCGAGGGACGTATCCGCACAAGCAGCCGCAGGAAATGCGCCGGGCTTTGGCGTAGCAACCGCGGCAGCAGTGCAAACTTGAATACCGGATAGCCGGAGAAGAACTCGTCGCCGCCATGTCCGGTCAGTACCATCTTGTGCGTCTCGGCGACCTTGCGCGCGACGAGATACTGCGGCAGCGCGCCGGTGCCCATGCGTGGCTCCTCCAGCGCGAACACTATGTCGTCGAAGGCGTCGCGAAAGGCCGCAGCATCGATCTCGACGCGGGTGTTGACGAGCCCGTGCCGCCTTGCGACGAGCCCGGCGCCCGTCGCCTCGTCGTACCAGCCGCCTTCGCGAAACGTGCCGGTGAAAGTGGTCGGCCCGGTGCCCGAAAGCAGGTCGGCTGCGACCGATGTGACCATGGCGCTGTCGAAGCCGGCGCTAAGATAGGAGGCAACGGGGACATCGCTCATCAGGTGGCGCGACACGGCCGCGCGGAAGTTGCGCCGAAAACCGTCCACTGCCGCACCGAAGTCGGACAGGCGCTCAGCCGCCGGGCTGACATCCGCGTAGCAGCGCTCGCGGGTGCCCCTGACGTCGATCTCCAGATAGTGGCCGGGCAAGAGAAGTCTTATGCCCTCGAACATGGTTTCGGCGCCGAACCGGTTCTCGTAGGTGAGATATTGAGACAGACCGCACCGTGAGATTGGCCAGCTTCGCCGGCCGCTCGCCGCAACGATCGCCTGGACGTCGGAGGCGAAGAATGTGCGTTGTCCGTCATTCCAGTAGTACAGGGGTTTGATGCCGAGGCGGTCGCGCACCAGATAAAGACGTTGATTGGGCGCATCCCACAAGGCGAAAGCGAACATCCCGTTATAGCGGGCGAAGGAGGACGTCCCCCACGCGCGGTAACCGTGGATCACCGTCTCGCTGTCGCTGTTCGACCGGAAATGACTTTCTTGCGCCTCCAGCTCGGCGCGCAACTCGGGATAGTTATAGATCTCGCCGTTGACGCTGACGATGATGTCGTCTTCGGCGGATCGCATCGGCTGTCGTCCGCGTTCGCTGAGATCGACGATCGCAAGGCGGCGGTGACCGAGCAGGATACCGTCGCCCTCCCACAATCCGTGGCCGTCAGGGCCGCGTCGCTCCATCGCCGCGATCATGGCTTCGACGGCTTCGCGCGAACCGCCGGGGCCGTGGATGCCGCAGATGCCGCACATCAGTCGTCCCGGGCGCGCTCAAGCGCCTTTACCCGATCGTTGACGCGGGCGAGCAAGATGTAGAGCTCCTCGAATTGCTTTTTGCTCTGGTGTGACTGGAAGTAGAAGGCGAGGAAAATCAGCAGGACGAAGGCGCCGCCGCCCATGATGGTGAGCGTCAGCGCGCCGTTGAGCAGCGTCGTGCGCAGGCCTTCGTAGAGTGCGCGGAGGAAACCCTGATCGGCCAGATGAGCGATGTTGAGGATCCAACTGTAGAGCAGCGTCAGCGCGCCGGCGGCGATGACGAACCCCAGCGTCATGACCGGCACCAGCAGCATCGAGCCCGGCCGCAGCACGTAATTGTAGACGAGATGCGAGACGATCGTACCCGACATCGCCAATAGCGGGAAACGCCAGCCCTTGCCGATACGCTTGGCGCGCGACTTGTCGCGCCAGTCGAGCGTCGCTGGAATTTCGACGATCCGGTAACCGAGCATGTTGGCCTTCTGGATGATCTCCAGATGCAGGTCCTTGCCGGTATTGACCAGTTCGAGGGTCTCGACGATCTCGCGGCGATAGGCGCGTACCATGCATGTGAGCGTGTGAAGCTGGCCGCGCACACCGGCGCTCAGCACCTTGTTGCCGTAGTACGAAAGCTTGGCGCGCACGAACGGCACGTTCCGTACCACGCCTTCCGGATGATAGGCCGAGGCGAGTACGATGTCGGCCTTGCCCGCCTCGAGTGGGGCGAGCAGCCGTGGAATGTGGTCGGGCGCGTAGGACAGGTCGGAATCGAGCGTCACCACATAGGTGCCGCGCGTCGCCGCAAAGCCGGTGCGGATGCCGGCACCGCGGCCGAGATTGCGCGGATGCCGCTCGACGCGCAGGAACGGAAGATTGAGTTCGGCCGCTCGATCAGCCATGCCATCGCTCGATCCATCGTCCACGACGATGATCTCAAAGCTGCGTCCCGGCATCTCGGAGCGCATGAAAGCATCGAGCTGCTGGATTGTGCCCGAGATAATGCCGGCTTCGTTATATGCAGGAATGACGAGGGATATTTCGACCATAGCTCCGTACATCACTTTCAATGCAGCACGTCAAACGCCAGTGATCGCAAACCATGTCGTTCCGGTTAATAAATGAATGCATCGGGAATGGATCGGCTTTCGGCGGAAGATGTATTAGGTAATAATATACCTTAAATCGATTCTGAACTGTCGAATTAGGAGGCGGATTGAACGACGAGATGCCGGGTCAATTCGGCGATTTCGTTGGCGCTGAAGCCGAATTCACGCAGCACCTCGCCGGTATGCTCGCCGAACTCCGGGGGGCGTGCGGCAAGCTGACTGGGCGTGCGTGACAAGGTGACGGGTTGTGCGACCAACTCAAACGCGCTGCCGTCGGTGGGGACCTGTTGCGCCATACGAAGATGCTTCACTTGTGGATCGGCGAAAGTCTGGTCGATATTGTAAATCGGACCGCAGGGCACGCCCGCGCCGTTGAGCTTCTCCACCCATTCGGCGGTGGCCCGCGTAGCGGTACGGGCCTCAATCGCTGAGTTGAGCGCGTGACGATTTGCCGAGCGCGCTGACGCGGTGGCGTAGGCCGGATCGCTGATCCACTCCGGCGCCCCCAGCGCTTCGGCGCAGCGCTCCCAGATCTTGCCGCCGGTGGTCGCGATGTTGATGAAGCCATCCGAGGTCTTGAAAACGCCGGTCGGGATGCTGGTGGGGTGGTTGTTGCCGGCTTGCTTCGCGACGTCCTTCTCCATCAGCCAGCGCGCCGCCTGGAAATCCAGCATGAAAATCTGGGCTTGCAACAGCGAGGTCTGCACCCATTGGCCTTCGCCGGAGACATCGCGCTCCAGCAGCGCGGTGAGGATGCCCATGGCGCAGAACAGGCCGGCGGTGAGGTCGGCGACCGGAATGCCGACGCGCATCGGGCCCTGACCCGGCGCGCCGGTGATCGACATCAGCCCGCCCATGCCTTGCGCGATCTGATCGAATCCGGGGCGCTTGTGATAAGGCCCGTCCTGGCCGAAACCCGAAATGCTGCCGTAAACGAGACGCGGATTGATCCGGCGCAGGCTCTCGTAATCGATGCCGAGTTTTGTTTTGACGTCCGGCCGGAAGTTTTCCACGACCACGTCGGCCTTGGCTGCGAGGCGCAGAAAGACCGCGAGTCCTTCCGGCTTCTTCAGATCGAGCGCGATGGCGCGCTTGTTGCGATGCAGGTTCTGAAAATCCGACCCGTGACGTGGCCCACCCGGCTGTTCACCACTCGTGCCATCGGTCAGAGCTTCGATTTTGATGACGTTGGCGCCCCAATCCGCCAACTGCCGGACAGCGGTGGGACCCGAGCGGACGCGAGTGAGATCAAGCACGGTGAAGCGAGCGAGAGCCGAGGAAGCGGGCGGAAACGGCATGAAACAGGCTCCGGCGGTGTGAAAATCGTGAATGGCCGAGATTGGAAGTCGGCAGACTATCCGTTCGATGACAACCCGCAAAGCGACATGCCGGGGATCGGGAGATCGATTTCAGGCATGGTCGTGATGTGCTAGGTACGCGCCAAATCTGTTCGAGCCGGGTATCGAATGACGGCGTTCTCGGATAGGTGAGAATGAAGGACGCCTGATGCTCGTGCTGGTGACCGGCAATGCCGGATTTATAGGTTTTCACACGGTGAAACGTCTGCTGGAGCGCGGCGACTCGGTCGTCGGGATCGATGTCGTCAACGACTACTACGATCCTGCCCTGAAGCAGGCGCGCTTGAAGGTCCTGGACGAAATCGCCGCACAATCGCGCGGCAGCTATCGGTTCATTCGTGCCGACCTCGCCGAGCGTCGTACGTTGGAGTCATGTTTTGCGGATCATCGTTTTGATCGCGTGATCCATCTCGCGGCGCAGGCCGGTGTGCGCTACAGCCTGGAAAATCCGCGTGCCTATGTCGAGAGCAATGTCGTCGCCTTCACGCATCTGCTTGAAGCCTGTCGCGAGGCACACACACCGCATCTTGTCTATGCCAGCACCAGCAGCGTCTATGGCGCCAACACCAAGATGCCGTTCAGTGAGCACGATGGCGCCAACCATCCGGTGCAGCTCTATGCGGCGACCAAGCGCGCCAACGAATTGATGGCGCACAGCTACAGCCACCTGTTCCAACTGCCGACGACGGGTCTACGCTTCTTCACGGTCTATGGGCCATGGGGACGGCCGGACATGGCGCCCTATCTGTTAACAAAGAATATTTTCGCCGGCGAGCCGATCAAGCTGTTCAATAACGGCGAGCATATGCGCGACTTCACCTACATCGACGATATCGTCGACGGAATCCTGCGCACCAGCGAGGACATCGCGCGCCCGAACCCGGATTGGGACGGCGAACATCCGGACCCGGCAACCAGCAGCGCGCCATTTCGCATCTTCAATATCGGCAACAGCAAGCCGGTCATGCTGTCGGAGTTCATCGAGGCGATCGAGGCCGCCTTGAACAAGAAGGCCGTCCGGGAGTTGCTGCCGATGCAGCCCGGCGATGTGCCGAGCACCTTCGCCGACGTCAGTCTGATTGCTTCAGGCGTTGGCTATCGGCCGCAAGTTCCGGTGCGGGAAGGCGTTGCCCGCCTCGTACAATGGTATCGCGAATATATCGATTGATGGTTCTGACCGGGCTTGAAAGTCGGCGCTAGCCTTGCGGCTTTGGGCGGCCGACGCTTTCATAGATGAATCCCGCGGCTTCGATGTCCTCACGCCGGTAAATGTTGCGCAGGTCGACAATGACCGGGTGTCGCATGTCCGCGCGGAGCCGCTTGAGATCAAGTGCACGAAACTGGACCCATTCGGTGACGATCACCAGCGCGTCGGCACCCATGGCGCAAGCGTAAGCATCGTCGCAGTAATCGATCTCCGGCAATTCGCGGCGCGCTTGCGCCATGCCCGCCGGATCGAACGCGCGAACGCGCGCGCCCAGGTCGAGAAGCCCGGTTATCAGGGGAATTGACGGTGCTTCCCGCATGTCATCGGTATCGGGCTTGAACGTGAGGCCGAGCACGGCAATGGTCTTGCCGCGCAACTGGCCGCCGACCGCGTTGGCGACCTTCCGCGCCATTGCCCGCTTTCGGTTCTCGTTGACAGACAGAACCGCGTCGACGATGCGCAGCGGGACGTCGTAATCTTGCGCGGTCTTCAGCAACGCGCGCGTGTCCTTCGGGAAACATGAGCCGCCGAAGCCTGGCCCGGCATGCAGAAATTTGGTTCCGATGCGATTGTCGAGACCGATGCCGCGCGCAACCTCCTGCACGTTGACGCCGACCTTTTCGGAGAGATCGGCGATCTCGTTGATGAAGGTAATCTTGGTAGCGAGAAAGGCGTTGGCGGCGTACTTGATCATCTCCGCTGTGCGCCGAGCGGTGTACATGATCGGAGCCTGATTGAGTGACAGCGGACGATAGATATCGCCGATGATCTTGCGTGCGCGTTCGTCGTCGGTTCCGACGATAATACGATCGGGAAACTTGAAGTCGCGAATTGCCGCGCCTTCGCGCAGGAATTCCGGGTTGGATGCAACCACCACATCGGCATTGGGATTGGCTTCGCGGATCAATCGCTCGACTTCGTCGCCGGTACCGACAGGAACGGTCGACTTGGTGACCACGACAGTAAACTTGTTGGCAGCGGCCGCGATCTCGCGCGCAGCGGTGTAGACATATGCGAGGTCAGCATGGCCGTCGCCGCGCCGTGACGGAGTGCCGACGGCGATAAAGACAGCATCGGCTTTGCCGACCGATTCAACAAGATTAGTCGTAAAATTCAGCCGGCAAGCGCGGACGTTGGCTGCGACCAGTTCCTCAAGTCCTGGCTCGAAAATAGGTACTTCACCGCGCGTGAGCGCAGCGATTTTGATGGCGTCCTTATCCACGCAAGTGACGTGATTACCAAAATCCGCAAAGCACGCTCCGGATACGAGGCCGACATAGCCGGTGCCGATCATTGCGATTTTCATGATTCCGTCCAGAGATCGTGAGATTGGTCGAAGGTTTGAGTCATGAAGGGTATGTAAATCCTCATCTCAAGGTCACGCTGGATGTGAGGTGTGTAATGGCTCCTGCTGACGCCCGGAAATAATCCCAAGAGAAATGCCGACGCCGATGACATAAATCCACCCCTCAACGAAATCCGTAATATGCGAATTAAAGAGCGATGAAAGTATATTCTGAAGAACAATCAGCATTCCGAACCATGCGATCCAACTATGAGATAGAAACTTGGATAGGTGAAGAATCCACATGGTCCATAGGAGGAGTGCACCGACGATTCCCCATTGGATTGCGTAGAATAGTGTTTCGTTATGTGGGTTCGCCACGATCTCTGCCGGTATCACATTTTTATCTGAAGCCGCGCGTTCAAATAACTGTCGAATAGTTCCGGTTCCATGTCCAATGAGCGGTGCTTCTTCGACAAATCCGAGTGACTTTGTCCAGTATTCAATTCGAAGACCGACGGAAGCCAGCTGGTTTCTGTTTTCATAGGCGGAGAATTGTTGTTGCAAGCTTTCAAGGCGGTCGCGAAGCGTCGGCGACGCAATCCATGCCGTAGCGGCGATTGCTACGGCGAGGAGGTACAGAGCTAAAAGAATTCTGCGATCAAGATATATGAACGTTGCGGCCAGTAACAGAAATGGTAGGGACGCTAACGCCGTTCGTGAGGAAACAACAAATAGAAGATTCAGGAGAAAAAGCGCGCTCACTCCCAGTAAAATCAAGGAGAGAAGGTGCCGGCGTGCTTGCCAGCAATTGATACTTAGCGCGATTGCTCCAAAGAAACATAAGACGAACTCGACGCCCTGGGTAATCCAGTTCTTGACGGGAACGCCAACTACGCGGGTTGAGAATAGAACGGTACGTGGGTCAAACCAATTTAGCCATGAGAGGAGGAGTAGAATGGTGCATGACGCAAGGAAAGCAATAAATACAGCTATGCCGCTGGATGATCGCTCAAACTGGTAGATTAACAGAGGGAGGGCAAGGAGCTTGACGACCGTGCTGGCTGCATGAAGGCGACTTTCAAAAGATGCATCGGACCAGAGCATGCCGATTATACAAAATGCAAATGTCGCAACAATCACCAGACATGGTGGTGATTTCAGGATTGGCGACAATTGATCCAAGCGAATAACTATCGCAAGTGAAACAAGCCACATGCCGACAAAAACGCTGAAGATGGTTGTGGACCAGGGGAGTGCAAGAGCCATCAATATGGCAAGCGCATTCGCAACTCTGAGCTTATCGTGAGTGATGGTCTGGTCGTCAGGTTGAACGTCGGCCATTTTGGAAGATATCGTCGTTGCCATATGAAGTCTCAATTCTTTTCAGGACGACAATACATCCTCGAACAGCGATGTTTCGCCCCAAGAAATTGATCGAGCCTATCTGACGTATTTCCCGCGAGTCTAGCGTTGGTTGTGGGCCTTGCGTTGATCGTTGTAGATGATCCTAGGGTGAGGCTGGTAGGATATTTTTCTGCCGATAGCGCTTGTAAAGCTCTGGAATTTGAGCGCGTAGTGCGGCCGGCATTCGATACTTTAATGTCGATTTTGATAGATCATGCGGATCGAATTGGTGCGTTCCACGTATGATCCTGTCTGCGCCTTCAGCTAGCGTTTCTGCTTGCGCAGCTAGAATACGAGCCTGGAATTGCCCGTAGTTTTCATTTTCTCCCGGGGAGATGGATTCAGTCAGAACGATGGCACCAGCATCAATCTTTGTCGCTACAAAATGTGTTGTGATGCCAATCGGTAAAGAATCTACGATAGCCCACTCAACGACATCCATTCCGCGCAGCCCTGGAAGAATGGCGGGATGTGCGTTCACGCAACCTGCCATGGAGGACAGTATAACAGAGTTGTCGACAATGCCGGCCCCTGCAAGCAAAGTTAAGTATCGACCTTTTAGGAGACGGCAAGCAATTTGACCTTCGTTTATCCTATTGTACGAATTAAGTTCCAGAGGCATCTCACGGAGAATGTCCTCCAGGGTTGGAGAGGCGAGATTTTCCGATCCTTCAACTGGAGGTGATGAGCCGAGGGAGCGGCGAGCGGCTTCTATGAAGCCCAAGCGAGAGCGAATTGCCTGCCAGCTATCCAACTTGGATAAGAAGCGTTCGACGGGAGAGCCCAGAAACAGCAACTCGGGTTGTAGTTTGCGCTTCGCAAGCCCAAGTAGGACATCGCGTAGATACTGCGTGTCACTTCGCGCGATGATCGCAATTTTCGTTTCACCATCCGAGCTCATGTGGACCCACCCAAAGGTTCTTTACATATTCCAGCCACGCTCTGTGAAGCTGATTTGCGGTCATTATCCGCCAACCATCGTCATTGGTCAGGGGAAGTGCAATTTCAAGAAATTTGGAAAGATAGCCGCGCCAGCGTCCTACGTTTGAGAACGTGCGCCCGTGCCAATCAAGTACAAGGACCCCCCGGTGCCGCGCAGTTTCGCGAACAACGTCTGCTATCGCCTGTTCCAAGACAGGTGCGTTTATATTGGTCTCATGTCTGAATGTGTAGGCATCCATTATCGCCGTAGATGTCACGGTAAATGGTTGGGGGGCGAGCCTGTTGTCTGACATGAGAGGAAGAAGAGGAAAAACTGATCCGTTTCTCAAGCCAATTTTCAGTGGTGTCAGGCTTAGATCATAGCTGAGCCCACCACGGTGGATTTCCTGCCAGCTCTGAAATGGATCGCGCCAGTCTATCGCCCAGTAATGTGCGCGTGTTCCGAGAACGTCGGTTGCTCCGCATTCCTGCAACAAGGCGGTACTTGCGGCGATTGCCCGAGCGTTACAGCCGAGGATAGGGATATGCAGCCCGATCTCACCTCCAGACGCCGCGATTGCCGGGAGAGCTCTTCGATACCTTTGTTGACGTATGTCGTAACGGGGATCTTTTGGATGGCGACGATCTGCGGAATCGCGAGCATAAAAGAAAAAAGTAGACTGACCGCCGAGTGAATCTTCGAGGCTGAGCCAGTTCTCGAAATTCCAATAGGGATCATTTTTCGAAAGTATCTTGGTTAGGCTGCCGAGTAGAAACGAATCGCGCTCAAGTCGATCGTTCCGGACAAGCCCGAGAAGAGCGCTTCGCGCTAGTGCGAAAGACGAATGAAGGCGCGGGCCATCAATGTCGTGAGTAAGTACCAGTGCAGCTCGACCTTTTCCCCACGGATCTGGAAGCGGGATTGTTCGGCCCGCCAGTTGTTGCAGCCATGAGCGAATTTCCTGAACGTTGTTTTCGATGAGCGGCGTGCAATCGGCGTTTTCGCCAGCAAGAGGCGCTCGTTCTGATCTGATTCTTCCGAATGAATCGAAGTCTTCTTTCGGAAGCCTTTTCTCATGCGAGAAGGTTGCTAGATTGACCAGGCCGGCAAATAGTCCTGGGATGTCAGGTTTACCTACGGTCCATAGCAGCGTGCCATTATGACGGACTGATTTGGCGGCCCCATGTTCAAGAATACGCTGGTCGGCCAACTGCAGAAAGTTCTTGTTGCTGGGTTCCTGGAGACCAACAAGTAGAACGACGCTATCTGCAGTCGCCGAACCTTCGTTCGATACGATGGAGAACGGAATCCCAAGGCGCGGAGCCAATTGCCATACGGTCAGTTGCACTGCCCAACGATGCGTTTCAGGCAGGTCCTTTACGACAAACGTTATCCTCATCGGGGCGGCTTTCCGGATGGGCGGCTGATAAGCCTGTTATAAGCTTGAATCAGTTCTGCCTTTCTTCCTGTTTCCAATTGTAAGTTGGTGCAACGACTTACTTTCCGCGGGCTCCATCTCTCTAATCTCTTCTGGAGGTTCAGGTGTCCAGGTGATGACTTTAACAATGTTTGTTGACTCTATTGGTTGACGGGAATTCTGATGTCAGCAGGCCACATAATTTCTACGGCAGCGAGTATCGTTGGAAAACATCCGTAAAGTTGGCCCGTATGCTTCACTCTGAACGGTATTATCCGTTATGCGGCCGCTCGCTACTACTTCCGAAGGTGACGAAGGACATTGTTCTTTAGCTTGAAAAGCCACTCGTTAGAGGGGTAGTCGCGATAGCTTTTGGGCGGAAGAGCCAGAATTTCATCCATTTCGGAAGTTGTGATTCCGATCTTGCGCGCCACGAATTCCCTGTCGCGCTCCAGCAGATCTGCGGGCGCGGTTGGCTTGTTCAATTCTTGTAGCGCCTCTTCGCGGCTCATCTGCCCTGACACGATAAGACTGGAAAAGTGCGCCTTGCGTTTATCGAAGCCGAATTTCTGAGGCAGATAGTAAGCCTGAAAGAAGCGGGTGAAGATCGACTCGTAGTGTTTGCCGCCATAATCTCGCCAGCCGAGTTCGCGGGTGATCAGTTCCTTGGCGGCATTCTTGTCATAGGGGAGATAGTTGAGCAGCCGAACTTCGCGAAATCCCTTGATGGCCGGGAACCAGAAGTAGCGGTCGAAGAACGAGAGCGTCGGATAGGTCTTTAGCGGCACTTGTCCGAACCGGCGATGCACAGCGCGGAGATGACGTCGGTCGCCGGCATTATATCCCCACGCTTGCGGAAGGATGCTTTCGGTCGCGATGTTGCCGCCGCCAATGAAGGTCTTCACGCCATACTTCGCGGCCGTGTGATACAGCACCGCGAGAAAGCCATGGTCTGTCGGGATGTCGCAGTTGGCGAGCGAGGCTTTGAAGAAAGCGAGCTGCAAATCCGCCATCTCTTCCCAGTCGACCACAAAGGTATGAAGATCGAAGCCCAGGCGCTTCACCAGATTTTCAATATTCGCGACGGCGAGCTCTGAATTCCAGCCACTGTCGAAATGTACGGCAAGCGGTCTAAGGCCGAGTTCTTTGACTTTCCAGGCGACGTAAGTGCTGTCGACGCCGCCGCTGATGCCAATGATGCAGTCATAATCCTTGCCGGCACCCTGCGCCTTGATGCCCTCGACGAGGGTTGCCAGCCGAGCCGGACCTTCGCTGGAGTTGGCGCGTTCGAGAACCGGCTTGTAGACAAGGTCGAATTGGCGGCAATGATTGCAGACGCCGTTCTCGTCGAACGTGATGTCTGGATCGGACACATCCATGACACAGCGCACGCAGACCTCGCGCCCGGTGGATACCTTCAAAATCTCAGGCTTTCGTCCGGCTGCTTGCAGAACGCTCATTGTCCAAAATCTCTCTGATTGATTTAGCTGCGGCCCGAGACGGAGCTGTGATTGCTGGATTGTTGCCGTTTGGCGATCTGCGTGAGTTCTTCGGCCGACGGATAGCTGACGAGTACCGCGCGATGGCGTCCCTGAAAGACGAAGAAGCTGCCAGCGGCAGCGGCACTAGCCGAAGCATCCAGCGCGCTTTCCAGATCGTCGATACTGCCGCAGCCGCCGCAGGCGACCACGGGAACGCGAACCGCCTTCGCGACCTGTTCGATGAGCACGAGGTCGTACCCTTTCATGGTTCCGTCACGGTCGATGGAGTTGATGAGAATCTCACCCGCGCCGAGTTGTTCGGCTTGCTTGGCAAGGGCCACCGGATCAAGCCCGGTTTTCTTTGTCCCGCCGCGAATGTAGGTATCGTATCCCCCCAGCATCTTTTTTTTCGCATCGATCGACACGACGACTGATGAACTTCCTGCCAGATCGGCGATACGGGAAATGATCTCCGGCTCCTCGATCGCGACGCTATTGAGAACGATTTTCTCGACTCCAAGTCGGAGGATCGAACGCGCCTGCTCGACGGTGCGGACACCACCGCCGTACGCCATCGGCATGAAACATTCGCTCGCAATATCCTCGATCAGATCCAAGCGTGGTCCGCGGCCGCTGTTTGTCGCCTCAATATCGAGCACGACGATTTCGTCAACTTCTTTCTCGCAGAAGATCCGAAAGGTATTGATCGGATCGCCAATATAGACCGGTGCACGGAACTGCTTCGTTTTGTAGAAGCCTCGCCCCTTGAGCAGCATGACCGGGATAATGCGGGGCCGCAGCATCAAGCCGCCTCCGCGAAGTTCCGAAGCAGTTGCATGCCGAATTTATGACTCTTCTCCGGATGGAACTGCACACCCAGCACGTTGCGACGCCCAATCACCGAAGGGAACTTGACGCCATAGGACGACACACCCAGGACGTCATCCTGCTCTGCGCAAACGGCAAAAAAACGATGAACGAAATAAAAGCTCGGCACGCGATCGAAGCCGGACAGCAGCAGGTTTTCCTGGGCCGACGCCACTTCGTTCCATCCCATATGAAGTGTCTTCAGACCGGAATCGGGTGGCGGCGCAAATTCCTGGAACTTCACCGATACGAAGCCCAGTCCGGGAAGATTTCCTTCTTCCGAACCCTCTCCGATAAGCTGCATGCCGAGACAGATGCCAAGAAGAGGCTTGGTTTTCTCGCGAACCTGTTCAGTCAGAAATCCTGTTAGATCTCGCGCGGCGAGGTTGCGCATCCCTTCGTCAAATGCGCCGACCCCGGGGAGAATGAGTTTGTCAGCCTCGGCCAGTTCAGCCCGGTTGCTGCTGACAACGGAATCGACCCCGATGCGTCGCAACATGTTATGAATTGCGGCGGGATTGCCCAGGCCGTAGTCAATGACGCCGATCATATGGGGCTCTGTTTCAAATAGCGGGCTCTTGTCAGCCAAAGACCTATCAGCGAAATGAGTGCGCCGATAGCGACGTGTACCGAGAATGCCACCGGCAATGATAGCGTCTGCTTCAAGCCGACGCCGGCAACGTACATCCCGCCGAACAAGCAGGCCGCCAATGCGATTGTTTCAAAATAGTTCACCAGGCGAAGGCCTGCGAAATGAAATACGGCGCCGAGATAGCACAAATGAAAGACGGTCTGAATACAGGCATAGACGAGCACCGTGACATATTTATCCGCGCCATTCGCCATGAGGACGACAACGGCGCCGATCGAGAGGGCGTCGAACGTTAATTGGATCGCGAAAGACCATTGCTGCTTGAGATTGGCCTCGAATATCCGCTCCGGCCAACTTGTCAATGCGGATAGTGCCAGGGGGCCCGCAAGATAGGCGGCAAAAAAGCCGGCTTCTCGCCAGTGTTCGCCGAATACGATTGAGAATACGTCCGGTCCCCAGAGCGCCAGGGCTCCGCACGCCGGGGCCAAGCCAATCGCGGTTGCCCGAAGCAGGCCCATGGTCATTTGCCGAAAAGCGGCAGTACCTCCCCGGGTGACGGCTTGCTGATAAAAAACCTGGCTGAGCGAGGCCGCCAGTAGCGAGGTCGGCGCGTTGAGCAGGAGCCGTGCAAGGCCGAATTGGCCGGCCGCGGCAACGTCACGAAATGCCGAGAAGGCGTAGACGAGGAAGTCGCGTGAAAAGCTGCCCACGAGGCTGTAGGGCATATTGAAGAGTGCGAATTGGCGATAAATGCCGGCGTTCCGCACGGCGTCGCGGCTGGTCCAATGGTGGCGGAACCCGCAGAGAGCATCCCGGATATCCCGCCAAAATGCTGCGGCATAGGTGGCAGCTCCCAAGATTCGCGCGGCGATGAGACCGAACGGGGAATTGGCGATGACGCCAGTAATGGTGGCGACGGCGCCATTGACGAGTTGCTGGGAAATCCCCGCGCGAGCGATTTTGCCGTAGGCTTGACGCCTGTTGGCCAGGACATTTCCGACCTGCCCAATCGCGATCGTAAATGCGAGCAGGGGCGCGAGGTAGAGCCAGATACCGTGGCCATCAAGTTTGCCGTCTGCCTCGAGGATCGGGATTGCGACGATCGCCAGAAGAAGAGCAAGCAATGTCACCGAGGTCGCGAGGACTGTTGCGAAGCCGGCGATCGCATGAGCGTCGGATGGCTCTTGCGGTAACATGATAGCGAGTTCGAAGCGTGCCGTGCATAGCGGGGCGAGAACGGCCGCTATCGATACCACCAGGGCCAATATGCCGAGATCGACCGGAGTATAAAGCCGTGAGAGGATGGGCATGAGCGCAAGCGGAACCGCTTGGGCGACGATACCGGCGGCTGCCATCATCCCCACGTTGCGAACCAAACTCACGGCAGCGGTCTTTCACATCCCCTGAACAAGCCGAAAATATATCGTATTCTTCAATAGTTAACAATGAAAACGCTCATTGGATTCACTCCCCGGAGGGGTCATCATCAATCGAGCAACTTTTCTGTCGGCTTGCGAATGAGGCACCACGCGTGGGTACGCAGGAACGGGAACGCACTTAGCAGCGGGTAGAAGCCGCTCCATACTGCACGGGCGATCGGTGGGGCGAGCGTAACCCGGCGCGATATTATAGTGCTACGTGGAAACAGGTTCCCGAGACGCGCAACCGATATTCCCCTCACGTTCGGGTTGCGCGGATTGTTGATGGTAAAATCGTATGACAGAAATGCTCCTCCGGGACGGAGGAGAGACCACGCCCGGTTCGCGACCGCTTTTAAAACGTCATCGTCCAGAATCGAGGAAAAACAGACCGACTGCAGGATCAGGTCGAATGACTCCGCGCCAATGTCCAGCGCGCCGGCGTCGCCGCAATGCAACCGCACGGAGGACGGTAGCCGCAACCGCGCTTCATCGATGCGGTGCGGCACGAGATCGTTTCCCATCAGACGCGCGGGGTTCGCGCCCAACGAAAGAAAGTTGAGCAAGTTGCCGCCCGTGCCGCAACCGATTTCAAGGATGTCTTTGTCGATGAGTCGCTCCGAGCCGAGCCAGTCGCGTAGCAAGTCAGTCAGGACACGCTGCCGTTCGGCTGCGATACGCACATTCACGGGGCGCAGCGGGTTGTAGATGTCGCTCAGATTCGAACCGTCGCGAGCCCGGTAGACTTCCTGGATTGTCCGCAGGTGGTCGTTGCGAGCATCCTCGTCAGACTGATCACTCATGATCGTGATCCCCGCGAATTGAGAATAACAAGGATGGTGCGCCAGACAATTGCAATATCGCCGAAGAAGCTGCGGTTGCGGACATAGTCGAGGTAGAGCGCGCGCTTCTTTGGCAGGATTGTGCTCACGTAGTAATCGAGTGGGTCTTCCGCACGCCCGAGCAATTCGCTTTCGTTGCTGAAGATGATTGACGCGTTATCGGTAATTCCGGGCCTGACCTGAAAAATTTCCCGGCGTTCGTCTTGAGGATAAAGTGCGACGTAATCCGGCGTTTCCGGCCTAGGACCGACCAGCGACATGTCGCCCCAAACGACATTAAAAAGCTGTGGCAGTTCGTCAAGTTTGTATCGGCGTAGCACCGTTCCGATCGGTGTGATACGCGGATCCGCGCCCATTGTGATTTGAGGACCCCGCAATGGCGCATCGACGGTCATGGTGCGGAATTTCATAATTCTAAATGGCCGCTCGTTGCGTCCGACCCGGATCTGCCGAAAGAATACCGGTCCTTCCGAGGTTTTCTTGATAGCGAGCGCGATAATTATCAGAGCTGGGAGGATCACCAGCAATCCGCACCCGGCTACGATAAGGTCGAAGGTGCGCTTGGCCGCATCGCTCACGATAGCGCCGCCCTCACGACCTGAATAACGCGTTCGATTTCCTGGTCCGACATTGCCGGAAAGAGCGGAAGGGTGGCACAGGTGTCGGCGTGTTGCGAAGAAACCGGAAAACGCGCATCGTCGAGAGCATAGCGCTCGCGCCAATAAGTCATTCGATGCAGCGGTCGGTAGTGGACCGAGAAGCCCACCCCTTGTTTGGACAAATGGTCGAGAAATGCGTTGCGTGACAGCGGCGCATCGTTGTTGAGCCGAATGACATACAGGTGCCAGGAGTGTAGGCGGTCGTCAGTACCCGCCGGCGGTAGCTGAATCGGAAGGTCGCTGAACGCTTCATTATAGCGCATGGCGATCGCATGACGGCGCTCGTACAGACGATTAGCGCGCCGCAGTTGCTGGCGCCCGAGAGCCGCAGCCACATCCGTCATGTTGTACTTGAAGCCCGGCGCGACCACGTCGTACTGCCATTGCGACGAGTTGGTTGTGAAGCGTTGGAATGCATCGCGGTCGATGCCGTGCAGCCGCATGACTTTGATGCGTTTGATGATCGCGGGATCGGCGGACACCACCATGCCGCCTTCGCCGGTGGTAATCGTCTTGTTGGCGTAGAAACTGAAAACCGCCGCTTTCGAGCCTGAGGCGCCGACCTGCGTTCCGGCGAAACGGCAAGGGATGGCGTGTGCGGCATCCTCGACGACCGCGATACCGGCGGAGTTCGCCAGATCGCGAATGTGATCCATCCGGCAGGGCATACCGCCGAAATGGACAGGCATGATTGCCCGGGTTCGGGGCGTAATGGCGCGCTTTGCCGCTTCGATGTCGATGCAGAGGTCTTCCGCGCTGGCATCGACGATGACCGGTTCCGCGCCGAGATAACGGACAACCTCGGCCGTCGCAGTGAACGTGAGGGTCGGCACGATCACCTCATCGCCGGGTCCGATACCGAGCGATTCGAGAGCAAGATGCATTCCGGCCGTGTTGGAATTGACGGCGACGGCCTCAACCCCGCCGCCGATGTATTCCGCAAATTCCTTCTCGAACTGCATCGCCTGGTTGCCGGTGGTCAACCAACCTGAGCGCAGAACGTCCATGACGGACTGAATTTCTTCTTCTTCAAGCTCAAGGCGGAAAAACGGCACTTTTAGCGGCTGTGTCGAATTCATTCTGCGATGCTCTATTGAGGGTGGAATTGAGTACGTTCGGGGCAAAATAGACTTACTTGTTTGAGATTGTCCCCGCATCGATCGGCTGAGTGCCGACAGCGGCCTTCAAAAATTGTTTCGCGAGCACTCGATAATCGTGATGTGCGAGTGCGTAGGTATGGCCTCGCTGACCCATGTGAATCCGGGCGTCCTTGTCCAGTTGCTTCAAATGGCTGATGGCCTCAAGCAAAGCCTCGGGATGTTCCGGCGGGATGGTGATTCCGCATCCGGCGTCTCGGACAGGATCGTTGCCCGCGGCGACGGCCTGAATGATCGGCTTGCCTGCCATCATATAGTCGATCAGCTTATTGGGGCTGATCCCGAACCTGAACAGAGATTGCTTCTGCAAGCTGAGATACAGCGCGTCCGACCTCTCCAGCAAGTCAGGTATGGAAGCCTTCGGAATGGGATCAAGGAAAGTGATATTCTTTAGGTTCAGAGCTGCGGCTTTGGCCATGAGTTGCGGCTTTTCGGGCCCATGTCCCACCAACAGATAGTGAATGTTGTGATCGGCTGTTTGGCGAGCGGCCTCAACTAAACTATCCAAGGCATTGGCGATGCCATGAGCCCCCGCGTAGCAGACGAGAAACTTTGCTTGGGATCGAAGCTGGTCGATCACCAGACGATGTTCTTCCGGTACAGTCTTTGCGGCGGTCTCCCACTCGCTGACGTCGATTCCATTTGGAACGTGAAAGAATTTTTCCGGCGCCATGCCACGGCCGACGAGATAATCCTTGGTTGCTGGCAATATTGAAACAATCACATTCGCCGATTTCACGGCTCGCCGCTCGGCGGCGCCGATCGCAAGAATGAATGGGTGATTGGGCGACATGCCTCCAAGTTCGATCGGGCTAAGCGGCCACAAATCATGTATCTCGAATACGAGCCGTGCCTTAGAAAGGCGAGCGATGCGCTCGGCGCCATAGATGTCGAATGGGTGCGTCGATGACGCGATCACGACATCGGGCCGGAAATCCTGTGCAAGCCGTTTACTCGCAGCAAGTAGTTTTCCGGCAAAAGCAAATATGTTGACGGCTCTTGCCGCCGAGTTGCCGCTATAGCTTGGGGTCCGAAGCCACTGATATTCGATGCCATCAATGGTTTCACAGGAATCGATCAACTCGGCCGGAGGTTGTTGAGCGCGCACATGGGCATAGCTGGCCGCAACGATGCGAACCCTATGCCCCATCCTGATCCACTCGCGAGCCAAGTAGTAGGGACGGAATTCCATCCCATGCCTGACCGAGCCTGCGTAATGGTTGATGAGGAGAATGTTCATAAGGGCTGTTGTCGGATGCTTGGCAACATCGCTCGCCTAGGCAGATGGCTGTGAACCACGGTCGAAGAATGCTGACATGATACTCGCGATCTTCGACGCGGCGTGGCCATCACCGTAGTCGGTGATGGTCCTGCGGGGCAAGTAGTCCTGCACCGTCCAAAGCCTATTCCATCCAGCTTCCACCGTCTCGATCCATTCGGTCTGGTCGCGCAATGTCACACAGGGCACGCGGTGGAAATAAGCTTCTTTCTGCAATCCCCCGGAATCGGTGAAAACCGCCGTCGCATGATGAACCAACTGAGTCATGTCCAGATACCCGAGCGGGTCGATCAGCCTGACGCGGTTCAGCTTCGTTTCGAAGGGCGCTATTAGATTTCGGGTTCGTGGATGGACGGCAAGGATGATGGGCGTCTCCTGCGAAGCCCGTTGCAGCCAATCGACAATGGCGGCAAAGCGCTTTGGGTCGTCGGTGTTTTCCGCCCGATGAATTGTACTCACCGCATACGATTTCGGCGCGAGCTGTAGCTGTTCCAGAATATTGGACTTCTGTTCTGCGCGGGCGATCGCTGCGAGCGTTGTATCGTACATGACGTCGCCGACGGCATGGACGCCGTTGGTAATGCCTTCGTTGGTAAGATTTGCGATTGCCGTTTCGGTCGGACACAAGAGCAGGGCACTCAAATGATCGGCAACGATCCTGTTGATCTCCTCCGGCATCCGCCGGTTGAACGAGCGGAGTCCCGCTTCCACATGGACCACCGGAATATGGAGCTTGGCGGCGGCAAGTGCTCCGGCGGCGGTGGAGTTGGTATCGCCGTAGATCAGGACTGCGTCAGGCTTTTCAGCCAACATGACTTCTTCCAGCTTTTCGAGCATCCGCCCGGTCATGGCACCGTGGCCGAGACTGTTGATGTGCAGATTATAGGCCGGAGGCAGGATCTCGAGTTCTTCGAAGAAAATGTCCGACATCAGCGCATCGAAGTGCTGGCCGGTATGAACAAGGATTTCTTTGATGCCGGCCGCGGCAAGCGCTTTACTGACCGGAGCGGCCTTGATGAATTGGGGGCGCGCGCCGACCACTGTCAGCATAATGGGAGATGGCATTTAGTTCCTCAAGCATCATAGGGCAAAGACCACTATAGGCATCGTCTACAAGAAAGGACCAACTTTGCCTAGGCTAAGGGCACATCGATCAAAGCCAGAGGGCGGTTGTCGCGGCAAGGCAGGTGGCAGAAGTGAGGTATGGTATATCGGTCGTGATGTAGAGACGCCGCATGTCTTGAGTATGCCTGACATGTTTCGGTCTTGTGCTGTCGAGAATAGAATGCGCGGCCGTATTCTTCGGCTTCTATCGGTCGAGACGGGATGCGTGTGGTTGTGCTGCGGATAGCGAGGGCCTGGTGGAACCAGTATTCTAGTTCTCGATGCCTTTGTTGGTTCGCCGGAAGCAATTAAGTCCTGCATACACGTTCAGTAGCTTTCGTTCTTCGATCTCCCAGTTAAAACGCTCCCGCACGGCAGCACGGCCACGCTCCCCCATGGACCTGGCCTCCTCTGGATGCGATAGCACGTATTCGATTGCTTGCCTGATCTCCTCGGGCTTCAAAGGATCGACCACAAGTCCCGCACCTGTGCTTTGCAAGATCTGACGCCATAGCGGAAAATTGGACGCTATCACCGGGACGCCAGCCGACATGTATTCGAACATCTTCGTCGCGAGGGCGTTCACGTAGTTCGGGTGAGGATGAAGTGTCACCAGGCCAGCGCGTGCCGATCGCATCATCTCTCGAACCACAGCTCGGTTTGAGTGCCCAAGAAGGTCCAAGCGCTTGTTCTTATCTATTTCGATCAACTGACGATAGTGGCTCTCTGGAACTACCTCGCCTGCGATCCGGAGCGTTAGATTGTAGGTCGGATCGACAAGATTGACAGCTTTTGTCATTTCCACGCCGCCGCGTTCCGGCGTTACTGCGCCGACATATACCACTGTCGCTTCATCGTTCCTTCGCTCTCCCTCATCTAAGGCCAGTTCGTTCATGCGAGGGTAGTTCTGGACGATCACGGTTTTGCCGGCTGGGAAGCGTTTGGCAATCGTTGGCGTTGCTGCGATGACCCGGTCAACTGTGCGGGCTGTTATCCATTCAAGAATCCAGATACCGCGCGCGGCGACAATACGGACATAGGTTGGAAGATAATATTTCGTGGCGATGGTGCGGTGGTGGTCCTCATGCGCGTCATAGATGACGGTCTTACCCAAAAGCTTCAGCACGATCCCGATTGGCATTAATTCGGGGTCGTGGAAATGAACGACGGGCGCTCCGGATCGCAGCGCCTCTCTAAATGCTCGGAATGTGAGGCCGAACATTCGGCCGAACCGGCCGACATTTCGAGGAAGCGCTTTGATACTGACGCCAGAATCCAGTGTGTCTGCGTCGTCCCGTACAACGAACATCGTTCGATAGCCTGCGTCTGCAAGCGACCGAGAAATCTTCTGGAAGATTCGAACATCGCGTGGCGGATGGACCGTGCTGAGCTGAACGACGTCAAACGGCTTTTCGGATGCGCCCAAGGGATATCCTCTGCACTTGATCGAAGATCAATATCGCTGCCACGACCAAAATCAACCCATGCGTAATCCAAATGGTGAAGTAGTCACTCTGTGTGAATTTCAACGCATCGAGCGAAAGGAATGCCTGGATAGGAACAATCCAGATTGGCGAAAGTCGCCGAACGAGCAAGAGCAGGAGATCGATCACGATCAGCCCAAGGAGTGAGAGCGGAAGCGCCAATATGCCAAAGTTGCTGTACTGAGCGTATAGATAGCCGGTCGTGGCATTCACCGTGCTCATGACCTCGTGACCGTAGTAACAGGGAGTGTACAAGAGGCCAATCACGTTCGGCATATCGATTGGAGTTATGCCGACCGCTGCGGCTAGTCTTGGAATGCCCGCGATGCCGATTGGGCCGCGCCGCTGCACGTAGTCGGCAAACCATATTGCCACGACTCCGGGCACGACGAACGTTCTTTTAGCGGTTTCTAAACCCTGTGCGACCACATCACGGGTCGTGATGTCGCGCTGTACGAGTTGTGCCTGCTTCTCTTCCTCAATTGTAACGGCTTGCTTCCCTCTCTCGACTTTAGCGGGCCGTCCACCTTTCTCGATTGCAACAGGCTGTTTCCCGGTCCCGGCAATAGTCCCTTGCTCTTGGCGGGAAGCGGCCAGCTCCTTCTGCTCTGACTCTCGACGCTCTTCTTCGATGGCGGACGTTTTTGGTGCCCCTTCGAATCTGCGTTCGCAAAAGTTTGGTTGCGCGACCTGAGCAATTGGAGCGACTGGAGCAATTGGAGCGGTGCGCGCGGCATTCGAACTGGGGGGCGGCGGCCGACTGTCTGTCTGCTCGATCTTGCTATAGCGTTGGTCGCGTGTGGAAAGCACGACCGACGTGAGAAAAGCAGGCAGCATTGCTGCGACAAAGGCTGTGATGATCCACGCCATGTGAACACGGAGGCGCACGGCCCATGCGGCGGTTGCCACAGCGGCCACGACAAGAAAGACGAGGAATCCTTTTGCGCCGCTTAAGACGGACAATATCCACGTGGGTATGAGCAGGAACACCCACATCGCACGAGATGTCATGGATGCGGATCGATTGAGAATTACGAACCACATTACCATGATCGTTAACAACGGTGCGCCTACGTTGGCGAGCAGGGTGAGCGCGTACCGTGGGATATCATTGTTTAGCAGCTTGAGAGAATATTCACGCGCCTCACTGACCCGACTCGGGTCTGTAAGAAGCATATAGAGACCGGTGTGCGTGAATGGAACATACGACAGATAGATCGCGGCCAACGCTGCGATGCAGGCTAGAACAGTCCATAAGGGCCATTGTGGAGCCGGAGTAATCGCATCCGGAATTGACGACCAAATCTCATGCGCTGTGCTATTGAAATTATATCGCGCGACCAGCAGCCCGCCGATCACAAACCCATGGGTAAGCAGTGCGAACATCCATGGAGACGGAAGGAACTGCTGGGCGAATGCCGATAATAAAACGAGCGGCCATTGCGCCAGTACGTGATAGCACGCCGTAATCATCAAGCTCGGCTTAACGAAAGCATAGCGGGCCGAAAAGTAAAACCAGATCAGAGCCGCCAAACAAGCGAAGGAAGAAACGAGATTAAAAACAAAAAAGCTATCAAACTCTGCATTTATCGGGAATAGTTCCATAAGGTGGGTCTCCCAGCGCCCTATGCCCTAAGAAGGTGTAAGCCTCTAGAGGCGCATGACAGATGGCCCCCTGAATCTGGGCGGACCTCTAGGCGAGATTTCTGCTCTAATCAAGATTTGGCCCGCGTTATAGGGCAACTCACGGACGGACGGGTGTCGCCGACACCCGTGTTGGAACCATTGTCAGTGAGGCCAGTGTGTCAGGGTTGTCTCAACCCGGCGCGAGGGTAATGCTACTCGGGGCGTGTCACTGAAGGACGGGTGTGCTCCGCATCTTAATCCGGCACTGGCACCGCTATGCTGTCGTCAAACCGGTCACTGGATAGAATTAAGATTCGTGGATACGGCCTAAAGTGACTTCCCGGGATAGTCTTCGAACCATTGACCCGTGGTCGGCCCCCATATAAACCATAGTCGCCGGATGACGAGCAGGGAATCTGTGTAATCCCTTGATTGTTTTGAAGAAATATCCTGTTACGTGTTGTTGGCTGGTTGGGCGAATTGTATGAAATCGACTCTCGTTGACAAGCTCAAGTCGAAGAAGGCTGTGATCGGTATTGTCGGTCTTGGCTATGTGGGGCTTCCGCTTACGCTGAGATATTGTGAGGTAGGCTACAAGGTTCTCGGCTTCGATATCGACGCGACGAAGGTCGACGCGCTCAAGCGCGGGAAATCCTATATCGAGCATATTCCGGAGCAGGGCATCCAGAATATCATCGGGAGAAGTTTCGAGCCGACGACCGACTTCTCCCGGGCGCCCGAAGTTGATGCGCTCATTCTCTGCGTCCCGACGCCGCTCAACAAATATCGCGAGCCGGACCTGAGCTTCGTGCTCGATACCGTTGATTCCCTTGTTCCGCATCTTCGCAAAGGGACGGTGATCTCGCTTGAGAGCACCACATATCCCGGAACCACCGACGAAGAACTGAAGCCCCGCATCGAGTCGCGCGGTTTGACGGTGGGCAAGGATGTCTTTCTGGTGTTCTCGCCCGAGCGCGAGGACCCCGGCAACCAGAAGTTCTCGACCCAGACCATTCCGAAGGTGTGCGGCGGCTGCACTCCGGATTGTCTCGAGGTCGGTCTGGCGTTGTACGGCAGCGTGATCGACAAAGTCGTGCCTGTCAGTTCCACCCGCGCGGCGGAACTCACGAAGCTGCTCGAAAACATCCATCGCTCGGTCAACATCGGTCTCGTCAACGAGATGAAGATCGTTGCTGACAAGATGGGCATCGACATTCACGAAGTGATCCGAGCCGCTGCCACCAAGCCATTCGGCTTCGTGCCGTACTATCCGGGCCCCGGCATCGGCGGGCACTGCATCCCGATCGATCCGTTCTATCTTACCTGGAAGGCGCGCGAATACGGCATGCACACGCGCTTCATCGAGCTTGCCGGCGAGATCAATTCATCGATGCCGGATTATGTTGTCGCCAAGGTTGCCGACGGTCTGAACAATCAGATGAAGTCGATCAAGGGCAGCAACATCCTGGTTCTCGGCATCGCCTACAAGAAGAATGTCGACGACATGCGCGAGTCGCCGTCGGTGATGCTGATGGAGCGGCTGCGCGATCTCGGCGCGACGGTGGAATACAGCGACCCGCACATTCCCGTGTTCCCCAAGATGCGGCAGCACCAGTTCTCCTTGTCGAGCGTCGCGGTCACGCCCGAGAACATCGGCCGCTTCGATTGCGTGTTGTTGGCGACGGATCACGACCGGTTCGACTATGACGCGATCACCGCTCACGCCAAGCTGCTGGTCGATTGTCGCGGACGGATTGCGAGCGCCGCCAACACTGTGATTAGGGCTTGAAGATGCGTCAGTTTCCCGAGGCCATCACCGATCGGAAGATCCGGTTTGCACTCGTCGGCTGCGGCCGGATCGCACAGAATCATTTCAAGGCGATCGCACAGCATGGCGACCGGGCCGAACTCGTCGGCGTCACCGATGTCGATGCCGAGGCGCTCGCCAGCGCCGCGAAGGAGACGGGCGCCAAGCCCTATCGCAACATCCGCGAACTGCTGGCCGATACCAATGCCGATATCGTCACGCTGACCACGCCGAGCGGCCTGCATCCCGAGCAGGCGATCCAAGTGGCGGCGTCGGGACGTCATGTCCTGACCGAAAAGCCGATGGCCACGCGATGGGAAGACGGCTTGCGCATGGTCAGGGCCTGCGACGAAGCCGGTGTGCATCTGTTCGTCGTCAAGCAGAACCGCCGCAACTCGACACTTCAACTGCTCAAGCAGGCGGTCGAGAAGGGCAGGTTCGGCCGCATCTACATGGTCAACATCAACGTGTTCTGGAGCCGCCCGCAGTCTTACTACGATGCGGCGAAGTGGCGAGGGACGTGGGAATTCGACGGCGGCGCCATGATGAACCAGGCGAGCCACTACATGGATCTCCTGCACTGGCTGATTGGCCCGATCGAAAGCGTGCAGGCCTACACGGCGACACTGGCACGTGACATCGAGGCCGAGGACACGGGCGTCATCGGCGTGCGCTGGCGCTCTGGCGCGCTGGGCTCGGTCAACGTCACGATGCTGACCTATCCGAAGAATCTCGAAGGCAGCATCACCATCATCGGCGAGAAGGGCACCGTGCGGGTCGGCGGCGTAGCCGTGAACGAAATCCAGCATTGGGAGTTTGCTGAGCCGGATTCGGACGACGAGAAGATCAAGTCCGCCAGCTATGAGACGACGTCCGTCTACGGCTTCGGCCATCCGCTCTATTATGACAACGTCATCGGCGTTCTGCGCGGTGAGGCGGAGCCTGCGGTCGACGGCAGGCAGGGGCTGACGTCGCTGGAAGTTCTGATCGCCGCCTACATCTCCGCGCGCGATGGGCGTCGCGTGCCTTTGCCGTTGGACTACTGATATGGCCGTCAGCATTCATCCGACCGCGATCGTCGACGAGGGCGCCTCGATCGGCGACGGCTCCAGAGTCTGGCACTGGGTGCATGTTTGCGGCGGCGCCCGTATCGGAAAGGGGTGCTCGCTCGGTCAGAACGTCTTCGTCGGCAACGACGTCGTGATCGGCAACAACGTCAAGATTCAGAACAACGTATCCGTTTATGACGCTGTTCGGCTCGAAGACGATGTGTTCTGCGGGCCGAGTATGGTTTTCACCAACGTCTATAATCCGCGCTCCGCCATCACCCGCAAGGACGAGTACCGGCAAACGACGGTGCGCAAGGGCGCGACCCTCGGCGCCAACTCCACGATCGTTTGCGGCGTTACGGTCGGTGAGCATGCATTCGTTGCCGCCGGGGCCGTCGTCAATCGGGACGTCGCGCCGTTTTCGTTGATGGGCGGCGTTCCCGCGAAACGGTTGGGCTGGATGTGCCTTTGCGGTGTTCGGCTTCCGGCGGGATCGTCGTCCCCAGTGACCTGCACGGCTTGCGGACGAGAATATGAGGTGGATTCGAATGCCTGTCAGCCGTTGCCGGCCAAGACATAAGTGTTAATTCACGGCTGCGGATTCTTACGGCTCCGGTTTGATTGCTGCTGGCACAGCCGATTTTAGATGTAATTGTCTGAATCAATATGTGTTTGCGCGAAGCGGCAGATCGTTTGTTGCCGTGGAAAGTGCGTGTTAGACAGATGGCATTGTGAACCGACTGGCCGAAAGCATTGGTATCGGCGAGGATCGCGTTCCACGGGGCTTTTCCTGAGATCGAGGGATCATGAACAAGCACATTGCGCCGCAGGCGGTGTCGTTTATTGACGTGACTGAGCAACGCCGCGTTCTCGGTGATAGGATCGATGCCGCCGTTTCCCGCGTGTTGCAGCATTGCCAGTTCATCAATGGTCCCGAAGTAACGGAGTTCGAGGCGGACCTCGCGACGTTCACCGGCGCGAAGCACGTCGTTGCCTGCGCAAGCGGCACCGATGCGCTTCTCATGGTTCTGATGGCCAAGGGTATCGGCCCCGGCGATGCCGTGATCTGTCCTTCGTTTACGTTTTGCGCGACCGGTGAAGTCGTCGCGCTCCTCGGTGCAACGCCGATTTTTGCAGACGTCGACGAAGAAACGTTCAATATCGATATGGCTTCGCTCAAGAGCGCCATCGCCGTGGCCCGCAAGGCGGGACTGACGCCCAAGGCCATTATCCCGGTCGATCTGTTCGGTCAATCGGCCGATCACGATGCCATCGCTGAGATCGCCCGCGTCGAGAATCTTTTCGTTCTCGACGATGCCGCCCAGAGTTTTGGCGCGACCTATAAAGGCAAGCCTCTCGGCACTTTCGGATTGGCGACGGCGACCAGTTTCTTCCCGGCGAAGCCGCTGGGATGCTACGGCGACGGCGGAGCGATTTTTACCGACGATGCCGAGTTCGCGCATATTCTTCGCAGCGTGCGCGTTCACGGGCAGGGTACTGAAAAGTACGACAACGTCAGAATCGGTCTCACCGCGCGCCTCGACACCATTCAGGCCGCCATTCTGATTGAGAAGTTGCGGATCTTCCCGGACGAGATCGCCGCGCGGGATCGCGTCGCCAAGCGTTACAACGAGATGCTGGCCGATATCACCATCGTGCCGCGGGTAGCGCCTGACTGCACTTCGGTTTGGGCGCAATATACAATTCGGTTGCCCGACGGCACACGCGATGCCGTTGCGGCAAAGCTGAAGGCGGAGGGCATTCCGACCGCTGTCTATTATCCAAAGCCGTTGCACCGCCAGACGGCGTATCAGGCGTTCCCGGTTGCCGAGGGCGGGTTGCCCGTGAGCGAGAAACTGTCTCGTGAGGTGATCAGCTTGCCGATGCACGCATATCTTGACGAGCCGACTCAGGATCGGATCGTAGAGGCGCTGCGTGGCGCGTTAGCCAAATAGCCCAAGGTGTTTTTCGAGCCTCGCTGCGATCGCGACTAAGAAAGAATGCGTGACGCCGTTTGCGGGGTAGTCCTTGCCTCTTTTTTCGTCGGCGTGACGCTCTACAAGTGCGATGAACATGCTGGTTTCTATGATGGAGCCTCTCCGGCCGATCGCCGGAAGCAACCGATCGCATGGTGATCCGCCCACGCCGTGAGTGCATCTGTCTTCGGCGGAGGTCGACCGTCATGCGGGAGCACAGCCGCCAGCCTTCATTTAAACGTTTCTAGCTATCGAAATGGATTATCGGCGCCTGCCTAGGAGGTTGGCGCGGTGACCTTCGATAGTCGTACTCTCGAAGCGTTTTAACGGGCTACGAAGCGGTTTGTGAGGCCTGATTCTTTGGGTGGGCTCTCCCATCGGGTCGGACGCAATCCTTCGTGAGCGGAGGCTGTCGGATCGATATCGTACGTGTCGCGGCAGGACAGATCGGGCAAATAGCCTTGCGGGATCGCAAGAAAAGTTGGAGAACTGGTGCCGGTGCTATGCTTGAACCGTTATCGTGCGGGTGGCGTGTCTCTCTAGGCGCGGTTGTCCTTTGTGACGTGGCTGCTCCCACGTCGCTGCGAGAGCGGAACCCCGCCTGGTTTTCTGCCCAAGATTGCATTGGTCGCCTTGCGTCGAGGACATCTGGGATGCATGGGGCTGGCTGGCACCCGAGAATGAGATGTCCCCTTCGGGCGGGTATTCCTGTGATAGTAGTTCCTTCGTTCTTGCGGCGGATACCCTGTACCTAGCTCGGCTTGTGAAATGACCCCGTTATCCAGACTTACATGGCGTAATTTTCTAATTTTTGCCCACGACCTGATTGCAACGGCGCTCGCGGTTTTCCTGAGCATGTATTTGCGTTTCGAATCCAACGGGTTCGAAGAGCGGTTACCGATTTTATTCGCGATTCTGCCTGTTTTTCTGCTGTTCGCTGCCGTCGTTTTCTATTTGCTCAATCTGACCACCACGAAGTGGCGTTTTACCTCGATCCCCGATGCGTTGAACATCATTCGGGCCGGAACGATCCTGACTGTTGGCTTGCTGATCCTCGACTACATTTTTATCGCACCGAACGTTTACGGCACGTTCTTCCTCGGCAAAGTCACCATTATAATTTACTGGTTCCTTGAGATCACGTTCCTGAGCGGGCTGCGATTTGCCTATCGATATTTTCGCTACACGCGGACACGGAACCAAGCACGCACGATGGCGGCCGCGCCGACGCTCTTGGTGGGACGAGCCGCTGATGCGGAGATTGTGCTCCGCGGCGTTGAGAGCGGTGCCATCAAGCATGTATGGCCAGTCGGCGTTCTTTCTCCATCTCCCGCCGATCTTGGACAGATCATCCGCCGCACGCCGGTGCTGGGCGGCATATCGGACATGGAGGACGTTGTTAACGATTTTGCGCGACGAAATCGTGCCATCAAACGTGTTGTTATGACACCCTCGGCTTTTGCGGAGGATATGCGGCCTGCGTCGATACTGGTGGAAGCACGACGTCTCGGATTGAGCGTCAGTAGCTTGCCCTCGCTTGAGAGCGGCGAGGTGCCGCGATTGAAGCCGGTTATGGTCGAGGACCTGCTGCTGCGGCCCGCCCACCCAATCGATTATGAGCGGCTCGATCATCTGATTCGCAACAAGGCCGTCGTGGTTACCGGCGGTGGCGGTTCGATCGGATCCGAGATTTGCGAACGTGTCGTGACGTTCGGCGCGGCGCGCCTTCTCATTATCGAGAATTCGGAGCCAGCTCTCTACCAGGTCGTCGAGAAGCTGAGCGAGCGTGGTGCCGCCGCAATCATTGAAGCGCATGTCGCCGACATCCGCGACCGGGAACGCGTCCACCAGTTGATGGAAGCTTTCGAGCCCAACATTGTTTTCCATGCTGCGGCGCTGAAGCATGTTCCTATCCTCGAGCGGGATTGGGGCGAGGGGGTCAAGACCAACATCTTCGGCTCCATCAACGTTGCCGACGCAGCCCGCGCCGCAGGCGCGGATGCCATGGTGATGATTTCGACTGACAAGGCGATTGAGCCAGTTTCGATGCTGGGATTGACCAAGCGCTTCGCCGAAATCTATTGTCAGGCACTTGATCAGGAAATTGCCGAGGTGCCACAAGGCGGCAAGCCGATGCGCCTGATCTCGGTGCGCTTTGGGAACGTGTTGGCATCGAACGGATCGGTGGTCCCGAAGTTCAAAGCACAGATCGAAGCCGGCGGGCCCGTTACCGTGACGCACCCCGACATGGTTCGATACTTCATGACCATCAGGGAGGCCTGCGATCTTGTGATTACCGCAGCCACCCATGCGATGGCGCCGCCGCGATCCGACGTCTCCGTCTACGTGCTCAACATGGGGCAGCCGGTCAAGATCGTCGAACTGGCGCAGCGTATGATCGAACTGTCCGGACTGCAAGTCGACCACGATATCGAGATCGTGTTTACCGGAATGCGGCCTGGCGAGCGTCTCAACGAAATCCTCTTCGCAAAGCAAGAGCCGACGATCGAGACCGGACTTCCGGGTATTCTTTCCGCAAAATCCAGTTGGGCCCCTATGAGTTCGGTTCGGAAATGGGTGGATGTGTTGGAAAATACCATCGTAGCCAATGACCGGACACAGGCTATGTCGGTGATGGTGCAGGCTGTCCCCGAATTCGGCGGTAGTCAGCCTGCGAAAGGTGAGGCAAAGACGTCCTGATCACCGTGGGGTCTTGCGACGGGCCGGTTTGAGTCTCGGGGCGGTGTAATGGTCCTTGTGAAGGGCGGGTGTATGAGGACGATACATGCCTGAATCGGCCGTCCATTCCGGCAACATTGTCGATGTACTTCGAACTCTCGTGATCGAGAGCGCGCTCCCGCTTTGGGCTGGAGCAGGCTGGGATGCGACGCGCGGCGGATTTGTGGACCGTCTCCACAGCGACGGAAAGGCGGATCGGGAGGCTCCACGCAGGCTTCTTGTTCAAGCACGGCAGATTTATTGCTTCGCGAAGGCCGCTCAACTCGGCTGGTATCCGGCCGGTCGCGATATTGCGCTGCGCGGCCTCGATTACATGCTTGCAAGAGCGAAAGCACCGGACGGCAAGCCAGGCTTTGTCTCCTCGCTTGCGGCGGACGGGAGCGTGGTCTCGGCGAACCGCGACACTTATGACCATGCGTTCGTTTTGTTGGCGCTGGCGACGGTCTATCAACTCGATCGCGATTCCCAGGTGCTCGCCGAAATCGCTGCCGTATTGGAGTTTCTTGATCGCGACTTGAAATCCGAACATGGCGGTTATCGGGAAGGAAAGCCGACGACACTGCCGCGACGGCAAAATCCGCACATGCACTTGTTCGAGGCGATGATCGCGCTTTTCGACGCCACCCATGATTCCGCGTTTCAAAATCGGGCTGGGGAGATGTTCAGCCTGTTCGTCACCCACTTCTACGATTCCAAGGTGCAGGCCCTCGGTGAGTATTTCGAGGATGATTGGTCGCGAATCCTGCCGGCCTGTGTAGAGCCTGGTCATCAGGCGGAGTGGGTGTGGCTGTTGAAGGGCTTTGAACGGATCACGGGGTGCCCGACAGCCAAGTATCGTTCGGCACTTCTGACGTCGGCCTTGCGCTATCGGGACCCACTAACCGGCTGCCTTGTCGATCAGGGTGATATCGAGGGCCGGATTACGAAGTCATCCGGCCGATGTTGGCCGCAGACGGAAATCGCTAAGGCGTGGATGGCGCAAGCTGAATCCGGCGACGCTAGCGCCGCGGAAGAAGGGCGGTCAGCACTGGTCCGGCTGGAGCGTTACTATCTGCGTCATCCTGTCAGGGGCGGATGGTACGATCGCTTTGAGCGTGACGCTGATGCCGACAGCGCTCCCATCCTGGCATCCTCATTTTACCATGTTCTATGCGCTGTTGCCGAAGCCGATCAAAGCCTTCGCTAGAGTGGTATAGGCTTTGATAGAAACGAGATGTGTCATTGCCGAGCTTGACCCGGCAATCCATCTTCTTGAGAAGACTCCATCTTTTTAGATGGATGGGAGGCCGAGCCCGCGCATGACGATTCCGAGTAAATCGGAACCGCTCTAGGTGTTTAGGCTTTCGGCTTCGGTGCGCGGAATACCACCAGATTGCTCATGGTGAAATTGACGGCAAAGCCTACGAGAATGGATGCCAGCTTTGCCGCCATGACGTGCACATAGAGCGATAGAACGACGAGCGCGGTCGTGGTTGCGATCATGCCGAGGGCGCCGGACGCGATAAAACTGGCATAGTGTTTGAAACGAAGAATCCTGCCGGTTTCGGCATGGAAGGTGATGAACGTGTTCATGACGTAGGAGCCGGAAACGGCGAACAGCCAGGCGATCACGTTGGCCGCGACGATCGGCAGATCGAACACCTTGTAGGCGAGCGTGAAGACGCCGAGATCGACCAGGGTGTTGCCGACGCCGATCAGCGCGAAACTGACGACTTTCAGCCGTGTCGCTGAGGAGCCCCAGATTCGAACGAATGGTTGAAATAGCCGTGTCATGAGCGATTGCAGGTTACGAAAATTTGCCGCCTGATAGCAAAAAGGGCGGCTCAGGTCTTTCGAATTATCGATGCAGGTAGGCATTCTTTCCGAAATCAAGGACTGAATTGCCGGACGGAACGGCGGATGTTGGATTTCATCTGCCCGGTGCTATAGCTTGACCGGCGTTTTGCGCGAGGTCGAAGCGTCTATTTGCAGGAAGTCCATGTCCGACAGGATCGTTCCTTTAATCATGTGCGGGGGGGCGGGAACGCGGCTATGGCCGTTGTCACGGGAAGATCGCCCAAAGCAGTTCATCAGTTTGTTCGGTGGGCGATCGACCTTCCAGGAAACTGTTCTTCGGGTGGCGAATTCTGAACTGTTCGAGCCTCCGGTCGTGGTGACCGGTGCCACCTACCGCACCCTCGTTAAGTCGCAACTCGAAGAGATCGGCTGTCAGGCCGATATCCTTCTGGAGTCGGCCAGGCGCGATTCAGGTCCGGCGATTGCCGCGGGAGCGGTGTTTGCGGCTTGCCGCGATCCCCGTTCCGTCGTGCTGGCGCTGGCCGCTGATCATATTGTTCAGGATGCAGCAGCCTTTGTTGCCGCCTGCACCGCATCGTTGAAGGCCTCTCGTGCGGGGTATATCGTCACCTTCGGCGTCAACCCGCGGCGGCCGGCAACGGAGTATGGCTATATTTCTCCGGGAGAGATCATTGATGGTCAGGTCCGCGGCGTGACATCGTTCGTCGAGAAACCCGATTTGGCGACTGCGACACGCTATGTGCGGGACGGCTATCTTTGGAACAGTGGGAATTTCATGTTTCGAGCCGATACGTTGCTCGACGAGTATCGGGCCGTGGACGCTGACAGTATCGAGGCCGTGACGCGGGCTGTTGATAAAGCGGAGCGGGATCATGCCTTGGTCTGCCTCAACAGGCAATCATTCGAAAGCGCAAAGCCGATCTCGATCGACTACGCCGTGATGGAGAGGACAACAAGAGCGGCAGTCATTCCCGTTGCGTTCGGTTGGTCCGATGTCGGTTCGTGGCAAACGGTATGGGAATTGTCTGGCAAGGATTCACATGGCAATGCCAGGACCGGCGAGGCAATATTGGAGAATGCGAATAACTGCTACGTCTCGTCGGACAAGGCTTTCGTTGCTGTCGAAGGCGTGGACGACGTTGTTGTAGTTGCCACGCAGGATGCCATTTTGGTGTCGCGGCATGCTGATTCCAACGCACTTAAAAAGCTGGTTGGAAAGTTAAAGAACGTCGCTCCGCACCTCGCCGAAAGCTCTGCTTCGGCGACCACGCTCTCAGAAACGTCTCACCTGCTTGACGCCAACCCTCATTACCGGGTTCGGCGCGTCGTCGTGGAAGCCGGCGAGCGACTGTCGCTGCGCCAGGATCGGCATCAAGCGGAGCATTGGATTGTTGTCCGGGGCGTTGGACTGATCGATCGCAATGGATCTCGGAACATATACCGCGTAGGGGAGTATATTCTTGTTCCGGGCGGCACGACGCATTGGCTTGAGAATTCCGGCCGCATTCCGCTTGAGATGATCGCAGTGCAAGCGGGACTGTCCTCGGAATAGACGAGTTCCTTCGAATTCGATTGCGTCGTCATCTCGAAGAATATGATAGGCGGTAATTCTTAACTTATTTGAGGTGTCAGTTTCGTAGACGTTTTCGATGAGAGAGCCATGCCGAGCAAGCAGCCGTCGCAAGCCTGGATTTCGACACGCACACTTTTAGTCGGTACATTGCTATTCAGCGTTATCGCGATTGGCTTGTCGGAGGTGCAGCGACGCAGTTTGGTTTCCCGGATTGAGAGTTTGATTTCTCGGCAGGAGGAAGCGCGGAGAGGTGAAACAGCCAGACTCGAAGCCAATCTCGTCGATCAGGGAAAGCGACTGGCGGACTTGCAATCGTCGATCGGTGCCTTACCGCTTCTTATCAAGGATGGCCATTTTGCTTCAAGGCAGGAAATTCAAACAGCCATCGGAAAGCGCTTAATCGACGGCAAAACGATCGTCCTTCGCTTCGATGACAGTAATCTCGAATCGCGCGATGCTGCCGGCGCCATTCTATGTGGTCCCGAAGCCGAAAGTGGCTATCTCGGCGTCTTTGTCGCCGGCGAAGAATACAGAGTTAGCTACGATCGCGTTACACACCGGTGGACGGGATCCGGGCCGGCCCAGAACAAATCGAGGAGCAGCGAGTCCACCGGTTGTCCGTACTTCAGCGCAACTTACGGTCCAAAGGACCTTGGACAGGCAGTTGATCCGACCGAAGCCCTCGTCCTCTGGGGTACGTCGCTCAAACTCAATGGTCTGGATCTATTGCTCGACAGCCGACGTGTTGGGCGCATTGTCTGGGTAGATTAAAGTATTGACTGTGCCGGATGTGAATCCAAAAGCTATCGCGCGTTGCCCAAGCGCCGTGCGATCAGGAGGTGTTGAAACTAGGTTCGTTCGTCCGCGATAGCCCTGCCGTCGTTGGGCAGTGATCCACTGGCAACCAATTCGACCTTGCCGCCGAGTTTGGTGACGGTGCGCAGTGTGGTTCCGACGGCCTCGGCCAAGGCCGGTGAGGCGGCTCCGGTTTCGGCTTTCAGCGTCATCACGTCGGATTCGCCATCGCGACTGACGATCAGCCGCAATCGCCCCAACTCGGCATGACGCTTGCCGATCTCGGCCACCTGTTCAGGGCGGACGAACATGCCTTTGACCTTGGTGGTCTGGTCGGCGCGGCCCATCCAGCCTTTGATGCGCAAATTGGTGTGGCCGGTGGCGCTGGGGCCGGGCAGGGCGGCGGTGAGGTCGCCCAGCGCAAGTCTGATCCACGGATGATGGGGGTTGAGCGTGGTGACGACGATCTCGCCGACGTCACCCTCCGGCACCGGGTCGCCGGTGCCCGGCCGCACGATCTCGAAGATCACGTTTTCGCTCACCACCATGCCGTCGCGGCCGGCGGTCTCGAATGCCACCAGCCCGAGATCGGCGGTGCCGAACACCTGATAGGCGTCGATGCCGCGGCCCTTGATCTCGGTTTGCAGCGAGGGGGGGAACGCCGCGCCGGAGACGATGGCGCGCTTGATCGAAGAGACGTCGCGGCCGGTCTTCTCGGCGTTGTCGAGCAGGATTTTCAGGAAGTCGGGCGTGCCGGCATAGGCGACCGGCCGATAGGCCTCGATCAGCTCGAACTGCTGTTCGGTGTTGCCGGGTCCCGCGGGGATCACGGCGCAGCCCAGCGCACGCGCCGCCGAATCGAAAATGAAGCCGCCCGGCGTCAGGTGGTAGCTGAAGGTGTTGAGCACCACATCGCCCGGCCGCAGGCCGGCGGCGAAGATCGCCCGGGCGCTGCCCCAGGAATCGGTCTCGACCGCCTGCGGTTCGAAGATCGGTCCCGGCGAGGTGAACAGCCGACCGAACGAGCCGAGCGGCGCGGTGACCAGCCCGCCAAACGGTGGGGCGGCCTTGTGGATCGCCGGCAGGTCGGATTTCCGCAGCACCGGCAGCGCGGCCAGCGCGGCGCGGCTGGTGATTTTGGCGGGGTCGATGTCCTTGAGGCGCTCGGCATAAGCCGGTGCCTTCAGCGCCGCGCGCAGCACGTCCGGAAACCGTGTGAACAGGTCGGCCTCGCGTTCTTGGGAACTGCGGGTTTCGAGGGCGTCGTAGTGGTCGGCCATGGCGGAGTCCTGTCTATTCGCAACGCGCGTTCCGAAGTCTCTCCCCACAAGGGGAGAGGGCGATTTTCTGGATTGAAACTCAGAGCCAGCGCTTGCGGCGCTTGAAGCTCTTGAGGTTCTTGAAGCTCTTGCGCTGATGGTCGCCGCCGCCGAGGTAGAATTCCTTGACGTCCTCGTTGTCGCGCAATTCGTCGGCGGTGCCGTCGAGCACGACCTTGCCCTGTTCCATGATGTAGCCGTGGCTGGCCACCGAGAGCGCCGCGCGGGCATTCTGCTCCACCAGCAGGATAGTGACGCCGAGATCGCGGTTGATCTGCCGGATGATGGCGAACACCTCCTTCACCAGCAGCGGGGAGAGGCCCATCGAGGGCTCGTCCATCAGGATCATCTTGGGGCGCGCCATCATGGCGCGACCGATCGCCAGCATCTGCTGTTCGCCCCCGGAGAGATACCCGGCGAGGCCGGTGCGCTCCTTGAGACGCGGAAAATACTTGAACACCATGTCGATGTCGGCGCCGACTTCGCCATCGCTGCGGGTGAATGCACCAAGCCGCAGATTTTCCAGCGTGGTCATGTCGGCGATGATGCGGCGGCCTTCCATCACCTGAAAGATGCCGCGACGGACAATCTGATCGGGATCGATGCCATTGATGCGCTCACCATTGAACATGATGTCGCCACGGGTGATTTCGCCTTCCTCGGTTTTCAGGAGGCCGGAAATCGCTTTCAGCGTCGTCGACTTGCCGGCGCCGTTGGCGCCGAGCAGCGCCACGATGGCGCCCTTCGGCACGTCGAGCGACAGGCCGCGCAGCACCAGGATGACCTTGTCGTAGACCACCTCGATGTTGCGCACCGAGAGCAGGGGAGCGGCTGTGACGGCCGGCGACGAAGGCTTCGGTGCTTCGATAACGCTCATGTCAGTCCAACTCCGAACGATACGAGATTGAGTATGGCATTGGTTGCGGCCTCACCTCTCCCCGCGCGCGGGGAGAGGTCGATTGGCGAAGCGCAACGGAGCCGATCGGGTGAGGGGGCGTCGCAGTGAAAAGTGCCGACCGAGTAGCTCCTCACCCTAACCCTCTCCCCGCAAGAACGGGGCGAGGGAACAGGCCGTGCGTGATGCGGCTTACCACCCGAGCCATTCGGCCTTGCGCGGCAGGTCGATGGTCTTGACCTTCTCGAGCTTGATCGTGCCCTTGGCCATCAGGTCGTTGAGGTCGCCTTCGGTCGAACCCGAAACCTTGGCGCGATAGAGATCGACCTTCATGGTCGGCCGGTGATCCTTCTCGGTCCAGGTCGACGGATTGCAGACGCCTTCCATACCGGCCGGCACCCAGTCGGCCTTCTGGTAGAAGCCCTTCTTGACGTTCGGCCCGTTGACGCCGCCGTTCTTGGAGGCCCATTCGATGGCTTCCTTCATGTACAGCGCGGTGCAGACCGCGGCGACGTAATGTACCGGGCGATAGACCTTGCCGGTCGGGTCGGACATCTTGGAGATGTCCATGACCGTCTTCATACCGGGCGCGTTGCCGCCCCAGCCGACCGCGGTGCGCAGCGGGAACACCACACCATCGGCAGCGTCACCCGCAGCCTTGGCGGCATTCTCGTCCATGCCCCAGACGTTGCTGAGGAACTGGACGTCGACGCCCGCCGTCTTGCAGGCCTTCATCACCGAGATGTTGGATGCTGCGGTGTTGCCGAGATAGGCGTAGTTCGCGCCGGAGCTTTTCAGGCTCAGGCACTGCGCGCTGTAGTCGCCGGGCGTCAAAGCGAACACCAGCGGCGGCAGCACTTCGAAGCCGAGCTCCTTGGCGATGGCTTCACCGGCGGCCTTCGGTGCGTTCGGGTAGGGATGGTTGGCGCCCATGTGAACGAACTTCGGCGCGCCGCTCTTGCCCTTGGCCTTCCAGTCTTCCGCTGCCCAGGTCAACTCGGCGCGCAGGGCGTCGGAGTAGCTCGGGCCGTAGAAGAAGTTGTACGGCGCGGCCTTGGCCTTGCCACCGGCGCCGGTCGGGTCCGCAAGCGCGGCCGCATACGACCCGGAGATGTCGGGAATCTGGTCTTGTGCGACAAAGCCGGTCAGCGCTTCGGTATCGGCGGTGCCCCAGCCCATAATGGCGGAAACCTTATCGGCGCCCGACCACTTCTTGTATTGCGCGATGGCGCGCGGGACCTGATAGCCGTAGTCGACGCTGTCGAGATCGACCTTCACGCCGTTGATGCCGCCGTTCTTGTTGATCCAGGCGAAGGTATCGACGATCGCATGGCCATAGGGCGTGCCGACGTCGGACGTGCCGCCGGAGTAATCGGCGAGGTGGCCGATCTTGATCGACGATTGTGCCAATGCGCTGTTGGCGCCAAGCACGACCGCGAGCGCGGCGCTGCCGAGCAGAGTGGTGATCTTCATGGGTCTTCCTCCTGTTGATTTCTGCGGTGGTCTGACGAGTACCTGTTCGGGCATCAGTGCGAGAACGGGTAGAACTTCCAGTAAGTCTTGATCTGATGCCAGCGATGCGCGAGGCCGTCCGGCTCGAACACCAGAAACACGATGATGATGGTCCCGATCGCGATCTCGCGCAGGAAGGTGATGTTGGTCTTCAGGCCGAGCGCGTGATCGATCGGGCCGCCGGCGAGCATTGCCGTGATCCATTCCATCGCTTCCGGCAGCAGGACGACAAAAGCGGTGCCCATCAGGGTGCCCATGATGGAGCCGAGACCGCCGATGATGACCATCGCGAGGAACAGAATCGAACGCTCGATGCCGAACCCTTCGTAGGACACCACGAGCTGATAGTGCGCGTAGAGCGCGCCGCCGATGCCGGCGAAGAACGCCGCGATGCCGAACGATAGCGTCCGGTACTTGGTCAGGTTGATGCCCATGATCTCGGCGGAGAGATAATGGTCACGCACTGCGATCAGCGCGCGACCGTCGCGTGACCGCATCATGTTGGTCACCAGCAGGAAGCAGACGACCACGTAGGCGAGCACGACGTAGAAGAATTGGCGATCGCCCTGCAACGCATAGCCGAAGATCGAGAACGGCTCCGCCATCGCCGGTACGGAGCCGCCTGAAAACCACTCGGCGCGTGCGAAGAAGTCGAGCAGGATATATTGCGCGGCGAGTGTCGCGATGGCGAGATAAAGCCCTTTCAGACGGGCGGCTGGCAGGCCGAAAACCAGACCGACGACGGCTGTAACCAGACCCGCAAGTGGAATCGCGAAGAAAGCCGGGATGCCGATCTTGGTCGACAGGTACGCCGACGAGAATGCACCGAACAGGAAGAACGCCGCGTGACCGATCGAAATCTGCCCGGTGAAGCCGACCAGCACGTTGAGCCCGAGCGCGGCGATGCCGTAGATGCCGATCTGGATCAGCAGGCTCAACCAATACTCATTGAAGAGAAACGGCGCGGCGCAGGCCAGCAGAACGCCGGCAATGGCGAAATTCCGGCTCGTTACCGTCGGAAAGATGGTGGTGTCCGCCGCGTAGGAGGTGCGGAAATCACCGGCGGGGATCATTGAATTTGCCATGATGGATTAAACCCGCTCGATGTCCTTGGTGCCGAACAGTCCGTAAGGTTTGATCATCAGGATGATGATCAGCACGTAGAACGGCGCGACTTCGTAAAGATTGCCCCAGTGCAGATACTGGCCGTCGACGAACTGGGCGAAGTTTTCCAACAGGCCGATGATGACGCCGCCGAGCACGGCGCCGGCAATGGAATCGAGGCCGCCGAGAATGACAGCGGGAAACACCTTGATGCCGTAGATCGACAAGCCCGACGACACGCCGTTGACCACCGCGACCACGACGCCCGCGACCGCCGAGACCGTGGCCGAGATCGCCCACGACATTGCGAACACGTTCTTCACGGAAATGCCGAGCGACTGCGCGACCTGTTGATCGAAAGCGGTGGCGCGCATGGCGAGGCCATGCTTGGATTTCTGGAAGAACCATGCCATCGCCGCCATCATCGCCAGCGAGACGATCAGACTCATGACGTAGACGGTCTGGATCGACAGTCCGAGGAAACTAACCGACTGGCTGGTGAAGATCGGTGGGAACGGCTGCGGATTGACGCCGAAGATCCACTTCATCGCCGCCTGCAACACGGTCGACAGCGCGATCGTCACCATGATCACCGAGATAATGGGCTCGCCGATCATCGGTCGCAGGAACACCATCTGGATCAGGATGCCGAACACGAACATGAAGATCATGGTGATCGGCATCGCCGCGTAAAACGGCACTTGATACTTCACCATGAGGGCCCAGCACACCCAGGCGCCGACCAGCAGCAACTCGCCCTGCGCGAAGTTGACCACCTGGGTCGCCTTGTAGATCAACACGAACGACATCGCCACCACGCCATACAGCGTGCCGACCACGAGGCCGTTGACCAGAAGCTGGATGAGGAGTTGCGTGTTCATGATGCGTTGTCCGCCATCGAGAAGGCTGGATGTGCTAACCTCTCCCCGCTTGCGGGGAGAGGTCGGCGCGCGAAGCACGCCGGGTGAGGGGGCGCTTCCACATGCGCGGAGCCAATGAAAAAACCACCACGCGCGCACGAAGGCTGCGGCGCAATGCAACGGACGCCGAACTGGCGCTCTGGAACAGGCTGCGGTCGCGTGCGGTCAACGGCCTTAAATTCGTTCGCCAAGAACCGATCGGCCCTTACACCGTTGACTTTGTTTGTCGTGAGCGTCGTTTGGTCGTCGAGGTCGATGGTGGACAACACGCTGGAAGCGCGAGCGACCTGGCGCGCGATGCATGGCTTATAGCGCGAAGTTACCGAGTCCTTCGATTCTGGAACAACGACGTGCTTAGCAACATCGCTGGTGTACTTGAGACGATAGCCGCTGCCCTTGAGGAAGCGCCCCCTCACCCGGATCGCTGACGCGATCCGACCTCTCCCCGCACGCGGGGAGAGGTGACCTGAGCCACTGCTTGCACCTCTTAACCTCGCCCCGCCTGCGGGGAGAGGTCGGCGCGCATCGCGCGCCGGGTGAGGGGGTGAGGGCAGATGTTCCATCACTCCGCCGCCTCCCTGACCGCGCCGCCCATCAGGTCGATCACCTTCAGCGTCGTGCGGATGCGTTGCGTGGTGCCATCCTGGAAGCGGATCACGGTATCGACCTTGATCTCGCTCTGGCCGCCGTAGATGCCGTTGATGATGTCGGCATACTTCTCGTTGATGACGCTGCGGCGTACTTTGCGGGTACGGGTCAGTTCGCCGTCGTCGGCGTCGAGTTCCTTGTAGAGCAGCAGGAATTTCGAGATGCGCTGCGCCGGTGGCAGCGTCGCATTCACCGCCTCGACTTCCTTGTGCAACAGCTTGTAAACCTCGGGCCGTGACGATAGGTCGGTGTAGGTGGTGAAGGCGATGCGGTTCTTCTCCGCCCACTTCGAGACGATCGAATAGCGGATGCAGATGATCGCGGCGAGTTTGTCGCGGCCGTCGCCGAGCACCACGGCTTCGGCGACGTAAGGCGAAAACTTCAGCTTGTTCTCGATGTATTGCGGCGAGAAACGGTCGCCACCGAGCGTCTGCGCCATGTCCTTGATGCGGTCGATGACGACGAGTTCGCGGTTCTTGTTGAAGTAACCGGCATCGCCCGACCGCATCCAGCCTTCGTGCATATCGGCGACCGAAGCTTCCGGATTCTTGTAGTAGCCGAGGAACATATTGGGATGGCGGACAAGGATTTCGCCGACGCCGTTCGCGTCGGCGTTCTCGATCCGCAACTCGACATCATCCGCCATCGCGACGCCGGTGGTGTCGGGATCGACACTGTCCTCGCGATGCAGCGTATAGGCGCCCAGCGTTTCGGTCTGCCCGTAGAGCGTACGCAGCGGCACGCCCATGGCGCGGAAGAACTTGAAGGTATCCGGGCCGAGCGCCGCGCCGCCGGTAGCCGCCGACGCCAATCGCGAGAAGCCGAGCCGGTCGCGCAGCGCCCGGAACAACAGCCCGTCGGCGACGGCGGAATGCTTGCCCTGTTCCAGTGCGGAAAGGCCGGTCTTCATGCCGATGTCGTAGAGTTTCTGCTTCAGGGGCGAAGCGTCCATCACCCGCGCGCGCACTTCGGCGGCGAGCGATTCCCAAACGCGCGGCGCGAACAGCACGAAGGTCGGCGCGATCTCGCGGAAATCGTTCATCATCGTCTCGGGCTCTTCGACGAAGTTGATCTTCATTCGCGAAAGAAGCCCCATGCCGAGCGCGTAGATCTGTTCCATGATCCACGGCAGCGGCAGCACCGAGACGTATTCGTCATCGGGCCCCTTGGGATCGAAGGTGAGATAGGTGGCGCAGTGGCGCAGCACCGAACCGCCCGACAGCATCGCCAGCTTCGGATTGGCGGTGGTGCCGGAGGTGGTGCAGAGGATCGCGGTCGTGTCGGCGTCGGTGGCGTCGACCAGCCGGTCGTAGAGGTCCGGTTCGCGCGCGGCGCGAGCGCGGCCCATCTCGGCCAGCTTGTCGGCGGTCATCAGTCGCGGATCGTCGTATTTACGCATGCCGCGCGGATCGGAATAGACGATGTGGCGGATGCTGGGCACACGGTCGCCGAGGCTGAGCAGCTTGTCGATCTGCTCTTCATCCTCCGCGAACACCACCTTGGCTTCGCCGTAGCTGATGAGATAGGCGGCTTCGTCTTCCAGCACGTCGCGGTAGAGCCCGAGGCTGAAGCCGCCGATGGCGTGGGCGGCGATCTCGGCCGCGACCCAGTCCGGGCGGTTGTCGCCGATGATGCCGACGACGTCGTCCTTCCCGAGGCCGAGTTCGATCAGGCCCAGCGCGAAATCGCGGGTGCGGGCGTGGTACTGCTCCCAGGTGAACGGTTTCCAAAGCCCGAAATCCTTCTCGCGCAGCGCGACCTCGTTGCCATGCTCGCGCGCATTGAGCCGCAGCATCTTCGGGAAGGTCGGCGCCTGCGCGGTGCGGGCGTGATAATCGAACGCCGGTTGCCGGGTCATGCGTTGGTCTCCAGCGGTCGCGGCGCGTCGTCGGGATCGGACAGCGTCTCGTCCTCCTCGCCGAGATAGGCGCTGCGGACATGCGGATCGGCCAGCACGGCGCCCGGATCGCCCTCGGCGATCTTCTTGCCGAAATCCAGCACGACAACGCGGTGCGAGATGTCCATCACCACGCCCATGTCGTGCTCGATCATCACCACCGTCATCCCGAACTCTTCGTTGAGATCGACGATGTAGCGGGCCATGTCCTCCTTCTCTTCGAAGTTCATGCCGGCCATCGGCTCGTCGAGCAGGATCAGCTTCGGCTCCAGCGCCATGGCGCGGGCGAGTTCGACGCGCTTGCGCAGGCCGTAGGAGAGGGTGCCGGCGGTGGCCTTGCGCACCGATTGCAGGTCGAGGAAGTCGATGATCTCCTCGACCTTCTGGCGATGGGCCAATTCCTCGCGTCGGGCGCCGCTGAGCCAGTACAGCGAGCCGGTGACGAAATTGTTCTTCAGCAGGTGATGGCGGCCGACCATGATGTTGTCGAGCACGCTCATATGATGAAACAGCGCGAGATTCTGGAAGGTGCGGCCGATGCCGAGCGTCGGGCGGGCATTGGTGTTGAGGCCGGTGATGTCCCGTCCGCGATAGAACAGCTTGCCTTCAGTGGGGCGATAGCGGCCGGAAATGCAGTTGACGATGGAGGTCTTGCCGGCGCCGTTGGGGCCGATGATGGAAAACAATTCGCCTTCGCGCACGCCGAAGCTGACGTCGGTGAGGGCGCGCACGCCGCCGAACCGCAGCGAAACGCCACGCACGTCCAACGCATAGTCTGCAGTCGCGTCCACCGTTCCCCTCCCTCTCCCGGCGTCTTCGACGCTCTTGTGGGCCATGCCCAGACGATAATCGTGTCCGGCGTCGGTGAAGAACGCTCAAGTCACGGATTTTGCCCGCAAATTCGCGAGCCGCCAAGTCACGCCCGATCGCCGCCGGACGATATTGCAAGTTGTCGCATCAATCCGGCCGCACTAAAGTACAACCTTAGTCGCGTGTCTTGTCGTTATTCTCGTTTCCGCCAGCCATGTTGCCTACAAATGGCCGCCTCACGATTTTCACGATGTCTACGGTAAAGCCGCGAGCCCGAATGTCTTGCCTCCGACATTTCCAGCCGCAATGTGAACAATTGGCCGTCGCCGCCCGCCGCCACGGTAAAATCGAGCCGCTCCGATCATGATCGCTGCCGATCATCTGAAACGGATCGCGCTGTGGGCATCCGGCCTGAGCGACCGCGAGATCGAAGTCGCGTGCGGCGGCATGACCGAAAGGGCCTTTGCCGCCAACGAATTCATCTGCATGCGCGGCGACCGTTTCGAATACTGGACGGGCGTGGTGACGGGCCTGGTCAGGATCGGAACGATTTCACATGCGGGCAAGGCCGTCACCTTCACCGGCCTCACGTCCGGCGCCTGGTTCGGCGAAGGCTCGGTGCTGAAGAACGAGACGCGGCGATACGACGCGGTGGCGCTGCGCGACAGCCGGATCGCGTTGATGGAGCGCGCGACGTTCCAGTGGCTGTTCGAGAACAGCGTCGGGTTCAACCGTTTCCTGGTCTCGCAGCTCAACGAGCGCGTCGGCCATTTCATGGGGCTGTTGGAATACGGCCGCATGCTGGACCCGACGGCGCGGCTGGCGCGCTGCATCGCCTCGTTGTTCAACCCGATCCTGTATCCGGACGGCACGCGCCAACTCGACATTACCCAGGAGGAAATCGGCGCGCTCTCCGGCATGTCGCGGCAGAACGCCAATCGCTGCCTCAAGGCGCTGGAAAAGGAAGGCGTGCTGCGGCTCGAATATGGCGGGCTCACCATCCTCGATCTGGAACGGCTGCGTAGCTACGGGGAATAGGTTGCGATTTTCACTCGACTCTCCGTACGTCATGGCCGGAATAGATCCGGCCATGACGACGATGGTAGTTGTGTGCCGCTCGGCTTACGCGGCCTTCGTCTTGCTCTTCTTCGACGTCGCTATCGTGCCGATCACCTCGTCAGCCTCGAGCTTCGCAATCTCGTCAGCGCTCAGCCCGAGCACCTCAGCAAGCACCTCGTGATTGTGCTGGCCCAAGGTCGGCGCGAGGCGGGTGACGGCGTAGGGCAGCCGTGCGGTGCTTTCGCGGTAGGACACCGACGGCAACAGATGCGGGCCCATATACGGCCGCACTGCCGGCTGCCAATGTCCGGTCGCCATCAGGTGCGGATCGGCGGCGAGATCGGCGGGTAGCCGCGCCACGCCGGCGGCGATACCGGCGGCCTGCAACGTCACCATCGCGAGGTCGGGACGAACGGTCGTGGTCCACTGCCGGATCGCGATCTCGATGTGGTCCTCCTCACGGCGGCGGCCGGCGGTCGTCTTGAGTGCCGGATCGGCGGCGAGATCGGGCCGGTGCATGATCTCGCATAGTTTCGGCCATTCGTCGTCGGAGCGGATCGCCAGCGTGATCCACTGATCCTCACCGAGACACGGAAAGCAACCGTTCGGCACGAACCGCGGATGGCGGTTGCCGATCCGCGGCGAGGTCTTGCCGGTCGCGGCCTGCTCGATGATCGAAGGCGCGGTGAACTGCATGCTGCATTCGACCTGCGACAGGTCGATGTGCTGGCCTTCGCCGGTGTTGCGCTGCTGCATGAAGCCGAGCATCAGCGCAGTCGCCGCGCTGACGCCGCCGAGCGGATCGCCAAGCGCCGCATGCAGCATGGTCGGAGGGTCTTCCTCACGGCCGGTCACCGACGGCAATCCGGAGGCCTGTTCGAGCGTCGAGCCATAGGCCCGGCAGTCCTTCCACGCGCCGGTGGTGCCGAAGGCGGGCATCGTCACCACGACGAGGCGCGGATTGATCGTCAGCATCGCCGCCGGATCGAGCCCCATGCGCGGCAGCACGTCGGCGGCGTAGTTGTCGATCACGGCGTCGGCCGTCTTGAGAAGGCGCTTGAGCAGGTCCAGTCCGGCTTTCGAGGTCAGATCGAGCGTGATGCCGCGCTTGTTGCGGTTCATCATCTGGAACCAGTAGGTCTTCTCGTAGGTGCGCTCCGGATGATACGGCCCGCGCGGATCGGTACCGCGAAACCAGTCGGGATACTGGCACGACTCCACCTTGATGACGTCGGCACCGAGATCGCCCATCTGCCGCGTCGCCGTCGGTCCGGCCCACCCCATCGTCAGGTCGATGATGCGCAATCCTTTCAACGGCTGCGGATCGTCAGGTGTCGCCCCGTGTGTCGCGAGGCGCGTGCGGGGAGCGAGGGACGTATTGTTGTGAGCGCCGGCGAGCGGCGCGATGCCGTTCGGCTTGGGCCGCGAGCGCGTGAGGTGTTGCGGCAGCACCGGCGCGTCGAACGACGCATCACCGATCCGCACCGGCGCAAACGCGCCGCGTTCGCGAAGCACTTGCTGTGTCAGCAGTTCCGCCATGTCCGGCACGATTGCGAGCGGCAGCCGCAGTTCGATGCCTTGCTCGAACCATTCGCGCGCCGTCTTCTGCATCAGCACCGGATGAATGATGTGGCTCAGTTCTTCGGCATGGAGATAACGGTCGGCGGTCGCCGAATAGCGCGGATCGGGGCCAAGCTCCGGCAATCCGATCATGGCGCAGAAACTGTTCCACTGCGCCGGCGTCACCACGGTGACGCCGAGCCAGCCTTGCTTGGTGGCGAAGTTGCCGACCGGGAAGCCGCGCCCGAAGCGATTGATCGCGAGGCGCGGCCGCGTGAAGCCGGACTCCAGCGCCAGCCCGGTATCGAACTCGCTGATCTGCAACATCGCTTCGAAGGCGCTGACGGCGAACCGTCGCGCACCGTGGGCGCGACCGTAGAGCCCGGCGAGACTCGGAATGAAAGCGGTCAGCCCGGCCATGATCGCGATCTGGCCATCGCGCGGCAACACCGGCGGGCCTTCCGCCGCGCCGACCAGTTTCACCAGGCCCGCGAGGCTGCGGCATACCGAATCCGTGGTGGCATAATCGCGATAAGGGCCATGTTCGCCGAACCATGAGATCGCGGTGATCGCCAGCGCGGGATCGGCGGCACGCAGATCGCTGTGCTTCAGGAGCGAGTTTTCGATGATGTCTGGAGCGCGTGCATCGAGCAGCAAATCCGCGCCGGACAGCATTGCGCGGACGCGTTCGGCATCGGTGCGGTTGTCGAGATCGGCGGTGACGCTTTGCTTGTTGGTGTTGAGCCAGGCGAAATACGCGCTTTCGTCTCGGCCGCTGCCAGCGTTGACTGTCGGCGCGATGCGCCGTGCCGGATCGCCGCCGGGCGGCTCGATCTTGATGACCTCCGCGCCGAAATCCGAGAATAATTTGCCGCAATAGGCGAGTGCGTCGCCGGAGCCGATTTCCACCACACGCAAATTCGTCAACGGCAATTCCGGCATCGGTTTCCGCCTTTGTTTTTCGTTGCACCTATAATGTCCGGGTCATCCGAGCCGTCAAGTCGCGTGGTCGCATGGAAGATTGGCGTAAGCCTTTGTCGGTGATAGAGCAGGGCCGACTTCTGCCGGGCTCGTCCGGCCTTTCTTATATGGACAGACCATGCCCGATCCTCAGTTCGTTCTGACCCTGTCGTGTCCGGATCGCCCCGGCATCGTTTCGGCGGTCTCGACCTTTCTGGCTCACAACGGACAGAACATCCTCGACGCGCAGCAGTTCAACGACGTCGGGTCCGACCATTTTTTCATGCGGGTGGTGTTCAATCCGGCGGACCTCGCGGTGAGCCTGTCGTCGTTGCAAACCGGCTTCGGCGCCATTGCCGAGCGGTTTGCGATGCGCTGGCTAATGCGTGACCGGGCAACGTTGCGGCGCGTGATGCTGCTGGTGTCGCAATCCGATCACTGCCTCGCGGATATTCTCTATCGCTGGCGCACCGGCGAACTGGCGATGATCCCGACCGCCATCGTCTCCAATCATCCGCGCGAAACCTATAACGGGCTCGATCTCGGCGACATCCCGTTTCACTATCTGCCGGTTACCAAGGAAACGCGCGATGCGCAGGAAGCCGCCATCTCCGATCTCGTGAAGACCACGCAGACCGATCTGGTGGTGCTGGCCCGCTACATGCAAATTCTGTCGGACAAGCTGGCGGAAGAACTGTCGGGACGTTGCATCAATATCCACCACTCGTTCCTGCCGGGCTTCAAGGGCGCGCGGCCGTATCATCAGGCGCATGCGCGCGGCGTCAAACTGATCGGCGCGACGGCGCATTACGTCACCAGCGCGTTGGACGAGGGGCCGATCATTGATCAGGACGTCGAGCGGATCAGCCATCGCGATGCGCCGGAGGATCTGGTGCGCAAGGGGCGCGATATCGAGCGCCGGGTACTGGCGCGCGCTGTGCGCCATCACCTTCAGGATCGCGTGATCCTCAATGGCAACAAGACCGTCGTGTTCATGGACTGAACGGGCTATCGGGCTGGCAGGCTGGCGGCGATGTCGCGCAGCACTTTGCGCGGAAGGTCGATCCCCGCCAGCTTCCAGGTCAACGAACTGCGATGCAGCACGATGGCGGTTGCGTCCTCGGGGTCCTTGGACTTGCTGACACGGATGCTCAGCTTCACCGGATTGATGTAGTGAATTCGGCCGAACTGCGTGAGCAGGTTGATCTTCTGGAGATCGGTCAGCGACGGCAATCCTTTCAACGCAGGCGACGTCTTGGTCTCGGCAAGCCGGCCGGCCTTGAGCAACTCCGTCAGGTTTTCGGGCGTCAGCAATTTCGACACCAGGGCGTCCGCGACCGTGGCGCCGTAGCCGCTCACCAGCATCCGTTCCATCGCGCCGACGCGCCGGGTGGCGCCGACGCGCTCCAGATAGGCTTTCACGATCTGCTCGCTCAGGGAACTGCTGAGCCGGGGAAGGTCGGTGCGGGCGACGATCGCGGCGCCATCGCCGTCGCGCGTGGCCGTCGCCAGATGGGAGAGGCTATAAAGCGCCGACCCATAATAGACTACGGCCGTCACGATCGCCGCGATCATGATTCCCAGGAACCAGCGCATCTCGTGTCTGTTCGCTCCAAATCAGGTTTTGCAAGCCGTAGCCGAAGCGATAACCGATGGGAAATCGTATTGTTCGCACGTGCACCTAAACCTTCGTTTTATCCAATTTTTTGTGGCTAAAATCCTGTTGATCGGCCCTCGCTTTTGTGTGCCATTTGCGGAACGTACCGGTGTAAGACGCGGCAAATCCACGCTGGCTTGAATAGGGTTTCGATTGTACCCGGCGAAAATCGCCAGCATTCAAGCAATTGCGGACGTTCAGGGGAGGGAGTGCTTATGTTCATCCGTCAAAAAATGATGATTCAAACGGCCGCTGCCGGCTTGTTGCTGGGCGCGTCCGCTCTGGCGGCGCAGGCGCAGGATACGGTCAAGATCGGCCTGATCGTGCCGATGACCGGCGGTCAGGCCTCCACCGGCAAGCAGATCGACAATGCCGTCAAGCTCTACATGCAGCAGCATGGCGACACCGTTGCCGGCAAGAAGATCGAAGTCATCCTGAAGGACGACGCCGCGGTGCCGGACAACACCAAGCGGCTGGCGCAGGAACTGATCGTCAACGACAAGGTCAACATCATTGCCGGTTTCGGCGTGACGCCGGCAGCCTTCGCCGCGGCGCCGCTGGCGACCCAAGCCAAGGTGCCGGAAGTCGTCATGGCGGCGGGCACGTCGGTCATCACCGAGAAGTCGCCCTATATCGTGCGCACCAGTTTCACGCTGGGCCAGTCGTCTACCATCATCGGCGACTGGGCGGTGAAGAACGGCATCAAGAAGGTCGCGACGCTGACGTCCGACTATGCGCCGGGCCATGATGCGCTGAAATTCTTCAAGGAGCATTTCACCGCCGGCGGCGGGCAGATCGTCGAGGAAGTCAAGGTGCCGCTGGCCAACCCGGACTTCGCGCCGTTCCTTCAACGCATGAAGGACGCCAAGCCGGACGCGATGTTCGTGTTCGTGCCGGCCGGGCAGGGCGGCAACTTCATGAAGCAGTATGCCGAACGCGGCCTCGACAAGAGCGGCATCAAGGTGATCGGGCCGGGCGACGTGATGGACGACGACCTGCTCAACGGCATGGGCGATTCCGCGCTCGGTGCGGTGACGGCGCACATCTATTCGGCGGCGCATCCCTCGCAGGTGAACAAGGATTTCGTCACCGCCTACAAGAAGGCCTACAACCAGAGGCCGGGCTTCATGGCGGTCGGCGGCTATGACGGCATCCACCTGATCTATGCTGCGTTGCAGAAGACCGGCGGCAAGGCCGACGGCGACTCGCTGCTCGCGGCGATGAAGGGCATGGCGTGGGAGAGCCCGCGCGGTCCGATCTCGATCGATCCGGACACCCGCGACATCGTGCAGAACGTCTACATCCGCAAGGTCGAGAAGGTGGACGGCGAGCTCTATAACGTCGAGTTCGAGACCTTCAAGGACGTCAAGGACCCCGGCAAGACGAAGAAGTGATTGATTTGCTGCGCCACCCCATCATCGGCGTCGTCCCCGCGCAGGCGGGGACCCATACTCCGTTTCGCTTGTTGGACGGAAGGTGGTTGTCGCCTGTGATGGGAGGCTGTGCGGGCGTCACTGGCGTCAGGGGTTATGGGTCCCCGCCTGCGCGGGGACGACCACCGATGGTGGCTTGCGTAGTTCCGCATAACACGACGAGCCAGTTCGCATGACCACGCTTCTCACCATCCTGTTCGACGGCGTCGCCTACGGCATGTTGCTGTTCGTGCTGTCGTGCGGGCTGGCGGTGACGCTCGGGTTGATGAATTTCGTCAACCTCGCGCACGGCGCGTTTGCGATGGCCGGCGGTTACATCTGCGCGGTGCTGGTGAACCAGTCCGGCGTGCCGTTCTTCGTCGCCTTGCCGATGGCCTTCATCGCCAGCGCGTTGATCGGCCTCGTGATGGAGCAGACGCTCTACAAGCATCTCTATCACCGCAATCCGCTCGATCAGGTGTTGTTCACCATCGGGCTGGTGTTCATGGCGGTGACGGTGGTGGACTACATCATGGGATCGTCGCAGATCTTCATCCATCTGCCGGCGATGCTGGAGGGTCAGTTCAACATCTTCGGCATCGGCGTCGGCCGTTATCGGCTGATGATCATCGTGATCTGCGGCCTGCTGACACTCGGCATTCAATTAACGCTGGCAAACACCCGCTTCGGCAGCCGTCTGCGCGCGGCGGTGGACGATCCGCGTGCCGCTTCGGGCCTCGGCATCAACGTGCCGCAGGTGTTCGCGCTCACCTTCGCCTTCGGCTCCGGGCTCGCAGGGCTCGGCGGCGCGCTGGGTGCGGAAATCCTCGGGCTCGATCCCTACTTCCCGCTCAAGTTCATGATCTACTTCCTGATCGTGGTGACGGTCGGCGGCTCGCAAACCATCACCGGCCCATTTCTGGCCTCGCTGCTGCTCGGCGTCGCCGACGTCGCGGGCAAATATTACGTGCCGAAGCTCGGCGCCTTCGTCATCTACACGGTGATGATCGTGATTCTGATCTGGCGTCCGAACGGCCTGTTCGGTCGCGTGGCGCAGCGGTGAGCATGTCATGAGCGCGGATCACGGCGTCGGCGAGATTTCGTTACGACGGGCCCGCTGGGGACACGGCGAAACCGCGTTCTGGCTGATCGCGATTGTGGCGATCTTCGTGTTCTCCGATCGCTATCTGATCCTCACCGAAATGGCGTGGCTCGGGCTGTTCGCGCTGTCGCTCGACCTGATCCTCGGCTATGCCGGCATCGTCTCGCTGGGCCATGCCGCCTTCTTCGGCGTCGGCGCCTATTGCGCGGGGCTGTTGGCGGTGCACGGCATCGTCAAGGAGCCGGTGCTGGCGCTGTTGGTCGCCGGCTGTACGGCGATGGTGCTGGGCTTCGCCACCAGTTTTCTGGTGATCCGTGGCTCTGAATTGAGCCAGTTGATGGTGACGCTCGGCATCGCGTTGCTGCTGCGCGAACTCGCCAACAAGTTCTCCGATATCACCGGCGGCTTCGACGGTCTGCAAGGCATCGTCATCGATCCGATCCTCGGCCTGTTTGCCTTCGACATCTTCGGCAAGGTCGGCTTCATCTACTGTCTCGTGGTGTTGTTCGTGCTGTTCCTGCTGGCGCGGCTGATCGTGCATTCGCCGTTCGGTCTGTCGCTGCGCGCAATCCGCAACAATCCGCTGCGCGCCGCCGCGGTCGGTATTCCGGTCAATCGCCGCCTGATCGCGATCTATACGCTGTCGGCGTTCTATGCCGGCATTGCCGGCGCGCTGTTCACGCAGACGACGGCGCTGGCGTCGCTCGATGTGTTTTCGTTCGAGCGCTCCGCCGATCTGCTGCTGGTGCTGGTGATCGGCGGCGCCGGTTATCTCTACGGCGGGCTGATCGGCGCTGTCGTGTTTCGCGTGCTGCAAGACCTGTTCTCGTCGTGGACGCCGCAGTTCTGGCAGTTCTGGATCGGCCTCGTGTTGGTACTGATTGTGCTGATCGGCCGCGAGCGGATGTATCGCGGCGTCATGTGGCTGCCGCGTCTGGCAATGCGACGCATGGCATCTCCCAACCGGAGCGCGCCATGACTTTCGCGCTGGAAACCAGCAGCCTCGAAAAGCAGTTCGGCGGTCTGCACGTCACCCGCGACCTGTCGCTGAAGGTCGCGGCCGGCGCGCGTCACGCGCTGATCGGCCCCAATGGCGCCGGCAAGACCACGGTGATCAATCTCCTGACCGGCGTGATCAAGCCGAATGGCGGCAAGATCATGCTGGAAGGCGCGGACGTCACGGGTCTCTCGGTGCAGGCGCGGGTGCTGCGTGGGCTGTCGCGGACCTTTCAGATCAATCAGCTCTACGCGGACCTCACGCCGCTTGAGACCATCGGCCTCGCGGTGTCGGAGCGGCTCGGCCACGGCGGCGACTGGTGGCGGCGCATGGGAACGCGCGCCGATGTCAACGCCGAGATCGCCGAGAATCTTGCGCGCTTCCATCTGCTCGACGTCATGAACGAGCCAACCGGCACGTTGCCTTACGGGAAACAACGGCTGTTGGAGATTGCGCTCGCCATCGCCACCAAACCGCGCGTGCTGCTGCTGGACGAGCCGGCCGCCGGCGTGCCCCAGAGCGAGCGACATGACATTCTCGCCGCCGTCGCCGCCCTGCCGCGCGAGGTGACCGTGCTTCTGATCGAGCACGACATGGACCTGGTGTTCTCCTTCGCCGATCGCATTTCCGTGCTGGTCAACGGCGCGTTGCTGGTGGAAGGCACGCCGGACGAGGTGGCGCGCGATCCGCGGGTCAAGGCGGTCTATCTCGGCGAGGGCGCCGATGCGTGACCTGCTGAGTATCGAGAACCTGCGCGCCGGCTACGGCGAAGCCGTAGTGCTGCCGGACATGACCTTGCGGCTCGCGGATGGCGAGGTGCTGGCGCTGCTCGGCCGCAACGGCACCGGCAAGACCACCTTGATCAATTCCATCGTCGGGGCCACGCGGCGCTTCAGTGGCACCATCCGGCTCGGCGACACTGACCTGACGCCGCTGCGCTCGGATCAGCGCGCCCGCGTCGGCATCGGCTGGGTGCCGCAGGAGCGCAACATCTTCCGTTCGCTCACCGTCGAGGAAAACATGACGGCGGTGGCGCAGCCCGGCCCCTGGGACGTGGAACGGGTCTACAGCATGTTTCCGCGGCTCCGGGAGCGCCGCAATAATTTCGGCAATCAGCTCTCCGGCGGCGAGCAGCAGATGCTGGCGATCGGCCGCGCGCTGACGCTCAATCCCAAGGTGCTGCTGCTCGACGAGCCGACCGAAGGGCTGGCTCCGATCATCGTCGATGAATTGCTGGCGGCGCTTGGTGAGATCACCCGCGCCGGCGGCATCTGTTCAATCATCGTCGAACAGAATGCGCATAAAATTCTTCGCCTTGCCGACCGCGTCGTGATCCTCGATCGCGGAACCATCGTTCACGAGGCCACGAGCGTCGCCTTGCAGGCAGATGCCGCGCCGCTGGAGCGTTTCCTCGGTGTCGGAGGGAAGGCGTAACCTGCTTGTTGTCGCTGAATTGCTTCGCTACGTTCGCGGCCATGGATAACGGTCCAATACGATCTCGGGAGTAAGACTGATGCAAAGAACAAAACCGCCGTTTCGCGCCGATGAAGTGGGCAGCCTGTTGCGCCCGCCACGCATCAAGGAAGCGCGCGCCAAACTCGAGAAGGGCGAAATCTCGGCGGACGATCTGCGCAAGATCGAGGACAGCGAGATCGAGAAGGTCGTGCACAAGCAGGCGTCGATCGGCCTGAAGCTCGCGACCGACGGCGAGTTTCGCCGCTCGTGGTGGCATTTCGATTTTCTCAAGGATCTGGTCGGCTGCGAGCTGTTTCATCCGGATCTCGGCATTCAGTTCGCCGGTGTGCAGACCCGCCACGATGCGGTGCGCGTCGTCGGCAAGGTCGACTTTCCCGACAATCATCCGATGCTCGATCACTTCCGCTTCCTGAAGAAGCATGCCGATGTGGCGGGCGTCACCGCCAAGATGACGATTCCGTCGCCGGCGGTGCTGCATTTCCGCGGCGGTCGCAACCTGATCTCGAAGGAGGTCTATCCCGATCTCGAGCCATTCTTCGAAGACCTCGGCAAAACCTATCGCAAGGCGGTGAAGGCGTTCTACGACGCGGGTTGCCGCTATTTGCAGTTCGACGATACCGTCTGGGCCTATCTCTGCTCGCAGGAAGAACTCCAGAAGTCGCGCGAGCGCGGCGACAATCCGGACGGATTACAGGAGATTTACGCGCGCGTGATCAACTACGCGATCGCGGAACGCCCGGCCGACATGACGATCACCACGCATGTCTGTCGCGGCAACTTCCGTTCGACCTGGATTTCGTCCGGCGGCTATGAGCCGGTGGCGGAAACGCTGCTCGGCAAGATCAACTACGACGGCTACTTTCTCGAATACGATTCGGATCGTGCCGGTGGCTTCGAGCCGCTGCGCTTCCTGCCGAAGGGCAACAAGGTGGTGGTGGTCGGCGTCATCACCTCGAAGTTCGGCGAGCTGGAAAGCAAAGCCGACATCGAGCGCCGCCTGCGGGAAGCGGCCAAGTTCGCGCCGCTGGAGCAGCTTGCGGTCTCGCCGCAATGCGGCTTCGCCTCGACGGAAGAAGGCAACGTGCTCTCGGAAGACGAGCAGTGGGCCAAATTGACGCTGGCCGTCAATGTCGCGAAGGACGTGTGGGGGTGACGGAGCGTCGCCGCATGGCGGACGTTCTGCGGAGATGGACGTCGTTTTGCGGTGCTCTCATCGTATTGATGCTTGTCGCCGGGATGAGCCCGGCGACCGCCCAAGCCGGGCATTGGGTCGGCGACTGGCGACAGCTTGAATCCAGCGCCGGCCAATGTCCTTCATGCCGGATCACGATATCCGGCATCGGACGCGTCCTGACAGTGGTCGCAAGTAATGGTTGGACGGCGGAGGTAACGGCTGACGTGGAAAACGGCCTCGCCGCGGCGCATGGCGAGGGCCGATGGAATGAAACGCGAGCCAGCAGGCTCGCTGGCCTGCCGTTCGCCATTCATCTGACCGAGCGCGGCAATCTGCTGCATATGACGATGCAGATCATGCGTGCGGGACGGACGTGGACGGTTCGTGCCGTTTTCGGCCGCGCATAAGGAGCGTCGTATTCGGATGAGGCGATCGGCGTAGGCTGACAATCAGTGCGGCGTCGTAGGCGCTGCGTCGAGCAGCGTCCTGATGCGCTCAAGCTTGTCCGGATTGCGCGTGATGTAGATGCGCGTGATCAATCCGTTCTCGATTTCCAGCGCGGTGGTCTGCACCACGTCGCGCTCGCGGCTGATGTAGCCCGGCAGGCCGTCGATCCGCATCGGTCGGAACGATGATGGCGACGCGGCGCTATACTTCCGCAGGAGTCCGCGATAGAGCCGCAGCACGCGCGCCAGGCCGAAAATCGGATTGCGGAACGCGATGACCTTTCCGCCGCCGTCCGATTGCAGTACGACATCCTTCGCCAACAACCGGCTGAGCGCCTGCACATCGCCCAGTTGCGTGGCATTGAAAAAAGCTGCGGCGATCCGTTCGCCTTCGTCGCTGGCCACCGGAAAGCGCGGCCGTGCTTCCTGCACATGTTTGCGTGCACGCACCGCCAGTTGCCGCACCGCCGGGGGCTCGCGGTCCAGCGTGCTTGCGACCTCGTCGAGCGCGACGCCGAACACGTCGTGCAGCAGGAACGCCGCGCGTTCCAGCGGCGACAGCCGTTCCAGCGCCATCATCAGCGTGAGCGTCAGATCGTCGTGGTCCGGCTCGTCGGGTTCTTCCGCGATCGGCTCGGGCAGCCAGGTGCCGAAATAGGTTTCGCGCCGCGCACGCGCGGATTTCATCGCGTCGAGGCAAAGCCGCGTCACCACGCGCGACAGGAATGCGGGCGGCGACTGGATGTCGGCGCGATCGGCGCGCTGCCAGCGCAGCCACGCGTCCTGCACCACGTCCTCGGCCTCGCTGATCGAGCCGAGCATGCGATAGGCGAGGCGCAGCAGCCGGGGCCGCTGCGCCTCGAAAATCGTGGTGGCGTCGTCAGGCGGCCGCGACACGGGCCGCTTCCTTCGGGTGCGCCGCGCGCAAGCCGATGGCGAACCGGTTCCAGGCGTTGATGGTGCCGATCAGCATCGTGAGATTGACCTGCTCGGCTTCGCTGAACTCACGCTTCACCGCTTCGTAGTCCTCGTCCGGCGCGCCGGTTTCGGAAATCAGCGTCAGCGCTTCGGTCCAGCCCAATGCGGCGCGCTCGCGGGGACTGTACAGCGAGGACTCGCGCCAGGCGCTGAGGAGATAGATGCGCATCTCGGTTTCGCCGGCCTTGCGGGCATCGGTGGCATGCATGTGAATGCAATAAGCGCACTGGTTGATCTGTGAGGCGCGCAGCTTCACCAGTTCGATCAGGCTGTGCTCGAGGCCGCTGGCCTTGATCGCGGTCTCGACCGCAACGAGGGCCTTGATTGGCTCGGGGGCGGTCTTGAAGGGGTCCTGAATACGCGGGGTCATAAGAGGCTCCTGAGTTTGCAAGTTTAGGGGATCGCGGTCATGACGAGGTGGCCTGCCCGGATGTGACATGGCCAGCGTCCTGTCGTCGTCTTTTTTCAACGATGCGCCCGCCCTGGCGATTTTCAAGGCGGGATGGCTGCGGAATTCGGGTTTTCATCGTGGGAAGATAGTGGTAGAAACCTTTCATCAAACTGGTTCTGCCCACTAATTCTGCCCACTCGCAATCGTCCCACCGCGCGCCCCGCATGAAACACGATCAGTTGCTCGGCCAGATCACCGACTTCTGCCGCCAGGTGGAGATGGCGGAATCGACCTTCGGTCGCCGTGCGGTGAACGACGGCAAGCTGGTGGCGCGGCTGCGCGAGGGCAAGCGCATCACCATCGATACGCTGGAGCGGATCCAGCTCTATATCGCCACCAACACGCCGGGCGGCGTGGTGCCGCCGCTCGAACTGGATGCGCCGATTGAGCGGCGCGACCCGCGCGCCAATTTCCGCTTCTTCGAGAATCGGCAGAAGTATCTGCTGTTCGTCCACACCTGCAGCGAGAAGCGGGTGATCGCTGACCGCATCGCGATGGAGCTTGGCAGCATTCATCCGCGGCCCCCGGCGCTGCGGCTGTTCGATGCCGGCTGCGGCGACGGCACCGTGCTGGCGCGGGTGCTGCGGGCGATGCATGGTCGCTTCCCGCACATGCCGTTCTACGTCGCCGGCAAGGAGCTGAGTCTCGAGGACGTCAAATTGACGCTCGACAAGTTGCCGGATCGGCTGTTCGAACATCCTTCGACGGTGTTCGTGCTGACCAACATGCACTACGCCGAGGCGCCGTGGCTGGCGCCGCGCGCCGCCGCGGCCGCCGCCGGCATGGTCTGGCGCGAAGTGCCGTTGCGCGGCCAGTCGGCCGGCGAGTTCGAGGCTCAGATCGCCGAATTGAAGCCTTTCCTGCAGGAGAATTGGCGCGCCAGCGTCAGCGATCGGTCCGGCATGCCGATCTACGAGCGTCCCGTGGCACTGATCCTCTATCGCGAGGATCATCAGTTCCTGCTCGATTCGGTCATCCCGCGCGCCGGCCGCGCCGAGGCCAATTTCGACCTGATCATCGCCTCGCAACCCTATCGCGCAAAATCCTCCGAAGCGTTCCGGGCCAAGCGCATCGTCGCGCCGCTGGCGCGCGCGCTGCGGCCGGGGGGGCGGATGATAGGAATTCATTCGCACGGCAGCGATCCGGGGATGGAAATTGTCCAGGCGGTGTGGCCGGGGGAAAATCCGTTTCCGGTCAACCGTCATGAGTTGCTGCGCGCCGTCAAATACGAACTCGGATCGGCAGCGCGCGATCTCAACTTCAATGCCTATTCTGATAGCCGCTCGATCTTCCGTTATGATATGGAAGCGCTGCCGCACGAGGTCACCGGACCGATCGGGACATCAACGGCATTCGCAGCCTGGAATGCGGCGGTCTATGTCGCCCAGATCGAAGATGACCGCCTGACGGAGATTACCCAAAGCGGCGGCTATCTCGAGGCCACGCGTGACGTTCTGCGCAAGCATAACGGGCTGTGGTTTTACGATGAATCCTACGTCATCTCGCGCCGTCGCGACTGACACTTCAGGAAAACAAAGAGCCGCTCATGGGGAGCGGATGACAAGAGGTTGGTTTGATGCGCGCGTCTTATCTGTTCACCAGTGAATCCGTTTCCGAAGGTCACCCCGACAAGGTGTGCGACCGGATCTCCGACGAGATCGTCGATCTGTTCTTCCGCGAAGGGCCGAAGCAGGGCCTCGATCCATGGGCGATCCGCGCCGCCTGCGAAACGCTCGCCACCACCAACAAGGTGGTGATCGCCGGCGAGACGCGCGGCCCGCTGTTGCCGAAGGAGCAGCTTGAGCAGGTCATCCGGAACGCCATCAAGGACATCGGCTATGAGCAGGACGGGTTTCATTGGAAGACCGCCGACATCGATATCCTGCTGCACGAACAGTCCGCCGACATCGCACAGGGCGTCGATGCGTTGCAGCCCGGCACCAACAAGGAAGAGGGCGCCGGCGACCAGGGCATCATGTTCGGCTACGCCACCAACGAGACGCCGGAACTGATGCCGGCGCCGCTGCACTACGCGCACAAGATTTTGCGGCTGATCTCGGAAGCGCGCCATGCCGGCAAGGAGAAGGTGCTCGGTCCCGACTCCAAGAGTCAGGTGACGGTGCAATACGAAAACGGCAAGCCGGTCGGTGTGCGCGAGATCGTCGTCTCGCATCAGCATTTGATAGAGGACATGACCTCGAACCAGGTGCGCGAACGCGTCGAGCCGTATGTGCGCGCGGCGCTGCCGGAAGGCTGGATCAACGGCAAGACCATCTGGCACATCAATCCGACCGGAAAGTTTTTCATCGGCGGTCCCGATGGCGATAGCGGTCTCACCGGCCGCAAGATCATCGTTGATACTTACGGCGGCGCGGCCCCGCATGGCGGCGGCGCGTTCTCCGGCAAGGACCCGACCAAGGTGGACCGCTCGGCCGCTTACGCCGCGCGCTATCTGGCCAAGAACATCGTCGCCGCCGGTCTTGCCGACAAGGCGACGCTGCAACTCTCCTACGCCATCGGCGTGGCGCGTCCGCTGTCGATCTACATCGATACCCACGGCACCGGAAAGGTCTCCGAGGACAAGCTGGAGCAGGCTGTCGCGGAATCGATGGACCTCACCCCGCGCGGCATCCGCAAGCATCTCGATCTCAACAAGCCGATCTACGCGCGCACCTCGTCGTACGGTCATTTCGGCCGCACGCCGGATGCCGACGGCGGTTTCTCGTGGGAGAAGACCGACCTCGCCGAGACGCTGAAGAAGGCGGTGTGAGGGCTCTGATCCTTCACCTCTCCCCGCCTGCGGGGAGAGGTCGGATCGCGAAGCGATCCGGGTGAGGGGCACCTGAATTAATGGAATTTGCGTGAGCGCGGTTTCGGCAATGCCGTTGCCCCTCACGCCCCTCCCTCTCCCCGCAAGCGGGGAGAGGGAGTGAACCGCAACCCAAAAGGATAGTCCGACCATGACCACCGCTACCGCGAAAGCACCTTCCGCCGGCACCGATTACATCGTCGCCGACATTGGGCTCGCCGACTTCGGCCGCAAGGAATTGTCGCTGGCCGAAACTGAAATGCCCGGCCTGATGGCCACGCGCGAGGAGTACGGCCCGAAGCAGCCGCTGAAGGGTGCGCGTATCGCGGGCTCGCTGCACATGACGATTCAGACCGGCGTGCTGATCGAGACGCTGGCTGCGCTCGGCGCCGACATCCGCTGGGTGTCGTGCAACATCTATTCGACGCAGGACCACGCGGCTGCGGCGATCGCTGCCGCCGGCATTCCGGTGTTCGCGGTGAAGGGCGAGAGCCTGAAAGATTACTGGGACTACACTGCGAAGCTGTTCGACTGGCACGGCGGTGGTCATCCGAACATGATCCTCGACGACGGCGGCGATGCCACCATGTACGTCCATCTCGGCCTGCGCGCGGAGAATGGCGATGTGGCGTTCCTCGACAAGCCGGGCTCCGAGGAAGAAGAAGTGTTCTTCGCGCTGCTCAAGAAGCAACTCAAGGAAAAGCCGAAAGGCTATTTCAAGGGGATTGCCGACAGCATCAAGGGCGTCTCGGAAGAGACCACCACCGGCGTGCATCGCCTTTATGAAATGCAAAAGGCCGGCACGCTGCTGTGGCCCGCTATCAACGTCAACGACTCCGTCACCAAGTCGAAGTTCGACAACCTCTATGGCTGCCGTGAATCGCTGGTGGACGGTATTCGTCGCGGCACCGACGTCATGATGTCGGGCAAGGTCGCAATGGTCGCGGGCTTCGGCGACGTCGGCAAGGGCTCGGCGGCGTCGCTGCGTCAGGCCGGCTGCCGCGTCATGGTGTCGGAAGTCGATCCGATCTGCGCGTTGCAGGCGGCGATGGAAGGCTATCAGGTCGTGACGATGGAAGAAGCGGCCCCGCAGGCCGACATCTTCGTCACCGCCACCGGCAACAAGGACATCATCACCATCGACCACATGCGTGCGATGAAGGATCGCGCCATCGTCTGCAACATCGGCCACTTCGATAACGAAATTCAGGTGGGCACCCTGAAGAACCTGAAGTGGACCAACATCAAGCCGCAGGTCGACGAGATCGAATTCCCCGACAAGCACCGTATCATCCTCTTGTCGGAAGGCCGCCTCGTGAACCTCGGCAACGCGATGGGCCATCCGTCCTTCGTGATGTCGGCGTCGTTCACCAACCAGACGCTGGCGCAGATCGAACTGTTCGCCAACAACAAGGACGGCAAGTACAAGAAGGAAGTCTACGTGCTGCCGAAGTCGCTCGACGAAAAGGTCGCGCGCCTGCATCTCGCCAAGATCGGCGTGAACCTCACCGAACTGCGCAAGGACCAGGCCGACTACATCGGCGTGAAGGTCGAAGGCCCGTTCAAGGCGGATCACTATCGGTACTAATATCGTCGTTGATCGTCATGGCGAGTGAGCAATCCAGTAGACCGACCTGAACCGGATTGCTTTGACGTTTCATGCGTCGTCATGAGGACCAATCGAGCAAAAGGCCCGGCAGCGCTGTCGGGCCTTTTGTTTTGGATCGTGCATCACGCCACGACGTCATCACCGGGCTTGTCCCGCCTGCGGGGCCGTAGCCCCTTCGGCGCGGCGAAGGCCCGGTGATCTACGTTGTTTCTCTCCGCGGTCGTCCAAGACGTGGATGGCCGGGACATAGGCGAGCGAAGCGACGCCGTTCTTCGAACGGCTATGCCCGGCCATGACGGGGCATGGAAGCGGAGCGCTTCCCTTCGCCTTGACAAAATCACCGTCATAGGATTATATTCATATTTGTCCCGTCCCGATGAGAGGGGCGGCTCGCGATCGTCACGGTTCGTGGGGCGGGATGCGGTGGACGCGGCAGCGTTCGGCGCGAGACTTTGGCGGCAGGGCGGCTCCTCCATGGCGAGGGCTCCGTGAGCCTCCATCCTCGCGCGGACGACGACGCTGCGCGGTGCGGACCGGGGTGGAGATGCACCCCATTGGCATCGCCTTTGCGCGCC